>R16__coassemble_919_pt1 | contig 82540 bp, 64 predicted proteins | sample R16__metabat2_low_PE_012 | metagenome-assembled genome bin R16
GGTCGGTTCCGCGCTCTTTGCCGTGGTGGCCTCGACGTAGTCGGACCAGGAAGATTCGCCCGCGGCGTTTACGGCCTTCACGCAGAACTTGTAGGCGGTCTCTTCGTCGAGCCCGGTGAAGGAGTGCGAGGTGGCGGTGCATTCGTCGGTCTCTATCTGGGTCATCCCCTTGAGCAGACGGTATTTGTAGGAGGTGGCTCCGCTCACCGCGTTCCAGCTGAATTCCAGGCAGTCGGTGCCGGCTTCACCCTTCAGCGCCGCTCCGGTGGGAACGGCCGGCTTCTCCTCCGAGGCCGGAGTGGGGGAGGGCGTGGGGTCTTCCTTGGCGGAGGTCCCGCCGCAGGAGATGATTGCGGGCAGAAGCGCCGCCAGAATCACTATGTGGAAAATCTTCTTCATCGTCTAACGCATTTCCATTTCGAGCGAGGCCCAGACCAGGGGGCCGATTCCCTTGGAGTCGTTGGGGCGGACGGGCTCGCTCAGATAATATTCATAATCTCCGCTGCGGTTGCCGCTTCCGCCGAGACCGGCCACGGCGCAGCAGTTTTCAAGGCTCACCAGCCCCGTTTCGGGGTCCGTGGTCACGAATTCGTCAAGAAGGGCGGCGTAAACCTTTTCCGCGTAGCCGGTGAGGGATTCGTCGAGATATCCCATCCTTATGCCCTTGAGCAGGCTGTAGGAGAACATCGCGTTGCAGGTGGCTTCGAGGTAGTTGCCTTCCCGGCCTCTCTGGTCCAGGACCTGGTACCAGAGCCCCGTCTCAGGGTCAGCCCACTTGGGGAGGATGTCGAAGATGCCGCGGAAAATGTCAAGGACCTCGGCCCTGCCGGGGGTGCCTTCGGGGAGAAAGTCCATCACGTCCACCACCGCCATACAGTACCATCCCAGGGCGCGGCCCCAGCAGTGGGCGCTCTGTCCGGTCTGAGGGTCGGCCCAGAACATAGAGCGGGACTCGTCCCAGGCGTGGCGGTAGAGCCCCGTCGCGGGGTCATAGGTGTGCTCGGCGGCCACCAGGAATTCGTTGACTATCTCGGCGTATGCGGCGTCCCTTTCCTCTCCCTCGAGGAAGCGGGAGGCGTATTCGGCATAGAAGGGCTCGGCCATATACACGCCGTCCAGCCATATCTGGTGGGGATAGACCTTCTTGTGCCACAGCGCACCTTCGGAAGTGCGCGGGCTGCCGTCAAGCTGGGTCTTGAGGAGATGCGCGGCCTTCAGGTACTTCTCTTCACCCGTTCTGTCGTAGATGGCGAACAGGGATTTTCCCGCGCAGATGAGGTCGGTGCTGTATTTCTCCACGGAATATGTGTTGATGGAACCGTCTTCGTTCACGGCCTTGTCGTACCAGCGGAGGACGTAGTTGAAGATGCTGTCGTTGCCATACCTTTCGCTCACGTCGAGGAAGGAGCGGAGTTCGAGGCCAGGAGTGTAGTTCCATTTGAAGCGGCCCTCGCCGTAGTCCAGACGGCAGGGGTCGCCAAGGCTCCTTTCCATCTGGGAGCGCACGACCAGCGCGCTCATCGGTTCCTCCTTCGGGGAGCAGGAAGCGGCCAAAAGGGCCGCGGCAAGCAGTATGAGGGCGTTTTTCTTCATCAGTCCATTGTAAAGTTGTTCACGTGCGAGGTTGTGACGCTCTCGCCCTTTTCGGCGAAGACCGCCACGTTGTTCAGGGTCACGTCGTTGCTCCAGCGGATGTCGATGCCCTTTTTGCTGCTGATCGTGCAGTTGGAGATGCTGATTCCGCTGACAGGCATTTCCGGCAGGCCGTTGAAGTACATCGCCCTCCTGGCGCCCGCGCAGACTATGTTGGAGATGTGTATGTCGCGGAAGGCGGGGGTGGTCTCGTCCACGGGGAGAGCGGGCTCCTCCACTTCCTGCCCGTCGGCGGCCTCAACGGCGCTCTTGCCCATGTAGAACAGGTCGAAGAGGACGGCGTCGGTCTGGATGTCGGTCATCGAGATTCCGTCGATCCAGATTCCTTCCACGACTCCTCCGCGGCCCCTGGTGCTCTTGAAACGCAGGCCCACGTCGGTGCCGAGGAAACGGCAGTCGCTCACGCTCACGTTCTGCACTCCGCCGCTCATCTCGGAGCCCACCACGAATCCGCCGTGGCCGTTATAGACGGTGCATCCGCTCACGACCAGGTTGCGGCAGGGGGCGGCGCGCCTGCGGCCGTCCTCGTCCTTGCCGGACTTCACGCAGATTCCGTCGTCGCCGCAGTCGAAGCTGGAGTTCAGCAGCAGGACGTTCTCGCAGGAGTCGATGTCGATGCCGTCTCCGTTCTGGGAATAGGCGGGGTTGCGGACCTCTATGTTGTTGATGATGACGTTCCTGCACTTGAACGGATGGATGTTCCAGGCGGGGGAGTTCTGGAACAGGCAGTCTTCGAGAAGCACGTTCTCACAGTCCCGGAAGCTGATGAGCACGGGGCGGAGGAAGCGCTTTATCTCGTTCTCGTCGAAGCTGGAGTCGGCCACTCCGAACGCGCCGGCCGAAGCCTGCGCGGCCTTGTAGATCTGGTCGGGGTACCAGGCGTCTGCCTCGAGGTAGCCGCCGCTGGCGACCTTGGCCTTCCACTGCGCCTCGTTCATCTTCGAGCGGCGCACCATACGCCAGGCGTCTCCGCTGCCGTCTATCACTCCGCCTCCGGTTATGCTCACGTCGTGGGCGCCCTCGGCGTGTATGGGCGATTCGCACCTGCGGGTGTCGAGACCCTCATATACGGTGTTGACTATGGGGTAGAGGTCGAGCGAAGGGTCGAATACCAGGACGGCCTCGTGCTCGAGGTGAAGGTCGATGTTGCTCCTGAGGGTGATGGGCCCGGTGCGCCACACTCCTGCGGGCACGACGAGGTGGCCGCCGCCTTTGGACGCAAGGTCGCTGAGCGCAGCCTCGAACGCATCGGTGTTCAGTTCGATGCCGTTCCCGTTCCCACCGTAGGTGGAAATGCATACGCTGCGTTCGGGGATGCTCGGCCTCTGCGGAACCTGCATCTCGAAGGGAAGGGAGGCGCAAAAACGGGCATATTCCCCCTCGCTGCAGGTGCAACTTGTAATAAAACCTGCTGATACACAGATTGTTAGAAGTTTAATTAATGTGGCCTTGCGCATGTTGTGGCATATTATACAATCGTACAAATTTAGGTATTTTTATCGTTAATGCAAGCGTTTGGCAAAAAAATCGTGCCCGTGCACGGAAATTATTTTCAAATTGCAAAATCTGAGGGAATTCCGTAAATTTGCGACAAACGTTTGCATTATGGAAGAAAACAGGAAAAAGTACCTTAAGGAAATTGCCGGCTGGACCAAATTCTTTGCGGTCCTCAGCGTTGTCTCAATCGCATTTCTGGTCGCAATGGCCGTGCTCTGTTTCGTTATGAACGAAGCCGTCACCGAATCCCTGTCCGCCGGATTCCCGGGCGGCGGCATCGTGCTTGGCATAACCTATCTGGTCATAGCCGTCGTTATGGTCATCCCCACAGTCTTTCTCTTCAAGTCCGCCGCGGGCGTCAAGGCCGGCGTGGCCTCCGAAGACGATGCCCTTCTCACCGAAGGCATCCGCAACGGCAAGTCCTATCTGAAGTTCCTCGGAATTCTTGAGATTGCAGCCCTGGGCATCTGCCTGCTGGGCGTCATTCTCGCCCTGATTGTCGGCTAACGGCGCTCCGGGGCGCGGGTTTCATCGCCCGCTCGTCATTTTTTGTTCTAACACCCCCTCCGCCGGGGGGTGTTAGAGCAAAAAAAGCTCAAGCGCCTCCTCAAGGGTCAGCGCATCGCTGATGCTGAAGCCCCCGTTGCCCGTGCGGCGGAGGCTGCTCAGAAACGCGCCGCTGCCCAGCGCCTCTCCGAGGTCGCGGGCAAGTGCGCGTATGTACGTTCCTTTGCTGCAGTCCACGCGTATCATCGCCGTCGGCAGTCCCAGCCCCGTCACGTCCGCCACATTGATCCGCTGGCTCCGACCTTCCTGCTGCCCGGTCGGACCTCCGGGAGCATTGGCCCTGCAGGGAATTTCGCCATCCGCCCCGGACTCGGCGTCAGCCCCGCAGGTGCATTGGCCCTTACGAACTGCACCTGCGGGGCTGACAGCCGTGCAGGGGCAGGTGTAGGATTCGAGTTCCAGACCGTAGATGTTGATGCGGCTGGACTGCAGGATGTTCTGCGACTCGTCAAGGCGCCCCTCCTTCAGGAGGCGCCGGGCGGTCTCGTAAGCGCGGACGCCGTCGACCGACTTGGCGCTGAAAAGCGGCGCCACCTGGTCTTGCTCGCCAAGAAAGCCGGGCAGAACGGCGCGCAGGGCGTCTTCCGACACCCCGTCCAGCGGGTAGAAACGGTCTATGTCCTTCTCCAGGTCGTACGACGGAGTGGTGGCTCCGAAGGTCACGCCGGCGGTGTACTGCTTCGCGGAGCGCTGCAGCTCCTCGGCGCGCTTGGTCGCCGGACCTATGCAGACCAGGAGAATCCCGGTGGCCAGAGGGTCGAGGGTGCCGGCGTGCCCGACCTTGAGGTTCTTCTTGCCGAAGTGCCGCACGGCCGTGTACTTGATCTTGCGGATCACGTCGGCCGACGTCCAGCGATAGGGCTTGTCTATCGGGATGACAAGCCCTTCGGGGTAATCTTCGATATTATGGCTCAGTGGGCCCTGCAAACGCATCTAGACGGGGATTTTGTCTATCCTGCGCTGATGCCTTCCGCCGGCGAACCCGGTCTTGAGCCACTCGCGCACCATAGCGTTGCACATATTGTAGCTCACGAAACGGGCGGGCATCACCAGGACGTTGGCGTTGTTGTGCTCCTTGACCAGATGCGCAATGGCCGTGCCCCAGGCAAGGCCGGCGCGTATGCCCTTGTGATGGTTCAGGGTCATCGCCATCCCGTTGCCGGTGCCGCATATCGCTATGCCGCAGTCGCACTCTCCCGACTCTATCGAGGCGGCGAGAGGATGCGCATAGTCGGAATAGTCGCAACTCTCCGGGGAGTCGGTGCCGAAGTTCACCACTTCGTACCCCTTCCCGAGAAGGTAGCTGATGAGTTTGGTCTTGTACTCGAGACCCGCGTGGTCGCTGCAGATTGCTATTTTCATATCATCCCAATTTTTGTACTGCGTATTCTATGCGGCGCAACTCCTCGTCGCGCCCGATGAAGCTCACTATGTCGCCTATTCCAAGGCCGCTGGAGGCGCCGGTCAGTGCCAGCCTCAGGCAGTTCATCACCTTGCCCATCGGCCACTCCTTCCCGCGTATGTACTCCTCCATCTCCTCCACGCCGCCCGTGTTCTCCACGGCCTCGCGCATCATCTCCACGTTCTCCGGTTTCCAGAACTTCGCGGCGTCCTTCTCCACGAACTCTTCCGGAGACTTGAAAAGATACCACGCAATGCCCCAGAAGTCGCTCACGAACGTCGCCCTCTCCTTGATCAGCTCCACGACCTTCACCACATACTCCGGTACGGCATCAGCCCCGACCACCCCGCGCTCTTCGAGCTCCGGCATCCAGAGGGAGGCGAGCTCGGCCGCGCTCTTGAGGCGGAGGTACTCCTTGTTGAACCACTTGGCCTTGTCGGGATTGAACTTGGCGCCGCTCTTGCTCACCTTGTCGAGGGAGAACGCCCCGACCAGCTCGGGCAACGAGAACAGCTCCTGCTCTGTGCCGGGGTTCCAGCCGAGCATCGCCAGAAGATTCACGAAAGCCTCGGGGAAGTAACCGTCCTCGCGGTAACCGTGGTAGGTCTCGCCGTCGGAATTCTTCCAGTTCAGGGGGAACACCGGGAAACCCATCTTGTCGCCGTCGCGCTTGGAAAGCTTTCCGTTGCCCACCGGCTTCAGGAGCAGGGGCAGATGCGCGAACTGCGGCCTCTTCCAACCAAAGGCCTGATACAGAAGGTAATGCAGAGGGAGGGAGGGGAGCCACTCCTCTCCGCGTATTACCTCGGTGATTTCCATCAGATGGTCGTCAACTATGTTGGCAAGGTGGTAGGTCGGAAGTTCGTCGGCCCGCTTCCAGAGAACTTTGTCGTCGAGGGTCGCGGTGTTCACGCTGATGTGCCCGCGGATGATGTCGTCCATCTCCACCACCGTGTCTTCGGGCATCCTGAAGCGGACCGTCCAGTCGGCGGTCTCCTCAAGCAGGGCCCTGACCTCCGGCTCCGGGAGAGTGAGGGAATTCCTGAGGGTCTTCCGGGTGCTCCAGTTGTAGATGAAGGTCTGGCCCTGAGCCTCGGCGGCAGCGCGGGCGGCCTCGAGTTCCTGCGGTGTGTCGAAGGCATAGTAGGCCCAGCCGGCCTCGACCAGCTGCTCGGCGTACTGCCTGTAGATGGCGCGCCTCTCGCTCTGGCGGTACGGCGCGTGGGGGCCGCCCACTCCCACACCTTCGTCGGGAACTATCCCGCACCAGGAGAGCGCCTCGATTATGTATTCTTCGGCGCCGGGCACGAAACGGTGGGAGTCGGTATCTTCAATGCGGAGGATGAAATCTCCTCCTTTCTGCTTGGCGTACAGATAGTTATAAAGTGCTGTACGCACCCCGCCCATATGCAGCGGGCCCGTCGGCGACGGGGCGAATCTTACTCTTGTTCTTTCCATTTTCTGCGTATTGCCGGGTTTTCTTCAAGATCGGTGAAACTCTGCCCTTCGGCGATTATGAGCACGGGGGGTCTGTCGGGGTCATAGCGGAAGGAACGCAGGTTGTCCTTGCTGCTGAACCCGACCCTCTTGTTGCCGGGATTTTCGTTGAGGGAGAGTCCTTCCTCGCCTTCGGACTTGCCGCGCACGTACTCGAAGTTCTTGTTGATGATGATATAGTCGCCCATCTCGGGGGTGGGACCGACCACGTCCTTGAACTTCAGGCCGGTGACTATTGAGGTGATGTGGATGTTGTCGCCTATCGCCGGGTCGTCTTCCCAGATGAGGCCGCGCTTGAAGTTGTTGGCCCCTCCGGTGTACTCGTCGATGCGGCGGTTGATCTCGTTCATATCGTCCATCGTCAGACCTTCGGCGTTGCGTCCTCCGGTGATGTTCACCAGGACGTTCCTTGCGGTCTTGAGGTCGAAGTCATTGAGCAGCGGCGACTTGAAAGCCTCGTTCACGGCATCCTGGATTCTTGTCTTGCCGGTGCCGGAGCCATAGCCCATAAGGGCCATTCCGCTGTCCTTCATCATCGTTTTCACGTCCTCGAAGTCCACGTTGATGTAGCCGGGCTTCTTGATTATCTCGATTATGCCGCGCACGGCCGTGGATAGCACTTCGTCGGCCTTCGGGAAGGCGTCGTGGATGAGCATTGAGCCGAAGTACTCGTACAGCTTCTCGTTGTTTATTATCAGCAGCGAGTCAACGTTCTTCTCCAGTTCGTGTATGCCCTCTATGGCGCGCGTCATCGCCTTGTTTCCCTCGTTCTTGAAGGGAAGGGTCACGACGGCCACGGTGAGTATGCCCTTGTCCTTTGCCATCTTGGCTATCACGGGAGCGGCTCCGGTGCCGGTGCCGCCGCCCATACCGGCGGTGATGAAGAGCATCTGGGTGTTCCTGTCCATCACTTTCCTCGCAATCTCGTCCTGGGTCTCCAGGGCGGCGTTGCGGCCCTTGATGGGGTCGGTTCCCGCGCCGAGGCCCTGACCCATCTGGATCTTGACCATCACGGGAGAATTCTTGAGGGCCATCGAGTCGGTGTTGCAGACCACGAAACTGCAGCCCTGGATGCCTTCCCTGAACATATTGTTCACGGCGTTGCAGCCACCGCCGCCCACGCCTATTACCTTGATTATCTCATCTGACGTAACCCAGTCCTTGGGCTCGATTATTTCATTGATTTCTTCCATATTCCTACTGCTGGTTATTGTCGTCAAGTCCGTCGTAAAGTCCGCCTATGGTATTGTCGAAGGCATTGCCGAGAGCCTCCCCGATCTTTTTCTTCGTCTTGGTCCAGAAGACGTTGCTGTTTCCTTTCCTGTTTTCAGCTTTCCTGGGCTTTGCGGGTTTCCTGGGCTTTTCGGCGGTCTTTCCCGCCTCGGGGTCGAAGACGGAGCCGGCGGTTTCCTCCACGGTCTCCTCCACAGCCTCCGCCTCTGCCGGTGCAGCCTCTTCCGGCTCCACGCGCGCTGCGGGCGCGGTCGTGCAGTTGAGGTAGGGGTCCATTGCCGCTTCGAGAAGAAGGCCGGCGGAGGCCACGGCCGAGGTCTCGCGTATGCCGCTGCAGCCTTCGGAATTGAAGAGATGGGCCCTTGGGAAGCCTATGCGCACGTTGTATCCCGACATATCCTTCACCAGGTTGGCGAAGTTGGCCATCTGCGCGCCGCCTCCCGTTACCACCACGCCGTTGCGCAGGCGGTCGGCATAGCCGCTTTCCTGAATCTGGAACAGCACGGCGTCGATGATTTCCCTTGCCCGGGCGGTGATTATCTCGGAGAGGTATTTCACGGGCAGTGTCTCGTAGGACCCCGTCTCGTCGTCGTTGACCTGAAGTATCTTTTCGCTGAGGTTCTGGAGCTTTTCCGGCATGCAGGCGCCGTAGGCAAGCTTTATGTTCTCCGCAAGGACCTCCTTGAAACCGCATTCCGACTTGATGTCGGTGGTGATGCTCCGCCCGCCGAAGGGGATGGCTCCGTAGTAGCGGAGTATCCTTCCCTGGTAGATGGAGACGGAGGTCACTCCGCCACCCATCTCTATGAGGGCCACTCCGTTGTCCTTTTCTTCGTCGGTCAGCACCGCTCCGGCCACGGCGTGGGGGAGGAACACCTTGGCGGCGGGGGCCACGCCGATTTCGGCGAGCATCCTGTCGATGTTGCTGACGGCCTTCTTCGCTCCCACGAAGATGCGGAAGTTGCCGGTGAGGTCTTCGCCCGTGGCGCCGACTATGTCGCACTCGGGCTGGTTGATCAGGTCGTCGGCCGAGAAGGACTGCGCCACCGCACCGTAGATCTCCTCCTTGGCATTGTCGTCGAGGGGGTAGGAATCCAGTGCTATGGACTTGAGGGAGTCGATTTCCTCCTGGGTGATGCAGTCATCGGGGTCGGTGCGGTCCAGCCTTGCGCTGCCGCTTTCCTGGTGGACCATCCACCTGGGGAGTCCCACCACCACCTGCATAATCTTGATTCCCAGTTCGTTTTCGGCCTCTTTCAGGGCCTCTCCGAGGGGCTTTGAGGCCCTTACCGGATTATAGACGCTGCTGTGGCGCACGCCGTCTGATGCGCTTTCCTTGTAGTAGAGGACCTGCACGTCGGCTCCGGTGACCCTGGCCACGCTCACCGCAATCCTGGACGTACCCAGGTCCACCGCTGCTATGTATCTTTCCTGCATATTATTTGGTTTTTGAAATTCACGTTCACTGTCTTGTATGCGCCTTCTCCCTTTTCGGGCACAATGTAATCATAATATTTTTTAATGAGGCCGAATTTTTCCTCAAATCCTTCAGGCTGGCCTATGTTGAAGCGCTCTCCGCCGCAGGCCCTGAGGCTTATGTTGCCGCTCCTGTCGGACTCCACGGCGCTGATTGTCCCGTTCCAGCCGTTGCGGTGCATCCAGCCGAGCATCTTCACCATCGAAACGGCCCAGTCCCCATCTTCGGGGATGCGGCCCGTGACCACGGGAACGTCGGCCTCGTAGCCGCCGGTCATCGGGAACAGCCGGCCTCCGGTGTCGGCGTAAACGCTCTGCCTGCCGTCGGTGAATCGCACGGCTGGAGTACGCTGCCCCACCAGGATATGAAGGACGCCGTCGTCGGTTGTCCAGGCCTGGCAGCTGCTCACCGGCTCGCGGGAGAGCACTGCCGCCTCGACGGCGGCAAGATGCACGCTGTCGAGCCTTTCGCCGATGCAGGGGCCGTAATTTTCGAAGACGCTCTCCAGGACGTCGGTGGAATCGACGAAGCGCAGGGTGTCGCAGAACAGTACCTCGACCCTGCCGCAGGCAAGGCTGGCGCGCTCCGCGCTGCACAGCGACGAAATCACTGCAATGCAGGCGCAGAATGCAAGCACGAATGCTGTCCCGGCGAGGTGTCTTACGGCTGTCTTCATCCCTGTCTTGCCTCCAGAAGCTGTCTTATGGGTTCAACGAACCGGTCGATGTTACCGGCCCCGAAGGTCACCAGGACGTCCACGGGCTCCTTTTCCATCAGGCCCATCAGCTCCTCCTTCCTGATGAGGACCTTCTCGGGTGCCGTGACGTCGTTGTAGATGATTTCCGAACTGACTCCGGGGATGGGCTCCTCGCGGGCCGGGTAGATGTCGAGCAGTATAAGTTTGTCAAGCGCGCTGAGCGCCTGTGCGAACCCGGGAGCGAAGTCGCGGGTGCGGGTGTAGAGGTGGGGCTGGAAAATCCCCGTTATCTTCCTTCCCGGGAACATTCCCCTGATGCTGGAAATTGCGCTGGAGAGTTCCTCGGGGTGATGCGCGTAGTCGTCGATGTAGGTCAGGCCGGGGCGGTTGAGCTGCTCGTCGAGCCTGCGCCTTGCTCCCTGATAGCTGCCAATGGCGTGGCGGACCTTCTGCCCGTCGGCCCCGTAGCAGAGGCAGATTGCCGCGGCGGCGATGCTGTTCTCCACGTTCAGCCAGCCAAGTGTCCCCACGCGGATGTCGGACAGGGTGCCGCCGGGATACACCAGGTCGTAGGTGTAGTGCCCCTCGGAGTCGAGCCTGAGGTTGGTGCTGTGGAAGTCGGCCGCGGGGTTGTCGAAGTGATAGGTGAATATCTTCGCCCGGGTATGCTCGCCGGTGAGGGGGCAGCCGTATTTGAGGATCAGGGTCTCCCTTACCTGGGAGGCGAAGTCCCTGAAGGCCTGACGGTAGTTCTCCGCCGTGCCGTAGATGTCGAGATGGTCGGGGTCCATCGCCGTTATTGCGGCGATTGCCGGGTGGAGCTGGAGGAAGGACCGGTCGAACTCGTCGGCCTCGGCCACCACCGTGGGGGTCTTGCTCATCAGCAGGTTGGTGCCGTAGTTCTTGGAGATGCCGCCCAGGAAGGCCGAACATCCTATGCCGGATTCAGTCAGAATATGGGCTACAAGGGTGCTGGTTGTGGTTTTCCCGTGCGTTCCCGCCACGGCAAGGCAGGTCTGCCCGGCGGTGATTTCGCCCAGGGCGCGGCTGCGCTTGACAACTTTGTAGCCCCCCTGGAGGACGAACTGAAGTTCACCCAGGTCGGCGGGCACGGCGGGAGTGTAGATTACCAGGGTCCCGGCGGGGTCGGCGGGCACCAGGTCGGGACGGTCGTCGTAGTGCACCGCTATTCCTTCGCTCTCCAGTTCCGCCGTGAGAGGGGAGGGGGTGCGGTCATAGCCGCTCACTTCAAGTCCCTTGAACTTGAAATACCTTGCGATGGCGCTCATTCCTATTCCGCCTATCCCTATGAAATACACCTTGTTCATCTATTTCGCGATTTTATAGATTTCGTCGATTATGGTCTGTGCAGCGTCGGGCTTTGCCAGCTTCAGCGCTTCCGCTCCAAGGGCCGCGGCCCGCGGAGAGTCGTGGAGAAGTTCCAGCGCGGTTGAGAGCAGGTCGGCGGGAGCGTCGGCGTCGCGCACCATCAGGGCGGCGCCTTTGTTCACCAGGGCCATCGCGTTGTGGGTCTGATGGTCTTCCGCGACGTTGGGGCTAGGGACGAACACCGCGGCCTTGCCGGTGGCGCAGATTTCGCTCACCGAGCTGGCTCCGCTGCGGCTTATCAGCACGTCGGCGCAGGCATAGGCCAGGTCCATCCTGGCAATGAAGTCGGTATGGTGGATGAAGGGGCGGTCCCTTCCTTCCATAAACTCGTCGATTCCTTTCTTATAGTATCTGCCGCACTGCCAGAGCACTTCTACGTCGTCTCCTCCGGGGCAGCCTGCCTCTATCCAGGCCTTCATTGCCTTGTTGAGGGTGCCGCTGCCCAGGCTCCCGCCTATGATGAGGAGCTGCCTGCGGGAAGGGTCGAGCCCGTAGAACTTCAGCCCTTCGGCCTTGTCGGCCTCGGAGTAGGGGTGCATCTCCTTTCTGATGGGGTTGCCGCTGAACACTATCTTTTCCGCCGGGAAGAACCTCTCCATCCCGTCGTAGGCCACGCACACGCAGCGCACCTTCGGGCCGAGCTTGCGGTTGGTCAGGCCGGCAAAGCCGTTCTGCTCCTGGATGAGCGAGGGAATGCCGAGGCTCGTGGCTTCCATAAGGAGGGGAGCGCTGGCGTATCCGCCCACGCCCACGGCGACGTCGGGCTTGAAGTCCTTTATTATCTTCCGTGCCAGGCGCTTGCTCCGGAGCAGCTTGAAGGGGACCTGGACGTCGTTCTTCAGGTTGGCCCATGTGAATTTTCTCTGCAGGCCAACGATGGGCAGGGCCACGATTTCGTAGCCCGCCGCAGGAACCTTCTCCATCTCCATCTTCCCCTCCGCTCCCACGAAGAGAATCTCGGTCGCGGGGTTCACTTCCCTGAGTTTTCCCGCGATGCTCACGGCCGGGAAGATGTGCCCCCCGGTGCCGCCTCCGCTGATTATGACACGCAGTTTCCTATACTCCATAATCGTCGAATTCGTTATAGTTGTCCATATCTTCCTGCGCCACCTCGCGTCTTTCGACAAGCGGGGCTGCGTCTTTTGTCTCACGGTCTATCCGTCTGGCGGCTATCCTGCTGAAGCTCAGGATTATGCCGAATGCCACGCTGAAGCACAGGAAAGCCGAGTTCCCGTGGCTTATAAGCGGCAGGGTCTGGCCCGTCATCGGGCCCAGGTCGGCGTTCACGAACATATGCAGGAACGCCTGGCCGCTTATGAGTATGCACAGGCCCGCCACGCTGAGCTTGGCGTAGAGGTCGTTGCCGCAGTTGCGCACTATGATTGTGCCCCTTGCCAGGAGCGAGACGTACATGAAAATCACCAGTATGGCCCCCACAAGCCCGTATTCCTCCACTATGAAGCTGAACATATAGTCCTCGCTTATGTCGGGAACCACATAGCGCTGGGTGCTCTGCCCGGGGCCCTTGCCCAGAATCCCGCCTTCCTTGACGGCTATCTTCGCCCCGACGGGCTGGCGCATCGCGTCCAGCGCCTCCTGCCAGGGCTCGCTGTGGGGCCTGTTGGTGAGGAACTGCTGTTCCCAGTCCCTGTTGTCGAAGACTCTTCCGATGGCTGTTCCTATACGGCCCATTCCCTGCCTTCCGTTCAGGAAATAGATTCCCACGAAAAGGCCTATCACCGCGGTTCCCACTGCCAGAAGGATAAAGAGGTCGCGTGCGTTGCCTCCTCCGAGAAGAATCACCACGAACATCACCGCGCCGATGAAAAGCGCAGCCGAGTTCGATCCCGGGATCACCATCACGAAGGTTATCAGGAATGGCGCGTAGAGGAGAATGGCCTTTTTGAGATTGTCCGACATCTCCCACTTTATCTCCTTCTTCTTCAGGGCGTCCATCGCCCAGGCAAGGTACATCACCATAGCCACCTTCACCACCTCGAAGACGTGGATCTGCAGGCCGGGGACCTGGAGGATGCGGCGCGCTCCGTTGATTTCCACGGAGCTCACGAAGGGGGTCTTTATTCCGCAGTCGAGCAGCAGGAGCAGTACGAACGAAAGCGCGAAGCCCCATTTCGAGAGTGCCCGGAAAAACTTGATGTTCTTTATGTTGTAGCAGACAATGATGACTCCCAGACCCAGAGCCACGATCAGCAGCTGGCTGCGCACTATGTCCAGTCTCGTCTGCCCGCTCTCGAGCAGGCGGGAGGTGCTGGAAAAGATGCACACTATGCTGAAGAGGATCAGCATAAGCAGGATTATCAGCACCACTTTGTCGCCTTCAAAGCGGTCTGCGAAATTCCAGAGCGAGCGTTTTTTGGTCTGAGAGGTCATTTTCTGCTAAAGGTGTCTTACGGCTTCCTTGAATTTCTCTCCCCTGTCCTCGTAGTTCTTGAAGAGGTCGAAACTTGCGCAGCAGGGGCTCAGAAGGACCACGTCGCCGGCGCTCGCGAAGGCGGCCGACTTGCGCACGGCCTCCTCGGCGCTCAGGGCGTCGGCCATCGGAAGGCCGAGGCCTCCGAACGCCGCGTGAATTTTGGCGTTGTCAACTCCCAGGCACACTATCGCCTTTACCTTCTGGCGCACTATTTCGTCCAGAATGGAGTAGTCGTTGCCCTTGTCGGTGCCTCCCACTATCCACACCACCGGCGAGGTCTGGCTCTCGAGGGCGTACCAGGCGGCGTCGATGTTCGTGGCCTTGGAGTCGTTTATGTAAAGTACGTCCTTCACGCTGAGAACGGGTTCGAGCCTGTGCTCTATGGGGGCGAAGGTCTTGAGGGAATTGCGTATCACGGAGTCGGATATGCCGCTGGCCTTGGCGGCCAGGGCCGCTGCCATCGAATTATAGATGTTGTGCTTGCCGCCCAGGGCGAGTTCCTTGAGGTAAATCTCGGTCTCGCTTTCGGCGTATTTCATCACGATGCGGTCGTCGTCGAGGTAGGCGCCCTGCTCCACCTTGCCCTGCTGGGTGAAGGGGAGCATCTTGCACTGGAGGACGATGCGGCTGAGGTGCTCCATCGTTATCTTGTCGTCGGAATCGAATATGAAGCAGTCTTCCGGGCGGAGGTTCCGGGTGATGCGGAACTTGGCCTTCACGTAGTTCTCCATATTGTGGCCGTAACGGTCCAGATGGTCGGGGGTGATGTTGGTGATTATGGCTATGTCGGGCCTGAAGTCATAGGCGTCGTCGAGCTGGAAGCTGCTGATTTCCAGTACGTAATAATCGTGCTGTTCGGTCGCGACCTGAAGGGCGTAGCTCTTGCCGATGTTGCCGCCCAGGCCCACGTTCAGCCCCGCCTCCTTCAGCAGATAGTGAATCAGCGAGGTGGTGGTGGTCTTGCCGTTCGAACCGGTTATGCAGATCTTCTTCGCGCTGTCGTATCGGGCGGCGAATTCTATCTCCGAAATTATGTGCGTGCCTTGTGCGGCCAGTTTCTGCACCATAGGGGCGGTGCAGGGTATGCCGGGGCTCTTGACCACTTCGTCGGCGTTGAGGATCAGCTCTTCGGTGTGCTGCCCCTGCTCGAAGGGAATGTCCCATTTGCGCAGCATCTGCGCGTATTCGTCCTTTATGTTCCCCTTGTCGGAGAGGAACACGTCAAATCCTTTCACCTTGGCGAGCACTGCGGCTCCCACGCCGCTTTCCGCTCCGCCCAAAACAACGATTCTTGCCATTTTATCTTATCTTCAAAAGTGCCAGTGATGCAACTGCGAGTATTATTCCTATTATCCAGAAGCGTGAGACTATCCTCGGCTCCGGTATGTTCTTTTTCTGGTAGTGGTGGTGAAGCGGCGCCATAAGGAACACGCGGCGCCCTTCGCCGTACTTCTTCTTGGTGCGCTTGAAGTGGGTGCGCTGGATTATCACCGAGAGGCTCTCCGCCACGAATATTCCGCAGATTATGGGGAGGAGCAGCTCCTTGCGTATGAGCACCGCGCTCACGCCTATCACGCCTCCGATGGTCAGCGACCCGGTGTCGCCCATAAACACCTGCGCCGGGAAGGTGTTGTACCACAGGAATCCCAGCAGGGCCCCCACGAAGGCCGCCATATAGATTCCGACCTCTCCGGCTCCGGGGATGTACATGATGTTCAGATACTTGGCGTCGAGAACGTCGCCGCTCAGCCAGGCCATCACTCCTATGGCCACACCGGCTATTGCGGAGGTTCCGGCGTTGAGGCCGTCCATGCCGTCGGTCAGGTTCGCTCCGTTCGAGCAGGCCAGGATGACAAAGATTATCATCAGCATATAGATGCCCCAGGAACAGTACACGCCCAGCTGCCCGCTGAAGGGGGAGAGCCAGGAATAGTCAAACTCGTGGGCCTTGACGAAGGGTATGGTGGTGATGAGGTTGTCGGTGGGGATGTCGGGGCTCAGGCACACGGTCAGTGCCACGGTGAGGCCGAGCCCGAACTGCAGAACCAGCTTGCCCCTTTCGCTCATTCCCGCCTTGTTGTGGCGGAAGACCTTGATGTAGTCGTCGGCAAAGCCGATTCCGCCGCACCAGAGCGTTGTCACTATGAGGAGGATGGTATAGACGCTGTCCAGCCTGCACACGAGGAGCGCGGCTCCCAGCAGCGCGACGATGATGATGAGGCCTCCCATCGTGGGGGTGCCCTTCTTCTCCATCTGGCCGGCAAGGCCGAGGTCGCGGATTTCCTCGCCGATCTGCTTGCGCTGCAGCAGGCGGATTATCTTCCCTCCGGCAAAGAATGCTATGAGCATACTTATTATGGCCGCCAGCATCGCCCTGAAGGAGAAGTAGTGCATAAGTCCGGCGCCCGGTATGTCGAGGCCCAGCTTGGTGAGCCAATCTACGAGATGATACAGCATCAGATCAGGTTTTTGAATGTTTCGTCAACTATTTCCCGCTCGTCGAAGTGCAGCTTCCGCGAGCCGAGAATCTGGTATGTTTCGTGCCCTTTTCCGGCAAGGAGGATGGTCGAGCCTTCGGGCGAGAGCATCACGGCGGTGCGGATTGCCTCGCGCCTGTCCTCTATGCACACGGCCTTTGCAAGTCCTTGAGCGTCAAGCCCCGAGCGTATCTCGGCAATTATGTCGGCGGTGTTTTCCGTGCGGGAATTGTCGGAGGTTATGAATATCCTGTCGGCGTATTTTCCGGCAATCGCCGCCATCTCCGGGCGCTTGGTCCTGTCGCGGTCGCCTCCGCAGCCGAACAGGCACACCAGGTTGCGGGAGGGAGCCACGGCGCGCAGGGTCTTGAGGACGTTCTCCAGGGCGTCGGGGGTGTGGGCGTAGTCTATCACGACGCTGAGGTCGCGCGGGCCCCTCATCACCTCCAGCCTGCCGCGGGCGCTGTCCAGGGCCGAAAGGGCCACCAGAACCTCGGCGGGGTCGGCTCCGAGTTCCACGGCCGTGCTGTAGATTGCCAGCAGGTTGTATGCGTTGTGGGCGCCGATGAGCCTGCTCCAGACTTCGGTGCCGTCTATCTTCAGGAGCATTCCGTCGAAGCTCTGCTCCATCACTCGGGCACAGTGGTCGGCGGCTCCCCTGCAGCTGTAAGTCACGGTCCTCGCGCGGGTGTTCTGTACCATCACCAGGCCGTTGCGGTCGTCTGCGTTGGTCAGCGCCACTGCCTTCTTCGGAAGATTGTCGAAGAAGAGCTTCTTGCACCTCAGGTACTCGGCGAAGCTGCCGTGGTAGTCGAGGTGGTCGTGGGTGAGGTTGGAGAAAATGCCGGCGGCGAATTCCAGGCCCGCTATCCTTTCCTGTTCCACACCGATCGAACTCACTTCCATAAAGCAGTACTCGCAGCCCTTCTGAACCATCTGCGCAAGCAGCCTGTTGGTGGTTATGGGGTCGGAGGTCGTGTTCGTCGTTTCCACCCTTTCCGAACCCACGAAATTGGCTATGGTGCTCAGAAGCCCGCACTCGTGGCCCATCCTGCGGAACAGGTTGTAGAGCAGGGTCACTGTGGTGGTCTTTCCGTTGGTTCCGGTGATGCCCACGAGCCTGAGTTTCCCGCTCGGGTGGCCGTAGAACTCGTCGGCCATCATCGCCAGGCCGTGCCTGTCGGTCGAGACCACCCCCGCCGCTCCGGCCTCGAGGGCGGCCGCGGCGAATTCATTCCCGTCGGCCTTCGTCCCCTTGACGGCGATGAAGAGGCATCCGGGGGTCACCGTGCGCGAATCACTGGTTATGGCTGTGTATTCCTTTATGTTCATTATCGTCTTTTTTTAACTCGTTCCTGAATGCCGGGTCTATGGTTGCAAGCCTGTCAACCACGGTCTTTATGGCCCTTGCGGGTATTCCGCCTCCCTGGAACTGCCTGTGGGTGGGCTTCGAATACACCGTGCAGATCACGCTGTATTCGGGGTCGTCGGCCGGGAAGAAGCCCACGAAGGTGCCCTGGTATTTCCTGCGCCCCTGCGCGTCGGAGTACTGCCCGTTCGGGAAGGTCCCGAATGAGGTCCCGGTCTTGCCGGCAACGGTCAGGGCCGCGTTCTTCAGCCTCTTTGCCGTACCCTCCTCGGTCACGGCCTTCAGGGCCCTGGTGATGGTGTCGGCCACGGCCGGGGTGCAGATTGCCGCGTTGAGTATGCTGGGGCCCCTCTTTTCCACCACGACTCCGTCCTTCTCGATGCTTTCCACCAGGTAGGGCTTCATCATCTTCCCCTTGTTGGCGATGGCGTTGTAGAAGGTGAGGATGTGCAGGGGCGTCTCCGAGGTGGAGTAGCCGAATCCGACGGTGCCCAGGTCGGTGTCGGTCCAGTTGGCGGGGTTGTCGCGAGGGCTGCGGACCGTGGGGGTCAGCAGACCCTCCAGGTCGAAGTCGAAGGCGGTGCCCAGGTTGTAGGTGTAGATGTTCTGGATGAACTGCTCGGTCTTGCTGAAGTCCTTCCTTCCGACCTTGCCGTAGTTCTGTACGGCCAGGGTGGCGAACACGTAGTTGCTGGAAATCTTGAAGCCGTCGATTATGGAAATCACCCTCGTGCCGCCGTGGTTGCGGGAAAATTCGGGGATGTGCTGGTCGTTTATGGTGGTTCCCGCGACGTGCCCGTTGGTGCAGGGGAGGGTCTCTTCCAGGCTCTTTACGAACCCGTCGTTGAGCACGCTCATCAGGGTGACGGTCTTGAACACGGATCCGGGCTCGCATTTGCGGCCTATGGCCAGATTCTGGATTTCGGAGAAGGAGCCGTCGCCGGCCTCGTCGCGAAGCAGGTTAACCATCGCCCTGATGGCGCCGGTCCCGGTTTCCATAAGCACGAGGGTTGCTCCCTCGATGTCCTCGTCTTCGCCCAGCTGCTCGCGCAGGGCTTTGTCGGCAATGTCCTGATAGTCGATGTCCAGGGTGGTGCGGAGGTCCTTGCCGTTCACCGCGGCCACGGAGGTGCTGTCGTTGTCGCGTATGCGGCCCAGGTCGGTGACCCTCAGCCACTCGCAGCCGTTCCTTCCGTGGAGCACGGCGTCGAACTTGCCCTCCAGGCCTATGTGGGTGTTGCCGACGTCGGACTTGTTGTTCCTGACGAATCCTATGGTGCGGCGGGCCAGGGTCCCGTAGGGGTACTTGCGCACGAAGTCCCTCTCCATTATGAGCCCGCTCTTGTAGCGTCCCTCCCTGAAGAGGGGGAACTGCTCTATCTCGTTGCAGGTCTTGCGGTCCACGGGGTGGCCTATCTTCACGTATTTGCGGCCTTTCTCACGGCCGTTCCTTATCGTCTGATAATGCTGGTCCGCTGTCTTTTCGGGGAACACCACGGCAAGTTCGGCGCTCAGTTCGCGGGCTTTTGAGAGCCAGGCCTGGTTCTGCTGCTCGGCCTCGGCCCTGGCGGCGTTCTCCTTGAGGGCGTCGCCCTTGGCGGCCTTGATCCTTGCATTCATCCTGCTCTCGATTGCGCTTTTCTGAGCTGTGCAGTCCATATAGACCTGGTAGGTCGGTGCGGTCATTGCCAGCAGCTTGCCGTTGCGGTCCATTATGTTGCCGCGGTCGGGGTAGGTCACCACCTTCGTGGTGTGGGGGGTGAGGGCGTTGTAAATCTTGCTGTCGGGCTTGAAGAAAAGCTGGATGCAGATTATGCGCACTATGAGCACGACGGAGCACACGAGGAGCAGAAGGTACAGCGTGTACAGCACCATACCTATCCTGTCTCTGTTTTTTCCTTTGTTCCCCATCTCCCTTTATCTTATTACCGTTGCGTTGGAGCCGGGTTCCCCGACTTCCGAACCCATCTTCACCAGCCTTGCCTCCACGGCCGACCTGCGCGTGAGGCTCACCAGTTCGCAGGTCTTCTGGGTGTTGGCTATCTGCAGCTCAGCTATCTCCTTCCTGTTCTTCTCCACCTTTGCCATTGTGGCGTCGGTGAGCAGGGAAAGCCATATTATGAGGCCGAACATCACGAAGGCGTAGATTATGTGCACGAAGTAACGGCCCGCGTTGAGGCGCAGCAGGAAAGTCCCGTTCAGAACGGCCGAGAAGCTGTTCCGAAGGACTCTGCCGACGTCGGCGAGTTTCCAGGTTCCGTTTCCTTCCTTGCTCATATCTTTTCCGCTATGCGCAGCTTGGCGCTGCGTGCTCTGGTGTTGGCTGCTATCTCTTCCTCGCCCGGCAGTATGGGCTTGCGGTTCACCGCCCTGAGGGGCGCGCTGCTGCGCCCGAACACGTCCTTGTGCTCCTCGCCCCCGACGTCCCCCGTGCGGATGAAGTTCTTCACCATCCTGTCTTCCAGCGAGTGATAAGTTATTGTCACGAGCTTTCCGCCCCTCTTGAGCGAAGCCGTGGCCCCCTCGAGGAACTTCTCCAGGGAGCGCATCTCCTGATTCACCTCGATTCTGAGGGCCTGATAGACCTTTGCGAGGTACTTGTGCTCGGCGAAAGAAGGCAGGGCTGCCGCCAGGGACTTGTCGAGGTCGTCGGTGGTGAGGATGGGGGCGGCCTGGCGGGCCGAGACTATGAGCCTGGCCGCCTTGTGGGCGTTCTCCACCTCTCCGTAGAGGATCAGAACTTTTTCCAATTCTTCTTGCGTATAAGAATTCACTACGTCCGCGGCGGTCATTCCGCCCTGCACATTCATTCGCATATCGAGCTGCGCGCTGTAGCGGAAGGAGAATCCGCGTTCAGCCGTATCGAACTGATGGGAGCTCACGCCAAGGTCGGCCAGAACTCCGTCAAGACCCTCCGGGGCAAGCAGGAGGGTGTAGTTGTGTATGAATCTGAAATTGTTGTGGACAAGCTCGAAGCGGGGATCGTCGATGGCGTTGGAAAGCGCGTCCTCGTCCCGGTCGAAGGCTATCAGGCGCCCCTGTGGCGAGAGCCTGGAGATGATTTCCCGGCTGTGGCCCCCTCCTCCGAAGGTGGCGTCGGCATAAGTTCCGGAGGCGCTTCCCAGAAGGGCGCCCACCGATTCTTCGAGCAATACTGGATTGTGATATTCGCTCATTGCCTTGCCTTCCTACTTGCGGGAGAGGCTCTTGGCTATGGCTACGTAATTTTCGTTGGATATTCTGGACGCTTCGAACTGTTCGTTCGCCCACACCTCGATTTTGAAGCCGATGCCGAAGAAAGCCACCTCTTTTGTCACACCTATCGCGTCAAGAAGTTCGCGGGGGATCGAGATGCGGCCGAACTTGCAGTCGGGCTCCACGATACAGCAGTCACGCATATACTCTCTCCAGAAAGTAACGTGATCCGGGTTGAAGAAATCGAGAGTGTCGCGGACCTTTGCCGTTTCCTGCGTCCACTCTTCGTAGGTGGACATCTCCAGGCACCGGTCGTAGATGCTCTTCTTTATGACAAACCTCAGGCCTTCGCTCTCGGGTACGGCGTTCTTGAAGGGCGAGGGGAAAACCAGCCGCCCTTTGTCGTCAATCTTCGAAACATATTTGCCGATGAACGAGACCATACAAAATTCTTATACGCAACCGCAAATGTAAGCATAATTTTCCACTTTTTTACATTTTCTTACAAATTTTTCCACTTTGCCCTTGTGTTTTTTTTGTCTATATTTGTGGCACGCATCCGATGCGCCGCCACAATAATGGAAAACAAGACAGAAACTCCAGCTAAAACCTTGAGGACGCAATGGGTCATTGCATCCATAGTGTTGACCGTTCTCGTCATTGCCGCCCCCGTCCTTTACGTGTATGAAAAAGTCAGGCACGGAGAAAGGCTCGCCGACATATTCATCAACCACACCACGGAGATGACCGTGCTCGTACTGCTGATTCTCGCGTGGATGATAGCCCTGCGCGTCATCAGCGTCATATACCACAGGATGCTTTCCAGGCAGAACAACTCCCGCAACCAGGCCCTCATCGACGCCACCATCGGAAATTATGCCGCCGTCTATGCCGTCAGCGTGAAGGACGACACCGCCGACATCCTGAAGTCCAGCAAGCGCCTCCAGGGCCGTTTCGACTCGCCGGCCGGCTTCTCCGAGTCTCTGCGCAGGTATATCAATGAAGAGGTTTATGCCGACGACCGCGGAATGATGCGTGACGAGACCTCTTACGCCACGCTCTGTGACAAACTGCAGAGGGCCCCGTCCTATATGATCGAATACCGGTCCGTTGCCGAAAACGGCTACCGCTGGCACGAAATGTACGTTGCCTCGGCCGGCGAGAGAATACTCCTCGGCTTCAAGTCGAACGATGAGGAAGTGCTGATGAGGCATTTCCTCTCGGCCTTCAAGAGGGATTTCTTCGGCTTGTATTTCGCATCCCTCAGCCTTGACAAGATCAAGATAGTCCGCGACAGCGGACTGCTTGACACATCGAACAGTCTGCCCGTAATGCCCTACGGCCTCAGTCTCAAGCGTATGGCCGAGTCTGAAACCGGATATGCCAGGGAATTCTATACCAAGCTCAGCGACATTTCCTATGTCCGGGACATCCTTTCCGGCGACGACCGTCAGGAATGGGTTTACCGCACCACGACTTCCCTGAAACCCGATATGTGGATCAAGTGCACCTGCTATGTGCTCTCCAGGAAAGACGGCGTGGCCGACAGGCTTGCCATCTGCTACACCGCCCTTGATTCAGTGCAGCAGCGCAATTATGAGTATAGCGCGATGACAGGAACCATCGGCCGGATGATGGAGACGGTGGACGGCAGCTTCGTCACGGATCCGAAGTCTGTGATAAACCGCCTTATGGCAGTGGTCGGAGAATATTATCAGGCCGACAGAATCTACATATTCGAGTATGGCGCCGACGGCGTGTCCCTTGACGAGACCTTCTCCTGGTGCAGGGAGGGCGTCGAGATGGTAAAGGGCGTGAACCGCTTCTCGAATTTCATCTTCGCTCCCCTGAAGCTGGGCGACGAGGTGAAGGGCTTCTTTGCCGTGGACAACGCCCTCTCTTCCAAGGACGACACCCTGGTCTTGAGTTCCGCAGCCACCCTCTGTTATAACGAGATATTGAAAATCAAGGAGATAGACAACAAAAAGAGGGAGCGGAACAACATAATTTCGTCGATGTCGAAGGGCGAGTCCCTGTATCTTGTGAATGCCGTTGACTGCACCTACGAGGTCCTTCACCAGAGTGAGTATCTGGCTGAGAATTATCCTCCTTGCGCCACCTTCTGCGAGTCCCTCGCGGAATACATAGAGAAGGACGTTCATCCCGCCGACAGACCTTTGATGCGGGAGATGGTGTCCGTCGCCCAGTTGAACCGCCGGTTCGAAGGGAAGACCGCAAGAGAAATATTCTACCGTGACATATCCACCGGCACGCCACGGTGGTACAGGATGAGGATAGTGCCTCTTTCCGAAAACGAGCGTCTGGTCAACTTCACGAACCGCGACACCGAGTACGTCGACAGCCTCGTGATGGACAGGCGTGATTCCCGCTATTTCTCTTTCTCCGTGGCCGACCTCGACACCGCCACCATACGCAACATAAGGGGGCTGCAGATGTTCGGCTCTACTTCCGACACCACGGTCCCGTACACTTCGTCGATGCAGGAGCTCGGCGCCCTCCTCGACGGAGACACCGCCTCTTATTTCAACAGGATTTCCGACATAGAAACCGTCAGAAAGGAGTTCTCCGCCGACGACAAGCACGAATTCTCGTTCTTCTACCCTCTGATAAACAAATGGGTCACGGCCACCTGCTATGTGATTTCCCGCCACGACGACGGCGTGCCCTCGGAATATTCGATAGGATTCAGGCTCGCCGACAGCCTGCAGACCAGGAACCTGGAGCTCAACCGCGAGATTGCGGAGCAGAAGGCTCAGCTGGAAAACAATATGGGTATGATCGGAGGCCTTGCCGACGAATATATGTCGCTCTACTGCATCAATCTCGATACCAGGCGTTTCCAGATATACAGGCTCGACTCCGAAAAGATTCCCGACACCGGAGAGATACTCCGCTACCACGATGATTTCTTCGAGACATACAGGAAATGGGTGCATTCGGGCGCGATTTATCCTGAAGACGTCAAGGTCCTCGAGGAGGTCACGGAGGATTATGTGCGCGAGCGTCTTGCGAACGTGAAGAGGTTCTCAATACGCTTCCGCCGCAAACTCAAGGATGATTTTCTATGGGAAGAGATGGACGTCATCAAGTATGAAGACGCCGACTGCCCGGCCGTGACGATTGCCGTCTGCTTTGCCGAGCGCGACAAGGAAATCCGCGCCGAGCAGGAGAACGCGCAGCGTATGCGCGACGCCCTGGCCCTCGCCAGAAACGCCAGCCGCGCCAAGACTTCGTTCCTGAACAGCATGTCGCACGACATCCGTACCCCGATGAACGCCATAATAGGCTTCACAGGCCTTGCGAGTTCCCACCTCGACAACACCGACCTCGTGCGCGACTACCTGTCCAAGATAGAGAAGTCTTCCTCGCACCTTCTCAGCCTCATCAACGACGTGCTCGACATGAGCCGTATCGAGTCGGGCAAGATGGACCTCAACGAGGCTCCCGAAAACCTCGACGACATCCTCCACGGCCTCAGGGATATGATGCAGGCGAACGTAAGGGCCAAGAAGCAGGACTTCTTCCTCGATTCCGTGGACATCGTGCACAGGGGCGTCATCTGCGACAGGCTGCGCCTGAACCAGGTTATGCTCAACCTGCTTTCCAACGCCAACAAGTACACTCCCGAGGGGGGAACCATATCGCTTCGCGTGAAGGAGACCGGAATAAGCCGGGCCGGTTACGGAGCCTACGAGTTCAGAGTCAAGGACAACGGCGTGGGTATGACGCCGGAGTACCTCAAGACCATCTTCGACCCGTTCTCGAGGGATGTTTCCGCACAGACTTCCGGCATCCAGGGAACCGGCCTCGGAATGGCCATCACCAAGAGTATGGTCGAGATGATGGGCGGCACCATCGAAGTGACGAGCGAGCCCGGAAAGGGCTCGGAATTCACCGTCAGGTTCGAATTCAGGATGTCCGATCCTGAAGTTGTCGCGGAGGAAGCGCCCGAGGATGCACAGGCTCCCGAGTTCTCTGAAACGGTCGATTTCACCGGCCGCAAGGTACTCCTTGTGGAAGACAATGAGATGAACCGTGAGATAGCCACGATGATGCTCGAGGAACTGGGCTTCACTGTGAGCACCGCCGACGACGGCTCCGTTGCCCTGGAGATGGTCAAAAAGGCCTCCGAGGGCGCCTGGGACGTGATTCTGATGGACGTTCAGATGCCTGTTATGGGCGGTTACGAGGCCACCAGGCAGATACGTGCTCTGGACTCCCCGCTCGCCCGCATACCCATAGTCGCAATGACGGCCAACTCCTTCGACCAGGACCGCAAGGACGCCCTGGAGGTAGGAATGAACGAACACATATCCAAGCCGATCTACATCGAAGTGCTCAGCAAAACCCTTTCGGAAGTCCTTTCCTGAAAACAGGTGTTTGCAAAATAGAAAATTATTGCTACCTTTGCACTCGCAATCGGGACCTTAGCTCAGCTGGTTTAGAGCGCTTGCTTGACAGGCAAGAGGTCAGCAGTCCGAATCTGCTAGGCCCCACAAAAAAACGGATGCTTTTCGCATCTGTTTTTTTGTGGGCACCAGGCTCCGCTCGCTGCAATAATCTTCATTCCGGTGCGCCAGAAGGTCTTCCCGCACCATTTTTGACATTTCAAAGTCGATTGGGTGTGTCAGAAGGCCCTATCGCACCATTTCAAAGGCTGGCAGCAGACCGTCCGACTGCGCCCTGGTGCTCCCCAAAAAAATAAGAGAGTGACTAAGACTTTTTAGTCACCCTCTTATTTTGTTTGGTTTAAAGTGTATCTCAGTTGCCGATGCGCCTGGCTATCACCTCCGGGGCCTGTGGCCGCCCGTGGCCACATGAACGGGAAGGGCCCGCCGCGAAGCGGTGGGAGGGATGAGCGAAGCGAAGGTATCCGGAGAGGATAGCCGGCGCTCGGAACCATTAAACCTCGATGGGCTTGTACTTGGGAACGAGGCTCTTCATTATGCTCCAGGCAATCAGGTAGGCGATGCCGCAGAAGCAGAACATTATGAAGTAGCCTGCGGGCTTGCCCTCGAAGCCGAGGAAGGTGAAGGCGCTGCCCGCGTTCTCGGCGTAGGTGAACAGGTTGCCCGCAACCTTCTGGATAATCATCGAACCGATGCCGCCGGCCATTGCACCGATACCGGTGATGGTTGCTATGGTGCTCTTGGGGAACATATCGCCGATGGTGCTGAAGAGGTTGGCGCTCCAGGCCTGATGCCCGGCTCCGGCAAGACCTATGAGGATTGCAGGCCACCAGGGGGTGTTGAAATGCATTCCGAGAGGCTGCGCGAAGAGAGCGGCGATGGGGAAGAACGCGAAGATCAGCATAGCGAGCATACGGCCGCTGTAGGGATGCATCCCCTTTTTCTCCACGAAGAGCTTGGGAAGATACCCTCCGAAGATGGAAATCACGGTCACGATGGCGTAGAGCGTGAAAATCAGCGCCTGGCCGAGTCCGGAAGTGGCCGGGGCCCCGAACTGGTTGCTGAAGTACGAAGGTGCCCAGAAGAGGAAGAACCACCACACTCCGTCGGTGAAGAACTTGCCCACGATGAAGGCCCAGGTCTGCTTGTATGTGAAGCACTTGCCGAAGGGAATCGCCTTCTGCGCCGCAACGGCGGCCTTTTCGGCGGCTTCCGCCGCGTCGTCCTGATGGATGTACTCCAACTCCGCCTCGTTCACGTGCTTGCTGTTCTCCGGCTTCTCGTACATAAACGCCCAGAAGAACATCCAGATGAATCCGAGGCCGCCGATGATTATGAAAGCCCATTCCCAGCCGAACTTGACGGCCAGGGGCGGTATGCACAGGGGAGCGGCGAGCGCGCCGACCGATGCGCCGGCGTTGAAGATGGACGTTGCGAACGCGCGGTCCTTCTTGGGGAAGTATTCGGCGGTTACCTTGATGGCGGCGGGGAAGTTGCCGCTCTCGCCGAGGGCCAGGATGCCGCGGCAGAGCAGGAACAGGTAAACCGAGGTGGTCGAGATGGCAAGAGCCGCGTTGGAACCGGCCTCAACGGCCTTCATTGCGCTCACGGAATCGAATCCGGCGAGGTGGGCCGTCGCCCAGCCGCAGGCTGCGTGCATACAGGCGCCCAGCGACCACACGCCTATGGCGATGAGATAGCCCTTCTTTGTGCCCATCCAGTCCACGAACTTGCCGGCGAACAGGCAGGCTATGGCGTAGAAGATGGAGAAGAAGCTCGTGATGGTGCCGTAGTTGGCGTCGGTCCAGCCGAATTCCGGCTTGATGAATTCCTCGTAGGTGAGGGAAAGGACCTGGCGGTCGAGGTAGTTGACGGTCGTTGCCACGAAAAGCAGCGAACACAGCCACCAGCGCCAGTTGGTCATCAGTTTCTGTTGTGTGCTCATTTTATCTTACTTCTTTGATTATGTCGAGTGCATTCCTGCAGAGTCCGGTGATCTTTTCCCATTCGCCGGCCGCGATGACCTCCTTGGGGAAGAGATTGCTGCCCATGCCAACGCAGGTCACGCCGGCTCCGAACCAGAGGGCGAGATTCTCCTTCTCGGGCTTGACTCCGCCGGTGACCATTATCTGGCTCCAGGGCATAGGGGCGCGAAGACCCTTCACGAACTTGGGCCCGAGGACGTCGCCGGGGAACACCTTGCAGACGTCGCAGCCCAGCTCCTGGGCCTTTCCCACCTCGCTCACGGTGCCGCAGCCGGGGCAGTAGGGGATGAGCCTGCGGTTGCAGATGGGCGCGATTTCCGGGTTGAACAGAGGGCCTACCACGAAGTTGGCCCCCAGCTGGATGTACAGGGCCGCGGTGCCGGGATCGACCACGGAACCGATGCCGAGAATCATTCCCGGCAGTTCGGCGTTGGCGTATTTGACAAGTTCTCCGAACACCTCCTGGGCGAAGTCGCCGCGGTTCGTGAACTCGAAGGCGCGCACACCTCCGTCGTAACAGGCCTTGAGCACCTTTTTGCTTATGCCAAGGTCGGCGTTGTAGAACACCGGGACCATACCGGTCTCCTTCATTGCAGCTATCACCTGCTGCTTGCTGTATTTTGCCATAATATAATAATTGTCTGTTATCTCTGTACGCGCCCGTTGGCGTTGCCGCCGGCAAGGCTCAGGACCTCGGCCTCGCTCACGAGGTTGAAGTCGCCGTTGATCGTGTGCTTGAGGGCCGATGCCGCAACCGCGAACTCCAGGGCCGAAGCCTGGTCGCCGGGGTATTTGAGCATACCGTGGATGAGGCCTCCCGAGAAGGAATCGCCGCCTCCGACGCGGTCTATGATGGGATTAATCTCGTAGCGCTTGCTCTGGTAGAACTCCTTGCCGTTGAAGATGAGGGCCTTCCAGCCGTTGAAGGTGGCGGAATAGGACTCGCGCAGGGTGGAAACCACGTACTTGAAGCCGAATTCGGCGGCCATCTGCCTGAAGATTCCTTCGTAGCCGGCGGCGTCGGTGCTGCCTCCCTCCACGTCGGCCTCGGGCTTGAAGCCAAGGCAGAGCTCGGCGTCCTCCTCGTTGCCGATGCACACGTCGACATATTTCATAAGGGGCCTCATAACGCTGATGGCCTTCTCGGAAGTCCAGAGTTTCTTGCGGAAGTTGAGGTCCACGGAAACCGTCACGCCGTGCCTTTTCGCGGCCTCGCAGGCCAGGCGGGTCAGTTCGGCGGCCTTGTCGGAGATTGCCGGGGTGATTCCGGACCAGTGGAACCAGGAGGCGCCTTCCATAATGGCGTCGAAGTCGAAGTCGGAGGGGTCGGCCTCGGCTATTGCGGAATGGGCACGGTCGTAGATGACCTTGGAGGGGCGCATCGACGCGCCGGTCTCGGCATAGTAGAGGCCTATGCGGCTGCCTCCGCGGGTGATGTAATCGGTCCTGACGCCGTATCTTCTGAGAGCGTTCACGGCAATCTGCCCTATTTCGTGGGCGGGAAGTTTGGTCACGTGGAAGGCGTCGTGCCCGTAATTTGCCAGGCTGACCGCCACGTTGGCTTCACCTCCGCCGGGTATGATGCGGAATGAGTCGGTCTGAATGAATCTGTCGTTGCCCTCCGGGCTGAGGCGGAGCATTATCTCTCCGAGAGTGATGACTTTTGCCATAATTTGTTGCTGATTTCAGTTGTAACGAGCAAATTTAAACATTTTTCCACAATTTCGTGCCCGTTCACGGAAAATCTTTCCTATATTTGTGGACCACAGATGGAAAAGAACACCAAAATAACGATTATCGACGTCGCCAAGAGGGCCGGCGTCTCGAAGGGCACCGTCGACAGGGTTGTCCATAACCGGGGCGAAGTGTCGGAGAAAAGCGCCCGCAAAGTGCGCAAGGCCATAGAGGAGCTCAACTACGAGCCCAACCTGTACGCTTCGCTCCTCGCTACAAAGAACGCCCACGTCATAGCCTGTCTCCTTCCGGAGTTTGCGGAGGGCGAATACTGGGACCACATCAACCGGGGCTTCATCCTCGGAGGGGAGCAGGTCTCCTCGCTGAACGTGAAGACCAGGGCCTTCTACTACGACCAGTACGACCCCGCCTCCTTCGGGAAGGCCTGCGACGACCTTCTCGCCTCGGCCCCTTCGGGAGTGGTCCTGCCGCCCCTTTTCATATCCGACACCTTCGAATTCGCCGAGAAACTCCATTCCGCTGGCATACCCTATGCCTACGTCGACAGCAAGCTCGAGGAAGACAATTACTTCGCCTATTTCGGGATGCCGATGTATCAGAGCGGCCGGCTGTGCGCCGCCCTGCTCACCGAGCGCTGCACCCCGGAGCAGGTCGGCGAGGTTGCGGTCATACGCATCAACCGCGACAAAGACCGCCGCTCCGACCCCACCGTCAACAGACGCGCGGGCTTTATGGACTTTATGGCTGCGAACTACCCCGACTGCACCGTCAGCAGCATCTTCATCGACCCTTCCGACCCCGACGGAATCTATCGCACCCTGGATGACTTCTTCCGCGCGCACGCGGGTATAAAATTTGTAGTGATGTTCAATTCGCGTGTGCACCTTCTGGCCCGTTATCTTGCCGACCACCCCGTGGAGGGGCGTAGGACCATCGGGTTCGACGACCTTGAGAACAATATGCAGATGCTCCGCTCCGGAGAACTGTCCATACTCATAAGCCAGCGCACGGAGAATCAGTCCCGCAGCGCCGTAGTGGCCCTTGCCGACTACATCCTCCTGAAGAAGAAGCCCGCGAAGAGAGACAATTACATGCATATGGACATCCTGACCAGATACAACCAGGACAATTATTGATGAAAAAACACGGAACCTACGCCTTTCTTGCCGCATTGCTGCTGTTCATGCCCGCAGCGCAGGCACAGGACCGTGGCGAAGAATTCGATGCCTTCAAGGAGGCTGCAAAGAACAAATCGGTGCTCTTCAGGGGGCGCCGTGCTTCGTCTTACGGGAACGTGCACTTCAACGGCACGTTTTACTGGACTTCGCCGGAATTCAAGCCCGGCAATGTCTGCTACGGTGGCAAAATGTATTACGACGAACTGATGAACATCGACGCCTGCGCCCACGAACTTCTCGTGCGCAGCGCTCCCGGAATGCCCGCCGCCATAGTGGACAGGGACCTGGTGACCTTCTTCACGATAGGGGAGGACCGCTACGAGAATCTGTCCCTCGCCGGCACGGAAGGGGCCAAGCCGGGGTTCTACAGGGTTATGCTGCAGAGCCCGCAGTTCACCGTCTATGAAAGGATGGAGAAGCCGCTGCGCACCAGCACCGATTACCAGAACGGCGCCGGAATCGGCTACGAAGATCCCAATTACCGGTCCAATTTCCTCTCATACTTCAGCTATTCCCCAAGGTACTGGCAACTCAGGGACGGCCGTCTCAAGAAAATAAGCCGCCGCAAGGCGCTCAAGCTCTCCAATGCAAAATAGAATTATCTTCAAAGCCGCGCTCCTCACGCTGCTTCTTCTCCCCTCCGCCTCCGCCGTGGCCGCCGATTCCCTCTCCGTGAGGAGGGTCGGGTCCGAGGTCCTGGTCGATTGCCTGAGGACGGAACTGGGAGAAAAGGTTTATTTCATCAAGGACGCCGAAGACGTGGCCAGCTACACCGTCGCCGAGCCAAGAGGGGCCTTTGCCGAGGCTGCCTTCGCGGCTCTGCGCGACAAAGGCTACAGCGTCACCCGGTACGACGGGGCCTGGTTCGTGCTCTCCGGAGGAGGGCTGGACCTCTCAGGCCTCCCTTCCGGCTGGTTCGACGAGGCAAAGGAAGGCCCCGAGGCCGACGGAATGACCCGCCTCCACGAGGAGGAGAACGCCGTGGCCACCTTCCGCAACAAGATTTACGAGATAGGCGACAAGTCGGCCGCCCACCCGGGAAAATCCTATGTACGCGGCTATGTGCGCGACATTTCCTCCGGCGAGCCCCTGGTCGGCGTGTCGGTCTATGACGACAAGACCGGAGCCTATACCGTGACCGACGCCGCGGGCTTCTACCGCATAGCACTCCCTGCCGGCACCAACCTGCTCGGGTTCAGCGGTTATTCGATGGAGGATATGAAACTGACCCTGGAAGTCTATTCCGACGGCGGCCTGGACGTAGTGATGAAGGAAAAAGTCACCTCGCTGCGCGGGGCCGTGGTGAGCGCCGAGGGCCGCTCGGCCCACCGCAACGCCGGTATGGGCATGGAAAAAATCCGCGTGAGCGAGATAAAGAAGATTCCGACGGCCTTCGGCGAGGCCGACGTCCTCAAGGTCGTGCTCACTATTCCCGGCGTGAAGACCGTGGGCGAGGCCGCGAGCGGCTTCAACGTGCGCGGCGGCGCGGCCGACCAGAACCTCATCCTGTTCAACGACGGCACGATATTCAATCCCAGCCATATGTTCGGCGTGCTCTCGGCCTTCAACACCGAGCTGATCAACGACATAGAACTCTACAAGAGCAGCATCCCCGTGGAATTCGGCGGCCGCATATCCTCGGTCCTGGACATCCGCGGCAAGGAGGGCAATTCCAACAAGCTCTCGGGCACCCTGGGCCTCGGACTGCTGACCAGCAGTTTCTCCCTCGAGGGGCCCATCAGCAAGGGCAAGACCACCTTCGTCCTGGGAGGCCGTACCACCTATTCCGACTGGATGCTCAAGGCCCTGCCGGAGAACAGCAGCTATGCCGGTGGCAACGCTTCGTTCAGCGACGTGAACGCCGGAATTACCCACAAGTTCAACGCCGACAACACCCTGCACGCATATGTGTACTGGTCCCGCGACCGCTTCGGGTTCAGTTCCGACACGACCTTCCGCTATTCCAACCTCAATGCGTCGGTCAAATGGAACAGCCACCTGAGCGAAAGGCACAGCCTTACCCTTGTGGGAGGCTACGACAGCTATGTGAGCAAGCTGGACCAGCAGGGATACGAGCCCCAGAGCAGCAGGCTCACCACCGGAGTGCGGCAGGCCTTCCTGAAGCTCGGATTCAAGTACAACCTCGGCCGTCACGTCCTGAGCTACGGCGCCAATGCCATATACTATATGCTCAATCCCGGCTGCACCGACCCTCTGATGAGCGGCTCCAAGGTCACGCCCGTGCATCTGGACTCCCAGACGGGCGCCGAGGCGGCCGTGTATCTGGGCGACACTTGGACCCCCGACGACAAGCTGAGCCTTGAATACGGCACCCGCCTTTCCGGCTATATGGCACTGAACCCCTCCAAGTTCTATTTCTACCCCGAATTCAGGCTTTCCGGCAAATATTCGTTCAACCCCAACCTTACCCTCAAGGCCGGGTTCAACTCTATGAGCCAGAACATCCATATGATATCGAACAACACTTCGGTCTCGCCCGTGGACACCTGGCGCCTGAGCACAAAGGGCCTCAGGCCGCAGAACGGCTGGCAGGCCGCTTCGGGCCTCTACTGGACGGTGGCCGACGGCAACGTGGAACTCTCACTCGAGGGATACTACAAGCGCACCTACCATTACGTGGACTACAAGTCGGGGGCCGTGCTTTCGATGAACCCCAACCTCGAGGACGACCTGGTCGAGACCACCGGCAAGGCCTACGGAGTGGAGCTTATGGCCAAGAAATCCCTTGGCAAGCTGAACGGCTGGATATCCTACAGCTACTCCCGCGCCTTCCAGAAGGAGATGGAGGACAGGGGTATAGACACCATCAACGGAGGCGACTGGTACCGGGCCAGCTACGACAAGCCGCACGATATCAAGCTGGTGCTCAACTACAAGTTCACGCACCGCTACAGCATATCGGTGAATATGGACTATTCCACCGGCAGGCCCATAACTCTGCCTACAGGAAAATATTGGTATGCAAACACTTATGTGCTTGCATACTCCGAACGCAACGCCTACCGCATTCCGGATTACTTCCGCCTCGATGCGGCCCTGAACATCGACCCCGGGCACTATCTTAAGCAGTTCGCCCATATGTCGGTGACCCTCGGAGTGTACAATCTCACCGGGCACAAGAATGCCTATTCCGTATATTACACCGCCGGCAGGGGCACTTCCGTCAACGGATATATGCTCTCTGTGTTCGCTGTTCCCATTCCCTACGTCAATCTTAATCTCAAGTTCTGATGAAAAAGTCCGCATTCAGCATACTGCTTCTTCTGGGCTGCGCGCTTTCCTGCGTGTACCCCTATGATGCCGATGTTGCCGGGGATTCCGGCAATCTGGTCGTGGAGGGCGACATTTTCATCGGCTCCGAGTCGGAGTTCGCCCTCAGCACGCTCGAACCCATCAGCGGTTCCTACACTTCCACCACCCTATACGGCAAGGTGTACGTGGAGGACGAGAACGGCGCAAAATACAACGGAGAATACAGCAAGGGCAGCAGGGGAGAGTCCGTTTTCGTCTGCGACACCCGCAGCGCCGACCCTTCCCTGCGGCACAGGCTCCGCATAGAACTCAACGACGGCAGGAACTACTCTTCGGAGTGGGCGTCTTCGGGCGGCACCTGCGTGCTCGATTCGCTCTCCTACAGAATCGTGGGCGACAAGGAGGCCCTGGAAATGCTCGTGAGCCTGCATACCGACGGTTCCTCGAGCAACTTCCGCTACCGCTACACCGAGACCTGGGAATACACGGCCCAGGCCTATGCCTACTACTATTACGACCCCGAGCAGACCGACGAACATCCCTTCGGCCAGGTCCTGCGCTACCCTGCCGGAGAGAACACCTATTACTGCTGGGACTCCGACAAGTCCAGGGGCATCAATCTGGCCTCCACGGAGAGTATGTCGGAAGATGTCCTGGTGAACTATCCCATAATCTCTTTCGAGAGGGACGACACCAAGATATCCTACGTGTACAGGCTCGACCTCGACGTCTATCCGGTGAATGCCGACAGTTACGCCTTCTACGAACATCTGAAGAATATGTCGGAGCTGAGCGGCGACCTCTTCTCCCCGATGCCCAGCGAGATGCGCGGCAACATCAATTCAGATTCCGACCCCGACGAGATGGTCTATGGCTATGTGGCTGTGGTAACCCCCTCCCATTCAAGGCTTTACGTTGAGAATGGCGAGACCAACTTCTACAAGGCCAAGGGCATAAGCAGGGTCGATCTCATAGACGACCAGGGGGAGGATACCTGGCCCACCTTCTACAGGAAGGGCTATCTTCCCGTCATGTACAATATGGAGTCCAAGAACTGGGCCGACAAGAAATGCGTGGACTGCCGCTATCAAGGCGGAACCAAGACGCGCCCGGACGAATGGATAAACGATCACAAGTAGTAGATTCAAGATGAAAGCCCGTCATATAATTTCCGTACTTTCAGCGGCGCTGCTCTGCTCCGCCTCCTTTGCCGGAGGGCTCTCCGAGCGCGTGTTCATAACCACCGACAGCCCCGTGTACGTGGCAGGCGACAGGATGTTCTGCTCGGCCTTCTGCATCGACGCCTCCACCGGAGGATTCTCCAATTTCAGCAGCATCGCCTACCTGGAACTCCATTCCGCCACCGATATGGTGTTCACCGGCCGCATAGCCCTTCAGGAAGGAAGGGGCGCGGCTACTTTCCAGCTGCCCGCCGGCATTCCCACGGGCAATTACAGAATCCTTTGCTACACGGCCCAGAACCGCAACGAAGAGGGCTTCGACTCCTCGGTCTGGGGACCCGTAGTGTCGGTGTTCAACACCGCATCCACGGCCCGTGTGCCCGGAGGAGTGGAGATTGGTCCCGCTCCGCAGGCTGCTTCCGAAGCGGAGCCCTGCGGCAGCCTCGAGGTCCTGGTCCCCGCCGATGCCGCCCGCTCCGGCCGCTTCCCTCTCACGATAAGCAATAAGGGCGGCGAGCCTGTTACGGTGAGCGTGAGCGTAAGGCGCGAAGACGGAATTCCCGCACCGGCCTCCGTCGGTCCCGCCGCCTTCGCAGCAGCCCTGAAGCCGGGCAAATCCTTTGTCAAGGCCGCAGTGCCCGAGTTCGAGGGCGAGATAATCCGCGGCAGGGTTGTCGGCCTGAACCCCGCCGAACTCACTTCCATCAACGGAAAATGCTGCTTCATCTCCGCCCCCGGCGAGAAGTCCGATATCTATTCCGCGATGTTCGAGGAAGGGGGCGCCGTTAATTTCTTCACTTCGAACATCTATGGCAGCAAGGACCTTGTCTGCGAGATTGAGGGCCTTGGAAGCGACACTCCCGGGCACATCGAGATAGATTCTCCCTTCGTCTGCGCCGACCCCGGCACCATTCCCACACTTCACCTTGACCCTTCGTTCTCCGAGGCTCTGCAGCGCAGGGGAATGGCGGCCAGAATTACCCGTAAGTACGACGCCGACACCCTTTACGAGTATCTTCCCGTGCGCCCCGACCCTCTTTTCGACGACGAGCCGGTGACCTATCTGCTCGACGACTACACCCGCTTCCCCCTGATGGAGGAGGTGTTCGTGGAATTCGTGTCGGAAGTCCGTGCAAGGCGCAACGGCGAGGGGAACTGGGAGATATTCTCCCGAGTGAACGACCTGTACGAGTCGTCGCGCTACGCAATCTCGCCTTCCCTAGTGATGATAGACGGCGTGCCCGTGTTCGACCACAACCGCGTAATGGCCTACGACCCGCTTCTCGTGGAGAAAATCATAATCTATCCCGACGTGTATTTCATCGGCGACAGGTCCTTCGAGGGCATAGTGAACCTTGTGACCTACAAGAGGAACCTTCCCGCAGTGGAGTTCGACGCCAACGTGAGGATCGTGGATTTCCAGGGCTGCCCCCTTCCCGTGGCGTACACCTGCGAGGGCGTGGATTCCGACCCTGCCTATCCCGACTACCGCCAAACGGCTTACTGGCACCCTCTGGTGGAGGTCGGGGCAAATGAAAAGGCAGAGCTTTGGATCACTCTGCCTTCCACCGGCGGCCCCTTCCGGGTAGAGGTCAGCGGATTCTCCGCCGACGGCGCGCCGAATTATTGTAACAAACTCATACGATAGTCTTTACAGCTTCCTTCATCCCGACCTTCTGAATCAGTTCGAGGTCGGCGGTGAGGAGGTTCGTGAGGCCGCTCACGGCGTTAAGGTCCTCGTCCCAGATGAACTGTGCTCCGAGCACGCCCTCGGCCACCTTGCGGCAGCATCCGCTTTCCCAGAGGTTCTTGAGGAGGTCCATTATCTTCTGGTCGTCGTTGGGGACGATTTCGTCTTCACCCCTCTTTCCGCCCTTGTAATAGGTGCAGATTGCGGCCAGTCCGAAGACGAGGCCCTGAGGCAGTTCGCCCTTGCGCTCGAGGTAGGTCTTCACGCCGGGAAGGTCGCGGGTGCGGTATTTGGGGAAGGAATTGAGCATTATGGAGGTCACGAAGTGTTTCACGAAGGGGTTGCGGAAGCGGTCCATCACGTCGGAGGCGAAGGATTCGCAGTCGTCCTTGGGGAGGTTCAGGGTGGCCATCAGCTCTTCGAACATCACCTTGTGCACGAACTTGCCCACGACTTCGTCTTCGCAGCATTCCTTCACGGTGTTCAGGCCGCTGAGGTATCCCACGGGGCTCAGGACGGTGTGAGGGCCGTTCAGAAGGGTGACCTTCCTCTCGTGGTAGGGAGCCTCGGAGGGAACGAAGAGAACGTGCAGGCCGGCTTTGTCGGCGGGGAATTCGGCTGCCACTTCCTTGGGTGCCTCTATGACCCAGAGATGGAATATCTCGGCTTTGTCGAGCAGGTTGTCCTGATAGCCCACGCGCTCGCAGAGCTGGGCGGCGGTGTCGCGCGGGTAGCCGGGGACTATGCGGTCCACGAGGGTGCTGTACACTCCGCAGGCGTTCTCGAACCAGGACTTGAAGCCCTCGCCGAGCTGCCAGAGCTCGATGTACTTCAGGATGCATTCGCGCAGGTGCTTGCCGTTCTCGAATATCAGCTCGCAGGGGAAAATCCTGAAGCCCTTGTCGGGGGCGCCGTTGAAGTGCTCGTAGCGGTGGTACAGGAGCTGGACCAGCTTGCCGGGGTATGACGATGCGGGAGCGTCGGTGAATTTGCAGGAAGGGTCGAAGGCGATGCCCGCCTCGGTGGTGTTGGAGATTATGAAACGCATCTCGGGCTGCTCGGCCAGCTTCAGGTAATCCTGGAAGTCGCGGTAGGGGTTGATGCCGCGGCTGATCACGTCGATCAGGTCGACGGAGTCCACGGGCTCGCCCTTGTCAAGACCCTGGAGGTTGAGATGATACAGGCCGTCCTGCTCGTTGAGCCAGTCGACCATACCCTTCTCGATGGGCTGGACTACCACGACGGAGGCGTTGAAGTCGGTCTTCTGGTTGGTCTTCCAGATTATCCATTCGATGAATGCGCGGAGGAAGTTGCCTTCTCCGAACTGAATGATCTTCTCGGTGTACTGCCGGGCCTGCGGGGCGCTTGTGCGGTTCAATTTTTCCATGATATTTGTGGTTATCTGTTGTTTCCGATGGCAAAAGTAGGAAAAATTTTATGATTTCGTGCACGGTCACGGAAATTTTTGTTAAATTTGCGATAGAATCATAAAACACCACACAATATGTCATTCATCAATCAGGATTTCATGCTTTCCACCGACACGGCGAAGCAGCTTTATCACTCCCACGCGGAGAAGATGCCCATCATCGACTATCACTGCCATCTTGTGCCTCAGCAGATTGCGGAAAACATCCAGTTCCGCGACATAACCCAGCTCTGGCTCGTGGACGGGCACTACGGAGACCACTACAAATGGCGCGCTATGCGTGGCAACGGAGTCCCCGAAGAGTACATCACCGGTGGTGTGCACAGCTCCTGGGAAACCTTCGAGAAGTGGGCCGAAACGGTACCGTTCACGATGCGCAACCCCCTTTACCACTGGACTCACCTGGAACTCAGCCGCGTGTTCGGCATCGAGAAGCTCCTCTCGCCCGCGACCGCGCGTGATATCTTTGAGGAATGCAACGCCAAGCTCGCCACTCCCGAGTTCCGCGGCCAGGCCCTCATCAGGAAATTCGGCGTCGAGACCGTCTGCACCACCGATGACCCCGCCGACGACCTCCGCTGGCACAAGATGATAGCCGAGAACCCCTTCGGCACCAAGGTCATTCCCGCCTGGAGGCCCGACAAGGCTATGGCAATCGAGGACCCCGTGTCCTACAAGGCATATCTCCAGAAGCTCGGCGAGGCCGCCGGTATGGAAATCAAGTCCTATGACGACCTCCAGCAGGCCCTGCAGAAGCGTCACGACTTCTTCCACTCTATGGGCTGCCGCCTCTCCGACCACGGCCTGGAGAATTTCTACAGCGCCGACTATACCCACCTCGAGGTGGAGGCCATCTTCAAGCTCGTCCTTCTGGGCAAGAAGCCCGGTCCCGCGGAGCTCGCCAAATTCCGCAGCGCGTTCCTCCACGACCAGGCCTGTATGGACGCCGAGGCCGGTTGGGCCCAGCAGTTCCACATCGGAGCCATCCGCAACAACAACAGCAGGATGTTCAGCCTCATCGGGGCCGACACCGGCTACGACGCCATCCACGACCAGGAAATCGCCGCCGCCGGCCACAAGTTCTTCGACCGCCTGGCAAGCGAGGGCAAGCTCGCCAAGACCATCCTCTACTGCCTCAATCCCAAAGACAACGAGGTGATGATGACAATGGCCTACACCTTCAACGACGGCACCGTTCCCGGCAAGATGCAGTTCGGCTCCGGCTGGTGGTTCCTGGACCAGGAGGTCGGAATGCGCCGCCAGATGGACGCGCTCAGCGTTCTGGGCCTCTTCAGCCGCTTCGTGGGTATGCTCACCGACTCCCGCAGCTTCATCAGCTATCCTCGCCACGAGTACTTCCGCCGCATCCTGTGCGACGTCCTGGGCGCCGACGTGGAGGCCGGCAAGCTCCCCGCTTCCGAGATGGAGACCATCGGCCGTATGGTGGAAGACATATCTTACAACAACGCAAAGAACTACTTCAATTTCTAGATGCGCTACATCCGAATCAACCCGGCCGACAACGTGGCCGTGGCCCTTACAGACCTGCGCTCCGGGGAGGAAGTCCTCGGAGTGACCCTCCGGCAGGACATTCCCGCCGGGCACAAGATAACCCTGCAGGAGCTCGCGCAGGGGGAGAACGTCATCAAGTACGGTTTTCCGATCGGCCACGTCACTCGTGACGCCGCCGCCGGCACCTGCATCGACCACAGCTGCATCAAAACCAACCTTGAAGGTCTGCTCGACTATAAATATGAGCCTGTTGTTTCTGAGGCGGCTGTTCCCTCCGGAAACTGTGCCACCCTCGGCACTTTCAAAGGCTTTCGCAGGGCCGACGGCCAGGTGGGCGTACGCAACCAGCTCTGGGTGATTCCGACGGTGGGCTGCGTGAACGGCATCGCGCAGAGCGTTGCCGAGGCCTTCCGCAAGGAGTACGAGGGCCGTATGGGCAGCGTCGATGCCGTGGTGGCGTTCCCGCACAACTACGGCTGCTCGCAGCTCGGCGGCGACCACGAGAACACTCGCCGGATACTCGCCGATATGGTTCATCATCCCAATGCCGGCGGCGTGCTGATTGTGAGCCTCGGCTGCGAGAACAACCAGCTCGAACCCTTTATGGAGCTGGTCGGAGAGGTCGATCCGGCGCGTGTGCGCACGATGACCGTGCAGAAGATTGAGGGCGACGAAATCGGCTACGGAGTGCAGCAGCTGCGGGAAATCTTCGAGACCGCCGGCCGCGACCGGCGCACCGACGTTCCCGTGAGCGAACTCCGCGTGGGCCTCAAGTGTGGAGGGTCCGACGGTTTGAGCGGCATCACCGCCAACCCGCTCCTGGGCGTTTTCTCCGACTGGATAGTCTCTATGGGAGGCACTACCGTGCTCACCGAGGTCCCCGAAATGTTCGGCGCCGAGACCCTGCTGATGAACCGCTGCCGGGATGAGGCCACTTTCGGAAAGACGGTGAACCTCATCAACGACTTCAAGCAGTACTTTATGAAGAACGGCCAGCCCGTTTACGAAAACCCTTCCCCCGGCAACAAGGCGGGAGGCATATCCACACTGGAGGAGAAGAGTCTGGGATGCACCCAGAAGAGCGGCAGCAGCCTTGTTCAGGGCGTGCTTTCTTACGGAGAGAGGCTCAGCGAGAAGGGCTTGAACCTGCTCAGCGCACCCGGCAACGATCTCGTGGCCTCCACGGCCCTTGCCGCCTCGGGTTGCCAGATCGTGCTCTTCACGACCGGCCGAGGAACGCCGTTCGGCAGTTTCGTGCCCACGATGAAAATCAGCACCAACAGCCGTCTCGCGGCCCTCAAGCCGGGGTGGATAGACTTCAATGCCGGCACCCTCGCCGAAGACGAGGAGATGGGTCAAGTCGCGGCCCGCTTCCGGGACGCTGTCCTGGCCGCCGCGAGTGGTGAACCCGTCAACAACGAGAAAAACGGCTGGCGCGAGATAGCCATCTTCAAATCGGGGGTTACGCTGTAGTACGGGGAATTACCCCTCTTGAATCACCTTGTTCTGCTCCTGGACGGAGGCGTCGTGGATGGCGTTGAAGACCTTGAGCACGAAGGCGCTGTCCAGCCGGCGGGCGTCGGCCTCGGCGCGGATGCCCTCCAGAATCTCGTCCCAGCGCTGCATCTGAAGGATGGCAACGTTGTTGCTCTTCTTGATTTCTCCTATCTGGCGGCTGACTTCCATACGGCCCGCGAGGGCGTCGAGAATCTGCTCGTCGTAGCCGTCGATGCGCTCCCGGAGCTGCTCCATCGTGCCGCGGTACAGGCTGTCCTGAGTGTCGCTGTCCCTTGTCTGCAGGCTGCGCAAAAGCCGGCCGACTTCTGCCGGGGTCAGTTGCTGGGAAGCGTCGGAAAGGGCGCAGGAAGGGTTGCAGTGCGACTCTATCATCAGGCCGTCGAGGCCCAGGTTCATAGCTTTCTGGCAGATTTCCGGCACATATTCAGCCTTGCCCGACATATGGCTCGGGTCGCAGTAGAACGGAAGGGCGGGGTAGCGGGTGCGCATCTCTATTGCAATCTGCCATTGGGGGGCGTTGCGGTAACGGTGCTCGTCCAGCGACATAAAGCCGCGGTGAATGACGCCGAGATTCTTCACTCCGGCCCTTGCCAGACGTTCCAGGGCGCCTATCCACAGGCCCAGGTCGGGACTTATGGGGTTCTTCACCAGAACCGGAACGTCGGTCCCGCGAAGGGAGTCGGCAATTTCCTGCACGAGGAAGGGATTCGCGGTTGTGCGCGCTCCGATCCACAGGATGTCAACCCCGTGGGCCAGGCACTCCTCGATATGCCTTGCGCCGGCAACCTCGGTGCAGACCTTCATTCCGAGTTCAGACTGCACCCTTTGCAGCCAGGGCAGTCCGGGAACTCCTATTCCCTCGAAGCATCCCGGCCTTGTGCGGGGCTTCCAGATTCCGGCTCTGAACACTTCCACGCCCGCATCCTTCAGGCCGCGGGCCGTGGTCATAACCTGCTCTTCGGTTTCCGCGCTGCAGGGACCAGCTATGACATATGGTTTCATATCTTTCATTTATCGTATAGATGCCCGAGGAACAACGCCTTCTCTTCAGCGGAGAAGCCGCGCCTGCGGGCGTAATCGTCAAGTTCTTCGGCGCTGAACGGCCCCGGCTGCCAGTAGGCGGCTTTTTCCGAGGCCACTATGAAGCCGCAGACGCTCTCTTCCGGAATCATCGCGCAGGATTCGGTGAGGGTGATCCCGAGGTCTGCGGGAAGCTGGGCAAGAATGTCCCTTTTGAGGCTGTGGTCGGGGCAGCAGGCATAACCGGGGCAGGGGGCAATCAGCCTGAAGCCTTCAGGCAGTTGCGATTCCGCCCTTTCTCTCAGAGCAGTCGCGGCGGCTTCGGCAAGGCTCACCCTGAGGGCGTGGGCCGGGAGCCCTTCCACCTTCGGGCCGCTTACCGTGGCGGCGAACATCCCGAGCGGGCTTGCGGGGCCGCTCTCGGGGAAGAACGCATCCAGACCGCCATGGACGGGAAGCCTGAGCACGCCGTCAGAAACTATGTCGCCGCCTTCGCGCCTGCACGGCAGGTATTTCATCGCGCTGCGCACCTTAAGGCCGTCGATGCCTTCCAGAGCCTCCTTTTTGAGGGCTTCGTCCTGCCCTCCCTTAAGGCCGCAGACCGCGTAGAACATAGCCCAGTCAACATATGGAAGCAGTTCTCGGCCTGTATGCCAGATATCCTCTCCCACAAGTTCCTCGTGGCAGAGTTCCCCCGGGTCGGGGCCCTTTGCCTTACCGGCGGCCTTGCTTTCGTGGAGCCTGCGGAGCCGCTCGTGCGCCTCGTCCTCGGCCTTTCGGAAAGCCGAAGGGTCCTGGATGCATTTCTTTGCCATCACGGCCGTTGCCGAGGCGTCGGCTCCGTAATGGACGTTGGGGTATATCGGTGCCAGTTTCACGGCGGTGTGAAGGGCCGAGGCCGCGGCGCCGCCAACGAAAAGAGGGGTTTCGAGGCCTCTTGCGGCCATTTCGGCGCAGAGTTCCTCCATCCTCTGAAGGGAGGGGGTGATGAGGCCGCTCACGCCGATTATGTCGGCCTTCAGTCCGGCGGCCCTTTCGAGAATCTCCTCCGCGGGGACCATCACTCCGAGGTCGGTGACCTCGAAGCCGCTGCAGCGCAGCACGGTGGCGGTGATGTTCTTTCCTATGTCGTGGACGTCGCCCTTCACCGTTGCAATCACGGCGCGCGGCCTTTCCGCGGCATCCTCTCCGGCCTTGAAGTAGGGCTGGAGCACGGCAACGGCGTCGCGCATCACGGCGGCGGACTTCACCACCTGGGGGAGGAACATCTTCCCGGCGGCGAACAGTTCGCCGACCTTCTCCATTCCGCTGATCAGCGGGCCTTCTATTACGGCAACCGCGCTGCCCAGGGTCTCCAGGCAGGCGAGGGCGTCGGCCTCCAGGGTTTCCTTGCGGCCTTTGACCAGAGCCAGCGAGAGCCTTTCGGCGGGGTCGGAAGGGCCTGAATCACAGGGGCTTCCGGCCTCCTCTCCCTTTTGCTGCCGGCCCGCGGCTTCGGCGGCAATGTCGGTCAGCCTCTGCGTGGCCAGGGGGTCGGAGTCGAAGATCACGTCCTCCACTGCCTTCAGCAGGGCGGAGTCTATGCTGTCGTAAACCCGGAGCATCTGCGGATTCACTATGGCCATATCCAGGCCGGCCCTTATGGCGTGGTACAGGAAGGCGGAGTGCATAGCTTCGCGCACGGCGTTGTTGCCGCGGAAGGCGAACGACAGGTTGGAGATTCCTCCCGAGGTCAGGGCCCCGGGGAGATTGGCCTTTATCCAGCGCACGGCCTCTATGAAGTCCACCCCGAAGCGGGCGTGCTCCGGAATTCCGGTACCTATGGAAAGGACGTTCACGTCGAAGATTATGTCCTGCGGGGGGATCCCCGCGGCAGAAAGGAGCCTGTAGCTTCTTTCGCATATTTCAATTTTGCGGCTGTAGGTCTCGGCCTGGCCCTCCACGTCGAAGGCCATAACAACCATCGCCGCGCCCAAAGCGTTGATTTCCCGGGCCTTGCGGACGAATTCCTCTTCTCCCTCCTTGAGGGATATGGAGTTCACTATGCAGCGGCCCTGGGTGTTCTTCAGGCCCTCCAGCACGGTTTCCCAGCGGGAGGAGTCTATCATCACGGCGGCCTTGGCTATGGCCGGCTCGCCGCTAATGTGCCGCAGGAAGGTGCGCATCGCCTCTGCCGAATCCAGCATCGGGTCGTCCATATTGATGTCTATGACCGTTGCTCCGCCCTCGACCTGGGCTGCGGCAATCTGCAGGGCCTGGTCCCAGCTTCCTTCGGAAACGAGCCTTGCGAACTTCCTGGACCCGGCCACGTTGGTCCTCTCGCCTATGTTGGTGAAGTTCCTGCTGCGGTCTATGTGCACGGCTTCAAGGCCGCTGACGACCAGTGACTTGCAGGGCTCCTTCGCGGGGCGTGGGGGGATGCCGCGCACGGCGTCCGCTATGGCGCCTATGTGCTCCGGAGTGGTGCCGCAGCAGCCTCCGGCTATGTTGAGAAGGCCCCCACGGGCCAGTTTCCCGACGATTGCGGCCATCTCCGCGGGGGAGTCGGCGTAGCGCCCGAGTTCGTCGGGGATGCCTGCGTTGGGGTAAAATATCACGGGGTGGGCCGAGAACGAGGCGACCTCCCTTATCAGAGGTTCCATTTCCGCGGCTCCGAGGGCGCAGTTCAGGCCGAAGGCTTCCAGGGCGGGATAGTGCGCCACGGAGCGGTAGAAGGCTTCCAGGGTCTGGCCGGTGAGGGTGCGTCCGCTGCGGTCGCTGACGGTGGCCGACACCACGGCGGGGACATTGCCGCCCAGCTGCCGGAGGGCGTAGAGCGCTGCCTTGGCGTTAAGGGCGTCGAAGCAGGTTTCCAGCAGGATGAAGTCGGCGCCGCCTTCCATCAGGGCTCGGGCTTGCTCAAGGTATGCTCCGGCCATCTCGTCGAAGCCGACCTCCCTGAATGCGGGGTCGGAAGCGTCGGAGGCCATCGTGAGCGATTTGCCGGTGGGGCCCATGCTGCCGGCCACGAGAACTTTCCGCCCCGCTGCGTCGGCCGCCTGCCGGGCGAGCTGCGCCGCGGCCTTTGCCATCGCGGGGGCGTCGTCCTGCCTTCCGTGGGCCTTCTGCACGAGGCGGTTGGCCCCGAAGCTGTTGGTGGTGATTATGTCGGCCCCGGCCTTTATGTACAGTTCGTGGATGCTGCGTATCACCCAGGGGGCCTCGAGGTTGAGGGCCTCGGAATTGAAGTCGCCTTCCGTGGGCCTCAAAGCCTGGATCATCGAGCCCATAGCCCCGTCCAGAACCAGGATTCTGCCGCTGTCTAGAAACATTCCCTCAGTATTGATATCACGTTGTCGGGCTTGCCCATAGTGTAGAAGTGCACTGCGGGCACGTCGTGGGCCAGGAGGTCCCTGCACTGGGCGGCGCACCACTGCCTGCCGATTTCATAGCAGGCGGCCTTGTCGGAGGCGTGGGCGAGGATTTCGGAGGCCAGTTCCTGCGGGATGTCGAGGCTGAAGGACTCTGGCAGGAGCCGGATCTGCCGGGCGGTGCTCAGAGGCTTGAGCCCGGGGATTATGGGCACGGTGATGCCCGCCTCGCGGCATTTGCTCCTGAACGAATAGAAGACTTCGTTGCTGAAGAACATCTGGGTTATGATGAAGGATGCCCCGGCATCGACCTTCTTTTTAAGATTGGCTATGTCCATATCGAGGTTGGGCGCCTCGAAGTGCTTCTCGGGGTAGGCGCCCACGCCGATGCAGAAACCGGCGTCGAACCGTCTCACGGCCTCCACCAGGTCCGAAGCGTAGCTGTAGCCGCCCGGCTCGGGGGTGAAACGCTTCTCGCCCACGAGGCAGTCGCCGCGCAGGGCCATCAGATTGTCTATCCCAAGGAACTTGAAGTCGTGGAGTTGGTTGTCTATGGCCGCGGCGTCGGCCCCTCCGCAGATAAGATGGGGCACGACCTCCACCGCGAACTCGTCCTGGATTGCGGCGCAAACGGCGGTCTCGCTCACGCGGCGCCTTACGGTGCGGCGCTCGAAGCTGCCGTCCTGCCTGGGAACGAATTCTATTTCGTCGCGGTGGCTGGTGACGTTGATGTAGGGCGGCCTGAACTCCATAAACGGCCGTATGGAATCAAGCAGTTCCCCTTTGCTGATACCCTTCAGAGGGGGGACTATTTCGAGCGAGGGGAAAGGCCTGCGCCCGTCGGAAATTATTTCGCTTATCTTCATTTTCTCGTTTGCCCGTTGCCGCTGATGAGCCACTTGTATGTGGTGAGCTCCTCAAGGCCCATCGGGCCGCGTGCGCCGAGCTTCTGGGTGCTTATGCCTATCTCCGCGCCGAGCCCGAACTGGGCTCCGTCGGTGAAGCTCGTGGGAGCGTTCACATACACGCAGGCTGCATCCACCCCTGCCTGAAAGCGCGCCGCTGCATCCTCGCTGCCGGTTATTATGGCCTCGCTGTGGCCCGAACCGTAGCGGTCTATGTGAGCGAGCGCCTCCTCGAGGCTGCCGACGGTCTTCACGGCCATTTTGTAGTCCATGAATTCCGTCCCGAAGCTCTCCGGACCGGCCGGCAGCAGCTTCCCGGCGGGATGGCTGCCTTCCAATGCGGCAAAGGCCCTCTCATCGGCATACAAAGTTACGTTTTTCATTTCAGAAACCAAATAAGGAAGGTCCTGAAGACGGGAAGAGTGCACGAGCAGGCAGTCCAGGGCGTTGCAGACGCTCACCCTGCGGGTCTTGGCATTGGTGATTATGGCGCGGCCCATAGCGGCGTCGGCCGTCGCGTCGAAGTAGGCGTCAACCACTCCCGCGCCGGTCTCGATGCAGGGGACCCTGGCGTTGTCGCGCACGAAGTCTATGAGTTTCCTTCCGCCGCGCGGGATCACGAGGTCCACCAGCCCCACGGCGCCGAGCATCTGCGCGGCCGATTCGCGGGAGGCGGGAAGAAGGTTGATGCAGTCCTGCTCGCAGCCCTCCTCGCGCAGCACTTTCTTTATGAGGGCCACCGCCGCCCCGTTCGAGCAGGAGGCGTCGCTGCCTCCCTTGAGTATGCAGGCGTTGCCTGTCTTGAAGCAGAGGCTGAACACGTCGAAGGTGACGTTCGGTCTTGCCTCGTAGATTATTCCTATCACTCCGTACGGAACGGCCACCTTCCTGATCAGCAGCCCGTTGGGTCTTGTGGTGCGGCTCAGCTCGCGCCCGAGAGGGTCGGGCAGCGAGGCCACGTTGCGGGTGTCGGCCGCAATCGCGGCAAGACGCTCGGGGGTGAGCTTCAGGCGGTCGTAGAGGGGGCTTTCGGGGTCCATCCTCGCAAGGTCGGCCGCGTTGGCCTCAAGGATTGCCGAGCCTTCCGATTCAATCGCGCCGGCAAGGGAGAGCAGCACCCTGTTCCTCACTCCGGTGCCGAGGACGGCGGCTCCGCGGGAAGCGAGCCGCGTTTTTTCGAATATGTTCATTCCGCAGTGAATTCAGTGTGCACAGTGCTCCCGGGTGTGTTCACAAGATCGCTTATGATGCCTTCCCTGCGGCCGTTTGCAATCATCACGTGTATGCCCTCGGCCGCGCATTTCTGCGCCACGCGGCATTTGGATATCATTCCGCCGCGGCCGCTTCCGCTCGTTTCCTCGCGCAGCTCGCCGATGATGGACTCGCCCGGCCTTATGACAGGAATCACCTCGGCCCCGCCGTCCTCGCCGTAGCGCAGGACCCCGTCCACACCGCTGAGGATTATCAGCGTGTCGGCGCCCATCATCGAGGCCACGAGGCCGGAAAGCTCGTCGTTGTCGGTGAACATCAGCTCGGTGATGCTCACGGTGTCGTTCTCGTTCACTATGGGCAGTATGCCGCTCTGGAGCATCACCTCCATACAACTCTTCTGGTTGGCGCATTCGCGCTCGGAGGAGAAGTTCTTCTTCATCGTGAGAATCTGCCCCACGTTCACTCCCTGGTCGATGAACAGCTGGTAGTAGGTGTCCATCAGCCTTACCTGGCCTATCGCGGAGTACAGCTGGCGCTGCTGCACTTCGTCCAGCTTGCGGTTCTCCGGAATCAGGGACCGGCCGCAGGCCACGGCGCCGCTGGTCACGAGGATTATCTCGCAGCCGTTCTTCTTCAGGGCCACCATCTGGTCCACGAGCGACGACATATGGGTATGGTCGAGCGAGCCGTCGGCGCGGGTGAGCACGTTGGAGCCCACCTTCACCACTATGCGGCGCTTCTTGCCGGAGTTGGCCTTGAGGCCCTCTATGACGGCCGCGCTGAAACCGGCCTTTTCCATAGCGCTCAAACCCTTGAGGGTCAGGCCGCCGGGGGTGGTGACCTTGTCTATCTCCTCTTCGGGGTGGGTGCCGCGCACGGCAATGAGCTCCGCCGCTCCCTTCACGGTCTGGCAGACCACCTTCTCCACCTCCTTGGGGCTCAGGCCGAGTTCCAGGCCGCCTTCCGCCGCGGCGCTGATGTAGCGCATCGCGTAGGCTATCCCGCAGGAAGACACCGAGGTTCCGGCAAGCATCATCTTCTCTTCCACGATGACGGCGGCTCCCATCTTGTCGAAGATGCCTTTGAGGAGCGCCGCCTGCTCCGCGCTTGCGGTGACGGGGGCCACGAAGGTCATGCTCTCGCCAATTTCTATAGCCGTGTTGGGGATGACATAGGCCAGGGCGGGGGTGAGACCGCTGCCGTTGTCGAGCCACTTGAGGAGGTCTCTGGAAGACACTCCCGGGGCAACTGATATTATGAGTTGGGTGCTGAAGTCCAGACAGTCGCGGGTCTGCTCTATGACCTGCTGCATCAGCCAGGGCTTGACCACGTAGAAGACAAGGTCGGCGCCCTTTACCGCGGCGCGGTTGTCGGTGGTGGCGTTGATGCCGAATTCCTTGAATCTGAGGAGCGATTCCTCGTGCCTTGCGGTGACGGTGACCTCGCACTCCTTCGCAATGCCGCTTTTCACCAGGCCTATGGCGGCTGCACCGCCCATATTGCCTGCTCCGATGAAAGTGAATTTCATAAAATATTTTATTAACTAACCAACTAATCGCAAATGTAAGAATTCTCCGGCAAAGTCCCAAATCGTATGAATATTTGTGTTTTTAAAGAATTTTATCTACCTTCGGCGGATATTGTCAAAGTTAGAGTGTATTATGAGAATAGCACTAGTCCAACAGGATATCGTATGGGCCGACCCTGCCGCGAACAGGGCCCGGCTTGATGCCCTTCTGGCCGGCCCCGTCGACCTGTGCCTGCTGCCCGAGATGTTCAGCACCGGCTTCGTCACGGAACCTTCCGGAGTTGCCGAGCAGAGTCCTTCGCCGACCCTGGGATGGATGAAGGCCGTGGCGGCAAAGAAGAACTGCGCGGTTGCCGGAAGCGTCGCCGTGCAGGAGGAAGGCAGTTTCTTCAACCGTTTCTACTTCGTGAAGCCCGACGGCTCCGAGGTCCATTACGACAAAAGGCATCTCTTCACCTTCGGCGGAGAGCACAGAACCTTCACCGCCGGCACCGACAGGTGCATAGTGGAATGGCGCGGAGTGAGGTTCCTGCTCCTGGTCTGCTATGACCTCCGCTTTCCCGTATGGGCAAGGAACAGAGGCGATTACGACGCTATTCTCTATGTGGCCAGCTGGCCTGCGGTGCGCCGCGGTGCGTGGGATACCCTCCTTCGCGCCCGTGCCATCGAGAACCAGTGCTACGTGGCCGCGGTGAACCGTACCGGCCGCGACCCTTCCAACGAGTACAACGGAGGTTCCGTAATGATAGACCCTTACGGCAGCACCATCGCGGCCTGCCCCGACGGTCTGGAATGCATAGTCAACGGCGAACTGGATATGGAAGTGCTGCAGGGCTACCGCAGCCGCTTCCCCGTCCTTTCCGATTCCGACAATTTCGAATTGAAATGAAGATATTCAGCGAAGAACTCGTCTCACGGGCCTGCCGCGAACAGAGCGTGGCCGACCTTTCCACCGCCACCATAGGCGAAGTGCTTCTCGTTGCCCAGTGGCTCGAGAAAGAAACGGGCATACCTTTCATCAGGATGGACCAGGGCTCTCCCGGCCTGCCGATGAATCGCTTCGGGATAGAAGCCGAGAAGAAGGCCCTGGAGAGCGGAATAGGCTCCCAGTATCCCGCGGCGGCCGGAGTGCCGGAACTGAAGGAGGCCGCCTCGCGTTTCGTGAAGGCCTTCATCGACGTGAGCATCTCGCCCCGCAGCTGCGTCCCCACGACCGGCAGCGTGGCCGGCTCGTTCGCCTCGTTCATAGCCTGCACCCAGCGCATCCCCGGCAAGAACAAGGTCCTTTTCATCGATCCGGGCTTCCCGATTCAGAAGTCGCAGCTCCGCGTGCTCGGCATAGAATGGCGCGAGTTCGACATCTACCCCTACCGCGGCGCCGCGGCCCTCGGGAAAAAACTCGAGGAGGAATTCTCCGCCGGCGACATTGCGGCCGTGGTCTATTCCAACCCCAACAACCCCGCGTGGACCTGCCTGGAAGAGGAGGAACTCGAGGCAATAGGCCGTTTGGCCACGGAATACGACGTGGTGGTGATGGAAGACCTGGCCTACTTCTGTATGGATTACCGCCGCGACCTCTCCCATCCCTTCGAGGCCCCCTATCTGCCCACCGTGGCACGCTATACGGAAAATTACATCCTGATGCTCTCGGCGTCCAAGATATTCAGCTATGCCGGTCAGCGCATAGCCCTCTGCTGCATCAGCGACTCCCTCTTCGAGAAGCACTATCCCGCAATGGCGGAGCGCTACCACGACGCCGGAGTGTTCGGAGTGTCGCTCACCGCGTCCATACTTTATATGATAACCAGCGGCTGCACCGCAACCACGCAGTACGGCTATGCCGAGATGCTGAACCTTTCCTGCGAGGGGAAGATAAACTTCGTGGAGGACACTCGCGAATATGAGCGCCGCGCCCGCGCGATGAAGGAAATCTTCTGCCGGCACGGATTCAACGTGGTGTATGACCGCGACGTGACCCGCCCCGTCGGAGACGGTTTCTTCTTCACCCTCGGCTACGGGTCCCTGACCGGCGAGCAGCTGCTCCTCGAACTGATGTACTACGGGGTGAGCAGCATCTGCCTTTCCACGACCGGCAGCCTCAAGAACGGCGTGCGCGCCTGCGTGAGCCGTATGAGAGAGGAACTTTACGACGTTCTCGAGGAACGTATGGCGGCATTCGAAAAAGATCACAAGTAAACAACAATATGTCCAGGAAACTTTCACAGGGCACGATTTGCGTGCACGCAGGTTACAAACCCGGCAACGGCGACCCCCGCCAGATGCCCATAATCCAGAGCACAACCTTCAAGTACGACACTTCGGAGGATATGACCAGGCTCTTCGACCTTGAAGACAACGGATATTTCTACACCCGTCTGCAGAACCCCACCAACGATATGGTGGCCTCCCGCATAGCCGAGCTCGAGGGCGGAGTCGCGGGAATGCTCACTTCTTCGGGACAGGCCGCCAATTTCTTCGCCTGCTTCAATATCTGCGAGGCCGGAGACCATATGATTTCCACGGCCAGCATCTACGGAGGCACCTTCAACCTGTTCGGCGCCACCTTCAGGAAGATGGGAATCGACGTGACCTTCGTGGACCAGGACGCCTCCGAGGAGGAGATTGCAGCCGCGTTCAAGCCCAACACCAAGCTCGTGTTCGGCGAGACCCTCAGCAATCCCGGAGTGAGGGTGCTCGACATAGAGAAGTTCGCCCGCGTGGCCCACGACCACGGCGTGCCCCTCATTGTCGACAACACTTTCCCCACCCCCATCTTCTGCCGTCCGTTCGAGTGGGGCGCCGACATAGTGACCCATTCCACCACCAAATATATGGACGGCCAGGGAGTGCAGGTCGGCGGCGCAATAGTTGACAGCGGCAACTTCGACTGGGAGGCCCACGCCGACAAATTCCCCGGCCTGTGCACCCCCGACCCCACCTATCACGGCATCACATATACCAAGAAATTCGGCAAGCTCGCCTACATAACCAAGGCCACGAGTCAGCTGATGCGTGACTTCGGCTGCATCCAGAGCCCCCAGAACGCCTTCTACCTCGGCCTCGGCCTTCAGACCCTCGACGTGCGTGTGCGCCGCCACAACAGCAGCGCCCTTAAAATTGCGCAGTGGCTCCGCACCCAGCCGGAGGTCAAGTGGGTCAGCTTCCCCGAACTCGAGGGCGACCCCGAGCACGAGAGGCAGCAGAAGTACCTCCCCGAGGGCACCTGCGGCGTGATGGCCTTCGCCCTTGACGGCGACAGAGCCTACATCGGCCGCTTTATGAACAGCCTCAGGCTCGCTACAATCGAGACCCACGTGGCCGACTGCCACACCTGCATCCTCCACCCTGCGATGCACACCCACCGCCAGCTCTCCGACGAGCAGCTTGCGGAAGCCGGAATCGAGATAGGCCAGCTGCGCTTCAGCGTGGGCCTTGAAGACCCCGACGACATCATCAACGACATAAGGCAGGCCCTGGACGCCGCCAATTAGTATTTTTATGCTGGAACGTCACGTATTGCATGTGCCGGAGCGCTTTGAATTCGAAAGCGGCGGCAGCCTCGAGTCCCTTGACCTCGTATATTACACTTCGCCCCGCCCCTACAGGCCCGGGGAGAAGGTCGTCTGGGTGTGTCACGCCCTCACGGGGAACGCCAATCCCGAAGACTGGTGGCCCACGATGGTGGGTCCCGGCCAGCTCTTCGACCCCGACAAGGTTTTCATAGCCTGCGCCGCCATGATAGGCTCGCCCTACGGAGCCTGCTGCCCCGCCACGATCAACCCGGCCACCGGCAAGCCCTACCTGCTCGACTTCCCTCGCACGACCGTGCGCGACATCGTGCGCGCCAACATAATGGTCCGCAAGGCTCTGGGAGTGGAGAAGATAGACCTTATGCTCGGCCCCTCGATAGGCGGCTTCCAGTCCCTGGAATGGGCCATAATGGAGCCCGAAGTGATGCAGCAGGTGGTTTTCCTTGCCACCTCGGTGCGCGTCGCCCCCTATCTGACCGCATTCAACGAGTCTCAGCGAATGGCTCTGCTTGCCGATCCTACATTCCTGGAACAGAAAGACTTGAAGGGCGGAGAGATGGGCCTTAAGTGCGCCCGTTCCATAGCTCTTATCTCGTACCGCAACTTCGAGGGCTACAACGTGAGCCAGTCCGAGCCCGACGACGACACCTGCTTTGCCGACCGCGCGGCCTCGTACCAGCGCTATCAGGGCCAGAAGCTCGTGAACCGCGGCTTCGACGCCTACAGTTACTGGTATCTGACCTATTCGCTGGATTCGATGAACGTTGGCCGCGGCAGGGGAGGAGTTCCCAAGGCCCTGCGCCTGATAAAGGCCAAGTGCACGGTAATCAGCATAACCTCCGACCAGATTTTCCCTCCGGGGCACGGAAGGTCGGTGGCCGAGGTCATCCCCCATGCGCGGTATTACGAGATAAATTCCATCTACGGGCACGACGGCTTCCTGATCGAGAACGACCAGCTTGCCGCGATACTGAGCCCTCTGCTGGGATAATTTCGGAAAATCTTATTCAGCCCAGGACGCCGCGCAGGTCATCTTCGCGGCGATTTCCTTGTTGCACAGGTTGCCGATGGAGCCGATGTGGGTGTGACCCAAGTCGGCGGGCTTGAGAGTGCCTGTGTCGGCCCCGTTATAGCGGAACCGGCCTTCGTTCACTTCGATTCCGACCTCTTTGTAGGCGTCGCGGAAAGGCACTCCCTCCCTCACGCGGCGGTTCACTTCCTCCACGGTGAAGAGGTAGGAGTAGAGTTCCGTCTTCTCGAGGATGTGCTCGTTGACTTCTATGTTGTCGAGCATCAGGACGGTGATCTCGAGGCACTCGTGCATAAGGTCCAGGGTGGGGAAGAGGATGTCCTTGAGGAGCTGGTAGTCGCGGTGATAGCCGTGGGGCATGTTGCTGCAGAGCAGGTTGATCTCGTTCTCCGAAGAGAGGATCCTGTTGCATTTGCCGCGGACCATCTCCCACACGTCGGGGTTCTTCTTGTGGGGCATTATGCTGGAGCCGGTGGTGAGGTTGTCGGGGAAGTGGATGAAGCCGAAGTTCTGGCACATATACTGGCAGCAGTCTGCGGCGAACTTGTTCAGTGTGAGGGCCACGCAGCCGAGCGCGGCTGCCACGCACTTCTCCGATTTGCCGCGGCTCAGCTGGGCTGCCACGCTGTTGTAGTCGGGGTATGCGAAGCCCAGGAGGTCGGTTGTCATCTGCCTGTCCAGAGGGAAGGAGTTGCCGTAGCCGGCGGCCGAACCGAGAGGGTTCTGGTTCACCACCCTGTAGGCTCCGCCGAGCATATGGACGTCGTTCACGAGGGCCTCGGCATAGGCGCCGAACCACATTCCGAACGAGGACGGCATTGCAATCTGGGCGTGGGTGTAGCCGGGCATCAGCACGTCCTTGTATTTGTCGCTCAAAGCCTGCAGGCGCCCGAAGACGGTCTGCACTTGGGCGCAGACGGCCTTGAGCTCGTCTCGCAGGAAGAGCTTTATGTCCACGAGGACCTGGTCGTTGCGGGAACGGCCGGAGTGGATTTTCTTGCCTATGCTGCCGAGACGGCGGGTGAGGAGCAGTTCAACCTGGGAGTGTATGTCCTCCACGTCGGGCTCCAGCACGAACTGCCCGGCTTCGATTTCGGCGAGTATGCCGTCAAGGCCCGCGGAGAGCTTTACCAGCTCGTCTTTTGTGAGCAGACCGATGCTTTCCAGCATCGTGATGTGCGCCTTCGAGCCAAGCACGTCGTAACGTGCCAGTTTCATATCCAGTACGCGGTCGTTCGATACGGTGAACTTCTCGACCGCGTCCTCCGCCTTTGTTCCCTTGTTCCAGAGTGTTGCCATATTCTGTGTTTTTTGTCCTGCAGTCGGCAGGTCCGGAGAAACTTCGCTTCGCTCATCCCTCCCACCGCTTCGCGGCGGGCCCCTCCCGTTCACGAGGCCACGGGCGGCCACGGTTTTCCGGACCTGCTGACTGCAGGACAAATATAGCAACAGAGCGGCAGAATTGCAAATGCGGAGTAAAATGCATAAATTTGAGGATATGAAACAAACAGCAGTACTCGCCATACTTATGGCTTCAGCGGCGGCGGTCCTTGCGGGATGCTCGAATTACGTCGCACCAAAGACCAATATTTATCCCGGCAACCCGGAGGAGGACTTCTCCCCCTCGCTGGTAAAGGACAACAGCTACCGCAACCTTGCGCTGCTGAGGCCCGCCTTCGCCTCGTCCAGTTACGACTACAACCTCACGGCGCAGCTGGCCGTTGACGGCATCTTGCCGGGGGAGGCGGAAGGCTGCCCGTACATCACCCTCTGCACTCCCGAGGGGCCTGTGGCAAAGAACGAACGCGAGTGGATCTTCGACGAGAAGATAACCACGCACCTTGATCTGAAGGGCGCGAAGACGTCGCTCACCCTGGGCTTCCACAACTACAGCCCCGCCTTCGACAAGATGCAGCTCGTGGGTATGGCCGTGCCGCAGGGCACTCCCTGGGCCATAGAGCTGCAGGCTTCCGATGACGGTGCCGAGTGGACGGCCGTGGAAAGGAAACTCGGCCGGGGAATCATCAACCAGGACTTCAGCGCCCCTGGAGACCACAAATACTGGCGCTTCGAGCTGAGCGCGGGAAAGGACTGCGGCTGGATGATCACCGACTGGGACTTTTACAACGAGGGACTTGATCTGGAACCCGCGGAATCCAGGGTGGAGGTCTATCGCAGGGAGCATCTGCTGCAGGTTCTGCCCCAGACCAGCTTCACCAGCGCCTGGATGAGCGCGGAAGGGGGCTACCAGTGGATATACGTGGACCTTGGAACCCCCTGTTCCATAAATGAGGTTCAGCCCCTTTGGCTCGGCTGCTCTCCCGAGGGGAAAATCCAGATTTCCGACGATGCCTCCCACTGGGCGGATGCGGCAGACCTGAGCGGGTCCGACTCCGTTGAACTCAAGGCCGAGGCCCGTTATGTGCGTCTTCTGCTTTCCGGCTCGGACAAGCCGTATGCGCTTGCAGAACTGAAGGTTATGGGCAAGGGAGGCCTGAAGCCCGTGGCAAAGCCGCAACCCGCGCCTGCCGGCAGGGACCTTGCCCTGAGCGGAGGAAACTGGCGCCTGCAGAGGGCTTCCGAAGTGAATGCTACTCCGGAGGAACTGTCTTCGGCATCCTTTGACGACTCTGCCTGGCTGCCGGCCACGGTGCCCGGCACGGTCCTGAGCTCCTACATCAACGCCGGAGCCCTTCCCGACCCCAACTACTCCGACAACCAGCTCCAGATATCGGAGTCCTTCTTCGATTCCGACTTCTGGTACCGCAACACCTTCACCGTCCCTTCTTCCTGGAAGGGAAGCAGGCTGCTGCTTGACTTCGACGGAATCAACTGGAAGGCCGAGGTCTATGCGAACGGCAAGGTTGCAGGCCGCATAGACGGAGCCTTCACCAGGGCCCGCTTCGACCTTACCGATGTCCTCTGCCCCGGAAAGGTCAACACCCTGGCTGTCAGGATAATAAAGAATGCCCATCCCGGCGCGGTAAAGGAGCAGACCGCCCTCAGCGCCGACGGCAACGGCGGAGTTCTCGGAGGCGACAACCCCACCTTCCACGCCTCCATAGGCTGGGACTGGATTCCCACGATAAGGGGCCGCAACATCGGTATCTGGAACGACGTCCGCCTCATTGCAAGGGGCCCCGTCACCATCGGCGACCCTCTGGTGGAACCCGTTCTGAACCTCCCCGACACCACCCGGGCCACCGTAAGGCTGGCAGTGGACCTCAGCAACCTTTCGGCGTCTCCCGTGGAGGGCGTGCTGAAGGGCAGCTTCGGCGAACTGACGTTCGGCAAGGAAGTCTCGCTCGCGGCGGGGGAGTCCCGCACCGTGGAACTCGACCCCCTGCAGATAGAAAATCCCCGGCTCTGGTGGCCCTGCGGCTATGGTGAGCAGTATCTTTACGACGTGGTCTTCTCGTTCGAGACGGAGGGCGGAGAGTCGGACAGCAAAACCCTCAGGAGCGGCATCAGGCAGATGAGCTGGAACGAGGACGGCGGAATCCTCACCCTCTTCGTGAACGGCAGGAGGTTCGTCGGCCGCGGCGGCAACTGGGGCTTCGCGGAGAGCAACCTCAATTACCGCGGCAGGGAGTACGATGCCGCCGTGCACTACCACGCCGATATGAACTTCACGATGATACGCAACTGGGTTGGCCAGATAGGCGACGAGGAGTTCTACGATGCCTGCGACCGTTACGGAGTGATGGTTTGGCAGGACTTCTGGCTGGCCAACCCCTGGGACGGCCCCGATCCCTACGACGAGGATATGTTCACGGCCAACGCCCGCGACTATGTGCGCCGCATACGCAACCATCCCAGCATAGGGCTTTACTGCGGGCGCAACGAGGGCGACCCCACTCCCACGCTCGACGCCGCGTTCCGTGAAATCGTGGCCTCGGAGGGTGCCGGAGTGCACTACACCCCCAATTCCGCATCCGGAGTTGTGAGCGGCGGAGGTCCCTACAGGGCCCTTCCCGTTGAGGACTACTTCCATATGAGGGGAGCCGACCGCTTCCATTCAGAGCGTGGAATGCCCAATGTGATGAACGTGGAGAACCTGCGCCGGACAATACCCGAGCCCGCTCTGTGGCCCCAGAGCAGCCAGTGGGGCCTGCACGACTACACTATGGAGAGCGCCCAGAGTGCCAGCACCTTCAACGCGATGCTGGAGAAGGCCTTCGGACCCGTCGGGAGCGTGGAGGAATTCTGCTCCCTTGCGCAGTGGATAAACTACGACGGTTACCGCGCGATGTTCGAGGGCAGGAGCGACGGCCGCCGCGGCCTGCTTCTCTGGATGAGCCATCCCGCCTGGCCCTCGATGGTCTGGCAGACCTACGACTATTACTTCGAGCCCACTGCGGCGTACTTCGGCTGCAAGAAGGCCTGCGAGCCCCTGCACATACAGTACAACGCCTGGACCCGCAAGGTGGAGGTCGTGAACGTGAGCGCCGGGAGCGGCCTTTCGCTCGAGGCCGGCGCCGAGGTCTGCGACATTTCCGGAAAGCCCGTGTGGAACAGGTCGGTGAGCCTGACGAGCGACGAAGACAGCACCGTGGAATGCTTCCCGGTGGAACTCCCCGAAGACATAAGCGATGTGTATTATCTGCGCCTGAGCCTCTCGGGCGACGGCTCCGGGAGCAACTTCTACTGCCTGGGCAAAGAGCCCGGCAACCTGAAGGCGCTGCGTTCCCTGCCTTCTGCAGAGATAAATTCCGTTACGGTGTTCACCCCCGACGGGGATTCCTGGGTTGGTGAGACCAGACTCGAGAACAACACGACAGTTCCCGCCCTTATGATACGCCTCAAGCTCACAGCCGGAGGGGAACTCGTGACTCCGGTGCTCTATTCCGACAACTACATCTCCCTGATGCCCGGGCAGAAGTGTACCGTTACGACGAGATTCAAGGACGCCGACCGTCACGGTCTGCGCCCTCTGATAGAGGTGGAGAGCTTCAATTCAGCTGATTGAGGATTGCGGAATAGACCTCCAGGGCTTTCCCTATCTCGGAAACGAGAATGAATTCATCGGCCTTGTGCGAGCGTGAAGACTCGCCGGGGCCGATTTTCACGGCCGGCCATTTGATGCGCACCCAGTCGGAGGTGGTGGGGGAGGAGAAGGTCTCCATTCCCAGGGCGCTTACCGCCGCCATAAGTGAGCAGCCGGCGGGAGTTGCCGACGACTTGTTCCTTAGGTTGCGGGCCTTGAGCTCGCTTGTGCAGACCGCCTGCAGCATCTCCAGAATCTCGGCGTTGCCGTAGCATTCGGTGGGGCGGATGTCCACGACGAAGCTGCAGCTGTCGGGAATCACGTTGTGGGCCGTGCCGGCGTTTATCTGCGTTACGGTAAGCCGCACGTCACCCATGATTTCAGAGTGCTTCCCGAAGCGGAAATCGCGCAGCCTGGAGATGTCTTCCAGGGCTATGTACAGGGCGTTGACCCCTTCTCCGCGGGCCGCGTGGCCGCTGACTCCGTGCGCCGTGCCGTCGAGCACCAGAAGGCCGCGCTCGCTGGTTGCGGCACGAAGGCCCGTGGGTTCTCCCACTATGATGCCCGCGGGCTCGGGCAGTTCCCCGTTGGCAAAGGGCCCTTCGGCGGAATATAACAGTGCGGAGCCGTCGGTACCGGACCTCTCCTCCTCGCAGCTCAGCGCAAGGGCGAGGTCGAAACTAAGTTTCCTGCCGAGGAACGCGCGGTATGTGGCAATCATAGCCACCACGCTGCCTCCGTCGTCGTTGCTCCCGAGGCCATAGACGGTATCGGGGTCTTCATCGGGGTCGAAGGGGTCGCGGGTGTAGGATTCCGCGGCGGGGACGGTGTCGATGTGCGCGTCCATCACGTACAGCGGGGCTCCGGGGATGCCGCAGGAATGCACCGCAAGCAGATTGTTGCGTATGCGGCGGTGTTCTATCCCGCGCTCCGAGAGCCAGGAACTTATAAAGGTGCAGACCTCGTCTTCCTGGAAGGAAAGCGAGGGGATGCGCACCATACTGCGCAGCAGGGAAACCGAATCTTCGAGCAGGGTCATCGCTATAGTTCTATGCGGGTGCCGCCTTCCGTGCCGAGGTGGGCGGCGTTCCGTATCACGGCGCCTGAAGCTCCGCTGCGCAGGGCCTGGAGGCAGTTTTCTATCTTGGGAATCATCCCGTCGGCAATGGTGCCATCGGCCTTCATCTTCCCGAAGTCTTCGGAATTGATGACGGGAATCACGCTCCCGGGGTCGGATATGTCGGCCAGCACGCCGTCCAGTTCGAAGCAGCAGACAAGCCGGGCTCCCAGGGCTGCCGCAGTGCCGGAGGCGATAGTGTCGGCGTTTGTGTTCAGAAGCTGGCCGGCTCCGTCGTGGTTTATTGCGCAGAGCACCGGGGTGAGTCCGAGGTCCATAAGGGAGCGGAGGAAACCGGCGTTGACGCTACCGGGGGTCACGTCGCCAACGAAGCCGTAGTCCACCACCGTCACCCCGTCCATAAGGGTGCGGGGAGCGCGGCGCCTGGCCGTAATCACGTTGCCGTCGCAGCCGGCGAGGCTGATTGCGTTGCAGCCGTATTTCTGGAGGGTTGCGGCGATGCTTTTGCCGCACCAGCCGGCATAGGTCATCGTCACGGCCCTGAGCGCGTCTTCGTCGGTCACCCGGCGGCCTTCGATCTTCACGGGCTGCTGACCCAGGGCCTTCTGCAGCTGCGAAGCCATCACTCCGCCTCCGTGCACGAGAACCTTGGGCCCGGGGCAGGAGGCGAATTCACGGCAGAAATCCTCGAGCAACTCCTTGTTCTCGATGACGTTGCCGCCTACCTTGAAGACGCTGCAACTCATAGGCTCTGGAGCATTTTCTTGAGCACGGTCTGAGCCGACACCTCGCGGTTCGCGGCTTCGGGGATCACGAGGGAGGTGGGCGACTCGATCACGTCGTCGCTCACTATCATATTGCGCCTTACGGGGAGGCAGTGCATAAAGAAGGCGTCGTTGGTGAGGGCCATCTTCTGCTTGGTCACGGTCCAGCCGCGGTCCAGATTAATCACCTTGCCGTAGTTCTCTTCGGTTGCCACGGACCAGTTCTTGGCATAGACGAAGTCGGCACCCTCCAGGGCTTCGTCCTGGTTGTGGGTGACCCTGGCGTTGCCGATGAACTTCGGGTCGAGGTCATAGCCCTCGGGGTTGGCGATCACGAAGTCGTAGTCGGTGAGGCTCATACCTTCCGCGAAGGAATTGGAAACGGCCTGGGGCAGCGCCTTGGGATGGGGGGCCCAGGTGAGGACCACCTTGGGCTTTGCGCAGCGCTTGTGCTCCTCGATGGTAATGAGGTCGGCAAAGGTCTGCAGAGGGTGGCGGGTGGCCGCTTCCATACTGAACACGGGCTTGCCGGAATATTTTATGAACTGGTTGAGTATCACCTCGTTGTAGTCGTCGGTACGGTTGGTCAGGCCGGCGAAGGAACGGATGCCGATGATGTCGCAGTAGCATCCCATCACGGGAATGGCCTCGAGCAGATGCTCGCTCTTGTCGCCGTCCATTATGACTCCGCGCTCGGTCTCGAGCTTCCAGGCGCCCTGGTTCACGTCAAGCACTATGACGTTCATACCGAGGTTCATTGCGGCCTTCTGCGTGCTCAGACGGGTGCGGAGGCTGTTGTTGAAGAATACCATCAGCAGGGTCTTGTTGCGGCCCAGCTCCTGGTCGGCGAAGGGGTTGAGTTTGACGTACTTTGCGTCCTTGAGGGCCTTGTTGATGTCGCCCAGCTGCTTAACGGTTGTGAATTCTGTCATCATATTGCTGTGAGTTCTTTCCAGGCCTGCACGAATCCGGCGGCCGTTTCTTGGTCTATGTTGAGGGCCGGCAGGAGTCTTATCACCCCGGCGCCGGCAGCTCCGGTGAAGTAGTGCTTTTCGAAGAGAAGGCGGTCGCGAAGTCCCACGAACTCGTCCTTGAGCTCGAGGCCTATCATAAGGCCGCGGCCACGGTATTCCTTTATCGCGGGGTCGCCCTCGAAGGCGGCCCTGAAGTATTCTCCTATCTTCTCCGCGTTCTCCACCAGACGGTCCTGCTCCATCACGTCGATCACGGCTATTGCCGCGGCGCAGGCGAGGTGGTTGCCTCCGAAGGTGGTTCCGAGCATTCCGTACTCGGGCTTGATTGCGGGGGATATGAGCACTCCGCCTATGGGGAAGCCGTTCGCCATACCTTTGGCGGAGGTCACTATGTCGGCCCTTATGCCGCTCCACTGGTGGGCGTAGAAGCGGCCGGTGCGGCCGTAGCCCGACTGGATTTCGTCCAGGATGAGAAGGGTGCCGGTGCAGTCGCAGATGTTGCGCAGGAAGCGCAGGAAGGCGTCGCCCGGCTCGTAGATTCCCGCAACGCCCTGTATGCCCTCAATGATGACGGCCGCGTATTCCTTGGTCTGGAGCTCCTCGCGCACGGCTTCGAGGTCTCCCAAAGGCACGAACTTCACGTTGGAGGTGGCGTTGAAGGGAGCCTGGATCTTCGGGTTGTCGGTCACCGCAACGGCTCCGGAGGTCCTTCCGTGGAAGGCCTTGCCGAAGGCCAGGATCTTTGCGCGGCCGGTGGAGAAGGAGGCGAGCTTCATAGCGTTCTCGTTGGCCTCGGCCCCGCTGTTGCACAGGAAGAGGGAGTAGTCGTCGTAGCCGCTGATTTTCCCCAGGCGCCTTGCCAACTCCTTCTGCAGGCCGTTCTGCACGGCGTTGGAGTAGAAGCCGAGATTGGCCACCTGGCGGCTCACGGCCTCCACATAATGTGGATGCGCGTGGCCTATGCTGATTACGGCGTGCCCGCCGTAGAGGTCGGTGTATTCATTGCCCTCGGCGTCCCAGAGTTTGCAACCCTGACCGCGCACGGGCTCTATGTCCCAGAGTTTATATACCTTGAAGAGGTCCATTTTTCTTAAGTTAAAATGCCGATGCCTTGAGCCTCAGGCCGCAGTCTTCGGGAAGGCCGCAGATGAGGTTCATATTCTGTACAGCCTGGCCGCTGGCGCCCTTGAGCAGGTTGTCGATGACCGAGGTAATGACCAGCTTGCCGTCGTGTTTCTCGAGGTGAAGCACACATTTGTTGGTGTTGACAACCTCCTTGAGGTCCACCGGCCTGGGGCTCACGAAAGTGAAGGGGGCGTCTTTGTAGTAATCCTTGAAAAGCTTTACCGCAGCCTCTTCGGACAAGTCGCAGTCCGTATAGACGCTGGCGAAGATTCCGCGGGCGAAATCTCCCCTGACGGGGACGAAATTCACCACGGGGCCCTTCCCTCCGGGTATGGCGGAAGCCTCCTTGCAGAGGTTGCGCCTGATTTCAAGGAGATGCTGGTGCTCGAAGACCTTATAGGTGGAGATGTTGTTGTTCCTCCAGCTGAAATGCGTGGTGGCGCCGGGCTTCACGCCTGCGCCCGTGCTGCCGGTGATGGCCGTGACCTGTATCTCCGAATCAATGGCGTGCATGGCCGCAAGTGGCAGAAGGGCCAGCTGGATGCAGGTGGCAAAGCAGCCGGGGTTGGCAATGAGCCCGGCCCTCTTGATTTTGTCTTTCTGCCATTCGGGCAGGCCGTACACGTAGCCGTCGTGCTCGTCGCGGAAGTCCTGGGCAAGGTCCACGACCTTCAGCCCTGCGGGTCTGGGGTTCTGCTCCCAGAATGCGGAACTCTTGCCGTGGCCGGAGCAGAGGAAGAGGACATCGACGGAGCCGAGGTCGTAACTGCTGCAGAAACGCAGCGAAGTGTCGCCCAGCAGACCCTGGTGAACATCGCTCAGAAGGTTGCCGGCGTTGCTTTCTGAGTGCACGAAGGAGATTTCCGCCTCCGGGTGGCATACCAGGATGCGGATGAGTTCTCCCGCGGTGTAGCCCGCTCCGCCTATGATTCCGACCTTAACCATCGATGAGCTCGTCTTTGTGCTGGAGGTAGTAGGCGCGCAGAGGGGTGCTGGTTATCTTGATGAAGCCCTTGGCCTCTTCGGAGGTCCAGCCCTTGGCTCCCTCTCCGTATTCTCCGAGCTTGTTCTTCACCAGGTCGTTGGGGGAGTCCACTCCCACGGTCTCGAAGCTGTAGGGGCGCAGCTTGAGGGTCACCTTGCCGGTGACGTTGCGCTGGCTGCTGGAGAGCATGGCCTCGATGTCCCTCATCACGGGTTCGAGGTACTGGCTCTCGTGAAGGAACATTCCGTACCAGTTTGCGACCTGGTCCTTCCAGTACTGCTGCCACTTGCTGAGGGTGAATTTCTCCAGCAGCTTGTGGGCGGCGATTATCATCATGGGGGCGGCGGCCTCGAAGCCCACGCGGCCCTTGATGCCGATGATCGTGTCGCCGACGTGGATGTCGCGGCCCACTCCGTAGGCGGCTCCCAGCTCCTCCACGGCCTGGATGGCGGCTATCTTGTCGGAGTATTCCACTCCGTTCACGCTGCTTATCTCGCCCCGGGTGAAGCCGATTTCCACGGTTTGTTCATCCTCCTTCACGGGGTGCTTGAGGAAGGCGCTCTCGGGAAGGCCCTGCTTCGAATCGAGGATCTCTCCTCCGCAGATGGAGGTGCCCCAGAGGCCTACGTTGTAGGAGTATTTGAGTTTGGCGAAGTCGGCGTCGAAGCCGTTCGCGTTGAGGTAGTCCACCTCCTCCTTGCGGGAGAGGTTGCTATCCCGGGTGAGGGTGATGATCTCCATCTTGGGGCACATCACAAGGAAGGTCATGTCGAAGCGGACCTGGTCGTTGCCCGCTCCGGTGGAGCCGTGAGCTATGGCGTCGGCGCCTATCTCGTTGGCGTAACGCGCGATGGCTATGCCCTGGAAAATGCGCTCCGACGACACCGAGATGGGGTAAGTGCCGTTGCGCAGGACGTTTCCGTAAACCATATACTTGAGGCTCTTCTCGTAGTACTCGCCGGTCACGTCGAGGGTGACGTATTTGGTTGCGCCGAGCTTGTATGCGTTCTCCTCGTTGGTCTTGAGCTGCTCGGGGCTGAATCCGCCCGTGTTGGCGCAGGCCGCGTGAACTTCGTAACCTTTTTCCTTTGCCAGATACATCACGGTGTAGGATGTGTCCAGACCGCCGCTGAATGCGACGACTACCTTTTTCTTGCTCATATTCTGTTATTGATTTTCGTCGGGGTGGTGTATTTCAAGATGCTCCTTGGGGTCGTACAGAAGGCCCGTGCAGATGCACATCGTGTAATCGTGGTTCTTGAGGATGTCGAAGTGCCTGCAGCCCTCGCAGCCCTTCCAGAACTCGGGGTCGTCGGTCAGTTCGGTGAAGGGGACGGGCCTGAAGCCGAATTCGTAGTTCATCTTCATTACCGCGGCGCCCGTGGTGATGGAAAAAATCTTTGCCTCGGGGAAGAGCCTGCGGGAGAGGATGAAGGTCTGCTCCTTTATGCGGCGGGCGAGGCCCATTCCCCTGAACTTGTGGGCCACGATGAGGCCGGAGTTGGCCACGTAGGTCCTGTGGCCCCAGCTCTCGATGTATGAGAATCCGGCGAATTCGTCGTCCTCGCTGACGGCGATTACGGCCTTGCCGGCGTCCATCTTGCTCATTATGTATTCCGGGGTACGCTTTGCTATGCCTGTCTTGCGCTCCAGCGAGGACAGGTAGATTTCCTGGCAGATTATCTCCGCGAACTTGTGGTGGCTCTCATTCGCCACCTGAACTGTAAATTCCATATCTAACTACTAACGAATCCGCTAAATTACTCAAAAATTGCGAATTATCTATGCCTTAAGGCAAGTTCCTGCTCCAAATCGCCGATTCCGACCCCCATTTCCTCCATCAGGACCAGAAAATGGTACACCAGGTCGCAGGCTTCGTAGGTGAAACGGTCCTTCTTGCCCGACACGGCCTCTATTATGGCCTCGGTGCATTCCTCGCCCACTTTCTTGGCGATGGCCTTGGGCCCCTTTATGAAGAGGCGGGTGGTGTAGGAGCCGTCGGGCATCTGCTCGTGGCGCTTTGCGATGACCTCCTGCAGTTCGCGCACGAAGCCCTCGTCTTCGGGGGTGTCGAAGCAGGCCGTTGTGCCGCGGTGGCAGGTGGGACCGGCGGGAAGGGCCTTTATGAGCAGGGTGTCGGCGTCGCAGTCGGGATACATTTCCACAACCGTGAGGAAGTTGCCGCTGGTCTCGCCCTTGGTCCAGAGGCATTGCCTTCCGCGGGACCAGAAGGTCACGCGCCCCTCGGAGACGGTCTTCTCGAAGGCCTCCTCGTTCATATAGCCGAGCATCAGCACCTTGAGGGTGCGGGCGTCCTGGATTATTGCGGGAAGGAGTCCGTCGGCATTTTTCTGGAGATTGAAGTCGCTGAATTTCATATTCTTACGTTGATGTTTGAGGCCTTGAGGCTGCGTTTTAGTTCAGAAATCGATATCTGTCCGTAATGGAAGATGCTGGCGGCGAGGGCGGCGTCGGCGCGGCCTCTGCCCAGAACCTCCGCTATGTGTTCTATGCTGCCCGCTCCGCCCGAGGCGATGACGGGGATGCTGAGCATCTCGGAAAGCTGCGCGTACTGCTCGCAGGCATAGCCGGCGCGGGTTCCGTCGTGGTCCATCGAGGTGAACAGAATCTCGCCTGCGCCCCGTTCCTGGGCCTCCTTCGCCCAACTGAAGAGTTCGCGCTCCGTAAGGCGGCTCCCTCCGTGGGTGGTGACCCTCCAGACTCCGTCGATGCATTTGGCGTCTATGGCGCACACGACGAACTGGGAGCCGTATTTTCCGGCAATCTCGCTTATGAGTTCCGGCCTCGCGATGGCCGCGCTGTTAAGGGAAATCTTGTCGGCCCCGCGGTCAAGCAGCGCCGAGGCGTGCTCCAGGGTGCTGATGCCCCCTCCCACGGTGAAGGGTATGTTGATGCCCAGGGCTATCTTCTCCACGAGTTCCGTGAAGGTGCTGCGCCCTTCCTTGCTGGCGCTTATGTCGAGGTACACGAGTTCGTCGGCCCCTTCGGCGCTATAGCGCACGCCCATCTCGACGGCGTCGCCGACTTCCCTTAGGCCCTCGAAATTTATTCCCTTCACGACGTGCCCGTCCTTGATGTCCAGGCAGGGTATTATCCGTTTTGCAACCATCTTTCTATGTCTTTGAGGCTGATTTTTCCTTCATATATCGCCTTGCCGACGATGACCTTCGCAAGGCCGTCGGCATTCAGTTTTTCTATGTCCTGCATCCCGCTGATTCCGCCGCTCACGGTGAAAACGGCCTGCGGGTACTGCTTCTGCAGTTCCGAGTAGAGACCGAAGGACGGCCCCTGCAGCATCCCGTCGCGGGAAATGTCGGTGCAGATCACCTGTGAAAGGCCGTCGGGGAGGAACTCCGTCATTAGGTCGTCGATGCTCTTCTCGGAGTCTTCCAGCCATCCCTTGACTGCCACCTTGCGGCCGCGGACGTCGGCTCCGAGAATTATCTTTTCCGGACCGAAGCCCCTGAGCCACCGGTGCATAAGTTCGGTCTTGCGAACGGCCACGCTGCCTATTATGCCGCAGGTCGCTCCTGCGTTGAAGGCGCTGCGAAGAGCCTCCTCGGAGCCAAGTCCGCCTCCCCATTCCAGCTCCACGTTCACCCTGGAGGCGACGCTTTCCAGCGCCCTGAGGTTCATCGGCTGCCCGGCCTTTGCGCCGTCAAGGTCCACGAGGTGGATGCGGCGCACTCCGCAGTCGGCGTACGCCAGGGCCATGTCAAGGACTCCGGCGTCGTAAACTTTCTTGGTGCCGTAATCGCCTTTGGAGAGCCGCACGCAGCGGCCGCCTATTATGTCTATCGCGGGGATTATCTCTGTCATAGGGCAAGGAAGTTCTTGAGAATCAGCTCTCCGGTGGAGCCGCTCTTCTCGGGGTGGAACTGGGTGCCGTAGAAATTCTCGTATTTGAGGGCGGCGCTGAACATCGTCCCGGCGTGCCTGCATGTGGCTATGGTGTCGCAGCACAGCCCCGGGTAGTAGGAGTGGACGAAGTACACGAAGGCTCCGCCCTGCACGCCCCTGAAGAGCTTCCCGTCGAGGTTGCCGATGGAGTTCCATCCCATATGGGGGACCTTGGCCTCGGGGGTGGGGACGAAGCGGCGCACGTCGCAGTCGAAGATGTCCATACAGGAGCAGGGCCCTTCCTCGGAGCTTCTGCACATTATCTGCATACCGACGCAGATGCCCAGCACAGGCTTGCGCAGGCCCTTTATCACTTCCACCAGGCCCTTGCCGCGCAGGCTTTCCATCGCTTCCGCGGCGTTGCCCACTCCGGGGAGGATCAGCTTCGAGGCCGAGGCTATCACGGCGGGGTCGGCGCTGAGTTCATATTCGGCCCCCAGGCGCGAGAGGGCGTTGGTCACCGACTTGATGTTGCCGGCGTCGTAATCGACAATTGTAATCATAGGAGTCCTTTGCTTGAGGGGAGGTCGTAGCTGAATACGTTGCGGCGGGCGGCCTGTCTGAGGCTGCGCGCGAACGCCTTGAACACGGCTTCGGCTATGTGATGGTTGTTTTCGCCCCGTGCCTGGATGTAAATGTTGCAGGCCGCGGCGGAACTCAGGCTCTTGAAGAAGTGCTTGAACATCTCGGTGGGAACGTCGCCCACGTATTCGCGGGTGAATTCCACGTCCCACACCAGCTCGGCCCTTCCTCCGAAGTCCAGAAGGCAGATGGCCCGGCTCTCGTCCATAGGCAGGGCAAAGCCGTAGCGTTCTATGCCCACTTTGCTGCCAAGGGCCTGCCTGAGGGCCTCGCCTATGGCGATCCCGAGGTCCTCCATCGTGTGGTGCTCGTCCACTTCAAGGTCGCCCCTGCACACGGCTGTGAGGGAAATTCCTCCGTGGTGCACCAGCTGGTCCAGCATATGGTCGAGGAACTTCAGGCCGGAGTCGATGCGGGTCTGCCCGCGGCCGTCGAGGTCGAGCCGGACCGTGATGTCGGTCTCGGCGGTCTTGCGCTCCAGGGAGGCGCTGCGCTCTGTGGCCCGTATCCTTTCCACTATCTGCTCCCAGCTGAGTTCCCCAAGCAGAAGGCCCGTGGCTCCGAGATTGCGCGCCAGGGCCATGTCGGTCTGCCTGTCGCCGATGACAAAGCTCCCCCCGAGGTCGTAGGAACCGTCGAGGTATTTGCCGAACATCCCCGTCCCGGGTTTGCGGTTGGGGGATTTTTCTTCGGGCATCGAAGGGTCGATGAGGAAGTCGTCGAACTTCACTCCTTCACCTTCAAGAGTTTTGAGCATTTTGTTGTGGGCGGGCCAGAATGTTTCCCAGGGGTAGGACTCCGTGCCAAGACCGTCCTGGTTGGAGGCCATCACGATGTCGTATCCCAGGCCCATAAGGGCTTTCATTCCGGAGATTGCGCCGGGCACGAACTCGAGTTTCTCGAGCGAATCGACCTGCTCGTTCTGCTCGATGCAGGGCTCGACGATGAGCGTACCGTCCCTATCGACGAATATTGCCTTTTTCATAATCGGAGAGAGATTGCTTGAGTTTCAGATTTTCTTCAGGAGTGCCTATGGTTATGCGCAGGCAGCCTTCGCAGCCTTTCACGCGGCTTCGGTTGCGCACTATTATTCCGTCGGCAAGAAGATGGGCGTAGAGGGAGTCGGCGTCGGTGACCTTTACCAGGATGAAGTTCGCCTCGCTCGGCCAGACTTTCTGCACGAAACCGCATCCTTCCAGAAAAGATGCCACCAGCGCCCTCTGGGCCTTGGTTTCGGCGACCCTTCCGCCGATGGGGGAGGAGAGGGCCTCAAGGGCCAGCCTCTGGGCCTCTGCGTTGATGTTGTAGGGGTATTTGACTTCCGACATCACCTTTATTATGTATTCCGAGGCGAAGGCCAGGCCCACTCTCAGCGCCGCCATTCCCCAGGCCTTGGAAAGGGTCTGGAGCACAACGAGGTTCGGGTGAGAGTCAAGTTCCCCCAGAAGGCTGGGAACTGAGCTGAAGTCGATGTAGGCTTCGTCCACCACGACAATGCCGCCGAAATTGTCCAGAAGGAAGCGGATGTCGCCAAGGCTGAACGCGTTGCCCGTGGGGTTGTTCGGGCTGCAGAGGAACATTGCCTTGGTGCCTTCGTCGCAGGCGGCGAGGAGCTCCTCCACGGGAAGGGCGTAGTCCTTTCCGAGCTGCACCTTCCGGACCTCGATGTCGTTGATTGCCGCGGCCACCTCGTACATTCCGTAGCTGGGGGCTATGGCGGCGATGCTGTCCTGCCCGGGGGTGCAGAACACCCTTATGAGCACGTCTATGGCTTCGTCGGAGCCGTTGCCCACGAAAATCTGCTCCGCCGGAACCCCCTTGATTTCCGAGAGAGCCGCCTTGAGTGCTTTCTGGTGAGGGTCGGGGTAGCGGTTGAAGCCCGTGGGCCAGGGACTTTCGTTGGCGTCCAGGAACACCCCCACGGGCCCCCGGTATTCGTCCCTTGCCGTGGAGTACGGGCACAGGGCTCTGATGTTCGGGCGCACCAGCGCCTCCATATCGGTGTTTTTCATTGCTTTGTCCTTATTTTTACAGCATTGGCGTGAGCCTGCAGACCTTCCGCTTCGGCCATCGCCACAATAGTGGGTGCGAGGCCCTCAAGACCTTCCCTGGAGATTTCCTGGACGGTCATCTTGCGGATGTAGCTGTCGATGTTGACTCCACTGAAGGAAACCGCCCATCCGCAGGTGGGGAGGGTGTGGTTGGTGCCGGAGGCATAGTCGCCCGCGCTCTCGGGAGTGTAGGCTCCGACGAACACGCTGCCGGCGGCGGTTATCCTTCCGGTTATTCTTCCGGGGTCGGATGTGCTGACGATAAGGTGTTCGGGGGCATATTCGTTCGCAAAGTCCACGGTATCGTCTTCCGAAGGCAGAATCACGATACTGCTGTTCCCGAGTGCGCCCTGGGCCAGCTCTTCGCGCCCCAGGAGCGCAACCTGGCGCGTCACTTCCTCCTGTACGGCTCCGGCCACCGCACGGCTGGGGCACACGAGCACCACCTGGCTGTCTCTTCCGTGCTCGGCCTGGGAAAGAAGGTCGGCCGCCGCGAAGGCGGGGTTCGTGCTTTCGTCGGCTATGACCATCACTTCGGAAGGGCCGGCGGGCATATCAATGGCCACTGTGCTGCCGGCCAGAATCTGCTTTGCGCAGGTCACGTACTGGTTGCCCGGGCCGAATATCTTGTGGACCCTGGGAACGCTTTCGGTACCGTACGCCATTGCGGCCACGGCCTGTGCTCCGCCAAGGCGGAAAATCCGCGATATTCCGCATACGGAGGCTGCGTAGAGGACTTCGGGGCTTCTGGCCGGGGTGCAGAGAATGACTTCGCGGCAACCTGCGAGCCGGGCGGGAATGGCGAGCATCAGCACCGTCGAGAAGAGGGGCGCTGTGCCGCCCGGTATGTAGAGCCCGACTTTCTGAATCGGAACCGGCCGCTGGATGCAGCGCACGCCGGGCGCCGTTTCCACCGATATCTCGGAAGGCAGCTGGGCCTTGTGGAATGCATTTATGTTTTGCGCCGCTTCGGCAATCGCGGCCCTGACATCTTCGCTGACCAGCTGCGCCGCCGCGGCGATTTCTTCTCCGCTGACCTCAAAAGACGCCGCCGGAACGCCTGCAAGCTCGCTTTCTATCTGCATAAGGGCTTCGTCGCCCCCTTCCTTCACGCGCTCGAGTATCTTCAGTACCCTCTCGCGCACCACGGGATTGGATGACGACGGCCTTCTGCACAACTCAGGCCACTGCGCCCTGGATGGATTTTCGTAGATTTTCATGGCATTAAAATAAATACCCTATTCTTAATGAAATATTTCGATTTGCCTTGTCTTCAAACAGATATCCGAATTGGGTCATTTTTATAATCCAATGTCTTGCATTCAGAGAATAAATTTTCAGTCGGACGGATATCCGACACATTTATTACTCCATTGGCGATGTCGGACATCGTTTGTGCGAAGGCTTCAAAAGACCCGAAGGATAAACGTTCAGAATCATGAAAAGATGAAAAATCATTTTCATTTTCTATTTTGCTGCATCCGCTCATAACTTGCAATGTCAGAGCTATTGATATGATAAAACATAATCTTTTCATGGCATTACGGAATCATTTTGTCGACGCTCAGGACGAGGATGCCTTCGGCGCCTATGGCCTTGAGCTGGCGGATCTTGGTCCAGATGTCGGCTTCGTCCACGACCGAGTGCAGCGAGCACCAGCCCTTGGCGGCGAGCGGCATCACGCTCGGGCTCCGCATTGCGGGAAGGATCCTGATGGCTTCGTCGACCGACTCCTCGGGGATGTTCATCAGCATATATTTCTTGCCGCGGCTCACCTTCACGGAGCCGAAGCGGAAGAGGATTTCCTCGAGGTCGGCCTTCTCCTCTTCGGAGAGTTTCCCGTTGGAAACGAGCACGGCCTCGGAGAAGAACACCTTCTCCACCTCCTTGAGGCCGTTGGAGACCAGGGTGCCGCCCGACGAGACTATGTCGAAGATGGCGTCGGCGATTCCCGCGGCGGGGGCTATCTCCACGGAACCGGTGATGACTTCGATCTGCGCGTCGATTCCCTGAGCGTCGAGGTATTCTTTAAGAATTTTAGGATATGAGGTCGCGATACGCTTCCCTTCGAAGTACTGCGGGCCGGTGTATTCCTCGCTTTTGGGGATGGCCAGGGAGATGCGGCAGCCGCCGAATCCCAGTTTCTCCACGATTTCCAGGTCAAAGCCTTTCTCCACCACCTCGTTGAGGCCCACTATGCCCAGCTGGGCGGTGCCTCCGAAAACAACCTGGGGGATGTCATCGTCCCTCATATAAAGCAGTTCAATGGGGAAGTTCGATGCCTTTGCAAGGAACTTGCGCTTGGAATTGTCAACGTCTATGCCTATTTCCGAGAGCAGACCGGTGCTCTCCTCGTTCAGTCTTCCCTTGGACTGGATTGCCAATCTCAACATATTTGTGTCCTGTTTTATTTATGATTCTACCAACAAAAAATGGCCCGCCCTCAAGGTGAGCCACTGCGAAGTTAGTAAATTTTTTTAATTTTATGCAACATTGTGGATTTTTTTTGCTTTATTTGCAAAAAGCGTTAGTCAGTAGCAGTATGAAAGTAATGAAATTTGGCGGAACCTCCGTGGGTTCCCCCGAAAGGATTAAGAATGTGGCCGCACTCATCAGCGGCGCCGGTTGCAATGTCGTGGTCCTCTCCGCAATGTCCGGAACCACCAACTCGCTGGTGGAGATTTCGACCTATCTTTATAATCACAATCCCGACGGGGCGAAGGACACCATCGCCCGTCTGGAGTCCAAGTACCGCAAGCACATCGCCGAACTGTATTCCACCGACGAATACAGGGAGCAGGCTATGGAATACGTGATGGGCGTCTTCTCATATCTGAAGACCTTCACCAAGCAGCTCTTCACCCAGACCGAGGAGAAGATAATCCTTGCCCAGGGAGAACTCATCAGCACCAGGATGATGACCCTGTACCTGCACGAGCAGGGGGTCGAGGCCGCCCTTCTTCCCGCCCTCGACTTCATGAAGATCGACGTTCAGGGCGAGCCTGACCAGGAGTACATCCGCAAGAGCTTCAACGCGGCCCTCGAGGCTGCCTCCGGCGCCGCCCTCTACATAACCCAGGGCTTCATCTGCCGCAACTGCCACGACGAGGTGGACAACCTCCAGCGCGGCGGGTCCGACTACACGGCCTCCCTCCTCGGCGCCGCGATCCAGGCGGAGGAAATCCAGATCTGGACCGACATAGACGGAATGCACAACAATGACCCCCGCATAGTGGACAACACCTCCGCGGTGCGCCATCTGCACTTCGAGGAGGCGGCCGAACTCGGCTACTTCGGCGCCAAGATCCTGCACCCCACCTGCATCCAGCCGGCCAAGTTCGCCGGAGTACCGGTGAGGCTCCTCAACACCCTGGACCCCGAGGCCCCCGGCACCCTGATCGACAGCATCCCCGAGCCCGGCACCATCAAGGCCGTGGCCGCCAAGGACAACATCACCGCCATCAAGATAAAGTCCAGCCGTATGCTCCTGGCGCACGGATTCCTGCGCAAGGTCTTCGAGATCTTCGAGAGCTGGCAGACCCCCATCGACATGATCTGCACCTCCGAGGTCGGCGTGTCGATGAGCATCGACAACACCGCCCATCTGGGCGAGATAGTCCACGACCTGAAGAAGTACGGCACGGTGAGCGTCGACCTCGATATGTGCATAATCTGCGTCGTGGGCGACATGGACTGGGAGAACCTCGGCTTCGAGGCCCGCGCGATGGAGGCGATGAAGGACATCCCCGTGCGTATGGTCTCCTACGGCGGAAGCAACTACAATATCTCCTTCCTCGTGAAGGAGGAAGACAGGAACCGCGCTCTGCGCTCGCTGAGCAAATGCCTCTTCGGTAATGCTTAAAGGATATTTTCCCATAGAGAAGTTCGCTTCGCTGCGCACGCCGTTCTATTATTACGACATGGCCCTGCTGCGCCATACCCTCGGCGCTGTCACGGCAATCCAGGCCGCCAACCCCGGTTACCGCGTGCATTATGCCGTAAAGGCCAACTTCAACCCCGAGATTCTCCGGACCATAGCCGCCGCCGGCCTCGGCGCCGACTGCGTGAGCGGAGGCGAGGTGCAGGCCGCCCTCGACGCCGGCTTCAGCCCTTCGTCGATAGTCTTTGCCGGAGTGGGCAAGAGCGACGCCGAGATCCTGCTCGGCCTGAATGCCGGAATAGCCCGCTTCAACGTGGAGTCGGAGGCCGAGCTCCGCGTCATCAGCGAACTCGCCGCGGGCCTCGGAAAGACGGCTCCGGTGAGCCTGAGGGTCAACCCCGACATAGGCGCCCACACCCACGCGGGCATCACCACCGGCCTTGCCGAGAACAAGTTCGGAATCAATTACGAGCAACTCGAGGACGTGATCCGGGTGGCTCTGGAACTCCCCGCCGTGGAGTTCAGGGGCCTGCATTTCCACATCGGCTCCCAGATTCTGGACATGGCCGATTTCGCCGCCCTCTGCAACAGGATAAACAGCCTTGCCGCGAGCCTGCGCAGGCACGGCCTTCCGGTGGGCGACATCAACGTGGGCGGAGGCCTGGGCATCAACTACGAGCATCCCAACCATCTTCCGCTGGCCGACTTCGAGGGCTATTTCGGGACCTTCCGCAAGTTCCTCAGGCTGGAGCCCGGGCAGGAGCTGCACTTCGAACTGGGCCGCAGCATCGTCGCTCCCTGCGGGAGCCTGATTTCCAGGGTTCTGTACGTGAAGGAGGGCGTGAGCAGGCGCTTTGCCATAATCGACGGCAGCATGACCGAACTCGTGAGGCCCGCTATGTACAAGGCATACCACAGGGTGGAGAACCTGTCGTCGGGCGAGGAGGAGGAAATCTACGACGTGGTGGGCCCGGTCTGCGAGAGTTCCGACGTGTTCGTCAAGGGAGCCAGCCTGGACCGCTGCCACCGCGGCGACTTCATCGCCATACGCAGCGCCGGCGCCTACGGCGAGTCGATGGCCTCGAATTACAATTGTCACCCCCTTCCCGGTTCATATTTCGGATAAAATCATTAAATTCGCAATTCGCGCTTAAACATTATAATCATAGTTAGTAGTATTATGGACAACGTTACAAGAAAGTATGTAGACAACTTCATGTCCGAACTCGTCGCCAAGAACCCCGGCGAGAAAGAATTCCATCAGGCAGTGCGTGAGGTGCTCGAGAGCGTGGCACCCTACATCATGCAGTACCCTTATCTCCTTGACCAGAAGATCATGGAGCGCATCGTCGAACCCGAGCGCGTGGTGATGTTCCGCGTGCCCTGGATGGACGACCAGGGCGAGGTGCACGTGAACCGTGGCTTCCGCGTCCAGATGAACAGCGCCATCGGCCCCTACAAGGGCGGCATCCGTTTCCACGCAAGCGTGAATCTCAGCATAATGAAGTTCCTTGCCTTCGAGCAGACCTTCAAGAACAGCCTCACGACCCTCCCGATGGGCGGCGCCAAGGGCGGTTCCGACTTCAGCCCCCGTGGCAAGTCCGACGCCGAGGTGATGCGCTTCTGCCAGAGCTTCATGAACGAGCTCTACAGGCACATCGGCCCCAATACCGACGTTCCCGCCGGCGACATCGGCGTGGGCGGCCGTGAGGTCGGCTATATGTTCGGCCAGTACAAGCGTCTGCGCGACGAATTCACCGGCACCTTCACCGGAAAGGGTCAGGGCTGGGGCGGAAGCCTCATGCGTCCCGAGGCCACCGGCTACGGCGCCTGCTACTTCGCCCAGGCTATGCTCGCCACCCGCGGAGAGTCCTTCGAGGGCAAGACCGTCGTTGTGTCCGGCGCGGGCAACGTTGCCCAGCACGCCGCCGAGAAGGCAATGAGGCTCGGCGCGAAGGTCGTGACCCTGTCGGATTCCGACGGCTTCATTTACGACCCTGAGGGCTTCACCGAGGAGAAGCTCGCTTACGTGAAGCAGCTCAAGAACGTCATCCGCGGCCGCATCAAGGAATACGCTGTCAAGTATCCCCAGGCCAAGTATTTCCCCGGCGAGCGTCCCTGGAGCATCCCCTGCGACATTGCAATGCCCTGCGCAACCCAGAACGAACTCAACGAAGAAGAGGCTAAGACCCTCGTGGCCAACGGCTGCATCTGCGTGACCGAAGGCGCCAATATGCCCACCACCCCCGAGGCAATCGCCGTGTTCCAGAGCAACAAGCTCCTCTACTCGCCCGGCAAGGCGTCCAACGCCGGCGGCGTGGCCACTTCCGGCCTTGAGATGAGCCAGAACTCCCAGCGTCAGAAGTGGACCTCGGAGGAGGTTGACGAGCACCTGCACCGCATAATGGCCGACATCCACGCAGCCTGCCTGAAGTACGGCACCGAGGAGGACGGTTACATCAACTACGTCAAGGGCGCAAACATCGCGGGCTTCATAAAGGTGGCCAACGCTATGGTCGACCAGGGCCTCGTGTAAAGATATTTTATGAAGGACTACACCACACTTATGCAAAGGAGGATCCGCCGGATCCTCCTTATCTGCAACAATTACGACAGCTTTTCCCTCGAGGAGGACGGCAGGATCGAGCTTCAGATAGCCCGTGAATACGGCGAGCTGAACCTCAGCAACCCTCCCGCCATCCACAGGGTGGAATCGACCCACGACGCCGTGGAACTGCTGCAGTCGGGCGAGCGCTTCGACCTTGCCATAACGATGTACAACGTCGGCGACCTCGACGTCTCTGACTTTGCGCGCCGCAGCAAGGAAATCGATCCCGGAATGCCGGTAGTCCTTCTGACCGCCTTTTCACGCGAGATTTACAAGATGCTGGAGGAGCAGGACTCCTCCTGCATCGACTATACCTTCTGCTGGAACAACTCCACAGATCTCATAATCGCCATCATCAAGCTCCTTGAGGACCGGCTCAACGCCGAGCACGACATCCTGGAGTACGGCGTGAGGACGATTCTTCTGGTGGAGGATTCGGTGCGGTACTATTCTACCTATCTGCCCCTCCTCTACAACATAATCTTCAGGCAGAACACCGCCTCCCTTTCCGACGCCCTCAACGAGACCGAGCAGACGGCCCGCAAGCGCGCCCGCCCGAAGGTCCTTCTGGCCACCTGCTACTCCGAGGCCGTGGACCTCTACCGCCGGTACAAGGACAATCTGCTGGGCGTCATCTCCGACGTTGGCTTCGTGGTCAACAAGGGCGACCTCAGCCGGAACGAGAAGTCCGACGCCGGCGTGGACCTCTGCAACCTCATAAGGGAGGACGACCCTCTGATGCCGTTCCTGATGCAGTCTTCGCAGGAGAGTATGCGCCCCGTTGCCGAAAGCCTCGGGGTGGGATTCATCCACAAGCGCTCCAAGATGCTCACCACCGAGCTCCGCGAGTACATCGAGAGGGAATTCTGCTTCGGCGACTTCGTTGTCCTCGGGGAAGACGGCTTGACGGAAGTGGCCCGCGCGGGAGACCTCTACACCCTCGAGAAGATGGTGAAGACCCTTCAGCCCGAATACTTCCGCCGGATGTCGGACAACAACCGCTTCTCCAAATGGCTTTACGCAAGGGGCCTGTTCGACTTGGGCGACGAAGTGAGGCGGTTCCACATCAAGTCCGAAGAGGACCTGGAGGTGGGCCGTATGCTCTGCGTGACCCAGATTCACGACTTCAGGGTCAACCAGGGCCTGGGCGTCGTGGCCCAGTTCAATCCGGCAACCTACAACAACGCCATACGCTTCGCCCGCCTGGGCGACGGGTCCCTCGGCGGCAAGGCCCGCGGCCTGGCGTTCCTGAACCATATTCTCCAGAAATACAATCTCTACAACGAGTGGGAGGGGGTGCGCGTGCTGGTGCCCAGAACCCTGGTTCTCACCACTTCGTACTTCGACAGGTTCATACGCGAGAACGGCCTCAAGTATGTCATCAACGCCGACATTTCCGACGCCGACATCCTCTCGGAGTTCGTGGCCTCGACCCTCCCGCAGGACCTTACCGATGCCCTGCGCGTGTTCATACGAGGCACCCGGAAGCCTCTGGCCATCCGCTCGTCGTCCAAGCTGGAAGATTCTTACTATCAGCCGTTTGCGGGGGTTTACTCAACCTATATGATCCCCCACGTGGACAACGAGGACCAGCAGCTCCGGCTCCTGGGCAAGGCCATAAAGAGCGTCTATGCCAGCGTGTACTTCGCCCAGAGCAAGGGCTACATCACGGCAACCGCCAACGTCATCTCGGAGGAGAAGATGGGCATTGTGATCCAGGAAATCTGCGGCTCGATGGAAGGGGAGTACTTCTTCCCCACGCTCTCCGGAGTGGCGCGTTCCGTGAACTTCTACCCGGTGGGCAACGAGAAAGCCGAAGACGGCATCTGCAAGCTGGCCTACGGTCTGGGAAAGGCCGTTGTGGACGGCGAGCAGGTCCTCCGCTTCTCCCCTAATTTCCCGAAGCACGTGATGCAGACCTCCACCCCCGAACTCACGATGACCGAGACCCAGCGTGCGATGTTCGCCCTGGACCTCAAGCCCGAGACCTTCAAGACCTCCGTCGACGACTCCGTCAACCTTGCCAGGATCGACATCCACGAGTGCAGCGGCTTCAAGTCCTTCAGCAAGGTGGTCAGCACCTGGGACAACGAGAATATGAGGATAGTGGACTCCGCCTTCCCGCAGGGTCCCAAGTTCGTCACCTTCGCACAGATGCTGCGTTACGACACTTTCCCCGTGGCGAAGATAATCCGCCGCCTGCTGGACATTGCCAAGCAGGAGATGAAGTGCAACGTGGAGATAGAATTCGCCGCCGACCTGGAGCGCGAGTTCCCGCAGGCCCCGGTGTTCAACGTGCTGCAGATCAGGCCTATATCCACTGAATCCAGCACTTCCGAGGTTGACTGGAGCAAGATTTCCTCGGAGGGGGCCCTGCTCACTTCCGGCAGTGCCTTGGGCACCGGTTGGATAGAGGGGGTGCAGGACGTGGTGTACCTGCGCCGCGAGGCCTTCGACACCCTCCGCACCCGCGAGATGGCCGCCCAGGTAGCCGCAATCAACGCTAAAATGCGCGGCGAAGGGCGCGGATACGTTCTCATCGGCTACGGCCGCTGGGGCACCTGCATCCCTTCCCTCGGCGTGCCCGTGAAATGGAGCGACATCTCCGAGGCCAAGGCCATAGTGGAGTGCTGCCTGGACCATTTCAGGGTCGATCCGAGCCAGGGAACGCACTTCTTCCAGAACCTCACTTCCTTCAACGTCGGATACGTCAACGTGAACGAGTTCGTCCGCCCCGCCGACGGAATCGATTTCGACCTTCTGGATTCGATGCCCGCCGTGGAGGAGACCGCCCTTCTGCGCTGGGTCCGTTTCGAAAAACCTCTCGGAATCTGCATCGACGGCCGGGAGAGCCGCGCACAAATTTGCGCATAATCCGATTTATTCGTAACTTGCGGGTATTATGGATATTTCTCAGCGAGCCATCAATATGCCTTCGTCGCCCATCAGGCGCCTGGCACCCTTCGCCGACGCCGCAAAGCGCAACGGCGTGCACGTGTATCATCTGAACATCGGCCAGCCCGACATCAAAACCCCTCAGTGCGGAATCGACGCCTTGAAGAACGTCGACAGGGACATCCTTGAATATAGTCCCTCCGACGGCTATCTGAGCCTCCGCACCAAGATGGTGCAGTATTATGCACAGTACGGCATCTATCTGTCGCCCAAGGAGATAATAATCACCTCCGGCGGTTCCGAGGCCGTGCTCTTCGCCTTCCTGGCCTGCCTGAGCCCGGGAGACGAAGTGATCGTGACCGACCCCTTCTACGCAAACTATATGGCCTTCGCCATTTCCGTGGGCGCGGTGGTCAAGAGCGTGAAGACCTGCATCGAGGACGGCTTCCGCCTGCCCTCCGTGGAGGCCTTCGAGGAGCAGATAACCGAGCGCACCAAGGCCATCCTCATCTGCAACCCCAACAACCCCACCGGTTATCTCTATACCAGGAAGGAGATGCTGCAGCTGCGCGACATCGTGAAGAGGCACAACCTGTATCTCTTCTCCGACGAAGTGTACCGCGAGTTCATCTACACCGGTATGCCCTATATCTCCGCCTTCCACCTGGAGGGGCTCGAAGAGAACGTCGTCCTCTTCGACTCCGTGAGCAAGCGCTACAGCGAGTGCGGAATCAGGATCGGTTGCCTGTGCACCAAGAACAAGAAGGTGCACGACGCCGTGATGAAGTTCTGCCAGGCCCGCCTCAGCCCTCCTCTCATCGGCCAGATTGTGGCCGAGGCCTCCCTCGGAGTGCAGAAGGAGTATCTGACCGCAGCGTACGAGGAGTACCTTGAGAGAAGGAATTTTCTCATCGACGGCCTGAACAGGATTCCCGGTGTGTACAGCCCCATCCCTATGGGAGCTTTCTATACCGTTGCCAAACTCCCGGTAGATGACGCCGAGAAGTTCTGTATCTGGTGCCTGAGCGAGTTCCGCCACGAGGGCGCGACCGTGATGATGGCTCCGGCGAGCGGTTTCTACACCGAGCCCGGCGAAGGCCGGCAGGAAGTCCGCATTGCCTATGTCCTCTGCAAGGAAGACCTTGCGAAGGCTCTTGTCTGTCTTGAAAAAGCCCTGGAACAATACCCCGGAAGATGCTTATAGAAAACGTTCTGCTCGACGGCCGCGCCGTCGACGTGACCATTGATGGTGGCAGATTTGCCGCCATCACTTCGTCAGTGGCGGAGGAGAAGCCCCGCTATGCCATCGTGCCCTCGTTCTACAACACCCACGGCCATTCTGCGATGATGCCTATGCGCGGCTACGGCGACGACCGTCCCCTTCAGGTGTGGCTGCAGGATTATGTCTGGCCCTACGAGGACAAGATGACCCCCGCCGACCTGCACGACGGCTACGAGGCGGCCATTGGCGAGATGATTGCCACCGGCACCACCGCATTCAACGATATGTACTTCGAACTGGACCAGGTGATTGGCCAGGTCGCGGCGAGCGGTATGAGGGCCTTTCTCGGGGTGACGGTGATGGAGAACCATTCCAAGGCGCAGACCGCTGCCAAGATGGAGTTCGTAAGGCAGTTCCGCGACCCTTCCGGCGGCCGTATCAAGCTGCTGATGGCTCCTCACGCCATTTATACCGTGGGAGAGGAGAAACTGCGCTGGAGCGCGGAGTTCGCCCGGGAGAACGGAATGAAGATACATATCCACGTGAGCGAGACCCGGAAGGAGGTGGAGGACTGCCTGCGCGAGCACGGTACCACTCCGGTGCGTTATCTGGATTCGCTGGGCTTCCTGGGTCCCGACGTGATTGCGGCTCACTGCGTGCACGTGGATGAGCAGGAGTGGGATATCCTGGCCGAGAGGGGAGTGGCCGTGGCGCACTGTCCCTGCTCGAACATGAAGCTCGGCAGCGGCCGTTTTCCCTATGAGATGGCCGTCAGGTCCGGGGTGCGCATCACCCTGGGCACCGACAGCGTTTCGTCCAATAACAATCTCGATATGCGCGAGGAGATGAAGTTCGCCTCGCTTCTTGCCAAGGTGGCCGGCGACCCCGAACTGGTCCCCGCCCCGCAGGTGTTCGACTGGGCGACCCGCTGCGGCGCCGAGGCCCTGGGAGTGGACGGCGGAGTCATTGACGTGGGCAAAGTGGCCGATTTCCTGCTTCTGGACCTCGGGAACCCCCGTATGAAGCCCTGCCACAATCTACTGTCGAACTGGGTCTATGCCGCCGATTCGTCCTGCATTGCCTCAGTCTGGTGCGATGGCAAGAAGCTGTAACAACGCGAACGGTTACAGAATTCCAGCATAGGCAATCCATTCGGAAAGTCATTTCTCGATATAGGTCAGGGTCGTGTCGCCGATGCAGAAGCGGCTTCCGTGGTACAGGCGTTTCCTGCGGCCTGCGGCAAGGGCTTTCCCTTCAAACCTGATTCCCTCCTCCACGGCCACAATATAGCAGCATCCGCGGTGTTTGACGATTTCCGCCTGGACAGGAGCGATGTCGCTCTCGATGTCCCGGGACAGTTGCAGGCTGCAATCTACCGAGCGGCCGATGGTGACCTTGTAAGCAGGGCTCTGGATGAACCATTTGAAAATGGCGATATCCATTTACTTTATAGCACCCTCAATGTGTAGGAAATACTTGCTGCGGGAGCATACCCTGCCGGCCTGGACCAACCGTCGTAGATGGACCTTGTGCAAAAACGACGTTTCAGATAGGGTAATTGCCCCAGGTCGGCCCAAATTGATGAGACCTTGTGCAGTTATCCGGGTTCAGAGCACGATTTTGCACAAGGTTGCGACTGGACACGGTAATTTTCAGGTGCCCCTTTACTCAATATGTTTATTACGCTCACAAGTGAGGTGTAGATTGAACTATCGCTGGAGTTGACCGTTTGCCTCTTGGCTCCATTGCCATAGTCGATTTTGATGTCAAAAGTCTTGCAAGTATTACCAAATTTATTATATTTGAGGGAATTATGTGTGATATATTATGAACAAAAGTTCTATCATTCATCTTCTCCACAAAAATACGGAGGCGGATTTTTCAGTATTCTCAACATACATCCGAGAAAACATAAACACTGAGATTGTTGAAATGTTTCGCAAATTGTACGGTGCTTGGATGACGAGATGTCAAATGCCCGACATTCTCATACAAAGTAATCCTTTATATTACACGGATAACGAAGAATTCCATTTGCTGCAGAATTACTGCATTCAACTTGGGGATAAGGTGCTGCCTCTTGTATATGACAAGGTTTGTAATGGCGAATTTTTA
>R16__coassemble_996_pt1 | contig 46624 bp, 35 predicted proteins | sample R16__metabat2_low_PE_012 | metagenome-assembled genome bin R16
GCCCGCCCAGCCGACCGCCCCCGCACGCCCTCCCCGCGCGCTGTTCACACACGCGTTCCTGGAGTATGACGGCGCGGCGGTGTCGCTCAAGTCGGGCACCGGCGCGAAGTCGGAGGGCTCGCTGGTGATATCGGGCACGGAGGGGTACATCTACGTGCCCGCGCCCTGGTGGAAGACCGACTACTTCGAGCTGCGCTTCGAGAACGCCACCGAAAACCGCAAATTCTTCTACCCTTACGAGGCCTCGGGCCTCAGATATGAGATTCAGGCATTCGCCGGCGCCGCGCTCCTGTGCCCGGGCCGCGAGTATATCTCCAAAGCCCTGAACCTCAGGATATTGGACGTACAATCAAAAATTCTTTCCATATGACCAAAGAAAAGACCGGGCTGCAGCGCCAGCTCTCTCCCGCCCACGTGTGGGCCATAGCCTTCGGCTGCATAATCGGCTGGGGCAGCTTCATCAATCCCGGCAAGAAGTTCCTGCCGAATTCCGGCGTCCAGGGCACCGCAATCGCGATGATCCTCGGCGCTCTGGTGATGATAATCATCGCCTTCTCCTACGCCTATATGGTGCCCAAGTACCCCCAGGCCGGCGGCGAATTCACCTTCACCAAGAAGTGCTTCGGCAAGGTTCCGGCCTACCTCTGCGGCTGGTTCCTCGTGGCGGCCTACCTCACCAACGTGCCGATGAACTCCACCGCCATCGGCCTCATCGTGGACGGCCTGGACGGCCCGGCCGACATCCTCAAGTGGGGCTTTCACTACAGCATAGCCGGCTTCGACGTGTGGATGGGGGAGATGATCCTTGCGATGGGCATCCTCATCCTCTTCGGATGGCTGAACATCAGGGGAGTGAAGAAGGCTGGCTTCGTGCAGACGGTCCTGGCCTCCCTCCTTGCGGTGAGCATCTTCACCCTTGCCGTGGCGGCGATAATAAGCCCCAAGGCCTCCGCGGCCAACATGGCGCCGCTGTGGGGCTTCGACAAGGCCACGCTTCTGGCATCAGGGTCCGGCGATGCCGCCGCCTTCGCCCACGTGGGAAGGCAGGGGATAATCAGCGCCATCCTGGCCACCTTCGCCATTGCCCCCTGGGCCTTCGTGGGCTTCGACACCATCCCGCAGGCGGCGGAGGAATTCAAGTTCAGCTATAAAAAGGTGATGCTGATAATGGTCGTGGCCATAGTCTTCGGCTGCTTCGTGTACGTTGCCAACAACACCGTTGCCGCCGCCGCGGTCTCCAATTGGCCCGAGAGGGTGATGGCCGGGGAGTGGGTCCTGCTCGTTGGCGCCGAGGTCCTTCTGGGCACCTTCGGCAAGGTCCTCGTCGGAGTTGCCGTGTCCTGCGCCGTCCTTTCCGGCATAATGGGCTTCTACCTCGCCGCCAGCCGCCTAATGTACTCGATGGCCCGCGACGGCTACCTTCCCTCCCGCTTCGGCAAGATCCACCCGAAGTACGGCACCCCCTCCAACGCGATGATTTTCTGCATCGCGGTCTCGCTCTCCGGCCCCGTTCTCGGCCGCGAGGCCCTGGGCTGGTTCGTGGATATGAGCGCCATCGGAGCTTCCATCGGCTTCCTTTCCACCTGCGCCTCCACACTGGTCACCTCCCGGCGCGCCTCCGACGGGACCGCGTTCCTGCGCGCGATGGCCTGGACCGGAGTTGCCTTCTCCCTGGCCTTCGTGGTCCTGCAGCTGGTGCCGATTCCCGGCCTGAGCGGCGTGCACTTCGGGAAGGAATCCTACCTGATGCTTCTGGTCTGGGTGGCCCTGGGAGCGATGTTCTTCGTCAGACAACGTAAAAACTTCATAAATTGACCCCACTGTGAAAAAACTTGCTTCACTGCTCGCGGCGGCCCTTTTGTGCTGCCTTGCCTCCTCCCCGCTGAAGGCGGAGGAAGGAGAAGTGTTCGGCGGCTGGGAGTTCCTCGAACTCAGCCACAGCTTCAGCGGCACGGGCCTTAGCGCCACGGCCTACGCCGAATTCGACAACGTGCCCTTCAACTCCTTCGACTGCTGGTATATGCGCCTTTCCCTGGGCTACAAACTTCTTCCCTGGCTTAAGGTCGGGGTGAACTACGTGCCCGTGCGCAATCCGGGATACTGGCAGAACTATGCCGAGGTTGACCTCGTTGGCTCGCTGAAGTCGGGTGTCCTCGGGGTGTCGCTCCGCGAGCGCTACCGCCACGGTTGGGACCCCGAGGGAGGGGCCGGCTCGAACGAACTCAGGAGCCGCCTGAAGGTGGATTTCAGAATCCCCGACTCGGCCTTCACGCCCTATGCGGCCGCGGAGGTCTTCACCTGGGGCACCACCTGGAAGAAGACGCGCCACTATCTGGGCTGCACCTATGACTTCAGCAGCAGCGTCCAGATGGAGGCGTACTATCTTTATTATGTGTTCAAGAATTCCCCGGCCCAGCACATACTTGGCCTGGGCCTGAACTTCAGTTTCTGACCTGCTTCCTTGCCAGGGCAAACTGCTCTCCGGCGGGAGTGGCCACAACGAGAGAGTCGGCGTCCAGCCTGACTACGTCAAATACCGTGGAGACGTTTCTGTCTCCACTTTTTTGTATAAGCGCAAGCTCCTCTCCATCAAGCACATAGTTGCATATGCCGGCCCAACGTGCGCCGCTTCCGGTGGCAGTGCCGTCCTCCGCCAGGGTGAAGCCGCAGGACTCGTCCCCGCAGCCCGTAAGCCAGGTCCCCGCGATGAGGCGGTAGTATGAGGGCGACACCACGCTGAGGCTGCGCACCGAGTTGATCGTGGCGCTGCCTGACTTCACCTCGGTGTACTCCACTTCCACCACGTCTCCGATCAGGACTCCCTCCACTTCGGAAGGGTCCGCGAATGCGGTGCTGACGCAGAACTCGCCCGCGTCGGTAGCCAGGATTATGCTGTTCATTGCGGCGTCGATGACCTTGCCCCCGATCGTCCTTGTCTTCTGGCAGCAGGCGGAAATGCAGATGAGCGCGGCTGCGACGAATAGAATCTTTTTCATATATTTGTTCGATTTTGTTGTTCCTGACCGCAAATATAAAAAAATAAACGGGCGTGTTGATAAATTGTTGATAACTTTTCCCGGGAGATTGCACTTCCGGAGAATTTAATGCCTAATTTTGTAATCCCGCCAAAAATGAAAACAGAAGAATAAAGAAAAAACCACAGATACACGATGGACGTACGAAAAACCAACGGCTCCCTCGAGGAGTACGACAAAGCCAAACTGGCCCGTGGAATACACGAGGCCTACAAGTCTGCAGAGCAGTATTGTGACGACGCTATTGTGGTGTCGATCATCAACAACCTTTACATCTATGAAGGCATAACCAGCCAGGAAATCCGCCGCCAGGTGGAAGAGGCGCTGATGGGCATCAACAAGAAGGTCGCCCACGCCTACATCGACAAGTTCGACGCCGACCTCGACCTCCGCAAGAAGCGCGACTTCATAAAGGACTACATCGCCGCCAAGAACGCGGCCACCGGCTCCAAGTTCGACGCCAACGCCAACGTCACCCGCAAGAACATCGTGACCCTCGGCAACGAGCTCTACAAGGAGAACAACATCAAGCAGAACCGCTACATCATGTGCGACAAGATCAAGAGCCTCTTCGGCCGCCATCTTGCCGACAAGTACCTCGCCGACCTCGACTCCCACCTCCTCTACAAGCACGACGAGTCCGGCACCCCCGGCTACCCCTACTGCGTGGCCATCACGATGTACCCGTTCCTGATCGGCGGCCTCAAAGAGCTCGGCGGCGTGTCCGTGGCCCCCACCGACCTCAAGAGCTTCTGCGGCGAGTTCATCAACCTCGTGTACTCCGTGTCGTCCCAGTTCATGGGCGCCGTGGCCACTCCTGAGTTCCTGATGTACCTCGACTACTTCATCCGCAAGGACTACGGCGACGACTACCTCGAGCACCTCTACGACATAGTGGAGAACAACCGCAAGCAGCGCACTCTCGTGAAGGTCATCGACAACTGCTTCCAGCAGGTCGTGCACTCGATGAACATGCCCGCCGGCAACCGCGGCTACCAGACGGTGTTCTGGAACATAGGCTACTTCGACAAGCCCTACTTCGAGGGCGTGTTCGGCGACTTCCGCTTCCCCGACGGCACCGCTCCCAGGTGGGATACCCTCAGCTGGCTCCAGAAGCACTTCATGAACTGGTTCAACGAGGAGCGCAACCACTACATCCTCACCTTCCCCGTTGAGACGATGGCCCTGCTGACCGACGGCGGCGACGACTACGCCGACAAAGAGTACGCCGACTTCACCGCCGACATGTGGGCCAAGGGCCACAGCTTCTTCTGCTACATCTCCAACAGCCCCGACTCCCTGTCGAGCTGCTGCCGCCTGCGCAACGAGATTCAGAAGGACGACCAGCACAACCACACCACCCACCAGTACTCGATGGGCACCGCTTCGGTGGCCACCGGTTCAAAGTCGGTGATGACAATAAACCTGAACCGCCTTATACAGGAGTCCGTGCGCCGCTACTTCCGTGAGCGCAGGGGAGTCAACCTCGAGGCCGGAAAGCCCCTCAACCCCCTCACCAACTTCTACGACAAGGAGGACCTCTACACCAACTACATCGACAAGGACCTCCGCGAGATGACGGAGCGCGTGCACAAGTACCAGATCGCCTTCAACGAAATCATCAAGGACTTCCTGAAGGCCGATATGCTCGACGTCTACAAGGCCGGCTTCATCGATATGAAGAAGCAGTATCTCACCGTGGGCGTGAACGGACTCACCGAGGCCGCCGAATTCCTCGGGATCAAGGTCAGCCCGAATCCCGAGTACGGCGACTTCGTGAACACAGTGCTGGAGACCATCAACATCGCCAACCGCAAGGACAAGACCTCCGACGCGATGTTCAACACCGAGTTCGTGCCCGCCGAGAACCTTGCGGCCAAGAACTACAAGTGGGACAAGAAGGACGGCTACTTCGTTTCCGACAAGCACAACCTCTACAGCTCCTACTTCTACAACCCCGAAGACGAGAGCCTGAGCATCATCGACAAGTTCAAGCTGCACGGAGAAGACTTCGTGAAGTACCTCGACGGAGGCTCCGCCCTGCATATGAACATTGCCGAGCATCTGAGCAAGGAACAGTACAGGGAACTGCTCAACGTTGCCGCCCACTACGGCACCAACTATTTCACTTTCAACTGCCGCAACACCGTGTGCAACGACTGCGGCTACATATCCAAAGACACCCTCGACAAGTGCCCCAAGTGCGGGAGCACCAATCTCGACTACCTTACCCGCGTAATCGGTTACCTCAAGAGAGTGTCTTCGTTTGCCGAGCCGCGCCAGGTCGAAGCCGCCAAACGCTTTTATGCACCTGGCACGTCAGGAGAATGATAAAATATGTACCGGGCATGACCAATGTCGTGCTCGAAGAAATACCCGGGAAACTTACCCTGGCAGTTGAAATTTCGAACTGTCAGGGTAATTGCGCAGGGTGCCACTCGCCCTTCCTCAAGGAAGACATAGGGGAGGAACTGACTCCGGCCGCGGTGACGGCGCTCATTAAGGCCAATTTCGGAGTCAACTGCTTTCTCTTTCTGGGAGAGGGGGCCGACAGGCAGGCGCTGCTGGACATAGCAGGCTTCGTGCGCGGCAATTTCCCGAACATCGAACTCGCCCTCTATTCCGGCAGGCCGGGAGTGGAGGACGACCTGTGGGAGACCTTCGATTATGTGAAGACTGGCCCGTATATTGCTGAACTGGGCCCTTTGAACAGCCCCACGACAAACCAGAGGCTTCATTACAAAGGGGTTGACATAACCTCGAAGTTCTGGCACCGCGGCCTGGAGGACAAGAGAAAACTGTGAAAAAGACATTGCTGATTATGGCGCTCGCCATCCTGTGCAACGGCCTCGGGGCCGCTGCACAGACTGCCACGTCCTTTTTCTGGAGGTCCGATTCCCTCCAGATTTCCGGCGTTGACAACGTTGCGCCCAATCAGTACAAGACTGTTGGGCATCACGGCCCTGCAATCGAGAACGAGTACTTCGCTCTCAGGATGTACTTCAACGACAGCGGCTCCATCGACCTGTATTCCAAGAGCGGGGAGCAGATGGAACTGCTCAAGTACCTTTGGTATCCGACCATCGCCCAGCAGGTCTATGAAGGCGCAGGGTGCGACGAGTACAAGGTCGGCAGAACCGTGGGCTGCGGCGGCTTCTCCCTCTGGGACGGCTCCAAGGAGGTGAAACTGGTGGCCAAGTCAAGGTCGGTGAACACCGGCAAGACCAGGAACGGCTCCTTCATAGAAATGACCGCCTGGGGCGTGCCGTACAAGGATACGGAGGTTGACATCAGAGTCCGCATCGAGGCTTATGTCGGCAAGAGGGTGATGAAGATAATAGCCACCGAACTTAACGGGCAGAAGGTACAGTTCCTCACCGGCCTGAACTGGCACAAGGGTCAGGACGTGGCCTTCGGCAGGAACTGGATCTGCGTGTGGGGCAAGCACCCCGAAGACGTGAGCCTGAATCCCGCCCCCGTGGGCGCCGGTCTCAGCTTCGACGCCCACGTATTCGCGGAACCCAACCAGACCGGCGATATGGTAAGGATAATCTCCAAACCCAAGTCCAGCGTGAGCACCGCCCTGATCTGCGCTTCGGTCAAGGAGATGGAACTTTCCACTTATGCGACCTTCCGGGAGTGGGTGGAATGGCTTTTCTAGCAACTTATGGTTATATTTGCAGACTGATATGGCAAAGATTATATTGACCGGAGACCGTCCGACCGGCAGACTTCATCTCGGACATTACGTGGGTTCCCTGCGCCGCCGCGTGGAACTCCAGAATTCAGGAGAATTCGACAAGACCTTCATAATGATAGCCGACGCCCAGGCCCTGACCGACAACGCCGACAATCCCGAGAAGGTGCGTCAGAACATACTCCAGGTGGCCCTCGACTACCTTTCCGCAGGCCTGGACCCCTCCAAATCCACGATTTTCATCCAGAGCCTCGTTCCGGAGCTCACCGAACTGAGCTTCTACTATATGAACCTCGTGACGGTGCAGCGCCTCCAGCGCAACCCCACCGTCAAGGCGGAAATCAAGATGCGCGGCTTCTCCGAGACCGAAGACGGCTCCGACAACAAGGCCGGCACTCCGGTGGGCTTCTTCACCTATCCCATTTCGCAGGCCGCCGACATAACCGCCTTCAAGGGCACCGTCGTCCCGGCCGGCGAGGACCAGGAACCGATGATCGAGCAGACCAGGGAGATAGTGCGCCGCTTCAACTCCACCTACGCCCCCGTGCTTGTGGAACCGGAGATTCTCCTCCCCGACAACGCAGCCTGCATGCGCCTTCCCGGCACCGACGGCAAGGCCAAGATGAGCAAGTCGCTGGGTAACTGCATCTACTTGAGCGACAGTTCGGAAGATGTATGGGAGAAGGTCCGCGGGATGTTCACCGACCCCGGCCATCTGCAGGTTTCCGACCCCGGCAAGGTCGAGGGCAACACCGTGTTCACTTACCTCGACGCCTTCTGCCGCCCCGAGCATTTCGCCGCCCACCGGGACTGCTTCGTCGGAAAGAAAGTCTCCTTCGAGTTCAACTCCCTCGAGGAGGTCAAGGCGCAGTATCGTGCCGGCGGCCTCGGTGATATGATGGTCAAGAAGTTCCTCAACGAGGTCCTCAACGACACCCTGCAGCCCATACGCGAGCGTCGCGCCGAACTGGAGAAGGACATCCCCGCAGTTTGGGAGATTCTCCGCAAGGGAACGCAGGAAGCGGAGAAGGTCGCCGCCCGGACCCTCGCCGAAGTGAAGCACGCGATGCGCATCGACTACTTCGACGACCCCGATCTCCTCGCCGGAAAATAACCGGTAATTACAGACGACCTTGTGCAGTTACCCGGGTCAGGAGGCCGTTTTTGCACAAGGTCACGACTATGCAGGGCAGCCTGAATGCCGGCCAACCAGATGGCCCGAAGCCCCAAAGATTTGGTTTAAGGGGCTTCGGGCCATTCTGGTTGCTCCGGCGTGCTAGATGAGCTTGATACCGTGCTTTTTGCAGGCCTGACGCATCTCGTCGGGCCATATGCTGGCCTGGATTTCGCCGATGTGGGCCTTCTGGAGGAAGAGCATACAGAGGCGTGACTGGCCGATGCCGCCACCTATGCAGAGGGGCAGTTCCCCGGCAAGGAGCCTGCGGTGGAAGTAGAGCTGAGCGCGCTCGGTCTTGCCGCTGAGTTCCAGCTGGCGGGTGAGGGCTTCGGCATCGACCCTTATACCCATCGAGCTGAGCTCGAAGGAGCGGCCGAGGATGGGGTTCCAGACCAGAAGGTCGCCGTTGAGGCCCTCGTAGCCCTCTTCGTTGGGGGTGCTCCAGTCGTCGTAGTCGGGGGCGCGGCCGTCGTGGGGCTCGCCGTTGGAGAGCTTGCCGCCGATTCCGATGATGAACACGCTGCCGAATTCGCGGCACACGGCGTCTTCCCGCTCCTTGCCGCTAAGGCCGGGATAGCGCTGCAGCAGCTCCTCGGCGCTGAAGAACGTTATCCTGGGGGCCAGGAAAGGCACGAGTTCGGGGTAGGTGGCGCAGACCAGGCGCTCGGTGTCCAGCATCACGTCATAAATCTTGCGCACGGTGCTCTTGAGGTAGCGGACCGTCCTGTCCTGCCTGCGGATGGTGCGCTCCCAGTCCCACTGGTCCACGTAGAGGGAGTGGAGGTTGCCGAGGTTCTCGTCGGCCCTGATGGCGTTCATGTCGGTGTAGATGCCGTAGCCGTTGCGGATCCTGTACTCCGCAAGGGTGAGCCTCTTCCATTTGGCAAGGGAATGGACCACCTCGGCGCGCGCGTCCTGCATATCGCCCACGGGGAAGGTCACGGCCCTCTCCACGCCGCTCAGGTCGTCGTTGATGCCGCGGCCCTGGAGGACGAAAAGCGGCGCGGTCACTCGCTTGAGCCTCAATGCTTTGGAAAGGCCCTGCTGGAAGCAGTCCTTGACCAGTTTGATGCCGCGCTCGGTCTCTTCCTGGCTGAGTTTGGACTTGTAGTTTTTGGGCAGGATAAGGTAACTCATAACTAACTTTTAAGGGAGGGCAAATTTACAATAATTTTGTGTATTTTTGTGATATGAACACTATACTTTTGACCTTCCTGGCCGCTTTGGGCGTTTTTTGCAGCCCCGACGGCCGTCTCCAACTCCATCTGGGCTCCACTCCCTCTGGCTCCGTGACCTATTCCATAAGCCTCGACGGCGTGCAGATGCTCGCCCCCTCGCCCCTCGGCCTCACCACCGACGAAGCGGCCTACACCAACCTTGTCTTCAAGGGCGCGGAGGAGAACCTGGTCTGTGAGGAATATGAGATGAGCAGGGCCAAGGCCTCCCATATGAAGTACGAGGCCCGGAGGGTGAAGGCCGGCTTCGAGAATCCCGACGGTAAGGCCCTTTGCATAGAGTTCAGCGTGGGCAATTCCGACGTAGCCTTCCGCTATCTCCTTCCCAGGGAAGGGGAGAGGGGCAGCGTGAGGGTGCTGAGCGAGGAAAGCGGCTTCGCCTTCCCCGAGGGCACCACAAGCTTCATCTGCCCGCAGAGCGACGCCATGGTGGGCTGGAAGCGCACAAAACCCAGCTACGAGGAGTTCTACGGCTGGGACAGGCCGCTCGCCGAGCCTTCGGAATTCGGGCACGGATACACCTTCCCCTGCCTTTTCAGGATAGGAAGCGCCGGCTGGGCGCTGGTGAGCGAGACGGGCAATGACAGCCATTACTGCGGCTGCCGCCTGGGCGACTGGGCCGACGGCCGCTACAAGGTAGAATTCCCTATGCCGGAGGAGTATGGCGGCAATGGCTCCGTGGAGCCCGCCTTCTCCCTTCCCGGCGCCACCCCCTGGCGCACCGTGACCGTCGGCGCCACCCTCGCCCCGATAGCCGAGACCACCGTGGCCTTCGACCTCGTGGAACCCCTCTACGAGTGCGACTGGGCGGGGACCTACGGCAAGGGCACCTGGAGCTGGATACTCTGGCAGGACGGCAGCATCAATTACGACGACCAGATCCGGTACATAGACCTTGCCCGCGAGATGGGCTTCAGCTTTGTTCTCATCGACAACTGGTGGGACGTGAACATAGGCCGGCAGCGAATGGAGGACCTTGTGAAATACGCTCATTCCCAAGGGGTTGATGTATTCCTCTGGTATTCCAGCTCCGGCTGGTGGAACGACATCGAGCAGGGCCCCGTCAACGTTATGAGCGAGCCCATCTCCCGCAAGAAGGAGATGAAGTGGCTCCGCAGCATAGGGGTCAAGGGCATAAAGGTGGACTTCTTCGCCGGCGACAAGCAGGAGACCTTCCGCCACTACGAGAACATACTGTCCGATGCCGCCGACTACGGCCTGATGGTGATTTTCCACGGCTGCACCCTGCCGCGCGGCTGGGAGAGGATGTACCCCAATTACGTGGGATCGGAGGCCGTGAGGGCCTCGGAGAACCTCATCTTCAACCAGTACGACTGCGACATCGAGGCCCTGTGCGCCACCCTCCATCCCTTCTGCCGCAACGCGGTGGGCTGTATGGAGTACGGCGGCTCCTTCCTCAACCGGTATATGCACGCGGCGAACGGCAGGCCCGATTCCGAGGGCCGGGTATGGGGCAACGTGCGCCGCACCACCGACGCATTCTCCCTTGCCACCGCCGTCATATTCCAGAACCCGATACAGAACTTCGCCCTCGCCCCCAACAATCTGGAAGATTCGCCGGCAGCGGCCCTGGACTTCCTGCGCCGGGTGCCCACCGTATGGGACGAGACCCGCTACATTGACGGCGAGCCCGGTTCCTATGCCGTCATTGCCCGCCGCAGCGGCGCCAAATGGTATGTGGGGGCCGTGAACGCCGCGCAGGAGCCCCTTGTCGTGCATCCCAAGCGGATAGCCGCGCAGCTGGGTGGCAGCATCGAGCGCGTCACCGCCACCGTGGACGGGGTGTGCGCCGTGGTGCAGCCGCAGAGCCCCGCAAAGCGCTCCCGCAAGGCCGGGACCGGAATGAAAGTGGCCTGCAACGACGGCCTTGTAATAGAAATAACTGTTGACTGATGAAGAATACGTCCAACCGCAAATCCCTGGCCCTGGCTCTGGCTCTGCTTCTTGCAGTGCCCGCGCTTGCCGTCTTCAACGAGAAAGACCTCGGCCAGACCATCTCCGTACTCCGCTCCGAACTGAAGCAGGAGTATTCCAAAATCTCGGGAGAGCAGGAGAGCATCCTTGCAAGCAACCGCGAGCAGCGGGAGCAGATGATCTCTATGATGAAAAAATGCAACGAGCTCGCCCTGATGCTCTATTCCCAGAACCAGGACTACACCTTCGACATGACCTATGCCCTGAAGGAAGTGACCCGGGAATACGAGGAGTTCAACCAGAGGAAGACCCCCTACGACCAGATGGTTCAGAATCTGGACATAGAGATAGACCGCTATTCCCGCCTTGTGGAGAGCCTGCGCCGCCTTCCTCCCCAGCTGGACGATGTGTCCGAGGTCCCCGACTCCCTTGCCTATCACAACGACAGCCTGAACTTCGAGGGCATCAGGCGCCCTTCGCGCGGCGGCCGCGGGGCTGCCGGAGCGGGTGGCCGTCACGAGTCGGAACACCGCCACGGGCCGGAATACCGGAATACCCCCGAGAATGTCCCCTCCACCATTCAGGTACAGGAAGAAGATGAAACTCCCGTGACCCTTGCCGGGGAACTCCTGAGCGAGATGTTCTCCTCCGCCCAGGATGATGAGGAGGACGGTCGCCCCTTCGTGCTCGACAGCCTCGGCCGCGCCAACCGCGATTCCTGCATACATTATGCGGCCCAGCTGCTCAAGATGTACCAGAGGTCCAAGGACAAGGTGGTGGCCGACAGCCTGCACTACCGCCAGACAAGCCTGCACCTGAAGGAGTCCTACGACTATGCGACCAATCGCTACCAGAGCCTCCAGAACCAGATAGTGTTCCAGAGCCAGGGGAGCTATTTCTCCATTCTGGCCAATATCGGCAGTTATTCTTCCGAGGCCTTCGGCGAAGCCCGTGACAAATACAGCCGCAACTTCTCCGACGACGGCACGGTTAACCGCAGCGAATGGCGCGGCCCCATCGTCATAGGCTTTATGGGCCTTGTGCTGCTCTACATTGCCATTGCGGCCGTGCTCAGCGTAATTGTCATAAATTTCCTGCGCAGGAAGGTCAAGCTGCTTCAGAGCGAGGAAGTCAGGAAGAAGGAAATCTGCCTGACGATGCTCTGTGCGATGGTGATCTTTGCCATCACCGTGTGGGTCGCATCCTCCGTGCTGACCAACAATTTCTTCAAGGTTGCGGCGGAGCTGCTGCTCATCTACGCCTGGTTCGTGGCGGCCATCCTTCTTTCCCTCTACATAAGGCTCAAGCCCGGCAACATCCGCAACGGGATGAGGCTCTACACCCCCATGATGGTCACCGCAATAGTGGTGATAACCTTCAGGGTGGTGTTCATCCCCAACAAGATGATGTCCCTGCTCTTCCCTCCGATTCTGGCGCTTGCCTTCGTCTGGCAGCTTCTTGCGGTGAAACGCAACCACGCCAGGGTGGAGAAGATAGACCGCGTGATCGGCTGGACGAGCGTGGTCGTGCTGGCCCTCACTGCAATAGTGTCCTGGACCGGATACGTGTTCCTCAGCGTGCTGGCCGTCATCTGGTGGCTGTTCCAGCTTGCGGCGATCGAGACGGTGATGGCCATTTCCACCGCCCTCCATCATTATGACAAAAAGCACCTTGCCCCCCGTCTGGCGGAAGAGAAGAAGAAGGCCAGCAGCAGCGGCCAGAGCACGGAAAAGGGCGATTTCATTGCCATTACCTGGCTGTACGACCTCATCGACAAGACCATTATGCCCGTTGTGGCCGTGGTGTCGGTTCCCTTGTGCATATGGCTGGCCCTCGACGTGTTCGACCTTGCCCAGCTCTGCGACCGCATAATCTACGGCAGTTTCTTCAACCTCACCGATGCCTCCGGCGCAACGATACTGCACGTCTCCCTCTACAAGATTGTGCTCACGGTCTCGCTCTTCTATGTGTTCCGCTACCTGAGCTATTCGATAAAGGCTTTCTACAAGATAATAAAGCTGGAGCAGCTGCGCTCCAGCAGCGGCCGCAGCCATATCCCCACCAACGAGATCAACCTGACCCTGGCCAACAACGTGATAGGGATTCTGGTCTGGGGCGTGTACTGCGTGGTGATCGTGGTGCTGCTGAAGATTCCCCTCGGGGCCCTCTCCGTGATACTCGCGGGCTTGGCAACCGGTCTCGGTCTTGCTATGAAGGACATCCTTAACAACTTCATCTACGGCATCCAGCTGATGAGCGGCCGCCTGAGGGTGGGCGACTGGGTGGAATGCGACGGAGTGCGCGGCAAGGTCACGGCAATCAGCTACCAGAGCACCCAGATAGAGACTTCCGACGGGGCGGTGATGTCGTTCCTGAACACCTCGCTCTTCAACAAGAATTTCAAGAACCTCACGCGCAACAACGCCTACGAGTTCGTGAAGATTGTGGTGGGCGTGGGCTACGGCTCAAAGGTGGAGGAGGTGCGCGAGATGCTGCTCCGGAACCTTGCCGCTGTGCAGACCAAAGACCGCTACGGGCGCAACATAGTGGACCTCAAGCGAGGAGTGAGCGTGGCATTCGAAGAGTTCGGCGACTCCTCCGTGGACCTGGCCGTGAAGCAGTACGTGCTCGTGAGCGAGCGCGCCGCATACATCGCCGCGGCCAAGGAGGTTATCTACAATACATTGAATGCCAATAACATAGAAATACCGTTCCCGCAGAGGGACGTTTACGTGAAAGTAGTAAAGAACGACTGACGATGAAAAGAATCCTGATTGCCGCCGCGCTGGTCCTGGCCTCGGCTCTTGCCGCAGGAGCGCAAACATTCAACGAATGGAAAAACGAGGGAGTGAATGAAGTGAACCGCCTCCCGATGCACTCGTCGTTTGCCACCGACGACGCCCGCCTGAGCCTTCACGGGCAGTGGAAGTTCCACTGGGCGGCCGACGCCACAAGCCGCCCCCTCGGCTTCCAGGCCCCCAAATACGACGATTCCGCTTGGGGAGTGATGCCCGTGCCCGGAATCTGGGAACTGAACGGCTACGGCGACCCTCTGTACACCAACAGCGCCTATCCCTGGGAGGCTCAGACCGGAAACAACCCGCCCTATGCCCCCGAGAAAGACAATCACGTGGGTTCCTACCGCAGGACCATAACCGTGCCCTCCGACTGGCGCGGGAAGCAGATAGTGGCCCATTTCGGTTCCGTCACATCCAACATCTATCTCTGGGTGAACGGCCAGTTCGTGGGTTACTCCGAAGACAGCAAGCTGGAGGCTGAATTCGACATCACCCCCTATGTGAAGCCCGGCCGGAAGAACGTCTTTGCCTTCCAGGTTTTCCGCTGGTGCGACGGTACCTACCTCGAATGCCAGGACTTCTGGCGCCTTAGCGGCGTGGCGCGGGAAAGTTACCTTTTCTGCCGGCCCATTAGGCACATCAATGACATACAGGTCACCCCCGACCTCGACTCTTCCTATACGGGCGGCACCCTTGACATAAAGATCGACGCCGACGGTCCCGTACTCCTTGAACTCCTTGACGGGCAGACCCTGGCCGCTTCGCTGCGCAGCGAAGGCAGCGGCAGTCGCAGCGAGCGCTTCAAACTCGCCTCGCCCCGCAAATGGACGGCCGAAACCCCCGAGCTCTATACCCTCAGGGCTTCTCTTTACGACGGCGCTGCAGTAACGGAAACGGCCACTCTCAGCGTAGGCTTCAGGAAAGTTGAAATCGTTGATTCCCAGGTTCTTGTGAATGGCAAGCCGGTGCTTTTCAAGGGCGCCGACCGCCACGAACTGGACCCCGACGGCGGCTACGTCGTGAGCCGCGAGAGGATGGAGGCCGACGTTCGCCTTATGAAGGAGCTCAACATCAACGCAGTGCGAACCAGCCATTACCCCGACGACCCCTATTGGTATGAGCTCTGCGACCGATACGGCCTTTATGTCGTGGCCGAGGCCGACATCGAGAGTCACGGAATGGGCTACGGCGAGCAGTCGCTTGCCAAGTTCCCTTCCTGGCAGAAGGCCCATCTGGAGCGCAACGAAAGGAACGTCCTTCGCAACTTCAACCACCCCTCCATAATCTTCTGGTCTCTTGGCAACGAGGCCGGCTACGGCTGCAACTTCGAGGCCGCCTACGACCTTGTGAAGGCCCTCGACCCTTCCCGCCCCGTGCAGTACGAAAGGGCCGGGTATTCCGGCAAGACCGACGTCTTCTGCCCTATGTACTACGGTTACGACGACTGCGAGAAATACAGTCTGGATCCTGCCAGGACAAAGCCCCTCATCCAGTGCGAGTACGCCCACGCTATGGGCAATTCCCTCGGCGGCTTCAGGGAATACTGGGAACTCATCCGCAAGTATCCCAAGTATCAGGGAGGCTTCATCTGGGACTTCGTGGACCAGGGCCTTCACGCAAGCCGAGACGGCCGCAGGTTCTACTCCTACGGCGGCGACTATAACGACCACGACATCTCCGACCTCAACTTCTGCGACAACGGCCTGGTGAGCCCCGACCGCGTGCCCAATCCCCACGCCTATGAGGCCCAGTACTACTACCAGAGCATCTGGAGCAGCTGGGAGGCCGACCGCCTCACCGTCTTCAACGAGAACTTCTTCAAGGACCTCTCCGACGTTGCCCTGAACTGGAAAATCTACTGTGACGGAGAACTCCGCTCCGAGGGAGGCTGCACCGAACTTGCCTGCGGCCCGCAGCGGAAATGCACCCTGGATCTTCCCGCCGCAGCCCTCTGCGCTTCCTGCAAGGGGGAGTGGCTCATCAACCTTGAATACAGCCTCAAGCGGGCCGACGGCATCCTTCCCGCCGGGACCGTCGTTGCAAGGCAGCAGCTTGCGCCCGTGCCGGCCGTTCTTCCGGAGTACAACTTCGGGGCCGCGGAGGTTCCCGCCGGCGGCACTCACCTTCGCATAGTGGAGACTTCCCTTGACCTTGCGGTGGAAGGGGTGGGCTTCCGCATTGCCGCAGACCGCCGCTCCGGCTTCCTTGTCAGCTACAAGGTGGAGGGGACGGAGTATCTGCTGGAGCCCGTGAAGCCCAATTTCTGGCGCGCCCCCACCGACAACGACTACGGCGCCTGGCAGCCCAGCCGGATGCAGGCCTGGAAGGACCCCGACTTCGTGCTTATGAAGATAGGCGTGGTGACCGACGATTCCTTCATCACCCTCAATGCGGAATATTCCCTGCGCGGCGTCGAGGGAGCGGTTCTGCATATGCGCTACCGCGTGAACGACGCAGGTGAGCTTGAGGTTTCCCAGACCCTCGACGCTCCCTCCACGGCTCCCGGGCTCTTCCGCTTCGGGGTGCAGATTCCGATGCCCGCCTCCTTCGAGAACATCCGTTATTACGGCAGAGGCCCCGGCGAGAGCTACTCCGACAGGCACGACAGCGCCTTCATCGGCCTTTGGGAGCAGACCGTCACCGAGCAGCCCTACCCCTATATCCGCCCTCAGGAGACCGGCAACAAGTACGACGTGCGCTGGTTCACCCTTACCGACGCATCGGGCCGCGGAATCACTGTCAGGGCCTCCGAACCCTTCGGGGTCAGTGCGCTGCATTACCGCATCTCCACCCTCGACGACGGCCTTCAGAAGGGCGCGCAGAGCCATTTCGAGCTCCTCGACCCCGACGACGTGACCAATCTCCTCGTGGACGGTGCCCAGATGGGCCTTGCCTGCATCAATTCCTGGGGAGCCGAGCCCCTGCCGCAGTATATGCTGCCCGCCGGCCACTATGAGTTCGTATTCTCCATTAGCCCCGTGAAGTGATGCTGAAGATTTTCTGCCGGAACACCGGCGAGTACCGCCAGTTCCAGGAGGGCACGACCCTCCTCGATATGATTCCTTCTTTCTCCCTCCCGAACCCGGAGGGAGTGATTGCCGCGAAGGTGAACCACGTGCTGGAGGGCCTTAAGTTCAGGGTTTTCAACAACCGCGACGTTGAGTTCCTGGATTACTGCTCCTACGCCGGCCGTAGCACCTATTGCCGCTCGCTCTGCTTCCTGCTCTCCAAGGCCTGCTCCGACCTTTTCCCCGGCTCCCGCATCACTATGCGCCGGCCCATCTCCAAGGGCTATCTCTGCTCGCTTTCCAAGCCCGACGGCACACCGCTCACGGGGGCCGACGTTGACCTGCTGAAGGCCAGGATGCAGGAACTGGTCGCGCAGGACCTTCCTTTCCGCCGCTACGAAGTGCAGAGGGAGGAGGCCCTTGCCATCTTCTCCGCCGCCGGGCAGGAAGACAAGGTCCGGCTGCTTGAGACCGTGGACAAAGTATATGTGAAATACTACACCCTCGACGGCACCCCCGATATGTATTACGACGCCCTGCTTCCTTCCACCGGCTATCTTAAGGTATGGGAACTGCAGGCCTACCGCGCAGGAATGATCCTGCGCGTTCCCGACAGGCACAATCCCGGCTCCCTCGCCCCCTTCTACGAGCAGCCCAAGACCTTCGAGGTCTTCACGGAGTCGCTGCGCTGGAACAGGATTATGGGCCTGGACAACGTGGGCGACGTGAACAAGGCCTGCAACGCCGGCCGCGGCTCGGAACTCATCCAGGTTTCGGAGGCCCTGCAGGAGAAGAAGATAGTGCAGATTGCCGAAGACATCGAGCGCCGCTACCACAGCGCCGAAGGAGTCCGCCTTGTGCTCATCACCGGGCCTTCCAGTTCCGGAAAGACCACCGTCTGCCGCAAGCTCAGCATTCAGCTTATGGCCTGCGGCCTCCGCCCTCTTTCCTTCAGCACCGACGATTATTTCGTGAACCGCGTGGACACTCCCAAGCTCCCCGACGGTTCCTACGACTTCGACAACTTCGATACCGTGGACCACGACGCCCTCCAGGCCGATGTTCTGCGCCTTCTTGCCGGTGAAACGGTTCAAGTTCCTGAATATAACTTCGTTACCGGTATTCGCGAGTACAATGGCAAGACCCTTCGGCTCGAGCCCGGCTGCGTCCTTCTGATCGAGGGCATCCACGCCCTGAATCCCCGTCTTACCGATCTCGTGCCCGAGGAGAAGAAGTTCCGCATCTTCATCAATGCCATAACGAGTATCTCGCTGGACGACCACAACTGCATCCCCACCTCCGACAACCGCCTTCTGCGTCGTATCGTGAGGGACTACAACAAGGGTGCGTTCACCGCCCGCGAGACCATAGCCAACTGGCCGAACGTGAGGCGCGCCGAGGTCAAGTACATCTATCCGTACCAGGAGACTGCCGACGTCCTCTTCAATTCCGCCTATCTGGTGGAATTCGCCGTTCTGCGCACCCACGCCGAGCATGTTCTCTCCACGGTGCCCCGCAACTGCCCCGAGTATTCCGAGGCCTGGCGCCTCCTGAAGTTCCTCTCGTACTTCGTCCGCGTGTCCGACAAGGAAATTCCTCCGACCTCCCTCCTCCGCGAGTTCGTCGCAAGGTAGCACCTTCTATCCTGCCGCAGAACAGGCTGGTCAAGTCCCTCTGAAAACGTCGCTTCGCGACCCCTCCCACGCCTTCGGCGCGGGCCCCTCCCTCTTATGGAGCCGAGGGTGGCTACAGTTTTCAGAGGGACTTGACCAGCCTTGTCGGCACAAAGCCGAAAAAGGCGGCCCGGGAGGGCCGCCTTTGGGGTTGTCAGGGGGAAGGATTACTCCGTTGCAACGGGAGTGACCTTCACGTCGTCGATCCAGAAGGTGTTGACGGGACCGCCGAAGTCGAAGGTGAAGCGGGTCTTGTCAATGTCGGTGATGGTTGCGGTGCAGGTGTACTTGGCCCATTCGGTGCCGATCTGCCACTGGCCGGGATAGTTGCCGCCCCAGTTTACGGTTTCCTGCATCTCGACCTGGAGGGTTGCTCCGTCGGTTGCGCTCTTGGCCCAGAACTCAACGTCGTAGCTCTTGCCGACCTCGAACTTCAGACCGTCAACATAGCACTGCTCAGCCCAAAGTTTTGCTTCGTTGGTGCTTTCGTCAATGTCATCCTCGAGGTTGGTGAGCACGAGGCAGTAGTCGGACTCGTGGCCCTGGCCCTTTTCGGAAATGGCGCGGGTGCTGGTTTCCTGCCAGCCGGTGAAGGGAGCGATGACACCGGCCTCGAAGTTGCCGTTCTCTATCATATTGGGATCCTCATCTCCACCTGCGGGAGCAACATAGGTTATGTGGGTGAGGTAGCAGTCCTGGCCCTGGGTGATGAATGCATAGCCCCAGTCGATGTTGGACTTGAGTGCGATTGCAAGTGCTGCGGTAAGTTCAATCTCGAGAACTCCGTCCTTGAGGTAGTCGTTCTGGTTGCCGACGTTGTTGCCGCCGCCGAGCTCGGGAAGATCATAATCCGAGAAATTTATCCAGTGGCCGTCATAAAGCTGCATTGCCCACCAGTCGCCGTTGGGAACGATGTAGAAGCGTACCTTGCCGCCAGCCTTGATGCCGGCGTCGGAGAACATCGTGTTGGGCTTCATCTCATTGTTGGCCCAGCCGGATTCTGCGAGAGGACCTTCCCAAATGAGAACCTCGCCGTCGTTCTTGAGACTCCACTCGAGGGCGCTGGGGTTGATGTAGCCGGGCTCCTGGCCTTCTTCCATCAGGTAAACGAGGCCTCCGGAAATATATGTTGCGGTTTCATCCCAATTGATATTGCTCAGATAGATGTCGTAGGTGCCTGCGGGAACATCGAAGTAGATGTTGTGGGAGTCATCCCCGCCGTCGGCCACAACTGCGTCGTGGGAGGTGATGGCAACGCCATAGTTGGCTGTCTTTGCGGTGGTGCAGCTCTCGTCGCTCAAGCCGAGGTTCTTGCTGCTGAGAGCCCAGTCGGAGTCGCCGGCAGCGCGGATCTTGAACTCGGGAGCACCTGAGAAGGTCACGCCCTTCACGAAGTACAAGCCGGTATCTTCATCTTCCTCGAGGGTGACCTCGTTGCTCCAGTCGCCGTTCACGCCGATGAGGGCCCACTCAGCCTCTGCAGGAGCAGGGACGGAATTGCCGGCCTGGGTGATGACGTAAGGGGTGGTCTCATATACCTCCCAGTCGACGTCCATATCGATGGTGATGGTGCGGGGATCCTCGCTGTCATTTGCGGGAATGGTGATTTTGTAGAACTCGAGTCCGTTGGTGGAGCCGCCCTTCTTGGTCGCGAATTCCACCCAGTCACAGTCGCAAGTCGCCTCCCAGTTTACGTTGGTGGAACTTACGGCAAGGAGAAGGGTCTCACCTTCTGCGGCTATGATATAATCATCTTCGACTCCTTCAGTTTCCGAGACGCAAACGGCCCATTCGAACTTCTGTGAGGTGACGATGCTTTGCTGACCTACGTTTACGACAGCCTTGGCGGTGCCTGCGGTGAAGGTGACCTTGGCGGTGCGGCTGGCGCCTGACTCATTCTCGTCTGCAGAGAGAGTGACGGAACCGTTGCCATTGCCGCTTGCGGGGCTGACGGTGAGCCAGGTGGCGTCGGAGGCAGCAGTCCAGGAGGTATTGCTGGTCACGCTGATGGTTACTGAACCGCCGGCCTGCTCGATGGAGGCACTGGTGGGATTCACGCTGATGCTGGGGTCGCTCTTGGCTTCCTCCTTCTGACAGGCCACAAGGGCGAGAACCGCCGCTGCAACTGCCAGAACTGATCTAAAAGATTTTTTCATAATAAAAATGGTATTGAAGTGTTATTGCTTTGCTTCTATGCGGATATTGTCTATGTAGTAGCAGACATCCTGGCTCACGCCGAAGTCCCTGCGGCTCATAAGGCGCACGCGGTTGGGCTCTGCCGCAACGAAATCTCCGTAGGTGGCGAATCCGAACTTGCTCAGGGGCACAACTGCATTGAACCACTCTCCGTAAGGAGTCTCGCCGTCGGCGTTGCCGAGGGTGTTCTCTCCTACGCAAGATGCATCCCAGTCGTATTCCGCTGCATATTCGTAGTCCACGTCGGAAGTTGTCTGGAACAGATAGTGGACGTAGGCATCGACGAAAGGAATCGTGGTGTAGGCCTCGAAGGAGAGGTACACGTCGGTTGCGGGAGTGTCGGCGGAGATGTCGGGCAGGGAGAAGGGGAGGAGGTTGTCGCTGTCGCCCCAGGCCGGGCCGTAGTAGGCCATAGTGCCCCACCAGGATGCGGGAGTCTCGTCGAACACGGCGAAGAAGCCGCTGCCGGTGACTCCGTTGTGCTCCTCCTCGACTGGAGCGGCGGGAGACCATCCGAGGGTCACGCCGTAGCTGCCCTCCATACCTTCGGTCTCGAAGTTCACAAGGAGGGTGGAGTAGTCGTAGAAGAGGATGCTGGCCTCGCCCGCTCCGGTGAGGACGGTGAGGGTGCTGGTCTCGGAAGGAGCCTCGCACATAACGAAACTCATCTCGTTGGAACTCTTCACGTTGAAGTCGGAAATCTCAGTGTCGCCCACCTTCACTCCGAGCACGTTCACGAAGTACTTGCCGGTGAGGGTCACCGTCTCTCCCTTGACGGGCATAAGGCTGCTCACGTACTGGATTTCCGCGGGAGGCATAGTCTGGTATTCGTTGAGGATGCAGCCCTGGGGGGTGTCGATGACGAACCAGCCGCTCTCGAAGCTCAGTGCGGGGAAGGGGAAGGTCAGAATGGACTGGGTGTCGTAGCTCTTGTTCTTCTCGTTCAGGACCCTGTTGACGGAGAGCTTGTACTCAGGGACGGTCACGACGGTGGCGCTGCTGCGGAGTTCGCGGATCTGCGCATCGGTCTTGTAGAGAAGGTCGGCGTCGGTGAAGTAAATCTCGGTGATGTCGATGAGGTTCACGCCCTCGACCTTCATCGTGGTGCCCTCCTCAATGGGGTAGGACTCCGCTATGAAGGAGTTGATGTAGCCGCTCGGACAGAGGACTCTGAACTCGTAAATGGCTGTGCCGTAAAGAGTTTCGAGCCTGATTTCGTTCCTGAGCTCGGGGTGCCAGAAGCTCAGCTCGAAGCCGTTGTACTCGGTGGGGATGGTGAAGACCAGGGAATGGTCGGTGTTGAAGGTGCAGTTGAAGGTTACCTCCTGGTCGTTGAGGAAGAGCTTCTGCGTGTTGGCAAGATGCTCGCCCACAATCGACACCGTGGAGCCCTGGGAAGCCTGGCTGAAGAGGCTGTCGGCCTTCTCGGGGTCGCAAACCCTCACACCGGTGATGATGGGGGCCTCGCCCGTGCTGCTCTTGGAGCAGGAAGCGAGCAGTGAGGCCGCGGCTATTGCCGCAAGGCATATGTATATGAATGTCTTTTTCATTTTCTCTGGAATTTTTTATTCGCCGAAATCGTAGGGTACGGGATCCTCCTTGAGCCTGGGGTTCTGGAGAACGTCGGCCTCGGGATAGGGGAGGAATATGTTGGCTGCGGTAACCGACACGGGGATGTAGATTCCGCGCGCGTCCTGCCCTCCGTTCCAGACCTCGTTGCCGTCCACGTCATAGTCGGGCCAGCTGTTGGCCAGATAGTCCTCGATGTGGAAGTCGGGGTTCTCGCCGAGGTTGTTGTCGTCGTCGTCGGTGTTGTAGCGCCATATCTTCAGGCCCTCGCCGTTGTCGGCGCTATACTGGTGCCAGGAGATGTAGTTGACGGGGGTGTAGTTGATGGTTCCGTCGGACAGGAGGGCCATATCGTCCTCGTGGAGGATCACGCCGCGGTGCTGCTCGTTGTTGAAGTAGTCGAGCATATATTCGGGCTTCCACTGATACCAGGAGACCATATCATACCAGTTGCAGTATTCCATACAGAACTCGATGCGGCGGTTGCGGATCAGGTCCTCGAAGGTGAAACTGCTCACGTCGGGAAGGCCGGCGCGCCTGAGAATCTTGTTGTAGGACTCCAGGCCGGGGCCGGAAGAGAGGCTCTCGGCATTGCCCATACAGGCCTCGGCGTGGGTGAGGAGGACGTCGGCGTAGCGGAGGATATAGGTGTCGAGAGGGCTTTCCATCTGCTCCAGATGGCCGCCCACGTCGGCTGCATTGCCCACCACGTACTTCTTGACCTGGACCCAGTTCTTGGCGTAGGTGAATCCGCCGGAGGCCACGTGCATATAAGGGTAGTAAGACTCGGGGAAGAAGAAGATGCCGTACCAGCGCTTATCTTCGCGGCAGGCGTTGTAGTACTCTATCATATCGATGGAGGCGGTAACGCCGCCCCAGGCCATCACGTCTTCGCACATATAGGTGCTGCAGAGGTCGGAGTAGAGGACATTGGTCTCCCACCAGCCGCCGATCAGAGGGTCGGCCCACTCCATCGCTATCATCTTCTCGGAGTTGGTGTTGCCGGCGAAGGTGCAGAAACTGTCGTAGTTGAAGAGGTCGTCGTAAACGGGCTCGAGGCTGAAGCGGCCGCTTGCCATCACTTCCTCGCAGAGGCGTATGCACTCGTTGAGGTCGGCCTGGTCGCGGGAACCTCCGTTCCAGCCGCTGCGGGCCAGCAGAACCTTGGCCAGAAGGCCTTCTGCCGCATATTTGTTGCAGTAGCCTGTCTCGGCGTCTTCGGGGAGATATTCAATTGCGGAGTAGAGGTCGCGCACGATGAACTTGAACACGTCCTCTTCGGGGTTGAGGGGCATCTGGGGGTTGAGGACGGCGTAGTCGTTGTCTTCGATTATTATCGCCGGGCCCCAAATGCGCACCAGGTAGAAGTAGGCCGCGCCGCGCATAAGGTAGCAGGTACCCTTGGCGAGGTTCTTCACTTCCTCGGAAACGTCCTCGCCGCAGTTCGCGTCAACGTCCTTGAGAACGGCGTTGGAGAGCGAGACGACGGTGTAGAGCGACGACCAGCTGCGGAGCACCTCTTCGGTGAGGGCAGTGGTCTGGAAGCGTGAGAACTCGGGGGCGTTGTAGGGATTCCAGGCATCGTTGGCCCTGTAGGAGCCTATGCCGATGGAACCGCGGTAGTTGTATCCCCACCACGCACGGTTGAAAAGAGGCTGTATGGCCTTGTAGACGGCTTCGTCGGAAGAGTAGTAGCTCTCGCCGGTGTAGTTGCTCTCGGGGACGACCTCGAGGAACTCCTTGGCGCATCCCGCTGCCACAAGTGTGAGCGCTGTGAGCGCTGCAATCATTATTCTGTTCTTCATTGTCTGTCCTCCTAGAAATTAAGTTTCAGACCTGCGGTGTAGATCCTCTGGGAAGGGTAGCGGCCGTTGTCGAGCCCCTGCAGGAGCACGCTCTGACCGTATGCACCCACTTCGGGGTCGTAGCCGCTGTATGCGGTAATTGTGAACGCGTTCTGGCAGTTCACATAGACCTGTGCCCAGCCTATGTTGAGCCTGTCGGTGAACTTGCGCGGCAGGTTGTAGGCGAGGCTCACGCTCTTGAGGCGGAGGTAGGAGCCGTTCTCGATGAAGCGGCTGCTGATACGGTTGTTGTCGTTGTTGTTGGCACCGGCAAGGGAAATGCGCTGCACCTTGGCGGTGTTGGGGTTGGACACATAGTAGTTGGAAACGTCCTTGCCTCCCTCGGGGTCGATCTGCACAACGCGTGCGAAGTCGGCCGTCTCCTGCAGCTTTCCGCCGTAGCCGGAAGGGTCTGTGTGGTTCATCCTCAGCACGTTGTAAACGCTGTTGCCCACGCTGCCGTTGAAGAAGAGGGTAAGTTCGAAGTTCTTCCAGGTCAGGGAGTTGTTCCATCCGAAGGTGAACTTGGGATTGGGGTCGCCGATGACCTTGCGGTCCTTCTCGTCAATCACGCCGTCGTCGTTCACGTCTTCATAGATGTAGTCTCCGAGCCAGATGGAGGTCTCGCTGATGGGGTAAGGGTCGCCGTTGGAATCGGCGGGCCTTGCCACGGGGATGCGGTTGCCGTCCTCGTCGAGGAGGAAGTTGCCGGCGGAGTCCTGCTTGTAGAAGTCGGATTCCTGGCAGAACATTCCGATTACGTTGTAGCCGTAGTACAGACCCACGGGCTGACCGACCTCGGAAATTGTATAGACGTTGCCGCCGTAGGTGCCGTAGATCTTGGAATCCTCGCTGTAGAGGGCCGTGATCTTGTTGCGGTTGAAGGAGAGGGTCAGGCCCATTCTCCAGCTGAACTCGGGCTTGCTGATGTTCACCGTGTTGAGGGTGAATTCAAGACCCTTGTTCTGCATCTCTCCGGCGTTCACCCAGGGAGCGCTCATTCCGGCGCCCTCGGAGTTGATTATGTAGCCGGGCAGGCTGGCCTGCATCATCAGGTTGGTGATGTTCTTGTAGTAGGCGTCGAAGATGAACTCAACGCGGTTGTTTAAGGCCGCGAAGTCGAGACCCACGTTGTAGCTCTGGGTCTCTTCCCACTTGAGGTCGGGGTTGGCGTAGTTGCCGGGGAAATAGCTTGTGCCCCAGGCAGTTGCGGTGTTGCTCATAGTGGTGCCGTAGGCGTAGGTGCCGGCATTCTGGTTACCCACGATACCCCAGCCCATACGGAGCTTTAGGTTCTCCAGCCACGACACATCCTTCAGGAATTCCTCGTTGCTGGCCCTCCAGGCGAAGGCCGCGGAGGGGAACCATCCCCAGCGGTTGTTGGGGCCGAGGTTGGAGGAACCGTCGGCGCGGAGGGTGGCGGTGAGGAGGTATCTGTCGGCATAGTTGTAGTTCAGACGGCCGTAGTACGACTCGATGGCCCAGCTGCTGCCGTTGCCGTTGTTGGTCGCCGTGGAGGCGTCGCCCACCGCAAGGGAGTGCAGTGAGTTGGAGATGTAGCCCTTGCGGGTGCCGCTCAGGTACTCCCAGCTGCCCCACTGGGCCTCGTGGCCGGCCATCACCTGGAAGTAGTGGCTGCCGAAGGCGTGCTCGTAGGTCGCGTAGGTCTTGAACGACTGGTAGGTGCTGCCGCTCCAGCCGCGGGTGCTCTCGGAGTTCTTCACCACATAGCCGTAGGTGTAGCTGGGCTGATAATAATAGGTGTTGGTGTTGCTCTGGCTGCCGGCGTATTCGGCGCGGATGCTCAGGCCCTTGAGGGGGGTGATGTCCGCGTAGATGTTGTAGTTGAACGAGTTGCCGGTATTGTAGTTCTCCTTCATCGTGGCCTCGAAGAGAGGGTTGCTGTAGAAGGTATTGAACGACTTGTCGGGGTCCTGGGCGCCGAAGCTGCCGTCGGGGTTCTTGGCCGCCACGTCGGGCCTCTGGTCAAGGGCGGTCACGATGGCGCCGGTCTCGTCGAGGGTAGTGGTCTGCTTGGTGTAGGCGTAGGAAGTGTTCAAGCCAACCTTGAGCCACTTGGTCACCTCGGCGTCGAAGTTGGCGCGAAGGGTGGCGCGCTCGAAGTTGGAGCCCAGACCGATACCGTCCTGGTTGAGGTAGCCGCCCGATATTGCATAGCTCATCGTCTTGGTACCTCCGGTGAGGCCGACCTGGTGGTTGTGCATGAATGCGGTGCGGAACAGTTCCTTCTGCCAGTTGGTGCCCTCGGAGAGAAGGGTAGGATCCTTGAATTCCTCCATCTCGCCCCATCCCTGCAGCGCCGCGCGGGTGTTGTACCATTCGGCATACTGGGGGAGGGTCATCGTGCTGAGGTATTTGGGGAGCTGCTGCAGACCGGCATAGCCCTCATACGAGAGCTTCGGTTTGCCTTCCTCTCCGCGCTTGGTATTGATGATGACCACGCCGTTGCTGGCCCTGGAACCGTAGATTGCCGTTGCCGATGCATCCTTGAGGACTTCCATGCTCACGATGTCGGAAGGGTTGATGCTTCCGAGCACGGAGCTGTTGTCGGAGGTCTGTCCGCTGATGGCCACGCCGTCGATGATGTACAGAGGCTCGTTGCCGTTGAGCGAGTTGATGCCTCGGATCTGCACCGAGATGCCGCCGCCCGGGGCGCCGGAGTTCTGCATCACCTGCACACCCGCGATGCGGCCCTGCATTGCCTGCTCGATGCTGGTGTTGACGCCCTGCTTGATGGCGTCTTCGTTGATGGACGATACGGCGCCCGTGAGGTCGGAGCGCTTCATTGTGCCGTAACCGATGGCCACGGACTGCTCGAGCATCATCGAATCCTCGGACAGCTGGATGTTGAGGCTGCCGCTCTTGGGTACCTTGACCGTCTTGGTGTTGTAACCAAGGCAGGAGACCTCCAGAGTTTTGCCTACTTCGGCAGAAAGGGCGTAATGCCCGTCCACGTCTGTGACGACGCCTGTTCTGGTGCCCTGAATAAGCACTGCCGCGCCGATTATCGGCTCGCCCGTGCCTGTTTCGGACACCACGCCGCTCACCTTGACGCTCTGCGCGTTTGCGTTGAAAGCCGCAAGCAGCGTGGCGAGTGCCAGGGCAGCGAGGGCTCTGCAGAAAGTGAATGCTTTGTGAGTCATTTCAGGTTGTGTGTTTATGTTTCAAACGATAAATATACAAATATTATTTTTTATTCGTAAATTTGCGGTAGTAAAATCTCAAACAATTATAAAATGAGTCAGCTCCACGTAATCAATCATCCCCTCATCCAGCACAAACTGGGCATTATGCGCGACAAGAACACCGGTTCCAAGGACTTCCGCGAACTCCTCAAGGAAATAGCTCTCCTGATGGGTTATGAAATCACCCGCGACTTCCCCCTCGAGGATATCCAGATCGAGACTCCCATCTGTCCGATGACCGCGAAGAAGGTTCCCGGTCGCAAGCTCGCTATCGTTCCCATCCTGCGTGCCGGTATGGGTATGGTCGACGGTCTTCTTAGCCTCGTGCCCGTGGCCAAGGTCGGTCACATCGGCCTTTACCGCGACGAGGAGACCCACCAGCCCGTGGAGTATTACTGCAAACTCCCCGAAGACATCCAGGACCGTATGGTGATCGTCACCGACCCGATGCTCGCCACCGGCGGCAGCGCCACCGACGCCCTCACGATGCTCAAGGCCCGCGGGTGCCGCAACATCAAACTGATGTGTCTCGTTGCCGTTCCCGAGGGCATCGCCAAGGTTCAGGCCGCGCACCCCGACGTCGATATATACGTCGCAGCGGTCGATGACCACCTCAACGAGAACGCCTACATCGTCCCCGGTCTGGGCGACGCCGGCGACCGCATCTTCGGTACGAAGTAGTCCTTGCCGGCGGCGCCGGGACCTGTGGCCGCCCGTGGCCTCATGAACGGGAGGGGCCCGCCGCGAAGCGGTGGGAGGGATGAGCGAAGCGAAGGTAACCGGCCACAGACAGCCGCCGGCCTATAACTTGAAGAATGTTTACTAGTGGGAGAGGTTGGCGCGGGCTTCGCGGCTGCGGGCTGCGATGCGGGCGAAGATGCTCTGGTGGTGCTTCTTGAGATGCTTCTTCTTGCGCTTCTTGTGCTCCTTCGCCTCGGCCTTGAGGTTCCTGTTGCTGAGCTTGTTCACATAGCGGTGGATTTCGTCCCAGTCGGGCAGGCCGCCGACCTGGCGGTCGTCGATGTAGAGGTCGACGTTGCAGAGTTTGCGTGACTGCTTGTGAGGGTCCCACATCACGTCGGGGTCGTCGGCGTTGACGGCATAGAAGTCCAGGCCCCTCATACTGCAGAACTGCACCGCTTCCACGAGGAGGTCTTCTTCCCTGACGGTCCAGAGAATCAGCTTGTGGCCTTCCGCCACCATTGCCTTGAGGTTGTCTATCGCCCCGGGAATCTCACTTCCTATCTTTGGATATTTGTGCTCGACTATCGTTCCGTCAAAATCGACCGCTATATGCATAAAGTGTTGATTTTAAGTTTGTTACTGTTCGTCTTCCTGCGACTCCTTCTCGCCGTAGCCATAGCCGTAACCATAGCCGTAGCCGTAACCGTAGCCATAGCCGTAACCGTAGCCGTAACTGTAGCCGTAGCGCTTGCGCAGTTCGGTGCCGTTCAGGACTATTCCCATATTGTTGAACTTCTTCTCCTCGTACATCCTGTCAAGCAGGTCGAGCATACGGTTGTCGATCTTTCCGGCGCGGATCACGAAGAGGGTGGTGTCCACCACACGGTTGATGACCACGGGGTCTGCCACTATGTCAACGGGCACGTTGTCTATGATCACGTAGTCGTAGCGCTGGCGGAGTTCGTCCATCATCTCGTCAAGGCGCTTGCGGCGAAGGAGCTCCACGGGGTTGGGCGGAATCATTCCGGCGGGAACTATGTCTATGCCGGCGATTATGTCCTTGTGGATTATCTGATTGAGAGTCAGTTCGTTGTCGTACAGATAGTTGGAAGCGCCCTTGGTCTTGTGGCCCACTCCGAGGTGGCGGCTCAGCGTCCTCTTGCGGAGGTCGAGGTCAACGAGCACCACCTTCTTCTTGTTGTCTGCGAAGCAGGCGGCGGTGTTCAGCACCATAAAGGATTTTCCTGAACTTGCGCTGAAGGAAGACACCGTTATGACCTGCGAGCCTTTGTCCATATCGCCCATAAAGTCGATGTTGGTGCAGAGGATTCGCATACTCTCGGTGAACACTCCCTTGCTGCCCTTGTCGTAGTAAATCAGGCGGTTGCTGTTCTCCTTGCGGGCCTTGCGGGTGGCGTTGATGAGGGGAATCTCGCCCACGAACGGCACGTCGACGGTCTCTTCGATCTCCTTGCGGGTGCGGACCTTGTTGTCGAGGAAGAGGCGAGCGATGAGTATGACCAGGGGGATGAGAAGGCCCACGAGGAAGCCCATCAACATCATCCTGTTGCGCACGGGGTACACGTGGCCCCAGCCGGCGGCTGCATTGTCGATGATTCGGGCCGAGGTGTCGACCATTGCCTGGGAGAGGGCGTTCTCCTCACGCTTGTTGAGGAGGTAGGTGTACAGGGTCTCCTTGATTTTCTGCTGGCGCTCGATTCCCTGCATCTCGTGGGCTATGGAAGGCATCTGGGTGAAGCTGCGCATACTCTTGCTCTGCTGCTGCTTCAGGCTTTCCATTTTGACGTTGTTGCTGGAGATGTAGTTGTCTATGCTCAGAACTATGTTCTCCCGCATTATCCTGAGGGAATTGGAGAGGCTCTGGACCACCGGGTTGGCCTCGGAACTGTCCTGCAGGAGCCTGTCGCGCTTGGCCTTGGCGTTGTTGTACTGGTTGATCAGACCGTCTATGCGTGCATCGGCAAGGCCGGTGTTGTCGGGAATCATCTCGTCGGCATAGACCGGGGAGTTGATGTAGTCCTTGAGGTATTCCGCGAGGGCTGTCTTGTCTTTGATTTCGGAAATTTCCTTCATCGACTCACGGGTCTGTGTAAGGTATTCCGAAGCCGACTCGCTGGCGTTGATCATCACGTGCCTGGTCTGGAAGGCCTCGAGGTCGTTCTCGGCCTCGCTCAGCTCCATTCCTATGATTTTGAGTCGGTCCTCGATGAACTGGGCGGTGTTCACCGCAACGCGGTTCTTCTCTTCGATGGACCTGTCGTTGTAGGCGTCGAACAGGGTGTTCAGCAGGTCGATGGCCCTGTTGCGGTTGCCGTCCTGCATCGCGAAGGTGAGGATGTTGTCGTTGGCGTTGAAGATGCTCATATTGCCGATGAACATCTGCGCCACCGCCACGGGATTCTGCTTGGTGACGGTGATGGTGCGGCCGAACCAGTTGTCGCCGTAATTGCGGGTGGGAAGGAAGACTATGGGGCCGTAGGATGTGTTGAGGGTGTCGTTGAGGTTCACCAGTGTGTCCTTGCCACCCATCTTGACGGCCACCTGCAGGTAGTCGTAGGGCGTGACATTCATCTGGACCGTCTCGTTCTCGAGGGTGTCGGAGAAGCTCACCAGCACGGGGGAGTCGGTGTAAAGTTCCACCTGGCGGAGCTTGAAGTCGGTCACGTAGCTCACGTCGGCGTGGAGCTGCCTTACCACGGAGGTCATAAGGTCCTTGGACTTGAATTCCAGGATTTCCGTGCTCACCGTGGTCTTGTTGATCATATTGCTGTAGTTGGATAGACCGGCGGCCGACTTGCTGGTCGTGGGGTCCTTGATCATCACGGTGCCTGTGGCCCTGTACACGAACGGGGTCTTGGAATACTGGTAAATCTCGAAGCCGACGCAGATTGCGATGGCCAGGACGAACCAGTACCAGTAACTCAGCAAGTAGAAGAAAAGGTCGACTATGTTGATGCCGTTGTCGGTCCTTTTCCGGCTGGTGGTGTTGAACGCGGTTGCCATGGGCGGGTGTGTTTATTTTATTGCAAGATAGACCAGTATGCTGCTAACGGTGCTCAGGGCCGTGAGGATGAGCGAAGCGAACTGGCTCATCACGGTCACGCTCTGGTCGAGCTTGGTCCTTCTGGGCTCGGCATAGACGAAGTCGTTCTGCTGGAGGTAGAACACGGGGGAGTCGTAGCATTCTGTGCTGAGCACGTTGATGCGGTAAACCGTGCGCATATTGCCGTCGGCCCTGATGACCTTGATGTTGTCGCGGCGGGCGTTTTCGGTAAGGTCGCCGGCCAGTGCTATGGCCTCGAAAATGTTGATGGTGTTGCCCGGAACGTTGATCATTCCCTTGGTGCCGAACTCGCCCATCATAAGAATCTTGAAGTTGGTGAGCTCCACGGTGACGATAGGGTCGTTGATGTAGCCGCGGGAGCGGATTTCGTCCTCGAGGCCGGTCTTGAGCTCGTCGGGGGTCATTCCCAGGACGGTGAGCTTGCCCAGGATCGGAATCATTATCTGGCCGTTTTTGTCCACGGTGTAGCCTCCGGTGGCCTCCTGCTGGGCGGCAGTGGATATTTCTCCGGTCTCTTCATTCACCACCGACGCTGCCGCCGCGGTGGAGGAATTGAACTGGGCCGCGAGCAGGGGGTTCTTTGCGCTCACGACTATGCTGAGCTTGTCTCCTTCACGTATGCGCACGTCGGGCTGCTGCTGCACCATAAAGTTGGGGGTGTCGTAGATGTCCTGCAGGTAGGTGACGTGCTTGTAGCTGCAGGAGGAAGCCAGGGCCGTGACGGCCGCGAGGGCCAGGAATATGCCGATCCGTTTCATACTTTTTGTGTGTTATCCCAGGTTTTCCCGTGACATACGCGCGGCTTCTTCGTCGGGCAGGCACTTCAGGTACCCCACCTTGACTGTGGTCGCTACGGTGTTCAGGGTCTTTATCAGATACAAATATAACAATTCGTCGCGATTTATCAGCGAACACGACGGAAAAATTGAGGTCCAGGCCTTCACTCCGTGAAGATCTTCCCACTCGTTGGAGGGCCACTGCTCCAGCCTCACTATGCCCTGCAGGGGCGCAGACTTGGCCTTGTAGCAGTCGGTGGAGCCGCTCCAGGGGGTTCCGTACACGACCGGAACGCCGTTCCGGAGACGGATCACGGGGTTGTCGTCGTTGAGCAGCCAGGCCTGCGGGAAAGCCTTCATCCAGAGGCGCGTGTGGGTGCTTTTGCCGGTTCCGCTCTTGCCCAAGGCAAGGTAGCAGCGGTCGTCGAGCACCACCGCCGAGGCGTGGATCATCATCCCGTCCAGGCTAATCAGCCTTTGCGAGAAGCAGAGCCTCACCAGGGAGCAGATGACGGCGGGCAGCTGGGGGTCGGACTGCTCGAGCCTGGCGTACGAACGGGCAAAGACCCTGTCGGACCAGAGCGTGTGCACGGGGCCGCCGTCGATGCTGAGCTCGACAACCCATCCCACAGGAATCCTGCGGTACAGCACTATGTGCCCGGCGTCGTTGGTGAAATCGTCCACCTTCTGCCCCTTCTCAGGAGGGTCTTCCTCAGGGTTGCAGTCAAGTGTCAGGTCAGCTTCGCCCTCGTCCCTGCACGCGAAAGGCAGGAACTGCCGGGGTGTCCCCGGAATCCGGCAATCGACCAAAAGGTCGGCAATGCGCATCTTCATCTTTTTATCCTCCCTATGATAAGGCCCAGAATGCGGCGGAACCACTCTCCGGGTGCATATTGCATATAAAGTACAAATCTTTTCGTGAACGGCGCTCCCCAAACCGTCTGCAGCAGCGTGGCTGTGCTGCGCCGCTTTTCCACGGGCCAGGGCAGATGGGCCTTGTCAAGGCCCAGGTCAGCCGTCACCAGGCAGTGCAGCAGTTCCGTCCATTTCAGCAGCCCGCATTTCTTCACCGCCGCGCGGTAATCTTCCGGCCTGTAGCTGCCGCGAAGGGCCTTGAGCGCCATCGCGTAGTCGCACAACTGCTTGAGTTCCACGCCTTTGACGAGAACGTGCTTGAGTATGTGCATATTGAGCATCAGAAGGTTCACCTCGGGCCTGAGGATGGGAATCCCGTCCATATCGGAATATCCTTGTTCCTCCAGCCCCCGCAGGTACTTCCGGGTCGCGGCGGTGGCGGTGAGGCACCATCCGCGGTGATGCTCTATCATAGCCCCGTTCCAGAGGTAGTGGCAGTCTCCGTCGGAGTCCCGCTCGGGGGAGCATCCGGCCGCGCGGGCTATCTCCAGGGCTTTGTCCCAGTCGGCCGCGGAAGGGAAGTACCAGTCTATGTCGCCTCCCGTGCGGCGCTCCGGCCTGGGGTAGAACTGCCCGACGCTTTCGCCTTTGAGAATCAGGCCTTTTATCCCGCTCCGCTCCCAGCTTGCGTGCTGGGCCCGGGCTATGTCGTGCAGCAGCTTGTGATGCTTCTCCGACCTTGCGGTCTCCACCAGCCAGGCGGCGCCCACTTCGCGGGGCGGACGGCACTTCTGAGGAACCGAACCGAGGGCCTCGAAGCAGAGCGCGGCCACCTCCTGCTGCTTCGCCTCGCGCAGAATCCCCTCCCAATGCGAGGCATCGGGCGAGAACTCCTCCGGGCGGATTTCCTCCCCCCAGAGAGCGCATCGCAGAAGAATCAGCAGTTCCTTTTCCATATGGCCGTCAGTCGGAAAGCATACCGTATTCCTTCCACTGTGAGAGCAGTTCGCCAAGGTCGGCCTCCGCCTCCCCGCTGCTCACGTCGTACTCTTCCAGAATCCAGGAAAGGGCTTCTTCCCTTGTGAATTCAGCCGTGCCTATCCGTTCCCAAAGCCAGGCGGCCGACTCGCTGAGGCTGAACACCAGCGAGAGGTCGACGGAGTTGCCGCCCATATTGATGAGCATGCTTTCTCCGGATACGGAATTCAGATGGAAATCGGGATTCAGTTTCATTTTTCGAGCAATTTTTTATACAGTGCCAGGAAATTGTCTATCATCGCCTCGTAGGTGAACATCTTTTCGTAGCGTTCGCGGGCCCCGATGCAGAAGCGTTCGTGCCTTTCGGGGTCCTCGCAAACCTGCATTATGGCCTTTGCAAGGGCCTCGGCGTCGTTTATGGGTACGTTGAGGCCGGACTTGCCGTGTTCGTTGACCCAGGAGACTCCCGAGCCGGGAATCTTGGTGGCCACGACCGGCTTTCCGATGCTCATCGCCTCTATCTGCACGATTCCGAAGGCCTCGGTCTTCATATTGCTGCTCAGCACGAAGCAGTCGCAGGCGCTGTAGAAGGAGGCTATCTCCTCGTCGTCGACGAAGCCCAGCAGATGCACCTTGTCCTTGAGGCCGGAGTTGAACACCTGGTCCTGGAGGTCCTGCTTCAGGGGGCCGTTGCCGCCAATCAGCACGCGGTAGTTGTCGGGCAGATAACCGGCCGCGGAGACCAGATACTCGTAGCCCTTGTAGCCTATGAGCCGCCCCAGGGAATAGACTATATGGTCTCCTCCGAAGTTCTTGAATACCCTCTCGGCCCCGTCGGAAGTGTATTTCACCGGCCTGGTGCCTATGGGGATGGCCGTGACCTTGTCCTGGACGTCTTTGAGGTAGGGCGATTCCTTCACATAGACCGGCGAGGTGCCCACTATCACGTCGGCCCTGCCGATGAGCCATCTCTGGAGGGGCAGGTAGAACTTGAGCAGATTCTTCTGCTTGATTATGTCGGAGTGCCAGTGGAGGATGACCTTGCCCTTGTAGCCGCTCAGGCGCAGGGCCAGGGCCGCCATCGGGTCGGGATGGTGCACCTGGATTATGTCGTAGTCGGAGCAGATGCGGCGGAGCTTGGCAATCATCCTGGGCGCAATCATCGTGGCCGCGACCTTCTTTATGGCGTGGACTATGATGATGTTCCCGTGCTCGTTGCACCTGATGACGACGGTCTTCCTGGGGTTGGACGAGCCGCGCATATGATTCGGAATCTCTTCCTTGAGGCCGGCGCAGAGCATATCGCACTCCACCTCCCTTGCGGAAACTCCCCTGGTGAGTTCCCACATAACCTTCTCCACCCCTCCGAATATGGGGTAGAACTTACCTAACTGAAGAATCTTCATATAACTTCAAATAGTCTTTGTATCTGTCTTCCTTTCCGAAGCGCTCCAGCGCGAACTGCCTGCAGCCCTCCGTGTAACTGTCTTTGCCTTTTTCCGCTATCCTGCGGATTGCGGCGAGCATACCCGCAACGTCGCCCTGCTCCACGACCTCCCCGGTCTGCGGGGTGATGGTCTCCACGCTGCCTCCGGTGCGGTAGGTCACCACCGGCGTGCCGCAGGCTATGGCCTCCATGTTCACCGTGGGGTAATTGTCCTGCCAGGTGGGGTTCGCAAGCGCGCAGGCCCGGCTGTAGAGCTGCGCGAGCGCCGCTGCGTCGGCCGTGCGGGCAAGGGTCTTTATGGTGGGGGGGAGTGCCGCCTTCTGACTCTCCTTCACCCCGACCAGCAGTATCTCCTCCCGGTCGTGGTCCAGGAGGGAATCCATCTTCACGAAATCGTCCAGGCCCTTCTCCCTGCACCAGATGCTGGCCACCCCGAGGATGAGGGCCTTCCCCTTCGCGGGGGCGCTGCAAGGCTTGAAGACGCCGAGGTCTATCCCGTTGTGTATCACCTCGATGCGGCAGCCTCCAAGGAAGGATTCCGCCACTTCGCTCTTCATCCACTCCGACACCGTGACAAGGGTGAGCCTGCTCCCGAGCGAGGTGAAAGCCGCCTTCTTCCGATCCCAGTTGCTTGCCGAGCGGTCCAGCAGCCAGCTGGTGGGGAAGGCCCTCTTCTGGGGGCAGTTCCCGCAGCCGCCGCGCCATTTGCCGCAACCCGCTGAGGCGTAGTGGAAGCAGTGGCCGGTGAAGAGCCAGCAGTCGTGCACCGTCCAGATCACGGGCTTGCCGCTGCGGCGTAGATAGTCGAAGAGTATCTCGTAATTGAGGAAATAGCCGTGGATGTTGTGGATGTGGACTATGTCGGGGTCGAACTTCTCCAGTTCCCGCACGAACCTCCTTGTGGCGATTGCCGAGCCGAGGCCGTGGAGGTCCAGCAGCCTTGTGAGCAGCCCGTGCCAGGCCACGCTCAGGCGGCTCCCCACCGGCATCAGCCCCTCCACCCCGGAGGGCACGCCGTCGCGCCCGCGGCTGTAGGCGGTCCGGCACTGCCAGCCGGCCTCCGTGGCCACGCCCGCTATCTCCTTCATTATCCGGCCGGTTGAAGTGGTGAGCCGGATCACGGGGTTTATCTGAACTAACTTTCCCGGCATAATTCTTCAAACAGTTTCATCCACTTTGCCATCACGGCCTCCTGGCCGTAGGTCTGGGTTATCTTTGCTGCCTCCGCTCCCATCGAGCGGCGCAGGCTGTCGTCTTTAATCAATTTCTTCAGGGCTTCGGCCAGGGCGGGGACGTCGCCGTCGGGCACGACGATGCCGTTCACTCCGTTCCGGATGATGTCGGCGGGCCCGCAGTGGAAGCCGAAGCTCACCGCCGGAAGCCCGCAGGCCATAGCCTCTATCATCACCATAGGGAAGCCCTCGTAGTGGGAACTCATTGCCATTATGGAACTTGCGGCGTACTCCGCGCCTATGTGCGAGGTGGGGGGATTGACGGCGGCGGCTCCTTCCAGCCCGAGGCCGGCGATCTGCTTTTTCAGCATCTCCTCCCAGGGCCCCTGGCCGAAGATGTCCAGCTTCCAGCCGCTGCAGGCGGAGTCCTTCCGCACCAGCGCCCAGGCCTCCAGCAGGCGGTCGAAGCTCTTCTGGTAGTCCAGCCTTCCCGCCGCGATGACCCTCTTTGCGCTGCAGTCGGAGAGCACGGGGTCCTCGAGTATGGCCGCGTTGGGAATCACCTCGATGTTGGGCTCTCTCCCCCAGAGGGCGCGGTCTTCCTCGCTCAGGGACACGAAGCGGTCGAAGCGGCGCACCAGCCGAAGGTCCGAGCGGTAGCGCAGCCTGTCGGAAAGGCCGCGAAGGCCCGTCCGGTTGTACTGCAGCCTGAAAAGACGGCACTGGTGCAGTTCCAGCACTTTTTTGCTGCCGTCCTTTATGCCCGGGATGAAGCCGCTCTCGCAGGGGAAGAGACTCACGGTTATATCCGGCCTTATGCGCATAAGAAGTTCAGTGAGGGCCTTTTTGTGGGCCTTGCGGCGCCTCAGGTACCCGAGGGTCTTGGCAACTGCCCCGAGGGAATTGTCGTCGGAATAGTTTATGCCGAGGTCGATGAACTCGACTCCGTCGGGGAAGGTGAAGAAGGGGGGGCGGCCGTGCTGGTCGGTTGTCACGACGGTGAATTCCCAAGCGGTGTGGGAGCGCAGCCAGCGCAGTTTGTTCAGGAGCACCCGCTCCATCCCGCCGGGGTTATAGACCGAATGTATGCAATAGACTATCTTCATATCTCCTCTTCCTCCTCCCTTTGTTCGTCTTCAATAATCCGGGCGGCGCCTTCCAGAGCCCTCTGGTCCGTGTTCTCGATTTCTTCGATGTCCTCCCTCTTTATGGCGTCCAGGGCCTCCCTCTCGGCGTTTTCCTTCGCGCTCACGCTCATTGCTATGGCAAAGACCGCGAACACGTCGGTTGCCACCTTTGCCCACACTATGTAATTGACTCCCAGTACGAAGAAGAACGCCAGCCCCCATTTGGGATAGCGCTTCTTGCATATTATGGCCAGCGTTAGGAAGTACAGCATAAACACCGCCAGGCCTATTATCCCGAAGTAGAATATGAAGCGGCAGTAGCCGATGTCGGTGCTCATATAGAACACGTCGCCGTGGTAGCCTATGCTCTGCAGGAACGGGTCGAAGGCGCCGGGGTCAACCATATAGCCGTCGCCAATTATCCAGGTGTGGGTGTTGTCGGGCCAGTGGACCATCGTTTCAAGGTGGTCGTTGGAGTCGGTCTGCCATTCGCCCTTCTCCGCTATGCTGAAGAAGCCCTCGAAGCCGAAGCGCAGGTTGTCGTGCATCTTCTCGTTGGTGTTGTAGAGGAACACCATCACGGGGATTATTATGCATAGGATTATCAGCAGGATGCGCCACAGCCTGCCGAGCTTGCGCACGCGGGTGAGGATGGACTTTCCGTCCACGATTACCCAATACCCGATGGCCAGGGCGGTGCCCACGATGGTGGTGCGGGAGATCATACTGCCCACCAGAATCGTGAAAAGGAAGCAGAAGAGGGCCACGGTAAGCCTCTTTGTCTGCTTCTTGCGGCTTGCCTCAATGCAGTAGTGGGAGATGAGCACCAGCATTCCGGAGAACCTCACTCCGGCGGGGTCGAGGGCGCAGCCCAGGCCGTACATTCGGCCGGAATCCTGGCCCCACTTCACTTCGAAGACGAATCTTGCGAAAAAGTCGGAAAGCGCGGGGACGTTGTCGAACAGGAGCGCCAGCACGCACTGCATCACGCACACTGCCGCAAGGTACTGCACGAGCAGGATGAGCGAGACGTAACCGTGCACCAGCTTTATGAAGTTCACGGCAAAGTAGCCGGAGAGCATCCAGAGGCAGAAGGTGCTCCAGTAGCTGAGGTAGGTGTTGTCCCAGGTGTTGTTGATTGTCATGGAGATGTATGACATCAGCGACACCGAACAGGCCGCGATGAAGGCCACGAGAAGGTCCATCTGTATGGCCTGCCCCCAGCCCCTCCTGGCTATGAGCTGGAATATCAGGACAATGAATCCCGCCCCGGCCATCAGGTTCTTTGTGTTCAGCAGATATGGCACTCCATTGAATGCGAACTGGAATACGAACATGCTCACGACGAGGGTCGTGAGAGATATCTTCAGGAACCGGATGAAGCCGGGCCACCAGTTATCTATATATAACGCCATATACCAGTTTGCAGATCAGTGTGTAATATAACCACAGCCCGAGGAAAAGGCGCCTGGAGGCCATCCACTGCTGGAACTTCGTCCAGACGGGAATCGCCGGGTTCCGGGTTGCGCTTGCGTTTGCCTCGGGGAACCAGCCGTACCAGCAGCGGTAGTCGTCGAACGACTGCGACTGCAGCAGCGGCAGCTTGAGATAGAGCTTCAGGTAGTCCATATGCTCGGAGAGTTCCTCCCCGAGCCCCAGGTCCTGCAGGTTCCGCCACACGCGCCCCGCGTTGTCTTCTATCTGGCGGCGCCTCATAGGGCTGAATTCCTTGGAGATGGAGGAGTTGTTCACCGCGTTGTAGCGGTAGAGGGGCTTCCGGACCTGTACTGCGCTGCCGGCCGAGGCCAGGAGGCTTATCATCGCCATCATATCCTCTCCCATATCGGCCCCGGGGGTGAAGCGCAGGGCTCCCCAGTGTTCGCGCCGTACCGACCAGATCCAAAGGTTCCAGCGCATCACCCCGCCCATAAGGCCCTTCACGGCCTCCATAGGGGTGCTCCACGCGGCTTGCTTCATTTCGCGGGAGCTGCGGCTCATTTCCAGGTACCAGTCCCAGCCCACGGTGTCGGGCCCGCCGGCGGTGGCCTCTTCCAGGGCCTCCAGAAGGCCGGGTTCCATAGCGTCGTCGGCGTCGAGCCAGCAGATGTAGGTTCCGCAGGCCGCGTCCAGCCCGGCGTTCCGGGCTCCCGCCGCTCCGAGGTTGCGGCTGTTCTTCACTATGCGTATGCGCTGGTCGGCCCCGGCGTATTCCCTCAAGATGTCGGCCGAGCCGTCGTTGCTGCAGTCGTCCACGGCCACAAGTTCCCAGTCCGTCACGCCCTGCGCCAAGAGGCTCTCCACGCTGCGTCGGAGGCTCGTGGCGGCGTTGAAGACCGGCATTATGATGCTGTATTTGGGGCCGTTGCTTTGCATAAAGGGGCTAAGTACACAAATGTACCGATTATTCCTTAAAATCGCAAGTCCGCTCCTGCAGCTTGATTATCTTTTGCAGGAATGCCGGGTCGGAGGAATTGAATTTGCGGGCAAAGAGGGCGGGGGAGGAGGCAAGGGCGCCGTAGTCGGCGGCGGCCCAGTCGTAGAGCTGATGGTCTTCCCGCCAGCCTATGCACCTCGCGCAGCCCGCGCCGTCGGATTCGGTGTTGTAGAGATTTTCTTTGAGGGGGGAGTTCCAGCAGAGGGTCTGGAAGATGATTTCGTCGGAGCAGAAAGTGTGGTGGAACACCTTCCTCGCCCATTCTTCCTTTTCAAGGAACAGGGCGGCCATCTCTCCGGTCACGCTCACCCACTGGCTGCCCTTGGTGAAGGAAATGCCGCGGTTGCGCTTTGTTCCCAAGGCCTCCTGAAGGCGGATGAATCCTGCCCTGAGGGCCCTCTGTGCCATATTCGCCCCTTTGAAATGCTTCGGGAAAAGGTGCAGGCGCTGGACTTTGCGCACCACTTCCGGGGTGATTCCCTTTAGGGTGTAGCCTATGAACTCCTTGCCGCTGTTCGCGGCGCAGAAGGTGTGGATGTAATCCTGGCTTTTGATGGGCAGGTCCACTCCGGAAAGCAGGTGGTAATACTCGTATTCGCCCGGTTTGTACGCGGCTTTGAAAAGCGCGTATTCGGCCTGCACGACGGAGAAGTCGCCCCAGCGAACGTCAACCCTGTCCTGCAAGATGTGCAGCCCGGCCTTTCGGGTGGAAAGTTCGGGGAGCACGGAGACCTTGGCGTCGAAGTGGACGAAGATGTCGTTGCGCTCGTCGTCCAGGCAGCCCACCAGGAGCTTCAGGACGGGGAATTCGTTGTGGGCCAGAATGAGGTAGGCGTGCTTCATCGGCCCACGGTTTTAGCGGGAACGCCCACCGCGCTGGCGCCCGGCTCGTCTATGTCTTTGAGGACTATGGCTCCGGCGCCGATGGTCACTCCGTCGGCAATCTTCACCCGGCCAAGAATCTGGGCTCCCTGGCCTATGTTCACGCCGTTTCCGATGGTGGGGACGTCGGCTTGGTCGTCGAGCCTGTTGCCTATGCAGCAGTTGCCGTGAATCTGGCAACCCGAGCCTATGCGGGCGTTGGGGTTCACTATGACCGAGCCGTAGTGCCAGATCTTCAGGTCGGGCCCGAAGCAGCCGGCCGGGATGAAGAACCCGAGCCTTCCGCCGATGCGGTTCTTCTTCCCGAAGTACCAGTATTTCAGCAGGTTGCAGGGTTTTACCGAAGTGTAGTATTCTTCGGAGCGCAGGGCCCTCACGTAGCGTTTTATCTGGTACTGCTCGCTCTGGAGCAGAACTTCCAGCAGCCACTCCTTGCTCAGCGGCCTGCAGTATTCCATCCGCGCATCCTGCGCCAGGTATTCTTTTCTTGTCATATGTGGTTTCCGGCCTATCTTCCGCCGGTGAGAATCTTGTAGATTTTCCAGTCCCGCGCCCACCGCGCAACGAGCAGAATCAGCGGTATTGTCACCAGCGGGGTGAGGATGAAGGTTATGTTCAGCACGGCCGGGCTTGCGGGCAGGAAACTGCGCACAAGGGTCTGGCCGGAGTTGATGAGGAAATAGTGGGTCGCGTAGATAAAGAACGTTGCCCCCATCCACGGCCGTACGGTGAACTTCTCCCCGAAGCTGCGCCCCGCGAAGGCGTCGAACCCGTACCAGATCAGAAGTGGCCCCGCGAACTGCCACCAGACCCAGAGTTCCTGATGCAGCACCGCTACGGCGTACAGTCCGAGGAATGCCGCCCCGAAGCAGACTGCCGCAGCGGGGCCCCGGACAACGGGCCCGCTTTCAGCCTCCGAGCCCGGCTTGTACAGATGCCTTCCCGCAAGGGCCCCGGCGAGGTAAACCGGCGCCCAGTATTCGAGGCTGAAGCTGTCCCAATGCAGCAGCACGCAGGCGGTGAGGAGACCTGCCACGGCGACCGTTCCCACCCACTTGTTCCTTATGAGGAGCATCACGGCGGGGGACAGCAGGCAGAAGAAAATCAGGTACTTGATGAACCACAGCGGGGTGAAGCGCGTGTTCCACACGGCGTCAAGCCACTGCAGGGGTGTGTCGAGCGGTGTGGCGAGGCTCATCCTGCCGGCCGTGAAGGGGATGCGTGCCAGGGCCCAGTACACCGCCACCCATATGAGGTTCCACAGGAGGAAGGGAATCAGCAGGGAGAAGATTCTGCGGTACAGCTTGCGCGGGATGTCCTTCCACTCGCAGCCCCTGTAGAAGAGCAACGCCGAGATGAAGAAGAACAGCGGCACCGCGATCTGCGTCAGGGTGAAGACGGTGAAGATGAAGGGGTGGCTCCCGAGGTCCAGGCTCTGCCCGAAGCGCAGGGGCGTTTCGGAGTGCAGCAAAACAATCAGGAAGGTCGCGATGACGTTCATCAGCACGACCTTCCTGGAAAACCAACTGCTGCGGTCCGGCAACATAGGGGGCTATGATTTTACTCCGTATCTTACGAATCTGTAAATCCTTCTGGCCGTCTCCAGGCACCATTTGCCGGGGGCCGTCTTGTAGAGGGCATAGACGAAGGTCAGACGCTTCTTCGGGGTCCATTCCGCGCGGATTGCTGCGGGCAGGCGGTAATAGACCTTCCACCATTCGCTGAACTTGACGGAGAAGATGTCCCAGGGCTTGCCGCCGGTGTAGTGGATCGTTCCGTGCACCTGTACCTGATTCCATTCCTCGGGGGAGTATTTCTTGAGGAAATCCTTCTTGTACTGCGGCAGGAAGCAGGTCCTGATGCTGTTGTACACGGGGGAGAGCCCCTTCACGCGGCCGATGCACACCTGGTTGAGGGCATCCTGGTCGGGGAATTCCAGATGGTCCACGCTGGCAGCCTTGATGAGCTTGGAAACCACGTCTTCCTGCCTCATCTGCTTGAGGTTCATTATGAGGAAGCCGGAGTTGAAGTAGTGGTCGGGGTCGCAGCCCAGGGCGCGGTACCTCTCGGCCTGCTGCTCGATGGGAGCCTCGAAGACAGCCGCGAGCCAGTTCTCGCCGAGGTCGGTGTCGTTGCAGAGTTCGGCTATGTCGGTCCTCACTATGACGTCGCAGTCGATGTACACGACCTTGTCGTATTCGGGCAGGATCTCGGGGAGGAGGAGCCTGTACGACGCGGCCTCGGTGTAGCGCTCGTCGATGTAGGTGTCTTTCATCCGCCCCTTGAGGTTGATGTATTTTATGTGCAGCTGGTCGCCGGCCATGTCGGCCAGCTCCTGCTTCATCTTGTCGGAGAGGTCCTCCGATACCAGGCAGATGAGGTTGAAGTTGGCGAACGAGCTGTCTATTATGCTCTTGAGAGTAGTTGCTGCGGGAACAAAGTAGTTGGGCGTGAAAGCAACTACGATGGGCGTTCTGTTGGCCATTCCTATCTGTTCCTGAGTTTGTTGAAGAATCGCTGGATTTTCTGCTTCCCGGTCGGGGGGACCCAGGAGCGGTGGCACTGGTGGAACAGGCGGGTGGAGTCCTTCTTCCCGTTATAGGGGTTGGAGATGAGGTCGGTGGGGAACACCGCGGCGTTCACGTCCTGGAAGACCTGCATCTTGTCTTTCCTTTCCCAGCCCAGGCCGCGCAGCTGCGGTGTGATCAGGCTGGAGAGCGGGGTCATGTTCAGGGTCCCGTCTTCCCGCTTGAAGTTCCTGCCTTCGTAGGAGGAGAGGATGGTCTTGATGATGAAGCTGTGGGGCTTGGAGCCCAGGACGGCGGGGGAGACGTAGAGCTGGAACTCCGAGGCGTCGCGCATCTCGATTCCGGCGATGAAGTCGTACTGGAGCCAGTCGTCGATTTTCTGGATGGCCTCCACGTCGGTGTCGAGATAGATGCCGCCGTAGTTGTACAGGGCTTCCAGACGGATGTAGTCGGCCGCGTAGGCCCATTTCTTTGCCTCCATTGCCTCACGCACGTAGGGCACGGAGTTGATGTCGAAGATGGACTCGTCCCAGCAGCAGATCTCATAGTCGGGGAACTTTTCCGACCACGATTCGATGCATTTTTTTACGCTGTCGGGCTTCGGATTCCCTCCCAGCCAGCAGTAATGGATTATCTTGGGTATCATAGCCTTTTGTTTTTTGTTTTCAGAACTTTGCGAATATAATGAATAAATTGCAGAAATCAAAATCTGGGGGGCTATCTCCTGGCAAGCCAGAGAGAGAAGAATCTGTTCCCTACGCTATACTCGTCGGCGCTCCGGACGATGCTCTCGTCTTCCAGCAACGGCTTGAGTGCTCCTTGAACGGAGCTGGCGCTTCCGAGCCTGTGCGCCGAAATGAATTTCCCGGACAGAATGCCTGTCACTTTGCCTTCCTTTGCCACGGCGATAAGCAGCCGGCGTTGCTTGTCGGAATAATTTGCCAGAAGATTCTGGTACGTGACGTTGAAAATCCCAAGGATGTGCTCCAGGGCCTGGCCTATCATTCGGGTGCAGGCGGCGGAACCCTCGGCGGTCATTTCATAAAGGACGTTGAGGACATACTGGATATACCAGGTGTGCCCTTCGAACTTGTCGTAAACCGCATCGAAGCATTCTGCCGGCAGGTCCTTTCCCGCCGTTTTGAAGTGCCTCGTGCTGAATTCCCTGTAAGCATCTTTGCCTATCGGCCCCAGGGGTACCTGCGCGCAGGACATGAAGAACGGTTCGGAAGGTGTGTTGAACAGGAGCCCCATCATCCGTCTGTTGCTGCCTGCAAAGATGAATCTTGTCTGCCTGCACGACTGGACGAGTGTGCGCATTGCGGCGATGACCTTCTTGCCGTCGGGGTAGTCGGCAATTTGCTGGAATTCGTCTATGGCCACGACGCAGGGACGTTTTGACGATTCAAGGAATGCGAACAATTGCTCCAGCGTCTTTGACGGTGACGTGAGTTCTCCCAATGACAGGTCGAAGGACGGTGCGCCGGTAACCGGGTCGATGCAGAACGAGCCCTTTATGGAACTGACTGCGGAGAAGAAACGCTCGGCAAGTTTGTCGCCCCTGGACTGCAGTCTGGACGTGATTTCCTTTCCGAGAAGAAGAACGAAGTCATCCAGCGAGGATGATGCGTAAATATCTATGTAGAGGCACTCGTAGTCTTTCGAAATCTCCGGCTGACAGAACGTGTGTGCGATGAATGCGGATTTTCCCATTCTTCGCGGCGAAGCCAGCACGCAGTTCCTCCAGTTGATTATGTTTCCCGTGAGTTCTCTCGTCTCCTCTTCCCGGTCGCAGAAATATTCTTCGGAGATGTATTTCCCGGAAATGATGAATGGATTGGTGATGCTTGCCGCCATATGTTCAGTCGTGGTCTTTTTACTGCGACAAAGATAATTATTATTTTTCTAATTATAATATTTGTTATAATGAGAAAATGCGCATTACTTTTTGTAGGTCATCTTGTGCAGGGGCACGGAGCAAACCCATCAAACTTTCAATCCAGAACGAAATTACTGAAGCGCGATTTGACCATGTTCTCCGGAACACCGCATTGGCTCGCAATTCCGGGCCACTCGGCACAGGATGCCTGTATTTCGTGAATTATACTGTTTGCTTTGTTTATGCCCATTGCATCTGCAAAGGCAATAAGGTCATGACTCCGAATGCCTGCTCCCAGGAGTATGCTCTCAACAGATTGAAGTCGTAATGAGCTATTGCACACAATGTCTGCATATGCACTTTCCTGTTGCCGATGCGGTCGAATCTTTCTGTAATGAAATGTGCTCTTCCGTTTTCTTCGACCAGAAAACTGTCAGACATGTTGATACCACAGTCCAGAGCCAATTTGTAGAAAGACAGTTCAAGGCGACCGTAGTTGCCGGTAGCCGTGAGTCCGCTGCCGGCGGAGACCCCGTCCAACTTGATAAGATATTGCTTGAATCCCTCCGGAGCGTCTGTCTGTCCCGAACGGACTTCGCCCGTTGCCGGATTGTATGCTATGACGGCTTTTGCTCTTTGTCCTCCTGCGGAAGTGCTGAGGCTGAGAATGTCGGCTATGGCTTTCTTCCTGTCTTCGGCGAATGATGTCACGAAGTCTTCTTTTTGGGCCAGAGCCTCGGCGGCGACCTCAACGAGTGCAGATATTTCGAAGTCCTTGTCGCAGTCTAGCTCATATGCCGGGCGGAATTCCAGCGCCCCCATGCATCGGCTTCCCAAATAGCAAAGCGCCTCCAGTGGATTTTCTTCCTTTTTTCCGAGCAGGGCAAGATAGGTTTTCATCAGTTCCCTGCCATATCGGTCCGGAAGGGAATCGGCAATAAGGCCGGGAAGACCCCTGAATGTTTCTCCTTTGAGTTCAGGAAAAGAATATACTGTACCGGCTGCAACCGGCATCGTGAGCGGTGCCGGCTGGAGTCCGGAGGATATGTATTCGGGGGCATACTCGAATTCTGCGCATCCCCGGCGATTCACCCAATGAAGATATCCGAGAACACGGCCGTAGAGATTGACTTCAGCAGAAATCATATTCGGGTTCTTGATGCGCGTTTGCGTAATTTAATCTGCTCCTGCAACTTGAATATCTCCGATGGTGTAAGTTTCTCTTCTTCCAAAAAATCGGAGAAGACTTCCAGTTTCCGAAGATGTCGCAGGACTTTTATGAATACAAGTATTGATACCGGCTCCCCCCTTTCAACCTTCTGGACGGAAGAAAGGCTGATTCCGGCCTGCTCTGCAAGCGCACTCTGGGTAATGTTTCGTTTCAGGCGCCATCTTTTGATGCCG
>R16__coassemble_1109_pt1 | contig 26839 bp, 20 predicted proteins | sample R16__metabat2_low_PE_012 | metagenome-assembled genome bin R16
GTATGCTCGAAAAACCAAATAAAAAGGGCTGCGGGGCCTATACTGCCAGACATTCGACGCCGTGTATGCTCGAAAAACCAAATAAAAAGGGCTGCGGGGCCTATACTGCCAGACATTCGACGCCGTGTATGCTCGAAAAACCAAATAAAAAGGGCTGCGGGGCCTATACTGCCAGACATTCACCGTCGTGTATGCTCGAAAACCCAAATTAAAAGGGCTACTGGGCCTGTACTGCAGGTCAGTTGTAATCAATACCGGACACGGAAATATGTCGAACACGGACTTTTGGCATTGAGCGGTATTTTTATTAAGTTTGTGCGATGAAAGAAAAGTTGCTGGGCAAAAATCCCGACGCGCTGAAGGCGGCGGCGGTGGAATGCGGGCTGAAGCCTTTCGTGGGCGCGCAGCTCGCGCAATGGCTGTACGGCAAGAGGGTCCGCAGTTGGGACAGGATGGTCAACATCAGCAAGGACGCCAGGGAAAGGCTGCAGGAAAGGTACGACCTCGGAATCACGCCATATGCCGGTCTTGCAACTTCCTCGGACGGCACGAAGAAATATCTCTTCCCGGTACACGCCCACGGTGAGGACTCCGCCGTGGAGGCCGTGATGATTCCCGACGAAGACAGGCGCACCGTGTGCGTCTCGAGCCAGGCGGGCTGCCGTATGGGCTGCCGCTTCTGTATGACCGGCCGCCAGGGATGGCACGGGAACCTCGACGTTGCCGATATCCTCAACCAGTTCATAAGCATAGACGAAGGGACGGAACTGACCAACGCCGTCTTCATGGGGATGGGAGAGCCGCTGGACAATTACGACGCCGTGTGCGCAGCAATAGAGGTCCTCACGGCCCCCTGGGGCTTCGGATGGAGCCCCAAGCGCATAACGGTCAGCACGATAGGGGTTCTGCCGCAACTGCGCCGCTTCCTGGACGGCCAGAAATGCCACATAGCGGTGAGCCTCCACAACCCATTCCCCGACGAGAGGCTCTCCCTGATGCCTGTCCAGAAGGCCTGGCCGGTCCACGACGTGGTGGCCCTGCTGAAGGAATACGACTTCAGCGGCCAGCGCAGGGTAAGCTTCGAGTACACGATGTTCGACGGTTTCAACGACGACAAGCGGCACGCCGACGCCCTCTCGCGCCTGCTCAGGGGCCTGGAGTGCCGCGTGAACCTCATCCGCTTCCACCGGATTCCCGATTTCCCCTACGGCTGCGCCAGCGACATAGCGATGCAGCAGTTCAGGGACAGGTTAAATTCAAACGGTATAACATGCACGATACGATCCTCACGCGGAGAAGACATTCTCGCGGCCTGCGGAATGCTTGCCGGGCAGCACTCGCAGCGCTGATCCTGGGCCTCCCCGCCGGCGCGCAGAATTACCCGAACGGGCTGTCGATGGATTCCGTCGACCCTCAGGGCGACTCCGTCACCATCAGTGAGATGCGGCAGAGGCTGGACGAAGTGCGGCGCACGCAGCACCGCCCCACGGTGGCACTGGTTCTGAGCGGAGGCGGAGCGAAGGGAGCGGCGGAGGTCGGCGCCATCAAATACCTCGAAGAGAAGGGCCTCCCCGTGGATCTGGTATGCGGCACAAGCATAGGCGGACTCCTCGGAGCGCTCTATGCCTGCGGATACGACTCCGACGATATGCGGGAACTTTTCCGGACACAGGACTGGGGGCTCACCTTGACCGACCGCATAGACCGGTCATATATATCATACTCCGACAAACTGTACAAGAACAGGTTCCTTTTCAGCATACCCTTCCATTACGAGGATTCCGAATTCGAGCGCAGGGTGCACGACCAGGTGCGCTATTCCCGCCCCGACGGCCTCGTGCACGTGGGCCACGGCGACGGCGGAATGGACACCCAGACCGGCGTGAACAAACTCGCCGCCTCCCTTCCCAGCGGCTATGCCTACGGATTCAACGTGAACAACCTGCTCACCTCCCTGACCGTGGGATACCAGGATTCCATCTCCTTTGCAGCCCTCCCGGTGCCGTATATGTGCGTAGCCGCCGATATGGTCAGCTGCAAGGCCAAGAACTGGGGCAGCGGCGACCTCAAAACCGCGATGCGCTCCACGATGAGCATACCCGGCCTCTTCGACCCGGTAAGGACCGGAGGGATGATTCTGGTTGACGGAGGCACGCGCAACAACTTCCCCGCAGACTTCGCCAAGGCGGCGGGAGCCGACTACATCGTGGGAGTGGAACTCGGCGACATCCGCCCCGGGTACTCCCAGGTGAACCACATAGGCAACCTTGTCTCGCAGTTCATAGCGATGCTCGGAAGGGACGCCCTGGACAAGAACGTCCTCATCCCCGACGTCTATGCCAAACCCGACCTGAAGGGCTACAACATGCTCAGTTTCAGCCCGGAAGCCGTGGACACGATGATTCTGCGCGGCTACAGGGCGATGGAAGGGAAGGGCGAAGAAATCGACGCCATCGTGGCACGGACAGGCAGGGCCGACCCCGCGTCCGGCGGAGCGAAGCGCAAGGCCACCGACATCTCCAAGACCGGAGTCCAGATAGACAGAATCAGTTTCAGCGGCCTGAGCGACGGCGAGTCCCGCCTGATGATGAGGAAGACAGGGCTGAATGCCGGCCAGATTGTGGACAAGGCCATTATGGACGACGCGATGAGCAAGCTCCAGGCTACGGGGGCCTTCAACTCGGTCACCTATTCCCTCTACGGGGAGCAGGAACCGTACGCGCTGGTCTTCCACTGCGAGAAAGGCCCCACCCATCAGGCCGGGCTGGGCCTCAGGATGGACACCGAGGAGTATGTGCTGATCCTGCTGAACCTGGGCCTGAACACCCACAAGCTGATGGGGTCCAAGTTCGATTTCACAGCCAAGATAGGCTCCACCCTGAGGGGCGGGGTCAAATATTCCCTCGACATCCCCGAACTCCCGACGCTGAACTTCAGCGCCGCTGCGGGCCTGAACGGGGCCTACATCACCTCGGAACCCGGGATGAACGGCAGCATCAGATACTTCTACAACCGGGAGTCCGTGAGCCTGTCGAACCTCAAATGGTCCAAGGCGGCGCTGGAATTCGGGCTTGAGCACTGCCACTACTCTGTAATGGAGATTTTCGGGAGGGAAGGCCTTGACCTGTCACTTGCCGGAGGCTCGATGGGAGACCACCTCTACCTTACCGGCAACGGAGTGATCTACACGATGGACGACTTCTACTTCCCCCACAAGGGTTCCAGGCTGAACGTCAGCTACAACCTGGGAATCACCGACTGGAAGGGCAGCGGTATGTCGAACATAATCAGCGCGGACTTCAGGACGGTGGTGAACGTCACTCCCTTCATAGCGCTGATTCCCGACATCCACATAAGGAATGTCTTCGGGAGGAGCGGAAGCAGCTTCACCGAGTGCAATTTCCTCGGCGGCGACATTGCCGGACGCTACATAGACCAGCAGATACCCTTCGTGGGCTTCGGCAATGCCTGCATAGCCAGGGACAACATCCTGGTTGCCAACCTCGACCTCAGGCTCAATCCGGTCAGGAACCTGTACGTGTCGGCAAAGGCTGGATATGTCAAGGACGGCGACTTGATTTCCGACATCTTCGACGACGCCACCCCGACCTGCTGGGGCCTCGCGATTGAAACCGCCTACAATACGATAGTCGGCCCTCTGAAAGCCTCGGTCAAGTGGTCCAGCATGAGGGAGGAACTGGGACTTTATCTTTCTGCCGGATTCGATTTCTGACAATGGACAAAAAAATACTTTCCAAGCTCCAGGCGCAGTGCGCAAGGCGCGAATACTGCAGCCGCGACATTTACTCAAAGGCCCTCAAGGCACTGGACGGAGACGACGCCGCTGCCGCACAGATGCTGGAATCCCTGGTCTCGGACGGATTCGTGAGCGACTCCCGCTATGCCGCGGCATTCGCCCGCGAGAAATCCGGTCTCACGGGCTGGGGCCCGATCAAGATACGTCAGGCTCTGGCCGCAAAGGGGCTCGGCAGGGAAGACATAGCTGCAGGCCTCTCCGAAATCGAGCAGGGCAGGGCCGGCGAAAAGCTGCGCAAACTGCTCTCCGCCAAATGGAAAACCCTCAGGGACGACCCCCAGGGCAAGTTGAAGCTCATACGTTTCGCCCTCTCGCGCGGTTACGAATACGACACCGTCGGGCCCGCAGTGGAAGAAGTAATTGAAGCAGGGTGCTAGGAATTGAGAAATTATTTGTACCTTTGCCCCCGGGAAAGTCGTACACGACCAGCTCCCTCAAAACTCCCCCAGGGCCGGAAGGCAGCAAGGGTATGAGGTTGTAGCGGTGCGATGTGCTAAGCTTTCCCTTTTTTTGTACAGACGTGAAGACAGACATTCTCATAATAGGGGCTGGGGCCTCGGGACTGATGGCCGCATACTCGGCGGGGAAATACGCCGTGGAAAGCGGCGAGCCCCTTTCCGTGACGGTTCTCGAGAAAATGCCCAGGCCCGCAAGAAAGGTTATGATTACCGGAAAAGGGCGCTGCAACTTCACCAACGTCAAGAACTGGAACGAATTCAGCGGCCACATCCGCAGCAAGTCGGGCTTCGTCAAGCCCGCCTTCCACAATCTCACTCCGGAAGGGGTGACGGGCTTCTTCGAGTCGTTCGGGATGCCCGTCGTCGTGGAGCGTGGAGACCGCGCCTTCCCCGAAAGCCATCACGCCTCCGACGTGGTCGACACCCTGGTGAACGCCTGCCACAGCGTGGGCGCGAAAATAGAAACCGAAGCAACAGTCAGCAGTATAGAAAAAACGGCCAAAGGCTTCGAAGCCGCCACAGAAGACGGCCGCAAGTATTTGTGCAGCAAACTGATAATCGCCACCGGCGGGCTCAGTTATCCCGGCACCGGCAGCACCGGCGACGGCTATTCCTGGGCCAAATCCCTTGGTCACAGCCTGACTCCCATCTTCCCCAGCCTCACCGCCCTTGTACCGGAAGGATACAAGATGACCGAAGGCTCCGGGGACCTGCACATACACCGCGACACCCCCCTCTCCGAAACCGGGAAGAAACTCTGCGGAGTGCAGCTCAAAAACATCGGGGCATCGATTCTCATAGACGGGATGGAAGCCGCGGCGGAATTCGGCGACGTTGACTTCACCGACGGAGGAATCGAAGGCCCCGTCGGCTTCCAGCTGAGCCGCAAGGCGGTGAAGGCCATCGTGAACGGCTCCAAGACCGCCTTCGTTCTGGACCTCAAGCCGGGTGTGGACCTCAGCGAAGTGACGGCCAGGGTGAAGTCGCTCTGGGAGGAAGTGGCGGCCGACCCGCGTTCCCGCCGCCTTCGCGAGAAGGAGCGCTGCCGCATACTGCTCGGCAAACTGATGCCCTGGGACCTGATTCCAGCATTCACGGCCTGCAACCCGGGAATCATCACCCTTGAGCGCCGCAGCCGGACCGAGACCAAGGTCTGGGTGAATCTGGTGAGCATAGCAAAGGCCCTGAAGGCCTGGCGCTTCGACATTGCCGGATACGTCGGCTGGGAAAGGGCCGTTGTCACGGCGGGCGGAGTGAGCACCGACGAAGTGATTGCCAAGACTATGGAATCGCGCATCTGCCCGGGGCTCTACTTCTGCGGCGAAGTGCTTGACATCGACGCAGATACCGGAGGGTACAACCTCCAGGCGGCATTCTCCACCGGTGCCCTTGCCGGCAGGTCGGCCGCAAAATCGGAGACCGAAAAATCAAATTCAACACAGATATGAAAAACAAAATTTTCCTTCTCGGGGCTATCGCCCTCGTTGCGGCATCCTGCTGCAACAACGTCCAAAAAGCGGAAACAATTCAGACCAATGATATGAAAACTCTTGTCGTAGTAGATGTCCAGCGCGACTTCTTCAGCCCCGAGGGCTCCCTGTACGTATCCGGCGGAGAACTGCTGCCCGCAAAGATTGCGGAGATTGCAGGCTCCTACGACGCCGTCGTGTTCACCCTCGACTGGCATCCCGGCAACCACTGTTCCTTCGCCGCCCAGGGCGGTCCCTGGCCCGTCCACTGCGTGGCCTACACCCAGGGCGCAGGTCTTGCCGACGAATTCTCCCCCATCCTGGCATCGGGCAAAAGCCATCTCTTCTTCAAGGGAATGGAGCAGGACAAGGAGCAGTACGGCGCATTTGAAAACCTTGCCTCCGACGACCCCATAAAGGCAATCTTCGAGGCAAGCGCACAGATTGACGTCTGCGGTATAGCGGGCGACTACTGCGTGAAGTCCAGCGCACAGAACGTGCTGAACTACGCTCCCGCCGAGAAGGTGAGCATCCTCACCGACCTCACCGTCTCCATCGACGACGGCTCAACCCTTGCCGCCTTTATCGAAGAAGCCGGTCTGTAGCCATCCGGGAATCAGATTGCATCGAATATGAGAGGGAGGATGTCGTCCACCCTCTCGAATTTCCATATCCTCTTGGAACCCAGCATAATGACAGACATAGGCTTTCCGGCCTTCGTCTGATACTGCGCCATAACCTGACGGCAGGCCCCGCAGGGGGTGGTGGGTTCGGAGCCAAGGCGGCCGAAGACTCCGCCCGCGATGGCTATGGAGCGCATATCTTTGTCGGGATACCTGGCGCTTGCGGCGAACATCGCGGTGCGCTCGGCGCACAGGCCGCTGGGAAACGCGGCGTTTTCCTGGTTGGCCCCGCGCACTATCTGCCCGTTGCTCATCCTGACGGCGGCGCCCACGTGAAAATGCGAATAGGGGGCGTACGCGCCCGACATTGCGGCAAGCGCCTCGGAGGCAAGTTCGCGGTCTTCGGGGTTCATTTCCTCTACCTCTGAGTACTCGGTGAAGTTGATTTTGATTTCCTTGAGGGTCATTTTTCAGCGTTTAACTTTTCAAAGTTAAATAAATCCGCCAAATAACGCAAATTTGAGTTATCTTTGTAGGATATATGAAAATTTGCGTCGGACTTTCCGGAGGAGTCGATTCCTCAGTTGCGGCCCTGCTCCTGAAGCAGCAGGGTCACGAGGTGTTCGCGATGTATATGCAGAACTGGCACGACATCGAGGGCACCCTCCACGGCGACTGCGAATGGGAGGAGGAGAAATTCGTGGCGGAGATGGTCGCGCGCAAGATCGGAATCCCCTTCTACTTCGTGGACCTGAGCGACGAATATATGGCACGGGTGGCCGACTATATGTTCAGCGAATACGAAAAGGGCCGCACCCCCAACCCCGACGTCCTCTGCAACAGCGAGATAAAGTTCGACGCCTTTCTCAGGAAGGCAAAAGCGCTGGGCGCAGACGCCGTGGCCACGGGGCATTACTGCCGCCGCAGGGACAATCCCGACGGCAGCGTGAGCCTTCTGGAGGGAATCGACCCGGGCAAGGACCAGAGCTATTTCCTGTGCCGCCTGGACCAGGAGCAGCTGCATTCAGCCCTTTTCCCCATAGGCCACTTGACCAAGGCAGAGGTGAGGCGCATCGCGGCGGAAGCCGGTCTTCCCAGCGCCGACAGGAAAGACTCCCAGGGCATCTGCTTCGTGGGAAAGGTGGACCTGCCGGTGTTCCTGCAGCAGAAGCTGAAGAGCGTGGAAGGCGACGTAGTGGAAGTATTCCGCGCCTTCTACGACACCCTCCCTCCCCGCACCACCCCGGAAGAGATGGAAGTCCCGTACGACTATTCCGGAATAGTCTTCGAGACCGAGACCTACCGCAGCGGCAAGAAGCACATAAAGAAGACCAGATACAAGGCCAACCCCTGGGGGGCCGTGGCAGGCAGGCACGAAGGGGCCCAGTTCTACACGAACGGGCAGCGCAAGGGCCTGGCCATAGGCGGCCACAAAAGCCCCCTCTTCGTGATTGCAACCGACGTTCAGCGCAACATAATCTACGTGGGAGAAGGCGAAGACCACCCCGGCCTCTACCGCAGGGCGCTGAAGGTGAACCCCGACGAAGTCCGCTGGACCAATCCGGCGAACGCCCTCCCGGAAGGGGCGCAACTGCGCTGCAGGGTAAGAATCCGCTACAGGCAGGACCTGCAGGATGCCGTCCTTCTTATGAAGCCCGACGGGCTGTATGTCCTGTTCGACGAGCCCCAGAGGAGCATCACGGCCGGGCAGTTCGCCGCCTGGTACGCGCTCAGGGACCCTTCCGACCCCTGGGACGCCCCGGAACTGCTTGGAAGCGGAGTGATATCGAGATAAGTAAATGATGAGATGAAAGAATTCGAGATAGTATGCCCTCTGACCAGGGAACCGCGCCTCAAGGAGATAGAGGCCAAGGCCGGCGGAATGAAGTGGGTGCTGCGCAAAAGGAGCATCGACGCCCGCAAGGAGCCGGTTTGGCGCTATCAGTACGAGGCTTACGGGCCGGAGGAGAAATATGAGGAATACGTCCTTCCCGGGCTGCGCAGCGTGAAGGACTCCCCCGCCGTGGTCGTAGTGGGGGCGGGGCCCGCCGGAATGTTCGCGGCCCTGAAGCTCATCTGCCTGGGGCTCAGGCCCATAGTGCTGGAGCGCGGCAAAGACGTGCACGCCCGCAAGTACGATATGGCGGAGCTGAGCCGCACCGGAGCGGTGAATCCCGAATCCAACTACTGCTACGGCGAGGGCGGGGCCGGCGCCTTCTCCGACGGAAAACTCTACACCCGCTCCGGGAAGAGGGGCGACGTGCGCGAAGTCCTTTACCGGCTCGTGGAGATGGGGGCCTCGCCCGACATCCTGGTCGATGCCCACCCCCACATAGGCTCCGACAAACTGCCCGTCGTGGTTGAGAACATACGCAAAGCCGTAACGGCCCACGGAGGGGAATACCATTTCGGAGCCAGGGTGACTTCGGTTGCCGCCGACGGAACGGGCCTGAAGGTCGGCACCGCCGACGGAACGGAATACGGCGGCAAGGCCGTGATTCTTGCGACCGGCCACTCCGCGCGAGACATTTACGAGATGCTGCGCCGCTCCGGCGGAGAACTGGAGGCCAAGGGATTCGCCCTGGGCGTGAGGGTGGAGCACCCGCAGGAGAAGATCAACTGGTGCCAATACCACGGGACCTGGAAGCCGGGAGTCCCCGCGGCGGAATATTCCTTCGTGGAGCAGGTTGACGGCCGCGGCGTGTTCTCGTTCTGCATGTGCCCCGGAGGCATCCTGGTGCCCAGCTCCACGGAAAGCGGGACCGTCGTGCTGAACGGAATGTCGAACTCTGCGCGCAGCGGGAAATTCGCCAACGCCGGAGTAGTGGTGCAGGTCGAGCCGGAAGACGTGCCCGGCACCGACCCTCTCAGGCTGATGGACTTCCAGCAGAAGGTTGAAAGGGATATGTTCGACTGGTGCGAGAAGGCAAGAATCTCCGACAAATCGGCCCCGCAGAACCCGATGGCAGCACCGGCCCAGAGGATGGAGGACTTCTGCCTCGGAAAAATCAGCAAGAAGATGCCCGAGACCTCCTACCACCCCGGGGTCATATCGGCCCCCTTGCACGAACTGCTGCCCCCGATGGTGGCAGGCCGCCTGCAGAAGGCCTTCCCCCGCGTGAAGATGAAGAATTACTACACCAACGCCGCCCTGCTCCTGGGCGTGGAATCCAGGACCTCGTCGCCCGTACGCATCCCCAGGGACCCCGAAACCCTGGAATACTCGTCGATTCCCGGCCTGTATCCCTGCGGAGAAGGCGCCGGCTACTCCGGAGGCATAGTATCCAGTGCGCTGGACGGCATACGTTGCGCCGAAAGCTGCGCGTCCAAACTGAAAGAAAACAGATAGAATGGCAGACATAATACTCGGAATAGAATCATCCTGCGACGACACCTCGGCCGCCGTAATCAGCGACGGCTGGCTGCTCTCCAACGTCATTGCCTCGCAGGAGGTGCACAGGGCCTTTGGCGGAGTCGTCCCCGAACTGGCCTCCCGCGCCCACGAACTGAACATCGTGCCGGTGGTGAGCGAAGCCCTGAAAAGGGCCGGTGTGGAACCCGCGGACCTTACGGCCATCGCCTTCACCCGCGGCCCGGGACTTCTGGGTTCGCTCCTGGTGGGAACCTCCTTCGCAAAATCGCTCGGCGTGGCCCTCGATATCCCCACGGTTGACGTGAACCACCTCCAGGGCCATATTCTGGCCGGATTCGTGAAGCAGCCGGGAGTGAGCGTGAGGCAGCCTTCGTTCCCCTACCTCTGCCTGCTGGTGAGCGGAGGCAACTCGCAGATTGTCAGGGTGAACGACCCCCTGCACTTCGAAATTCTCGGCCAGACCATCGACGACGCCGTGGGAGAGGCCTTCGACAAATGTTCCAAGATGATGGGGCTGGGCTATCCCGGCGGGCCTATCGTGGACAAGCTGGCCGGGCTCGGCGACCCGGAACGCTTCAAGTTCGCAAAGCCCCACCTTCCCGGGCTCGACTACTCCTTCAGCGGAATCAAGACCTCCCTGTTGTATTTCGTCAGGGACGAGACCGCCAAGGACCCCGACTTTATGCAGAAGAACAAGGAAGACATCTGCGCTTCATTCCAGAAGTGCCTGATAGACATACTGATGGACAAACTCGTGAAGGCCGCGAAGCAGACCGGAATAAAGGAAATAACAATAGGCGGAGGCGTGAGCGCCAACAGCGGGCTCAGGAGCCGCGTCGAGGCCGAGGGCCGCAAGCGCGGATGGAATACCTATCTGCCTGAATTCAAATTCACGACCGACAACGCCGCGATGATAGCCATCGCCGGATATTACCATTATCTTGCCGGAGAGCGCAGCCCGCTTGACGCCGCTCCGGTTTCACGGATAGCCGATTTTTAGAAACGCAATGCCCAAGGGATACAACATAGCCGCAAGGATAGCCGGACTGCTGCTCCTGCTGCCGTTGGCCGCGATTTTCGCCGTCCAGCTGCCGGGAGTCCAGCAGAAGCTGTGCAACTATGCCCTTGACAAACTGGAAAAGGGGCTCGACGGGAAAGTGAGCTTCAGCGAGATAAAGGTGATGCCCACCGGCGCACTGCTTCTCAAAGACGCCCTCATCCTGGACTCCACGCCCTATACCGAAGACATCCACGACCGCGGCTGGGCCCCGGTGGACACTCTCTTCTACGCCCGCAGCATAACCGCATCCTTCACCCTCAAGGGGCTTCTTTCCGGCGAGGGCCTGCATCTGGGAAGGGCCAGCGTCAGCGACGCTCAGATGACCCTTGTGATGGAGCCGAGCGAAAAGGCGTTGACTCCGGGAGGCACCGTCACCAACCTGCAGCGCATATTCAACATGCCCGTCGAGGAGCCCGTTCCGGCTGAGCCCGGGCCCGACATATTCGACCTTCGCAGCGTCAGGGTCAGGAACTTCCGCTTTGCGATGCTGTCGTTCGGCCCACGCGTCGTCCCCATTGGCGAGCACAGCATAGACTTCGAGGATATGGACGTTGTCGTGGAGGACCTGAAGGCCAACGGCCTCCGCTTTGCCGGCGGCAAGATGTACGGCAACTGCACAAGGCTCAAGGCAAGGGAGAAGTCGGGATTCAGCATCGACAATCTCACGGGAAGCTGCGAGGTCGGGCTTGGCAAGACACTCATAAACGACCTCCACCTTCTCAGCGGCCCGAGCGACATACGCCTGGCCAGTCTTGCGCTGTACTACAAGCACGTGGGGAGTTTCTCCAACTTCATTGAAGAAGTCCGGCTGGAAGGAAGGTTGTCGCACAGCACCGTGGCCATAGAGAGCGTGGCTTACTTCGCTCCGGCGCTTTACGGAAACCCGATAGTTGCAGAGGCTTTTGGAGGATACGTCAGCGGATACGTCAACGACTTGTCGGTCAGCGGGTTCAGCTTCACCGACCTCTACAGCGGGGTGAGCGGCAGGGCCGAGTGCCGCATCATCGGCCTGCCCGACCCCCTGAATTTCCTGCTCAGTGCGAAGGTGCACGAATTCCACTTCAACACAAGGAGCGTCTCGGATTTCGTGAACAGCTGGGCCCAAGGGCGGGGTTCCCTGGAGCTCGGCGGCCTTGCTCCGGGAAGGGAATTCACCTTCACCGGTTCTATGGAAGGCCCCATCAACAAGTCGGCCATAGAAGGGACCATCACATCTTCCATAGGCAGCATCCGCGCCAGCCTGGACCTCAGGAACGCTACCGACACCGCGCGTCCCATCGAGCTGAGGGGCACAATAGGCACGTCGGCCCTTGACTGCGGAAAAATGCTCGGAATCGACGCCCTGGGCAAGGCCGACGCACTTTTCAGCGCGAATCTGAGGCTGGAGCAAAAGGGCATAAGAGCCACCGTGGACTCTCTCTCCGTCAGCAGCCTGGAAGCCCTGGGATACACCTACAGCGGCATCAGGGCCGAAGGAACCTGGGCTCCGGAAGGGTTCTCGGCCGAACTGCGCTCCGGCGACCCCTCCCTGCAGGCTCTCCTGACTGCGACAGGCGGCGGGAGCATAGCCGAAGGAACCGCCACATACAAGCTGTCGGGGGACGTCACGAAAGCCGACCTCCGGGCTCTGAACCTCGATACCAGAGGCGGCAGTTCCGAAGTATCCTTCGGCCTCGAGGCGGAAGCATCCTCCACAGCCGGCCCGGGCAGCATAGGCGGCACTGCCGGAATCACCGGCCTCTGTCTCATCAACGACGGAGGGACCTACCGGCTGGGCGACGCAAACGCGGAATTCAACTCCGGCCACGGCGGGCAGAGCCTTGCTTTCCACTCCTCCTTCGCCGACGCCACCTACAACGGAAGCCGCGGCATAAAGGAAATTTGGGGAGACCTGCAGGATGCGACCACCAGAAGCCGGCTCGCCAACCTGTATCCTACAGGCAGCAGGACCGAGGACCGGGAATCGGGCACATACGCCGCGGAGGTGAAACTGCACGGCAGCAGGGAACTGCTCGCCTACGTCCTTCCCGACCTCTACATTGCCGACGGCACGGTCATAAACTCCTCCCTCGATGGCGACGGGACCTTCGACACCCGCATCACCTCCCCCGGCATAGCCTTCGGCAGCAATTACCTCAAGGGGGCCTCGGTATGCATCGACAACCTCGACGGCAGCCTCAACGCCTTCATCACCGGCACCGAGTTCCAGTCCGACCTCCTCACCATCAGGAGCCCTTCCTTCACAGCCTGGGCGAAAGACAACAGCTTTGCCCTGGCGGCCCAGTTCGACAATCTGCAGGAACTTGACGGCACGGCTGAAATCTACGTTAACGGCGAGCTGCTCCGCACCCGGGAAGATTCCCTTGTGGTCAGGGCCCATCCCCTCGAATCCTACATAAGGATAGAGAACGGCACCTGGAGAATCTCGGAGTCGCAACTGTGCTTCAGCGGCGGGTCGGTGAGCTTCGACGACTTCAGCCTCAGCTGCGGAGAGCAGTCGATACGGCTAGACGGCGGCATCTCCGGCAAGGATCCCGCGACCCTGAGCCTGAGCATCAACAACCTGAATCTCAAAGGTATAGACACCATCCTCGGGAAAAATTACGGTTTCGAGGGCCTTGTAAACGGCAGCGGATACCTCTCCACCCCGCTCAGCAAGGGCGAAGGCACGATGCTCTCCCTTAAGGCGGAGGGAATCGCAATCGGAGGGAACAGGGCCGGCGACTTCAGCATAACCGGCAATTGGGACGAGCCCACCAGCAGCATCGGGGCAATACTGCTCAACGAGATGGACGGACGCACTGCAATATCGTCGTCGGCCTCCTACAATCCCGGCAATAAGGCTCTCACCGCCACCGTCGATCTGGACAGGATGAGTCCGTCGCTCGCCCTCCCCTTCCTGGGAGGCATCTTCAGCGGCCTTGGCGGAGGGATCTCCGGGCACATCGACATCGACGGGCCCACCGACAGGCTGAACATAAGGAGCAGCGGCCTGCGTCTTGACGAAGTGAAAGTCAGTCTGGGACTTACGGGAGTGGAATACACCGTCGACGGTCCCCTGCACGTGAACGACTCAGGGCTGTTCTTCGACGAAGTGAAGGTAACCGACCGCCTGAGCGGAAAGGGAACCATAAACGGCTCGCTGAAATACGACCACTTCAAGGATATGAAACTCGACGCCGGCCTGGACTTCAGGAATCTGCTGATGCTCGATTCCGGAGCCGCCTCAGGGCAAAGCTATTACGGCCAGGTGACGGCGGGAGGAAACGCGCAGATAAGCGGGCCGCTCGACAAACTTTCCCTCGACGCCGATGTCAGGACCGGCAGCGAGGGCATTGTGCACGTGGCCCTGGGCTCCGCGCTTACCGGGGCGACGAGCGACCTGCTGACCTTCGTGCAGGCTGAAAAGCCGCTCGACGACTATGAGAAGCTGATGGCAGAAGGAAAGACGAAGGGGAAGAAACTGGCCGGGGACTTCAGCGCCCACGCCAGAATCAACGTATCTTCGGGACTCACCGCGGCGGTGACGCTCGGTGGCGACTCCGGCAGCTCCCTCACCGCAGGCGGGCAGGGCTCGGCCGAACTGTTCCTAAGGCCTGCGAAGAACCAGCTCAACATCAACGGCAACTACACGCTTTCCGGCGGAAAGTTCCACTTCAATGCGGCCAACCTCATCGACAAGGACCTCGACATAACTCAGGGCAGTTCCCTCAAATTCAACGGCGCAATACCGGACACGGAGCTGGACATAACCGCCGCATACAACCTCAAGACGCAGCTCTCCACCCTTCTTGCCGACACCACTGCAACGGCCACGCGCCGCGCGGTGGAATGCCTGCTCAACATCTCCGGCAAGCTAAGCAGCCCGGAAATCGGATTCGAGGTGAACGTGCCTGACCTCGACCCCACCACCCAGGCGCAGGTGCAGGCGGCACTGAACACCGAAGACAAGGTTCAGAAACAGTTCGTGGCGCTCCTGGTGATGGGCAGCTTCATCCCCGACGAAAGGTCGGGCGTGTTCAACAGCAACAATGTCCTTTATTCCAGCGTCAGTTCCATAGTGTCGGGCCAACTCAACAACATCCTGCAGAAGCTCGACGTCCCGCTGGACTTCGGCTTCAACTACCAGCAGAACAACAGCGGCAAGGATGTCTTTGACGTTGCGGTGAGCACGCAGCTCTTCAACAACAGGGTCGTGGTGAACGGTTCCATAGGCAACCGGCAGTACAGCACCGGCGACAAAGGCGACTTTGCGGGCGACCTGGACATAGACCTGAAGCTGGACCGCCAGGGCCAGTTCCGCCTGAAGCTCTTCTCCCACTCGGCCGACCAGTACACCACCTACCTCGACAACTCGCAGCGCAACGGAGTGGGCTTGAGCTGGCAGAAGGAATACAGCAACCTCCGCGACCTTTGGCGGAGCGTAACCAGGAAGCAGCGTCAGAAAGAGACGGGAGAGTCGTCCCGCAGGAACGAGACCGACGGAATCAGGACCCGCGAGACCGTCACCATAAAAATAGAGGCGGATGAGTAAGATAGCATTCCTCACCCTCGGCTGCAAGCTCAATTATGCCGAAACCTCAACCTACGAGCGCGGCTTCAAGGCCGCCGGATGGGATGTCGTGGGTTGGAGGGAGAAGGCCGACGCCTACCTCGTGAACACCTGTTCCGTCACTGCCACGGCCGACACCAAGTCCCGAAATCTCATACGCAAGGTCCACAGGATCAACCCCGAAGCCGAAATCTACGTAACGGGCTGCAGCGCCGAGCTGCGCCGGGCCTCGATCGAGGCCATAGAAGGCGTGACGAGAGTTTACGGGGCCGAAGAGAAATCGCTCGTGATACCGGGAGGCGGCGGCTGCGAAGGGGCGATTTTCCCCGCCTACAGCACCGGCGAACGCACCCGTTCATTCCTCAAGGTGCAGGACGGCTGCAACAATTTCTGCAAATACTGCACGGTGCCCTATGCCCGCGGAAGGAGCCGGAACGTGCCCGTCTGCGAATGCGTGAAAAATGCCCGGGCGATAGCTGCCGAAGGGGTCAAGGAGATAGTCCTCACGGGAGTCAACACCGGCGACTTCGGCAGGACCACCGGGGAATCGTTTCTCGACCTCCTGAAAGCGCTGAACGGGGTTGAAGGGATAGAACGCTACCGGATTTCATCGATAGAGCCCAACCTCCTGACCGACGAAATCGTCGGCTGGATTGCCTCCGGGACCAAATTCCAGCCCCACTTCCACATTCCCCTGCAGACCGGCAGCGACGAACTCCTCGGCCGTATGGGACGTCATTACGACACGGCCTTCTTCGAGGCAAAACTCAGCAGCATCAGGGAAAAGATGGAAGCCCCGGGAAAGCCGCTGGTATTCTTCGGGATAGACGTTATGGTGGGGCTTCCCGGCGAAACCCGGGAAATGTTCGAGGGCACGGTGCGTTTCCTTGAAAGAATCAGGCCGGCGTTCATCCACGTGTTCCCCTACTCCAGAAGGCCGGGAACCCCTGCGGCGCAGATGCCGGGCCAGGTGCCTGAACAGACAAAGGCCGAAAGGGTCGCAAGGCTGGAGGAACTCAGTTCCAGGCTGAACGCGGAATTCACCGCGGCAAACCGCGGAATACGGGAAAAGGTGCTCTGGGAAAGCACCGACAGGGGCGGAAGGATGGAAGGCTACACCGGCAACTACATCCGTCTGGAGCGCGAGTGGGACGAGACCCTCTGCGGCCGGCTCTGCGACGTGGTCATCTAACCCTCTATCACAAGCCCGTCGTAGGCGGGATGAACGTTCCCGGGCAGCATCTTGTCGAAGTCTTCATACTTGGGCAGCAGATGCGAGATATGGGTTATGTAGGAAGTCTTGGCGCCAACCCTTTCAAAGAAATCCAGACATTCCTGAAGCGAGGGATGGGCGTGATGGGTGCCTATCTTGACGCAGCCCAGCGTCACGGCCTCCAGGCCGCGGAGCTTCTCGAACTCGCAGTCGTCCATCATATTGATGTCGGTCAGATAAGCGATGTTGCCGAAGCGGTATCCCAGCACCGAAAGGACTTTTTTCTTATGATGCCAGCCCTGGATGGGGATTATCTCCACGCTGGCATCGACGGGATTCCTGGGAGGCAGATGCCTGAACCCGTAGCCCATTTCCCACTCGAGCCAGTCCTCAAGGGAATTGGAATGCACGGTGAAAGGGGCCGAGCCGCTGATGTTGTGGACGTGGAACTCCGGAGCGCCCTGGTATTTCTCGTCGGCAAAGGCGTAGGGGTATTCGCCACGCAGGGACTGCTCCACGTATTTCTCGCAGAATATGTTTATGGGATGGTGCTCCACAAGGTTGAAGGCGCGCACGTCGTCAAGGCCGCCGGTGTGGTCCTTGTGATTGTGGGTCAGGAGGATGGCGTCTATGTGCCTTATTCCCGAGCGCAGCATCTGGGTGCGGAAGTCGGGGCCGGCGTCGACCAGGATCGAAAGGCCGTCGTATTCAACGAAGACCGAAGCGCGCAGGCGCTTGTCGCGGGGGTCGGCGCTGGTGCATTTCTCGCAGTCGCAGCCTATCATCGGCAGGCCCTGGGAGGTCCCGGTACCCAGAAAAGTGAGTTTAGTCCTTGTCATATTCCACTGTGAATCTTGACCAGGCGGCCTTGCCGGCCACGGGGGGATTCTTTTTTGCGACGCTCACCTTCAGGTCTTCCAGTTCCGGGAAGGCGGCCGCCACGCAGGAGGCTATGCGCGCCGCAACGTTTTCTATAAGGTTTGACGGTTCGGCCATCCGCTCGGCCACAAGGTCGTAGATTCCCGAATAGTCCGGCACGTCGGAAAGGTCGTCGGAGAGAGCCGCGCGGGAGACATCGTACCTTGCGCTGAGGTCAACAACGAAGGTATTGCCCCGATCCCTTTCCTCGGGCAGGCAGCCGTGGAAGGAGTGAAACTCCATTCCTGTCAGTTCCAGGGTTCCTTTCATCTTGCAAGTATTATGAACACGCAGGGACGCTTGCCGATGGGGGCGGGCTGCAGTTTCTTCCACTGCGCCGCACTCGTCGTCCGTATGCTCTGGGTCGGGAGGGTCAGGTCGGCCGCAACGCAGATGCAGGTGGAGGGTTGCAGGACCTGGAGCATATCGGCAAAGAGGGAGTCGTTGCGGTAAGGGGTTTCTATCATTATCTGGCTCTGCCCCAGCTGTCTGGAGGTCTTCTCCATCTCGCGAAGGGTCTGGCGGCGCTCCTCTGTCTTGGCAGGGATGTAGCCCCGGAAGGCGAAGGACTGGCCGTTGAGCCCGGAGGCCATCAGGGCCAGCATAAGGGAGGAAGGGCCAACCAGCGGCACCACCTCCACTCCCTGCTCGTGGCACAGGGCGACGAGCCTGGCACCGGGGTCGGCGACGGCGGGAAGTCCGGCCTCGGAGATGAGGCCGACGTCGCCTTTGTCGAACAGGGCCATATAAGAGCGAACCGCGCCGTCGTCGGTGTGCTCGTTGAGTTCGTGGAACTCCAGTTCGTCGATGTGCCCGCGGAGCCCTGCGGCGGAAAGATACCGGCGCACGGTGCGCAGTTCCTCCACGACGAAGCACTTCAGGGAGCAGGCCTTGCCCAGCACTCCCGCGGGAAGGACTTCCTCCAGCGGGCAGTCGCCAAGGGGCGAGGGTATGAGATAGAGTCGGCCTTTCATCATCAAAGGAAACGAAAAGGCACCGGCATTTGCGGGCCGGCGCCTTTATCGATGAAGCATATTAAAGCTGGGGACCAGCTGCAACGAGGGCCTTGCCGGCGTCGTTGGTGGTGTACTTGCCGAAGTTCTTGATGAAGCGGCCGGCCAGATCCTTTGCCTTCTCGTCCCAGACGGAAGCGTCGGCGTAGGTGTCGCGAGGGTCGAGGATGCCGGTGTCAACACCCTTGAGTTCGGTGGGAACCTCGAAGTTGAAGTAAGGGATCTGCTTGGTGGGAGCCTTGTCGATGCTGCCGTCGAGGATGGCGTCGATGATGCCGCGGGTGTCGCGGATGCTGATGCGCTTGCCGGTGCCGTTCCAGCCGGTGTTCACGAGGTAAGCCTTGGCGCCGCTCTTCTCCATCTTCTTGACGAGTTCCTCGGCATACTTGGTGGGATGCAGCTCGAGGAAGGCCTGGCCGAAGCAGGCGCTGAAGGTGGGAGTGGGCTCGGTGATTCCGCGCTCGGTACCTGCGAGCTTGGCGGTGAAGCCGCTCAGGAAGTAGTACTTGCACTGCTCGGGGGTGAGGATGGAAACGGGAGGGAGAACTCCGAAGGCGTCGGCCGACAGGAAGATGACCTGCTTTGCAGCGGGACCCTGGCTGTAGGGACGGACGATCTTGTTGATGTGATAGATGGGATAGCTCACGCGGGTGTTCTCGGTGACGCTCTTGTCGGCGAAGTCGATCTTGCCCTCGGCGTCAACGGTGACGTTCTCGAGGAGGGCGTCGCGATGGATGGCGTTGTAGATGTCGGGCTCGGACTCCTTGTCGAGGTTGATGACCTTGGCGTAGCAGCCGCCCTCGAAGTTGAAGACGCCCTCGTCGTCCCAGCCATGCTCGTCGTCACCGATGAGAAGGCGCTTGGGGTCGGTGGAAAGGGTGGTCTTGCCGGTGCCGCTCAGGCCGAAGAAGATGGCGGTGTTCTCGCCGTTCATGTCGGTGTTGGCGGAGCAGTGCATTGCTGCGATGCCCTTGAGGGGGAGGTAGTAGTTCATCATCGAGAAGAGGCCCTTCTTCATCTCACCGCCGTACCAGGTGTTGAGGATGACCTGCTCCTTGCTGGTCACGTTGAAGGCGACGCAGGTGTCGGTGCGGAGACCAAGCTCGGCAAAGTTGCTGACCTTTGCCTTGGAAGCGCAGTAAACCACGAAATCGGGCTCCTGCTCGAACTCGGCCTCGTTCTGCGGGCGGATGAACATATTGGTGACGAAATGAGCCTGCCAGGCGACCTCCATTATGAAGCGGACCTTCATACGGGTGTCCTTGTGGGTGCCGCAGAAACCGTCGACCACGAAAAGGCGCTTGCCGCAGAGCTGGCCGACAGCGATCTTCTTGACCTCTGCCCAGACCTCCTGGGACATCTCGTGGTTGTCGTTGGGATACTCGGGGGAATTCCACCATACGGTGTCCTTGGAGTTCTCGTCCATGACGATGTACTTGTCCTTGGGGGAACGGCCGGTGTATACGCCGGTCATCACATTTATGGCGCCGAGTTCGGTCAGCTGACCTTTGTCGAAGCCCTCGAGACCGGGTTTGGTCTCTTCGTTGTAAAGAACCTCGTAAGTAGGGTTGTAGAGAACCTCGGTAGTTCCCTGGATGCCGTACTTGCTCAAATCGATTTTTGACATAATTTGATGTATTAAAAGTTTAAACTTGTTTCCTACGCCGAAATTGGTGCAAATTTAGCAAAAATTTGTCATTGGTCAAAATGTTTGGTAACTTTACGACGCGGAAAATCAAGCCGCACCAAATTACGGAATGTCTATGCTCAAACACGAGCTGGCCATAGATCTTGGCACAGCGAATACAGTCATCTACCAGAACGGAAAGATAGTTCTGGACGAACCCTCGATAGTGGCCCTTGACTCCAGGTCCGGCGCACTGCGCGCCATCGGAAGCCAGGCCCAGCTGATGGAGGGAAAGGAGAACCCGGGAATCGTCACCGTCCGTCCCCTGATAAGCGGCGTCATAGCCGACTTCAACGCGGCCGAGCAGATGATAAAGGGCTTCATCCAGAAGGCCTCGGGCCACACCAGCAGGCTCTTCACCCCGAGCTACAAGCTCGTCATAGGAATCCCCAAGGGCTCCACCCCCGTGGAGATAAGGGCCGTGCGCGACTCCTCCGAGCACGCCGGCGGGCGCGACGTCTATCTCGTCTATGAGCCTATGGCCAGCGCCCTTGGAATAGGGCTCGACGTCCTGGCCCCGAGGGGCAATATGATAGTGGACATAGGCGGCGGCGCCCCCGAAGTCGGCGTCATTTCCGTGGGCGGCTGAGTGGAGGCCGGCAGCATCCGCACCGCCGGCAACGAGATCACGGCCGACATAGTCGATTACCTGAGCCGCCAGCACGGCATCAAGGTGGGAACCCCCACCGCGGAGCAGATCAAGAAGACCATCGGCTCGGTGCTCACGGAACTCCCCGAGGACGAAGAGGCGCCCGAGCCCTACAAGATAAGGGGCAAGAACGTCGTCACCGCACATCCCGTGGAAACGGAGATAGGCTACGAGGAAATCGCCCACTGCATCGACGGCACCATCCGCAAGATCGAGGAGGCCATACTCCACGTGCTCTCCCTCACTCCCCCCGAACTCTACTCCGACATAGTGGAGAGGGGTATCTGGCTTGCCGGCGGAGGGTCGCTCCTGCGAGGCATCGCCCAGCGTTTCTCCGATATGTCCGGCATACAGTTCCACGTTGCCGACGACCCCCTGAAAGCCGTGGGCCGAGGAACCTGCGAGGCCATCAAGCACGTCGAGAAGTATCCCTTCCTGATGCGTTAGGGCGTGGGCGAGCTGGCCACCGGTATCCAGTTTCTCGGCGGGGTCGGTCCCAAAAGGGCGGCGCTGCTGGAAAGGGAACTGGGCCTGTCAACCCTGGGAGACCTGATCCGGTTCTACCCGTTCAGGTACATAGACCGCAGCAGCATCACCCCGATTGCGCAAGTCACCCCCGACCTCGCCTGGGTCCAGATCCAGGCAAAGGTGGTCAGCCGCAACCTCATCAACATCAAGCATCTGAGCGTTGTCGTGGAGGATTCCACCGGCAGGCTGGAGACGGTGTTCTTCAAAGGCGTCAAATGGGTCTGGGACAAGCTGGAACCCGGCAGGACCTTCGTCTTCTTCGGGAAGCCGCAGGAATACAACGGCAGAATCAATATGGTCCACCCTGAAATAGACCTCCCGCAGGAGGGGTCTATGGTCCAGTCCTGCCTGACGGGAGTCTATCCCAGCACCGAAAAGCTGAAAAGCGGCGGCATCACCGGCAAGGTGATGTGCAAACTGCAGCAGTCGGCCCTGGGGCTGTGCCTTCCCGAAGTGGAGGAGAGCCTGCCGGAGTACGTGCTCCGCGACCTCGGCCTCTGCTCCCTGCAGTACGCCCTCAAGAACATACATTTCCCCTCCGACTCCTATGCCCTGCAGAAAGCCACCAGAAGGTTGAAGCTGGAAGAGCTCTTCTATCTTCAGCTCTGCCTCCTGAAGCAGAAATATGTGCGTTCCAGGGCCGTCCACGGCATACCGATGCCCAAGGTGGGGCAGCCCTTCCACGCCTGCTACAACGCCCTCCCCTACCGGCTGACCGGGGCCCAGCAGCGGGTGATAAAGGAAATCCGGAGCGACCTTGCCGGCGGCAGCCAGATGAACCGCCTGCTCCAGGGCGACGTCGGGTCCGGCAAGACAATGGTGGCCGTGCTCAGCGCCCTCATCGCGGTGGGGAACGGCTTCCAGGCCTGCATAATGGCCCCCACGGAAGTCCTTGCGCAGCAACACTTTGCCAACATAAAGCGCTACCTTGAGCCCACGGGCGTGGAATGTGCCCTGCTCACCGGCAGCGTGAAGCAGAAGGACCGCAGGCCAGTCCTCGAGGGGCTCGCCGACGGTTCGGTGGGAATAACGGTCGGCACGCACGCCCTTCTGGAAGACCCCGTCGTCTTCAGGAACCTGGGCCTTGCCATAATCGACGAACAGCACCGCTTCGGGGTGGACCAGCGCTCCAAGCTCTGGGCCAAGGGGCCGGCAGAAGGATTCGCGCCCCACATACTGGTGATGACGGCCACACCCATCCCCAGGACTCTGGCTATGACTCTCTACGGCGATCTTGACGTGAGCGTCCTGGACGAGATGCCCCCGGGCAGGAAACCCATACAGACAATGCTCATCGGGGAGGAGAAGCGCCGGGCGATGTACAACTTCATCAAGAAAGAGATAGCGGCGGGGAGGCAGGTCTTCGTGGTTTATCCAATGATATTCGAGAGCGAGAAGACCGACATGCAGAACCTGGAACGCGGCTACGAAGACATAATAAAGGCATTTCCCCTGGAGCAAGGCTACAAGGTGGCCATCGTGCACGGGCAGCAGACCCCGGAGCAGAAGGCCTTCAATATGGACGCATTCGCCGCCGGAAGGGCGCAGATACTGGTTTCCACCACAGTGATAGAAGTGGGAGTGGACGTACCCAACGCCAGCGTCATGGTGATAGAATCGGCCCACCGCTTCGGCCTGAGCCAGCTGCACCAGCTCCGCGGCAGGGTCGGGCGCGGCGCAGAAAAGTCGTACTGCATCCTGATGCGCGACTCCAAAATCGGGGCGGAGGCCCTCCAGAGGCTGGAGCTGATGGTAAGGACCGACAACGGCTTCGAGATAGCCGACGAAGACATGCGTATGCGCGGCCCCGGAGACCTCGAGGGAACCCAGCAGAGCGGCCTTCCCGTGACGCTCGGGATAGCCTCGCTGGCAAAGGACGGCCTGCTGCTGGAGGAAGCCAGGAACTATGCCTCGCGCGTGCTCGAGGCCGACCCCACGCTGCAGAGCCCGGAGAACGCGATTCTGGCAAGGGAACTGCGCAAAGGCAAGTACGAAATCAAGGATTACAGCACAATCAGTTGACCGATTGGAAAATTTTGCTTATATTAGTTGGTCGAAACAAAGTCACACTAAACAATAAGCAAAATGCCAAACAAATTACAGGAGCTTACAGACAAACTCTACAAGGAAGGTCTGTCGAAGGGGAAGGAAGAGGGAGAGCGCATTCTGGAGGAAGCGCAGAAGCAGGCCGCAGCCCTCGTGGAGAACGCCAGGGCCGAGGCGGACGCAATACTCGCCGCGGCGCACAAGGAAGCCGCCGACCGCAAGGCCAAGACAGAATCCGACCTCAAGATGGCCTCGGCCCAGTGCCTCCAGGCCACAAGGAAGGACATCGAGAACCTCGTTGTAACGAAGATCTGCTCGGAGCAGGTGTCCAAGGCCCTCTCGGACCCGGAATTTCTGAAGGAGACCATCACCGAAGTGGCAAAGAGATTCAGCGCCACGGAAGCCGCCGACATAGCCCTCGTCCTCCCCGAGAAGCTCAAGACCGGGCTCGAGCCCTGGGTCGCCGGAGAACTTTCCAAGGTTCTCGGAGCGGGAGTAAGCGCAAGCTTCAGCAAGAAAATCGCCGGAGGCTTCACCATCGGCCCCGCCGACGGCAGCTATTTCGTGAACCTCACCGACGAGAGCTTCAGCGAGCTCATAGGCGGTTACCTTCGTCCTGTCACGAGAAAACTCCTCTTCGGTGAATAATTACGAATACATAATCGCCTCGCTGCCGGTTCTGCAGCAGGACGACAGGAACGCCGCCTCCCTTGACGCCGGCGCCCTTCTCGGCGCAATCAGGGAGCAGCTTTCAAGCAAAGATCGGGGGAAGTTTGACTTCTTCCTCAGCGGCCGGGAGCCGGAAAATCTCTGCGAAGACTTCTACCGCAGGGCCCTGGCATCCGGGCAGGGCTTCACGCGGGAGTGGTACGCCTATGACCTTCAGATGCGCAACGCCAAGGTCCGTTACCTCAACTCCGCCCTCGGGCGCCCTTCCGGGCAGGACGTCATAGCCCTCACGGAAGACGACGGGGCAGCCGACGACGAAGAAATCCGCGCCGTCCTGGAAAGGAAGGACATACTCGCCAGGGAGAAGGGGCTGGACGACCTTCTCTGGCGCAAGGCCGAGGACCTGGCCCTGATGCACGTGTTCGACCTGGACGTGATCCTCTCGTTCACCGCGCGTCTTCAGATAATAGACCGCTGGCTCAGGCTCGACCCCGAAACGGGGCGCGTCCTGTTCCGCAAACTAGTTCAGGAAATAAGAAACAACAAATAGACATATGGCAACTAAAGGAAAGGTTACGGGAATAGTCTCGAACCTCGTTACGGTGCAGGTCGACGGGCCTGTGGCAGAGAATGAGCTCTGCCACATCAACCTTGCCGGCACCGACCTGCTCGCCGAGGTCATCAAAGTTACCGGCAGCAGTGCATCGGTCCAGGTGTTCGAAAGCACCCGCGGGCTGAAGAACGGCGATTCAGTGGAATTTCTGGGCAGGATGCTCGAGGCCACCCTCGGCCCGGGCCTGCTGTCGAGCGTGTATGACGGTCTGCAGAACGACCTCACCACGATGACGGGAGTGTTCCTGAAGAGAGGCGAGTACACCGACCCTCTCGACCGCGTGAAACTCTGGGACTTCACTCCCCTGGCCAAGGAGGGCGACAAAGTTTCGGCCGCCGACTGGCTCGGAGAAGTGAAGGAGGGCTGGCTGCCCCACAAGATAATGGTGCCGTTCAGCTTCAAGGGCGAGTACACCGTGAAGTCGGTGGCCCCGGCCGGCAGTTACAACGTCGATACGGAAATCGCCGTGCTCTCCGACTCCGAGGGGAACGACATAAAAGTGACGATGACCCAGAAATGGCCCGTGAAGGTGGCAATCAAAGGCTACCGCGAGAAGCCGCGTCCCTCGAAGATTATGGAGACGGGCGTGCGCGTGATCGACTCCTTCGACCCTATCGCGGAGGGCGGAACCGGGTTCATCCCCGGCCCCTTCGGCTGCGGAAAGACGGTGCTCCAGCACGCCATAGCCAAGCAGGGCGAGGCCGACGTGATAGTGATGGCGGCCTGCGGAGAGCGCGCCAACGAGGTTGTGGAGATCTTCACCGAGTTCCCCGAGCTCATCGACCCTCACACGGGGCGTCACCTGATGGAGCGCACCACCATAATCTGCAACACCTCCAATATGCCGGTCGCCGCGCGAGAGGCCTCGGTCTATACCGCAATGACCATCTGCGAGTACTACAGGGCGATGGGCCTGAGGTGCCTGCTGCTCGCCGACTCCACCTCCCGCTGGGCACAGGCCCTGCGCGAGATGAGCAACCGTATGGAGGAGCTCCCCGGCCAGGACGCGTTCCCCGTGGACCTCTCTTCCATAATAAGCAACTTCTACTCCCGCGCAGGAATGGTGGTTCTGAACAACGGGCAGACGGGCGCGGTGACCTTCATCGGCACCGTCTCCCCCGCCGGAGGAAACCTCAAGGAACCCGTGACCGAGAGCACCAAGAAGGCCGCCCGCTGCTTCTACGCCCTGGAGCAGAGCCGCGCCGACCAGAAGCGCTACCCCGCCGTGAACCCCATAGAAAGCTACTCCAAGTATCTGGAATACCCTGAAATCCAGGAATTCCTGGATCAGAAGGTGGAGCCCGGATGGGTAGGCAAGGTGCTCAAGGCCAAAAACTTCGTGCGCCGCGGCCGGGAAATGGCCGACCAGATCAACATCCTCGGCGACGACGGCGTGCCGATGAGCTACCACGAGGCCTTCTGGAAGAGCGAACTCATCGACTTCGCCTTCCTCCAGCAGGACGCGTTCGACTCCGTGGACGCCCTCTGCCCCATTGAGAGGCAGAAGTATATGCTCGACCTGATTCTCGGAATCTGCGACCGAAGCTTCGACTTCCCCGACTACGAGAAGTGCCGCTCCTACTTCAAGGAAATGATCAACGTGCTGCGCCAGATGAACTATTCGCAGTGGGGCAGCGAGAACTTCGACAATTACCGCACAAAACTCAGCGAACTCCTTTCTCAAAATGGCAAATAAAGCATACCAGCGCACCTATACGCAGCTCCAGGCCATAACCAAGGCCACCGTGACCCTCAACGCGGGTGGCGTTGCGAACGACGAACTGGCCACCGTCGGCGGCAAGCTCGCACAGATAGTCAAGACGAAGGGCGGCAGCGTGACCCTGCAGGTGTTCTCCGGCACGGAGGGCATCCCTACGAACGCCGAGGTCAGCTTCCGCGGAGCTCCCCCCACCCTGAAGGTCGGCGAGCAGCTTTCGGGCCGCTTCTTCAACGCCTACGGCTCCCCCATCGACGGAGGTCCCGAAATCGAGGGAGAGGAGCGCGAGGTGGGCGGGCCTTCGGTTAACCCGTACAAGCGCCGCCAGCCCTCCGAGCTGATTCCCACCGGAATCGCCGGAATCGACCTCAACAACACCCTGGTCTCCGGCCAGAAGATTCCTTTCTTCGCCGACCCCGACCAGCCCTACAACC
>R16__coassemble_1161_pt1 | contig 23054 bp, 19 predicted proteins | sample R16__metabat2_low_PE_012 | metagenome-assembled genome bin R16
GATTCTTTATCAGGGCTTTTTAACTTTTTTAGCAGCATAGGCTGCGGAATTTAGGATAACACGCATTTGAAATTATAAAGATAATCGCTACATTTACGGAAGATTTTTCAAATCAATCAAAGATGAAACGTTTTCTGTTTGCCTTGTCGGCATTGTCTGTATTGCTGCTCGCCGCCTGTGAGAAGAATGGTTCCGACCAGAAGGAACCCGCAAAGGAGGCCACGGAGATACTGCCCGCCAGCAGCCGGCCCGTTTACATTTCCCCCAATGTAGGCCGTTCGATTCTCAAAAAGGCCCTGGAGCAGACTTTCACGAACCAGGTTCCGCTCGCGGATGCGGAAGTTGCCTTTTTCGGCACTTCGGACGATGAAACCGCCTGCGCGGATTTTGTCGAAGACGGCGGTTTTGCATTCTTCTGTGATTTGAACGATGAGTTCCGCCAGAGTCAGGCGAAGGAAGGATCCCTGCTCGGGGGCGTTCCGTTCTATGACAACGACACGTCCGACGAGGACGTGGAGAATATGATGCTTCACGGTTATGACAACTGCGGGAACACCTTTTCCATTCCCTGGCCATTCGACGTAAACATATGCGAGGACCCGGATACTCCCGCGACCTCGGACACCGGCTCGACGACCCCCGTGGAGGGCGACCCTGATCCCGAGAATCCGGAAGATTACGAGGATCCTTCCGAATTTTCACTTCCCGAATACGATGAGAATCTCATAAGAAAACATCTGGGCGAACTTGTTTCGTGGCTTGACGACGGAAATCACCTGGCCTCGCAGGCGACTCCCTCCGACGACGCCTCTCTTTCCGCAAACGAGGACGTTATGGATTTGAATCTGCTGGGAGAGCGTCATCATTTCTCCTGCCCCGTTTCGATAAACGCCTATATCGACAAAGCGGCAAGCTCAGATCCCGATTATCTCTACAAGAAAGGTGAAATCATAGGCGACATCGAAATCACCCCGCTGTACGCCTCGTCCGCGAACGACGCATCCGATGCCGGAGACTATTATATAGTGAGAATGGACCTGACAGCCAAAAACGGCACGATGTGGGGCCCCATCACACACAATCACGGTGGCTGCAACATCCGCATCATCGGATTTTATCTCGAGAAAATAAATCTGATCGCATCGATAACAGACCAGAACGGCAACGAGCTCCCGGTCGTGCGATTCAAGCCATCCGACGGCAGCCCTGTGCCGGCTAGCAATATGGGCAGTTCCTCCTATCAGGAAACAAAGAGCTACGGCTTCTCTGCAGGAATTTCTTCAATCGGATTGAACGGTGGCACGAGAAAAGGCATGCTTACATTTACAGCCACATTCAACGCATCCTGGTCAAAAACCACAACCAGATCCATTGAAGACATGCAGGTTACGCTCAACACTCCCGACAACGAGGTGAATTATATTTTGGACGTCCACAACATCAACAATGGCCGCGACTGGGACAACGTGGGCAAGGACATCGCCACACACTACCCCGAAATCTGCCGTTCCGACATGAACTTCACCTGCAGTTGGGTGTGGTTCATTCCGAGCGCCTACAATTCGTCCGTCGGCGTGAAAGACGACAGCGAAACGAAATTCAACTTCAATTTCAAGATGCAGCCGCAGTATGGCGTTTACAGTTGGTGGAGAGGCGCATCCTGGAGCAGCAGGAAGCACTTCATCCCCAACGCCAAGAAGATGGAGATTGACGACGAGACGACAATATCGGATAAATCGTTCAATTGGATGTATATCGGCGATATCAAGATGCCCGCGGCTGTCCGCAAAAGATTCGGTTACATCGAACTGACGAACATGTCCTCGACTTATACGCTCAGCAATGTCAGGGTTGTCCCGGCCGATGTCGAGGACGCGGATTGGGAGGACATATCCGGAGCCATAAACCAGAATCAGTCGATGGACATTGCGCTTGCCGAAGGAAAATACAATCTGGAATATACATTCATAAACCCTCAGGACAACACCGGGATAGCCACCTACTACGTCAACAATATCACCGTAACCCAGGGCCGCACCAAGTCGGAGAGCACCGTCAAAATAGCCAGTACGGACGGCAAGAAAAAATAATGACACAACACAATTTCCCGAACAGTATGAAAGCAAAATTCTTTTTTATATTCGCCGCGCTGGCACTTGTCTTTTCCTGCACCAAGATAGATGACGAGTCAGAAAAAGGCAACAAAACAGAAGACGATTCCGGAGAAGTCATAGTGACGTCCTCTTTCACTGCCATAGCGATTACGGTCAACGGGTTCACGTATGTCACTTATGCAGACGAACTTTCCATTTTCAAGGAAAGAGGCATCGAATTCACTTCCGGATGCGAGGCGAAGGTATTTGACCAGTATGTGAACTGGTTCCTGAGCGAAGAACGGCACGATCTGGTCCTGTCCCTCAAAGACAAGAGCGGGGCCTGGAGCAGTTATGACGGCAAAAACGCGTATCTGGAATACCTGAACGCGAATCAGACGGATTTCAGTGGCGTGATTGTCTGTGAGACGCTGACAAAACGGGCGAATGTCGCCTCCGGACTCGAGGCCGCGCAGGTCACGAAAGCGAAAAAGAAATATGAAATCGAAGTGGACGGGTTCGGAAAGACGACCGAACCCAAGATCATAGATTTCAGCAAGAATCCGAGCGGCATTGACTTCTATTGCACGGACGACTATGACGTGCATCTCACGAATTATCTGGTATGGTTGCTCGACAACGAAACCAGAGACTTCAAATTCCGCATCCTGGACGCCGGGAGCGGCTCGGAGGTGTCTGCATACAAGGCAACGCAGGGAAAGTGCGTCGAATTCAGTCAGGCCGATTATTCCGAAGATGATTATCCTGGAGTCGGATACGGAGTACACGTAGCCCTGACTTACGGCAGTTTCTCCCGATAAGCCCTCGCTGAATCCGGCCTCGAGGCATCACTCCAAAATCGTGTCCTCGTACGTGGTCTTGTCTTTGTACACTTCCACGTATCTCTTTTTGTATTTGCCGAGCACATCGCCGCTGTTACCGTCCACGATGGAGTAAACTATGTCGTATTTCCCTTCCCTCAGGAGCAGGGAGAAGCCTTCGTCCGTGCCGTAAACTCCGCCGGGAGCGGCATACGGGGAGGTGGCTATCCCTTCCTCGCCGGCCCTGTAGATTGCGACGTCTTCCACATAGTTGTTCGTGAGGTTGGCGAAATTGAGAGTGCCGGCCGGGATGCGGTTCATATTGCACAGGGAGTCCGTGAATTCAGAGTGGAGTGACTTGGTCGGGCAGTGGTTGTACTCGGTGGAGCCGTAACTCGTGCCGACGTATGCATTGTACGAGTATTTGGGAGTCATCTTTACCTGCATAATCATATGGCCCTTGGCATAATCCGCCGAAACGTCATAGCCGTTCTTCACGTGCCATATCCAGGAGAAATTTATCTTCTGGTCGGTCAGGAACACCGGGGGGACATAGTCGTTGGAAATGTTCCAGGAGATGAAATCGTAGTTGATCTCGCCTGAGTTTATGTCTATGTTTTCTTCCACGGTCTGGTCCGGCAGAGAGCGGCTCTGGGTGTTTATGAAACTGAACGTGGGGCTGACGAATCCCAGACAGGTTCCTTTCCAGACCTCCTTGTACATCGATTCTATATTGATGAAGCCGTCCGGATCAGTTATCTGCTCATCGGGATTTATCGGCACAGATTCATCGACTTTGGCGGCTCCGACCTGTATCTGCGCCTTCACGCCGATATTGAACCCCGTGGTGTACACCGTGCTTCCTATCGTGGTCTGCGGCTGCGGGGTCTGCATGAATCCGAGGCTATCCTTCGGGATGGCCTCTCCCTTGGAATTGAGCAGATTGAAGGCAATGCTCAAGGTATCCATATAGTATCCGTACTCTCCGCGTATGATGGATGAAACCTTGTCTGTGTACTTGTCCATCGCCGGATTCACGGCCGAAACGCCGTTGTGGACGATTATCTGTCCGTCTATGGCATAGTAGTCGCCGGAAGTGTCGTATTTGCCGAAGATATGGAAAGGAAGGAGGTCGTACTTCACCTCGATATATCCCTTCGCCTCAGGCATATAGAATATATAGTCGTCCCTGTCTATCATCTCGTATTTGTAGTAATGACCTGTCGGGGCGATGTCGTACTCGAATTTGTGCGAATAGCGCACGTAGTTTTCGTGCACGTCCGTCAGAGAAGCGTTGCATTCTCGTATCGAAACGGCCCGTTCCTGCTTCGTGCAGGAAAAAAGACAGGCGAAGGCCAGCAGAGCGGCCGTTGCGGCATTTCTCATTGCAACTCAGCGTCGATTGTGTCCCTGGCCGTGTTGTTCGCGGCGGTCACGGGGACATTTCTTATTATGTAGGAACCTTTCTTTGCGCTCGTGTCTCCGTCATAGACGTCGAACAGGACGTCGTATGTGCCAACCGGAACCTGCAGCATCGTGGAAGCGTCTTTCTTTACGGCCTCGTTGTCGGTAGCGACAATCTCTTCGGTGGATATGTCTCGAATCCGGATGTTCTTGAGATACGAGTTCTTGGTATTGGCCAGTGAAATCGTACCCATAAGGGTTCTGCACGGGGCCTTGAGGTCGAATTCGTAAACCTTGCCGGGACCGTAGTTAAGAAAGTCTTCCCAATTCTGGTGCGGGTAGAAGATTCTTTCGTCGTGGAAGCCCTCGCAAGACCAGGTCGCGTGTCTCCATTCGTATCCGTATATCGGAATCACGATCACCCTCATCTTGAAGTGTTCGGCGGAGTCGTTATCCTTCGTCTGCTTCACGTGCCAGCACCAGGTCCCTTTCAGATTCTGGTCGCTTCTGGCAATCTTCGGGATGGCTTTTTCGGTGTCGTCTTCCTCCTGGATGTTCATATTGGTGAAATCGTAGTTGACGTCACAAGGGGATTTGTGGCTTGTGTACATCGACACCGTCTGGTCGTTGAACTCTTCGGTCCTGGAATTGGACCAGGTCCAGGAGGCGCCGACAGTGATGTTGCCCGAGAATTTGCCTCCCGAGACGCCGAACTGCCCGGAAACGCTCAAGTTGGTGGAGAAGCCGTGGGTGTATGAGGTGGAGCCTTCGGTGGGACCTGGCACGGGGGATTCGAGGAAATCGATGCGCTCCGCTCCGAGAGGGTTGCCGTCCTGATCCAGCAGCTGGCTGCGCAGCTTGAAGGCCTTTCCGTAGAAAATGTGCGCGTAGGTGACTATGAGGCCATGTTTCTTTTTATACACGTCGTACATCGGCTTGTTGTGGGCCAGGAGGGTGTAGTTGATGAAGTAGTAGTCTCCGCTCAGGTTTTCGTTTTCGGAATATGCGTAGAAAGGAATTATGTTCATGTTCAGCGAGACGCTGGAGTGCCTTGACACCTTGTCGGGATCGGACCAGGTGACGTGCGAGAATTCGAAGTTTTTCGCGTCCACATTGAATTCGCCATCGAAAATCTGTGAAATCTCGCTGTTGCCGATGTATTCGGATATCACGTTTTCCTTGGTTTCCTTCAGAACGGCGCTCTTCTCTTTCTCCCTGGCATTGGCCCAGCTCACGAAGCCGCCTATCTTGGTGTTGAGGTACGAGGCGCTTTCGCTTCTGGGCACGGGAGAACTCTGGTAATTTGTGGAGAATTCCCCGCTCCCGGACTCGGTCGCCGTCTCGTCAGAGTTGTCGTCAGGCGTCTCGTCAGACGACTCGCATTCCGAATCGTGCAACTCGTACACGGAATTCTTGTACTGCGCTTTCAGAATTACCGCGGAGTCGGGGTCTATGCGGGCTATGATTTTGTCATCTTCCCCGGGACTGCCGGCAAGCGCGTAGCCGGCATCGGAATAGAATATGATTCCGGCCTCTTCGGCGGAGGAGGCATATTTGCTGATGCGCATCTCAAGGGCTTCCCTGATATATGACGGAATGTCTTCGGATGCAAAGAAGACGCTTCCGGCAAGGGTTTCGGAGGTGTCGTAGAGTATTTCTTCCGTAATGCCGCCGGATTCGGAAGCGTCGTTTTTGTTGCAGGAGACAAGCAGAAGTCCTGCGACAGCCAGAATGGAGAATATCTTGTTCATAATTTATTGTTTTTTACCTTTTGAGCTGGGGACAATCAGGGTTTCGGCGGTCTCGACCTGCACATCTTCGATCAGGTATTTTCCCTGCAATTCGGAAGTGTCCCCGTCATAGACCTCAAACTCGATGCTGTAGATGCCCTCCTGCAATTGGAATTCGGCAGTGGCGTCCTTTGCCAGTGCAGTTTCCCTCGAGGCAATGGCGTTGCCATCGGAGTCGAGCACCTTCACGTTCTTTATGTAGTTGGAATTTGTGGAACGGAAACTGACCAATCCCATCCTCAGACGGTTGGGCGGATCGAGCGTTATCGTAATGTCGGCGCTTCCGAGCTTTGCGCTGTCTTCGTTGCCCTCACAGTCCCAGGTGGTGTGCCTCCACATATACCCGAAGCGCATTTCTGCGGATATCTTCATGTTGAAGGACGTGGCGGTGTCGTTGTCCTTCGTGCCCGGCACCCTCCAGCACCAGGATGCCTCTCTGATCTGGTCGCCTCTGGCTATCGGCGGCACGGCCTTGTCGGTTTTGTCGGACTTGTGGGTATTCTTGCACTGGAAGGTGTAATCCACTTCTCCCGAGGACAAGGTCGACATTTTGATTTCCTGGTCATTGACAGTCTGTTTGGTGCTGCTCTCCCAGTTGAACGAGGCGCCCACCGTGCCGGCCAGGTTTTTACTTCCGGCATACTTGCCGAACTGACCCTTTATGTTCGCGTCCCAGGAAAAGCCGGAGGATACGGTTGTCTTGCCGTTGCTGGTCTCGGGCATCGGGGTCTTTTCCAGTTCGGCATTGCAGGAGAGGCCGGTTTTGACGGTTATCTCCTTTCCGTAGAAAATGTGGGCATAGGTCGGTACGAGTCCGTGATGTTTGGAATAGACGCCGTACATCGGGCCGTTGTAGGCCTTCACTGTCATACTCACGAAGTAGAAGTCTCCGCGGCAGTCCTCGTCATTCATTTCGTACGAGTAAAAGGGAAGGATGTCGTAGATGATCTGTACGCGTGAGTGCCTTGAAACTTTGTCGGCCGACGACCACACGACTTCCGAGAACACGAAGTTGTCCGCGCCTACAGGCACGTCCAGTATGTACTCCTGGCACATTTCGCGGTTGGAGAGGAGGGAATACAGGTTGTCCGTGCTTGTCTCGAGGAGCGTCTCCGACAGCTTCGAATTGATCCAACTCACCAGTCCGCTGATCTGGGAATTCACCCAATCGGGGGTCTCCTGGGTGGAGAGCGGCAGATTCTCCTCGTCGCCCTTTCGGATTTCGTATATGGAGCCGCCGCAGCAGGCCCTCAGAAGGATGCATTCCTCCGGAAGCGGGCAGACGGAGATTTTTCCGCTCTGCCCGGCACTTGAGGCCGAGACGGTTATGGTCGCCTCCTGAGCCGTGGATTCCGACGAGGTACGCATCCGGAAGGCCTCGGCTATGTATTGCGGCACAGACGGATCTATATAGACCGGCGCGCACAGCATTTCGGTAGTGTCGGTGTCCGTCGTCCCGGTGGAAGACTGGCTCAGATCGTCTTTCTCGCAGGAGCATATCAGAAGGATGGCCGCAAGCAACAGGATTTTTCTCTTCATATGGTGAATCATAATTGGAAGTGCAACGACATTCAAGTCCAAATTTACACAATTTTTACAAAAATCAGAATACCTGCAAAATAAAGTTGCTACCTTTGCAATTATGAAACAGTACACAAAAATAATTTTTGCGGCCCTGGCCGCCCTGATTGTTTGTTCCTGCAACAAATCCGTACCTGAAGACGACCCCGTCCCCACCCCCGCCGATGCCGACTACACCGTCATATTCTGGGGTATGTGCGGCGCCAACGACTTCGGAGTTGCCGCGGACATGTATTACCTGGCCGAAGATTATGTGAAAGGACGCATCGGAGACAACGTGAACATAGCCGGTCTCGTGAAGACCAGCGTCAACATCGCCAATCCCGAGGCTCCCGCCTTCGACAAGACCTATTACTTCGATTCCGCCGGAGCTGCCGGAAAGTCACTCAACGACGAAGATATGGACGTGGAAGACGTGACGAGCATCTACAACCACGCCTTCGCAGTGCTGAACGCTGAGCCCTATGCCGACACTTCCTTCCCCCTGAACAGCACCGACAGCCTGGCCGCGTTCATCAAGAAGACGGCCGAGAAATTCCCCGCGAAAAATTACGTGCTGATGGTCCTTGGCCACGGCGGCGGCTTCTCTCCCGCCGAGGAGACTCCGCTCACGAAAGCCTGTCTCTATGACAATTACAGGAACAGTGAGTATCTGACGGCCGACGCCATAGTGAGCGCCGTGAAGAAGTCGGGGCAGAAAATCCAGACCATCTTCACCCAGTGCTGCCTTATGGCCACGCTGGAGAACATTGCCGCCTACAGCCAGGTGTTCGACTACGGCATCCTCGCGGCCGAGGTGACATACAGCAACTATTTCCCCGAGTACCTTGTGAAACTCTCCGCCGCCGGCAGCGACGAGCAGCAGATGCAGGCCGCCTCGCGCGAACTGGTGGACTACTACGTGGGCACTCTGTCCGGCAGCAACGCCTACTACAGCACCCACGGGTTCTATGACCTTGGCAAAGCCTCCCAGCTGCTCTCCGCCGTGAAGGACATAGCCTCCTGGTACAGCGGGAACTTTCCTGCGTTCAAGGAGCAGATCGAGAACGCCGTGAGCAAGACCATTTTCTGCAACAACCTCGAGGGCACCGACACCGAGGGGCTCCGCGAGGAGCGCAAGTTCGTCCAGGCACTCTTCAACGAAGAGGACATCAGCGGCCTTATCGGAGAAATGACCTTCGGGGAGTTTATGATGGACTGGGCCCAGAAGATGGCCGACCTCCTGGACCATTCGATTTCCTACGGCTTCCCGCTCGCCCACCTGCTTTACGTCACCGCCACGGAAATAGAGAGCACCGCTTCCGCCGCCCAAAAGTCTGAATTCGAGGCTCTTGCCGACAAATATATGGACATCCTGATGTCTATGGCCTACATCCGCGCAACGCCCGTGCCTTCCAATGCCGACGACTATTATGAATACCTGTACACCTCGCCCACCATCAACATCTTCGCGATGAACGAGGATTATTTCATCCCGCTGTTCGGCCGTAACCAGGAAGAGACCTTTAACAAGTTTGTGGAGGCCATTGAGAGCGAAGACGTGGAGGCCGCGGGAGAAGCGATGGACGAGATGTTCGGCGGCACCCTCTTCGCCAACGAAGCTTCCCTGGAGCAGGTCAAGACGAACTACACTTCATCTGTCTTCGACCGTGAAGTGGGCTGGAGCGCATTTCTCAGCCAGCTGGAAATGAACCCCTCCGTCCTCTACAACCCCGACCGCCGTCAGATCAACGAGGACGTTTACGGTATGGAATAATGCGTATGAAACAGATTATCCTATTACTTGCACTTGCGGCGATTGCATCCTGCGCGCCCAAGACGAACAGCCCGGCGGCTGATTCATCCGACACTCAGGCAACGGAAGCCGTCGCCGGGCAGGAGCAGACGCTTCTCGGTGGCTACACCGAACAGCGGGAACCGACCGAAGAGGAACTGGATATCTTCCGACACGTGACGGGCGAGAGCGAAATGACCCTCAATCCCCTCTCGGTCTCCACCCAGGTCGTGGCGGGCCTCAACTACAAGTTCTGGTGCCGCTACGAAGACAGCGCCCACGACGCCTCCGGCCACTGCTGGGTCATCATCTACCGGGACCTGCAGGGGAACGCGACGCTCACGGGCATCGAGAAAGAATACTGAGCTGCTTAAATCGGCAGAATCACGAATACCAGCGCGTCCCAAAGGGCGTGGCTGACGACAAGTGCGGGCAGCAGCCGCGGCTGAAGGCGGTAGATAAAGCCCCAGACGGCCCCGGCCACGAGCGCGGCCATCACCAGCATGAAGTTGAAGGACCAGATGTGCACGAGACCATAGATGAGCACCGTCAGGAGGAAGGCGTGGTCGGCGGGAAAGCGCCAGGTGGCGATTTTAAGCAAGAGTTGTTTCTGTACAAAGCCGCGCCAGAAAAGTTCCTCGGCGGGGCCGATCACAAACAGCAGGAGCAGGGCGATGGTCCACGAGGGCAAGCCCTGCTTCATTGCATAAACGTCGTTCACCTGGCTCCTGGCGAAATCGAACATCCTTGAGGAAAGGAAATCGCCCACCCAGAAAATGCCCCAAAGTGCGAAGGCAATCGCCACGCCCAGCAGAATCTGCAGCAGCGGCCTATCGCACCTAAGGTCCTTCAGTACAGCGCCTTTCGTCCCGGTCACGGCCAGGACCGCAAGGATGCAGGCCGCCAGGCTCATCTCCAGCCAGAAATTCACGGACCCCGAGGTCCAGGGGCTGAACATCAGAAACCACAGCGCCGCCGCGGTGAGGATGGAGATGGTCAGGCGGCGGGAAGTCAAAGGACCGGACTGGTTCAAAGTTTTCAAAATATCGCGCTGACAAACAGTCCCGCCGAGAGCAGCAGCGAGAAAACAAGCTGGAGTTTTGCGGAGGCCTGGTCCAGGCCGGCCATCGTCCCGATGCCCTTCTGCTCGAAGTGCGAGGCCGCCTTAAGGTTCTTCCAGGCGGGGATGGCGGCAAGGAGCGAGACCAGCGCAAAAGGAGACATCCACCCCGCCGCCACGGCCACAATCACGCTGACGAACGGCACGCACATATAGGCCATATAGAGTTTCGCGGAGGCCTTGCCGCCGAGCAGCATTGCAAAGGATTTCATCCCGGCCTTGCCGTCCGACTCTATGTCGAAGGTATTGTTGGCGTGAAGCACCGAGACGGTGATGATACCCACCGGCAGCGCCAGCACCAGCACCTGCGGGAGGATTTCCCCCGTCACGACATATGCCGTTCCCAGCATAATCAGCACCGAGAAAATGATGAAGATGTCGAGGTCGCCCAGCGCGTGGTATTTAAGGAAGGAATACCCGGCGGTCAGCACCACGCCGACGCCGCCGATCACGAGCAGCTTCCAGCCGGTAAGGAGCGTCAGCACCAGGCCGATGCCGCAGCCTATGACGAAAAGTATGATGCTGAAAATCAGATACTCCCGCGGCTCGAATTTCTTGAAGACAAGGTTCGGCACGGCGAAGGCCTCCGGGTTGTCCACCCCCGTCTTATAGTCGAAATAGTCGCTCATCACGTTGCCCGCGGAGTGCAGAATCACCACGCCCAGCAGCGCAAGCACGAAGCAGATTACAGGCTTGACGCCCCCGGGCACCATCCCGAGGCTCAGAAGATACGCGAACGTTGCCACCACCGGCATCGTCGAGACCGGGAACGACCAATACCTGGTCACCGCCAGCCATTCTTTTGCTGAATGTTTCATATGGCTGCAAAGTTAGCCATTTTCGGAAAATTTCGTAAATTCGCATCATATTTCTAAACCGCATACATTATGGCAACAAAGTATTCCGGCACCCAGACCGAAAAAAACCTGGAAGCAGCGTTTGCTGGTGAGTCTCAGGCTCGCAACAAGTACACATATTTCGCATCCAAGGCAAAGAAGGAAGGCTTCGAGCAGATTGCGGCCCTCTTCCTCGAGACCGCAGACAACGAGAAGGAGCACGCAAAGCTCTGGTTCAAGGAACTTGACGGCATTGGCAGCACCGCGCAGAACCTCGCAGCCGCGGCCGCGGGCGAGAACTACGAGTGGACCGATATGTACGAGGGCTTTGCAAAGACCGCCGAAGAGGAGGGCTTCCCCGAACTCGCAGAGAAGTTCCGCGGTGTGGCCGCTATCGAGAAGCGCCACGAGGAACGCTACCGCGCCCTTCTGAAGAACGTGCAGACTGCATCAGTATTCGAGAAATCAGAGGTGAAGGTATGGGAATGCCGCAACTGCGGGCACATCGTGGTCGGCACCAAGGCTCCCGAAGTATGCCCCGTCTGCGCACACCCCCAGGCCTACTTCGAACTCCACAAAGAGAACTTCTAGCGCGGCCCCTCAGCCCGAAAAGGCGCGCAAATCCCTCGGCGATGTTCAGTCCTCGAACGGGCTGAACATCGTCGTACTCAGGTACTTCTCCGCCCTGTCGGGGAAGACGACGACTATGTTTCCCGACCGGATCTTCTGAGCGGTACGCACGGCGGCGAGCATAGCCGCGCCGCTGCTCATTCCCGCGAAGATGCCCTCTTCGCGGATGATTCTGCGCGCCATCTCAATGGCCTCCTCGCTCTCGACCATCTCCTGGGAATCGAGGATGGAAGGATTGTATATCTGGGGCACGATGGCCTCCTCCATATTCTTCAGACCCTGGATGTAGTGGCCGCGGATGGGCTGGGCGCACACGATCTTTATCTCGGGGTTCATTATCTTGAGGAACTTCGTCAGGCCCATAAGGGTGCCTGAAGTGCCTATGGCACCCACCAGATAGTCGATCTTTCCGCCGCACTGCTGCCAGATTTCTATGGCCGTGCTCTTGTAGTGGGCCATATAGTTGCCGGCATTGGAGAACTGGTCGGGCATAAAGTACTTTTCGGGGTTCTCCTCCACCATCCTGTGGGCCATCCTGATTGCGCCGTCGGTCCCCTCCTCTGCGGGAGTGAGGATGACCTTGCCGCCGTAGGAACGGATAATCTTGCGCCTTTCGATGGACACAGCGGCGCTCATCACTATCTCCACGGGATAACCCTTCACGATGCCGGCGATGGCCAGCCCTATGCCGGTGTTGCCGGAAGTGGGCTCGATTATGGTCTTGCCGGGGTAGAGTTTCCCCTCCTGCTCGGCCTGCTCGACCATAGCAACCGCTATCCTGTCCTTGATGCTGCCGGTGGGGTTGAAGCCTTCCAGCTTGGCGAATATGTTCACGCCGGGGTTCGGGTTGAGCTTGTTTATCCGTACCATCGGAGTGTTTCCTATGGCTCCGAGAATGTTGTCGTAAATCATAATACACTACCTGCGGGCTTGCCGCGGCGCAAATTTAGTGATATTCCGTTTGAAATTCACGGTTTTCGGTCAAAAAAACTTAATTTTGCCCGATTTACCCGCAGAAGTATGGACTACCTTATAAAAAACGCAACCCTGGTGAACGAAGGGCAGACCTTCCGGGCCGACGTCCTCGTGTCACGCGGCCGCATCGGACGGATTGAACGCTCAGGCGGCCTGAACGCAGAATCCGCCGCCACCGTCGTCATCGACGCCGCCTTCAAATACCTCATACCGGGGATCATCGACGAGCACGTCCACTTCCGCGAGCCGGGCCTCACCGCAAAGGCCGACATCGGCAGCGAGAGCCGGGCCGCGGTGGCCGGCGGCGTGACCTCCTTTATGGACATGCCCAACACCGTCCCCCCGACCACCACGCAAGAGCTCCTGCAACGGAAATTCGAGCTGGCGGCCGGGAAGTCGCTGGCGAACTACTCCTTCTACATAGGAGCCACGGCCGGCAATCTCGGCGAGGTCCTGAAGACCGACTTCAGCAGGGTCTGCGGCATCAAGCTTTTCCTGGGTTCCAGCACGGGAGATATGCTGCTGGACGACTCCGCGGCCCTGGAGGCCCTCTTCAGCGAGGCCCCGGCCCTGATAGCCGCGCACTGCGAGGACGAAGGGATCATACGGCGCAACACCGCCATTTTCAAGGAGATGGCGGCGCGGGGAGAAGTGGCCGCCGACGCCTCCCTCCACCCCCTCATCCGCAGCGCGGAGGCCTGCATCGAATCCACAAGGAGGGCCGTGGAACTGGCCGGCAGAACCGGGGCCCGGCTCCACGTCCTGCACGTTTCCACCGCCGGAGAACTCTCGCTGTTCCGCAGCGGCCTGCCCCTGGAGGATAAAAAAATCACCGCGGAAACCTGCCCGCACTACCTGCGCCTGAGCAGCGCCGACTGCGCGCGGCTCGGCTTCGGGATGAAGTGCAACCCCGCCATCAAGTCGGAGGCCGACCGCCTGGCCCTTCTGGAGGCCCTCGGCACGGGGATTATCGACACCATAGGCACCGACCACGCCCCACACCTTCCCGCAGAGAAGTTCACCGGAGACTGTTTCACCGCCAGGTCGGGCTTCCCCTCCGTCCAGCACGGCCTGCAGCTTATGACCGGCCTCGGGCTGCCCATAGAAGAGATCGTGAGGCTGATGTGCCACAACCCCGCCGTCCTTTACCGGATTCGGGAAAGGGGCTTCATCCGGGAAGGATACCACGCCGACCTCGTCCTGGTGGACCCCTCCCGCCCCGCGAGGATATCCGCGGAGGGCGAGTTCACCAAATGCGGATGGACCCCCTTCGAGGGGATGACGGTCCCCTCCACCGTCACCCACACCTTCGTGAACGGGAATCTCGTCTTCGAAAACGGAGTCTTCCACGAAGGGTCCCGCGGAGAAATGCTGAGGTTTTCTTGACCGCAGGTGAACAACGACACCGAAAAATACTTATATTAGCGCCCCGAAAAAACAATAAAGCCCTATAGCTATGTCAACATCATTGAACCTCATCAGCGAGTACAACCACGAAAGGGTACTCTTCGTCAACAACGAGAAAGCCGGCCTTCACGCCATCATCGCAGTCCACAACACCAATCTCGGTCCCGCCGTCGGCGGATGCCGTCTGTATCCATACGCCAATCTTGAAGACGCCCTGTTCGACGTACTCCGCCTCTCCAGGGGAATGAGCCACAAGAACGCCGCCGCCGGACTTCCCTGCGGAGGTGCAAAGGGTGTCATAATAGCTTCTCCCGCCCAGAAGACCCCCGCTCTGTTCGAGGCCTTCGGCGAGGCCGTCGAGAGCCTCGGAGGATGCTACTACACCGCCGAAGACGTGAACACCTGCGTGGAAGACATGAACCAGGTGATGCACAAGACCCAGTATGTCGTCGGCCGCGAGAACGTCAGCGGAGACCCTTCTCCCTTCACCGCCTACGGCACCTTCTGCGGCATCAAGGCCATAGCCAAGCAGCTCAACGGAACCGATGACCTCCACGGAGTGAAGATCGCCCTCCAGGGCCTCGGCCACGTAGGATTCGACCTCTGCCACCAGCTCTACGAAGCCGGCGCGGAACTCATCGTCTCCACCCACTCCAACCGCAAGAATATGGAAATCGCCGTAAACGAATGGGGCGCAAAGGAAGTCACCGACGAAGAGCTCTACGGAGTGGAGTGCGACATCCTCTCTCCCAACGCCCTCGGCGCCACCATCAACTACACCACTCTCCCTATGCTGAAGTGCCGCGCCGTTGCAGGTGCAGCCAACAATCAGCTCCTCGACGAGGAGTGCGGCAGGATCCTCAAGAGCAAGGGCATACTCTACGCTCCCGACTTCATCATCAACGGCGGCGGCGTCATCAACGCAGCCCAGGAGGCCTTCACCGTCTATAACAAGGAGAACGTCCTGAAGCAGGTCGAGAACATCTACAACACCATAACCTGGATTGCCGAGGAGTCAAAGGCAACGGGGGTTCCCGAAGGCGTGATTGCCCGCGAATTCGCCGAGAACCGCATCAAGAACGGTCTTTAGCAGTCCCCTACGGTTCAACTATGCCGGAAGTCAGCATTATGGCGCCGGCAAGCATAACCAGAAGAAGCAAGGTCCCGCTTATGAGTATCTGCATAAGCAGGACCTTAAGCGTTTGCCAGGCGCTCGTCTTCCAGCTGAGGCCGAAAAGCTGGCGGAAGTCAACAAGCATCAGGACGGCCATTATGGCGCCGCTCACCTCGTCGTTCTTCCCAAGGCTCACAAGCACGGCGAAGAGCATAAAGAAGCAGAACTGGCAGAGTATGTACGAGGCCGTAGTTGCCGAGGCCGGGAACGAGAAGCCGTACTTCTTCCTGAATACCAGCCAGATGGCAAGTGTGAGCAGAATCAGCTGCCCGAGGAACCTCGGAACGCCCTGGCTGCGCAGAGTGGCCTCGAGCGCCGCCACCGACTGCTCGAAGCGGGTATCGACCTCCTCCGGAGCGGTGTCGAGGTGCAGCCAGAGATAGGCCCTGGAAAGCGCCGAGCCCATTCTGTTCATTCTCTTCTCCACCTCTATGCCGGTCACGGTGCCGTCGCTCTGCCCCGCCGCCACGTCGTTGAACAGGGCCTCGATTTTTTCTGCCATCGCGCTCGCGCCCTTGTCGGGTTCATAGGGCGAGGCAACAGACGAGACGAGGGCCAGAAAGGCATAGAATATTATGAGCGAAGTGAGGGGAGCAAGATAGGAACTGCTCTGCCCGCGCATATAGTCGCGTATCATATATCCCGGCCTGAGCAGCAGATGCGCGAACGTGCGCTTGGCGTCGCTGTTCAGGAAAGGGATGCTGTCGAACGAGCCCTTGAAGAACTCGCCGCCGGTGTGAGTTTCCCCGGCCTCCCGCTCCTCCCCGCGCTGCGGACGGAACTGCCACTTTCCGCTTACCTGCCATATGTGGAACAAGCGCAATCTTGCCTTCAATCTTTTCATAAGCATTTGTTTCAGAACCGTATCGAGAGCCCCAGCACGGCGCTGCGCCGGCCAAGGACCGTCTCCGTAACGGACACATAGTCAAGGGCTTCGTTCCAGGTATAGTTATACAGCGGACGGTCTGCAAGGTCCCGGCCCTCGAGATAGACGTCGAACTTTTCCAGAAAAGTCTTTGTCACGCGGAGGTCGGTCCTCACATAGGCGTCATACTCATTGTAGGCGCTGATCTTCCTGCTGGCATAGCCGCCTTTGGCACTTATCTTCCAGCCCTTCGGAAGGGTCAGGGCCAGGTCGGCCACGGATTCCCAGTTGCTGGTGGACTTCTTCGAGCCGTCCTTGTATTCGTAGGTGTCGTTGTTGTACTGGAAATACAGTTCGCCCCTGAAGCTCGGGAGAGCCGCCTTCACGGCAAGGCGGACGCTTGGGGTGCGGCGCTCGCCGGAATTGATCCAGCTGTAGTAGTTCACCCCGTCCGTCGTATTTTTCACGATCCTCTCGAAGCGGTCGCTGGAATACTCGTAGTGCAGGGAGGCATAGACCTCGAAGATCCGCCGGAACTCATAGCCGTATCTCACGTCCACGTCGCGGTTCTTCTGAGGGGCCAGGTCGGGGTTGCCGGTCAGATACTCGTTCACGTTGCCGGTGGTCTTGACCATTGTGGTGAGCATCGCGTATTCGGGGCGGACAAGCGATTCCTGATAGTTCACCGTGAGGGTCTGGCGCTTTCCTATGCGGAACCCGGCCGACGCCCCCAATATGTTGTCCCACTCCGACCTGCTGAACTGGGTGGCGGATTTGTCGTAATCATAAAGGGTATGGCCGTAGCGCTGGAGCCTTTCCCTGAGGGTCAGGTCCACCGGGCCGACGGTGTAGTCCAGCTGCAGGTTGGGTTCCACCGTGAGCCTGGCATAGCGGTAATTCTGGATGATGGGATCCACTCCATTGTCCTGTATGCGGCAGAACCAGTCCCTGTCGCCCTCGGCCTTCAGCGAAAGGCCTCCCTTCAGCCTCAAAGCGTGAACGGAGAAGAGTTCCGGGTCGGTGTACACCGCATCAAAGAGCCCCGTGAGCCGGGAGTTGTCTCCCGGAGTGAGATAAGACACGGCGTCGCTGAAGTAAGGGTTGGTCTCGCTGTTTACGAAGGCTCTTATACGCCAGTCGTCGTTCCCGTTGTAGCCAAGGTCGAAGGAAAGCTTCAGGTTGCGGCCGGGCCCGTCGAAGTTGTGGACGTAGTCGAGGTTGAACTTCGCGGCGGAGCTGGCGTTGTGGGTGGAGTCGATCTGGAGGCCGCTGTAAATCACGGCATTCCCGAGGTCGGGATCAGGGTTTGGGGTGTCGCTGTGAAGGAACCTGAGGGCCTGGATGTACGAACTGCCGGATGTCCCTGAGCGGCTGTAGGAGGCCGAGCCCCTGAGGGTGTTGGCGGGATTGAAGTAAAAACCGAAATCAAGGGCCGCCACCGCGTTCCAGTTGCGAGAACGGGCAGACTTCTCCTCATATATTATTTTGTCGATGGTCCCCTCGGAGAGCAGTTCAACAAACTGCTCTATGTCAAGGGTCGAGAGGTTCTGCTTGCTGTTGAGCGACATCTTGGTCTGGGTGTCGGTGCCGTAGCCGTAGCCTCCGGAGAAGGTTCCGTGCAGGAACCACCCGTCGCTGTCGTAATTCAGCCGGAGCTTCGCGTCACCGACCCAGCGGCCCTTGAAGCTCGTGCCACCGGCGGCATCCAGGGAGCCGGAGAACTTCTGCCCGTAGGAAGCGGCGCAGACAAGAATCAAAGCAAGGACTGTAAGGAATTTTCTCATCAGTAGGCAAATATACATAAAAAGCGCAAAACTTGACAATGACAAACGTATTGATTATATTTGTATGCTTGACACCATATCATTTCTTATGAAAGCAAAAAGAATTGCAGCATCCGGATTCGTCGGCGCGAAGGAAGCCGAAGAACTCTGCCACCTTATTGGCGGCGGCGAGAGCCTCACAATCGACTTTTCCGCCGTGAGCGGAGTGAACTTCGCCGCGCAGCGGGCGTTCCTTCGGGCACGCAAGTCCGGCCTGAAGTTCAACATCGTGAACGCCTCCCCGGAAATCGCCGGACAGTTCGAAGACAGCGGCGTGGCATCGTTCGTCAACGTCTGCCGCAGGAGCGAACCGCTGGATATGAGCATCTACGAGGAGTTCGGCGCCAGCTATATGTCCAAGGCCTACAACAGCGCCGACGGCAACTCCATGATAAAGGTTTACGGCCCGAGGGTCCCCGTGGAGGCCGTGGAAAGGGAGAAAGTCGTGGCCCGCGCGGTGATGCGCTTCGGAATCGCCACACCGCTGGTCGGGAGCCTGTACTCCGACGGGCAGAACAACGCCCTCTCCTTCGAGAGGATCGAGGGGAAGCGTTCCTTCTCCAGAATCATCTCCGAAGAACCTGACCGGCTGGAAGAAATCACCCGGCGCTTTGCCGTGATGTGCAAGGAACTCCACTCCACCGAGTGCGACACCGCCATCTTCTCTGACCGTTCCCTGTTCTACCGCTCATTCGTGGAAGCCGACACCGTGCTCGGGCCGGAGGTCAGGGCGCGGGCTCTCGCCTTCCTCGACGGCGTCCCCTCCGCCACCACCTGCCTTCACGGCGATATGCAGCTCAGCAACGTCATCACCAACGGCAGCGAGGATATGTGGATAGACCTGGGCGATTTCAGCTACGGAAACCATATGTTCGATATGGGAATGTGGTATTTCCTGTGCAAACTCAACGACGAAGAGCACGCCCTCAGCCTCTTCCACCTGCACAAGGCCGACCTGGACAGGATCTGGGACATCTTCATCGAAGAATACTTCGGGCTCCACGACCCTGAAAGCATAAAGGCCGTTACCTCTGAAATCGAGCCCTTCGCGGCCCTTCATATGATATACCTGGGCACGGCCTACCGTTACGAGCCCTGGATGCCGGAATACATAAAAAGAATATTCAAATGAAATTGATGAAATCCTTTGCCGCCGTACTTCTTCTTGCGGCGATGGTCTGCGGCTGCGTGAAGCAGATTCCCGACGAACTGGAAATCACCATACCCGAATCCACGCTGATTTCCAGCTTCGGAGGCAACATCAACATAACACTCACGGCCAACAACCCCACCGAAATCAGTTCCGACGCCTCCTGGCTCAAAGTGAGCAAGAGCAGCTGGACTCCCACCGACGAGGCACCCAAGACCGTAATCATACTCTCGGCCGCCGAGAACGAGAGCGACGCCGTCAACAGCGCCACCGTGACCTTCAAGGCCGGTTCGCTCACCAAAACCGTGAGCGTCACCCAGACCGAAAAGGGGCGCATCGTGCTGGAGGGCAGCGAGATGGAACTCGGCAGCGAAGGCGGCGAGGTCAAAGTGACCCTCAGCACCAACCTCGAAGACCTCTCGGTCATCTGCGACCAGAGCTGGATCCAGCTGGCCGAGACAAAGGCGATGACCGGCAAGACCTACACGTTCAGCGTCAAGGAGAACAGCGGCATCGACTCCCGCACGGCGGAGATAACCTTCTCATACCGCACCGTGTCCGAGACCGTCACCCTCACCCAAAACGGCAGTTTCAGCCTCCTGACCTTCACCGCAACGGGAACGGCGAAGGCCCCCGAAATTCTCCCCAAGCCCACCCACGGGCGCATCGACTGGGGCGACGGCGACACCGGGGCCTACTATGCCGGAAAGGAACACAGCTTTTATATGACCGACACTCCCTACGAAGTCAGCATCAAGGTTTCCCCCGCCAACACGGCAACCTTCAGCTCCATTGTGGGGCTGAATGCAATAGATTTCAGCGAATTTTAGCGAAACCCTTGATTTATTAAATATTTTTACTTAGCTTTGCACTCGGTTAGTTAGGAAATGAACATATATATCAACAGCTATTACTATTATTACTACCGCACTTTCGGGTGGGGAGTATAGCTGTGTGATACCGTGACAGTTCTGCTACCCGCCCCTTAATGGAGCGGGTTTTTGTGTAAATAATAAAAAATTTATAAAATGCTGGTAAAAATTTGTCTTCTCGTCGTCTTCTTCGCCATTATGATCGGCGTGGGCGTGTACTGCCACAAAAGCACCTCAAGCGTGCAGGGCTTCGTGCTCGGCAGCCGGAACGTGGGTTCCTGGCTCACAGCATTCGCATTCGGGACCTCTTACTTCTCTGCGGTGATCTTCGTCGGTTACGCCGGGCAGTTCGGCTGGAAGTACGGCATCGCCTCCACCTGGGTCGGCATAGGCAACGCCCTCATAGGCTCGCTGCTTGCCTGGAGGCTCCTGGGCCGCCGCACCAGGCTCATGACCCAGCATCTGGGCAGCGCCACGATGCCGGATTTCTTCGGCAGGCGCTTCTCCTCCCCCGCCTTGAAGATTGCGGCGTCGGTCATAGTTTTCATTTTCCTCATCCCCTACACCGCTTCGCTCTACAACGGCCTGTCGCGCCTCTTCGGGATGGCATTCAGCATCGACTATGTCTGGTGCGTGCTCGGAATGGCCGTTCTCACAGGTATTTACGTGCTGGTGGGAGGTTATATGGCAACGGCCGTGAACGACTTCATCCAGGGCCTCATAATGCTGGTCGGCATATGCGCGGTGGTATTGTCGGTGCTCCAGGGCAACGGCGGGTTCGGCGCAGCGCTTCAGAGTCTCTCGCAGATTCCCTGCGAGACTGCTCCCGGCCTGCAGGGCGCATTCACCTCGTTCTTCGGCCCCCAGCCCCTGTATCTGCTCGGAGTGGTGCTCCTGACTTCTCTCGGAACCTGGGGTCTGCCTCAGATGGTCGGCAAGTTCTACGCAATCCGCGACGAGTCGGCCATCCGCAAGGGTACGATAATCTCAACTGCCTTCGCCTTCATCGTGGCGGGCGGCTGCTACTTCCTCGGCGGCTTCGGAAGGCTCTACGGCGGCGTGATCGAATACACCCCGGCCGGCACCCCGGTTTACGACAGCATCGTCCCCTCGATGCTCTCCACCCTGCCCGACCTTATGATAGGCGTGGTGATCATACTCGTTCTCTCGGCGTCGATGTCAACCCTCTCCTCCTTGGTCCTCACCTCCGGCTCCACCCTCACTCTCGACATAATCGACCCGGCCACGGGCGGCAGGATGACCGAGAAGAGCAAGCTCCTGAGCATCAGGCTTCTGGTCCTGTTCTTCATTGCCGTTTCATCCGTTCTTGCCATAGTCCAGGCCAAGAGTTCGGTGACCTTCATCGCCCAGCTGATGGGTATATCCTGGGGCGCCCTTGCCGGCGCGTTCCTGGCACCTTTCCTCTACGGGTTATACTGGAAGAAGACCACCCGCGCTGCGGTCTGGGCCAGCTTCATCTGCGGCATTGCGATAATGTGCGGCTGTATGTTCTGCACCTTCACCGGCAAGGTGTTCATCAGCCCCTTCCTGACCTCACCCATCAACGCCGGTGTGCTGGCAATGGTGGCCGGACTGGTCATAGTCCCGGTCGTGAGCCTTCTGACGCGCGTCCACGACAAGGAGGCCGTGTCCGAGATGTTCGACTGTTACTCCCACCGCGTGACCGTGCGCGCCACCGACGCCCTCGCCGGTCCCCAGGACGAGTAGCGGGTCTGGGCAGCGAATGGTGACCGATGCCGGCGGCAACCCACAAAACTTCCGTTCGCTTCGCTCACTCCATCCCTCCCACAATCTGCTTCGTCCTGCTACGCAGAACTTGCATCTTGCGGGCCCCTCCCGCTTACGAGGCCGCGGGTGGGCACGGTTTTGTCGGGCTTAGCCGCCGGCAGAGGCAGCCCGATAATGCTGAGCGTGGCGTTGTGACCTGGGGCAAAATCGGCTTTTCAGGTAGGGTTATTGCACAAGGTCGGCCGAAATTGGGGGGACCTTGTGCAGTTATCCGGGTCAGGAGGCCGATTTTGCACAAGGTCCCGACAGAATACGATGTCCGGGGCAGCACGGTATGTCCCCGTTACTGTCGGCTTAACAAGCTATTGCTGGACAATGCTGCCGGAAGAAGGAGGCTTCGGAGGCTATTAACTCGTATGAAATTGGCCTGCGGAAAACACTTCGGCCGACCTTGTGCGGTAAACCTACCTAGAAGGACGATTTTGCACAAGGTGCGTTCAGAGGCCGACAGGATATGCCCCGACCTTCATCGGGGAAGGTCTGCCGAACTTTCCAATACATCATACTGGGTCCCCTCCAATAGAGGTTCAAATGACTGAAATAGCACCTTCCGCTCCCCCTTTCAGACCCTCCCAAACCCTACAAGTCCAACTTACTGCACCCGTACAGACACTTACTACACTTGGATTGATTCGCTTATCTCACCCGACTTGGCATGAGTGTCAATTTCACCGCATTTTTGACACTCACGGCGGTGCGAGCAAGCGCAAACTAAAACGGCTGCTCTATCCTGCTGGTTTCTGAATAAGGCAACGCTTTGGTCCGGCCCCTCCGCCGTGGATGCAGTTCGTAAGGGCCAATGCATCCCCGCCGGAGGGCCGGAATGTCGGCAGCAGTGCCGACCATCGCGCATAGTTAAATACCGCCCGGCAAGCGAAATTTCTGATTTTGCCCGGATTGTCGTATATTTGTAAGAACTGAAACGACGAA
>R16__coassemble_1178_pt1 | contig 21905 bp, 18 predicted proteins | sample R16__metabat2_low_PE_012 | metagenome-assembled genome bin R16
GTCTATGGCCTCGGTCTTGAAGTAGTCGCCGAAGCTCCAGTTGCCCAGCATCTCGAACATCGTGTGGTGGTAGGTGTCGTGGCCCACTTCCTCGAGGTCGTTGTGCTTGCCGCTCACGCGGAGGCACTTCTGGCTGTCGGCCGCGCGGTAGAAGCGGGGGCTGGTGTTGCCGAGGAATATGTCCTTGAACTGGTTCATACCCGCGTTGGTGAACATCAGCGTGGGGTCGTTTTTCACTACCATTGGCGCCGAGGGCACTATCGTGTGGCCCTTCGAGGCGAAGAAGTCCAGAAATTTCTGGCGGATTTCCTTAGATGTCATAATATATTTTTGTTTCTTGTTTTCGATATAGCCTGCAAAAATAGTATATTTTTGGCATATTTCTTAACTTTGCACCGCTATGGACAGGAAAGAACTGGAAATAATGGCGCCCGCGGGCAATTTCGAATGCCTTCGCGCGGCAGTGCAGGGAGGGGCCGATTCGGTTTACTTCGGGGTGGGGCGCCTCAATATGCGCTCCCATTCGGCGAACAACTTCGGCCCGGAAGACCTTTCCGAAGTGGTCCGGATTTGCCGCGAGGCCGGGGTAAAGGCGTATATGACCCTCAACATCACCCTCTATCCTGAAGATATGGCTCCGATGCGGGAGACCCTTGACGCCGCGAAGGCCGCGGGGGTCGATGCCATAATCGCCTCTGATATGGCCGCCATAGCATATTGCAGGCAGATCGGGCTGGAGGTGCACATCTCCACCCAGCTGAGCATCTCCAACGTCGAGGCCCTGCGCTTCTATTCGCAGTTTGCCGACGTGGTGGTCCTGGCCAGGGAACTGAACCTGGACCAGGTCAAGGAAATCCACGAGGCTGTGGTGCGGGAGAACATCTGCGGCCCTTCCGGCAGGCAGGTGCGCATAGAAATGTTCGCCCACGGGGCCCTCTGCATGGCCGTGAGCGGCAAATGCTACCTCTCCCTGCACACCTACGGGGCCTCTGCCAACAGGGGAGCCTGCTACCAGGTGTGCCGCCGCGGCTACGAGGTCACCGACGTGGAAACCGGCAACCGGCTGGTCGTTGACAACAAGTACATAATGTCGCCCAAGGACCTCTGTACCATAGAGTTCCTTCAGAGGATAGTGGACAGCGGTGTGAAAGTCTTCAAGATCGAAGGCCGCGCCAGGTCCGCCGAATATGTGAAGCGCTGCGTGGAGTGCTACCGCGCCGCGGCCGACGCCGTCTGCGAGGGGACCTATACCCCGGAGATGGCCGCCGGCCTGAAGGCAAGGCTCGCCGAGGTGTTCAACCGCGGTTTCTGGGACGGCTACTACCAGGGAGCCTTCCTCGGGGAATGGAGCGCGGTATATGGCTCCGAGAGCACCCGGCGGAAGGTCTATGTGGGGAAGGTGACCAACTGGTTCGACCGCATCGGTGTTGCCGAGATAACGGTGGAGACCCGCGACCTTCCCGCCGGAACACCTCTGATGGCCATAGGGCCGACCTCCGGGGTGGTGGAGTTCACCGCCTCCGACGTGAGGGTGAACCTCACGCCCGTGGAAATCGTCAGGAAGGGGGAGCGCTGCTCCGTTGCCGTTGACGCCGCCGCAAGCCCCGACGGGCGCCTTCGCCGCGGCGACAAAATCTTCGTATGGGAAAACAATCAAACCGCATAATATGAAATCGAAAGTTTACTTTACCGACTTCCGTACTCCGATGTACGGCCCCAGCATTCCCAGCAAATTCAAGAAACTGGCCCTGGACGCAGGTCTTGCCGACCTTGGCCTGGAGGGCAAGTTCGTTGCAATAAAGATGCACTTCGGGGAACTGGGCAACCTGTCATATCTGCGTCCCAACTATGCCAGGACGCTCGTGGACGCCATAAAGGAACTTGGCGGAAAGCCTTTCCTGACCGACTGCAACACCCTATACCCGGGCTTCCGCAAGAATGCCATCGAGCACCTTGAATGCGCCTGGCAGAACGGCTTCACCCCCTATACCGTGGGCTGCCCGATCATCATCGGCGACGGCCTCAAGGGTACCGACGACGTTGCCGTGCCCGTGCGCGGAGGCGAGTACATCAAGGAGGCCAGGATAGGCCGCGCTGTGATGGACGCCGACGTCGTGATCAGCCTCTCCCACTTCAAGGGGCACGAGGAGGCCGGCTTCGGCGGGGCTCTGAAGAACCTGGGAATGGGCTGCGGCTCGCGTGCCGGCAAGAAGGACCAGCACAGCGCCGGCACCGCCAACATCGACCCCGCCCTCTGCCGCGGCTGCCGCAAGTGCGAGCGTGAGTGCGCCAACGGCGGCCTTGTGTACGACGGTGCCGCAAGGAAGATGACAGTCTCGAGCTCCTGCGTGGGTTGCGGAAGGTGCATCGGTGCCTGCAACTTCGACGCAATCAGCTTTGCCGACAACTTTGCCAACGAGATGCTCGGCCGCCGCATAGCCGAGTACAGCAAGGCGGTGGTCGACGGCCGGCCCAACCTTCACATCTCGCTGATAATCGACGTCTCCCCGAACTGCGACTGCCACGCCGAGAACGACGCCCCGATCCTTCCCGACCTGGGAATGTTCGCCTCGCTCGACCCTGTGGCCCTGGACCAGGCCTGCGCCGACGCCTGCAATGCCGCCACGCCCCTTCCCAACAGCCAGATTTCCGACAATCTGGCCACTCCTGGCTTCCACGACCATCACGACAACTTCAAGAACAACCGTCCCACCATAGACTGGAAGTCCTGCCTGGAACACGCCGAGAAAATAGGCCTCGGAACCCGCGAATACGAACTTGTAACGATATAATCACGCAATATGAACATCTGGCTTATAATGTTGCTCGTGATGGTCCTTTCGTGGATCGTCCAGAGCACGCTTAACCGCCGCTTCGACAAATACTCCAAGATCGGCACTCCGGGCGGTCTCACCGGCGCCGACGTTGCCCGCAAGATGCTGGCCGACAACGGGATAACAGACGTTCAGGTCTGCTCCGTGGCAGGCAAGCTCACCGACCATTACGACCCTTCCACAAAGATAGTGAACCTGAGCCAGAGCGTCTATGGCAGCGCTTCGGTGGCGGCCGCCGCCGTGGCTGCGCACGAGACCGGGCACGCCATCCAGCACGCCTGCGGATATGCTCCCCTGAAACTCCGCAGCTGGCTCGTTCCTGTGGTGTCGTTCGCCAACAACACGGTGCAGTGGGTGCTTCTCGCGGGCTGCCTTCTGCTCGAGATAACCCCCTCGCTGCTCTGGATAGGCATAGCCCTGTTCGCCCTCACCACTTTCTTCAGCGTGGTGACTCTCCCCGTCGAGGTGAATGCCAGCAGCAGGGCCGTGGAGTGGCTCGAGAACGCAGGCATCACCAACTACGAGACCGCGCCTATGGCCAAGGACGCCCTGAAGTGGGCGGCCTACACCTACTTCATCGCGGCCATCGGCTCGCTGGCCACTCTCTTCTATTACATCGGAATCGCGAACAGCCGGAGGTAGTGCCCTCGGCCGTCAGTCTTCGAAATCAGTCCAGTCGCGGAGGGCGTCAAGCTCTCTGCGATCTTTTTTGGTGGGGCGCCCGGCTCCGCGGTCGCGCCGAAGGACTATCGTCTCGGCCGGGGCGTGCATTTTCGCCCGCTCGCTCTCGGGGGTCAGGTCTGTGGCGTAATCGGCCACCAGCTGCGCTCCGACGCGGTTTTCAAGGAGCGCCGTTATCTTGTAACTCAGGGTGACGGGTCCTTTGCGCACCTCCAGCAGGTCGCCTATCTTCACTGCTTTTGACGGCTTCCCTGACGCGCCGTTCACCCTGATCTTTCCTCCCGAACAGGCGTCGGTGGCCTCCGAGCGGGTCTTGAATGCGCGGATTGCCCAGAGGTATTTGTCGAGTCTGACCGAGTCCATAAGTTATTCAGTGACCAGGTAGAGCGAATGGCGCACTTCCTCGACCTTCGAGGGTGCGAGCTTTTCCAGAATCTCAAGTCCGAAACTCAGGGCGTGCCCGGCGCTGCGGCCGGTTATGATGCGCCCGCAGGTCACTGCGGCCTTGGGGGTGAACGTTGCTCCCTTGGCCGTGAGATTCTGCTCGAAGCCGTCGAAGCAGGTGAACTCAACTCCGCTGAAGTCGTCCTGCAATTGGCTCAGTACCAGCCCCGGAGCGGCGCAGATGGCGGCCACGGTGCCTCCGGCGGCGTAATGTTCGCACATCAGTTTGATGAGCCCCTTGCAGGAGGCAAGGCTCCTGCTGCCCGGCATTCCTCCGGGAAAAATCATCACGTCCCGCGCTGTCGTCCCCTCGTGGGATATCTCCATTTCGGGCAGGAACTCGTCGATTCCCACCGTGACCCCGTGGCTGCTCACCACAAACGGGTCTTCTCCTATGGCAATGAACCTGGTATGCAGTCCCGCACGACGCAGGACGTCGCTGGTCCCCAGGGCCTCGATATCCTCGAAGCCGTCGGCCAGAAAAATGTTGATTCCTTTCATATGTCGAAGATTAAGATGTCAAGAGAATTGTGTTTTTTTGCGGACTGACCCTCTGAAAACTGTAGCCACCCTCGGCTCCATAAGAGGGAGGGGCCCGCCGCGAAGCGGTGGGAGGGGTCGCGGAGCGACGTTTTCAGAGGGTCAGTCCGCAAAATCATTTCTAGAAGGGTCGTCTTCACCGGGCAGGGTGGGCTCGGCGGATGGGTCGATGTAGGAGTCGGGAGCGGGCTCGGCGGTGCAGACCGTTTCCAGAAGGACAGTACCGGGAGCTGTCGGAACTATGTAGAACTCGGTCACTTCGGCGGGAACGAGCATCGTCCTTCCGTTTTCCAGAGGGAAGAGTGCCTTCTGACCGAGGACCTCGATCTGCACGGAGGCCTCACCCGAGATGCAACTGTACAGCGAGAAACATTCCTCCGACCCGGCGCGGACCTTGACGGCTCCGTTCAGGGGCAGGGAAGTCACCTTGAACTGCGGAACCTGCGCAAGGCTGCCCTTGGGCGCCGCGGCGGGCTTCCAGGCCTTGTAGTCGATGAAGTCGAGGGCATCGACAAGGGTGAGTGAGGAGTCGAACTCCTCGGCCGAAACCTCCTCGCCCCAGCCGCAGAGGCAGAAGTCCATTGCCGAGGACTGGGCGATTTCCAGGATTTCGATGTCGCCCTCCGCGGCGTGCACGGTGCCTGGCGCGATTGCGAAGCACTGCCCGGCGTGGGGCGCGACGGTGTTCAGAAGCCCTGTCACGCTGCCGTCGAGGCAGGCGGGGAAGAGCTGCGAGGCATCGGTCTGCTGCCTGAACCCGATGTGCAGGCGCGCGTCCTTGCCGGCGCGCAGCACGTACCAGACCTTGTGTTTGCCCAGGGCGTCCCAGCGCTCGGCGGCCGTTTCGTCGTCGGGGTGAACGCGCAGGGGCATCCTCCCGTGACAGCGTATGTGCCTGACGCACACGGGGAACTGGCGCCCGTACACATTGTAGATCCCTTCGCCCACGACGCGGTCAAGGTAGGTTTCCATCACTTCGCTTATTGTGTTCGTGGCGAGCCACCCTCCGCGTACCGGCGAGTCGCGGTAGCCGAGGTCGGCCAACTTGAATTCTTCCGAGCCCCAGGAATATTCGTCCTGCAGGGCGCTGAATACCATCGGATACAGTTTCTTGTCTTCTTCCATAATACAAATGTAACCAGAATCGGCGTCATTGTCAATAGCCCCGGCGCTAAAACATTGTTTTGTTTCTGGTCGGTGGTAAGTGGCATGGGAGACTGACGGCTAAAGCCGGCCGCCGCGAGTGTACCTTGTGCAATGACCCCGTCTCAGAGGTCGATTTTGCACAAGGTCGCTGCAAGTAGCGCGGCCGACCGGCAGTATAGCCGGCAGAAGGTGACTTCGGAGGCCATTAGCCCATATGAAATTGGCCTCCGAAGCCCCTTCTGCCGGCTCCGCAGCCATTCCGATGCCGCCCCAGGCCGTCAGTGTGTGCCCCCGAAGCCCTTTTTATTTGGGTTAATGGGCTTCGGGGGCACATACTGACAGCCAACTGCAATGCTCGCAAGGCTACTTGCGGGCCCGGATATTGCAGCAAATTTGAAAATTGACTATATTTGAAGGATTATACGCGTATGAGAATTGCCTGCATATGAGGCCTATACGCATATGCTCTGGTTTATATGAAGAAAAGTACAATGATATTCGCGGCGCTCGCCATTGCGGTTCTGTGCGTCGCAGCGTGCCAGAAACAGGGAACGGCGCGGTTCAGGGGCAACTATTCGTTCAAGACGAGCGGATACGTGGACGTGGTGCGAGACACTTCGTGCCAGTACGACACCACCATCCGCACCCGGCGTGACGTGATCCAGGACACCATAGTGAACTCCCTGACGGGCGACACCACCTACGACAGCCACCTGGGCCCGGAGTATCAGGATACCGTGATAACCCACTTCCCCGACTCCAGCAGCGTTTCCATAAGCACCGAATCGGGCCAGATGGACATAACGGAAATCGGTGGCGACAGGGTCCTTGTGACGATGAACTGCACGGGCGGCGACCTTATAGTATATTACGCCACCGTCCGGGGCGACGAAATAATCCTCGAACCCACAAGGCGCAAATCCGACATGGACCTCGGGATAACGAGCATCAGCGGCTCCGACGACGAGTTCTCTTACGACGAGACCAGCGTCAAGGCCGACATACTCGTCTCGGGCACCGGCCGAAGGTACGACAACATAATCCTCTTCGACCTCGACTACACAGGGTCGTATACCTATAACAGCATATTGTACAACATCTACGGCTGCGACGTGCATTGCCGTGCAAAAGTGAACGAGTGATGAAAAGGCATCTTACAATGGCGGCGCCGGCCGCCGTGCCCGCCCTGCTCCCGGCCATCCTGTCAATCATCCTCCTTCTCTCCGGATGCGGCGGCTCCGTTGCGAGCGACGTTCGCAAAATCATCGCCCGGGAAGGCACTCCCTCCAGCCCCGTGACCGTGCGGGTTCAGGTTCTGGAGCCCTCGGGGACAGTCGGGACCGCGAGCTATGTGGGCACGGTCGAGGCGTCGCGCAGCGCGGTTGTGCAGGCCCAGAACCCCGGAACGCTCTCGGGCCTTACCGTGAAGGAAGGCGCCAGGGTGCACAGGGGGCAGGTTCTCGCGAGGGTTGAGTCCGGCAGCATCAGCAGTGCCTGGGATGCCGCCAAAGCCTCGCTGGACCAGGCCGAGGACGGCTGGGAGCGAATCAGCAAGGTGCGCGAAAGCGGCAGCGTGAGCGAGGTGAAGGTCGTGGAGGTCAGGACCAAACTCGAGCAGGCCCGCGCCTCGGAGAAGGCCGCGGCAAAGTCTGTGGAGAATATGACCGTAAGGGCCCCTTTCGACGGGGTGGTGGATAAAGTTTACGCCTCCGACGGCATAGAGTGTTCGCTTGGCGAGTCCCTTCTGTCGATAGTGGACACGGGCAGCTCGGAAATCCATTTCCCCTTGCCCGAGAACGAATACAGCAGCCTGCAGACAGGGGCTTCCGCCATCGTGGAGGTGCCCGCCCTGGGCAGGACGTTCAGCGCCACCGTGGCCTCGAAGGGCGTGGTGGCCTCGCCCCTTGCCCACAGCTACGACTGTGTGCTGAAGACCCCCGGAGCGGCGGGCCTTCTGCCGGGAATGGTATGCAAGGTGCAGATAAGCAGCGGCGGCGCCGACGCCTTCGTGATTCCCGCCTCGGCGGTGATGACCGATTCCGGGGGCCGCTATGTGTGGACCGTCTCGGAAGATGACCTCGTGGGCCGCAAATATGTGGAGGTCGGCGGGTACAGCGGAACCGGGGTCGTTGTGACCGCGGGGCTCGGCGCCGGGGAGAAGGTCATAATCGAAGGAAGCAGGAAGGTGTCGACAGGAATGAAGGTGACCTGCATTGAATAACTGCTGTTAACAGGATGGACATCAAGGATATACGCAAGGATCTGGCCTCCTCCGGAAAGGGAATTTCCGGATGGGTCCGGTGGGCCGTGCGCGAGAGGAAGGTCGTGTACCTGCTCGTGGCGCTGCTCATAGCTGTGGGCGGGATCGGCCTTGCGAAGATGAACAAGGACGAGTTCCCCACCTTTGTGATAAAGCAGGGGCTCGTTGCCGGCATCTATCCCGGAGCCACCGCCGCGGAGGTGGAGGAACAACTCACCAAACCGCTGGAGGAGGCCCTCTTCTCCTATAAGGAAGTGGACAGGGAGAGCGTGCATTCCGTGACGCGGGACGGCATCTGCTACATCTATGTTGACCTTAACGTGCCCCAGTCCAAAAAGGACGAGGTGTGGAGCAAGCTCAAGCTGGGCCTTCAGACCTTCAAGCAGACCCTGCCGGCCGGCGTGCTTGCCGTGGCGGTGCTCGACGACTTCAGCAACACCTCCTCGCTTCTCATAGCGATGGAGTCCGACGACAAGAGCTACCTTGAGCTGCAGGACTACGCCGACGAACTCTGCGGGAAGCTCCGCCAGATACCCGACCTCGCGAAGGTGAGCGTCGTGGGAGGCCAGGACGAGGAGATAGCCGTGACCCTTGACCGGGACAAGATAAGCTCCTACGGAGTGGATCCCACCACAATCCTCCTGTCGTACACCAGCTCTTCGGTCCCTCTGCCTTCCGGCACCTTCGAGACCGCCTACACGGCCTCGCCCATACACATAAAGAGCACCGTTGGGAGCGAAAGGGAGGTGGCCGAGCGGATAATCTATTCCGACCCTCAGGGCAACATAGTGAGACTCAGGGATATAGCCAAAGTGGAAAGGCGTATGAAGGACCCTTCCGAGTACGTGTCGTACAACGGCCATTCCTGCCTCATACTCAACGTGGAGATGAGGCCCGACAACAATATCGTGGCCTTCGGGAGGGAGGTCAACGAGGTCCTGTACTCCTTCGGGGAAACCCTCCCGGACAGCGTGAAGATGAGCCGCATCTCCGACCAGCCCAAGGTGGTCGGGAATTCCGTGTGGTCGTTCCTCCGGGACCTGCTGATATCGATGCTGGTGGTCATCTTCGTGATGATAATGATGTTCCCGATGCGCAGCGCCCTCATCGCCAGTTCCGGAGTGCCGGTGTGCACGGCCGTGGCCATTGCGGTGATGTACGTGACCGGGATGGACCTGAACACCGTGACCCTCGCCGCCCTGATAGTGGTGCTGGGAATGATAGTGGACGACTCCATCATAACGATGGACGGCTATATGGACAAGACCGTCCGTGGGCTCTTCGGGGCCGACGCGGCAGCCGCCAGCGCGAAGGAACTCTTCGCCCCCACATTCACCGCCACCTTGGCAATCTGCCTGATGTTCTTCCCCATCAAGCTGATAATCACGGGGTACCTCGGAGATTTCGTGAGCCTCTTCCCCTGGGTCATACTGATTGCGCTGATGACATCCCTGGCCTATGCGGTGACTGTGGTGCCCTCGCTGGAGGTGAAGTTCATAAAGCCCGACGAGCCGGGGAAGAAGAAAAACATCATCGCAAGAGGCCAGGACTGGTTCTTTGCCGCAATACAGAAGATTTACGACGCGGCCCTGGAGTGGTGCTTCAAAAAGCCCGCGCTCACCATAGCGGGTGGTGTTGTTGCAGTGATTCTGGGCCTGCTGATGTTCAGCCGGCTCAACATCCAGATGATGCCTCTGGCGAGCCGCGACTACTTCGTGGTGGAAGTCTATACCGAGGCGGGCAGCGGTCTTCAGGCCACGCGCCGGGCCGCCGACACCCTCACCGCGATGATGCTCTCCGACCGCAGGGTGGAGTCGGTGACGGCCTTCGTGGGAACCGGCGCACCCCGCTTCAGCGCCACCTACACCCCGGTTCTACCCTCGCCCCAGACTGCCCAGCTGATTGTGAACACCACGGGAAGCAGGGCCACAGCGGAACTGCTCAGGGAATACGAAAGCGGCTGCGAGCATATGCTGCCCGGTGCCCTGGTGCGTTTCAAACAAATGGATTATCAGGCAGTTGACGCGCCGCTGGTGGTGAAACTGCGCGGCGAGGGCAGGGAAGACCTGCTGGAACCCGCAGAAAAGATACGCCGCTTTATGGCCGATATGAGCGGCCAACTGAAATGGGTGCATTCCGATTCCGACGACTTCCTCCCCGCCGTGAGCGTGGAACTCGACCCCGACGAGGCGGGCCGCCTGGGAGTGAACAAGGCCGGCCTTTCGCTGACCCTTGCCGGCACCTTCAACGGGCAGAGCATAGCCTCGGTATGGGAAGGGGATACCGAAATCCCCGTGAACATATATTCTTCCGGGGTGGGCGGAGAAATGGGCTACGACGCCATAGGCAACCAGATGATTCCCACCTCGATGCCCGGTGTGAGCGTGCCTCTGAGGCAGGTCGCCGCGGTGCGGCCGGAGTGGGCCCTGTCCCATCTCTGCCGCTCGGGAGGGCTCCCCGCGGTGAGCGTTTACGGCGATATGAAGTCCGGCTTCAGCCAGCCTGCCGCCGAGAAGAAGGTGAAGAAGTTTGTCGAGGAGGAGATAGCCCCGACCCTCGCCCCCGGGGTGAGCGTCAGCTACGAGGGCCTCTCCGGCACCAACAAGGCCGTCATCCCCGAGATTGCCTGGTCCTTCCTTGCCGCCGTCTCCATCCTCTTCCTCTTCCTAGTGATTCACTTCAAGAAGACCTCCATAGCCGTGCTCACGATGGTGCTCAGCGTGCTGTGCCTTTTCGGCGCATCGCTGGGGCTGTGGCTCTTCAGCCTGGACTTCAGTATGACCGCGGTACTGGGCCTCATCTCCCTTGTGGGGATAATAGTGCGCAACGGAATCCTGCTCTTCGAGTATGCCGAGGAAGCCCGCTTCGAGAGGGGTGAGGACTGCCGCACGGCCTCGCTGGATGCCGGAAAGCGCCGTATGCGCCCCATCTTCCTCACCTCCTGCACCACGGCCCTGGGAGTGCTGCCGATGATAATCAGCGGCGACCTTCTCTGGATGCCGATGGGTGTGGTGATCTGCTTCGGCACCCTGCTCACCCTGCCACTGATAACCCTGATAATGCCGGTTTCGTACTGGCGGATCTTCAAGAACGCCGACAAGAAATGAGCACCCTCCTTTATACACTTCTGACCGTTTATGTGTCTCTGGCAGAGTGCCTTGCGCTGAGCGAGGAAAACTCTTCGGCCCTGCGCGGGGCCCGGCTCGACGTGCAGGCCGCCCTGGAGCAGAAGGCCGAGGCCCGGTGGGAGTACTTCCCCACGGTGAAGATTTCCGCCGGAGGGTACTGGGCCCTGAACCCTATGATGAAGATAACCCTGCAGGACGTTCTGGGCCGCTCCGACTATGCGATGGACCTCTCCGAAAGCATCAGCGCGGCCGCCCTGGAAAACGGAATCAAGCCGTATTACGAGGCCTTCGGCAAGGGCTACAGCATCGGGGCATCGGCAATCCAGCCGGTGTATGCCGGCGGGCGGATCGTCAGCGGCAACAGGCTGGCCGCCCTCGGGGTCGAAGCCTCGGAACTGCAGGCCGGGATAGTGCGCCGCAAGACCGCCGGGGAGGTGGAGTCGAAGTACTGGCAGGTTGTGGCCCTGCAGGAAAAGTCAAAGACACTCTCCGAGATGGAGGCCCTGCTGGACAGCATAGAGAAAGACGCCGTCAGCGCCTTTGCGGCGGGGATTGTGACGGAGAACGACCTCCTGCAGGTGAGGCTGCGCCGCAAGGAACTGGAAAGCGGGAAGATACGGCTTCGCAGCGGCCTCAAGCTTGCCAAGATGGACCTCTTCAACGCCGTGGGGATGGAATACACCTATCTGGGGATAGACGATTTCGTGCTCTCCGATTCGCCGGAAGGCCTGCCCGGGCCCGATTCCTTCTCTATGCCGGAGGAAGAAGTTCCGCAGAGCAACGAGTCGCAGCTCCTCGAGATGCAGGTCGAGGGGGCCAGGCTGGAGAAGAAGATGCAGGTGGGGGAGTATCTGCCCCAGGTCGGTGTGGGAGTGGGCTACGGCTACGGCAATATGATGGGAAAAGACCGGGACGGGAGTTTCAACGGCGCCGCGTTCGCTATAGTGCAGGTTCCCATAACCGACATCGGAAAGGCCGTGCACCGCGCCCGGCGCTATGATGCGCAGATTCAGAAGGCCGCCTCCGACAGGGAATATCTCGACGCCCAGCTGACCCTCCAGCTCCGCAAGCTGCAGCTCGATATGGAGAGCGCCTGGGAACAGATGCAGGTCGCCGCCGAGGCAGTCGCTGTGGCGGAGGACTCGCAGAGGAAGCAGCAGACGGCCTTCGGCGCAGGATTCTGCACCGCGTCGGACCTCCTGCAGACGGTGGCGGCGCTGCGCACAGCTTCGGAAGAATACATCGACAGGTGCATAGATTACCGCATCGCCTGCTCGGAATATCTGCGCCGCTGCGGAAAGTGATTAAAAAATTTGAAAAATATTTGGACTTTATAAAAAGTTGGCATACCTTTGCAGTCCCGAATTCGGGAGGAGGACTCGTTAGCTCAGTTGGTAGAGCATCACACTTTTAATGTGGGGGTCTCGGGTTCGAGCCCCGAACGGGTCACAAATTGAATTACTGCTTCCCTAGCTCAGTTGGTAGAGCACCTGACTCTTAATCAGGGTGTCAAGGGTTCGAGCCCCTTGGGGAGCACTTCAAAAGCTTCTGACGGTTGTCAGAGGCTTTTTTTGTTCTAACACACCCGTTTTTGGGGGGTGTTAGAAGAAAAAACGGTATATTCGCGTTATGAAAAAGTTTGTTCTATTGCTCATTGCGGCCATCCCTTGCCTGGCCGCCTGCTGCGGGAAACAGGCCGTTGTTCCCACCGTTTACCTTGTAGGCGACTCCACCTGCGCCATAAAGACCGACGAAGCCCGCCCGGAGTGCGGCTGGGGCGAGAAATTCCAGCAGCACTTCCGCGAGGAGAGCGTGACTGTTGACGACCGCGCCGTGAACGGCCGCAGCACCAAGTCGTTCAGGGCCGAGGGCCGCTGGAACGCCATTCTGGATTCCCTGCGCGCTTGCGACTATGTTCTGATCCAGTTCGGGCACAATGACCAGAAGATCACCGACTCCACCCGCTACTCCTCCCCTGAGGACTACTGCAGGAATCTCTGCGAATATGTGAACGAGGTCCGTCAGAAGGGCGCCACACCCATTCTGCTCACTCCCATCTGCCGCCGCTATTACGACGAGAACGGCCCCTATCACTGCCACGGAGAGTATCCCGCAATGGCAAAGAAGGCCGCCGAACTTACGGAGTGCCCCATAATCGACATGGAGCAGCTTACCTTCGACTGGCTGTGCACGATGACGGCCGAGCAGGCTGCCGCGTACTATATTACAAAAGACAAGACCCACCTCAATTACGACGGCGCCGAAGCGGTTGCCGCAATGGTGGCGGCCCATCTTTCAGAGGCTTCCGAATCCCTTGCATCTTACCTTAAATGAATATGAAAAAGAAAATAGCAGTTGCCGGAACCGGCTATGTAGGACTTTCCATCGCCACGCTTCTTGCGCAGCATAACAGCGTGACGGCCGTTGACGTGATTCCCGAGAAGGTCGATCTCATCAACAGGCGCAAATCCCCCATCCAGGACGAATACATAGAGAAGTATCTTGCCGAGAAGGACCTGGACCTTACAGCCACCCTCGACGGAGCGGCGGCATACCGCGACGCCGACTTCGTGGTTATTGCGGCCCCCACCAACTACGACCCTCAGAAGAATTTCTTCGACACCCGTCACGTGGAGGAGGTCATAGACCTTGTGCTGAGCGTGAACCCCGACGCCGTGATGGTAATAAAGTCCACCATCCCGGTGGGTTACACCCGCAGCCTGTATGTGCGCTACGCCCTCAAGTTCGCCAGCACCCCCGCTCTTCAGGGAAGGAAATTCAAGCTGCTCTTCTCCCCGGAGTTCCTGCGCGAGAGCAAGGCCCTGTACGACAACCTGTACCCCAGTCGCATAATCGTGGGCTATCCCAAATACATAGACAGCCCCGAGTTCGACGTGGAGAACGCCGCAATCAAGGCAATCGCCTCGGAGGACCTGCAGCAGAAGGCCGCCGAGTTCGCGTCGCTGCTCAGCGAGGCCTGCCTCAAGGAAGACGTCAACGTCCTCTTTATGGGCCTGAAGGAGGCCGAGGCAGTGAAACTCTTCGCCAACACCTACCTTGCCCTGCGCGTGTCCTTCTTCAATGAACTTGACACCTACGCCGAGGTGAAGGGTCTGGACACCAAGGCGATAATCGACGGAATCGGTCTCGACCCCAGAATCGGAACCCATTACAACAACCCGAGCTTCGGCTATGGCGGCTACTGCCTCCCCAAGGACACCAAACAGCTGCTGGCCAACTTCGACAACGTGCCCGAGAACCTCATCAAGGCCATCGTGGACAGCAACCGCACCCGCAAGGACTTCATCGCCGACCAGGTTCTGCGCAAGGCCGGGTACTACACCGCCTCCAGCCAGTGGAACGCCGACGCCGAGAGGCAGGTGACCGTGGGCGTGTACCGCCTGACGATGAAGAGCAACTCCGACAACTTCCGCCAGAGTTCCATCCAGGGCGTGATGAAGCGCATCAAGGCAAAGGGCGCCAGGGTCATAATCTACGAGCCCACCCTTCCCGACGGCACCCTGTTCTTCGGCAGCGAGGTGGTCAACGACCTCTCCCGCTTCAAGGCTATGTCGGGGGCGATAATCGCCAACCGCTACGATTCCTGCCTTGACGACGTTGCCGACCTTGTTTACACCAGGGACATCTTCAAAAGGGACTAGAGTTGATGAGAAAGATTTTTTCGGCCCTGTATTACTTCGCGCTGAGCGTGGCCTGCCTCGGCTGGCCCGAGAGCACGGCTTATGTTGAAGTGAACGGTCAGAGGCTGCTTTATGCGGTCCGCGGCCCGGAGGACGGCAAGCCCGTGGTCCTTCTGCACGGCAACGGCGGCTCGCACCGGAGCCTGCGCACCCAGGCCAAGCAACTTGCCCTTGCCGGCTACAGGGTTTACAGCCCCGATTCCCGCGGGCAGGGGGCCAACCCTCCCCTCGACGAATATCATTATGCCGATATGGCCGAGGACGCCTGGGCCTTCATAGGGGCTCTCGGGCTCCGGAAGCCCGCCGTCTATGGCTGGAGCGACGGAGGCATCCTGATGCTGATGCTGGAACTCTCCCATCCCGGCACCTGCGGCCTCGGGTCGGTGAGCGGAGCAAATCTCTTCCCCGACTGCGGCCCCGGCTTCGAGGAATTCAAGAAGTGGATCCTCGAGCAGGGGACTCCTCTGGCCCTGATGATGCTCAACGAGCCCGACATCGACCCCGCGTCGCTCCGTGCAATAAGCTGCCCCGTGCAGGTGACGGTGGGCGACAAAGACCTCATCAGCATAGAACACACTCATCTGATTTCCGACAACATCCCCGATTCGGAGCTGGTGGTCGTGAAGAACGCCACGCACTCCAGCTTCATAAAAAAGAACCCGAGGATGGGCCGGCTCCTGATAGATTTTCTCCGCAGGCACGGATATTGATTAAGCCGCCGCGGCTAAAACACTAATAAATGAATTTCAGAGTTGAATTGATGCTGCTTGCCGCTCTTGCACTTGCAGCATCCTGTACCAAAACGGATCCCTGGGGCAACGTTCCCGGGCAGAATCAGGAACAAAATCAAACTGACGATCCGTCCGGAGGAGATGACGTCAATCCCGGCACTTCCGACGTTGACGTGGACGACGAGACGACCTCCGACGACAACATCGCCAACACCACCTTCGACGGCACCATCAGCATCACCTTCAGCGAATCCGGCGCTACCGTTTCGGGCAGCGTGGACGGAGTGAGCGTGGAGAAATCCGGGGCCCGGGTGACCGTGACCAATTCCGGCAGCAACTGCGTCACTTACGTGCTTTCCGGTTCTTCCTCCGACGGCTGCTTCAAGCTCTACAGCTCAAAGAAGCAGGCCATCAAGCTCAGCGGACTTAACCTTGTAAACAGCCGCGGCTCCGCCATCAACAACCAGAGCAAGAAGAGGACCTTCGTTGTCCTTGAGGGCAGCAATACGCTGGGCGACGGCTCCGTCGATTCCGACGGCAACTATGCCGACGAGACCTCCGACGAGGATATGAAGGCGGCTTTCTTCAGCGAGGGCCAGCTCATCTTCAGCGGTTCGGGAAGCCTCAGCGTGACCGCCGTGGGCAAGGCCGGCATCACCTCCGACGACTACGTCCGCTTCATGACCGGCCCCAGCGTGAGCGTGAATTCCTCCAAGGGGCACGGAGTGCGCGGCAAGGACGCCATAATCGTCTCGGGCGGCACGGTGGGCGTGACCCTCGGCTCGGGCGCGACCGGCAAGAAGTGCTTCACCACCGACAGCCTGATTTTCATCTCCGGCGGAGTTACCACCCTTTCCAACGCCGCTTCTGCGGGAACCGTTGACGGCGAGCTCACCGGCGCGGCCTGCATCAAGGCCGACCAGAAGTTCGTTATGCAGGCCGGCACCCTCAACCTCACCGCCACCGGCAAGGGTTGCAAGGGCATCAACTGCGACGCCGACGGCTTCTTCGAGGGCGGCACCCTCACGGCCAAGGTCACCGGAGCCAATTACGGCTCCAGCAACGGTTGGGGCAGTTCGAGCAATTCTGTGTCGTCCAAGGGCCTCAAGTTCGACGGCAGCCTCTCCTTCTCCGGCTGCGACCTTGTGGTTTCCAGCTCGTCCCACGAGGCGATAGAAGCCAAATCCGCGATATCCATCAGCGGGGGAACCATCAGCGCCACCTCCGGCGACGACGCGATAAATTCCGGCTCCACGATGACGATCAGCGGGGGAGTGGTCTATGCTTATTCCACCGGCAACGACGGCCTGGATTCCAACGGCAACCTTTATATAAAGGACGGTACGGTCTATGCCATAGGCAAAGGCAGCCCCGAGGTGGGCATCGACGCCAATACCGAGCAGCGCTACAAATTCTATTTGCAGGGCGGCAACGTCATAGCGATAGGCGGCGTGGAGAGCGGCTCGTCGGTGAGCCAGGCCGTGATAAGCACCTCCTGGACCCGCTCCACGACTTATTCCCTGTGCGATGGCGACGAAGTCCTCTTTTCCTTCAAGGCGCCCGCTTCCGGCGGCACGACGCTGTTCATGTCGGCTCCTTCGCTGGAGAGCGGCAGCTCGTATTCCCTTGTGAAGGGTCCTGAACTCAGCGGCGCTGCCACCTACTTCGACGGCACCATCTCGCTCGGCGGCACCGTTTCCGGCGGCACTTCAACCAGCGTCAAGGCCTCGGCCTACTCTTCATCCTCCTCCGGCGGTGGCGGTGGCGGCGGCCGATGGTAGTTTGCACGGTCCGCAGCTCAGCCGCGGATGTTCAGAATGCATTTGCGAAGGCTGTCGGTCCAGTATGGCACGGCAACACCGAAGGTTTCCTTGATTTTCGTCTTGTCGAGAACCGAATATGAAGGCCTTGTCACTTTCGAGGGGAAATCCTCCGAGTGACAAGGCTTTATGTTGCACTCGTGCCCGGCGAACTCCTTGACGGCCATTGCGAAGTCGTACCACGAGCACACGCCCTCGTTGCTGTAGTTGTAGTTTGTACAGAACGCGAGTGACTCGCGTTCTGTACAACTTTCGTACTGCCGCAGGATGGCGGTGATGGCTTCTGCGAGGTCGAGAGCGTAGGTGGGGGTGCCGACCTGGTCGAAGACGACTTTGATTTCCGGTTTGTTGGCGGTGAGGGCGAGCATTGTCTTGCAGAAGTTCCTGCCGAACTCGCTGTAGAGCCAGGCTGTGCGGATTATGACGTGCCTGCAGAGCGTGGCGCGGATTTTCTGCTCGCCGTGGAGCTTGGTGAGACCGTAGATGCCGGTGGGGGTGCCTGTCCGGTCTTCACTGCAGGGGGTGTTGTAGGGCTCTTTTCCGAAGACGTAATCGGTGGAGATATGCACAAGCAGGCCGCCGACCTCTTTCATTGAGGTGGCGAGATTCTCCGGGGCGGTGGCGTTGAGGCGCTCCACCAGGGCGTATTTTTCCGGATCCTCCGCTCCGTCGACGTCGGTCCAGGCGGCGCAGTTGACTATGACGTCGACCGCGTTTGCCTTCACGAAGGCCCTGACGGCCCCGAGGTCGGTTATGTCGAGCCGCTCGTAGCCTTCGCAGACATCGGTGAAGATGTATCTGTCGGCCGTCTCGCGCGAGACTATCTGCATTTCCCTCCCAAGCTGTCCGCCCGCTCCCGTTACCAAAATGTTCATATGTTCCGGATTTTTCAACTTTATCAGCAAAGTTAAGCAGAATTTCGCTAAATTTACGGAATCCAAGAATAACCGTATGAAAAAGTATTTGATTATCGCACTGACGGCCCTCGTTGTCCTGGGCTGCGGAAACAGAACCAAGAAGAACAACAGCGTGGGCGGGGAAAGCAATCAATATATCGAGGTCTCCGGCCCCGACATCCTCACCGGAGAGACCATCAGCATCGGTGATTACCTGGGAGGGGAGAAGCCCCTTCTCGTCGATTTCTGGGCCTCCTGGTGCAGGCCCTGCCGCAATGAAATCAAATACAAGCTGCTCGGTCTTCACGCGAGCGGTAAGGTCAATATCCTGGGCATAGCTGTCTGGGAGGATTCGGCCGACGACACCCGCGCGGCGATGCAGGAACTCGGCCTCGGCTGGCCGGTTATGTTCAAGGGCGACATTAACGACCCCGTGAGCGCCCAGTACGGGGTTGAGGGAATCCCCGCCCTCTTCCTGATATCCCCCGACGGCACAATCCTCGCATCGGGGCACGACATCGATGAGATGGAGATAGACAAATTCCTGCAGTAGTGTTCATCGACACTCACTCGCATATAACTGACACCTCTTTCGGGCCTTCGGAGGAGGAGCAGGTCATTGCCCGAGCGAAGGAGGCCGGAGTCGGGATAATGCTCCAGGCCGACGTCGATTCCCGTGAACGCGGGGCGATGTACGAGGCCGTGAAGCGGCATCCCGGGGTACTGTACCCTATGCTGGGGCTGTACCCGGGGTCCGTCGGGGAGGACTGGAGGGACGAGATAGACAGGATGCTGCCCTTCCTTTCCGCTCATCCCGTGGCGGTGGGGGAGATAGGACTCGACTATCACTACGGAGCCGATACCGCCGCCCTTCAGAAGGAGGCTTTCGCGGCCCAGTTGGAACTTGCCCTCGGCTGGGGGCTTCCGGTGAATATCCATCTGCGCGAGGCTACGGCCGACTTCTTCGATATCCTCGAGGGCTTCCGCGGCCGTGGTCTGAAGGGCAATCTGCACGCGTTCAGCGGCAGTTACGAAACTTTCTGCAGGCTTGGCCGTTACGGAGATTTCCGGGTTGGCATCGGGGGAGTGGTGACCTTCAAAAAGGCCTCCCTTGCCCAGACTGTGAAGCAGATTCCGCTTGAGAGCATAGTCCTTGAGACGGATGCCCCGTACCTTGCGCCGACGCCTCTGCGCGGTACCCGCAACGAAAGCGCCAACATCCCGATAATCGCCCGCTTCATAGCCGGTTTGAAGGAAACGACCCCCGAAGAGGTCGAGAGAACGACCACCTTGGCAGCCCTGGACCTCTTCCCGGGGATAGCCTTATCGGAGAGGGAAGTCGCGGGTGGACTCGTATGAGTTCCAGTTGCGAAGGTGAAGAACGAGGGCCGACTGGTCATAGACGTTGCTCCACTGCGTGTTCTCGACCATCCCGTTGTCCCATACAAAGTCTTTCCAGTGCACGTTGCTGAGGCATTCCTGTGCCTCGGGTACGGAAAGGACTCCGTCGTGCCCGGCAAGGTATTCCGCCGCCACGTCGTAGCGCCACCAGCTGCGGCTGTGAGGGTTGCCGAACACCGGGTCCGGCTCCGTGGTGCGGTATTTCGGGGCAAGGAGGTGATTGGTCATCAGCATCGAATTTTCTTCCGGAGCTTTGCGGAGTATCATGGTCTTCCAGCCGTCAAAGAGGTCGAATTCGATGGCGGCGCAGTTGCCCTGAGCGTCGGCCACAAGGTAATGGTAGCCGCCGCCCGCCGTCCGGTCGTGGCGGACATCGATCGATTCCACCAGCGCCAGGGCCTCGTCAACCGTTGCGCAGCGGTCCAGAATCAGCCTTATCAGTATGCTGGTGCCGGCTATCGGCTTGCCGCTGTCCTGCCAGGCCGGCTGCTTGGGCAGGGCCATTATCGATATGCACAGGCCCTTCTCGTTCATCCCGTCCATCGGCGCATACACCGCAGCCAGGCAGAGGGCCTTGGAGGCAAGGTCGGAGGGCAGTTTGTCGAGTTTGTAGCCCAGGTGCGACAGGTCGCAGGTCGATAAGGACGCGTAGCCGTGGCGGGGCGTGCTGCGGAGCACGAGGGTCGGGTTCTTGAAGAAGTCGTAGTTGCGCCCGAAGAGCCAGCCTTCGCCCTCCGCATTGCGGGCTTGGAATGTGGTGCAGGCGAAGCCGTTGCCGATCTGCTTGCCGCTCAGGTCGGGCTTGTAGAGCCCGCGGGTCAGCCGGGCTATGACGAATTCCACGAGTTTCCTGTTCTCGTCGATTCCCGCCTCCAGCACTTTGTCGAGGTCGTACGATGCCTTGTAGTCGGCGTAATAGAGGTACGGGTCGTCGTCGGAGACCTGCCCGATGTTTGCAAGCGTGCGGATTTCTCCCTGCCATATGCAGAGTATTGCCACGATGAGCGCCAGGACGGCGATTCCGAGCCATTTGAGTAACTTTTTCATATAGAGTCGATTTTGTACAATGCCGGCGTGTCTTGCAAATTTATAAAAATGTGGGCTCATCGGCAAATCCGTTAAAAGGGTTCGCTCGTCTTATTTGCCGGAAGGATATGGCACCGAAGCCCTTTTTATTTGGGTTAATGGGCTTCGGTGCCATATCCTTCCGGCTTATTGGCAAAGCTACGATTACAGCAGCCGCCGGGCAAGCGTGGTCGCGAGGTCACCGGCCGAGGGGGAACAACCGTCGAAGCTGGTGCAGTTGTCGCCGCTGTAGTCCCAGTACATCGCGCCCTTCAGGCCTTTGGACAGGATGTAGTCGCATTTGATTTCAAGGGACCGGACGTTGTCGTAACTGAAGACGCAGCGTCCGGAGGCGTCGGCAATGTAGGGAACCATCGCGGTTTCGTCCCAGCATTCGCTGAAGCCCGGGGCCGCCTCAAGGGCTGCGGCAACCTCACGGTAGTCGAGCCCGGCAGCGAATTCTTCCGCGCCGCGGCCGTAGAACGGCACTCCCATAACCAGCTTTTCTGCCGGAACGCCGGCCTTGATGTGCGCCTTCACCGCTTCGTCTGAAGTGCAGTCGCCGCTCAGGGGCGAGCGGTACAGGGCCGAGTGCTCTTTTCCGTTCCATCCCATATCGTAGGACATTATGTTCACGAAGTCCAGCAGCGGCGCCACGGTCCGGAAGTCCACGAAGTCGGCTCCGGCTTCGGAGGCCATCGTGAGCAGAAGTTCGCTCCCGAGAGTCTCCCTCAACTGTGCAATCAGGAGGTTGAAGTGCCCGGTGTCGTCGGGTGAGGAGGAAATTCCGGCGGCGGACGAAGTGGGGTACTCCCAGTCTATGTCGATGCCGTCCAGCCCGTATTCGAGGACGAGCGCCAGGCAGGAGGCGGCGAAGGATTCCCGGAGGGCCTGGTCGGCAGCCATCTCGCTGAAGTTTCCGCTGCCCCATCCGCCCACGGAGACGAGCACCTTGAGCGAAGGCTTGACACTCTTCAGCGCGACTATCGCCCGGAGCCTGTCGGGATTGTCGACCCTGACCCCGTCGAACGTGGAATTTACGTGGCCGAACGCATAGTTGATGTGGGTTACGACCGAAGGGGCGGGGATTTCTGAACTCCAGGAAGTGACGTATGCCACAACCGTCCTTTCCGGGCTTTCCTGACCGGAGCCCGGCTTTGAACCGGTGCAGCCCTGCAGCGCGAGCGCCGCGAGCAGTGCGGATATTGCAAATATATTCTTCATAAGAATTGCAAGATACTCAATCGTCCTGAAAAAT
>R16__coassemble_1179_pt1 | contig 21900 bp, 11 predicted proteins | sample R16__metabat2_low_PE_012 | metagenome-assembled genome bin R16
ACTGGGCCTGGGAGCTCCTGACCGAGGTTTACGGTATAGACAAGAGCATCCTCTACGCCACCATATTCGAGGGTTCCGACGAGTGTCCCCTCGACGAAGAGGCCCGCAAGGCCTGGCTCAGGCATCTCCCCGAGGACCACATCGTCCTGGGCAACAAGCACGACAATTTCTGGGAAATGGGCGACACCGGCCCCTGCGGCCCCTGCTCCGAAATCCACATCGACATCCGCACCCCCGAGGAGAAGGCCGACGGCACCCCGGGCAGCTTCCACGTGAACAAGGACAACCCCCACGTGATAGAGATCTGGAACCTCGTGTTCATGCAGTTCGAGCGCAAGGCCGACGGCCACCTCGAGAATCTTCCCGCCAAGAACATCGACACCGGAATGGGCTTCGAGCGCCTCTGCGCCGTGCTCCAGGGCAAGAACAGCAACTACGACTCCGACGTGTTCACCGGGATGCTCTCCAAAATAGGCGAGATTTCCGGCCACAGGTACGGCGAGAACCACGAGGCCGACGTTGCGATGCGCGTCATAGCCGACCACATCCGCGCCATCAGCTTCTCCATAGCCGACGGCCAGCTTCCCAGCAACGTCAAGGCCGGTTACGTCATCAGGAGGATCCTGCGCCGCGCAGTGCGCTACGGCTACACCTTCCTCGGCCTGAGCGAGCCCTTCCTCTGCAGGCTCGTGCCCCAGCTCATCAGCGATATGGGCGAGGCCTACCCCGAGCTTCCCAAGCAGCAGAAACTCATAGAGAGCGTCATCCGCGAGGAGGAAATGGCCTTCCTGCGCACCCTGGACCGCGGCATCAAGCTGATGGACGAGTGCATGGCCGCCGCCAAGGACAGCAAGGTCATAGCGGGAGCCGACGCCTTCAAGCTCTACGACACCTTCGGATTCCCCATCGACCTGACCGACCTCATAGCCACCGAAAACGGCTACACCGTGGACCACGAGGGCTTCAAGGCCGAACTCCAGAAGCAGAAGGAGCGCGCGCGCAACGCCACCGCCAACGAATTCGGCGACTGGACGGAATACTTCCCCGGCGAGAGCAGGTTCGTGGGCTACGACAAACTGGTCGTGACCGGTACCAAGCTCCTCAAGCAGCGCACCGTGGTGCAGAAGAACAAGGAGATGCTCCAGCTCGTCTTCGACGTGACCCCGTTCTACGGAGAGATGGGCGGCGAGGTCGGCGACTCCGGTTGGATCGAGACCGAGGACGGAGAGCGCATCGCCATCCTCAACACCATCAAGGAGAACAACCTCACCGTGCACATAGCCGAGAGGCTTCCCGCCAACTGCCGCGGCCGCTTCAACCTCACCGTTGACGCCGCCCGCAGGACGGCCATCCAGAACAACCACAGCTGCACCCACCTCCTGGACCAGGCCCTCAGGGAAATCCTCGGCAGCCACGTGGAGCAGAAGGGTTCCTACGTGTGCGAGAAGAACCTCCGCTTCGACTTCTCCCACTTCGAGAAACTCACCCCCGAGCAGATTGCGGCCGTCGAGACCCGCGTGAACGAGCTCGTCCGCAGCAACCTCCCCCTTGAGGAGAAGCGTCACGCCACGATGGAGGAGGCCCGCGAGATGGGAGCCATAGCCCTGTTCGGCGAGAAGTACGGCGAGCACGTGCGCGTTGTAAAGTTCGGCCCCAGCGTCGAGCTCTGCGGCGGCTGCCACACCCCCGCCACCGGCACTATCGGGCAGTTCAAGATACTGAGCGAGAGCGCAATAGCGGCCGGAGTACGCCGCATAGAGGCCGTCACCGCCGAAGGTGCCGACGCCTATGTTTCCGGCCTGGAGAAGACCATCGCCGAGGCCAGGGACCTTCTGGGCAACCCCCAGAACCTCTGCAGCGCCATCCAGAGGATACTCGAGTCCAACGCCGCCTACAAGAAGCAGGCTGAGGAAGACGAGGCCAAGAGGGCAAAGCATCTGGCCGAGAAGCTCTCCGCCGAAGCCGAGGTCGTCGGAGACCTCAGAATCGCGACCTACACCGACGGCAGCCGCAACCCCGCGCTCGTGCGCACCATAGCCCAGCTGATGCAGAAAGACGCCAAGGGCCTCGTGCTCATCGGCGCCTTCGAATTCGAGGGCAAGCCCAACCTTGTGCTGATGTACTCCGCCGACGTGGTGGCATCCGGCCGCAATGCCGGCCAGGACATCCGCGAGGCCGCGAAGTTCATCCAGGGAGGCGGCGGCGGACAGCCCGGCCTCGCCACTGCCGGCGGCAAGAACGCAGCCGGCCTGAAAGACGCCCTCGAGGCCCTCAGGGCCCGATTCGCATAAAGCCGCGGGATGAAGAAACTCGACAGATTCATACTGGGATCCTTCATAGGGCCGTTCGTCGCGATCCTGCTGGTCGTGGTGTTCATCCTTATGCTCCAGTTCCTCTGGCTCTACATCGACGAGCTGGTGGGAAAGGGCCTGGGGCTCGGCGTGATTCTGGAGTTCCTGTGGTGGGGAGTATGCACCATCCTTCCCACCGCCCTGCCCCTGGCGACCCTGCTCGCCTCGATGATGGTGGTGGGAAACCTTGCCGAGAACAAGGAACTGATGGCCATCAAGGCCGCCGGCATCTCCCTCATAAGGATGCTCATCCCCATCACGGTGGCCTCGTTCATCATTGCCATAGGCGCCTACTTTGCCGGCAACGACCTGGTCCCCAAGGCCTTCAACGAGATCTTCACCCTGCGCGACGACATCTCCCACACCAAAGACGAGATAAAGATTCCGAACGGCACCTTCTACGACGGAATCGAGGGCTACATCCTCCGCGTGGAGGACCAGGACGACGACACCGGGATGATGTACGACGTGATGGTCTATGACCACACCGGAGGCAAGGGCAACACCGCGGTGACCCTCGCCGACTCCGCCACGATGAAGATGAGCAAGGCCAAGGACTACCTGGTGTTCACCCTCCACAACGGCAACAACTACCAGGAGACCAACACCATAAAGTACCGCGACACCACCCTCCAGCTGCAAACCCTCTCGTTCACCAGGCAGGAACTGATAATCCCGCTGAAGAACTACACCTTCGAGAAGTCGGACTCCAGCCGCTACGGAGACCAGATCAAGGCTATGAAGCCCCAGCTGCTGCGGGAAGACAAGGCCGAGCTGGACAGCACCCTCACCGCCAAGCACGACGAGAACTACAGGATCCTGCGCTCCAGCGCCCAGATCCAGCTCCGCAAACAGCTCGACACCGCCGTGCACAGCAGCATCAGCAGGAACTTCGAGACGGAGGGATTCCTCGAGTGGAAGACCATCGACGCCCGCATCCGCGCCCTGGAGAACGCAAAGGAGGCCGCCACCACGATGGCCACAAACATAACCGGCCAGGGGCACGACCTCTACGAGACCTATTATTATAGCCGCAGGACCGACCTGGAGCTGCTCCACCGCATAGCCCAGGCCCTCGCCTGCTTCCTTCTCTTCTTCATCGGAGCCCCTATCGGAGCTCTCATCAAGAAGGGAGGGCTCGGCACCAGCGCCATAGTGAGCGCCCTCTTCTTCGTGCTGTACTGGGTCGTCGACATCTCCGGCACAAAACTCGCCAAGGACGGTGCCATCGGTGCGGCCTCCGGCGCGTTCGTCTCCACCTACGTGCTGGCCCCCATAGGCCTTTTCCTTACCTGGAAGGCCGTCAACGACGCTGAAATACTGAATATGGATTCTATAAAGATATGGTGGAAGAGGGTTCTGAGCAAGATCACCCGCTTCTTCCGCCCCGTGCGCATAGTCTATATGGGCACGCCCGAGTTCGCCGTCGCCCCGCTCGACAATCTCATCGCCCACAAGCACAAGGTGGTGGGCGTGGTCACGGTGGCCGACAAGCCCAGCGGCCGCGGCCTGAGCATCAGCGAGAGCGCCGTCAAGAAATACGCCGTGGAGCACGGTCTGCCGGTGCTTCAGCCCGAAAAGCTCAAGGACCCGGAGTTCCTTAAGGCCCTTGCCGCCTGGAAGGCCGATATGTTCGTGGTGGTGGCCTTCAGGATGCTGCCCGAGGAAGTCTGGAAGATGCCGCCCCTGGGCACCTTCAACCTGCACGCAGCCCTGCTCCCCCAGTACCGCGGCGCGGCTCCCATCAACTGGGCCGTCATCAACGGCGAGAAGATGACCGGCGTCACAACCTTTATGATAGACAAGGACATCGACACCGGCGGCATCATCTTCAGGCAGGAATGCCGGATCGGGGATGAAGACACCGCGGGCACCATCCACGACAAGTTGATGGAAATCGGCTCCGACCTTGTCCTGCAGACCGTGGAGGGCATCATCCAGCGAAATGTGGAGACCAGGGTCCAGCGTTCGTTCATCCAGGGCAGCGAGGTGCTCAAGCCCGCCCCGAAGATAACCCGCGAGACATGCCACATAGACTGGACCGCCACCACCGAAAAGGTCTATAACCTGGTCCGCGGCTTGAGCCCCTACCCTGCCGCCTGGACCGAACTCGCTCCCGTGGAGGGAGAGGGCAAGACGCTGCAGCTGAAGATTTATTTCGGGCGCAGGCGCACCGACCTTCACGCCGCTCCCGGCACCGTTCTGAGCGACGGAAAGTCGTACCTTGCCATTGCCACATCCGACGGCGCACTTGAAGTGACCGACCTTCAGATCAGCGGCAAGAAGCGTATGGAGGCCAAGGCCTTCCTTGCCGGCTTCAGAGAACCTGAAAAATACAAAGCGATATAGAATGTTACGCAAAATCAGAATTGCTCTTGCAGTGTTGTTCTTTGTGGGAATCACGCTGCTTTTCATCGGCATCGGACAAGACTGGTGGGGCTGGATGGCCAAACTCCAGCTTCTCCCCGCCGTCTTCCGCCTTGCGGGCGGCTTCACTCTGGGCAACACCGCGCTCGTTGCGGGAATCCTGCTCCTGACCCTTGTCTTCGGCAGAATATACTGCTCGGTCATCTGCCCTCTCGGAGTGTTCCAGGACCTGGTGATACTGGTGCGCAGGGAACTCGGCAAGGCCGTTGACAAGATGAACTTCCGCAACGCCAAGGGCAAGACCTTCGTTGGCGCCGACGGCAAGCCCGTCAGGCTCAAGCCAATAGTCAAGCACTTCAGCCACAGCCCCGAGCATAGGGTCGTGAGGTTCATAGTGTTCGGCCTTGCAGTGGCCTCGGCCTTCGCCTGCGGGCAGCTTCTGATTTCCATCATAGCCCCTTACAGCGCCTACGGCCGTATGGTTGCGGGAGTCGTCTCCCTTTGCGGAGGGGCCGTGGCCCCGGCGCTTCTCATAACGGCCGGCGTAACCTTCGTGGTCCTGGCACTTTGCGCCTGGTTCTGGGGCCGCGCGTGGTGCAATACCGTCTGCCCCGTGGGCACGGTGCTGGGATACGTGAGCAAGGCTTCGCTTTTCAAGATCAGGATCGACGAGAGCAAGTGCAGTTCCTGCGGCCGCTGCGGCCGCGGCTGCAAGGCCTCCTGCATCGATATGGATGCGCATACCGTGGACTACAGCCGCTGCGTCGATTGCTTCGACTGCATCGGGCGCTGCAAGTCCGGAGCCATCAGCTTCACTTGCAGCAAGCCGGACGGCGGCTCCCCCCGTAAAACTTCCGCTTCGCTTCATCCCTCCCAACCTGGCGGTTGGGCCCCTCCCGTTCATGAGGCCACGGGCGGCCACAGTTTTACCGGGGGGACCGCCGATCCGGCAAACAACGCTACGGAAATGACGAACCGTCCGAGCGAGACCGCCGATCCGGCAAACAACGGCCGAAGGGAGTTTCTCGCGAGCGCGGCGGGGATAATCGCCGCGGGTGCCGTTGCAAAGGCGCAGGAGATGAAGGTTGACGGAGGCCTTGCGCCGCTGGAGGCCAAAAAGGCCCCGGAGCGCAGCGGACGCCTCGTTCCTCCCGGAGCCTGGAGCGTGAAGGGCTTCTACGACCACTGCACAGCCTGCCAGCTCTGCGTGCAGAACTGCCCGAACGGAGTACTGAAGATATCCACCGACCTGGAGCACCTTCTCCAACCTCAAATGGGCTACGAGAACGGCTGGTGCCGCCCCGAGTGCACCGTCTGCAGCGATGTCTGCCCCGCCGGAGCCATCAGGCCCATACAGAGGGATCAGAAAACCGCAATCAAGATAGGCACGGCAAAGGTGAACCCGGAGCTCTGCCTTGCCGCCACGTCAGAGGTCGGATGCGGCAACTGCTCGCGCCACTGCCCCACCGGAGCCATCAAGATGGGCAAGGACGCCGAGGGCAGGCGCATCCCCCTCATAGCCGAAGAGCAGTGCATAGGCTGCGGAGCCTGCGAGTACCTCTGCCCTTCCAGGCCGCTCAGTGCAATTACCGTTGACGGGCTTTCCACCCACATAAGCAAATAGACTATGGACAGAAGAGAATTCCTCAAAACCGCAGGAGCCGGCGCCGCAATGCTGGCCGCGGCATCCTGCGCCCCCGGAAAACTGACCGACGGCGGGAATGAAGGCGGTGAAGCCGCAGCCTCCGGCCCTATGGCGCAGAACTACCCCGGAGTGGGCCTGCTCGGCTACGGCTGTATGAGATGGCCTATGATTCAGGCCGAAGACGGCAGCGAGAAGATAGACCAGGAAGCGGTGAACGCGCTGGTGGACGAAGCCCTGGCTAGCGGCGTGAACTACTTCGACACATCACCCGTGTACCTCGGAGGCGACAGCGAGAGGGCCACCGCGGAAGCCCTGAACAGGCACCCCCGCAGCGAATGGCTGCTGGCAACGAAGCTCTCCAACTTCTCGGAATCAAGCTTCGAGAACTCAAAGCTGATGTACAGAAGGTCCCTGGAGATTTTCGGGACCGACCATATCGACTACTATCTGCTGCACTCCATCAGCGGGATGGACTCCTTCAACGCCCGCTTCGGGAGCACCGGCATAATGGACTTTCTTTTGGAAGAGCGCAAGGCCGGGCACATACGCAACCTCGGATTCAGCTTCCACGGCCCCAAGGAGGGGCTGGACGAACTGCTCTCCCTGCACGACCGCTATCACTGGGACTTCGTGCAGATTCAGATGAATTACCCCGACTGGTACTGCGGCGACGCCGAATACCTCTACAACGCCCTCGACAGGATGGAGATTCCAGTCGTGATAATGGAACCCCTTCTGGGCGGAGCCCTGAGCAATATCCCCGCTCCCCTGGCCGAGAGGCTGAAGAGCCGCGAGCCGCAGAGGACTGTGGCCTCTTGGGCCTTTAGGTTCTTCGGGGACTATCCAAGGGTGCTGACGGTGCTGAGCGGAATGACCTACAAGGAGCATCTGGAAGACAATCTCAAGAGTTTCTGCGGCCTGAAGCCCCTGAGCGGGGAAGACTGCGCCGAACTCGCCGAAGTGGCGCAGCTCTTCCGCAAATACCCTCTGGTGGGCTGCACCGGCTGCCAGTACTGTATGCCCTGCCCCTACGGCATCGACATCCCCGGAATCTTCCGCTTCTACAATGGCGCCATCAACGACGACAGCTACGTAAAGAGCCGTGAGCAGAAAGACTACGCCCACGCACGCAGGCGCTACCTTGCGGCCTACGACAAAGCAGTGGAGAGCATCCGCCAGGCCGACCACTGCATCTCCTGCGGGAAATGCGTGAAGGCCTGCCCCCAGCGCATACGCATACCTGCACAATTGAGGCGCATCGACGAATACGTCGAGCGCCTCAAGCAGGGAACTCTGGAATAGATTCCTTCTTCTAGAAGCAGTATCCCACTCCGAATGCGAGCGAACCTCCGAGCGTCTGCGACGCGAGGAGGTAGGAGGCGTTGAGGGTGACTCCGGAGAACTTGGCTCCGAGGCCCACTGAAGCGTAGGAAGGGATGCCCTTGTCGGCCGGGCCGTAATGGTAACCGGCGCGCACGGCGACGATGTCCTTGATCCAGTATTCGGCGCCAAGGGCGGCCATAAAGGCTCCGCTGAACATATAATCGACCTCGGCGCTGGCGGTAAGGCCCGCGATTGCCTCATAAGCGGCACCGGCCTTCACGACGGTGGGAAGGGAATAGTCCTCGCCGCCGTAATTGACCTTGCCTCCGAGGTTGCAAAGGGCAATGCCCGCGCCGAGCGCACCGCTGCGGTAAGCGGCGGAAATGTCGGCCCCGAAGGTGCTGGCCTTCGCTTCCTCGGCAAGGGAGGATGAGGCCATCTTGAAGTTGGCGCCCACCGAGAAGTTTTCGCTCACGGCATAGGCAACGCCCAGGCCGAAGTCCATCTCCTTGGGGGTGAAGGTGCCGTTGGAACGGCCCTCGGCGGAGGTGATGGTGTATTCCTGACCGCCGAAGCTCTTGAAGCCGGCGGTGAGCGCGAACTTGCCGCCTATGCGGTAGAAGCCCTCGAGGCTGAGGATTCCATTCTTCGTGGCCTTGGGCTGCCAGAGGCCGTAGCCTCCGGCAACAGCCATACGGTTCTCGGAAATGGCCGCGGCGGCGGTATTGTTGGAGAAGGCGTAGGCATCGGCCTTGGTGGCAACCGAAGCTCCGGCCATTCCGGAGGCGGCTGCATCGGGGTTCACGTTGAGGAAGCCCATACTCTGGGCCTGTGCACCTGCACAAACTGCGCACAGCGCAAGAATCAAAACTGTCTTTTTCATATCCTGCTACAGTTTAACGATTGTCTTGTTGATTGACTCTCCGCCATATTCGAGCATCACTGCATAACTGCCGGCGGGCATTTCCCTCATATCCACCTTCGCGGGGTCGAAGGGGCTGATCGTGAGGGTTTTGTCGTAAACCACGGCGCCGGAGGAACTCACAATCTTCAGGGCGGTGCTCGCCTCCTCGCTGGTGCGCACATAGAGGTAGTCGCTCACGGGGTTGGGATAGATATCGACCGGCTCGTTGCCGTCCCGCACAAGAATCCTGAAGTTCTGCACAGCACTCTCGCCCCGGACATCAGTACCGGTTATTGTCACCTCACAGATGCCGAAGCCCAGAGAAGTCACGTAGAACTTGCCTTTGGAGTAGTTGACATTGGCAACGTTGTCGTCGGTGTTGGTTATGGTGTAGGCCAGCTGCTCGCCGTCTTCATCCTTGAAGTAGGCGATCTCGTCGATTTCGCGGGACTCGCCCTTGGCGCCGAATGTCATATCGGGCATAGCCTCAACGACCTGGGGCTTGTGGTTCTCCAGGATGGTATAGGAGAAGTCCAGGGTGGCGGAGAGCCCGTAATACTCGTTCACGGTCAGGCGGCCCTTGTGCGTGCCGGACTCGGCCGCATAGCCGAATATCTTCACGCTGGGCTTGCTCATATCGAGGGTGTCGAGGAGCGCGCCCATCCCTTCGTCCTCCATCTCGATTGTGACGAAGTGCCCGTCGGGGTCGCCGAATTCGAAGTCCATGACGGCCTTTTCGTGCGGCTTGAGGGTGAACGAAGTCTCGCCCTTTGCCCTGACGTACGGAGGATTGTTGATGCCGGTTGTTATGTTCTTGGAGGAAGACAAGCCCGACTTGTTGCCGGCAAGGTCACAAGCCTCGACGGCAATGTAATATTTCTTCTCAAACTCAAGGCCGGTGATGGTGCCGGTGATGGTGCTGCCGACCTTGGCGTCGCCGACATAAATCTGGGCAAACATCACTCCGTCGGTGCTCGAGAAGGATTCGGTGCTGTAATAGACCATTATTGCGTTTGGGGTGCCGTCGTCGCTGTCCTTGGGCACCTTGACACTCACGGTCACATTGTTGGAGTTGGCCTCAAGAGAGAATTCGGTCACCTTGTCGGGGGGATTGCCTCCGGAGCCGGCTATTGCCTTGTATGCGTTCACAAGGCCGGCACCGAGATAATAGTTGCGGTTGTAGGCTGTTATGTCGGTCACGTTCTCCTCGAGGCGCTTGCGTATGCTCTGGGCGGTGACTCCTGAGCCTCCCTTTGCGGCAATGACCAGGGCGGCCACTCCTGAAACGTGGGGGCAGGCCATCGAGGTGCCCTGCATTTTGCCATAATCGTTGCCGGGCAGGGTGCTCCAGACCTGATTTCCCTTCTTTGCATCTCCGCCGGGAGCGGCGATATGCGTCCATGGACCGTAATTGGAATAGTATGCACGGCAATAGTCGGCGCCCACGGAGGTGACTATCAGCATATTCTCATAGTCGGAACCGTAAGGGTCTATCGAGCTGTCGTTGCCGGCGGCAAAGATAACGAGACCTCCGGCAATGGGGCCGGTCTGCTTGCCTTTCTCGTCGACTCCGGCGTATTTGATGAAGTAGTCCACGGCATTCTTCAAAGCCTCGGAAGTGGTACCGGGAGCGGTGGAGCCCCAGCTGTTCTGGGATATCACCGCACCGTGGTCGGCGCCCCACTTGATTGCAGAGGCACCGCTGGCGCTGGAGTTGTCGTCGAATATCTGGCAGGACATTATCTTCGCGCCCTTAATTCCCTTGGCGGCATTTCCGCCGGCAAGGCCGCACAGGCCCAGGCCGTTGTTGTTGATGGCGGCGATTGTGCCCGCAACGTGGGTGCCGTGGTCTCCGGGATGGATCTTGTAGCCGTCGGAGCAGAAGTTGTATCCGCAATCCTGGCCTTCACCGTCCTTCTCGGGATTCTTCCACATATTGTCGGCAAGGTCTTCGTGGGTGTAGTCCACGCCCTGGTCGACCACAGCCACAATGATGTCCTCGCTGCCGGTGGTGTAGTTCTTCCACACGGGGACAACGTTCACGTCGCAGCCGCTCTGGGCGCCCTTGGTGGTGCCGTCGTTATAGTAGTGCCACTGGCCGCCAAGCATAGGGTCGTTGAACGGGAGGCTGGAGGAGGCCGCCGCAGAAGCGGAGAGTTCCGAACTGTGCACGCGCTCGGTCACCACAGGGTTGCCGACTATCTCCACCTCGGGGCAAAGCTCCACAATCTCCACTCCGGGGATGGTGGAGAGGTCAACTGTGGCCTTGGTGAGGCTGGCCCGCGATTCGTCGTACCTGACCTCGTACCAGCGGTGCAGGCCCTCCGCGCGGGTCCTTTCCTCGAACTTGCCGGCGTAGGGGAAGAGCCTTTTCATCGAACTCATTCCCAGGCTGCCGAGGGCGGAGCTGACCGACTTCACTTCAGGGAGCCTCACGGTGCCGTCTTCCAAGGTGAGAGCCTCGAATTCCGAGGCCAGTTCCTCGCCGACCTTCACATACACCGTTCCCTGTTTGAGATACGCTTCCGGGATGGTGGAGTTGATTACCTTCACTCCGTCGGCCACGGCCTCTGGAGCTAGGTATTCCTCCTGATTTTGGCAGGAAACTGCGGCAAGGGCCGCCAGGATGCCTGCAACAAACAATGTTCTTTTTCTCATATCTTACTGTATTTCGGTTACAAAGTCAAGGAGCTTGATGAGGCTGGAAGGGTCATTCCATTTGATTTTGTTTGCCTTGAGCCAGGCTTTGAAGGCCTGGCGCTGCTCCGCGCCGAGTTCCTCGTCTATGCCCCTTCTCGAGGCCTTCCAGATTTTTGCGGGGGTCACCAGGTAATAGGTATTCACGAGGCTTAGCGATTCGCCGTTGTGGCGGTTCTCCCACATTTCCATATGGTTCTGGTTCACCTTGCCTGCCAGGTCGATGGAAGTGAGTTTCTGGGTGGCGGAGTTGGTGGTGGAGGTGCCGTAGGCGCCGCCGCTCTCGCGGAGCCTGTCGAAGTCGCCCACCTGGTGCGAGGCCACGAAGCCGCGTTCCTCGCTCACGATGACCTTCATTATGTCGCCGTTCACGTCCATATATTTGTCCTCGCCGATCTGGACGAGAAGGATGTCTCTGGACAGGGCTTCCTTCACTACACCTTTGTCAATGTAGTGAAGGCGGCCGTGAAGCACGTGCACGTTGACTTCCTGCACCAGTTTGGTGCCGCCTTTCATATAAATCGTCCCTTCCTGGAACGTAGGATACAGATAAGGCCAGGAGGTTGAACATTCCTGGGCGCGTACACCAAACATAGAAAAGAAGGTTACGCACAGAAGTACAATGATTTTTTTCATATCTCTGACAAATTTTTATTCCTTTATGCAGCGGACGGCGTAGGCGTCGGCGCGGGAGCCGCTGGAGATGGCCGACAGGGTCACAGACCAGCCACCGTAATAGTCCTTGATGCCGAACGACATCGCCTCGGCGGTGCCGGTGGTGGAATCGGCTTCGGTGGGGGTGTTGTACCAGTAGTTGGCCCAGAGACCGACCATACTGCCCATAAGCATTGCGTACTGGCCGTCGTAGCGTGTGGTGGCGGGGAAATAGGACCAGGTCTTGGGAGATGTCTCCTTCATATAAAGCCACCAGCCGTTCTCGAAGTCCAGAATGTTGATATTGCCGTCGGAGTTGATGTCGCGGATAGCCACGTGGGCCTCGCCGCCGAGATTGCTCCAGGTGAGCACACCTTCCGAATCACCCGACGCCCATACCATTCCGCCGCCGGGGGTCAGATGGTTGAATACCTGCATATGGGGGACTCTCCAGCCTACAGGGCAAGGATCGTAATAGGTTTTGCTGCCTTTGTTGACGTAAGTGCTCTCGTTTCTCTCAGATCCGTTCGGATTACCCCATAGGGCACCGTTGCTCTCGGCGGGCCTGAGCCAGTCGCGGGTGGTCTTGTACTGGGCATTGTTGCTGATGCACACTGCAGGGTTTGCAATGGAGAACGCCAGCGAATTGTCGGACGTGTTGTACATACTGGTGCCCTTGATGGTCACCTCCTTGCCGTCGATGTCATAGACTGGCTTGTTGTCGGTTGCAAGGGATCCGTTGCCCGTCACAGGCGCTCCCGGGAACGGGTCCTTGCGGCCCCACTGGTAGAGCATCCCGAAACTCTCGGAATCCTTGGGGTCGTTGTGCAGGGCGCCGAGGTTCATGTTCATAACCTTCGCGCCGGACTCGGAAGCGAGTTCCTCCACGGCAATTTCGGGCCTCCAGATATGCCAGCTCCAAATTATATTGCCATTCGCGTCGGTCGCGGCCAGCACGGCGCTTCCGGATTTCTTTCCGGCCTCGAACTGAATCTTCCCGTCGGACAGAGATACCGAATTGATGACACCGAAGGTTGTCTGCCACACGAGAGCGGCGCCTGCGGGGCTCAGAGCGTCGGGAGCCTTGAGGCCTTCCACCGTCTTGCCGTTGCCGCGCACGGTTGCGCTGAACTCATAGGGGCCCTTGTGGGTTATCACGTAGCAGTTGGAAGTGCCGCCTGCGCTGAGGTCGGTCTTCTCGTACTGAATGTCATTCTCGGCCTGAATCAGGACGAATTTCACCTGCATCAGAGGGTCGTCCTTCGTGGGAGCATAGAGCATCACCTCGTATTTGCGCTCGTTCTCGGCGGTGTTCTCCTGGAATTCGAACTTGAGTCCGCCGTTCGCAGGTGCAACTGTTATCCAGTCCTGCTCCTCACAGGAGTATTCCCAGCCATCGAGATTGGTGGCGACTTTCACCTCGAGCGAACCTGCCTTGCAGGGCACCGTGGAGGGGTTGTCGACGTTGACGCTGAGTTCGGGCACGAATATGCTCGCGGCCTGGATTACCTTGAATGAGGCAGAAGCCACGCCGGCAGAGACCGTCACCGTGGTGTTGCGGGGGTCATAAGCCTCGTTGGGTGCCGCAGTGAGTTTGAGGGCGCTGCCCTCCTTAGAAGCCGAAAGCCACGACGCACCGCCCACGCTCCAGGTCCAGTCTTCACGGTTGGAGCTCACGCCAACGCTTATGCTCTCCCCCGTCGCAGCAAGGTAATATTCGCTCTTTCCGGACACCGAAATCTTCGGGTCTTCTTCGGTCTTTGTGCAGGATGCAAGCGCCAGGATGGCCGCAGCCAAGTATATCAGTCGTTTCATATTCAATATTTCTCAAATTACAAATTTAACAAAAAAAACGGCGTCCCATACGGGGCGGCAGTTCTTTTTCCGGGCACCCTCAAATTTGATAAATTTGTATAATTATTTTTTAATAATTATTTTTGCATAAAACAAAAGAAGAATGGAAACAGAAAACCCTTTCGTTATCAAAGGAGCGATGGCTCCTGAAAAATTCTGCGGCCGCAAAAATGAACTCGAGGAAATGGAGTCACTGCTCCTGAACGGGCATAATATCGTCTTGATAGCCCCACGTCGCATCGGGAAGACCGCTATGGTCGAACAATGTTTTATCAAGCCTGCAATCAAAGAGAAATTCAACACGATATCAATAGACATTCTCGAAGCGACTTCATTTGAAGAATTCACGTCAATTCTCGGCAGGGCCGTTCTTGACGTGTTCAAGACAAACGGGAGAATAATTCTGGACAAATTTCTCGCCCACCTCAAATCTCTGGTTGCCGCAATCGGATATGATCCCATTTCCAATACTCCAACCTTATCTTTCAGCCTGAACGAAATAAAGAATCCGGAACAAACTTTGGACGAAATCTTTTCGTTCCTTGAAACAACGGACAGACCGAACATCATTATGATAGACGAGTTCCAGCAGGTGTCCCAATTCAAGGGGACATCAAATATGGAGTCCATTTTGAGGAGTCGCATTCAAAAACTTGCAAACACTTCGTTTATCTTCTCCGGAAGCGAGCCGACTATGATAACCCGAATGTTCAACACGGCAGGAAAGCCTTTCTATAGAAGCGCAACAACGACCGAGCTCTCCCCAATCAAGATTGAAGAGTATATGGCATTTGCAGTGGATAAATTTGCGCTTGCAGGAAAGGTTCTCACGGAAGATGCTTTCGAGAATTTATACAATCTGTTTGACGGATTCACTTATTACATCCAATTTTGTCTGAACGTCGCCTTTATGATGACCCCCGTCAGTGACACGTGCAACACGGGCACGATCAGAAAAACTCTGGAATGGGTGTTGGATCACGAGGAAGCATCCATCAAGCAGGAATTGTCATCGCTTACCCTCAACCAGAAAAAACTTCTGTACAGTATAGCTCGCGAAGGGACCGTCGACGGCTTGACATCAGAAGTATTCATGTCAAGAAACGGCCTTGTTTCCACAAGCATGGTTCAGTCTTCTGCCAGAGCTTTGACAGGGAAAAAAATGATTTCAAGAATAGGAGACAAATATTTCTTGAACGACAAATTCCAGGCATTATGGATTGTCGTGAATAATTTCACTTCACTGGAAAAGATGCTTGGATAACAAAAAAAACGGCGTCCCGAACGGGGCGCCGTTAATTATAAAGAGTTTCGATATTACTTCAGAGACACTTTGGGAGTATCCTTGACCAAAGACTTTCCGGGGACATATGCGGGACGGACGCCTGCATTGAATGCCTTCGGAGCCTTGGCAACTGAATTGCTCTCGACATATTCAGGCAGGGCATAGAACATATTGTAGCCATAGCTCAGATAATCGTCTTCAGTGTAATTGCCGTCAGCATCGCTGGCATATGCATAGTATATATATCCGATGTAGTCGTCAACGTCGGTGAACGTATGGCTTGCTGTCATACTGAAGGTTGTCAGATCACCGTAATATGACCAAGTGTAGAGCTCATATGTCACATAACCGTATTCTGTGTCCGGATAAACCACAGTGTCGATATAATTGGATTCAGCATCTGTCACGATGGAGAGCGTTCCGCAATCACCGTCGAAATCAGCATAGACCTTGACATCGTCATAGCCGAAAATCGAAGTGAACATCACGTTGCCTTGATCGGGATCATCACTCTCGGCAATCACCCAGGTGCAAGGCTCGTCTGTTTTGTTGGAGAACACTGTCGCTCCGGCATATTCGTAGGTACCGACCACGTCATCAAGAGTGAAGCCGTAGGAGTACAGGAAAGGTCCGATCACGAACTCGGCGTTCTCGTTGCCATAGACATCCTCAAGGAAAGCGGGGATGGTGATGGTGACATAAGAGCCTCTTGCAGGGTCGGGACGACCGGTGTAGTATTCACCTGCGTTGGGATAGCTCAGAGCGCAGTTGTAGGTGCCGTTCCAGCCGAAGCCGTAGGAAGGATAGCCATAACCGATTTCGTAGGTATCCACGGAACTGTGGCCCTCTTCTTCAGTCTCATAGACAATGGTGCCGGTGGCGTCAGCATCGTAAGCATAGTAGATGAAATCGTCGGGGACGGCAATCCAGATGGGATCGGACATCGTGGAAATCACGCTCACGCCCTCGCCTTCCTCGTCGCCGTAGATGGAGAGTTCGAAATCCTCGTTGGGGTTCTGGCCATAGATGCCGTAATACCAGTCATAGGCATAATCAGTGCCCGCATCCTCTCTCCTGTCGAAGCAATAGCTGTCCACTGCGGGGCAGGGATTGTCGAAGGAATCGTAGAAGGTTCCCTCGGGGAAGGAGATGGTGTAGTATGCACCGACGGGAACGTCGCTGAGGGTGATGGTGGCGATTTTGCCATTCACAGAGACCTCGGCGGAGCCGTAGCCATAGGCGGTCTTGAGGGGCCAGTTGAAGCCTTCCACCTCGGCGTAATTGTCGTCGTTGACGGCATAGTAGGCAACCTCGACAAGAGCGCTCTCGTCATATTCCACAGCGTCGGAGAAGGTGATCATGACAACGGAGCCGCTGGCATCATAGTCCTCGATTTCAGGGACCTCGGTGTCGCTTGTGAAAAGGGTGAGGGAAGATACGGAGCCAACGGAACCCTGCTCGCTGGAAGAAGCGGCATAAATGGTATAGTAGGTCTTGGAATCCATCTCGTCGTAGGTGAGTTCAAGACTCTGGGCCTCGGAATACTTTACGGTACCCTTGTCGAGAGAGCCGGTGAGAGTGGTCTTGAAGACCTTGATGGAATCGACAGAGGCAGCCTGTCCTGCAACAAGTGCATAGGAATAGTAGGCAGTTCCTGCAGCGGGGGTGATGGTGACGGAGAACGAATGGTCGCTCAGAGCGGTCTTCGTGATGACGGGAGCATCAACATATACCCTCGCGGTGGGAGTCTCGTGTTCGAACTTGGCGCAGCCCGCTATCGCGAGAAGAGCCGCAGAAAGGAGTATAATATACTTTTTCATATTCGTCCGGATTATTTCTTGGTAAGGATAATGGGAGCGCGGTCGCACCAGTTGGTGTACAGGGACTGGGAAAGCATAGCCCAGAGCCAGATGTTCTGCTCGCAGAGCCAGGTGCCGTCAGCCTGCAGGGTGAAGATCACGTCTTCGTCATCATAGAGGTAGACTCCGTCTTCCCAGGTAAGGAGCTGGAACACGTCGTCGGTGGAGGTATACCAGGCCTCGCAGGTCTGACCGCCGGCGAAGGTCATCGTATTCTTGTCTTCGTTCACGACAGCGGACATTGTCCAGTCGCCCCAGCTTGCGTAGTCGATACATCCGGGAGTGAGGTTGTCAACGTGGATGACGGTGACGTCGTCGGGATCCTTGCTGATGGTGAGATCCCAACTCTGGGAACCTCCGCCATAGGTGCCGGAAGTGGCGGTGTACTCACCGAGAATGGCGGCCAGAGGGTGGTCGTTGTCGGTGATGGTGACGATGCAGGAAGTGTTCATACCGGCATTGACTCCGCCGGTGCTCTTGATCTGAAGGGAGAACTTGAGGTCTCCGGTGTATTCACCCTCGTGATTGATGATCTGCACGGGGATGTAGCAGGTGCGGTTGTCGGCATTGAAGGAAAGTGTGGCGGAACCGTCGAGAAGCTCGTAGTCCACACCGGCCTTTGCAGTGCCGTCCACTGCCTCGTAGGAAATGGTCTCGGTAAGGCCGCTCAGGGAGCTGAGAATCACGGGAATCTCGATCTTGCCACCGTCCTCGGATATGGAAGCCGCGGTCTTGCCGAACTCGACGATAGCGTCAGAGTCCTTGAAAGTGGGCTCCTGGTTAAGGTTGCTGCAGGATGCTGCGGCAAGCACGAGAGCTGCGACACTCAGAAAAACTGATATCTTTTTCATTGTTGTCTTCATTTAACTGTTATAACCGGGATTCTGCACGAGTTCCTTGTCGAGGTCGATCTGAGACTTCGGGATGGGGAGAGCCCAGTACTTGGAGTCGGAAGGAACGTTCTTGGAGACTGCTGCGTCGCTGTAGGTGAAAGAGCCACCGGTACGCGCAAGGTCAAACCAATAGGAACCTTCGAAGTTGAGTTCGAGACGACGCTCCTTGATGATGGTGTCAACACCGGCGGCACCGAGAGTGGAAGCTCCACGGTTGGCCCTGATGGCGTTGACGTCCTTCACTGCGGAGGTGCCGGCAACGGATGCACCGTTGGCGATGGCCTCTGCACGGATGAGATACATCTCGGAAAGACGGAGAACGATCACGTTGCTGACGTCAGGGGTGGAAGTGGCGTTGCCCTCACCCTTGCCGTAATACTTCATTGTCCACATCTGACCGCCGGACTCCTGGTCCTTGTCGGTGCAGAACATGGCCTTGCCGTCGTCGGTGCCGCGAACACCGCAGGTGCCGCGGACGTCGCCGTCCTCAAACAGGCCGACGAGGTCGGCGGAAGCGGCGCAGTCGGCATAGCCAAGAGGGTTGGTCATATGGGAAGGGCCTTCCCAGTACTCGTCGTAGTCGTTGGCCTGCTTGCCATAGATTTCGAAGATGACTTCGCCGCCGTCTTCGGCAACGTCCTCACCCCAGACGGAGGTGTACTCGTCTTCGGTCCACAGGCTGTATTCGCCGCAGTCGATGACCTTGGTGGCATAGTCGGCGGCATCCTGATAGTTCTTCGCGTAGAGGTTCACGCGGCTCAGCAGAGCCCAGACGACGGGCTTGGTGATCACGGCGTGATCGTCGGCAACACCGCTGCGGATATAGTCGTCGGCCATCAGATCCTCGGCGAGACCGAGGTCGGTGAGAATTGCCTCAAAGGTGCCGGCAACGGTATTTCTTGCAGGCATGTCGGTAGGCAGCTGGGGAACGAGGATCACGGGGATGCCGAGTTCCTGGTTGGTCTTGCCGTCGGTGCGGGCATATAGGCGCAGACAGTCGAAGTGTGCAAGGGCGCGCAGTGCATAGGCCTCGGCCTCGAGGTTGTCCACGTCCTGCCTGCTGACACTGGAGGAAAGGAAGTCCTCTTCGTGACCGACAAGCTTGTCAAGAACGTTGTTGGTGGCGGAAATCACATAATATGCAAGAGACCACAGGCCCTCGGTGGAGCTGGGATCGTAGTTCATATTATAAGGAAGGGTCATACGGCCGGAAGTGAAATCGCTCACGGTGGGGATCATTGCATTGCCCACGCGCATTTCAGAGTTCAGCACGAAGAAGGCTCCGTACCAGGCGCCGTCGGCAAGGGGGCCGTAGGCACCGGCTATGGACTTGTTGAGTCCGTTGTAGTCGGAGAGGGTAAGATCAGTGCTCTGGGACATTATGGGATCCTGAACGAGGAAATCCTTGCAGGAGTTGAGAGTCAGAACAGCGAGAATCGCTACGATTATATACTTTTTCATATTCGTATCCATTTAAGATTAGAAGGAAATCTCGACACCGCCCACGAAGGACTTTGTCTGAGGATAGATACCGAATCCCATTCCTTCCTCACCACGCTCAGGATCGTAGAAGTTCACATCGTGGAAGGTGTAAGGGTTGAGTGCGCTCACGTAAACCTTGAGGCCCTGCATGTGAATCTTGTCGAGTATGGTCTGGGGGAAGCTGTAAGAGAGAGTCACGTCCTTGATACGCAGGTAATCGCCCCTCTGGAGCCACCTGGTGGAGGAAATGTTGTAGGAGTTGGAGCTGTTGCCTGCAACGGGCTTCGGGCTGCAACCGGTGTCGCCGGGCTGCTTCCAGTAGTTGAGTGCGGAAGCGGTCTGGTTCATCGTCATCTGGTTACCGTCGGCATTGAGGTAACGCATCTCGGCGATGTACACGTAGTTGCCGGTCTTGAACTCGAAGAATGCGCTGAGGCTCAAGCCCTTCCAGCTGACGGAGGTATTGAAGCCGCCGGTAGCCTTGGGAGCGGGGGATCCTGCATAGATGTGGCTTGCCTGGCTGAAGTCGCTGGTCAGAGTGGAGCTCTGGATGTCGTCGATGTTGTCGGTGCCGTCCTCGTACTTGCCGTAGGTGTGGTGCCACCACAGTGCGTTACCGGTGGAAGGATCCACGCCTGCGTAATCATAGAGGTAGAAGGTGTAGAAATCCTTGCCCACGACGTGGCGCAGACGGGAGTCGTAGGAAGCGCTCATCCAGTTGTCGCCGCCGAGGTCATCGACCACGGACTTGTTGAATGCGATGTTGAATCCGGCGGACCAAACGAAGTCGGAGTTACGGATGATGTCGCCCTCGAGCATGAACTCGACACCCTTGTTGGTCATTGCACCGATGTTCATGAAGTTGGAGGTGAATCCGGAAGTTGCGGGAACCGCCTTGCTGAGGAGCATGTCGGTGGTCTTGCGGTTGTAGAGGTCGAGCTGACCGCTCAGACGGCCGTCGAAGAACGCGAAGTCAAGACCGATGTTCCAGGTCTTGTTCTTCTCCCAGGAGAGAACGTCGTTGGAAGGGCTGCTGGGGAGCATGCCGGTGCCTCCGTTGTAGGTGGCGGCGGCATACACGCCGTAAGCCTGGTAGGGGCTGATGTTGTTGTTACCGTTCACACCGTAGCTGGCGCGGACCTTCAGGAGGGAGAGCCAGTCGCGGGTGTTCTTCATGAACGCCTCGTTGGTGACGTTCCAGGAACCGGAAACGGACCAGAAGAGACCCCACTTGTTCTGGGAACCGAACAGGGAGGAACCGTCCTCACGGATGGAGGCCTGTGCGAAGTACCTCTGAGCGTAGTTGTAATCAACGTTTCCGAAGAAGGAAAGGAGGGTGTACTTCTGCTTGTAGTCGGAAATCTGGTCGCTGTCGGAAACACCGGTGGAGTGGTAAGGGATGTTGGCATCGACGCTGGGAGAGTAGCCATAGACATACTGGTAGGTCTGGCTCATTGCCTCCTGACCGAGCAGGGCGCGGAAGCTGTGGTCACCCCAAACGTTGCTGTAAGTAGCTGTGTTGGAGGTGGTCAGACGGATGCGCTGGGTGTTGGAGCTCTGGAGGGTACCCTCGGTGTCGCCGGGATCCGGACCCCAGTAGCGGCGGCCCTCGCCGAACACGGTCTCGACCATGTTGTTGGTCTTGAGAACGAGGTTCTTCACAGGCTCCCACTGGAGATAGATGGATCCCTGGGTGCGGAACTGCTTCTCCCACTCGTCCTCACCGTGGCAGAGGGCGTTGTAGATGGGGTTGGTGTTGGAGTTCTCGGGGATGTTCATATTGTACTCGCCGGTCTCGGGGTCGATGACGGGGGTCCAGGGACGGATGGTCAGACCTGCGAAGAACGGGTTGGAATAGTACAGGGCCTGCATTTCGGTATCGTGGTTCTCGGTGTAGGCGAGATTCACGCGGGTGCCGATTTCGAGGTTGCTCAGAAGCTTGTAGTCGGAGTTGACGCGGGCGGTCAGACGCTTGTAGCTGACTGCGTCGACGACACCGTCGGTGTTCTGGTAAGAGAGGGATGAGTAGAACTTGCCCTTGTCGTTGCCGGCGGAGGCGTTGATCTCATACTCCTGCATGAAACCGACCTTGGAAACCTCGTCGAGCCAGTTCACGAGCGTGCCGCTCAGAGTGGACATCGGGTAGTAGTAAGGGGAAGTCGGATTGTCGGGGTCCTGGCCTGCGTTGATGGCGGCGGTACGGTAGAATCCGAGCAGCTCCTCACCGGTCATTGAACGGAAATTGTTGTCGTTGGCAAGGGAGGAGGCGCCGAACTTGGCGCGGGCGCTGAATCTTGCCTTGCCGGCCTTTCCGCTCTTGGTGGTCACGAGGATGACACCGTTTGCAGCGCGGGATCCGTAGATGGAGGCTGCAGCTGCGTCCTTCAGGACGGTGATGCTCTCGATATCGTTGGGGTTGATGGCCGCAACGGCGTTGTTGGTGTTGGTGAAGTAGCTCTGGTCGCCGTTCATCACGGGAATGCCGTCCACGACCCACAGAGGCTCGTTGCCTGCGTTGATGGAGCTGGTACCGCGGATACGGATCTGGGAGCTGCCGCCCGGCTGGCCGGTCTCGGAGGTGATGGT
>R16__coassemble_1211_pt1 | contig 20366 bp, 20 predicted proteins | sample R16__metabat2_low_PE_012 | metagenome-assembled genome bin R16
GTATGGCAGAGAACAGTAATTCGCAATTTTCCAAAAGATTGGCCAGGTTTGTCGGCTCTTATCTCGACAGCCGGCTCATATTCGTGCTTGACGTGGCCCTTTCGTTCGTATGCACCTTCGCGGTCCTGGCCCTTTCGGCCCTGTTCTCGCGCAGCCCCATATTCACTCCTGCGTTCTCCCTTGCCTGCCTGGGCTCTTCGCTCGTCTCTTCGGCCCTGTTTTTCTATCTGCTCAGCACTTACAGGATAATCATCCGCCATACCACTTTCAAGGATGTTTTCCGTTTTGCCATCGCTTCCTTCTTCAAGGCCGCGTGCGTGTATCTTGTACTGCTCTGCATCGGATTCAAGAGCGGCTATCTCTTGCCGATGGCCCTTCTTGACTTCTTCGTGACGCTCGTGGTCCTGATGGGCGTGCGCCTTATGATGATCTTCGTCTGGGACGCCTACAAGTCAAAACTTCGTTCGATCCAGCAGAGGCAGCGCGTGCTGGTGTACGGAGCATCCGACAAGTCCGTCGCCACCATAGTCCGTCTGTCCAATTCCAAGCACTACGAGCTTCTGGGGCTCATTTCCCCCGACAAGTCGCTGGGCAGCGGCAGGTTCGAGGACAAGAAAATGTACTGCTACACCTCCGAAGAGGAGTTCAACAACCTTGTCAACTCCCTGTCGTTGAACGGTGTCCTCTTCGCAACCGAGGCCGATGCAAAGAAGGAGGAGAACGGCCTTGTAAGGTTCTGCACGGAGGCCGGCGTGAAGGTCTTCCTCGTGCCCACCATCGACGAAAAGGATGCAATCCAGAGCAACGCCACCCTGCGTGAGGTCAAGATCGAAGACCTCCTTGGCCGTGACGAGATAAACATCTCCCTAAAGGAAATACGCGAGAACTTTGCCGGCAAGACCATAATGGTCACCGGTGCCGCCGGCTCCATAGGCTCCGAACTCTGCCGCCAGCTTGCCGGCTTCGGGGTTGGCAGGCTGATTCTCTTCGACAATGCCGAGACCCCGATGCACAACCTGCGCCTGGAACTTGAAGGGAAATTCAAGGACCTGCAGTTCGTGCCCGTGATAGGCGACGTGAGACAGATTCCCCGCCTGGACTTCGCATTCCGCACCTACAAACCCCAGGTCGTGTTCCACGCCGCGGCGTACAAGCACGTTCCCCTTATGGAGGAGAACCCCTGCGAGGCTGTTCTGGTGAATGTCGTCGGTTCCCGCCAGGTGGCCGACAAGTGCATAGAGTACGGCATCGAGAAAATGGTGATGATATCCACCGACAAAGCAGTGAACCCCACCAACATAATGGGCTGCAGCAAGCGCCTGGCCGAGATTTATGTCCAGTCCCTGGGCCTTGCCATAGAAAACGGAAAGCACGCCGGCACCACCAAGTTCGTCACAACGCGCTTCGGCAACGTACTGGGGTCCAACGGTTCCGTGATTCCCCGCTTCCGCGAGCAGATTGCTGCAGGCGGCCCCGTCACCGTGACCCATCCCGACATCACCCGTTTCTTTATGACCATCCCCGAGGCCTGCCGCCTTGTCATGGAGGCCGCTACGATGCCCACGGAGAACAGAATCTGCGTGTTCGATATGGGCGCCTCGGTCAAGATTGACACCCTCGCCCGCAGGATGATTGAACTCTCGGGTCTGGAACCCGACAAAGACATCAAGGTCGTCTATACCGGACTCCGCCCGGGTGAAAAGTTATATGAAGAGGTTCTCTCCAACGTTGAGAATACCGAGCCTACGACGCACGAACGCATCAGAATCGCCCGTGTGCGTTCCTACGAGTATGAGGATGCCGCCAAGGTCGTCGACGAGCTCGAGACCCTGAGCCGCGCCGTGGAAATCCCCGAGATGGTGAAACTTATGAAGCGCACCGTTCCGGAATACATTTCCAACAACTCGAAGTACTCCGTGTATGACAAAAAAGATTGACCCGAACCGGCTTAACTGGTATGTGGCATATGTCAAGAGCTGCCGCGAGCGCAAGGCTGCGGAGGCTCTTGATGTTTTGGGCATCGAGTACTATCTCCCCGTGCGCCGGGAGATGAGGAAATGGTCGGACCGCCGCAAGATTGTCGAGGTCCTGCTCATCCCGAGGATGATTTTCGTGCATTGCCGCGAGGCCCAAAGAATCAGGGTGAAGGCCGATGTCTGCCACATCTGGGGCTTTATGTCCGACGGTGGCCCCTACAACCCCACGATAGTCCGGGATTCCGATATGGACACTTTCAGGGCTATGGTTGACCGGAGCGACCGCAAGGTTGCCATATCTTCGGAGCCGCTTGTCCCCGGCGACAGGGTCCGCGTGGTATCGGGCCCCCTCGAGGGATACGAGTGCGAACTTGTGAAGGTCTCCGACAGGCGCTGCCTGGCGGTGCGCCTGGGCAATGCCGGAGTGGCCACGATGGACCTCGCCCTTGACGACGTGATCAAAGTTCAGAGCTGAAGGGCTTTCCGAGAAGATACTCCCGCAGCCTTTCCGGAGCCTCGGTGTCGAGGGAGTCGGTGTACACCGAACAGTCGCGTATGATTCCCCCTTTTACCGTAAGAAGAATGTCGGCGCAGCCCCAGTCGTAGCTGCGGCTAAGGCGGTGCGTGAATTCCGCCTTCCTGCCACAGGTCCATACCGGGTCGCGGAAAAAAGCAGGGTCTCCGGGGGTATTCGTGACCAGAGTTTCGGAATCGGGCTTCCAGACGCTCCTGAGGGCGCTGCAGACCTCTTCCACCGTTGTCCAGGGGCGCAGTTCACAAAGGTTTACGGTGCGGCTGCGCACCGATTTGACGCCCTTCGAGGCGAGTTTCCTTTCCGAAGGGGTGAGCACCGCCGCCATATCCTCAGGACGGGTGTCGATCAGGATAGTTCCGTTGTGGAAGCCGCGCGGAGCGCCGTCTTCAAAGCCTCCCAATTCCTTGTAGAAAGACTGCCCCGAGACCTTCCTCCCGCCGATGCAGATGTCGTTCCTTCCGCTCAGGGTTGCGCTGAGTCCCAGCGAAGACAGGGCCTCCATCACGAGGCCCGCCTGTGCGGCGCTGTCCTGCTCACAGAGGAGCGAGGCGAAGGTGAAGTTGAGGTTGCCGAGGTCGTGATAGACGGCCCCGCCCCCGGAAAGTCTTCTTGTGACAGTGCCCCCGATGGCCTGCAGGGCAGCCGTGTTCACTTCGGAGGCAAGGTCCTGGTTGCGGCCTATCACCACGGTCCTGGCGTTGCGCCACAGAAACAAAACCGGTTCCCCTGGCCGTGAATTGCGCATCAGCCACAGTTCGGTGGCAAGATTCTCGCACGGGTCGAAGGAACCGCTTATGTACAGTTTGCGCTGCAATCTCAGAACAGGTAGCCCGTGTTGATGTACAATGCGCCGTTGCCGTCCTGCTTGTTGAAGGGCTTGCCGTATTCGACGGCCACAATGAAGTTCTCGTTCATAATGAAGCGGAATCCGGCACCCGCGGTGATGTGGGGCCTTTCGTCGCTTCCCTTGTATTCCTCGGGCAGGGCCGAGATGTCGATTTTGCGGGTTACCATAGTGCCGTCGGAGAAGGCGCTCAGGCCCAGGGCTATGTTCTGCTTGCCGACGTGGAACTTGGTGAAGCGCCAGCGCAGTTCCGCAATGTAGGTTGCCATATCCTGGCCGACCACCCGGTCGCGCAGGATGCCTCGCGCCGTGCGGTAGCCGCCCATTCCGTCTTTGTCGTTGTTCTCGCCCATAACGGTGATGTAGGGGAGGACGTAGAAGGGCGCGTCGTTGCCGATGTTGCCCTCATAGTTGAGGCGGTAGGCGAAGGTGAGGACGTCGTTCTTCACGATGGGAACATAGTGCCTCCAGGTAAGGGAATAGCGGTAGTACGGATTGGTGGTTCCGAGCCATTTGGGAGCGGCGATGAAGTGGGCTTCGGCCCAGATTCCGCTGGAGGGGGCGCCTTCTTTGTCGCGCGTGTCGTAGCAGAGGCCGAGGCGGATGCTGCTGTTGAAGCCGCCGCCGGCTTCGGAGTCGGAAATGATTCCCGCGCTGCGGTAGATGTCATAAAGGGTTGGAGTTCCGGCGGGGAAGATCTTGTCGTCGGCCTTTCCCTTGTTGATGCTCTCGTAGTCGATGGTGCCGATCTTGAACCAGCTGGCGTGGTAGCCCGCCTCCCACTTGAGGTTGTCGGTTATGTTGCCGATGAAGTCGGACTTGCCCAGCACCGCAACGCGGCTCATCCTGTAGAAGGGGGTGAGAAGGGAACTGTCGTAATTGCTCTGGTAGCCGTTGAAGCCGTAGAAGTCCATTGCCGTGTCGATGGCGGCGCTCACGGCCGAAGACCATCTCACTCCGGGAATGAGGACCTTGTTGTCGTACATCACCTGATAGAGCTGGCTGCCCTTGGTGTAGAACGAGGCCTCGAAGTACCACTTGCTGTCGTAGTTGGGGTAGTTGTGGCCGTCGCCATAGTTGAAGATATTGAGCAGGGCGCCCAACTGGAAGCCTTTGTCGGCGTCATAGGCCACCACGGGAAGGGGACCGAAATTAAGGCCGGTCTTGACTATGTCTTTTTTGTCCTGTGCGGAAATTGCGCTGCAGAGGCAGAGAATGCCCGCTGCGAGGGTCAGTATCTTTTTCATAGGTCCTTGAAAATGTCGGAATAGAAATTCTTGAGCAGATAGAAGAGGCTGTGGAAAGGCCACAGGACTATAAGGGGCAGCCTGCAGGCGAAGCGGATTGTGTTCATCCAGGCCTTGTCCTCGAGTTTGCGGGTGAGGAGCCAGGTTACCAGCAGGATGGGGGAGCTGGCGACGAAGCAGACAGCGAAAATCGGGCTCAGCACGGCTCCCAGAAGGATTCTGAGCACTATGTTGCCTCTCTTCCGGGAAGGCTCCTCGGCGCTGAATAGCTCGCGGACCCTGCCTCTGAGCAGCTCGCACATCTCAATGGAGGAGAGGCCCTTGAGGTCGGAGGTGCATATGGGCTCGCCGAATCGGACGGTGCAGTCTCTCATAAAGTCGTGGAAACTCTCGTAGTCAAGCCCCACGGGCACGATGTACACCGGGTCTCCGGTGTTTTCTGCAGTTTGCTCTGCTATGCGGAAGACGCCTTTCTTCACGGGATGCATCTCCCTGTCGGGGAAGTGCGTGCCTTCCACGTAAAGGCAGAAGGGAACTCCGTGCAGGAGGCATTCGGTCACTTCGTTGAAGGTTTCGGCGTTGCCGGCCACGGCCTTCATTCCGTCCCTCTCGCGGGCAAGGGGAACGATTCGGAGCCAGCGCAGTGCCTTGTTTGCCCAAGGCTTGCGGAACAGGTCGGCCCTGCAGCCGTAGGATATCGGATCCTTGCCTTTGACGAGCAGGACCAGGGGGTCCATCAGCGCCGCCCTGTGGTTCGAAGCGAAAATCACCGGAACCCCATAGGGGATGTTCTCCTTGCCCTCAATGCGGAATTTGCGGAAGCTCGTGCGCGTGCACAAGTCCACATAAGCCTTGAAGACGTTGTAGGCGGTGCTTTTCTCCCAGAGTTTATGCATTTGCTTTCTTTGAATTACGATGGTCTCTGTAGTTGAAGATGCCGGCCACTGCAAGGCCGCTGATTATGTGCCACACGCCCCACCAGGCGGTGATCACCAGCATTCCGCCGGGGATGTGCATCGCTCCGGTAGCGGGGTCGGGACAGATTCTGAGGCACTCGAAGCAGGCGGTGCCGAGCATCAGCACGAGGCCGAGCCCGGAGTTCTGGATGCCGGTCTCGATGGTCATCGTGCGCCTGTCGGCGCGGGGAACCTTGAAGAGGGTGCCTGCGGAGAATCCGGTGAGGAGCGCCAGGGCGTTGTGGATCAGAACCACGATGAAGATGTAGCGTATGCACTTCAGGAAAGCATCGATGTTGCCCATGAATGAGAGCACGACCATTGCCAGGAAGAACACTATACTGCCCCACTGGAAAGGCTTCTTGAGCTTCTCCGCAACTTTGGGGAGATAGTGGGAGGTGAGTATGCCGAGGGTCAGGGGAAGGCCGAGTAGGAGGACTATTGTCTTGAACACGTCCCAGAGGGGAATCGTGAGCTGGGGCACTTCTCCGGCCACGCCCGCGAAGTGCAGGTACAGGTTGCCGTAGAGCCAGAAATTGAAAGGGGTCAGGAACACTGCCAGGGCGGTGCTGATCGCGGTGAGGCTGACGCTGAGCTCGATGTTGGCCTTGGACAGGCTGGAAATGAAGTTGGAGATGTTGCCGCCGGGGCAGCTGGCCACCAGAATCATTCCCATTGCCATGGACCAGGAGATGCTGCGCCCGAGTGCAAGGGTGAGGAGGAAGGTCAGCAGCGGCAGCAGAATCAGCTGGCAGCAGGAGCCCAGGATGACGGATTTGGGATTCTTGAACACCTCCACGAAGATGTGGGGCTTGATGCCGAGCGCCACTCCGTACATCACGAATGCAAGCACTATGTTGATTGTGTTCATACCGCCCGCGTTGAGCGTGACGTTCAGGGAATCCAGCGATTGTATGATCTGTTCTGTCATATTCGGTCTGAGTTATAGCACAAAATTCGCCGCAATATACTAAATTTACGGGAAATTTTACGATATTTGTAATATCTTTTACGATTAAGGCCATGCAGAATCACATTGTAATTATGGCGGGAGGCGTCGGCAGCAGGCTCTTCCCCCTCAGCACCCCGGACCGTCCCAAGCAGTTCATCGACCTTCTTGGCTGCGGCAAAACCCTCATCAGGCTCACCTACGAGCGATTCCTCGTCCTTGACCCCGATGCCGTCTTCTGGGTCGTGACCTCGGACCGTTTCGTGCATTTCGTGCAGGAACAGATACCGGAAATCCCGGCCTGCAGGATCCTTGCCGAGCCCGCCCCCCGCAATACCGCCCCCTGCATCGCCTATGCCTGCTGGAAGATCAAGGCCCGTTACCCCGACGCCAACATCGCCGTCACCCCGGCCGATGCCTATGTCCCCGACTGCGAGTCCTTTGCCGCGACTATGCGCAGCGCCCTTGACTTCACCGCCCGGCGCGACGCCATCGTCTGCATAGGAATCAAGCCCACTTCGCCCCATTCCGGCTACGGATACATCCAGGAGGGCCAAGTTGAAGAGGGCCCCGTCCGCGAGGTCCTGGCATTCAAGGAGAAACCTTCGCCCGATGTGGCCAGGCAATACCTTGCGGAAGGCTGCTACCGCTGGAACGCCGGCATCTTCGTGTGGAACGCTGCAACCATCGAGGAGGAACTCCGCGCCTACGCTCCCGGAATCTGCGACCTTATGGACGAACTCACCCCCAGCCTCTATACCGAGTCCGAGCAGAAGGAACTCGAACGGATATTCCCCCGGTGCGAGAAAATCAGCATCGACTATGCCGTGATGGAAAAGTCGTCGGTCGTGTACACCATCGGCGCCGACTGGGAGTGGAGCGACCTTGGCAGTTTCGAGGCAATTGCGGCCATTACGGGCAAAGATCCGCGAGAAAATCTTCCGGAATGCAAATAATTTGCTATCTTTGGAGGTTGTTTAGTTTTTAGGTATTACCAAATCCTTTCAAGATGAAGAGATTGCTTCTGGGGGACGAGGCCATTGCCCTTGGAGCCGTCAACGCCGGACTTTCCGGTGTTTACGCGTATCCGGGCACCCCGTCGACCGAAATTACAGAATTTATTCAGAAATACGCGCCGCAGGTGCGCAGCCGCTGGTGCACCAACGAAAAAACCGCAATGGAGGCTGCACTGGGAATGTCTTACGCCGGCAAGCGCGCCCTGGTGTGTATGAAGCACGTGGGAATGAACGTCTGCGCCGACGCCTTCGTGAACTCCGCCATAACCGGAGTGAACGGCGGGCTCGTGGTGCTTGCCGCCGACGACCCTTCGATGCATTCCAGCCAGAACGAGCAGGACAGCCGCTTCTACGGCAAGTTCGCCATGATTCCCATCCTTGAACCCGGCAACCAGCAGGAGGCCTATGACCTCGTCGGCAAGGCCTTCGGGATGTCGGAGGCCCTCAAACTCCCCGTGCTCCTGAGAGTGGTCACCCGTCTGGCCCATTCCAGGGCTGCCGTCGAGGTGGGGGAGAGCGCGGAGCAGAATCCACTGGCCCCCGCTGCCGGAAAGGGCTGGGTGCTCCTCCCCGGAATCGCCAGGAGGCAGTATGCATCCCTCATTGCCAAGCAGGACGCGCTGCAGGAACTCAGCTCCGAGGCCGCCTCGCTCGAGGGTGAGGGCGAACTCGGAATAATAGCCTGCGGAATAGGCTACAATTACGTGAAGGAGGCCGCTCCCAAGGCCAGAATCCTCAAAATCAACCAGTATCCCCTGCCCGCCGCGAAGATTGCCGCTCTTGCGGAAAGCTGCGGCCGCATCCTCGTTGTCGAGGACGGCCAGCCGGTTGTGGAGCAGGACGTGAAGGCCATCCTCGGAGCCGGATATCCCGTGGAGGGCCGCCTTACCGGAGCACTCCCCAGAACCGGGGAACTGGACCCCGACAACGTTGCCGCAGCCCTCGGGCTCGGAGGAGAACCTTCCTTCGCCGCCGCGAAGAACCTTGCCCCCCGTCCGCCGCAGCTCTGCCCCGGATGCGGTCACCGCGACGTGTACGCCGCCCTGAACAAGGTTGCCGCGGAATATCCCGGAGCCAGAATCTTCGGCGACATCGGCTGCTACACCCTCGGAGCCCTGCCTCCCTACAGCACCCTCGCATCCTGCGTGGATATGGGCGCCAGCATCACGATGGCCAAGGGTGCGGCCGACTCCGGCCTGTATCCCGCCATCGCGGTGATCGGCGACAGCACCTTCACCCATTCCGGAATGACGGGCCTTCTTGACGCCGTGAACGACAACGCCGACCTTACAATAGTCATTTCCGACAACCTCACCACCGCGATGACCGGCGGTCAGGACAGCGCCGGCACCAGCAAGTTCGAGGCAATCTGCCTCGGCCTCGGAGTCAGCCCCGAGCACGTCAGGGTGGTGGTCCCTCTCCCCGCAAATATGGAGGAGATAACCCGCATAATCCGCGAAGAGATTGAATATCACGGAGTTTCGGTAATCATACCGCGCCGTGAATGTATGCAGACACTCAAGAGGCACAAGAAGAAATGAAGACAGACATCATACTTTGCGGAGTCGGCGGCCAGGGAATCCTGAGCATAGCCACCGTGATAGGACAGGCCGCGACGGTCGCCGGCCTCAATCTCAAGCAGGCCGAGGTTCACGGAATGAGCCAGCGCGGCGGCGACGTCCAGAGCAATCTGCGCCTCTCCACCGAGCCGGTCTGGTCCGACCTCATCCCCCGCGGCTGCGCCGACCTTATTATATCGATGGAACCGATGGAGGCCCTGCGCTACCTGCCGTATCTGGCAAAAGGCGGCCGCATCATCACCGCGTCGGCCCCGTTCGTGAACATCCCCGATTACCCCGCGCAGGAGTCCGTCTATGCCGAACTCTCCGCCGTGCCCGGCACCATAATGGTTGACATCGACTCCATCGCCAGGGCCGCGGGCAACCCCAGAGGGGCGAACATGGCCCTTCTCGGAGCCGCTGCAGGCAGTATGGGAATCCTTGCCCCCGAGGCCCTGGAAGCCGCAATTTCGGTGATTTTCGGCGCCAAGGGCCAGGAGGTCGTGGAATCCAACGTTAAAGCATTCAAGGCCGGCCTCGAAGCCGCCTCCAAGGGAATATGATCTGGAACGAGAACAAGGAATGCATGCAGCGTGAGCAGATGCGGGCCCTTCAGGGCAAGCGTCTGCACAAGATAGTCAACTACGTGTACCACAACGTGCCCTTCTACAGGGCAAAGCTGCAGGAACTGGATATCACCCCCGACGACATCACCTCGATCGACGACATCACCAAACTGCCCTTCACCACCAAGAAGGACCTGCGCGACAACTATCCCTTCGGGCTGCAGGCCGCTCCCCAGTCGGAAATAATCCGCATCCACGCGTCGTCCGGCACCACCGGCAACCCCACCATCGTGGGCTACACCCGCAAGGACATAGGCGTGTGGAGCGAGTCGATGGCCCGCTGCCTCACCTCCTACGGCGTCACGCGCGAGGACATCTTCTCCGTTGCCTACGGCTACGGCCTCTTCACCGGAGGTCTGGGCGTGCATTACGGCGTGGAGACCCTCGGAGCCTCCGTTCTGCCCGCGTCCACCGGCAACACTGAGAAGCACATCCGCCTCATCCGCGACCTCGGGGTCACCGGCATAGCCTGCACCCCCTCGTATGCCCTGCACCTTGCCGAGACGATGGAAAAGCTAGGCATCAGCAAGGACGAGCTGAAACTCCGCATCGGTGCCTTCGGAGCCGAACCCTGGACCGAGAACATGCGCCGTGAAATCGAGGAGCGTCTGGGCATCAGTGCCTTCAACCTTTACGGCCTGAGCGAGATAATGGGCCCCTGCGTGAGCTACGAGTGCACCGAGCAGAACGGCTCCCACATCAACGAGGACCATTATTTCCCCGAGATAATCAACCCCGACACTCTCGAGAGCGTGCCTTACGGCGAGCCCGGTGAGCTGGTGTTCACGACCCTCACCAAGGAGGGTATGCCGCTGCTGCGCTACCGCACTCGCGACCTCTGCACGCTGTACAACGATCCCTGTCCCTGCGGAAGGACCTCGGTGAGAATGGGAAAGATACTGGGCCGGTCCGACGATATGCTCATCATAAGGGGCATAAACGTGTTCCCCAGCCAGGTGGAGAGCGTGATACTCGGCATTCCCGAGTGCGCCCCGCATTTCCTGCTCATCGTGGACCGCGTGAACAACCTCGACACCCTCACCGTTCAGGTAGAGATGCGCCAGGAGTACTTCGCACAGGGCTTCGACACCTTCGAGCCCGTGTTCAAGCTCGAGCGCGAGGTTGCCGCCAAGCTCAAGAGCATCCTGAGCATAAGCGCCAAGGTCGAGGTCAAGCAGCCGGGAGCCCTTGAGAGGAGCGACGGCAAGAGCAAATTTGTAATAGACAAACGCAAACTTCAATAATGAACGATTTCTTCAATCCCGAATTCGAGACACTGAGCCGTGCAGAGATAGAGGCTCTCCAGCTGGAACGTCTCAAAGCCACGGTCGAGCACTGTTACAGCGGCTCGGCCTTCTACAGGAAGAGGTTCGACTCCATCGGCCTCAAGCCCGGCGACATCCGTTCGCTTGACGACCTCCGAAGGATTCCCTTCACCACGAAGCAGGACCTTCGCGACACATACCCCTTCGGAATAGCCTCCGTACCCCTTGAAAAGTGCACCAGGCTGCATTCCAGCAGCGGAACCACCGGCAATCCCACGGTCATACTCCATACCGAGAAGGACCTCCAGCAGTGGGCCAATGCCGTTGCACGCTGCCTCTGGATGGTGGGCTGCCGCCCCAGCGACGTGTTCCAGAACACCTCCGGCTACGGAATGTTCACCGGCGGTCTCGGCTTCCAGTACGGCGCCGAGAAGCTCGGAATGCTCACTGTTCCCGCCGCGGCGGGCAACACTCTCCGCCAGCTCAAGTTCTTCACCGACTTCGGCACCACCGTGGTCCACGCCATACCTTCCTATGCCGCCCGTCTCTATGAAGTGATGTGCGAGAGGGGCATCGACCCCAGGCGCGACACGAAGCTCCGCACCCTCGTGATAGGAGCCGAGCCCCACTCCGAAGACACCCGCCGCCGCATCGAGGAAATGCTCGGCGTGAAGGCCTATAACTCCTTCGGTATGAGCGAGATGATGGGCCCCGGCGTGGCCTTCGAGTGCAAGGAGCAGAACGGTATGCACATCTGGGAAGACTACTTCATCGTGGAGATTGTTGACCCCGACACCCTGGAGCCCGTCCCCGACGGAGAGATCGGCGAACTGGTGCTCACCACCATCAACCGCGAGGCGATGCCCCTGCTGCGCTACCGCACCCGCGACCTTACCAGGATTCTTCCCGGCAAGTGCCCCTGCGGCCGCGAGCACAAGCGTCTTGACCGTATGAAGGGCCGTTCCGACGATATGATCATCCTCAAGGGAGTGAACATCTTCCCCATCCAGATAGAGACCATCCTTATGCAGTTCAAGGAACTTGCCTCCGACTACCTCATCACCCTCGAGACCCTTGAAGACAACGACGCGATGACGGTGGACGTGGAGCTCAGCGATATGTTCATCGACGACTTCGGCGCCCTGCAGAAGCTGGAGAAGGAGATCACCCGCCAGCTCCGCGACGAGATCCTCATCACCCCCAAGGTCCGCCTCGTGCCGAAGGGCACCCTTCCCAAGAGCGAGGGCAAGGCCGTGAGAGTCAAGGACCTGCGCAAACAGTACCAATAGACCACATAAACCAATACTGCTATGACAATAAATCAGTTATCCGTTTTCATCGAAAACAAGTCAGGGACTCTCGTGAAGGTGCTCAAACTCCTCAAGGAGGAGGGCATCCAGCTGATAGCGTCCACGATTGCCGACACTGCCGAATACGGCATCTGCCGCATAATCTGCAGCAAGCCCGACAAAGCTTACCAGGTTCTGAAGGATGCTGGCGTGGCCGCATCCCTGTGTGAGGTCTTCGCCCTGGAACTCGACGACGAGCCCGGCCGTGCGGCCGACGCCATCGAACTCTTCGCTTCCCAGGGCATAAGCATCGCCTATCTCTACTCCTTCCTTCTCAACGGAAAGGGTGTTCTGGTGTTCCGCACCGACAACGCCGAAAAGGCCGCAAAGCTTATTCTCGACAATGGACTGACCTTCATTGCAGAGAAGGATCTTTCGAAGCTGCTTTAGATGAGATGAGCGCCGCAGAGCAGCCCACGGTTACAACGCCGGCGGCTGTGAGCAGCACGTCCGACACCTTGATGATGACCGGGTACGCCTCCAGAAGGTAGTTGCCCGGCATTTTCATTATCCCGAAGCGCTGCTGCACGATGGCCAGCGCCAGCCCGGCCACAAGCCCGATAGCGAGGCCAAGAAGAGTTATCAGCATTCCCTCGAAGGCGAAGATGCGCCTTGTGTCCCTTTCGGTGGCGCCCATTGCCTGAAGGGTCCTGACGTCGGAGCGCTTCTCGATCCTGAGCATACTCAGCGAGCCGAGGATGTTGAAGGCCACGATTATCACGACGAAGATGAGAATCATATAGATGGCCAGTTTCTCGTAGCGCATCATACGGTAGAGCGAGGGCTCCTGGGCGTACCGGTCAAGTGCCTGAAGTTCTTCGGGCAGATCCAGCCCCTCGGCAAAGCGCCTGACGCTGCGCGGCGAGGGGGCCGCGAGCCGCACTTCGATTCCGCTTGCAAGTCCTTTTCCCACAAGCTCTTCCATAATTTCCAGGGGCACTATCAGAAGGCTCGCGTCAACCTCAGCCCCCAGGCTGAAGCTTTCTCCGGGCCGAACGGCGGTCCTGCGCAGCGACGCTTCCGGGTTGGAGGGGGAAATCACGGCGCCCCCGTCGGGGTACCACAGTTCCAGCCAGTCGCGGAAGTTCGGGTTGATACCCATATTATATTGCAGGCGCGCGCCCACGCGCGCAAGGGGAACGCTTCCGAAGCGCAGGGTGGAATCCTGCACTCCCTTGGCCTCGGCTATGCCCTGGGCCTGCCCGTAGCGCAGGAACACGTTGTCGGAAATCACCCTTTCCACGCTCAGCACCCCCTCCTTTTCCGCAATCGAGGAAATCAGGTCCGGGCCGGGGGTGAAGAACTTGCCCTCGCGCGGGCAGACCAGCAGGTCGGGGTCCAGCTCGCTCATATTGGAGTCGATGATTCCGTTGAACCCGTTGTACACGCTTAGGATGAGTATGAGGGCCGCGGTGCCTATGGCCAGCCCGGCAACACAGACCGCCGAAATCACGTTTATTACATTGTGTGACTTCTTCGCGAAGAGGTAGCGCCCGGCTATGAAAAACGGCAGATTCATAATTCAGATGCAAAAGTAAGAATTATTGATTAATTTGTTATCTTTGCGTTCCCAACTGCAGCAATATGAAGAATTTTTTTGAAGAGCTCCGCTGGAGGGGTATGATCAAGGACGTGACCCCCGGCACTGAGGAAGAACTTAAGAAAGGCCCTATGTCGGCCTATGTAGGAATCGACCCCACCGGTGATTCCCTCCATATCGGCCATCTGGTGAGCATAATGATACTCAAGCACTTCCAGGCTTGCGGCAACAAGCCCTACGCCCTGGTGGGCGGCGCCACCGGAATGATAGGCGACCCTTCTATGAAGAGTCAGGAGCGCAATCTGCTGGACGAGGAGACTCTCGCCCACAACGTGGCCTGCATCAAGGCCCAGCTCGGCAGGTTCCTTGACTTCGGCTCCGACGCCCCCAACAAGGCTGAACTGGTGAACAACTACGACTGGATGAAGGACTACACCTTCATCAACTTCACCCGCGACATAGGCAAGCTCATCACCGTGAACTATATGATGAGCAAAGATTCCGTGAAGAAGCGCCTCTCCCGTGACTCTTCCGAGGGAATGAGCTTCACCGAATTCACCTACCAGCTCCTCCAGGGCTATGATTTCCTGTACCTCTACGAGCACCACGGAGTGAAGCTCCAGCTCGGAGGCGCAGACCAGTGGGGCAACATCACCACCGGCACCGAGCTCATCCGCCGCACCAACGGCGGAGAGGCCTTCGCCCTTACCTGCCCCCTCATAACCAAGGCCGACGGCGGCAAGTTCGGCAAGACCGAGAAAGGCAACATCTGGCTCGACGCCGAGCGCACCTCGCCCTACCAGTTCTACCAGTTCTGGCTCAACGTGAGCGACGACGACGCCGAGAAATACATCAAGATCTTCACTATGCTCGACCGTGAGGTGATCGAGGCGGCCATCGCCGACCATCGTCAGTGCCCCGAGGCCCGCGGGCTTCAGAAGCTCCTTGCAAAGGAAGTAACCATAATGGTCCACGGCCAGGCCGAGTATGAAAATGCCGTCAAGGCCTCCCGGATGCTCTTCGGCAAGGCCACGGCGGAGGACCTGCGCAGCCTGGACGAGAAGACCTTCCTCGCAGTGTTCGACGGCGTGCCCACCTTCTCCATTGAGCGCTCCAGCCTTCCTCTCGGGATGCTCGACGCCCTTGCCGTGGTCACCTCCATCTTCCCCTCAAAGGGAGAGGCCCGCAAGATGATCCAGGGCAACGGCCTGAGTATCAACAAGGAGAAGTTCACCGACCCCGCCGGCCTTCTCACCGAGGCCGACATCATCGACGGCAAGTACATCCTCGTGCAGAAGGGCAAGAAGGACTATTATATCATAAACGTTAAGTGATGGAAGGGCAGGCAAGCACAAGGCAGCTCAAGGTTGCAAGGGAACTCCAGCGCCACCTGGCGGAGATAATCCGCAGCCGCGGGATGGCGGTTTTCGGCGGTGCGATGGTCACCGTGAGCGAAGTGCGCGTGAGTCCCGACCTGAGCATCGCCAAGATTTACGTGAGCGTCTTCCCCTCCGCAAAGCAGGAGGAGGTGATGAACACCCTTAAGGTGGAAAACCGTTCCATAAGGGGAGAACTTGGCCGGCTCGTCGCAAGGCAACTGCGCATTGTCCCGGAACTGGACTTCTACCTCGACACCACCCTTGACTACGCCGAACACATCGACGAACTCCTCAAGAAATAACAATCAAATCAATATCAGAAATGAGAAAGAAAATCGTTGCAGGCAACTGGAAGATGAACACCACAGTTCCTGAGGGCATCGAGCTCGCAAAGGCCGTCGTTGCCAAATCCGCCGAGGTTCCGGCATCCGTCAAACTCGTCATCGCCACCCCCTTCACCCACCTCTATCCCGTCTCAGAGGTCGTAAAGGGCAGCGCAGTTGCGCTCAGCGCCGAGAACTGCGCCGACAAGGAGAAAGGTGCGTACACCGGAGAGGTTGCCGCCAATATGCTCGCTTCCGTGGGCTGCGAGTACACCATCCTCGGTCACTCCGAGCGCCGTCAGTACTACGGCGAGACCGACGCCAAGCTCGTCGAGAAGACCAGGCTCGCCCTTGCAAACGGCCTCAAGGTCATCCTCTGCGTGGGTGAGAACCTCGAGGAGCGCGAAGCCGGCAAGCACTTCGACGTGTGCGAGGCCCAGATCAAGAACGTCCTCTACAACTTCAGCGCCGAGGATATGGCAAGCATCGTCATAGCCTACGAGCCCGTGTGGGCAATCGGAACCGGCAAGACCGCCACTTCCGAGCAGGCCGAGGAAATCCACGCCTTCATCCGCAAGACCGTTGCCGAGAAGTTCGGCGCTCAGGTCGCTGAAGACACCACCATCCTCTACGGAGGCAGCTGCAAGCCCTCCAACGCCAAGGAACTCTTTGCACAGCCCGACATCGACGGCGGCCTCATCGGAGGCGCAGCCCTCAAGGCCGATGACTTCATCGCAATTGCACAGAGCTACTAGTCAAGAACCCTGACGACGAGAGCAATCCTGTTCTCGTCGTTCCAGAGCCATATTCTGTCGCCCTCGACCTTAACGGCCTCGAGGGCGACGTTTTGCATCTTCCTGGTGCTGGTCGGGGTGGTCCATTCGAGACTTGCGCGGAACTCCTCGCCTTCCATCACCGGCACACCGCCAAGCTTGACTTTGAAATAATCCGACATATTGTCGGTTCCGGCGCAGAATTCGCCCCTCTCGCGGTTGAACCACAGCGTGCAGGCGCTCTCGTCGTAACTGAATTGGGAACTGCCGCCTATCTCCATCCTTACGGAAGAATCGGCCACGAAAGCCGGGAAAAGCTCCGAGTCGCTGCAGCCGCAGAGTGCCGCACAGAGGGCCAGGATGGCCGTTATTGCTCTCAAGGTCCTCATTCCGTCATCCTTATTTGTTTGGTGAATATCGTCGTGCTGCCGTCGGAAAGATCCGCCTCGGCCCTGAGGGTGCCGCCTTCCTCAATGGTGTACCAGCCGTCCTCTCCGGTGTGGATGCGGATTCCGTCAAGAGTCCATTTCACCTCCACCGCCTCGGGGCAGTTGTACAGCCTCAGCGGGATGCGGGAACCTTTGACGAAGGCCCCGTCGGCGCTCCTCTCCGCGCTGCTCAGGTAGATGTAGGGCATATATCCTTCCTTCCAGACCTTGGTGCGGAAGGCCGCGGAGGCCCTGTAGCCGGCGTCTGGGCCGGCATTCGCGCGTACCGTCACTTCGTAGTCTGTGCCCGGCGAAAGGCCTTCTATGGTAAGGAATGACCTGTCCTGCGGCAACTCCACGCTCTGCTCCTCTTCAAGGCTTCCGTCGGCCTTCCAGCTCACTGTGAAGCCGCTGGCCATAATGCTTTCGTCGGCGCTCCACTGGATGATGGCCGCGTCCTGGAAAACCGTCTTCACGGCAAGTTCCACCGGTTCCAGCACGTTGAAGCTCACGCTGCCGTCGGTCGCGCGGGTGATGCCGGTGATGGCCAGGCTCATCGGCCGGCCGCTCCAGTCGGTGAAGGAAGGGTTGGTGTCGGAGCCCAGGCCCGTGCTGCCGTTCTGCGGGAAGAAGCCTTCTCCCAGAATATACGCGCACTGGTGGGCGGGATTGCAGTTAAGTTCGTTCTTCTCCCAGCGTTCGTATGCGGTCAGCTCCATATTGTACCAGTCCGACCAGCCTGCCGGGGATTGGGATTTGTCCACGTGGTAAACCAGCAGTCCGCCTCCGCCGATCAGGGCGTCGCGGCCTTCGGAGGCACGGCATTCCAGAAGGAAGTATTCACCTTCGGTGGCGGTGTCGAGCCGGAGGAACTCAGCCCCTTCGGTGCCCATCGGGCGGAGGGTGCAGCGGCCCTTTTCCAACGGCGTACCTTCCTGAACCCCAAGGAGTTCCCTTTCCAGAGCGTTGAGGTAGGGAGGAACGGCGCCGTCTCCGTTGAGGTTGCCTTTGTCCATAAGGGAGGTGCTGCCGAGAAGGGCGGCGCATTCGCCTCCGCTCAGAGGACCGTCGGTGTCGTAGAAGTCGGGGAGGCCCAGGCTGTGGGCGAATTCGTGGCAGATGCCTCCGATTCCGTCGCCCTCGATGCTGACGCTGAAGGAATCTATCAGCACTCCGCCGACTCCGAAGGCCGCTCCCAGTGCCGAAAGGCTGTTCTGTTGCGGGGTGATGCAGTCTTCTCCGGCTCCGGAGGACTCGCTCCGCCCGGCAAAGAGGATGCAAACGTTGTCGGCCTTGCCGTCGGAATTGTTGTCGAATCTCTTGAAGTCCAGCCCCGAGGCCCTGCAGGCCTCTTCCACGGCCTTGCAGAGCCGGGCGTCTTTCCTGTCGGTGGAATTGGCCCCGTACCAGGCCACTTCGTGCTCGAGGGTCACCACCGGGCCCGGCTCGAAGTTGAAGCTCAGGGCGGGGGAGCATTGGGAATTGAAGTATTCCTGGGCAGATGATATCATCTCAAGCGTTCCTGCCCCGTCCGTGCTGAACGGGCAGTCCGGGAATTCCGCCCGCAGGACGGGGACGTTGCGCGTTTTCGACTGTGCCTGTGCCGGACAGGCGCACAGGAGCGCTGCCAGGGCAAGTGCGACGGATGGTATGAGATTCAGTGCACGCATTTCAGCTTGCATAGATAGTGAAAAATTCCGATAAATCAAAGAGCCGGCTAACCTCACGGCCAACCGACTCTTAAACGTGTACTAAAACCTAAACCTGACTCATAGATGCAACATCATTGCGTAATGTTGCACGAAAAAACAAAAAAAGTTGACTTTTTTCAAAGCCAACCCTTTTTTATTGGAAGATCCGGATTATTTCGCAGCTTCTACGGAAATTTTGCGGAACTCCTTGAGGTCCTTCATAAGAGCGAGGGCGGCCTTGCGGGCACGTGCTCCTGCAGCCTTGTTGCCCTTTGCAACCTGAGCTTCAGCATCCTTCTGGAATGCAGCGATTTCTGCGTTGATCTTTTCTACAAGTTCTTTCATGATTTTAGTATTTTTACGTTAAATAATTGTGTTGTTCAACAAAACGCTTACAATATAGCAATTCGGATGAAAAAAACAAAATTTCCGGTCAAAAATCATTGATTTTGTGTGTTTTTGAGCTTGTTTGCATAGCTGAAAATTTATTTCTATCTTTGCGCCCGCATTATAAAACCGAAGGGTTTTGGTGCAATGGGTCCCGGACCCGTTCCGGGATGAGTAACACATTTTTAAATTTTAAACAATGCAGCATTTTGAACTCAACGGAGAAATCCGTGAAGTCGGCAACAAAGCCGTCATCAAAGCATTCCGCCGTCAGGGCCTCGTTCCCTGCAACCTTTATGGCAACGGTCAGGAGAATGTACTTTTCACTGTCAGCGCAAAGGAACTCAAGGGCGTGACCGACACCCCCAAGGCTCACATCGTGGACCTCAAGCTCGCCGGCAAGACCTATACCGCAGTTCTTCACGAGCTCCAGTGGCACCCCATCACCGACGAGTGTCTCCACGTCGATTTCCTCTATGTCGACGAGAAGAAGCCCATCGCCATCAACGTTCCCATCGTCATCACCGGTCACTCCGTAGGTGTGCAGCAGGGTGGTAAGTTCGTTCAGAACGCCCGCGCCATCCGCGTCAGCGCCCTTATGGCCAACCTTCCCGACGAAGTCACCGTCGACATCACCTCCCTGGGTCTCGACAAGAAGATCAAGGCCGGCGACATCAAGCTCGACAACGTTGCAATCGTGTCCGACAAGGATATGATCATCTGCGGTGTGAAGACCACCCGCAACGTGACCGCCGCCGCTGAGGAGTAATAACGAACATCTGCTGTGTCTGACAAAACCTTTCTGGTGGCGGGTCTGGGCAACATAGGCCCCGAGTACGCCGGTACCAGACACAACATTGGATTTATGGTGTTGGATGCCTGGGCCCGGGCATCCAATGCCGTTTTTCATACCGAGCGCTACGGCGACGTTGCCGAACTCTCCGTCAAGGGCCGCACGTTCGTGCTTCTGAAGCCTTCCACCTATATGAACCTTAGCGGCAATGCCGTGCGCTACTGGGTTCAGAAGCTCGACATTCCCCTCGAAAATCTTATGGTCGTGTGCGACGACCTCAATCTTCCGTTCGGCACCCTGCGCCTTCGCCCGAAGGGCAGCGACGGCGGTCACAACGGTCTGAAGAACATCCAGGAACTTCTCGGTACGCAGGACTGGGCGCGGCTCCGCGTGGGTGTTGGGCACGACTTCGCCCAGGGGCGCCAGATCGACTTCGTCCTCGGCTCCTTCACCCCCGAACAGCAGCCGGAGCTCGAGAAGATCGAGGCGCGCGTCATCGCCGGTCTCAAGGACTGGGCCTTTGTCGGCGTCTCCCGTGCCATGAACTCCGTCAACGCCAAGCCCGCGGCGAGCGCGCCGGACAAGGCATCCGCCCCTGCCGAAATCCCCGAAATCTAGCTCTATCTGAGCGGGGGGGGGTGGGGGGTAGAGGCGGGGGGGGGCCCCCCCCCCCCCCGGGGGGGCGGGGGCCGCCCCGGGGGGGGGGGGGGCGGCGGGGGGGCGCGGGCGG
>R16__coassemble_1268_pt1 | contig 17715 bp, 14 predicted proteins | sample R16__metabat2_low_PE_012 | metagenome-assembled genome bin R16
ATGAACTTTATGAGCTCGCTGCCCCAGTACGAGGCCGGCGACGACAATCCCAACATATTGCTGACCAAGCATATGGCCGCTTTGGTGAAGGAACTGGACGCCACCCGTCCCGTAACGGCCGGCTGCAACGAGACCCAGCCTTCGAACAATCTGCTCCGCTCCGGGGCCCTGGACGTGTACGGCTTCAACTACCACACCTGGGACTACGACAAGGTGCGCGAGTGGTATCCCGACAAGCCCCTCTACGGCTCCGAGACGGCCTCGAGCCTTAACAGCCGCGGCTATTATCCCCAGCCCTCGACCGATGTGCAGCGCCAGCCCAGGGAATGGTGGATGACATACGAGACCCCGCATCACCAGTGCCCGGCCTACGACAATATGTGCGCTCCCTGGGCCGACCTCCACGAGCACGCCTGGGTCACCATCCGCGACCGTGAATACCTGGCCGGAACCTTCATCTGGACCGGCTTCGACTACCTGGGAGAGCCCACCCCCTACTCATGGCCCTCCCGCTCGAGCTACTTCGGGATAGTGGACCTGGCCGGCTTCCCCAAAGACATATACTGGATGTACCAGAGCGAGTGGAGACCCGACGTGACGGTGATGCACCTCTTCCCCCACTGGAACTGGGCCGAGGGCAGCAAAGTGGACCTCTGGTGCTACTACAGCGGGGCCGACGAGGTTGAGCTCTTCGTTAACGGCAAGTCCGCGGGCCGCTCCCGCAAGGAAGGCGAGCAGCTGCGCGCCCAGTGGCTCTCGGTGCCTTGGGAGGCCGGTTGCATAGAGGCCGTGTCGTACAAGGACGGAGTGGAAGTGGCACGGGACGCCCGCTACACCACCGGCGAGCCCTGCAGCCTGGCCGCAAAGGCCGACAGGGAGGTCATCTCCGCCGACGGCTATGACCTCAGCTACGTGACCATTACGGCCCTTGACGCCGACGGGCGCGAGGTTCCCACCGCCACGACGATGCTTCACTTCGAGGTGGAAGGAGCCGGAGAACTCGTGGGAGTTGACAACGGCAACGCCGCCTCCGGGCTCTGCCTGAAGGGCAGCGAAATGCCTCTCTTCGCCGGCAAGGCACTGGCCGTGGTAAGGTCCCTGAAGGGAGAGAAAGGCACCGCAACCCTCAGCGTCAGCGGCGAAGGGTGCGGAAGCGTAAAGATCAATATATCAACAAAATAAATGAAACGCTTATTCATTCTTGCGGCCCTTGTCCTGGCCGCACAGTTCTCTGCCAGCGCGAAGCTGGAAACAAAGCAGCCCTGCTCCGACGGGATGGTCTTGCAGCAGAGGGCGTCGGCCCTGGTCTGGGGCAAGGCGTCGGCGGGCGCGGCAGTGACCGTGACCACCGGCTGGGACGGAAAGTCCTACAAGGCCAAGGCCGACTCCAAAGGGGTGTGGCGCACCAACGTGCAGACCCCCGCGGCCTCATATAAGAGCTATGACATCAAAGTCAGCGGCGACGGCGGGTCCCTGACCATCCACGACGTCCTCGTGGGCGAGGTCTGGCTGGCCAGCGGGCAGAGCAATATGGAGATGCCCATCCGCGGCTTCTTCAACTGCCCCGTGGAAGGTGCCAACGAAGTGATTGCCACAACTCACCTTGCCGGCAAGGTAAGGATGTGCACCATAGACATTTACCAGCCCGAGGAGCCCATCGACGACGTGCACTCCACCCGCGGCTGGAAAGACGCCGACCCGGAGAACGTGGCAGAGATGAGCGCCACCGCCTTCTTCTTCGCAAGGACCCTAAACGCGGCCCTCGACGTGCCCGTCGGGATTCTCGCCTTCCCCCGTGGAGGCGCCGCCGTGGAGAGTTGGCTGCCCAAGAGCACTCTCGCAGCCTGGGGCGACGACGTCTCCCCCGAGGCCAATGCCAAAAGGGATGAATGGACCAGATGGTACGTGAACTACAACGGTATGGAGCAGCCCGTCAAGGGCTACACCGGCAAGGGCTTCATATGGTACCAGGGCTGTTCCAACGTGGGCCGCGACGACACCTTCGCGGAAAGGATGACCGAACTGGTGCGCCAGTGGCGCGAGGACTGGGGCGACTCGGCGAACACGATGCCTTTCTACCAGGTCGAAGTGGCCCCCTATCAGTACAAGGGCGAGGCCCAGTGGGAGAAGGCACCCGCGCTGCGTCAGGCCCAACACGACGCCGCCGCGAGCATACCCAACAGCGCCATAGTGGTCACCAACGACCTTGCGTATTCATATGAGGTCGATAACATCCACCCCTGCCAGAAGCAGAAAGTCGGCGAGAGGCTTGCCTATCTGGCGATGCACAGGGACTACGGCTTCGAGCGCGTGGCGTGTTACTCCCCCGAGGCCGTGCGCGCCTACAGGCCCGAGAACCTGCAGAGCGAGGTCTGGGTGGAGCTGAGCAACTGCCCCAACGGTCTCGACCGCTGGCAGGAGATAGAGGGCCTTGAAGTATGCGGCTCGGAACAGATCTGGAAGCCCGTGCAGTACGCCTACTTCGAATACGGCTCCAACGCGCTGAGAATCAGGTGCGAGGGAGTCTTCGACCCCAGTGAGGTGCGCTACGGCTGGGCCGACTTCAAGCCCGGCAACCTGCACAACAGCGAGGGTCTTCCGGTAACACCGTTCTGGATCAAACTCGAGAAATAAAAAAAGAGGTCGGCATCGCTGCCGGCCTCTTCTTTTATACTGATCGGTACTAGATGTACATATTCACGATAGCCTCGTAGAGCTCCTGCTTGCCGGAGGTCTGCTTGGGCTCGCCATTCTTCTTGGCGTACTCGACAACCTGCTCGAGGGTGAGCTTGCCGTCCTCGAAGTCCTTGCCGATGCCGCTGTCGTAGGAAGCGTAGCGCTCCTTGACCATTGCGGGGATGGGGCTCTTCTCGAGGAGGTCGGCAGCGACGAGCAGTGCGCGTGCCATAGCGTCCATACCGGCAACGTGGGCGATGATGATGTCCTCGAGGTCGGTGCTGTTGCGACGGGTCTTGGCGTCGAAGTTGGTGCCTCCCACGAGGCCGCCGCCCTTGATGATGACCATCATTGCCTGAGCGAGTTCATAGATGTCGACGGGGAACTGGTCGGTGTCCCAGCCGTTCTGGTAGTCGCCGCGGTTGGCGTCGATGCTGCCGAGCATATCGTTGTCGACTGCGCACTGGAGCTCGTGCTCGAAGGTGTGGCCGGCAAGAGTGGCGTGGTTGACCTCGATGTTGACCTTGAAGTCCTTCTCCAGGCCGTGGGCCTTGAGGAAGCCGGCTACGGTCTCGGTATCGACGTCGTACTGGTGCTTGGTGGGCTCCATCGGCTTGGGCTCGATGAGGAAGGTGCCCTTGAAGCCCTTGGAACGTGCATAGTCGCGGGCCATTGTGAGCATAGTTGCCATATGTTCCTTCTCGCGCTTCATCTCGGTGTTCAGAAGGCTCATATAGCCCTCGCGGCCGCCCCAGAACACATAGCACTGGCCGCCGAGCTCGATGGTGGCGTCGATTGCGTTCTTGACCTGAAGCATTGCGCGGGCCGCAACGTCGAAGTCGGGGTTGGTGCTGGCGCCGTTCATATAGCGCTTGTGGCCGAATACGTTGGCGGTGCCCCAGAGGAGCTTGATGCCGGTCTCGGCCTGCTTCTGCTTGAGGTAAGAGACGACCTCCTTGAGGTTGGCCTCGTATTCCTCTATGGTCTCGGCCTCGTCGCAGAGGTCAACGTCGTGGAAGCAGTAGTACTCGATGCCGAGCTTCTGCATAATCTCAAAGCCGGCGTCGGCCTTGTTCTTTGCGCGCTCAACGGCAGTTGCGCCGGTGTTCCAGGGGAACTTCTTGGTGCCGCCGCCGAACTGGTCGCCGCCCTCTGCACACAGGGTGTGCCACCAAGCCATTGCGAACTTGAACCAGTCCTTCATCTTCTTGCCGGCTACAACCTGCTCGGGGTTGTAATAGTGGTAGGCCAAAGGGCTCTTTGAGTCCTTGCCTTCAAAAGCGATCTTTCCGATCTCGGGGAAATACTGTGCCATAATTTTTAAATAAGTATGAATTTGTTAATTGATTGATTTTTCAACTTCTGCCTTCCAGCGGGCGTAGGCCTCTTCCAGAGGGGCCTTCCACTCGGGATCGGGCTCGATGGTTTCCACCTTGGTGAGGGTTGAGAATGCCTCTTCCGCCGACTTGTAGATTCCCGCGCCGAGGGCTGCTCCGCGGGCGGCGCCGAGGGAACCGTCGGTGTCGAAGAGCTCGATCCTTGCCCCGGTCAGGGTGGCCAGGGTGGTGCGGAAGATGGGGTTGAGGAAGGTGTTGGCCTTGCCGGCGCGGATGACCCTGGGTTCCAGGCCGAGGTCCTTCATTATGTCGATTCCGTAGCGGAACGAGAAGGCTATGCCCTCCTGCTCGGCCCTGATGATGTGGGCCTGGGTGTGGCGCAGAAGGTCCACTCCCACGAAGCGGGCTCCGACGTTCCTGTTCTCCAGGACGCGCTCGGCGCCGTTGCCGAAGGGAAGGACGGTGAGGCCGTCGCAACCCACGGGGGCCTGCTCGGAAAGGGCGTTCATTTCCGGATAGCTAAGGTTGGGGGTAACGTTCCTGCGCACCCACGCGTTGAGGATGCCGGTGCCGTTGATGCAGAGGAGGACTCCCATACGGGGATCCTTGTCGGGGGTTACGTGCAGGAAGGTGTTCACGCGGGACTTGGGGTCGGCCTTGGGAAGGTCGGTCACGCCGTAAACCACGCCGCTGGTGCCGCCGGTAGCGGCTATCTCGCCGGGCTTCAGGACGTTCAGGGAGAATGCGTTGTTGGGCTGGTCGCCGGCGCGGTAGCTGACGGGAGTGCCTTCGGGTATGCCGAGTTCCTTCTCCACTGCGGCGCTGGTAAGGGCCTGGACGCCGAGGGCGGGGACGATGTCACAGAACTTGGAGGGCTCGATGCCCATATTCTCGGCCAGGAATTCGGCGCGGCCGTTCTCCTTGAAGTCCCAGAGGATGCCCTCGGAGAGGCCCGTTGCGGTGGTGGTCACCTTGCCGGTGAGGAGATAGGCGATGTAGTCGCCGGGGAGCATGAACTTGTGGATGCGGGCATAAACCTCGGGCTCGTTCTCCTTGACCCAGGCCAGTTTGCTGGCGGTGAAGTTGCCGGGAGAGTTGAGCAGATGCTCCATACACTTGCCGTAACCCACCTGCTCCAGGGCCTTGGCGCCGTAGGGGACGGCGCGGGAGTCGCACCAGATGATGGCGTCGCGCACGGGCTTGATGTCTTTGTCGACGGCCACGAGGCCGTGCATCTGATACGAGATGCCGACCGAGGCGACCTTGCCCATATCGTGGCCCTGAGAGGCCATATCCTTTATTCCCTCGCAGGTGTAGCGCCACCAGGAAAGGGGATCCTGCTCGGCCCAGCCTTTCCGGAGAGCCTTGATGGGAGCCTCGGTCTTGGGGTTGGTGGATGAACTAACACATTTGCCCGTCTCTATGTCCAGAAGGGCGACCTTCACGGAGGAAGATCCTACGTCAATACCTAATGAATACATATTTTGTTCGTTTGCAATTTCAAATATAATAATTTTTCCTATCTTTGCGAAGAAAAAGTTCAGGCCTTGTAACATTTGTTGCTTCGAATGTAACATTACGGCCGAATTTGTTCTGAAACGCATTGTTGCAGGATTAGCACATCGGTAGTGCATCGGCTTCCCAAGCCGAGGAGGCGGGTCCGACTCCCGTATCCTGCTCAACATCAGGGGCCGCACGGAAGTGCGGCTTTCTTTTTGCCAAAATAGTACAATGGCACAATTTTGGACGGATAATGTTTCATCTGTCTAAGAAATAGACTATTTTTGCGATATGAAGAAAATCATTGCACTGGCAGCAATCTGCCTCGGTCTGGCTCTGAACGCTTCGGCGCAGGTGGACGAACTCACCGCCGCCAAACGCGCACGCAGGCAGAACCTCACCGTGAAGGAATGGAACACCGATGCGCGCACCAAGACCCGCTGGCTCGACCATCAGACCACTTACGACGCACAGGGGCGCAAGATCGAAGAAATCGAATACGCCCAGTACGGGCAGAAGTGGCGCCGCACCTTCGAGTACGGCGAGAACGACAAGATCAACCGCGAAGTGGAGTATGACGACCGCGACAAGCCCGTGGCAATCCGCAAGTACGAGTACAACTCCGAACTGAAGAAAACAAAGCAGTACAATTACGGCCCCAACGGCAAGCTGCTCAGCACCAAGGTTTTCGAATACATTATAGAGAGCGAGTGATGTCCGGGGCCAGCGAAGACATCGTCCGGGCCGCCGAGGCGCTTCCGCCCATCACCCTTGCGGAGATGGACGGAATCAAGCTGATGAACAGGATAGACACCAAGTTCCTGCTCACCCGCTCCCAGCTGCTGGAGTTCCTGCGCAGGGCCGAAGGCCGGTATATGGCCGCCAGAATCAACGGCAAGGCAATCTGTGCCTACGACACCATATATTACGACACCCCCGGGCTGGAGATGTATCTGGCGCATCACAACAGAAGGCTCACCCGCAAGAAGGTGCGCGTGCGCACATACATCGATTCCGACGGTCTCACCTTCCTTGAAATCAAGCGGAAGAACAACCACGGCCGCACCAAGAAAAAGCGGATTGAGTGCAGCAGGAGCGAGGTTTTCTCTCCGGAATGCAGCGCCTTCCTTTCAGAAAAATCGGGATACTCCCCCGCCGAGCTTGCTCCCGCCTGCAGCACAGCGTTCAACAGGATAACCCTGGTCAACAACGCCCGGACCGAGCGGCTCACCATTGACCTTGACCTCCGATTCGGGAATCCGCGCAACTCCGTGGAGGCTTCGCTCGGCAGCGCCGTTGTGATGGAACTCAAGCAGGACGGCCTCCAGAGCTCCCCCGCAAGGGAGATTCTGCAGGAGATGAGGGTTCACCCATTCAAGATAAGCAAATACTGCATCGGCACGGCGCTTACCTCGCCGGGGCTGAAGCAGAACCGCTTCAAAGGCAAGATTCACAAGATAGAAAAACTGATAAACACTAAATTGATATGATGCTTCTTCAAACATCCGCGCCGGATTTCGACCCTTCCATAGCGGAGGAATTCGGCTATGCCGTGTCGCAGGGCGCAAGCTTCCTCGGGGTACCTCTGATGGAGGGCCAGAATCTGCTTCATATGCTCATCCGCTTCGCGTTCAACCTGTTGGTTTCGTGGGTCGTGGTGCGCTGCTTCTACTACCGCAGGGGCGGCAGGCGCGACTATTTCTTCACCTTCATGCTGTTCAGCTCGGCAATGTTCATGCTGCTGTTCCTGATGGAGAACGTCAAGTTGCAGATAGGCTTCACCCTGGGCCTCTTCGCCATCTTCGGGATGATACGCTACCGCACCGAGACCGTTCCCGTGAGGGAGATGACCTACCTCTTCGTCATAATAGCTCTGTCGGTGATAAACGGCATAGGGCTGAATGTCTCGTATGCCGAGCTCGTGGCGGCCAATGCATTGATAATCTTGCTGATATGGGCGTGCGAAGGAGCAAAGGGGCTCAAGCGCACCTCCACCAAGATCGTGCTCTACGACCGCATAGAACTGATCGTTCCGGAGCGCAGGGCCGAGCTTGTGGCCGACCTCGAGAAGAGGCTGGGGCTGGAGATCGTTGAAGTCGAGGTCGGGCACGTGGACTTCCTCAAGGACGCCGCCTACCTCAAGGTGACCTACAAGTCCGAGCCCGGCGGGAGCCACACGATTGAAACAATGACCAAATACAAGGGAGAAAATGCATAAGAAAACTTATCTGGCGGCGCTGTGCGTCGTTCTTTCGGCCTTTTCGGCCGGAGCGCAGGTCACTCAGGCCGACCCCGTGAACGATTTCAGGGGCAGGGTTTCTGCCGGCGTGGATTACAAGATAGCCAAGGGACTGCACCTCAGCCTCGACGAAGAAGCGCGTTTCAGCGCCTCCAGTGGCGGCTTCAGCAAGCTCTATTCGACCCTCGGCCTGGACTACAAGTTCTGCAAGTACGCCAAGGCCGACGTGAGCGGAACATACATCCTCAATCCGTCAGGAGCGAACAAGGCCAGGGTGGCCGTGGGGCTCACGGGTATGTACAAGGTCGGGCAGTGGAGCTTCAGCCTCAAGGAACAGGTGCGCCTGACTCACCGCTTCGGCGATATGAACGAGTTCCAGGCGCCGCGCAACGCAGTGGACCTGAAGTCCCGCGTGAAGGTGGCGTACAAATGCCAGACGCTGCCCCTCAAGCCCTATGTCCTGTGCGAGTTCAAGAACTGCCTGAACGCCGTCGATTACCAGTCTCTGGGCACCTCCAAGTCAACGGCCGGCACGGTGGAATACACCGACGCCTACCTCAACCGCATCCGCGGGGGCATCGGAGTGGAGTGGCGCATAAGCAAGAAAAACACGCTCGACTTCTACGGCCTGTACGACTACGTCAAGGACCGCGACGTTGACGCCTCCAAGGCCGGCAAGTACAAGAGCGTGACCATCCAGCCCGCGAACTACTTCACCCTCGGCATCGCCTACAAGTTCTCGTTGTAGAGAAGGGTGGACCGGCAGGAGTGGACGACCGGCAGGAGTGGACGACCGGCGAGTGTGCCCCCGCAGCCATTTTTTTTTGGGTAAATGGGCTGGGGGGGCACAGTCTGCCGGTCGGAAGTCAATCGTCGTAAATGGACCTTGTGCAAAATCGGCGTTACAGATAGGGGTATTGCACAAGGTCGGCTGGAATTGAGGGGACCTTGTGCAATTACTCGGGTCAGGAGGCCGTTTTTGCACAAGGTCACGGAAGATCTGGCCGCGGCGCGTGAAATCGAGGCACGAAAGCCCGACGCCCGCACCCGCTACACCCTCGGCTGCTTCTCGAACAAGATAATCTGGGACGATGCCGACTTTGCCGAAGTGCTGATGATGCCCTTCGAGGATATGCTGGCTCCGGTGCCCGCGGGGTACGACCATTATCTCCGCAAGTGGTTCGGCGACTATATGCAACTGCCGCCGGAAGAGGATCGCAAACCTTTCCAGCATATGGTCAGCGTGACCATAGGCGGGGTCAGGCATCAAGTGTGAAGTTGGTATATGAGCGCCTGTGGGTCCACAGGTAGTTCGCGGGATTTTCGTTTATCTCCTCCTCGAGCAGCGAGTAGTACTTCTTCATTATGTCTTCGGTGCTCATCTTCGAGGCATCGTCGCAGATTGTGACGTATTCGATGCGGTAGTGCCCGCGGGAGGCGATGTCCATCTTCAGGAAGCACACGGCCATCCCCAGCTTGTGGGCAATCTTGGCCCCACCGTCCATCGTCTCCACCACCCGGTTGAGGAACTTCAGCTTCAGATACTTCTCACCGTTGCTGTTGAAGTAGGGCCGCTGGTCGGTGTTCATATTATAGATTTTCTTCTCGGCGCGATGCTTCAGGGCGTAGCGGATCACGTCCTTGCTCTCCAGGTAGCCGGGATAATTCTTCCTGTCCTTCAGGGGCGCAAAGCGGTTGTCCCTCATTATCTCGTCCCAAACTTTGCTGCTCATCTCCCTGTAAACCACGCAGAAGTTGTCTTCCCTGACAGGCATCTCGACGTCTGAGTAATTGTAGTTCTCGATGCCTCCGTAAAGCTCCCAGTTGCCGCAGTGCGAGTACAGCACCATCACGCTCGGCGCCAGTTCGAACACCCTCTTGATTTCCTCGGGATTGGCTATCTCCACTATCCGGGACCTGCGAAGCCGCTTGGGATTCCTGCAGCCGCCGAACCAGATCGCCTCCACGACCAGGTCGGCAAAGTGGCGGTAGAACTCCTTCTTGATTGCCCGCAGTTCGTCGTACTTCTTGTCGGGAAACGAGCGCGCGAGGTTGGTCATCACGTCGTCGCGCCGGTAGCCGATCACACTCCCGGCAAGCCAGGCCAGGATGCGCGCGTTGAAGTAATGCAACTTCAGTGGCAGTGCCGCGAACAGCGCCATCAGGGCCTTGAGCAGATATTTGGCGATATTGTGTCCGAGTTTCTTCATATCACGCAAATATAGCGATTTTAGGGCTCACCTGCAAAGCCATCAGTACACTTCGTAACGGTAGTCGTCGGATTCGTTGACGGTGAGGGCGACGTGGACGCTACAGCCACGCTGGAGGGGCGGGAGGGGCACCGGGAAACGGCGGGTGGTGTCGCGGATTTCGCACTCGAACGTGAGCTTCGTGCGCTGGGACCCGAGCGAGTTCTCCGGAGTTTCGTTGGGGTAGCAGTACAGGGTCGTGCCGGGGCGCTGGGTGTAGAAGCCAACGTCGCAAGGCAGGCTCGCGCGCAAGGTGTCGGAACAGTCCTCCGCCGGGCGGAAGCCGCTTTCTCTCATCACTTCCGCCCAGGGGTTGAGTCCAGTTAGCATAATCCGCGGATTTTCAAGCAGTTCGTAACCCGCAAGGTTGTTGCTGACTTCGTCCAGCGTCACGCTGCAAAGAAGAGGTTCAAGCTTGATGCAGCAGTCTCCCGGCACGCTGAACTGGCAGACGCCGCTCATTATCGGGCAGGAGGGCGAGTCGTCCGTAAGGTTGAAACGAATCTGCTCCACGGCCTCGTAGCGCTGCAGTGCCACGGTGTCGAACGCATAGGGCGAGTTGGCGATTGCAACGGCAATCTTTTCACCTCCGGTGCTCCGGAGCTCGAGCTGATGATTTGTCCTTTGATAAGTTGATGAATGGCTCTCGAGCTGCCGGAGACCTTCGGCATCGAAAAGGAAAAGGTCCAGCCGCCCGACCTCGCTTCCGTTGCTCTCAATCCAAACTCCCGCCCTGCAACTGTCGGCCCTTTCCTCCGTAGATTCCCTGGTTGTAAGATCGGGCGCCATCACGGCGCCCTCCCCGTTACAACACAATGTCACGAGGCAGAGCAATGTTAATTGCAATAGTAACAGCAAGAGAGACAAGCCTTCTTTACCTTTTGTCCGGAGCAGATGGCTCCACGGCGAATGCCGAGAGAATGAATCTGATGCTCTGCCTGTATGACCACTTATGACGTTTCTCATAGCACTGGCAAAGCTATGCGCTTCCGGCAGCTTTTGCAATGAATCATAAAAAACGCGAGCGTGGTTTTTACGTTTGACTATACAATTTCTTTTTTGACCACACTTCGAGAAAGTTCTTAAAGTTCTTGACGTCGGAAGGCGAATCCGCAGACAGCCGGAAGGTAGTCTGAAGGTAACAAAGACAGCCGGAAGTATGGCGCTGCAGCCCATTAAACAAAATACAAAGGGCTGCAGCGCCATACTTCCGGCTGTCTGAGCAACAACATACTTCCGGCTGTCTGAGCAGCAACAACCTGCTGATTGTCTGAGAAGCAACATACTGCCGACTATCTGAGCAGCAACATACTGCCGGCTGTCTGAGCAGCAACATACTGCCGGCTGTCTGAGCAGCAACATACTGCTGCGACCTTGTGCAAAATGTGCCTCTGAACCGGGGTGACTGCACAAGGTGCCATCAATTTCGGCCGACCTTGTGCATTAACCCTATCTGGGAAGCCGATTTTGCACAAGGTCAGTGACTGCCGATTCAATAGCCACCGTTTCTGGCCAGCAAGCTATGCCACCGCAGCCCATTAACCCAAATAAAAAGGGCTGCGGTGGCATAGCTTGCCGGCCGTTGAACGGACCTTGAACGCACCAGGGGCAAATTCACTGTTTCAGGCAGGGTCATTGCCCCTGGTGCCACCAAATAGGACCGACCAGGTGCACGAACCCCTCGCAGACAACGCTCTATGGCAGGGTCATTGCCCCTGGTGTCACCAAATAGGACCGACCAGGTGCACGAACCCCTCGCAGACAACGCTCTATGGCAGGGTGCTGCCCCTGGTGCCAAACCAGAGCCGGGTGAAGAATGAACTGAAACTCTTTTGTGCAAGATAAACACGGAAATTTTCTAGCGAGCCGAAATTATGCATATCTTTGCCGTATGTCTGCAATCAAAGAGAAACTCAACCTGCTGAGAGGCCGGCTGCTGCACGGCAAAGGGCTGAAGGTCCTGCAGGAATTCGACGCGGCGATGCGCGGCGCCGGCATCCCGTACACGCTGATTTACGGCACCCTTCTGGGAGCTGTTCGCGAGAAGGGCTTCATCAGGCACGACTTCGACATCGACGTGGCGGTGTGGTCCGACACCGACCGCGCCCTGCTGCACCGGACTCTGCGCGAGGCGGGGTTCCGCTTCAAGAGGAGCATAAGCGTGCAGGGCGGAAAGTACGGTCTGGAGGAGTGCTTCAGCCTGCGCGGAATCAGGATCGACATGGACTTCGTGTACACCGACCCGGCCGACGGCAGGACCTACATTGCGGAGTATTTCCTGCAGCCCGGATGCAGCTGGCAGGAGAGCAAGAAGAAGTACGGGGGCCTGAAGGTGCTGCAGATTCCCCTCCCGGTGAGCCGCGAGACGGAGTATCTGCCCTTCGAGAACACGACGCTGCCGGTGACGAAGAGCGCACTGGACTTCGTGGAAGCCCGTTACGGCAAGAACTGGAGAGTCCCCGACCCCACCTTCGTGTGGCCGAAGATCGGCGACGCCAGCTACATCGAGCACCCCGACTGGCTCGGCGTCATCTCCCACGACGAACACTGCTGACGCACCGGTCAGGTCCCTCCGGAATGGATGCATTGGCACTAATGAACTGTGTCTGCGCACGTCAGGTCCCACCGGCACGGATGCATTGGCCCTTACGAACTGCATCTGTGCCGGAGGGACCTGGCAGCAACAACAGTTCTGCCGCCGGAAGAGGCTTCGCAGGCCATTAGCCCAAATGAAATTGGTCTGCGGAGTCTCTTCCGGCGGCATTCAAACAGCGAGCATTGGCATATACCGGTTCGCAGTACCACCTGAAACAGCAGTTCGTAAGAGCCCATACCCTGGCCGGCAAGACTACAGACACGCACCGTTGCCGGCGCGACTACGGACGTGCCTTCTGGCCGGCGGCATCGCAGACCAGGGCGATGACGGCGGAGTCGAGGCGAGCGTCGAATTTGCGGGCGAAGAGCTCGGGACGGGAGAGAAGCAGGGGGAAGTCGTCGGACCTGAAGATATGAGGGTGACGGGTGCTCTCGCGGCGCTCCCAGTCGATGAAACGAAGGTTGGTGCCGGCGGCGGCTCCGGCAAAGGGAGAGCACATAAGGAGAGTCTGCAGGAACACTTCGTCGCAGCAGCAGGTGTGGCTGAAAACGCGCCGGACCCAATCTTCCCGGGACACGACATACTCCGCGAAACCGTGGGTGATGCTGAACCAGTTGGCGCCGCGGTAGAACTTCACGCTCCGGTTGCGCTTGATTCCGAAGGCCATCTGCACCCCCTTGAAGATGTTGTTGACAAGATTCCCCCACCACTTGGCGCCGTGCTCGCAAAGCGGGGAATAGAGCATCCGCGACAGATTATGAGGGTTCATCTCCCAGAACTCGAGATACTCCTTCCCGGCGCCGGCCTCGAAAAAGGCGTCGACCTCGTCCTGAGTCTTTATGGGAAGGTCCATCCCGGAAAGAAGATGATAGTAGTCGTGAGGAGTTTTCACGGCTTCACGGAGGAGAATCAGCTCGCTCCAAATCTGGCTCGGACCGCCCCAATTGACGCTGATGCGCGGCACTATATGAAGCCCGGCGCGGGCGCAGCTGAAGGCCGCGGGGTCGATCTTCCACTTGGCATCGAGATGGAGATAGACGTCGTTGCGGGGGTCGTCGAGCAGATTCAGCAGCCGCCCAAGCTGTTCCGCATTGCAGTGAGCCTGAATGAGATACGCGTGCTTCATATGATGTTTCCGAACCTTTCGGGGATGCGCACGACAATGCGGAGCTCCAGCATCGCCGGCTTGTTCAGGGCATAGGGAGGGCGGCAGATGGTCTGGCAGATGCGGGCGAAGCGGGTCCAGCGGTCGAAGTCGCGGGCCGGAAGGTCGGTGCAGTAGCGGATGGTGCGGGAACGCTTCTGCATATGCTTGCCCCAGCCTTGGGCAAGACGGTCGGTGTCGGAGAAGCGGGCCTGGAGGCGCGCCATATCGAAGTAACCGAAGTGAAGGAGGTACAAGTCTTTGCCAATGTGGAAGTTATGGCCCTTTATGCGGTGGAAGCCGCTGCCCCAGACGCAAGGCTTTGCCACAATCGAGGGTTTGGTGTAGCGGGTGCCGATCTGGGCATAGTGGCGCTGCTGGAGGAAGGGGGCCTCGGAGGTGACGTCGGGCTCCTCCCCCATCTTCTGCCCGAAGTCGAGCCCGAGGGCGGAGAGGCTCACGCCGATTTTCTGCTCCGAGAGATACTCTGCAAGGCTCTGCCCGCGGGCAGGGTCAACGACGATGAACTCGTCGGCATCGACCCCGATGACGAGGTCGTAGCCCCGGGAAAGAAGGTCCGCCGCGCAGTCGGAGAGAAACTTGAGCCTCCCCTTCTCGGCCGCCACGACCTGGTTGCCTATCTTCTCGTGGAGAACGGCGTTGGTCCCTTCGCAGAAGGGAGCTATGGTCTGGTCGGTGCCGTCGAAGTAGATGTAGAGGTTCTCCCGGCCGAGTTCGCGGCCGTAGTAAGCGACCCACTTCTCGAGGTAGAAGTCGTCGTTGCGGACCATCGTAAGTGCAGCTATCTTCTTCATAAGTATTTGGCTGTGAATGTACTACCGTCTTTAATAAGGTCCTCCGGAGTGCCCTCGAAGACAACTTGCCCGCCGTCGGAACCGGCATCGGGGCCCAGGTCGATGAGCCAGTCGGCGCTGCGGATCACGTCGGGGTTGTGCTCCACAACGACCAGGGAATGGCCGGAGGCGAGGAGGGCGTCGAAGCTCTTCAGAAGCTTCTCGACGTCGTAGAAATGGAGGCCGGTGGTGGGCTCGTCGAAGATGAAGAGTATCTTGTCGGACTTGCGGTTCTGCCGGCTGAGGTTGAGAAAATAGGCCAGCTTGATTCTCTGGCTCTCGCCGCCGCTGAGCGTGCTGCTGCTCTGGCCGAGCTTCACGTAGCCCAGGCCGACTTCCTGAAGGGGCTGCAGCTTGCGGACGACGGCGGCCGCTTCCGGCTCGTCGCCCCGGGAGAAGAAGTCTATGGCTTCATCGACGCTGAGGTTGAGGATATCGTCGATGTTGAGCCCCCTGTAGCGGACTTCCAGCACCTCCGACTTGAAGCGCTTGCCGCCGCAGGACTCGCAGACCATCGTCACGTCGGCCATGAACTGCATCTCGATTTTGACCACGCCGTCGCCCTGGCACTCGGGGCAGCGGCCGCCGTCGGCATTGAAACTGAAGTGGTTGGGGCCGAAACCGTTGATTTTAGCGTACTGCTGCGCGGCAAGGAGGTCGCGGATGTCGTCGTAGGCCTTGAGGTAGGTCACCGCGTTGGAGCGGCTGCTGCGGCCTATGGGGTTCTGGTCCACGTACTCCACCCTCTGGATGCGGTCGAGGTTGCCGGAAAGGCCCTTGAACACCCCGGGGAGGTCGCCGGACTCGTTGATGTGGCGGTAGAGGGCCGGGTAGAGGATGTCGCCCACGAGGGAGGATTTGCCGGAACCGCTGACGCCGGTCACGACGGTGAGCACTCCGAGGGGGAAGGTCACGTCGATGCCCTTGAGGTTGTGCTCGTGGGCCCCTTCGACGGTTATGGAGTACTGCCAGGGACGGGTCGTTCTGCGGTAGCGCGGCCGTAATCCGTTGATATACTGAAGGGTAAGGGAGCTCTGCTGCTGTTCCTGGGTGGCGGAGGCGGCCGTTCCTTCGAAGATGACCTCCCCTCCGTGCACTCCGGCGCGGGGGCCCATGTCGATGAGCAGGTCGGCGGCGCGGATTATCTCCTCGTCGTGTTCCACCACAATGACGGTGTTGCCGAGGTCCCGAAGGCGGCGCAGGACCCCGATGAGGCGCTCGGTGTCGCGGGGGTGGAGGCCGATGCTGGGTTCGTCGAGTATGTACATCGAGCCCACGAGGCTGCTGCCAAGGGCCGCGACGAGGTTGATTCTCTGGCTCTCGCCGCCGCTCAGCGTGTTGCAGGTGCGGTTCAGGGTGAGGTACCCAAGGCCAACGTCGGCAATGCATCCGAGGCGGCTGCGGATTTCCGCCAGAGGTTCCGCAATTATCTCAAGCTCACGGGGTTGCAGCTGTACGGTGGCAAAGAACTCAAGAAGTTCCCCGACGTTCATCTCCAGCAGCTGGGCTATGGTCTTGCCCCCTACCCTGACGTAGAGGGCATCCCCACGCAGGCGGCTGCCGTGGCAGTCGGTGCAGGTGGCGCGGCCGCTGAAGCGGCTCAGCATATATTTGTACTGTATCTTGTAGCGCTGCGTCTCAACCCAATCGAAGAAGGATTTCACGCCCACGAAGAAGGCGGGGTCGTCTTCGGGGAGGTCACCGGGGCCGTTCCAGACAAGGTCGCGGTCCTGCCGGGACAGTTCGCACCAGGGTTTGAAAATGTCGATTCCGTGGGCCCCGGCGGCCATCACCAGGCGGTCCTTGAACCAGCCCATCTTCTCGCCGCGCCAGCAGGCCAGGGCTCCGTCGTAGATGCTGCGGGTCTTGTCGGGGACGACGAGGTCTTCGCTGATGCCGATTATCTTCCCGAGGCCGCCACAGGTGGGGCAGGCGCCCAGGGGGCTGTTGAAGCTGAAGAGCTGTTCGTCCGGCAGCCGGAAGCTCATCCCGTCCAGCTCGAAGCGGTTGCAGAATTTCCGTTCTTCCGGGACGGACTCTACGACTATGGCGATGTCGCCGAGGCCGCGGGAGAAGGCGTCGTCGATGCTGGCAAGGAGCCTGTCACGGTCGGAGAGGTCGCGGAAGCGGTCAACGAGCAGCCGGGCCTCGGAGGGGTACTCGGCCATTTGGAGGACGTCGTCGATCTTGACGGGGGCGCCGCCGGAAAAGAGGCGGTTGTAACCGTCTTCCTTTAGCTGGAGGAGGAGTTCGGTTCTGTCGGTGCGGGCTTCCCAACGGAGGTCGGCAAGGATATAGAAGGTGCTGCCTTCGGGCCGGGATTCCAGGAAGGAGATGACATCGGAGGGGGTGTTGCGATGGACCTCACGGCCGGAGACGGGGCTGTAGGTACGGCCAATCCTGGCGAAGACAAGTCTCAGATAATCATATATTTCCGTTGTAGTGGCAACGGTGGATCGGGGGTTGCGGGTGGTGACCTTCTGCTCTATGGCCACGGCGGGCGGGATGCCCTCGATGCCATCCACGTCGGGTTTGGTCATCCGTCCGAGGAACTGGCGGGCGTAGCTGGAGAGGCTCTCGGCAAAGCGGCGCTGACCCTCGGCATAGAGGGTGTCGAAGGCGAGCGACGACTTCCCGCTGCCGGAGATGCCCGTTATGACGACGAACTTGCCGCGCGGAATCTCGATGCTGACGTCCTTGAGGTTGTTGACCCTCGCGTGATGTATGCTGATGCAACCCTCCATTGTTCTGCTTTATGATAATTGTGTAAAGATACTGCTAATCCGGCTGACTTGCAAATCGGGGTTCCGAGGATGTCGCGACCTGGGGCAATAACCCCGTTTCAAAGGCTGGTTTTGCACAAGGTCTCTTGTAATTGCCGGCACCAGGGGCAGCACCCTGCCACTGAGCGCCGTCGGCGAGGGGGTCGTGCACTTGGTCGGGTGTAATTGCCGGCACCAGGGGCAATACCCCCATCTCAAAGGTCGGTTTTGCCCCTGGTCTGTAAGCGCAGTCAGCCGAGAGCGTGTGATATTAAAACGGCGGATATCGCTTGCTCCATAGCGGATTGTTAACCAGCCACATTCCGGGCCTCAGTTGTGGCTAGCGGAGCGAAAATGA
>R16__coassemble_1303_pt1 | contig 16486 bp, 13 predicted proteins | sample R16__metabat2_low_PE_012 | metagenome-assembled genome bin R16
GGGTTTGTGAACTCGGTCGGCCTAAATTTCGGGCACCTTGTGCTGTTCCCCGGGTTCAGAGGCCTTTTTTCAAAAAGGTCGCGACAGAAGCCTCGGCTCGCCCCCCAGGTGGCACGGCCCGATCCTCCGCCGTGGATGCATTGGCCCGTACGAACTGCATCCACGGCGGAGGATTGGGGCGTCCTGCCTGCGAATGGAGATGCACCCGCCCTTACGAACTGCATCCACGGCGGAGAGACCGGGGTGTGGCGTTAGAGGATCGGGGCCGTGGCGTTAGAGGATCGGGCCGTCCAGCCTGCGAATGGAGCGACTATAACCAATCTTCGGCACGGAAATTTTCAAGTGCGCCATAAAATTAATTCGGCCAACGGTTGTGTTTCTCTAAAAAAAGTCTTATTTTTGAGTATGAAGAAAATCGTGCTGTTTCTGACATTGCTGACCACCGCTTCCGCGGGCGCACAGACCATACTTGTAGACAACTTCACTCCCGTGGAGTCAAATCAATTCTACGCCAGTTATACGCCAGGTCACGAACCCAAGGTAACAAGCTTCGCCGACTGGGACCGGCCGACCATAGACCTGAAGATTTCGTCTTACAATTGTGTGAGCGGCTTTGCTCTGCAGGGCCCTTCCGGCGGCCTGATAGGCAGCGGCGAGAGCGGCTATGCGGTGTTTGACATAGGCGGCAAGTACAGCAAACTCAGCTTCGTGATGGGGCCTCAAAATGCCAACGGCGCAGACGACGACAGATATTCTGTCATCACCGTGTCCGGCGACGGGCGCAGGCTTCTGGACACCCCGGTCTTCGACCACGACGCTCCGCGCTATATAACCCTGGACGTTACCGGAGTGCAGCAGCTCAAGTTCCTTCTCCCGAAAGGAGATCAGACGGTAGGCTTCGGCCACGTGAAACTCTGGAAAGAAGGGCAGAAAGTCGCGCTTCCCTCCCACTATCTGGACAAACTGCCCAAGGGAAGGATTGAACTCGGAAAAGATTTGAGACCTTATTTCTGTCGCTACAACGGCTGGGTTTACAATGTGAAGGCGGAAAAGGACGATTGGCTGAAAGACATTGACGGGGTGAGCATAAACCGCAAGAAATTCACCTCCGGCCTGCTTTTCCATTGCGATCAGGGACTGATAGAGAACTTCGCTTCATGGGGATATTTCTGGCTGGGCAAGCGCTACGACAAGATTTCATTCATTGTGGGCCCGCGCGACAACCAGAGTTCCAATGCCGCTGCCTGGCTTATCGTGAAGGCTGACAAAAAGACAATCTGGGAGGGTTCGGTAAGCCAGAAAGATCTTGCAAAGCAGGTGGTGCTGGATGTCTCTGGGGCCGAGCAAATCTCCTTCAGGGCCGAGTACCGCGGCGGCTCCGATATGCTGGGGCAGATAAACTTCGGAGTGGTGGACATTTTTGCTTATCCGGAAGGGTATACCGACATCCCTCAGGAAGGAGTTCTCAATCTCAACAAAGACAAGATAAGCAAGTTGCCCGACGTCTGCCCGCTGATGTCCAATATACGCCCGTTCTCGGTGCGCGGAGTGAGCAAGGCCGACAACACCCTCTTCTACGGCGAGTCCAAGTATATCACCTTCTCTATGGGAGGGCAGCAATACTACGAAGGATTCGCTCTGACCACAGGCAACACCCTGCTCTCCGATATGATAGATTCCTATGTGGAGTTCGACCTTGCAGGGGAGTTCGACTGGATAAGCTTCGACGCGGGCTGCCTTAGCAAGACCCATATGCTGGACGATGACCGCCTGCGCATCTACGCCGACGACCAGCTCATCTTCGACCGCACCATCTACTGCACCTGGCCCAACCAGTATTACGAAATTCCGGTGTACAAGTGCAGGACCCTGCGCTTCGAGAAACCGGGAACCGGCAAGCAGAGGCAGTCGATAATCTGTCTTGGAGACCTTGTGCTCTACCGCGGCAATCCTGTGCCCAACAATATCTTCGAGCACGAGATACCGGACTGCCCGCATGAAGTGGACCTCATCGACCTCTGCGGCAAGCCTTACCTGCACTATGTCGGCCGCTACTGCGACAGCCAGATAACCAGCTTCAGTATGGACGATGCCTTCCACGACGGCTCCACCATCACCAAGTACTTCCGGACGAAGGACGGACGGCAGATTGGCAAGGGCTTTATGCTCGAGACCAACATACCTCTTGGCCTTGAGAACGCAACGCTTATGGGCGCGCTGTTTATGTTCGTTACCGGGGTGGGGGTCAATCTGAGCAGTTCGCCGGCATCGGCATACACCGGAGTGTCGGCCGGAGCGGACCCTGTCTTGAGCCCTATCGGAATGCTGCTGGAGGATTCCAGCCACAAAATGGCCTCGGTCGCGGCATTCAACCCTTATGGGCAGTATGAGAGCTGCACCTTCACGGTGGCCAATATCTATGAGCATATTGATGATATGATATTTGGAACGGGAGACCAGCTCAACCCCGTGACGCTTGACGTCTTTGCAGACCAGTGTCTTGTGGGCAAATACACCCTGAACAACAAGATGGAGCCGCTTACGGTTACGGTACCCATATACAAGTGCCGTCAGCTTATGTTCTGGCTGGAGTGCGGCGATTCGCGCAGCGGCCAGTATGTCTTCTATGACCTCAAACTGAGCAAAACGCCTCCCGCTGCCGTTACTGAACCTGTAGCTTATCCGGCCGTGGATCCCCGGGAATCTGCCGCGTATCCGGCCGCGGCGCCCCAGGAATCTGCCGCGTATCCGGCCGCGGCGCCCCGGGAATCTGCCGCGGACAAATCATCCTCCGGCAAGAAAAAGAGAGGACGCAGGGAGAAGGTGGAGGAACCGGTGGAATGGAACGTGGACCGTTACAGCTCCGACAGCGGGATCAGCAGTTACCTCCGTTCCGTGACGGAGGTCTGGAACTCTACGAAGAAGTTCGTCGGCGCGGCTTATGACACCCCGGAAGTCAAGACCACCTGGGTGCAAGCACGGGACGGGGCCGTTTACAAATGCATTTCTTTCGCGGAAAAGGGCAATCCCCGCATCAGCATAAGCCTTATCAACGAAAAGCTCGACCAGAGAATAACCGAGGCCAAACAGTTGAAGGCGAATGCGGCGCTGTCACAGCCGGGTGTGGCCTCCGCGACGCTCGGCATAGCGAATCTGACCAATCTGGAAGATATGGTTTATTACGGAAAACTGGTCAAGGACGGCCCCAAAGCGCTCTCGCAGTGTTCGAAGGAACTGGACGCCGAGATTCTCAAGGCCCAAAGCCAGATGGACTATATCGGGCTTTACACGTCCCGCGCCCTGAGCGTGGACGGACACAACAGTACGGACACTGTCCTGATTCTGGCTCCTGATCCGGGAGAAACCCCGCCTGCAACGATGCAAAGGTTGGACTATTTTGAATTTTAGAGAGTATGAAAATCTTATTTACACTATGAGCAATTCCATAAAACTCAATTTTTCAAAGACAGATGAGCCTCTTGAGGGCCGCAGCAAATGGTGGGGAGCGCCGGACCTGCCAAAGGGCCACGGCTATCCGATTGTACACTGCAAGGACGAGGATGACGAGTGGGATGAGCCCTTGACTTTCCTTTGCCAGATCCGCTGCGAAGACATAGCCGCTCTGGACGAGGAGAATCTTCTGCCGCACGAGGGAATGCTGTATTTCTTCGCCGCAATCGATGATTATCTCGGCCTCGACTGCCCGATCGAGACGCACATAGGGGAGTGGGACCCGGAGGCGGTGAGGGTGGTGTACAGCCCCACCTGCGAGGGGCTCGAGCCCTACGAAATGACCTGGGGAGAGTCCGGGGAGTCGGTGTTCTATCCTGCCGAAAAATTGACCTTCGAGCCCTGTGGGATGCTGGAGGATGGCTTCAAACTTCTCGGAAGACCTTATCTTTGTGAAATAAATGAAGAATATGATACGGATTATGTCTCGCTGCTTCAAATCGACGGCAATGACGATTGGGGCCTTCGCTTTTATGATTGCGGTATGCTGTGCCTGCTCATCCGGCGGTCGCAGCTCCGCGCCCGCTTCTGGGAAACAGTCGTCGGATATATGCACTCTTTCTGATACAACTGTTATGGAAAATATAGAGAAACTCGGGGGGCTTTTCTCCCAAATTGTTGAAAATTACAACACCTTTGCCGCCTCCTGGAAGAGCCTGCCGCTTGCCCGTGAAGCGTTTGACCTGATGAAGGACGAGATCCCTTTGAGGGTTCCCGGCGAGCTCACTCCCTATACCCGCATCGTGCTGCTTGACAAGATGCTCGGCTGCCTGCTGGAGAGGGACTGCGCGAGATTTACCCTGGAGGTGAGGGAATATCAGCTTTCGCTTTTCCCTTTGATTTCCGCTGACGATATAAAGGAAGATATGGATATCGACGAGTACGGGGGCCCGGAAGAAAAGTATGTCCGCGAAATGACGAAAAAGGACGTCAAGGAGGCAATCAAGCGCACCGAGGACTATCTGAATCCTCGTATTCCGATGGAGAAATGGTGCGAGAAATACGGAGTCCATCTCAAATTCGACCCCGTGGAAAGGAGCGAAAAATGGGAGGAGGTGATATACGACGTCGAGGCGGAATGTGCCGAAATCCTTAAGAACGAACCCAAGCATATGGGTTTCTGCTTCTCTTATTGGAGCACCAAGACTTCTGTCCTTGCCCGCCGCGGCATAGACTGGAGCAGCCCTTCGGTGATGAACCCCAGGGTTATGTTCGATTGATGCCTAACGTTCGAACTTTCTGAGTATCGCGAGCTTGGTCTTCTCGGACTTCCCGCCGTAGGGATGCTCGCGCAGAGGAAGGTTCAGGATTCTGGATCCTCGCAGCACAGTCTGTGGGTGGGTGAATTCACGGAATCCCCACTCGCCGTGGTAGGCCCCCATGCCGGAGTGGCCCGTGCCGCCGAACGGAACACCCTTGACCATCAGTTGGACACATACCTCGTTGATGCATCCGCCGCCGAACTGCTGCGTGCGCATTACCTTGTTCGCCCAGCGGCGGTCACGGCTGAATACGTACAGTGCAAGAGGGTGCTCGCGGCGCGCGATGACATCAAGCAGGGCATCTGTCTCTGAATCTTTGAACGGCACCACAGGCAGCAGAGGGCAGAACAGTTCTTGCTGCACTATGGGCTCATCCTTGCTTACCGGATAGATTATGGTGGGGGAGTACTTCCGGCTCCCGGGGTCGCCGGATCCGCCGAACACTATGCGGGAGCGGTACCGGTCGGCGAGGGCGGCGCACTTTTCGTAGGCCTGCGCCGTGATGAGCCTGGGGTACTCGTCGCTGTGGTGCGGCTCCGGACCTATCTGCCGGGTGAATTCCTCCTTCAGGCACTCAAGGAACTCGTCAGAGACTTCCTGCGCTACTGCTATCTGGTTGATATTGATGCAGATCTGGCCGGCGTTGCAGAGTTTGAAGAAGGCTATCTTGCGAGCTGCGTCGCGAAGGTCGGCATCTGCCCTCACAATGCACCAGTTGCCGGTCTCGCCGCCCAACTCAAGGGCCACCGGGGTGAGATTCTTCGCTGCCTCGGCCATCACGTGCCTGGCCACCTTGGGCGAGCCCGTGTAGAAAATCTTGTCCCAGCGCTGCTCCAGGCACATATCCGCTACGTCGTGGCCGCCGTCAACAACCGTGACGTATTCCGGGGGGAAGGTGTCCGCAATCAGGCTCGCAAGGGCGCGGGTGCAGGCCGGTGACTTGGAACTGGTCTTCAGCACCGCAGTGTTTCCTCCTGCGATCGAGGCCGTGAGCACGCCTATGGTGAGCAGCAGCGGGAAGTTGAACGGCGAGATGATGAGCGTGACGCCGTAGGGCATTTTGTACACCTTGGTGGTGATGCTGGGGAAGCACATAAGGCCGCTGAAATGAGTCTCCGGGCGGGCCCATTTGCGAAGGCCGGCTATGGTTTCGTTAATCTCGACCACGATGGGACCGATGTCGCAGAGATACGCCTCGACGGCGCTGCGGCCAAGGTCCTCCGAGAGGGCCTTCACCAACTCCGCTTCCCTGTCGATGACTGCCTGTTTGAGTTTCTTCAGTTGCTTTATGCGCCATTCTACGGGTAGCGTGGCACCGGACATGAAGTACTCCCGCTGGCACGAAACGATGTTCTGAATATCTTGAGATGTCATATTTTCGGTTGTTCGGGCAAATTTACATAAAATAGGGTTGACTTTATCTTCAAACGCAGAAAAATGAGAGGAGATTCGGTATTTGAGCATACTCGGCGTCGAATGTCTGGCAGTATAGGCCCTGCAGCCCTTTTTCTTTGGGTTAATGGGCTGCAGGGCCCATACTGCTGGACATTCCGGTTAACTGGAACTGGCAATTGCACCCGACCAGGTGCACGACCCCCTCACAGACCTTGTTCTGTGGCAGGGTGCTGCCCCTGGTGCCGGCAATAACCATAGACCTTGTGCAAAATCGGTCTTTCAGATAGGGTTATTGCACAAGGTCGACCCAAATTGATGGGACCTTGTGCAGTTACCCGGGTCAGGAGGCTGTTTTTGCCCCAGGTCGCGACAGCCTCCGCCTTCCGTTGTTGCACAAGGTCGCGACAGCAACCGCCTTCCGCTGTTGCCCCAGGTCACAACGGAAAAACAGTCGTTCGCCAGGCGGACAGTATATAAATCATTTTGTCGAACGTCCAAAGCTATAGGCCCTGCAGCCCTTTTTCTTTGGTTTAATGGGCTGCAGGGCCTATAGCTTTGGATGTTTCCCTAGTATGCGTCTCCGCTTCAACGTTGCGTCGATATAAAGAGAGGCAGGGTCATTGGTCCTGTAATTGCTGCGTCCTTCCGACACAGGTCAACTGTGAAAAATCGACCCGAATATTTTCAGATGAGCCGGATATTCACTATATTTACAGAAAACGGTATCACCTGCCGCATTTACAGAAAACGGCATTGCTTGCAACTATGTCAAAATAGCGTTGGTTGAATTTTAAGAACACGATAAACTTATGATAGACAGCCCTGAGCGAATGATAGCGGCAATCCGCTCTTTCGGAATCATCCCCTTTTTCAAGGGCACGTTGCCGGGATTTTCCATAGAGGAATTGACTGCGCCGGGGTGCTGGTTCACGGACAGCGAGGAATTTGGCGGCACTCTCGGCCCCTGGGATTGGAAGATCGATTGCGTGAGGGAAGGCGACATAGCATACGGGAAGTTCCTTGGAGGAAAGGCCGCTTTTGCAACGGTGGAGTATTACCGGCACCTTATGAACTGGCGCCGCTCCCTTCCCCTATACAGGGTGGCGCTTGGAGAGCCATTCAAGGCCCGGACCAAGAGCGACTCTCTGATGCAGACTCTGTCACCGATAGCTCTCAGTGCCATCAAGAAAGCTGGAGCGCTTGAGGCCAGGGATTTGCGCCTGATTTGTGAAGCAGGGGCTCCGCAGGTAGTGATGCGCAAGAGCATTATGGACTCCGTAATCCAGTTCCTGCAGATGGGTACCTGGTCGGTTATCGGTGATTTCCGCAGAATCTACCGGGGGCCGGATCTCTCTTACAGCGGCTGGCAAAGAGCATCGAACACCACTCCGGATGAACTGTTCTCCGAAGTGCATTCCACTTCCGACGAGCATATCCCTCTTTGGGCGAAGAGATTTCAGGAGGAAAAGGAGAATGCCTTGGACGTGGGCTGTGCTCCATCGGAATCCAGAGATTTACTGGTCCGCCACATAGAGGAGATTCTCCCCGCAGCTTCCCGCAGCAAGGTGGAAAGGATCATCTGAGCAGTGGATTCAACCGGCGGAGAACATCGCTTTACGGCTTTTGAGTTCGGTCTCTTTATTGCTGTAATAGAATATCTTAGTCGCTACCATTTGATGTTTTGATTTTGGTGGTGTCCGGTCAATCATCTCTCCCGAAGCCGGGATACGGGAGGAAGTCACGAGGAGCGATGGCCGCAGCGGTGAGGGGCCCGGATCGCACCGGTCTGCGTAGTGTCATGGAGAGTTCCCGCTGGCGAGACAGTCGATTGACTGAGGATTGTTCTCAGCAACCGTAGAGGACCATCGAGAAGAGCTGTACGCCGTTTCCGTCCAGTTCATAATAGACGGCCCTGTAGGAGTCCGCCTCGGGGCAAGGCCTGAGGTACTTGTCGAAGAAGCAGACATAAGCCCGCGCTCCGCCGTGCGGATGCTCGCCGTATATCGGCTTGACGTGTGCATTACTCATATCGGTTGTCGTTTGAAATCTCGGCAGGAACGGCGGTACCGCTCTTTCCCGAAGGAGTCGTAAGAATGTTCGCCGCGGCGCTGGCGATGACGGTGAAAGCGATGATTGCAAGGAAGTCCATATCTTTGTTTCTTTGTTTACGATGCAAAATTACCGTGACAAGCGGACAAAAAGTGGCAGAATCTTGGAACTTTTATTCCTGCAAGATGACCTATAGGTCAACTTTTATTGAAATTTATTCAAATGTTATCTAAACAATTGAATATGCGATAATAAAACAGTGTCGTAATAATCTTTAACAAAAGTGTTAACCTGGTTTTTGTGCCATTTTTGCGCAATAAATCACGGAATAAATGTGATTTTATCTTAACCATAGATTGCGCAAAAAAGGCTCACCTGCAAGATCCGGTGTCTGTCGGTTCACCCGCAAGAAGTGAGATGCGGGCTGCCCCTCCGCCAGCCACAACTGAGGTGTGAAATGTGGCCGGTGCCGGCAATTACAATTGACCTTGTGCAAAATCGGTCTTTCAGATAGGGTTATTGCACAAGGTCGGCCGAAATTGATGGGACCTTGTGCAGTTACCCGGGTCAGGAGCCGTTTTTGCCCCAGGTCACGACAACCGCCGCCTTCCGACACAGGTCAACTTTGAAAAATCAACACGGATTATTTCAGCTGAGCCGGTTTTTTCGTAAATTCGCACCTGTGAAAGCATTCGTAGCCATAGATTCCTTCAAGGGCAGCCTTTCTTCATTTGAAGCTGAAGAAGCCGTGCGTGAAGCACTCCTTAGTGCCGGGTATGCATCAGATGATGTCAAGCTGTTTCCCGTATCTGATGGCGGTGAAGGTTTCTGCAAGGTCATATCGTCCTATTTGAAAGGGGAGTGGCGGACGGTAAAGGTCGCCGGCCCTCTTGGCAAATACATATCTGCATCGTATTTTATCGCCGAGCGGGAAGGGGTCCGGACAGCTTATATCGAATCCGCTTCCGTCTGCGGCTACACCCTCGTGGACCGGTACCATCTGGATGCAAAAATGACAAGCAGTTTCGGCCTCGGGCAGATGATTGCCGACGCTGACAAAATTGGAGTCCGGCGGATAGTTGCAGGCCTTGGCGGCACCTGTACGATGGATGCCGGCGTTGGGCTGCTTCAAGCCTTGGGGGCAAGGTTTATCCTGAAGGATGAGAGCGTTCTTCCCGACAAAGCCCCAGCCCTCTTTTCGGGCATATACCGTATGGACTTGTCCGGATTTCAAAGGCCCGGGGCTGAGATTGAAGTCTGGTCGGATACCGGGGCCACTATGTATGGTCGGCTGGGGGCATCTATGTTGTATGGGAGGCAGAAAGGCCTTTCGGAGAAGGAAATCCCGAGGGCCGACGGGTGGATGGGAGCCATGGCGCTCATATACCCGGGAAGGATACGCCGGAAGGAAGGATATGGAGCCGCAGGGGGAATTGGCGCCGCGCTTGCAACGGTTCTGGGAGCCAGGATGTGCTATGGAGCCGAAGAAATCATTAGCCTCTCCCTGTTGAGGGAAAATCTGCAAGTTTACTTGCCGGAACTTCTGATTACAGGGGAAGGCAGGTTCGACATTCAGACTCTGACGGGCAAACTCCCCGTGTGGGTTTCTGCAGCCGGGCTGGAATGCAGAAAGAATAATAAATCTCTTTTCCCGAAGATTGTCTGCCTTGCAGGAAAGGTCGAATGGGTCAAGACTAAAAAGTTCGACGGGATTGTTCAGATTACCCCGGACGGGATGCCTCCGGATGAAGCCTTGAAGAAAGAAGTGGCAGCCGAAAATCTAAAGGCGGCAGTCAAGCGTTTTTGACCTATAGGTCGAACTTTTCACCGTAGCCGGCTACATCGCCTGCGACGGCTCTTATCCTAATTTCCTGAACGATTATCTGAAGTGAAGGCCTTTATATGGGTGGTCATAGGTAAGTTACTGTTTCTTCAAGGAATTCCCGGTCGGTCTCATCGAACGTCCCGAGTTTCTCGCTGTCAATGTCAAGGACGGCAATGATTTCTTCGTCCTTCCATACGGGAACGACTATCTCGCTGCGGCTCTCGCTCGAGCAGGCAATGTGCCCGGGGAACTGTTCCACATCCGGCACGACAATGGCTTCCTTGCGGGCCCAGGCAGTTCCGCAGACTCCTCTGCCATAGGGAATCCTCGTGCAGGCCAGAGGCCCCTGGAACGGTCCCAGAATGAGCTGCTTGCCGGATACCCGATAGAACCCCGTCCACCAGAAATGGAAGGCCTGATGAAGGAGCGCCGAGAGATTGGCCATTCCGGCAATCATATCATCTTCCCCTTCAAGAATCGCCTTTGCCTTGGGGAGGAGGTCCTTGTAAATCTCCGCCTTGTAAACGGCTTCGAAGACGGCCCTGAGGGCAGCCTTGTCGCGAATGGTTCTGCGGAGTTCTTCCAGCCTTGCGGCATTGGAGGATTCCGGAATCCATAGACGGAGGTATCCGCCATCGGCATACTTCTGCTCGAGGTGTTCTACCGTTCGCTGCCAATGGCCTTCCTTGTCCATCTCCGGATAGTTCTTAAGCCCGTACTGGATGGTCCTTCTTATCACCACATCCGGGATGATCTGCCGGTCGGCCTCGGCGATGATTTTCCCGTAGATGGTACGGGGTTCGCTTTGGGAAGATGCCCTATGGTCTTCCGCTGCCTGGGCGATGATTTCTATCTGCCCGTGGGAGAACCACTTGCGCAGTTCAGTGAGTTCCCTGATAATCCTGCCGGATTCAAGGTGGTGGGTTTCCCTGCAGACGGAAAGCCCGAGGTCGTGGCAGGCGGCGGCTACCGCTATCATCTCCTTGTCCACATCATAATGCCCCGATAGCTCCAGGGCGGTCCCGATCACGTACTGCGCGTGGTCTCTGCGGTGCCCTTTGTCGAAGGCATCGTAGCGGGGGAGGACCGATTCCTCGATCCAGGAGGATATTTCGGGACGGATGGCGGTCATCGCTGCAGGTAGTCTATGAACAGTCTGCCGTCGAGATGGTCGCATTCGTGCTGGAAGATGACGGCGGTGAAGCCCTGAACGGTCTCGGTGGTGTCCTTGCCGGAGCCGGTGGAGTATGTTATGTCGATGCTGCGATACCTCATCACTTCGGCATGGCCTCCCGCCCCGGGAACATACGCGTCCGGAACACTGAGGCATCCTTCCGGGCCGGGCAGCATTTCGCCTCGCAGCGCCGTTATCCTGATGTTCGGATACACTTCGAACGGCTCTCCTTCCTTGTCGAATCTTTGGACGGCAACCACCCTCCGGAGAATCCCGACCTGCGGCCCGGCGATTCCGACTCCGTCCTGGGAAGGGTCCGTGACGGTGGCTATCATCTTGGCGGCCAAGGTTTCATAGAGATTGCTTTGCACGGCTTCCACGGAGAGGTCCGTGCAGGTTTGCCTCAGAAGAAGGGAATCCTCCTTGCTGTCCAGTGTCAGTACGCGCATAGTGCTTTCCGGAGCGCATATGACGGATGCTTCCTGCTCCGTCCAGGGGCTTGCGCAGGATGCAAGGGCGATGATGCCGATAGATATACCGCTGAAATGCTTCATTATCCTTTCGTTAATTCTCATTATGTGATGCTCCGCTTTATACACTTTTTCAACAGGTCCCGGAATCTTTACTTGATATTGAAAAGGAAGTTGTCCATCGGATTGTAGGTCAGATATGCCATAAGGATGCCTTCGGCTATGGCAACCACGACGAACAGAGGCCAGAGTTTCCCGAGCTTTTCGCATTTGCTCCACTTGAGGCCCAGCCACATCGCTGCAGCCATTACAAGCGCATAGGCGATGATGTCGACAATCAGGACGGAATGGTGAGTGAACGGATAATAGACAAAGAAAAGGGCAATCTGTACGGGAATGGCGATTATCCCTGCGAGAATCGGAGCGCTGAAAGGCTTTGGACTGCCTTGGCGCAGGCACAGATATGTGGCGAACAGGAGCATCGGATAGAAAATCATCTTCATATGTTCCCATACGCATTCGTTGACCGGCAGGATGTAATATACGCTGTGGCTCAAATCGGCCCACTCGTGCGCCATATGCATAACAGCGCCGAGGCAGATGGCGACAAACCAGGCGATGATAAATTCGGATTTCTTCATTCCAAAAGTGCATTAATCTCGGACAAACATACGAAAATTTTGGATCACCGCCATATTTCCGTGTCCGGTATGGACAGCTGGCCGGCAGTATAGGCCCTGCAGCCCTTTTTATACGGTTTTCGAGCATACGCGGCGTCGAATGTCCGGCAGTATAGGCCCTGCAGCCCTTTTTATTTGGGTTAATGGGCTGCAGGGCCTATACTGCCAGACCGCCACCGTGTATACTCGTTCACCGCCACAGACGTGAGTGTCAATTTCACCGCATTTTTTGACACTCACTGCACGATTTCGACTGAAAAACAATAAAAACGGTATGTGAGTGTCAATTTTCCGTCGATTTTTGACACTCACGTCGAGAATATGGCGGAAACTCCGGGAGAACGGAATGTGAGTGTCAATTTCACCGCATTTTTTGACACTCACATCTGTTGGTATTTCCAGTGACGCATCAGTTGTTATGTTCAGCGGCGGGCGAGGGTCTCGCAGAAGAGCGTGCTGAGGGGCATGCAGAGGGCGTAAAATCACCGACGCGAGTCACGACATACGCAGTACGGGCCACCTGCCAGCCACTTGAACCCCATATTGGACACGGACATTTGGTAAGCGTCTCCGCGTCAACGCCCCGTCGATATAAAGAGAGCGGGGGTATTGGCCCTGCTCTTCGTTTGCCCATCGTCGGTGAGCCCAAAAAATCTCCCGTTCCCTTATTATTAAATCTGAATATTCATCGGCGAATCTCCGACAGTATGATTTTTTTATGTACTTTTGTAAAAAAAGAAAGATGAAGTATCTCGTCATACTCCTGTGCCTTGTGGCCGCGGGTTTCCTCGTCTGGAAGGCCTTTGTACAGAATTCCCGCAAGGAACTGAAGAAGTCGGAGGAGGAACGCAGGGCCCTTCTCGAGCAGGTCCGGGAACTCAACCGGAGGCTTTCGGAGAAGGATTCCACGCGCATCAACGTCGTCGGACTTTCCCCAATTCTGCACCTTGCCATTCTCAATATCGATTCTTCTTTCACCCGCACCTTTGTGCGTGAAGACCCCGATAGCGGCATCACCTTCAACGGTGCCCTGCGCGCCGACATCTGTGCCGAATACGGGGTGAAGCTTGAGGAGATAGGTTTCAGATTCGACCCTCAGAACTCGACCCTGCTGATTTCCAATTTCCACCCCGGGCTCATTTCCTATTCAAAAAAGCAGCTCAGCTGGGACATTGCAAGGAGCTTCCGGAGCCATTCGCTTCTCGGACACGAGTTCCCGCCCGTCAGCGACTCCGCGGCCGAGGCTTTCACCAAGAAGATGTGCGACGAGCTGCGCGCCGGCCTCGAGATGGAGATCGATTCCCGGAAAATCGACGAATTCGAGTGGCTCGCGCCGATGATTTCCCAGCAGGTCGTGGATATGCTCAAGTTCCTTCTCGGCAAGCCCGACCTCAATATCATAGCCCTGGAGGGTCAGGGAGAAGGGGAGTTCCTCGATTTCCAGTCTTTTCGCAAGCTCCTTATCGGCTGACACGACCTTGTGCAAAAACGGCCTCCTGACCTGGGTAACTGCACAATGTCGGCCGAAATTGAGGGGACCTTGGGCAATAACCCCACCTGGAAAGCCGATTTTGCACAAGATCGGTTGGATTTGCCAGTTCCAGTTAATCGGAATGTCTGGCAGTATGGGCCCTGCAGCCCATTAACCCAAATAAAAAGGGCTGCAGGGCCCATACTGCCAGACATTCGATGCAGCGTTTACTCTACCCGATGTTCAACGAAGGTAAATACGGGATTTTTCGAGTGAGTCGAACAAATTTTGTAAAAAAATGAACTGGTTACCAATTTTTTTTGTAACTTTACCTGACAAATGAAAGCGACGACCTGCCTCATCTTCCGCAAGAGCCCGGCCCCTTATTCAGGGGGGGGTATAAGTCGCTGCAATTCAAGCAGATACAATCTAACAACATATTCAAGATGAAAAAATCACTGCAAACATTGTTTGCCGTGGCGGCGGCCTTTGTGCTGCTGCCCGGCTGTGATGCGCTTCAGACAGATTATTCGGACGTAGAGGGCCGGGTGGATGTTCTGGAGGGCACCACCATCCCGTCTGTCGAGCAGCAGGTGACCGCCATAAAAGGCACCGTGACCCAGCTCGAAGAGTTCAAGGCGGCGCTGGATGAAAGGGTGAAGGCCCTGGAGTCCGACAATACCGCAAACCAGAAGGACATCGCCGACCTCAAGGCCACAATCGAGGATCTCGAGAAGCAGATTTCCGACCTCAAGACCTTCTACATCGATGTTCTTGACGACGCCACCAGGAGCTGGGCGGAAGCGACCTTCCTCACCATCACCAAGGCCCAGGAGCTCTCGGACCGCATCAAGGCCATCGAAGACCTGGATATGGGGGCTTACAAGACCCAGATCCAGAGTCAGGTGGACGCCATAGAGGCGAGCCTCAAGGCTTGGGTGAACACCCAGCTTGCAGACTATGCCACCATATCTGACGTGACCTCGAAGATTGACCAGCTGAAGGCTGACGCCGCCACTGCGAACGGCGAATTGAAAACGGAGCTGGAAGGAAAGATTGCAACTCTCCAGACCGAATTCACCGATGCAAAGAGCTACTTCGAAACATCCCTCAAGGAAGCCATCGAAAAGGCTTGCGCGGCGAACGGACTTATAGATGCCGAAATCGCCAAACAGATTAACGAGGCCAAGACAACCCTGCAGGGCAAGATCGACACCCTGGAAGACAGCATCGAGGCCCTCGAGGACAAGATTGCCGCCGTGGAGCAGACAATCAAGGACCTGCTTGGCCGCATCCAGAGCATCAAAGTCGTTCCTACCTATACGGATGGCTACGTTGACGCTCCCGGCGCGGTGAAGTTCGATATCCAGCCCCTGGAGGCCGCAAAGGCTCTCGTGGAGACGGAAGGCGCAAAGGATTTCCTCAGCTTCCAGGCCGTGGAGGTCGCGACCAAGGCCGAGAGCAGTTTCAAGAACTTCACCGTAGAGTCCGTGGAAATGGACCAGCTCGGTGAGTTCGTCCTCGTTACCGTCGCCATCCCCGAGGATGCCTCCTGGAAGGAAGCCTTCGAGGCCGGCACCCTCAGTCTCAGCGCCCGGCTGTGCATCGAGGCCTTCAAGGGCAGCGGAAACTATGTCAGCAAGACTTCGGATTATTTTACTCTGTACTACAACATCCCCGTCACCTCCATCACACTGGACAAGACAGAGGCGAGCCTCGGCATTCCCGTGACGCTCACTGCAACCGTCGAGCCCTCAGACGCAACGGACAAGACCATCGTCTGGACCAGCAGTGACGAAACCGTTGCCACCGTCGATGAAAACGGCGTTGTGATCGGAGGTTCAGACGGTACAGCCACCATCACCGCCACGCCTCGCGGCGGCAGCGGAATAAGCGCAACCTGCACCGTGAACGTGGAGAAAGCCTGCGTGCAGCTCTGGGAGGACGGCCCCTACTGGGCAACATACAATGTCGGCGCCACTAAAGCGGAAGAATATGGCTATTACTTCCAGTGGGGCGATGTGACTCCGTATACGTACGATACATCGAAAGGCCAATGGGTAAAGGTCGAGGATGGTTCATCGATTGATTTCGCTGGGTCTGGGATAAATTGTCCGACATCCAACAAGAATCCTTCCGTACTTTTGTCCGAAGGCTATATTGACGATTCCGGAAATCTGGCCGCAGCATATGATGCAGCGACCGCATATCTCGGCTCGTCTTGGCGTATGCCGACCCGGGATGAAATATTTGCGCTTAAAGGCGAAGGCGCTGAAGCCAAATGCACTAACGAGTGGACGGATGATTACAAAGGAACCGGCGTTGCCGGCATGGTGGTCAAAGGTAAAGGTGAGTATGCTTCAAGGAGTATCTTCCTCCCTGCGGCCGGCAGGGGCCAAAGTAGCAAGTCCTACTACTTCGCTAAGACATTTGGCTACTACAGGTCCTCTACGCCGACCCAAAAATTAAATATTGTGGGGAATACTATGTATGTGAATTACGCCTCTGCAGGTATTTATTTCAATTCGGGTATTGTCTGCACCCCGGCGGTGGACGTGTCCCGCTATGACGCTCGTTCGGTTCGTCCGGTATTTGTCCCTTAAAAGCATAGAATTATGAAAAAGATAATCTCAATACTCGCCCTCGCGCT
>R16__coassemble_1325_pt1 | contig 15667 bp, 18 predicted proteins | sample R16__metabat2_low_PE_012 | metagenome-assembled genome bin R16
GTCTCATACTGTAAATGTAAGGAATATATTACAAATGTACAAATAAAACATAACGTCTTTCGGAAAATGCGTATCTCATAAACGTTAGTCTTGAGATACCCGAATAGAAACACATATAGACTCCGAAGCTCGGCTCATTTATGAGGGCACTGAAAAAGGTGTCCAATTCATATCCCTCTGAGATTTTGTAGCCTTCCCTAATACGCTCGAAACTATCGCAAAACTCGAATCTGCGCTTGATATACAACTCTTTGGCGGAAACGGGGGCGTTTGACCCTCCCGGCGCACCAAAATGATGATTTTTCAGCAATTTTGGTGCGTTTGACCCCTCTTACGCACCAGTCCAAACACGCTAGAGGCCAGCAGCGTGTCCAGGCTGCGGCGGGGGTTTGGGGCAGAGCCCCAATCATAAAGATCGCCACGCGCAAAAAAAGGCAGCCTCGGCTGCCTTTTTTGTGCGCGAGATGAGACTCGAACTCACACAGGTTTTACCCCACTAGCTCCTGAAACTAGCGCGTCTACCATTTCGCCACCCGCGCAAAGTGGACTGCAAATATACGAACATTTTCGGTAAAACCAAGAAAATTTCTCATCTTGCAACCACAAGGTTTATTTCAGACAATTGTTTGCCAAAATTTCGTATTGAACTTTCTATCTTCAGGACTGTCTTTGATGAAGGTCGGCTTGTCCCGTTTATATAATGACTGAGCTGACGCTGGTTCACACCTGTTATCCTCTCAAGGCCGGCAAGAGTGAACGCATATTCATAAAACCTCAAGAATGACGGCAGGTCGTATATGAACTCGAATTTCACCTCAGTGAATTTTCGCCCTTCGGTCTTATAAATCGACTCGATCTCCCGATATGCGGCAAGAAAATCATCCATGGCTTCGGCGGCGGTCCGCCCAGTACCGGACAGCCCATACTCCAATTCATCGCAATCAACAAATACCGAGTATGGGAACTCTCCTCCCGTCCCCCTTTCAATCACTGCAGAAACCTTCATCATACTTTTACACCGGACTGTTTAAAGATACTATACAATGTTTTTACGTTCACTTCTTCCGAAGAATGTCTGCTTACAGGAAACAGTTTGCCGGTCTTTGAACTCAGCCATATTTCGTGATTCGCTCCTTCCCTCACCTTTGTACAACCATTCTGCTGTAACAATCGCTTCAATTCTCCGTACCGCATACAAAAGTATTGAAAGTAATACTAATTTCCAAATTTCTCAGAAGATATACGCCACGGAGAGAATCAGGTCGCTGGGAAGGATGAAGTATTTGGAGCCGCTGCCGAGGACGCGGCCGCAGACGGGGCAGGCATAGGTACGGTATATGTCGTAGCCGGCCCAGACGCCAAGGCCAAGGTCAAGGTTGACGTGCTCGGAAAGCATATACGAATAGCCTCCGCGTATGCCTCCGCCGAAGCGGTCGCCCTCCGAAGTCTCGGGCGAACTGAAGCCGCCCGTGCTGTACTCCTGATAGCGGACGTTGCCGCCAACCCACCAGCCCGAATATATGTGCCAGGGCCACCAGCGGGCGCCAGCCTGCACGGTGCGCTGGCGGTTCACCTTCGCCTCGTCGCCCTCGCCGAAGGAGAAGGGATTGTACTTGAGGGCCGCCTCCGCGCTCCAGTGCCTTGCAAAAGCATACGAAGCACCCAGATTGAAGGTCCCGAAATTCGCAAGGTCGGCCATATTCGTCGAGACCGATACCTCCTGAGCCCCGGCAAGCCTGCAGAGAGCCAGGGCAAAAAATACAACAATGGATAACCGTTTCATATCTCTGCAGGCTATTTATAACGGCCGAAGGCCTGGTTTATGGTACTCTTCATCTCGGTATACAGGCTGATGAGCTTGGTCTGGAGCAGATCCCTGTCGGTCACCTCCGAAGTAAGGGCCTCGAATATCTTGAAGCGGTCAAGGCCGCGCTCGTCAAGATTCAGGAAAATCTGAGGAGAGAACCAGTAAGACGTGCCATAGACCTTGTCGGAATCGGGATAGCGCTCCCGGTACATCACGGTCTGCACATAATACGCCCACATTTCTCCCACCTCGCAAAAGCCGCGGTCCTTTTCGGTACCGGCCCCGTAGGTCACAAAACCGCTTGTAACCCAGCTGGTTATGACAAACTTGATGTACTGGTCCCAGTAGTCGGTCCCGACCTGCATGAAATGGCTGGCGTGGGCCATCTCGTGAACCGCCACGGAATAAATGTCGGCATAGGTCGCCGCGCTCTTCAGGCCCAGGGTTATGTCGGGAAGGAACATCTCAAGGAGTGGCAGATACTCTCCGAGGAAGTCGGCGAGCAGGCTGCCGCTGACCCAGGCGCCCTGCTGCAGCATCACGGCGCTGCTGGAGTTAAGCCCCTGGAAAAGCCAGAATCGCAGGTTGGCGGGAGGGGTGCAGATGGAGTCTCCGTCGCCCTCGCAGGACTCGTAATAGTCGTAGGCGGCGTTGTTCACGACGCTCCTGCAGAAAAGTTTCCTTTCCGAAGAACTGTCTATCACGACGCTCACTCCCTCCGGGCCGTTCTTGCCCAGGGTGGAGAACGACGCGGGCACAAGCAGGAGGTTGAACCCTATCCCGAAGCCCTTGCTGTTCTTGAACACGAGGCGGTAGCGGGGGTTGCCGGTGAAGGTCCTGGTCATCGCATAGTTGCCGTCTTCGTCGGTGTAGGCGTGGGCGAACTTCACGAAGGAATTGCACGACACCCTCACCCCCTTGACGCCGTAAATCTCGTCGGGGAAGGCGTCGTCCCTGATCTGGATGCAGCCCGAGGGGGCGGTGCCTCCGGCCTTGGTGGCCTCGCACAGAAGGCCTTCGTTGCCGGTGATCCTGTACGCCTCGCGCTCAACCGCATCCCAGTCGAAGCAGTCGGCCTTGGTGGTGCTGTTCTCCGCGATGAAAACGTCGTCCAGAACCTCGTACGCGATGCTCTCCGGGAATTCGAAGCCGACGGGCACGACGGCATACTGCCAGGTGATGTCGCCTTCCGGGACCTCGGGGTCGTGGTAATAGTCGCCTTCCTTCAGGATTTCATAGTCCACGGGGTGGTCTATCAGCACCAGGCCCATCTCCTCGAGGGCGGTATACTGCTCGTCGCCGCTGGGAAGGAAACGGACATAGACGTCGGTCGGGTCAAGCACGACCCTGTCGGCCTTGGTCGGGTAGAGCGAGGCCAGGGCCTTTGTCATATTGGACACGGAGAACGGATCCTCCAGCTGAGCGCCGAGAACTATCATCTCGTGAGAGATATCTTCGGCCGCAGACGCGGGATCCGGGGTGGAATCGTCAACGGAAATCTTCTCTCCGCTGCAGGCACAGACTCCGATGGAGAGTGCCAAAAAACACAATAGCTTCCTCATAACTTTGCACATTTTGAACAATGGCAAAGTTGGGGAGAGCTATCGGTTTTTCCTCAACGGAAACGGCTAATTTCAAAAATAGTTGACGGTCTTCCGTTCGATGGCGCCGGCGAGATTGTTTCCGAGGCGGCTCACACCAAAACGGAAGTATTTCTTATCCAGCCACTTAGGACCGAGCACGGCGGAAACTATGCAGTAGTAGCAAAGGGCATCGTCGGCTGTGGAAATTCCTCCCGCGGCCTTGAAGCCGACCATCTTATCGGTAGCTTTTTTGAACTTTTCGATACATTGACACATTATGTACGCCGCCGTCGGAGTGGCGTTCACGTCGACTTTTCCGGTGGAAGTCTTGATGAAATCGGCTCCTGCCTCCATCGCGAGGAACGACGCTTCGGCTATCAGCTCGGGGGTGGAGAGCAGGCCGGTTTCGAGAATCACCTTAAGGACGACGGTCCTTCCCTGAGACGCGGCAGCCTCGTCCACGGCGGAGCGCATAGCCCTGATTTCGGCCGAGGTGGAGGCATAATCGCCGGCAAGGAAGGAGTTCAGCGCAAGGACTATGTCCACCTCGTCGGCGCCGTTAAGAACGGCCAGGCGGCATTCCTGGACCTTGACTTCGAGGTAGCTCTGCGACGAAGGGAAGCAGCCCGCCACCGTGGTCACGTGCAGTTCGGGGCTCATGCGGCTGTCCCTGACCTGCGGGGCAAAGTTCGGATAGACGCACACTGAAGCGGGCATAGGATATCCCGGGAAAGCCTCGGGGATTCCGTTGACCTTCCCCATAAGTTTGAGCACCGAGGCAGGGGTGTCCTGGGTGCGGAGGGTGGTGAGGTCCATCATCGAGAAACAGGACTTCAGGATTTCAGGGGTCCGGAAGGTTTCGAGATTGGCCGCTATGGCCTTGATTCCGGCTTCGATTCCGTCGGGGTCGGGAGTGTAACCGTATTTCTTGCAGAGTTCCATATATTATCCTTTGATCTGTATGTCAAAACCTTCGTCGAGAAGAGGCTGCACCAGGGCGCGCATCTGCTCGGCGGTGAATTTCTCCAGGCCTTCCTGGGGGGTGGGCCGGTCTATGGTATATACCATTATCCGGCGGGGGCGGAGTTCCCGCACAATGTCCATCCACGGGCCCAGGACCTCCGGGCTCGAAGAGTCGAACAGGGAACTGCGGAGGAACATCGTCTGGAGGATGAAATCGCCCTCGAAGCCCTTCAGGGCCTCGACGGTGGCCCTCAGGTCGTAACCGGCCGCCGGCCTGTTGATGACCGAGGCAAGGGCCGTGGTGGGGGCGTCGATCTTCATTATGGGGTTGTCGACCTTGCGCAGCGCAGCCAGAATCTCCGGCCGGGAGACCATCGTGGCATTGGAAAGCACGGAGACCTTGGCCTCGGGGTAGAAGGCGTCGCGAAGGGCGATGGTGTCGTCGATTATCCGCGGGAATTCCGGGTTGAGGGTGGGCTCCCCGTCGCCGGAGAAGGTGATGGAATCTATCCTCACGCCGGAGAGCATGCAGTCGGAGAGCCGGTCCTCCAGGGCCGAACGGACCTGCGCGGCGGTGGGGATGCGCCGGTCGTCCCGGCCATCCTCGTTCCAACCGCACTCGCAGTAGATGCAGTCGAAGTTACAAAGCTTTCCTTTGGAGGGGAGCAGGTTTATGCCCAGCGAATTCCCCAGCCGCCTCGAGCGAATCGGCCCGAAGACTGTCTCTTCTCTCAACATAATCAATTGAATCATTTATTGTTGCCAGCGAGTCCACGCGGAGCGAATCCAGCCGCAGGGAGTCCAGCCGGAGCGAATCCAGCCGCAGGGAATCAAGCGCGGCGGAGTCGGGCAGATGGCGGTGCCACCAGATGGCGGAATCGGCCCAGACAAGGGAGTCGCAGCTGAAGTCGGTGCGCACATACCCCGAAATGGACTTGTTGATATCTTCTATGCTCTCCATCAGGTCCTTATAGGCATTGGCCTCGCCGATCTGCTTTCCTATGATGGATGCGGCCTGCTTGAACACCTTGGCGAACTTCTCGGGGTCGGCCACATATTTGTCGACGGTGGCGATGTAGTCTTTCGTCGTGTAGCCGTAGGAGTTGAAGATCGGCTCGTAGAAAAAGGTCGTGTCGGCCGTCTTGCGGGCCTTGGGATTGTCTTTGATCCACTGGTCGGCCACGAACATCTCGGCATAAATCTTCGCAAGGGTGCCGCGGGGTATGATGCGGCCCCTGCCCGCGCAGCCGGACAGCAGCAGCGCGGCCAGGGCGATGAAGAATATGAGACGGTCCTTTCTCACAGGTTAACGGAGAACGGCGCCGAACTGGTTCTGGAAGGTCTTGAGGAGGCGGTCCATCACACGCTCGGTGTCGGCGTCGGTGAGGGTCTTGTCAAGGTCCTGTATCACGAAGCTCAGGGCGTACTGCTTCTTGCCGGCGGGAATCTTGTCGCCGCGGTACACGTCGAACAGGCCCACCTGCTTGAGGAGCTTCCCGGCTGCCTTGAAGGCGGCGGTGCGAAGGGCGTCATAGCTCACGCCTTCGTCCAGAAGCAGCGCAAGGTCGCGGCGCACCTCGGGGAAGCGGGGCATCTCCTTGAAGGCCACTTTGTCTCTCTTCACAAGTTCGAAGAGGACCTGCCAGTTGATTTCGGCGGCGAAGACGGGCTGCTTGACTCCGAACTTCCTTGCGAGGGCGGGGTTCACCTGCCCGAGCACGGCCACGGTCTTTCCCTGACCCGGGAGCTTGTATGCCATTCCCTCGGAGTAGATGTCGGCGGGAGCGGGCTCCACCCACATCTTGTAGAGGTCGGCTCCGTAGCGCTTGAGAAGCAGTTCGACATAGCCTTTGAGCTGGAAGTAGCTGCTCTTCTGAGGCTCCACGCGCCACGACTTGTCGGGGGTGCCGGTAATCATCAGGCAGAAGTTCTGATGCTCCTCGTAGCCTGCAAGGGTCTCCCCGCCCTTTTCGGGAAGGCGCTGATACACAGAGCCGTACTCGAAGGTCTTGAGAGAGCTCACCTGGCGGTTTGCGTTGTAGGCCACCACTTCGAGGCCGCCGGGCACCAGGGTCTGACGCATCACGTTGAGGTCCTGGCTAAGAGGATTCACGATGCGCACGCAGCGTTCCGCGGGGAAGGTGACGAGCTTCTCGTAATACTCTCCCTTGGTGAGGGAGTTGTTCATTATCTCGGTGAAGCCGCAGGAGGCGAGGAAGTTGGAGATATGGTTCTTGATTGCCTCGGGCTCGGGGCAGGGAGTGGCGTTGACGCTCATCTTCATATGCTTGGGCAGGGCGATGTTGTCGTACCCGTAGATACGCAGCACCTCCTCCACAACGTCGCACTCGCGGTACACGTCGACCATATAGCAGGGAGCGGCCACAACGGCGCCGTTCTCCTTCTTCTCCACGAACTCATAATTCAGGTCGGTGAGGATGGATTCTATCTTGTCGTGCCCTATCTTCTGGCCGATGAAAGCCTCCATACGGTCGTAGTCGAGCTCGATCCGCTTGCGGGGAATCTCCACGGGATAGCTCTCCTGCACGGGACCCTCCACCTTTCCGCCTGCGCATTCCAGGATGAGGCCGACGGCCCTGCCGAGGGCAAGGATGGGAATTTCAGGGTCGCAGCCGCGCTCGTAGCGGAACGAGGCGTCGGTCTGCAGCTGCTGGCTCTTGCTGGTCTTGCGGATGCTTGCGGGGTCGAAGTAGGCACTCTCCACGAAGACATCGACGGTCTGCTCGGTAACGCCGCTGTCCTCTCCGCCGAACACGCCGGCTATGCACATAGGGCCGGCCTCGTTGGCAATGACCATATCGCTTGCGCGGAGTTTACGTTCAACTCCGTCAAGGGTCCTGATGGGCTCACCTTCCGCCGCACGGCGCACTATCACCTTGGAGCCGACCTTTCCCGCGTCGAAGGTATGCAGGGGCTGCCCCATCTCGAAGAGCACGAAGTTGGAGATATCCACGATATTGTTGATGGGGCGGCTTCCTATGGCAAGGAGCTTCTTCTGGAGCCACTCGGGGCTGGGGCCCACCTTTATGCCGCGGACAGTCACTCCGGTATAGCGGGGCGCGCCGGCGGCATCGAGCACCTCGACGGGGATTCCGGCGCCCTCGCCGCCAAGAAGTTCCCGCCCGCCGAAGGGAGGGCAGAGCTCGCAGGGGATGCCGTTGAGCCGCATATATGCGTACAGGTCGCGGGCCACGCCCCAATGGGAGGCCGCATCTACCCTGTTGGCGGTAATCTCGTATTCAATCACGGCCTCGGTCTTCAGGCCGAGCCAATCCTTGGCGGGAGTGCCGACGGGGGCGTCTTCCGGGAGGACCATTATCCCCTCGTGGCTGGTGCCGATGCCCAGCTCATCTTCGGCGCATATCATTCCGAAGCTCTCCACTCCGCGGATCTTGCTCTTCTTTATCTTGAAGTCGCCGGGGAGGACCGTGCCGAGTTGGGCGAAGAGGACCTTTTGGCCGGCAGCCACGTTGGGGGCTCCGCAGACCACGGTAAGGGGCTCTCCGGAGCCGGCATCGACGGTGGTGATGTGGAGATGGTCGGAATCGGGATGGGGCTCGCAGGTGAGGACCTTGGCCACCACGACGCCGGCCAGGCCTCCGGGAATCTCCTCCTGCTCCTCCACGCCGTCCACCTCTATGCCGATGGCTGTCATTGCATCCGCAATCTCCACGGGGCTGAGACTGCACTTCAAGTAATCTTTTAACCAGTTGTAACTGAGTTTCATATCGTTTTATTTTAAATCTTCGGGGTTGAAAAGTTTCCTGATGTAGGCCTCTTTGTCGAAGGGCTCTATGTCGTCGATGTACTCGCCGGTGCCGATGAAGCGCACGGGGATGCCGAACTGGTCCGACACTCCCACCACGACTCCGCCGCGGGCCGTGCCGTCGAGTTTGGTCACGGTGAGGCAGGTGATGTCGGTGGCGCGGGAGAACTCCCTGGCCTGCGCGAACGCGTTCTGGCCGGTGCTGGCGTCGAGTATGAGCATCACGTCCTGGGGGGCGTCGGGTATGACCTTGCGCACCGAGTTGCGGATTTTGGTGAGTTCGTTCATCAGGTCGATGCGGTTGTGAAGGCGGCCGGCGGTGTCGATTAGCACCACGTCGGCGCCCCTGGCCACGGCCGACTTTACGGTGTCGTAGGCCACTGCGGCCGGGTCGGAGCCCATCTGCTGCCGCACTATGTCCACTCCGGCCCTCTCGGCCCATATCACGAGCTGGTCCACCGCCGCGGCGCGGAAGGTGTCGGCCGCGCCCAGCACGACCTTGAGGCCCTGCTTGCGGTACCAGTTTGCCAGCTTCCCTATAGTGGTCGTCTTCCCCACTCCGTTCACTCCTACCACCAAAACGACGTAAGGTACTTTAGTGGTGCCATTTCCCCCGTAAGGCCAGTTCGTAAGGGCCAATGGCCTTCCGGGGAAAATGGCACCACCATCAGCATCATTCGTAAGGGCCAATGGTCTTCCGGGGGAAATGGCACCACCATCAGCATCGGGGATGAGTTTGGCGATTTCGTCGCGCAAGAGGGCGACGAGCTCGTCGAACGACATATATTTGTCCTGATGGACCCGCTCCTCCAGATTGTCTATGACCTTGAGGGTGGTATCGACTCCCATATCGGACTCGACGAGAGCCTCCTCGATGGCGTCGAGGGTGTCGTCGTCGACTCTCGACTTGCCGCCGAGCGCGCGTCCTATTTTCTGAAAAAAGCTGAGTGCCATATCTTCATATATGCTATATCTTACAAAGATACGAATTTAACCCGAAAAATAAAGGCCCCACCGCTATGGTGGAGCCTTTTGTTTATCTGCACGAGGAGATTATTTCTTCTCTGCGAAGTAGTACTTGGCCTTGTCGGCCTCGACGAGGTGCTCGGTGAACACGTATGCACCGGTCTTAGGGGATTTGTCCAGGCGGATGCACTTGACCATGCTCTTGGCGCCGGACTTAGCTGCGAACGTTGCGACGGCTTTCTTTGCCATAATTCAATCTCCTATACTTTATTTGATTTCACGATGAACAGTGACCTTCTTGAGGTACGGGTTGTACTTCTTGCGCTCAAGACGCTCGGGGGTGTTCTTCTTGTTCTTGGTAGTGATGTAGCGGGACATTCCGGGAACGCCGCTCTCACGCTGCTCGGTGCACTCGAGGATCACCTGCACCCTGTTTCCTTTTGCTTTCTTTGCCATAATTCCTGAAATTAAACAAGGTTAATCAATCCTTTCTTCTGTGCGTCGCGAAGAGTGGCCTCAAGACCGTTCTTCTCGATGATTCTCATACCCTTGCAAGAAACCTTGAGGGTGACATACCTCTGCTCTTCTTCGCTCCAGAACCTTTTGTTCTTGAGGTTGAGAGAGAAGTCGCGCTTGGTGCGCAGCTTTGAATGGGCAACGTTGTTGCCTTTCATTCTCTTTCGGCCAGTGACCTGACAAACTTTTGCCATAATTGTTATCTTTTTATTATTTGTTATACAAATTTGAGGAAGCGCTTCCAGCGGATATTGGCGGGGAATTTCCTTCCCTGGTCCGTCGAGAGCCATATTACAACCGGGCGGCCTACGATATGGTCTTCGGGGACGAAGCCCCAGTACCTTGAGTCGAGGGAGTTGTGCCGGTTGTCTCCCATCATAAAGTAGTAATCCTGTTTGAATGTGTATGAGCCTTCGGCAAGGGCGTCCTCGGCGCTTCCGCCTTCGTAGGCCTCGATTATTCTCTCATAGAGAGGCAGATTTTCCTGTGTGAGCTCCACGGTCGCGCCCTTGGAGGGAATCCAGAGCGGGCCGAAGTAGTCGCGCGTCCAGTCGGATTCCGGAGTGAAGGGGAATATCTCGCGGTAATCCACCTGCTCCGTCTCGAGGTTCGGAGTTATACTCCTGACGCTCGGCATCGCGCTGAGCTTCTCGAGCATCTCCGCGGTCAGGGGCATTGCAGGGTAACCCTGGATCGAGGACTGGTAGAAGAGTTCGCGGCCATTCAGGCCAAGTTCCTTCAAGGTCCTCGGGTTCAGCTTGCCACCGGTAATTACCTTGTAGCTGAGCTGGACTCCGGGATAAACCGTCTGCTGCTCCCCGTTGACCCACACCAGACCGTCCTTGACGATGAGGGTGTCGCCCGGGGTGGCGACGCAGCGCTTCACGTAGTGATCCTTCTTGTCCATCGGTCTTGCGACCACGGGACCCAGATACTTCACGGCATCCCTGCCGAGAGTGCGGACCAGATAGTGATAATCCTGCGCCGGACTGTTTACAAGCACCGTATCTCCGTTGGGGAAACCGAACACTACATAATCGCCTTTGCGGACTTCCCTGAACCCCTTGAGCCTTCTGTATTTCCACTGAACCGACGTGCTGTACGATTCCTTGCCGAAGACCGTGTTGTGGGTGAAGGGTACCGTGAGGGGCGTCTGTGGCATTCTGGCGCCGTATGTCAATTTGCTCACAAAGAGATGGTCTCCGGTAAGGAGGCTGCTCTCCATTGAGGACGAAGGAATCTTGAAAGCCTGGAACCAGAACACGTTGATCAGAGTCACGACCACCACTGCAAAGAGTATGGCATCGACCCAATCAAGAACCCAATTGAGGAACTTGCTCTTGGTCCGGATTCTCTTCCTTCGGCTCACTTCACACTATTTTACAGAATTGATTATAGCTTCAAAAGCCTGAGGATTGTTCATGGCCAGGTCGGCGAGCACCTTGCGGTTGAGGCCGATGTTCTGGGCGTTGAGCTTGCCCATGAACTGGGAATAGGACATACCGTACTGGCGTGCGGCAGCGTTGATTCTCTGGATCCACAGAGCGCGGAAAGTGCGCTTCTTGGCTTTGCGGTCACGATAAGCGTAGGTAAGACCCTTCTCGTAGGTGTTCTTCGCTACGGTCCAGACGTTCTTCCTTGCAAGGAAGTTACCGCGGGTCCTCTTGAGGACCTTCTTGCGGCGAGCCCTGGAGGCTACTGAGTTGACTGATCTAGGCATAATTCAATACTTTTTTAACGGACCAACATTTCATTTACCCTGTTGTAATCAGCCTTCTCGAGGAGGGCGAAGTGATCCAGGTTCCTCTTGCGTTTCTTGGTCTTCTTGGTGAGGATGTGGCTGTGGTAAGCGTGCTTCCTCTTGATCTGTCCCGATCCGGTAAGCGTGAAACGCTTTTTGGCACCGGAGTTGGTTTTAAGCTTTGCCATTGTTTTTAATGATTTGATTGATAAATATTTACTACCGCATCACGCGGACTTTTCTATTTCTTCTTGTTGGGCGCAATCATCATCGTCATGCGCTTTCCTTCAAGAACAGGCATATTCTCGGCCCGTCCGAACTCCTCGAGCTCCACCGCAAATCTCAAAAGCTGCTTCTCGCCCTGGTCCTTGAACATTATCGAGCGGCCGCGGAAGAAGATCGTCGCCTTGACCTTGCTGCCCTCCTGCAGGAACTCCTGCGCGTGCTTGAGCTTGAACTGGAAGTCGTGCTCGTCGGTGTTGGGGCCGAAGCGGATTTCCTTGATCACGACCTTGGCGGCGTTGGACTTCATCTCCTTGGCCTTCTTCTTCTGCTGGTACAGGTACTTCTGGTAGTCCAGGATCTTGCATACCGGGGGGTCGGCCTTGGCGCTGATCTCCACAAGGTCCAGTTCGAGCTCGTCTGCCATCTGCAGGGCCTTGGATATGGGGTATATCCCGGGCTCGGCGATGTTCTCTCCGACGAGACGCACCTGGGAGGCGCTTATCTCGCCGTTGATGTTGAGTTCGTTCTCATCCTTCTTCTGCTGAAGTTGAGAATTCGGTTTGCGACCTCCGGGTTTGTAGGTCGGCTTGGGTCTGTAGGGTCCTGCCATTAAGCCAGTTCTTCGGCAACTGCTGCCTTGAAGTATTCAACAAATTTTTCTGTACTCATACTGCCCTGGTCAGCGCCTTCGCGACGAACGGAGACGGTGCCCTCGGCAGTTTCCTTCTCGCCCACTATCACGAGGACAGGCACGCGGAGAAGGGATATCTCGCGGATTCTCTTACCGAGTGTCTCGTTACGGGAATCCACGGAGGCGCGAATTTCGGAATTTTTCAGCAAACTGCAAACTTTTTCTGCATAATCTGCGTATTTTTCGCTGACTGGCAGCACTTTAACCTGGTCGGGAGAGAGCCAGAGGGGCAGATGGCCCGCAGTGTGTTCGAGCACGACCGCGGTGAATCGCTCTATGCTTCCGAAGGGTGCGCGGTGAATCATCACCGGGCGCTGCTTGCTGCCGTCGGCGTCGGTGAACTCCAGCTGGAAGCGCTCGGGAAGGTTGTAATCGACCTGGATGGTGCCGAGCTGCCACTTGCGGCCGATGGCGTCCTTGACCATAAAGTCGAGCTTGGGACCGTAGAATGCGGCCTCGTCATACTCGATGACGGTGTTGAGGCCCTTCTTTGCAGCGGCGTCGATGATTGCCTGCTCGGCCTTGGCCCAGTTCTCCTCGGTGCCGATGTACTTGCTGTGGTCGGTCTTGTGGCGCAGGGAAATCTGCGCGCTGTATTCCGTCATCTTGAGGGTGCGGAACACGTAGAGGATGAGGTCTATGACCTTCTCGAACTCCTCCTGCAGCTGGTCGGGGCGGCAGAAGAGGTGGGCGTCGTCCTGGGTGAAGCCGCGCACGCGGGTCAGGCCGTGGAGCTCGCCGCTCTGCTCATAGCGGTAAACCGTTCCGAACTCGGCGTAGCGCAGGGGCAGGTCGCGGTAGGAGCGGGGGCTGCTGCGGAAGATTTCGCAGTGATGGGGGCAGTTCATCGGCTTGAGCATATACTCCTCGCCTTCCTGCGGGGTATGTATGGGCTGGAAGCTGTCCTTGCCGTATTTTGCATAGTGGCCGGAGGTCACGTAGAGGTCCTTTGCGCCGATGTGAGGGGTCACGACCTGAAGGTAGCCGAGCTCCTGCTGCCTTGTGCGGAGGAACTGCTCCAGGGTGTAGCGCATCTGGGTTCCGCGGGGAAGCCAGAGGGGCAGGCCCATACCCACGCGGCTGGAGAAGGTGAAGAGCTCCATCTCCTTGCCGAGCTTGCGGTGGTCGCGCTTCTTGGCCTCTTCGAGAACGATGAGGTACTCCTCGAGCATACTCTTCTTGGGGAAGGTCACGCCGTAGATGCGGGTGAGCTGCTCGCGGTTCTGGTCGCCCTTCCAGTAGGCGCCGGCAATGGCGGTGAGCTTCACGGCCTTGATGTCGTCGACGTGCTTGATGTGAGGGCCGCGGCAGAGGTCGGTGAAGTTGCCGTTCTTATAGAAAGTGATGCTGCCGTCCTCGAGGTCGGATATGAGTTCACACTTGTATTTGTCGCCTTTCTCGGTGAAGTACTTCAGGGCGTCGGCCTTGGAAACCTCGCTGCGCTCGAAGGTCTCCTTGGCCTTTGCGAGCTCTATCATCTTGGTTTCTATGGTCTTGAGGTCGGCCTCCGAAATCTGGCGGTCGCCGAGGTCAACGTCATAGTAGAATCCGGTTTCCACCGCGGGGCCGACGCCGAACCTGACGCCGGGATACAGGGCCTCGAGGGCCTCTGCCATAAGGTGGGCGGAAGAGTGCCAGAAGATGTGCTGGGCTTCGGGGTCTTCCCAGGGGCGGATGGTTCCGTCGGTAAATGCTAATGTCATATCAAGTTATATATTTTAATCCTAGCCTGCAAAGATAGGAATTTTTTCTATCTTTGTATCTATTATGACAGACAAGAACATCTTTTGGAACGCAGCGGGCCGCGCCGGGCTCGCTCTCGGGTGCGTGAGCATCGCATATATGGTCCTGGGGACCCTCACCCCGAAGATCGGCTCAACCGGCCTCACGATTGCCGTCAGCGGCCTTCTCTGGTGCCTCAAGTTCGGCGGATGCATATGGCTTATGCTCCACTTTATGAAGAAGTTCCTCGCCGAGAACCCTGAAGCCGACACCCGCGGCGCCTTCCGGCTCGGAGCCGCGTCGGCTCTGCTTTCGGCCCTGCTTTTCAGCGCGTTCTACCTTGCCTGGTCGCTTTTCATCCAGCCCGATATGTTCACCGAGGCCTTCGAGTCGGTGCGTTCGAGTTCAATGATGAACGCCGCCTCCCTCGAGATGCTGGACGAAATGATGCCCAAGATGCCCGCCATCGGATTTTTCACCAATTTCTTCTACTGCTGGATCTACGGCACCGTGCTCTCGGCAATCCTGTCCTCCTCCCTGAAATCACGCAATCCCTTTGAATGATGGACATTTCCGTTATCATACCCCTTCTGGACGAGCGGGAGTCTCTTCCCGAACTCACTTCCTGGATAGGCCGGGTGATGGCCGCGGAGGGCCGGTCCTATGAGATAATCCTCGTTGACGACGGCTCCACCGACGGTTCCTGGCAGTGCATCGAAGGCCTCGCCGCCAACAATCCGGCAATCCACGGCATCAGATTCCGCCGCAACTACGGCAAATCCGCCGCCCTGTACTGTGGCTTCAAGAGAGCCGAGGGCGATGTGGTGTTCACGATGGACGCCGACCTGCAGGACTCCCCCGACGAGATTCCCCAGATGTACCGGATGATAGTGGAAGACGGCTACGACCTGGTTTCAGGCTGGAAGCAGCACCGGAAGGACAACGCCCTCACCAAGAACCTCCCCTCGAAGCTCTACAACGCCACGGCCCGCCGCATCACCGGCATAAAGCTGCACGATATGAACTGCGGCCTCAAGGCCTACAGGAAGGATGTGGTGAAGAGCATAGAAGTCTATGGCGAGATGCACCGCTACATCCCCTACCTTGCGAAGAACGCCGGGTTCACGAAAATCGGCGAGAAGCCGGTCCACCACGAGAAGCGCAAATACGGGAAGAGCAAATTCGGGATGAACCGCTTCGTGAACGGCTTCCTGGACCTGCTGAGCCTCTGGTTCCTGAGCACCTTCGGTAAGAAGCCGATGCATTTCTTCGGCTACAGCGGCATTTTTATGTTCCTGGTGGGCTTCGTGATGACGGTATGGATTATCGTTGCAAAGCTCGTGGCCCAGGGAAACGGCCTGAAGTTCCGCGCGGTCACCGACCAGCCGCTGTTCTACCTGGCGCTGCTTGCCATAGTGATAGGCGTTCTGTTCTTCCTGGCGGGTTTCATCGGAGAGATGATTTCCCGAAGTTCCGGAGACAGGAACTCATACAATATCAAGGCTGAGCTTTAACGCTCAGCTTTTTTGTCAATCACCCCGAAAAAAGCAAAAAAAGAATGCCCGGCCGGGATATCCGGTCGGGCATTCGAAAAGCGGCAGCTGCCTACTCTCCCACTTGGTGTAGCAGTACCATCGGCGCTAGTGAGCTTAACTTCTCTGTTCGG
>R16__coassemble_1409_pt1 | contig 13259 bp, 4 predicted proteins | sample R16__metabat2_low_PE_012 | metagenome-assembled genome bin R16
TACACCAACGTTTTCGCTCCGTTTTACAGGCAGCTCGGAGGCACGAAGAAGACAATTGAAGCGATGGACCTCTCGCAAACGGATTTCGATCCGGAAAATCTGGACAAGGTGCAGTCCTATAAGGACCTTCTGTTCTATACGGAAGTCCGTACGGATGCCTATGCCGCATTGGATTACTATTTCGAGCATTACAACAACGGGAGGCCGTTCATAATTGCAGGCCATTCCCAGGGTTCCGGGGTGATTATAATCATTCTGGAAGAATATATGCGGGTTCATCCGGAATATTACGCGAGAATGGTGGCCGCGTATCCGATCGGCTTCAGCCTTTATCAGAAGGACCTGGACGACAATCCCCACGTCAAATTTGCAGAAGGCGCCACGGACACCGGTGTCACAATTACCTGGAACACCTGCGGGGCAGGGGACGGCCCGTCGTTTTATGCAGGGTGCCTGGCCATCAATCCTCTTAACTGGAAACGTGACGAAACACCTGCATCGGCATCGGAGAATCTGGGTAAGCACGTTCAGAACAGGACTCTGCATAACTGGTCCATCCAGCCCGGCACGGCAGATGCCAGGGTTGACCTTAAAAGAGGCGTTGTCGTCTGCACGACGAACTCCGACTACGAGACAGTGCCCGGATTTGACCCCTTGAGCCTGCATTCCTATGATTACGCCGAGTATTACGTCAATATCCGCGAAAACGGTCTTGAGCGCTGCTCCGCATATCTTGGGCATCCGGCCAGATGACAGATAGCACTTCACCGGTCCGGTATCGAAAAATGGGCTCACCGCCGGGCATAACGGCAGGTGTGAGTGTCAAAAAACGCAGAAAAATTGACACTCACGTTCCGTTCTCCCGAAGTTTCCGCCATATTTTTGTTGTGAGTGTCAAAAATCGACGGAAAATTGACACTCACGTACTGTTTTGATTGTTTTTCAGTCGAAATCGTGTTGTGAGTGTCAAAAAATGCGGTGAAATTGACACTCACGTCCGCAATGGTGAACGATCTTCCGTAATGGTGAACGAGTATGCACGGTGGCGAATGTCTGGCAGTATAGGCCCTGCAGCCCTTTTGATTTTAGTTAATGGGCTGCAGGGCCTATACTGCCAGACATTCCGGTTAACCGGAACGCCATTGGATGGGTTTCAGTGTGATGTTGGGGAAAGTCCCGGCCTCCGACATACAGCTGCAAGTAATCACGGAAGTATGCATGTGTCCCAAATTGGTACAGCTATTGGTACGCGTACTACACGAGCAGCTGCTATCTTGTCCGCCCTGTCCTGAACTGGCTATTTGACAACCTGCGCGGAAAAGGTGACGAGCATTAAACAGTTAAAACAAAACTAATTTACATTTTGTATAATACAGAAAAGATAGTATCTTTGTGGATATGAAACAGAATGTTACAAACCCGTTCGTCCTTCAACCTTATGTACGCGAAGATTTGTTTTGCGACCGGAAGGCGGAACTTGAAACATTGATATCCTGCATCGAGAATGGCAGGAACGTTTCGCTTATTTCCATGCGTCGTCTAGGAAAGACCGGCCTTATTTATCGTGCTTTTGAGCTGATGCGCGAAAAGAAATACGGATATACTACAGTATATGCCGACATATATGCGACATCCTCTTTGGAGGATTTTATCGCAACTTTGTCTGAGGCTGTTGTCGCTCAGTGTGGCGAATCCGGCATAAAGCGGTTCTTCTCCGCTTTGGGAGGAATCCGTCCCCTGCTAAGTTATGATCCGATAACCGGTACTCCTCAGGTGTCGATAACATATCGTACCGAGAGCGAGAAATACACTACATTGAAGTCTGTATTTGATTATCTGGAGGGGCTTGGACGAAAAGTCGTTGTCGCAATCGACGAGTTTCAGCAGATTCGGGAATACGAAGGAGTCAAGATGGAAGCACTTCTGCGTTCATATATACAGAACTTGCAGAATGTGCGTTTCATCTTTTGTGGCAGCAAGAAACATCTGATGGTGGATATGTTCGTGGGCGAAAGGTCTCCGTTCTACCAGAGTGCGACAAACATTCCGCTTTCGAAATTGGACAAAGAGGTCTATTCCGGTTTCATTATGGAGAAATTCTCGCTCTACGGGAAGACTATTACAAGGGATATCGTGGATTATGTCATAGATTGGAGTCGATGCCACACTTTTTACACACAGACACTGTGTAATACGATTTTTATGCTGTCAGGCAAAGATGTGTTATTCGATGACGTTTACGCGTCCATAAACGCAATCTTCGAATCGGAGAAAGACAGATTCTTTACCATAAGGAATATGCTGACACCTGGTCAGTGGCGTTATCTTGCCGCAGTCGCCAAAGAGGGAAGCGTGTGCCATCCTACGGCTTCGCAGTTCCTCTTGAAGTACAAAATCGGGACTCCGGCTTCATCAAACAGGTATCTTGCTTCTCTTCTGGAAAAAGAGCTGCTTTTGGAGGAGTCGTCCCAGGATGGTAAGGAATATTTTGTTTACAACGTATTTCTTTCCAGGTGGCTTGAAACATTTGGCAGACAGTTATGCAGATAGTACAAAGATTCATTAAAATACTGTTGGCCGGGGTTGCATGCTCCCTGGCTTTGTCCTGCGAGGTTTCCTGCTCCAAGGTTCAGGACCCTCAGAGTGAGAGAAAGGCGCAGCCGATGATACTCGATATGGACCTGGGCAGCTCCACCGACGACGTGGTGTGTATGGACCTGATGCTCAAGAGTCATATCGACGGGAAAATCAATTTGCTGGGCATTGTCTGCGACAGGATGGGCGACTCGAATGCCATCGTAGCCGACATATTCCGCACTTATTACGGTCTTCCCGACATTCCGATCGGCCTCGAACGCAACGGGGTTGAAAACCCGCACGTGTTTATCAACTATTCTCCCTTGCTCGACACACTTGGCCTCTCGTCGGGGCATCGCGTGTTCGAGAGGCAAGTCTCTGACTGCTCCCTCCTGCCCGATGCCTACAAACTCTACCGCAAGCTTCTCTCCGAGGCCGAAGACCACAGCGTCACCATCATTTCCACGGGTTTTCTGACCAGCATTTCGAATCTTCTCACCTCCCCCTCCGATGAATTCTCGGACCTTTCCGGGACTCTTCTTGTGGCCCGGAAGGTAAAGGAGCTGATCATTATGGCCGGGCAGTTCAGCGATACGAGGGAACCTGACTACAATATGAATCAGGCCTCTTCCTGGGCGGAGACCTTCGTGCGGCTATGGCCTGCAGAAGTGCCGGTCACCTACAATCCGATGGAGGTGGGGGAGGCCCTGTACTACAGCAGACAGCAGGTTTTGGAAGATTTTGACGCCATTGAGGTCCACCCCCTCAAGGCGATATATCAGGATTTTACCGACGAGGACACGGGACAGCGGATGTGGGACCCCGTATGCTTCCTCTACGCTGTGGAAGACAAATCGCTGTTCAATGTTTCAAGCCCCGGCTATGTGGTTATCGACGTGGCCGATTTTACAATGGACTTTCATCCGGACGAGAACTTCAACCAGCACTATTTAAAGCCGTTTACCGAGGGGAACGCAGAAAAGGTGATGAACATTATCCGCACGGGATGCTCCCGCCGGATTACCGGAAGATAGACGCCGCCACTTTCTCTTCAGAAAGTCCCGTGGCCTGGCAAATCTGTTTCACGGGAATGCCGAGGCGCTTCATTTGCGTGGCAACTTGCAAGATGCCCTCTGCACGCCCCCCCTCAGCCTGCCGCTGGACATAATAACAGGTGTGAGTGTCAAAAATCGCGGAAAAATTGACACTCACGCCGGCAAACAAGTATACACGGTGGCGAATGTCTGGCAGTATAGGCCCTGCAGCCCTTTTGATTTTGGTTAAAGGGCTGCAGGGCCTATACTGCCAGACATTCCGGTTAACTGGAACGCTTTGGACCAACTTCATAGCTGACAACTGCACCTTGTGCAGAACCGGCCCTCGCAGATCCCCGGGAGGAGGTGTGCATTTTCCGTCCTTTTTCTCGTTGCCGTAACAAAAAGTTTATGTATTTTTGTTGATAACCATAAATTATAACCAAAATGAAATTCAGAAATCTCCTTCTTACGCTTTTTGCCACAATGGGACTGTGCGCCTGCGGGACTACTGCGCAGACAAGCACGGAAACCCCCGTCACCAACATTGTCCCGCAGACAGACCCGCTTGTCATCGAACTCGACTCTTTCGAGAACCGCACTTTCGGAGGGGACCGGGCGTACATCGTCATCTGCGACAACACCGTCAAAGGGCAGATTCCTACGGTGAGCGGCATGGTGACATCCAGGTCCTTCGTTTTTTCCAGCCGCTATGCCCTCCGGTTCGACAACTGCAGCGCAAAGGTTCACGAACCCAGGTTCAACAAAAAGGGAACCGAGTATTATTTCACCGTCTATGTCGATGATGCACAGTTCTTTGATTCCACCAGAGACAGCGACTGGCGCCTGTCATTCACCATTGACGGCGGGGGATTTGTCACATTGCATATCGAATCGGCAACAATCTCCAGAGTGCGCAGCTCATCCACCTGGACATTCCGAGGACACGTGAACGCCGAGAGGACCGAGGCCCTCAAAATGATAAAGGGGCAGTAGCTCCGTACCTTTACCACCCCTTCATTATGGGGCTGTGCGCCATCGGGGCTATCTTTGTCAAATTTTATGACTGATTCCGCATAATGATGACATTCATAGATTCTTTTCTCTCTCAGGCCGCCCGCACCCCGGACGCACCTGCCGTAAGGGACGAATCCTGCTGCCTTACATACCGTGAACTTGCAGACAGGACAGCGACGCTTTCTTCCCTTATGGCAGAAAGGGGACTCCTGCCGGGCGACGTTGTCGGCGTTCTTCTGCCAAGAACCTGCGAGATAGTGGTTGCTTCCGTGGCAGTGATGCGTGCGGGAGGCGTTTATATGCCAATAGACCCCTCCTATCCGCAGGAACGCCGTGAATATATGCTGAAGGATTCCGGCGCGGCATTCCTATATACCTCGGAGGGTCTGGAACCGCTTTCGCGTACGCGCGCAGATGCGCCGCCCACGTGCGGAATCACCCCCGATTCACCCGCTTACCTTCTTTATACCTCGGGCACCACCGGCAATCCCAAGGGAGTCCTCCATACGCACAGGTCGCTTCTCGCGATGGCGACCCAGCGCCACGCCTGCACTCTCGATTCCACCGGAGTGGTAGCAGGTTTCACCTTCATCGCGTCCGCATTCATGATGTTCCCGCCGCTTCTTGCCGGCGGGGTCTGCAACATAGTGCCCGAGAGCGCAAGGAGTGACGTCCGGGCCCTGCACGACTACGTGGTATCCGAAGGAATAAGGCAGCTTTTCCTTCCCGCGTCGCTCGCGGCCACTATGGCGGAGGAATTCGCCCTGGACGGCGTGGTCATCTTCTCCGCCGGCGAGAAACTCCGCAATTTCAAGCCCCGCGGCCGGTGCCGTATCGTCAATTCCTACGGCAGCACCGAAGGCGGAGGCGTGCTCGAGACGCAGGTGCAGGGAGATGAAATCGACATCCCGGTAGGTCGCCCCTTCGAAGGCGTCACGGTCCGCCTCGTGGATGAAAATATGGCCCCCGTGCCCGACGGCGAGGCCGGTGAACTTGTCTATTCGGGCGACATCATGGCCGCCCGCTACGTGAACCTGGATGAGCAGACCGCCGCCAAGTGGTTCGAGGACGGCCCCAGACGCTGGTTCAGGACCGGCGACCGGATGAAGAGGACCTCCGACGGGCGCTATCTCTGCCTCGGCAGAATGGACAATATGGTCAAGATCCGCGGCTTCCGCGTGGAGACGGGTGAGGTCGAGAGCCGCATACGCTCGGAGTGCGCCCGGATTCTCGATGCCGTGGTGGTGCTCAGGGCCATCCACGGCATAGACCATCTCTGCTGCTACTATACGGCATCGGCCCCCGTCGATGAAGATGCGCTCAAGGCCGGCATCTCCCGCTCTCTCGCCGCATATATGATTCCCGATTTCTGGACGAGGCTCGACGATTTTCCCCGCAACGCAAACGGCAAGATTCTGCGGGGCTCGCTGCCCGCGCCGCACGAGCGCATCGAAGCCCTGAGCGCCCTCTACAGCGAACTCGAACTCCGGGTGGAGGAGGCCGCGAGGACGGTGCTCGGTATGGACGCGCCCGTCGATATCGACGAGAGTTTCCTCAGCCTGGGAGGAGATTCCCTCCGGGCAATGAAACTTTCTTCAGTGCTCTCCGAGCAGGGAATCCGCGTAAGTGGTTCGCAGATCCTCAAGCTGAAATATCTCCGGAAGATAGCCGCGGCCGCCGAAGTGGCCTACGAAAGATTCTGGACCGCGGAGCAGTACGCCGCCGTGAGAAGCCGCTTTGCCGCCTGGGGAGAAAACATCCTCGGCGTGCGGCCCCTTTCCTCCGGACAGGACGATATGCTCTACAGCGAGTTGTTCTTCCCCGACTGCAGCGATTCGCGCAGCGTGTACGTGCTGCCGCTCGAAAGCGAGATAGGCGCCGATGAACTCTCGTCCGCACTCGACAAAGTTGCCGCCGTGAATGAGGATCTGCGCGCCGCCGTGGTTTACAGGGGAGTGTCGGTGTTCCAGCAGGTCATTACAGACCGCAGGCTCCCTTCGGAAGTTGTCGATTTGTCGGTCGATCCGGACGGCCTTGCCGGCATCTATACCCGCTTGAAGTTTGCTCCCGTGGACCCGGAGCGCAGTGCGGCGCTGGAAGTCGTGTTCGTGAAAACCGCCGAAGGGCAGGGGAGTCTCCTCGTAAAGGCGCTGCTGTTCAGTCTGGGCATTCACGGCGTGCGAAGGGCCATCCTGGCAATATTGAATGAACTGAGCGCCAATCATCCGGCCGACGCCGCACTCGCGGAATGGAAGGAACTTCTCGGCTCCGCCCCCGGCGCTCCGCGCTCAGATGAGCCTGCGGGAGTCTCGCGCGTGCAGACGGGCATCCGCATCCCCCACGACGAAATTGCGGTGTACAGCAACCATCCCGGCAAGAAGAACGTGGTGTTCGTGCACACGGGCAACACCGGAAGTGACGCGTATTACCAGCTTGCCGACCGGATAGGAGACGCCTGCAGTTTCTCTGTCATAGAACCTTACAATCTCTATAATCCCGAAGAGGCGATAGACGGCATACCCGCCATCGCCTCGAAATATGTGGAAATCCTCCTGAGGCATCAGAGCGAGGGCCCGTATTTCCTTGGCGGATGGTGCTACGGAGGCGTGGTGGCCCAGGAAATGGCAAGCCAGATGGAGGCGGCAGGCCTCGAAGTCGAGAATCTCGTGATGCTCGATTCGCACGCCATACCCGACCGCGAGACCCGCGAACTTTTTCTTTCCTACACTTCGGGCACCGGGCGCGACTACTTCGAGACTTCTCCGCTTTTCGCCGATCTGAGGAACCAGGGCCTCCTGGAATCGGTGGTGGCGAACGCCGCAAGGGTGTCGAGAAATCTCTCTGCCCACGAGCCTGAAGTGTTCCACGGTCCCGTGACATATTTCAAACCGCAGGTAACTCCCTCAGGCCTCGGCGGCAGGAGCCTCGAATACTGGCAGGAGATGAGCAAACACAAGGCCGGAGGCTACGAAGCCTTCTGCCCCCGCATAAGGGTCATCCCCACACCCCACGAGCACGACCTTATGATGGACCCGGAGTCCCTCGCCATAATCGTTCCCGAAATAATGAAACTCATAGACAACACTGAAAATATATGAATCGATATCCACTGAGCCAGACCCAACTCGGCATATACATCACCTGCCTGAATTCCTCCGACGAAGGAAACTACAACCTTGATATGCTCTACCGTCTTGACGAAGGCGTTGACCTCGCAAGGCTTTCTTCGGCGCTGGATGCCGTGATAGCCGCGCACCCGTACGTGAAGTCGCGCATCGTCAGCGACGCCGCCGGCAATCCGGTGTTCGAGGAGCGCGGCGACGAGCCCTTCTCGACCCCTGTCATCGACGTGGCTTCCATAGACGAGGCCAGGCCTCGTTTCGGAGAGGACTATGACCTTCTTCACGACCGGCTTTTCAGGATTGAGATATACCGCACCGCAAAGGAAGGGAACTGGCTTTACGTCGATTTCCACCATATAGTGTTCGATGGAATGTCGTGGTCGGTGTTCAGGGACGACCTCGCGAAGGCATATGGGGGAGAGGCGCTCGAAACCGAGAAAATCGACGGATTCAGAATCGCCGAAGACGAAGCCGCCCTTCGCTCCTCTGATTTCTATGCTCAGGCGAAGGACTGGTACGCAAAGGAATTCGGCTGGGCGTGCGAACTTGATTCGATGCTCCTGCCGGACCTTCACGGAGCCGATGCAAACCGCTACTCCAAACTTTGGAAGAAACTCGATATAGACACCGCTGCGCTCTCCTCTCTGTGCGAGCGGGAAGGGGTGAAGGAAAGCGCCGTTTACGACGCCGCTTTCGCATACACCCTCTCACGCTTCATAGCCGAAGACGAAGTCCTTTACACTTCAGCATACCACGGAAGGGCCGACAAAGCCTCCCGCGGGTCGTTCTGTATGATGGTGAAGACTCTTCCCGTGTGCCACGACCTCCGCCGGACCCCCACTGTGGGGGGGCTCCTTCGCCAGAGCAGGGACCAGGCTCTTGCATCCCGCAAATATTCCGTCTATTCATTTGCCGACGCCCACGCCGACCTCGGTCTTGGCACCGACGTCAGTTTCGTGTATCAGGGGCCGCTCCACGACCTGGGCATCGTGCTTGACGGCCGCCGTCAGCGGGAGGAAAGCCTCATCACCCATACGCCGGGCTTCAAGTTCCTCGGAATGCTGATGATTGAAGACGGCGCGCCTTACATCTGGAGCGAATATCAGACCGACCGCTTCTCCGCCGGGATGATAGAAGGATTCTGGGAGTCATACGCCTGCGTGGTGCGCCAGATGTGCATAAAGGAGAATCTCTGCGACATCGAACTGTGCACGAGCGCGCAGATAGCCGGGCTCGACTCTTTCAATGCCCATTACAGGCCGTATTCCTCAGACGAAACGGTGATTGGCGCATTTCGCGCCGCCGCAGCGAAATATCCCGACAACGTGGCCGTGATATATAAAGACAAGAAGCTTTCATACGCCGAACTCGACCGCCTGACCGACCGCGCCGGAGCGTGGATTTATTCGAAGGTGAAGGACTGCGGCAAGACCGAACCCGTGGTGAGCATTCTCATAGGCAGGTCGGAGTGGATGAGCATTCTTCCTCTCGCCGCGATGAAGGCGGGATGCGCGTATCAGCCCCTTGACCCTTCCTATCCGAAGGAAAGGCTCGACTTTATGGTAAAAGACGCCGACGCCGCGCTGCTCGTGACCGAGGATGACTTCGATGAGATTCTCTCCTGGGAAGGAAACGCGCTGCCGCCTGCAGGTACGCTTAAGCCGGAGAGCCTTTTCATCCTTCTCTATACTTCCGGATCCACCGGCACCCCGAAGGGCGTGATGCTCGAGCATCGCAACCTGATGGCTTTCATCAGCTGGTTCCGTGAATATTACTCGCTTCTTCCCGAAAGCAGGGTCGCGGCATACGCTTCTTTCGGTTTCGATGCCGATATGATGGACCAGTATCCCGCTCTCACCTCAGGTGCAGCCCTCGTGATCGTGCCCGAAGAAATCAGGCTCGATCTCGTGGCTATGGAAGAGTATTTCACCTTGAACGGCGTGACCCATTCCTTTCTCACCACCCAGGTGGGCGTGCAGTATGTGCAGAATTTCCCCGAGTCCGCCACGCTCCGGCACCTGAGCACCGGAGGAGAGAAGCTGGTGAGCCTGGATCCTCCTCAGAATTATGCGCTCCACAATGCCTACGGTCCCACCGAGTGCACCATATTCGCCACCACTTTCCCCGTGCTCCATAACGAGCCCAATATCCCCATAGGCAAGCCCGTCGGGTCGAGTCTCTGCTATGTGTGCGACCGCAATATGAAGCGTCTGCCCGTCGGTGCGGCCGGAGAGCTGATAATCGTCGGAGAACAGGTCGGCAGGGGCTATCTTGGCCGCCCCGACAAGACCGCCGAGGCGTTCTTCACTATCCGGGGGAAGCGCGCATACCACAGCGGCGACATAGTGCGCTACCGCGCCGACGGCAACATCGAATTCGTGGGCCGTCGAGACGGGCAGGTGAAGATACGCGGATTCCGCATCGAACTCAAGGAGGTCGAGGCCGTGATACGCGAATTCCCCGGAGTGGCAGACTGCACCGTGCAGGCATTCGACAATGAAGACGGAGGCAAGTTCATAGCCGCCTATGTGGTCCCGACCGGCGCGGATTTCGACGTTGAGGCTCTCAGCGCGTTCATTTTGGAGAGCAAGCCGCCCTATATGGTTCCCGCGTGCACTATGATTCTGGATTCGATTCCTCTTAACGTGAACCAGAAGGTGGACAGAAAAGCGCTGCCGAGACCTTCGGTGACTCCCGCTTCAGCGGGCGGCTGCGCCGCGGCTGCGCCTCTCAACACTCTTGAAAAGCAGCTCGCCGAGATTATCTCCGGGATCGTCAAGACCGATGATTTCGGCATTACAGACCTTCTCGGAAACCTCGGGCTCACGTCCATCTCCGGCATAAGGCTTTCCGTGCAGATCTACAAGAAATACGGAGTGCAGCTCGATTCGCGCTCGCTCGCAAAGACCGGAACGCTGCAGAGCATAGAGAACGAGATTCTCTCGAAGATGCTTTCCAAGCAGGAGCCTGACGCGCCCGCCGCTGCGCCTTCCGGTGCCGATCCTGCCGCCGATCCTGCCGTCAAGGAAGCGCCGCTCTCTTTCACGCAGCAGGGCGTGTACACGGAGTGCCTCACCAATCCTGATTCCGTCATCTACAATATGCCGCTTTGCCTCACTTTCCCTGCAGGAACGGAGGCGGAGGCCGTGCGCGAGGCTGTGCTGCAGGTGCTTGCCGCGCATCCGTATATGGCCTGCCGCTTCGTGGAAGGATCTGACGGGATAGTGCAGAAGCCCATCGAAGGATTCAAGCCGGAAATTCCTGTTCTCGGGATGACGGAGGAAGAATTCACCGCGCGCAAGAAAACATTCGTGCGCCCGTTCAATCTTTCGGAAGGCCCTCTTTTCCGCTTCGAAATCGTGATTGTCGGGAAGAAGTGCTGCCTGCTGGAAGATATTCATCATCTCGTGGGCGACGGCGCTTCGATTGACCTTTTGAATCATCAGATATGCGCCGCTCTTGGCGGAATCGCGCCCGAAAAGGAAAACTACGACTATTACGACTTCGTCCGCGACCAGAAGGAGGATCCCTCGGCAGACGGATATTTCGATGCGCTCCTTGGCGGCGTCGAGGAAGTGTCGAGGCTCGTTCCCGACGTGTTCACGCAGGAAGAGCACTCGCTGAGGAGCCTTTCAGTAAGATTCCCCGCAGGCGGGGTGGCACCCTTCATAAAGGAAAAGGGAGTGACTCCGGCCGCATATTTTCTCGCCGCCACTGCGCTCACCGTGAGCCGGTATCTCTGCGAGGAGGAAGTGTCGCTCGCCACCATTTCGAACGGACGGGGCAATCTTCTTGTCAGCGGCACCGTGGGAATGTTCGTGAACACGCTGCCCCTGGCGCTTCGCGCAGGCACCTCGGAAGACACTGCCCGGTTCCTCTCTGAAGTCGCTTCAGCGCTGGACGCCGCTTTGTCCCACGAGAACTATCCTTTCCCGCGTGTTGCATCAAAATACGGATTCACGCCCGGCATAAGCTACGCCTGCCAGCTCGGCGTGCTGGAAGAACTTTCCGTTCCTGAGGGCCCTGTGGAAATGGAGAGCCTCGAGCTCGACATTGCGAAGATTCCTTTGGCCCTGTATGTGAACGGCTCGACCGATTCGGAAATAGAACTCTCGGCGGAATACGACTGCGCATTGTATTCCGAAAGTTTCGTGCGTCATTTCGTTTCTTCGGTCCGCAATGTGGCACTCGCGATGCCTTCGGCCCGGTCCCTTTCCGGCATCGGCCTTGCCGACGCCTCCGACTGTGCGCTGCTCTCTTCTTTCAACGGCGAGCTGTTTACCGGTTTTGACCGCTCCGACACTGCGGTTTCACTCTTCCGCAGGCAGGTTGAGGCGCATCCTGACAAGGAGGCCGCGGTATATGGCAGCAAACGCTTCACCTACCGCGAGCTCGACGAAGAGACCGACCGGCTCGCTTCAATCATTTATGAGCGGATGAGCCGCATCACCGGCAAGACCAATCTCTCGGAGGAAGTGGTGAGCATCATCATAGACCGCAACGAATGGGTGTTCCTTCTGCCTCTCGCGGTCCTGAAGACCGGATGTGCCTACGAGCCCCTCGACCCTTCGTATCCCGCCGCCCGCCTCAATTATATGGTTCAGGACGCCGGTTCGAAGCTCCTTATAGGCCAGAAGGAGCTCGTGTCTCTTGTAAGCGAATACAAAGGTGAAGTTCTGCTCACCTCAGACTTTGGACAGTACGCGAGTCACTCGCGTGTGTCCAAACCGCGGCCGACGGACTTGATGCTGATGCTTTACACGTCCGGATCGACCGGAAAGCCGAAAGGCGTGCAGATAGAGCACGGCAACATAGTGGCGTTCGTGAGCGGAGTGAATGCATCGGGCTTCAACGGGCCCGACAGCAGAGTCGCAGCCTACGCGAGCTTCGGCTTCGACGTGTGTATGATGGACACCTTCTGCACCCTGCTGAACGGAGGAACGCTTTATGTGGTTCCCGAGGATATGCGTCTTGAACTCTCGCGCCTCAAGGACTATATGGATGCCGAGGGCATCACACAGATATTCATGACCACGCAGGTGGGCGTGCAGTTCCTGCAGAATTACCCGCAGATGAAGACTCTGCGCTATCTTTCGATGGGAGGCGAAAAGCTGCCTGCAGTGCATCCGGAGGGCCTTTCCTACAAGATTCTGAACGGCTATGGCCCCACCGAGAACACTTGCGGAGCGAGCCAGTTCCCGATTGACCGATGGGAGGCCAACATCCCTCTCGGAAGGCCGATGCCGACAGTCCTCGGCTATGTGCTCGACAAGACGGGCCACCGTCTGCCTCCCGGAGCCTGCGGCGAATATTGCCTCGCCGGATATCAGCCCGCGCGCGGGTATCTCGGCCTTCCGGAAAAGACAGCCGAGGTGTTCGGCCCTCTTCCCGAGGAACTCAATCCCACCGGCCTGAAGGATCTCCGCCTGTATCATACCGGCGACATCGTGCGCTACCGCGAGAACGGCGACGTGGAGTTCGTGGGCCGCAAGGACGGAATGGTCAAGAT
>R16__coassemble_1556_pt1 | contig 10883 bp, 7 predicted proteins | sample R16__metabat2_low_PE_012 | metagenome-assembled genome bin R16
TGATAAAGGTGGCCTGGTTCATCGTCGACGCTCCCCGCAGCAAGGTGCTGATGATTCCCACCCTGCAGAAATACTTTGGAATGAAGGCGCAGAGCCCCCTCATTCTAGTCTGGAAAGACCTGAAGTACAAGATCTTCCACAAGGAGGAGAAGATACGCCGATAAATGAAACAGATCAATCTCTCAGACTGGATCCGGATTGGGGACGGGGGAACGGCAAGACCTACAAGTCTGCAGATGACAGCGATGGAATCACAAGGAGGTCGCGGACTTGACGGGCGTCTGGCGAAGAAAAATCACCCCTCGACAGCATTTCCCGTCTTCGCTCTCGTTATTGTAAGAAGTTTTCGTACATTCGCAGTGCGATTGTTGGAAAAGTGGCGTTTTATGCCGCTTTCGTGAATGCGGTTCTCGCCAAGCATAAGCGCTCCCGGCTGTATGACAAGTTCGCTCCGCTGCCGGGGCTTTCCGGCCCATCTGCGTCCTGCGTCCAGCATAGAAGAGCAGGCCGCGCAGTTGCAGAAGGTCTTTGTCGGAATGCAATGGAGCGTGGGCGACGAATAGTTCGTACACTACGCGAGTGACTCGCGTCTGTACGAAAATCATTGTTAAGAAGTCGTTTGTTCGTGTTAAGTATCTTATATGTAATCATTTCCGGCATAGCCCTTCCGGTGGGTGGGATACAGATGCAGTATCTTTGGCGCAACCAGTTGGGAGACGTGTACAGCCTTGGTCTGGGCAGCGCCGCCTGCCTTGGAGCGGCAGCCGCCACTATGACCGGCTGGTGTTCGCTTACGGTCGGCAGTTTCATCTGCACCCTGGTGTGCACCTTGATATGTTTCTTCGTTACGCTGAGGGTCAATACCCAGAAACTCATAACCTTCGGGATTCTTTTCGGCACGTTCATCGGGTCGCTTGGAACCATAGTGGTAACGAACGCTCCCACGGGAGATCTCCTGAAGAAATATTATCTTTGGGGGGCGGCTAATTTCAACCTCGAAGGCGTGACGACAGGCGACATTGTCTTCTCCCTGACCCTATTCGCAATCGGACTTGCGTGTGCGCTGGCAAGCGCGGGAAAACTTACTTCCCACTTTACCAACAAGATTGAGCTGAGCCCGCTGTACAAGGCCATACAGCTTTTGTGCATAATGTTTCTTGTGACCAGCGCCGTCAGCATCTGCGGTCCGATAGGTTTCATCTCGCTCGGAGTCCCCAACCTCAGCCGTATCCTCTGCCGCAGTACGGACATACGCAGGCACTATCTGATATCATCCCTGATGGGCACCGGGCTCCTTCTGGTGACATACTTCGCCGTAAAATATGTCAATCTCGGCATCTATCTTCCCGTCAGCGCCACAATGGCAGTCATAGCGCTCCCTCTTATGCTTATTCTGCTGAAAAAGAACCATTGACAGCAACTTTTTGATATGAAAATCAAGGACAAAATTCAGGCTGCGGCGGCGATTTGCACCGGTGTGGTTTCTGCGGTACTTATGGCAGGTTGTTGCGGAGGCTATCGTCTGGAGAAGCAAAATGACTTCAGCGCCAGGGAGTGGCTGGACCGTGTCACGGTAGGCTGGTGCCTCGGCAACCAGTTCGAGGCGTACACAGACCTGGACGATGACATCTCCAACTTGCCGTCGCATCCCTTCGCGCCTTCAACGACGGAGGCATCCTGGAACAACCCGGCAGTTACCCGCGCCGCCATCGACTCCGTCAGAGCTGCGGGTTTCGATGCAGTGCGCATCCCGGTGAGGTGGTATCCCCACGCGAGTTACGAGGATGGCGTGACCACCATCGATCCGGAGTGGATACGGCGCATCCGCGAGGTCGTCGACTGGTGCCTGGAAGACGGTATGCTGGTGGTTATCAATACCCACCACGAAAAGTGGCTGGAGGAGCATCTAAGCCCTGAAGATCAGCAGTTTACCCTTCCGCGCTTCGGCTCTCTCTGGACTGCGATAGCCCAGGCCTTTGCCGACTATGATGGCCGCGTGGCTTTTGCCGGAATGTGTGAGATGCGGTCCGATGACGCAGATTTCGTCACGCCAGCCACTCTCGCCAAGGCCCGGGCCGCCAACGCTGCAATGCAGTCCTTCGTGGACGCAGTGCGTTCCGCAGGAGGCAACAATGCAAGCCGTGTGCTGTGGGTGCAGACCTACGCTGCAGAGCCTTACAACAACGTGCCGTTGCTCAAACTTCCCATCGATTCCGCCGAGGACCGCCTTGTGGTGGAGGTGCATTCTTATGTGCCATTCTTGTATGCGCTGGGACCTTTGCCGGCCTTTGGAAAGGATTTCTCCCATCTCAACGGGCCGATGCTGGAAGCAATGGCGGCAAGCGGCTATGATGTGCGTGAGGGGGCGGAAGACTTGCAGACAATGACCATTTCCGACGAAGCCCACGCTAGAGTCGTGGAGCGATTGAGGCAGACGCTGCTCGCCGAAGGCATTCCGGTCGTGATTGGCGAATTCGGCTCCACGAGAAAGGACGGGATGAATATGAATGACCCGTGCAATGCGCTGCTGCAGAGTAGAATACACTATTATGTCGACATGCTGCGTCTTTGCTGCGAGGCTGGTATCAAGGTGTTTATGTGGGATAACGGCTACATCGCCGACCAGCCGGATGTGCGAGTTTATTTCTTTGACCGTTGGCACGATTGGCACCTGACCGATCCCCTGACCGTCAGCGCCATAATGGCACAAGTTTCTCAAAATTCCTGATTCAATTATTGGCAGATTGTAGGATTACCGCCATATTTCCGTGTCCGGTATTGAATACAATTGGCCTGCAGGGCCCATACTGCCAGACATTCCGGTTAACTGGAACTGGCAATTCCAGCCGACCTTGTGCAAAATCGGCTTTTCAGGTAGGGTTAATGCACAAGGTCGGCCGAAATTGATGGGACCTAGTGCAGTTACCCGGGTCAGGAGGCCGTTTTTGCCCCAGGTCGCGACAACCGCCGCCTTCCTGCGGTCTCACGCCCTTCAAAGGCGCTTTGCCAAAGTAACTTCACTGCCAAACCCTTTTCTGCGCTAAAACCTCGAAGTTTCTTCAGTTATTGCGCATTATCATTATATTTGCCGAAAATGATTTTATGGCAGAGGATTTTCTTGAAGCACTGAAGCACAGGCAGATTACAGAACAATACGGCGCCGCAGAGAGCATAAAGCCGCGATTTGTCATCGATTTCACTTCGGAAGGCGAGGCAAGGCTCAGCGTGGTGGACGAGAAGGGGAGGCCCTGCAGAGCGGATTACAGGCAATTCTGCGGCCCGGTCTCGACTCTGCTGCGCAGCATCGCGCAAATCAGGCAGTCCGACAGGTTCAACATCAACTGGGGACTGAAGGCGGAAGATTCGGTCTCAATTCCGGAAAACCGTCACCTTGTGTATCAACTGCTCGACTGTCCTGAAATCTTTGTACGCGGCGGGGATGGAGGTATCACGCCCTTGCAGAAAACTGACAAGTCCCAACCTCTGGTCTGTCGAATCCTCCTGACGGGCAAGCCTCAAAGTCAGACCTTCCCTGTCTTTCTGGTTCAAGGGGAGCAGCCACGCCTTCTTACCGACAGCTTCGCAATTGCCCAGGACCGCATAGCCAGGATAGATCCGGTTGGGGAGAACTTCCTGTCCCTCAGGCATTTTCAGGCGCCGTTCAGAGAGGAGCTGCTGGAGCGGTATCTCTCTGTCCTGTGCTCCACGCTCGACAATGTCCGCCTGGAAATCCACGACCTCTCCGGAGAGCAGCCGGACGATTTCCCGCCGCTGGAAATCGTCAAAGGGCAGCCGCTGCAGATCCGCGCCACCCTTGTCATCGAACGCGTTGATGAAGACGGAGCCCTGTACCTGCGGGTCGTGCAGTCGGCTTCCGGTCTGGACCCGGACTTCCTTCGCGATTTTCAGCCCGGTACCATCGCGCAGCGTACCGGCAAGGGCGAGATAACCATTCGCCCTTTGGAATCCATAGACATCGACTCCGTTTGCGCAGACCTGCTCACAAGAATTTCGAAATCCAGCCCCAGCAAGGCCCAGGCGAAGGAAATCTGGCGCAGCGGAGATACTTTCATCATCCCTTCGCATACCGCCCAGCCGTTCCTTTTCAGCTGCCTGCCTTCGCTAGCCAGGGATTTCCGCATCCTCGGCGCCGAGAAGCTCAAAGGTTATAAAATCAGACCCGTCCAGCCGTCACTCAAGCTCAGGCTCGGTTCCGGAATCGATTTTCTGGAAGCCGATGCCAGCATCGACGTGGGCGGGGAAATCTTTACACTCTCCGACTTCCTGAAGCGCTACAGGAAAGACAATTACATCGTCCTTTCCGATGGCGACAAAGCCATAATCGACGAAAACTACATCCGCCGCCTGGAACGACTTTTCTCCAAGGGGAAAAAGAAGGACGGCTACAAGGTGTCCTTCTTCGACCTTCCGGAGGTCGCTGCGCTGCTGGACGAGATTCCACGGACCGGAGCGATGGAGCGCAGCCGCAAATTCTACGAAGGATTCAACTCCCTGAGTTCTTCCAGGCTGCGTCTGAACGGTGTCAAGGCCGAACTCCGGCCCTACCAGAAGGAAGGTGCCAAATGGCTCAATTATCTCTACGACAACTCGATGGGCGGCTGCCTTGCCGACGATATGGGTCTGGGCAAAACCATCCAGACCATCGCCCTTCTCTGCCGCGCCTATGGAAAAAGTTGTACAGACGCGAGTGACTCGCGTCTGTACGAACCCACGCTGATCGTGATGCCGAAGAGCCTCATTTTCAACTGGCAGACGGAATTGGAGCGGTTTGCGCCGCATTTGAGCGTGTACGCATATTACGGGCAGGGACGGGACGCGGAAGAAATCAGGACCCATCAGGTGATTCTCACTTCATACGGAATGGTGCGCAGCGACATAGAGACCTTGAAGGACATTGATTTCCATATGGTTATCCTCGACGAGTCGCAGAATATCCGCAACACGGCGGCACAGATGACGCAGGCCGTGCTGATGCTCAGGGCCGGGAAGCGGTTTGCGCTCAGCGGCACTCCGGTGGAGAACAACCTCACCGAACTTTATTCGCTCTTCCGCTTCCTCAACCCCGCGATGCTGGGGACCCTGCAGGAATTTACCGACCGCTACGCCGGCCCCATCCACAAAGACGGTGACGCGGAAGCCCTGGAGGAACTTCGCCGCAAAATCTACCCTTTCCTGCTGCGCCGCACAAAGGGGGAGGTGCTGCAGGACCTGCCGGAGCGCATCGACCAGAAAATCTACGTCGATATGGACGAGCAGCACGCGTCGTTCTACGAGCAGCGCCGCCGCTATTTCTGGGAGACGGTCCATCAGGGTATAGAGGAGAAGGGCGTCGGCGGCTCGCAATTCGTTATCCTGCAGGCCCTTGGAGAGTTGCGTCGCATCGCTTCCATACCGGAGAGTATGAGCGACGGGGCCGTCCGCTCGTCAAAAATCCCGGTGCTGATGGAATCGCTCGAGGAGGCTGTGGCCAACCGCCACAAGGTCGTCGTGTTTTTCAACTTCATCGCCGGCATCGAGATGGTAGGGGAGACTCTGGCCTCCGAGGGCATCGGCTATGCTGTGATGACGGGCTCCACGCAGGACCGCGAGAGCGTGGTGAGGCGTTTCCAGGAGGACGAGAGTTGCCGCGTGCTGCTGATGACCCTCAAGACCGGCGGCGTCGGCCTCAATCTGACCGCGGCGGACACCGTCTTCATCTTCGAACCGTGGTGGAACAAGGCGGAGGAGGAGCAGGCCATCGGCCGTCTTCACCGCATCGGGCAGAAGAGCACGGTGATGTCCTTCTCCATCATCACCCGCGGCACCATCGAAGAGAAAATATGCCTCCTGCAGGAGCAGAAGTCCCAGCTTGTGGATGCCCTGATCAGCTCGGACGGCAAGGTGGGCAAGAGCCTGAGCGAAGAGGAAATAGACTTTATCCTGAAATAGTATGCTTCAACCAATTATAGAACTCCGGGTAATCAGCAGCGAAGCCTTCCTGAAGAGGGCCTCGGAACTCTCGCGCCACTCCAAATCCGAACTGATGGAGATGGTCGAAGAGATTAGTCGATGCCTTCCCGGCCCCTACCGCATAACGATGGACGGGAAGGATGTCCCCAACCCCGATTATTATGTGGCCCCGAAGAAACTCTATGCCTGGAAATCTGCCGATGCCGTAAATTTTGTAGCCCTTTTCTTTCACAATATCAATAACTTGAAGCTGTATTGGGATGTCGTGGAAAAGCCGTACAAGGAACTCTTCTCCCTCATTGCCGACCACGGACCGTGTCCCTATTCGATGCTTTGTACCTTCGGATTCGGAGGAATGCTCTCTGAAAAGGAAGCCCGCTACAGCTATGACAGGGTCAAGATTGTCAATCGCCATGGGGCGTGGTTCGATACGGTCCTTTCCCGGGGTGTCGGTGATGATTGGTGGCGGAGGGCTTCTTTCATCCGCCTGAATCCCAATTATTCCGTTCCCGCCGCTTTTGCGCTTGGAATTGTCCAAGAGGTTCATTTTGAATCCTTCCCGGAAGGTCTTGAGGTCTGCAGTGCCGAGCCGGAGGCTCTTTCGTCGGTCCCCTTGATAGAGGCAGTCCTCAAGCAGGGAACCCTAAAGTTCAGCACCGCCAGGGTCACTCCCGCTTCCTCCTGGAAGTTTATGAAGACCCTTCCCATTCCGGAGATTCTCCCCGATTTCACGGAATTCGGCGACAAATTCAACTGTGGCCAGTTGTTCCTGCCCCTGTTCAATATGATGCCCGCCGCCAAGCTTAAGAAGCCCGCGCCGGATGTCCTCAAGACGGCCGTAGAATATCTTTTCGGCATTGATGAAGAAAAGGCCGTGCCTATGCTGATGCCGCACATCAAGGGGCTGAGGCCCGCGGAACTGCGAAGGTGCAGAGCATATTGCCGCGATGCCCTGAAGGAATATCTAATGACGGACGGCCACAGGTGGCTCGACCTCGACGCCGCAGAGAACTGGCTATCCATTAGCGCTTTATATACGCTGAATGCCAGCGCGATGGAGTCTTTGGCGCTCGAGGATACCCTGATGGGGGAGAGAATCACCTTCGGGGAGGTCGTGAAATTTGACCGGGAGATGCTCGGGGCTCTGAGCGTGGCCCTTTACTGCCTCGGAATGGCGGAAGTGGCTGTGACTCCGCAGGAATCCTATTCCGACCTCTTCACGCACATCCGGGCTGTAAGGCTGACCGCTCTGGGCCGCTATGCATTCGGGCTTTCGGATTCTTACCAGGCACCTTCGCTGAAGAAGGAACCGCTCTTTGCCCTCGACTCCGACAGGTTGATTATCAGGTCGTTGAAGCCGGGAAATCCGTATGAGGGGCTTCTTTTGGACACCTCCTCTCCAATAGGCTCCGGCCGTTTCCTGATGAGCCCGGAGAGTTTCCTCAAAAACTGCAAGACCCGCAAGGATGTCAAGGAAAAGGCCGATTTCTTCCGGCAGTACATCTGCACCGACCCTCCCCGTGTCTGGCAGGACTTCTTCAAGACCATCGAGCGCCGCTGCAACCCCTTGTGGGACGATCCCGCCGAGTATCTTGTTTATGTCCTCGACCCCTCCGACACCGGCCTTGTGGACCTCATAACTTCCGACCCTGTGCTCAAGGCCATCGCCATCAAGGCCGAAGGCTACCGCATCCTTGTCCCACGCGCCAAAAAGACTGCCTTCGTCAACCGTCTCAAGACCTTCGGCTATCTGCTATAGTCCACTTTTCGTACACTACGCGAGTCACTCGCGTCTGTCCAAACCTTATAGCCTGTGCTCCTCGGGAACGGCGAGCTGGTCGTAGAGTTCGTCGCGAAGATTCAAGGCTTTGGCACTGACGGGACCCTTGCCGGAGGAGGCGTTGCGGATGCGGCTGGTCTGGGTGTCCCAGGTGATGCGGTCAATGCCAAGGCGCAGACGGCAATTCTCGATGAATTGTTCCTGCAGGCCCTTGTGGGCCCAAAGGGTGGAGGCCAGCGCATTGACGACAATCATCACGTAGCGCTGCTTCTTCTCTTTAGCCTCCAGCGCCGCGGCTTCGAAGCAATCCGCCTCGTCGTTGAGGAACTTCAGCAGCAGCCCCACCGACATCGGATTCTTGAGATATGCGTTCAGCGTATCCGCAACCGCCTCTGCCTGAGCAAGATTGAAAAGATGCGAGCTGATATACTCCGCCTCCGGCTCCCGCAGGACGTGGCCTTCTAATCCGTCTTGTCGCGGGCATAGCACATCGGCGAAGATGCTCAGCGCGATATTCCCGACAGTCGTTTCACGTATATATGTTCCCATAAGCCGTCAAAATCAATAACGGCTTAAAGGTAGTCAGAATTTATCTTTCTGCGAAATATTCAGCCTTCACTGAGTTCCATATCCACCTCGCCTTTGTCAATCATCTCGGCTTCCTTGCCGAGGAAGCGGAGCGCCTTCAGCTTGAAGCACTCGCTCACGGGGTCGTTCATAATGCGGATGCAAATTCCTTCGCGAGGAACTTTATTCCGGCACAGCGGTTCGTCTTTCTCCATTCCGAAGCGGTCGGAGTCCTTTTTGAAACGCTCCAGCAGCTCGGCATTCCAGTTCGGCGAGCTATTGATTGATGGATACAGGTCGCCCAGCCGACCCTGGTAGAGCAGGGGAATGTCCATTAGGCAGTCAGAGGCTTCCTCCATCCTCTTACGCAGCCCCTCAATGAACTCCTGCACCTCGGGAATATTTAGTTCCCGCTTCCGGCCTCCCGGCTCGGCTACCGTCACTCTGTAAATCATCAGCCGGTTGGTGCCCTCCGCGCAGCCGTAGTCGTAGCCCTTCTGAATCATCTGCGCGAGGCCGCCCACATAGCCGACAATCTCCCCGTAGATGGTGTAACCCTCTGGCATATAAGGCTTAAGCAGAGTATAGTACTCACCCCATACATCCTCGTCATAATAACCTTTCCGCAGTCGGGGATTGAAGAATTTGTTCTTGATGACGGTTCGTGACGAATATACTACGTCATAGCCAGGACGCGTGAACCTTAGGAACTTCGGCAACCAGTTGAATATCAGTCGATACAGCCCTCCCCATCGCGGCTGAAGCGTGAGGATGTTGCCCATCACGAGGCTTGTGCCGTGCAACTTCACGCTTATGCTCACCTCGTCATCCGGCTTGAAACGGTCGATCTCGCGGTTGAGCTGCTGCGTCTCGTAGTGGAACACGAACTCCTCCGGAATGATGCGGTCAAACCCGGACCGGCCCTTCTTCTTCGCGCCTCCTACCTTCATGCCGGCAGCCTTTTTTATTGGTACATAGGCCTTTACGAACAGAGAGCCGTCTACGGTGTCGAAATCCTCGCCGACGAGCTCCTCAAGCTGCAGCTCCTTCAACTCCGGACACCACCGCTCCATCTCCTCCCGACCGAACAGGATGCCCATCGACAGGATGCCTCGCAGTTTCACCATCCGGATGCGGCCGTACTTATTTATATATCCCTTCTTCTCCGGGTCAGCGTTCATAGTCCTGTCCTCGTAATAATTGCCGCTGCGAAGGAAATCCGCGTTCACCTGGCACTCGTTCGCCACGTAGTACATTATATCCCCTTCGTGCACTTGGTCCTTCCGGACCACAATCGTCCTTCCCTCCACCAGTACCTGACCCAGGAAATCCGAATTCTCGATCGGCTCCACCTTCCCGATCCGCACAATCGTGCAGCAGTACTCCTGCTTGAATGTCTCTGATTTTGTAAACATATCTTTTCCTTTCTTTTCTGCAAAGTTCCGAACGATTATTGGCAATAAATAGGAAAATTCGATATTTTATTGCGCTGATAATCAGATAGATGCAAAATGGCTTGAAAAATTATCGGCAATCGGTCGCTGCCGCGTTGACCGAACGCGAAAAAAGTTGCACTCCCGCAGCAGGTGAGCTGTGCACTATGCAAAAACAGGCGTCTGATTAGGCAAAAGGCCGAATCAGATGCTAGTTTATGTCCAGATAGATGATTTACACACCCGCGACTCAGTCGCGTATTGTGCAACTCTTCAGTAGCTCCCTTAGCGGAATGTGCGCGGAGACGGTTTCGATGATGCAGATGTTCATTTTGATGGCGATGGGGGAGCGCATGCGCATCGACAGAAGGCAGAAGCCCTGCTGAGTGATGGCGTAGGGGAGGTAGTCGCTTCGGCGGAGCTTCGGGGGATTGAGGCAGCCCCGGTAGCGGTTCGACAACTCTTCAAAGGTCAGGTGGAAAGCGGCTTCCTCGCCGAAGAGGGCCTTGGAGCGGCTGATGGCCTGCCGCACATCGGTCACCGACACGCCGAAAATCCTCGCAGCCAGCGTGTCGAGGATGACCGGACAGCCGCGGATGAGCTCGAACTGCCCCGCGAATTCATCGGTCGCCAGCTTCGTGACCTCGTCTGGCAGCAAGTCCTCGAAGTCCCGGCACCACTGCGGAATCAGCTCAGTATCAATGCGAACGATCTCCTGCGCCAGCGCTGCGGCATCCTCCTGCCCGCAGACGAACGTGGCGAACTGCCCAGTGTGATGCACAGCCGCGGGCCCACCTCCGCAGCCCCTGCCTCTGTCGCCACCCCAGCTTCTGCTTTCGCCTCACGGCCACCTTCCCATAAGTAAAAACTGCGCAGGTTGCAGTGGCTCAGAAACACCACGCCGTCATTGTCCTCGAAAGGCCAGCGCCAGACATTCTCCTCCTCCGGAGCCTCTTGTGGCTGCACGTCCCCTGCCGCCTCCAGCGCCACCAGCAGATCCTGTATCGCAAGCCTACTACCGCTCTGCGGCAGCTGCAATCCCTCCAGGTGCTTCTGCAGCCGACGGTCAATGTATTGCTGTTGAAGAAGTTTCATTTTTATTTTGCCGGATTGAAAAAGTTTGATACATTTGC
>R16__coassemble_1615_pt1 | contig 10017 bp, 6 predicted proteins | sample R16__metabat2_low_PE_012 | metagenome-assembled genome bin R16
GCTCTTCCCCGTGGCCCTCGTCTGCAGCGTCACAGTCTTCCTCGCCGGGCTCGGCGTGTAGCTGGGGGCTGGGCGTGTGACTGGGGCTCGCCGCTTGCCTGGGGGCTCGTCGTGTGGCTGGGGATCGGCGCTGAGAATGACGGTCAAAGAGGCACCGGTCGCTGACCTTGTGCAAAATCGGGCTTCCAGATAGGGTCAGCGCACAAGGTCCCATCAAATTGGGGCGACCTTGTGCATTTATACGGGTTAAAAGGCCGATTTTGCACAAGGTCACAACCTTCATTGACGAACGGCAAAGTCATAGCCTTCAATGAGGAACGGCAAAGCCACAGCCTTCATTGACGAACTGCAAGCTCACAACCTTCATTGACGAACTGAGCCGCACCCGTTCATATCGGTGCAATGTCAACGCGGAAATGCTTACAACAAATCGCCAAAAAAACGTATCTTTGTGTATATGATAAGAAAAGCGGGCACAGAAGACATTCCGGCCATCCGCGAGATGGCGGATGTCGTTTTCAGACAGACATACAGGGAAATACTCTCTCCAGCACAGATGGAGTATATGATGAATATGATGTATTCAGTGCAGAGCCTGGAAGCGCAGATGCTCCGGGAGGGAAATATCTTCTTCATCGAGGACGGCGGCGGATACGTTTCCTACCGTCCCGACGGGTGGACGGAAGACGGGCGCGAGCGCTTCCATCTGGAGAAGCTCTATGTTCTGCCGGAGCACCAGGGCACCGGCCTTGGCAGGCGCCTGTTCGAGACGGTTCTGATCGAAGCCAAGGCTACCAGAGGCGCAGAGGCGACGAGCAGAACCGCAGCAACCGCACCGATTGCGAACGGGGCGACGGCCAAGGCTGCCGGAGGCGCAGAGGCGACGAGCAGAACCGCAGCAACCGCACCGATTGCAAACGGGGCGACGGCCAAGGCTACCGAAAGCGCAACGATCCGCATCGAGCTGAACGTCAACAGAAACAACCCGGCCCTGGGCTTCTATGAACATATGGGTATGCGCCGCGACAGAGAGGGCGACTTCCCGATAGGAGGCGGATTCTACATGAACGACTACATAATGGCTATCGACATATGAAACGACGTGATTTTCTGAAGGTTACAGCAGCGGCCGGAATGGCGGCGGCGCTCCCCTCCTGCCTGGCGGTGGCCGGGATTCGTGGCTCGGCAGCCAGCGCCGGAGGTGCAGCGAACGGAAGCGGCAGCGCGGCGGGAAGAGGCGCAACTGGCAGCGACGGCGCGGCGGCAGGCAAGAGCGCGGTGAAGGGCAAAGCCGCGGCGGGGAAGATGAGACTCAGCTTCGAGCCCTACGAACTACAGCTCCAGCACACGTTCACCGTGGCATCGTACTCTCGCACCTCAACCCCCGGCGTGCAGGTTCGCATTGACTATGAAGGCATTACGGGTTATGGAGAAGCATCGATGCCACCGTACCTCGGCCATACGGTGAGCAGCGTCCTCGCCTTTCTGTCGAAGGTCGATCTCGGCCGGTTCGCCGACCCTTTCTGCCTTGAAGACATCCTTGGCTACGTCGATTCCCTCTCCGACGGTGACGCCCCGGCAAAGGCAGCAATCGACATAGCCCTCCACGACCTGGTGGGTAAACTGATGGGGCAGCCCTGGTGGCGGATCTGGGGCCTGGACGCCGCAAAGGCTCCCTGCACGACCTTCACCATCGGCATCGACACGCCGGAAGTGGTCCGCAGCAAGACCCTGGAATGTGCCGGCCGCTTCAGAATCCTCAAGGTAAAAGTCGGCCAGGACACCGATGCCGAGATGATCCGCACCATCAGGGAAGTGACCTCCCTGCCCCTCGCGGTCGACGCCAACCAAGGCTGGAAGGACCGCAGCAAGGCCCTGGATGAGATTTTCTGTCTGAAGGAGCAGGGCGTGGTGATGGTCGAGCAGCCTATGGCCGCGGACCGGCTCGACGACATCGCATGGATTACGGAAAGAAGCCCCCTCCCCATCTTCGCCGACGAAAGTGTGCAGCGCCTGCGCGACATCCCGCGGATCAAGGGGGCCTTCAGCGGCATCAACATCAAGCTGATGAAGTGCACCGGGATGCGCGAGGCCTGGAAGATGCTCACCTACGCGCGGGCCGAAGGGATGAAGGTGATGGTCGGATGTATGACTGAGACCTCCTGCGCCGTCTCGGCCGCTGCCCAACTCTCCCCTGCCGTCGACTTCGCCGACCTCGACGGCAACCTCCTGATTTCCAACGACATCTTCCGCGGCGTAACCGTCACCGACGGCCGCCTCACCCTCAGCGACCTCCCCGGCATCGGGGTGGTGAAAAGGTGACCGGAGCGGCGGGACGGTGAGCGGTGGGTGGTGAGCGGTGAAACGAGGCGATGAGAAGATGACCGCCTCCGGGACCGCATTGGCCCTTACGAACTGCGGTAACGGAGGTGGTCATCGGATTTGCGGCGCGGTAAGCGGAGCGGCGGGACGGTGAGCGGCGGGACGGTGAGTGGTGATCGGTGAGCGGCGAGTGGTGAGCGGTGATCGGTGAGCGGCGATCGGTGAGCGGCGAGTGGCGGGGCAGGTGCCATTGTATCCGGTTGTATCTTGTAGCGACCTTGTGCGAAATCGGCCTCTGAGAGGGGGTTAGTGCACAAGGTCGACCCAAATTGAGGGGACCTTGTGCAGTTACCCGGGTCAGGAGGCCGTTTTTGCACAAGGTCCCGTATAAGTTCGTCGTAAGTCGAACGATGCGCCTGCAGAAAATTGCCGTTACGGTGCCTGCAGAAAATTGCCGTTACGCCGCCTGCAGAAAATTGCCATTACGGCGCCGGCAGGAAATTACCGTTCCAGTCCACGTCACGAAGTTCGAACGGATGATACAGGCTGTCGATCAGGACGGCGGCTTCCTGCCTGGTCACTGCACCGAATAAGATGCCGCCGGCCTGCACCGGCGCAACGCGGCAGTCAGTCCCAGACGCAACACCGCCGGCAGCCTCAGGCGCAACTCCATCAGTGGCCCCAGACGCAACACCGCCGGCAACCCCAGTCGCAACTCCATCAGTGGCCTCAGACGCAACAACGCCGGCAGCCTCAGGCGCATAGCGAGAGGCGAGGTCTGCCGCAATCCACGGGAAGTCCTCAAGGTAAAGTTCGCCGACGCGAAGGGTGTCGGAAGCCCTCAGCCACATCTGGTTGGACCACCCTTCGTTGCGTCCCTCGGCGCGCAGGATGCCGGTTGAGCCGATCCGTTGGAGGGCAGCAAAACCAGGATCGTCGGGGCAGAGGTCGCGATATGGCTGGATGTATGCGCCGGACGCGAGCATCTCCGACTGCACCGCACGGACGCTGACATCGCGCGGCTGGCAGCGCCTCCTACAGTCAGTCAGACAGCGCCTCCTGCAATCAGTCAGACAACTCTTCCTGCAGTCAGTCAAGCAACTCTTCCTACAATCAGTCAGGCTACTCCTCCGGCAATCAGTCAGGCAACTCCTCCGGCAATCAGTCAGGCCATGCAGGCCAATTTCATCAGGGCTAATGGCCTGCTTGGCCTGACTGGCTGCAGGTTTGCCGCCGGTCCGGTCCCGACGGATTGCCGGGCGGCTGGACCCGGAAAAACCGTGGCCACCCGCGGCCTCGTAAGCGGAATCCACCGCCAAACCGGCAGACGCATCCCTGCCGTGCCCCGTCGCGAGGGCGGCGATGACGCCGGCGGCCTGGCCGAGACCCATCACCACGGGCTGCAGGCGCGTGCTGCCGTTCATCTCGCTGGTGACGGAAACCGACTTCTCCGCAACTATGAGGTCATCGACCTCCAGTGGAATCAGCACTCCGGCGGGAACGGTGAAGGCCGGTATGGGCTGGAATCCCGCACCGCGAAGGGCCTTCCAGTCGGGATGCCGGAAATGATGATGGTCAACCGGATAGTCTCCCACCGCAACCCCGGCACGGTACAGGGGCCGGTCGGGATCGGCATAGGGGTCGGCGGCATCATCGACGCTGAAAAGGGCCTCCCCGGCGATATGCCTGGATTCCCGGTGATACGGGTAGAAGGGCAGCCCGTCCGGAGTGGGATACTCCCCCTCCGCGATTCCAAGGTTCCGGTAGCCAAGCTCGGTCTGGATGAAGTACAGATACCCCAGCGCCCGCTGTTTGGCGGCGCGGAAGACCTCCTCCCGCTCCTCGGCAGACGCGTCGATGACGTCGGCATAGTAGTCGTTCCCCTCTATCGGCCAGTTCAGCATATATTCCCGCCCGCCCGGCCGGCAGTACGGCGGTTGCCAGACGGGCGGCAAAGTCCGGCAAAACCGTGGCCACCCGCGGCAACGCAAGCGGGAGGGGCCCGCAAGATGCGAGTCTTGCGAAGCGGGGCGAAGCAGATTGTGGGAGGGGTGAAGCGAGCGCAGCGAGCGGAAGTTTTGCGGGCTGCCGTCCGCCGACTCAGACCCGGCAGCCTCCGGAAGAACCGGCAGCCGGCCGTAGGAGAGCATCATCTCCGGGGACCAGAGGGTCTGCCCCTTCTCGAAGACGGGGGTGTTGAGCGGGTTGATGCAGCAGTTGGCGTACAGCGCCGGGTCGTAGCCCTCGGGACAGGGGATGGTCCGGTCGGCGCCGGGGCCGAAATCCTGCACCGTTATGACGTAGGTCATATCCTGGACCGCCGGGGCGATGTCGTACCGGACACCGCAGGCCCGCGCCACGTCGCCCAGTTCCGTACCGTCAATCAGCACCCCAACGCGCCACTTGATCAGCCGTCCGTCCTGGCAGCGGAGCGTAACCTCCCAACCGCGGCGGAGCTTGCGGGCACCTTCGAAGGTGGTGCCGGTCAATACCAGCAGCCCCGGCTCGCCTGCGGCGATGTTCTCCAGGACCTCCTCCCCCACCCGGGGCTGGAAGAGAACGTTGCTGACCCAGCCGGAGCGGAGGGCGTCATATCCGCCGTAACGCCGGGCCAGGGAATCGCAGAATTCCCGAAAGATGCCTCCGGCTATGCAGTAATTGCCGTCGATGGCGCTCACGCCGGCCGAAGTGAGCATCCCGCCGAGCCAGGTAGTCGGCTCCGCAATCACGACGGAAGCCCCCATTCTGGCGGCCTGGATTCCGGCCGCGGTCCCCCCGGCGCCCCCTCCGACAACAAGCACATCGACCTTTCTGCCGCAGGAGAGCAGACAAAAGCAGACGGTAAGCAGCAAAACCGATTTTTTCATACCGCAAGTTAAATATTTTTTGTAACTTCGCAAGATTGATAATTGAAACATCGGCAAATATGAGAAAAATAATCTCAAGACTGTCTGAACTGCTGACCTATGACGACAGCCGCCAGCACATACAGTTCGTAAGCGTATTCGCCCTTATGGCCCTCATCTCCGCCTTTATGACGGTGCTGAACTACTTCACCGGCTGGCGCGAAGCTCTTATGACCGCCACCCTTGCCTTCTCGGTGCTCAACCTGTTGAACGCCCTGCTCGAATACTTCGGAAAAGAGAAGCTCCGCACCCTTCCCCGGGTACTGTTCGCCGTCGAGATAATCACCCTCTTCACCTTTTTCGTGATCAACGGCCAGCCCGAGGGCTTCAGCACCCTCTGGGCGGCGCTCCTGCCAGCCTGCGGTCTCCTGCTGTACAAAGGATACGTAGGTTCCCTGATTGCCGGGGTCCAACTGGTCATCCTGATATTCCTTTTCTACTTCCCCGCCGGAAAAGATCTGCTGCTATATGACTACAACGACGTCTTTATGATGCGTTTCCCGGTCCTGTACACCGCATTCTTCATCATCGGCCTGTTCTTCGAGCTGATTCGCCACTTCACCCAGACCGAACTCACCGCCGCCCGCGACCGCTACAAGCTGGCCAACTCGCAGATTATGCACGTCCTTGCAGAAGAGTACGCCTCGGTGCTAGGAGTCAGCCTTGAGAGCGGCAAGATGGAAGTGTTCTCCGGCGACGAATACATAGTCCCGGAATTCGTCGAACTGCCCTTCAACAAGGCAATGGAATTCTACAAGCTCAAATGGGTTTCGGAAAGATACAGGAATGAATTCGAGCAGTTCTTCCGGGAAAGCACGATTCGCGAGAAACTTGCCAATGAAAGTTCCTGCCTGCTCACCTTCACCGTCAAAATCAATGGCGGGGAACGCTACCTGCAGGCCAGGATAGTCAGGGTCCCGGAGAAAGACGGAATCCTCAAGCAGGTAGTCATCGCTTTCTCCGACACCGACTCATATGTGCGCGAGCAACTGCAGATTCAGGAAGACCTGAAGATACAGCGCACCAAGGCGGAAGACGCCAGCAGGGCCAAGACCGACTTCCTTTTCAATATGTCGCACGACATACGCACCCCTATGAACGCCATTATGGGATTCTCCGACATAGCGATGAAGAACGCCAACAATCCCGACAAAGTGCGTGAATACCTCAAGAGGGTCAGGGTTTCCGGCGATATGCTGCTCTCCCTCATCAACGACGTCCTTGATATGGGCCGCATAGAACGAGGCAAGGTTACCGTGAAGGAAGAGGTCACCAGCCTCGACGCCCTCTTCTCCAGAATCAAATCGGTAACGGCGAGCCTGGCGGCATCGAAGGAAATCAATATGTCGTTCGACCTTTCGGGAACGAAGGACAAACTGGTCTGCACCGACACCTCACTTGTCGACAGAATCCTTATGAACCTTGTTTCCAACGCAATAAAATACACGAACGCCGGCGGCAAGGTGCAGATCAGCTGCGTGCAGACCGGCACCGACAGCAAGGGCATCGGAACCTACCGCTTTATGGTGAAGGACAACGGAGTGGGTATGAGCGAGACCTTCCAGAAAGAGATGTTCGTGGAATTCGCCAGGGAGGAGAACACCACCATCAGGGGCATCCAGGGCACCGGTCTCGGCCTTCCGATGGCGAAGAAGCTCACCGGAATTCTCGGAGGGACCATCGGCTGCATAAGCCAAAAAGACATCGGCACGACCTTCACCGTCACCTTGCCCTTCAGGGTCGTCGATGACCAGAACGTCATTGTCGAAGGCTCAGACAATCCGGAAGCAACATATGCCGACCTCTCCGGCTGCAGGGTCCTCCTTGTGGAAGACAACGAGATGAACCGCGATATAGTCATCTGCATTCTTTCCGACAAGGGGATGCTGGTCGAAACGGCCTCCAACGGCAAGGAAGCCGTGAAGATGGTCACCGACAACGGCCCCGACCACTACGACTTCGTACTGATGGACATTCAGATGCCCGAGATGAACGGCTTTGAGGCCACAAGGCTGATAAGGGCGCTGAACCCCGGCTCCGGCCTTCCCATCATAGCCCTTTCGGCCAACGCCTTCGAGGAAGACAGGAAAAAGTCCATCTCCTCCGGAATGAACGCCCACGTGTCAAAGCCAATCGACGTGAACCTCCTCTTCAAGACTATGGCCACTTACCGCAGAAAGAATTAAATGGAAGAAAAAAAGCCCTCGGTATTTCTCAGCCTGGTGCCCTTCGCGGTCACGGCAATCCTCATTGCACTGGTCATACACCATTTCGGGTCCGACGCCCTCGGCGGACCGAGCCAGGTGGCCCTCATCCTCGGAGCGGGGACGGCCATCGCAATCTCGATGGGCATCTGTCACATTCATTGGCACACCCTTGAGGAGGCCATAGTCGAGAACCTGAAGAACATATCCTCTGCAATCATTATTCTGCTGCTCATCGGTGCCATCGGAGGCAGCTGGATGGTCAGCGGAATCGTCCCCACCCTCATAGTTTACGGCCTCAAGGTCATCACCCCCGGCATCTACCTTTTCGCCGCCTGCCTGATCTGCGCGCTTGTCTCGCTGATGACCGGCAGTTCCTGGACCACCATCGCCACAATCGGAGTGGCCCTCATCGCCATCGGCGAGGCCCTGGGTTACAGCGCGGCCTGGTGCGCCGGAGCCATAATCTCCGGGGCCTATTTCGGCGACAAGATGTCGCCCCTTTCCGACACCACCGTCCTTGCTTCGTCGGCGGCCGGGGTGCCGCTCTTCGAGCACATCAAGTTTATGACCATAACCACCGGCCCGGCCTTCATAACCGCGCTGCTGGCCTATCTCATAGTGAGCATCCTGCACCCCGCCGGTGCGTCCGCGGGCGCCTCCGAGGTGGAAAGCGTGCTGCGCGGCACCTTCAACATCTCGCCCTGGCTGCTGCTGGTTCCGGTGGCCGTGGGGGTGATGATATGGCGCAAGGTTCCGGCCATCCTGACCCTTCTGGGAGCGGCCCTTCTGGCCTCGGTTGCGGCTCTGATAGCCCAGCCCGGTCTCGTGGCGCAGATCGGCGGCGCGGTGGCGGGCCTGAGCGGCGGCGCGGACCTCGGCGGAGCGGTGGCGGACCTGAGCGGCGGTGCTGCGGGCCCGGCCAGCGGTGCGGGCTTCGGACCGGCCTTCCGCGGCGTTGCACTGATGCTCTCCGACTCCACCGCAATCTCCACCGGCTCAGCTCAGGTCGATGCCCTGGTGGCCACCGGCGGAATGAACGGGATGCTGCCCACCATCTTCCTGATAATCAGCGCAGCAACCTTCGGCGGCGCTATGGTCGGGAGCGGGATGATCCAGTCCCTGACCGATGCCCTTACAAAGCGCATCCACACCTGCGGCGGCCTTGTGGGAGCGACCCTTCTTACCGGCATCTGCTCCAACCTTGTCCTTGGCGACCAGTACCTTTCCATCATAATGACCAGCCGTCTGTACAAGGCCCTTTACGAGAAGTTGCACTTTGAGGGGCGCCTGCTTAGCCGCAGCACCGAAGATTCGGCCACCGTCACCTCGGTACTCATCCCCTGGAACAGTTGCGGTATGACGCAGTCCACGGTGCTCCGAGTACCCACGGCAGCGTATTTCCCCTACTGCTTCTTCAACATACTCTCCCCGCTGTGCTCGCTCACAGTGGCGCTGATCGGATTCAAGATAAAACGCAATAAACCTGACCAATGCTCCTCTCCAAAGAAATAGCCGTGAGCCTGAACCTGGCAGCGCTGAGGTTCAAGCAGCACACTGCCCAAATGCTCAAGAACAACAATGTTGACCTTACCCCCGAGCAGTTCCTCCTGATAGACCTGCTCTGGAACGAGGGCCAGATGTCGCAGCAGAAGTTGGCCGACTCGATGCAGAAGGACAAGAACTCCATCACAAAGCTCATCGACGGGCTGGAGAAAAAGAAGCTCGTGCTGCGCCGCACCGACCCCAAAGACCGGAGAATCAACACAATTGTCCTGACCGAGAAAGCCGAGGAAATGAAGCAGGATGCCAAGAACAAAGGAATCTCGATTCTTGACAGCATCCTCGAGGGCATCCCCGAGGACGAGCTCCGCGCCTTCCTCAGCACCCTGGGCAAGATCAACGGAAACATGAAGCCGTAAGGCGGCGGAGGTGATGCGAGGGGCAGCGGATGCGGAGGAGGTGATGCGAGGGGCAGCGGATGCGGGGACCTTGTGCAAAATCGGCCTCTGAACCGGGGTTATTGCACAAGGTCGGCCCAAATTGATGGGACCTGGGGCAATAACCCTATCTGAATGGCCGATTTTGCACAAGGTCACGCTGAGTTCGAAGGCTACACGGTTGAAAAGTTGCGGCTGCACTGTCGGATGGCTGTGATTGCATTGCCAGATGGCTCCAAATGAATGGTCAGATGGCTATAATCGCGTTGTCGGATAGCTGCAAATGAATGGTCAGATGGCTGTGATTGCATTGCCGGATGGCTGCGGTGATTGGTCGGGAAGAGGCCCCGCAGCCCATTAGCCCAAATGAAATTGGGCTGCGGGGCCCTTCCCGACTCGATGCGGGACCCTTCCCGACCCGAAGAGCGTCAGCACCACCGCAGAGCAAGAACGATGATACAAACAGATTGATATGAAAAGATACGACAACATTGCAGCGGCGCTCTCTGCCGCACTCACGATGCTTCTGGCAGCGGCTCTTCCGGCAGGAGCGAAGGACTACAGCGCAGAAGCACCTTGCTACAGCGCGGAGACGAAGGACTACAGCGCAGAAGCACCTTGCTACAGCGCGGAGACGAAGGACTA
>R16__coassemble_1668_pt1 | contig 9431 bp, 10 predicted proteins | sample R16__metabat2_low_PE_012 | metagenome-assembled genome bin R16
GTACAGACTTGTCCTCAACCAGGACTACGGCCGCGAGCTCTCTCCAAAAAAGATCTACCCTCGCAGCGAGACTGTCGATTTCCAGAGGGGCGAGGTCGAGTGGAAGGGAGGCAACCTCTACTTCCCTGAGTGGAAGCTGAAGATGGATGTTGAATGCAATGATCTCTAGCAGAATTATATAACATTTTTAAACAAATTATGATCTACACAAAAGAAGTGCAGCAGATGTGCTGCGTTGCAAAGGGCGCCAATCACGCCAATGCTCCCATTCCCGAGGAAGGGAAGTGGGTCCATGCCAAAGAAATCAAGGACATCTCCGGTCTTACCCACGGTATCGGTTGGTGCGCTCCCCAGCAGGGATGCTGCAAACTTACCCTCAACGTGAAGGACGGCATCATCGAGGAGGCTCTCGTCGAGACCCTCGGCTGCTCCGGTATGACCCACTCCGCAGCAATGGCTTCCGAGATTCTTCCCGGAAAGACCCTTCTCGAGGCTCTGAACACCGACCTCGTCTGCGACGCAATCAACACCGCTATGCGTGAGCTTTTCCTCCAGATCGTCTATGGTCGCACACAGTCTGCCTTCAGCGAGGGCGGTCTTGCAATCGGCGGCAGCCTCGAGGACCTCGGAAAGAACCTCCGCAGCCAGGTCGGCACAATGTACGGCACCAAGGCAAAGGGCAGCCGCTACCTCGAGATGACCGAGGGCTACTGCACCAAGATGGCTCTTGACGCCAACAACGAGGTCATCGGCTATGAGTTCGTGAACCTCGGCAAACTTATGGACGCACTCAAGGGCGGCGCTACCGGCCCCGAGGCCATCGAGAAGGCCAAGGGTACCTACGGCCGCTTCAATGACGCTGTTAAATATATTGACCCCCGCAAAGAGTAAGATACTATGGCACTTTTCGAAAGCTACGAGCGTCGCATCGATCAGATCAATGCAGCTCTCAACAAGTACGGCATCAAGGACATTGACGAGGCGAAGGCCATCTGCGATGCAAAGGGTCTCGACCCTTACAAGATGTGTGAAGAAACCCAGAAGATCTGCTTCGAAAATGCGAAGTGGGCTTATGTTGTCGGCGCTGCCATCGCCATCAAGAAGGGCGTAAAGACCGCAGCCGATGCAGCAGAGGCCATAGGCGAAGGCTTGCAGGCATTCTGCATTCCCGGTTCCGTCGCCGACGACCGCAAGGTCGGCCTTGGCCACGGCAACCTCGCAGCAAGGCTCCTGCGCGAGGAGACCGGCTGCTTCGCCTTCCTCGCCGGCCACGAGTCATACGCCGCCGCAGAAGGCGCCATCAAGATTGCCGAAATGGCAAACAAGGTGCGCCAGAAGCCCCTCCGCGTCATACTCAACGGCCTTGGAAAGGACGCTGCCAAGATCATCAGCCGCATCAACGGCTTCACCTATGTGCAGACCGAGTTCGACTACTACACCGGCGAGGTGAAGGTCATCTCCGAGACCAAGTACTCCGACGGAGTGCGCGGCGGCGTGCGCTGCTACGGCTCCGACGACGTCCGTGAGGGCGTGGCCATTATGTGGAAGGAAGACGTTGACGTGTCCATCACCGGCAACTCCACCAACCCCACCCGCTTCCAGCACCCTGTTGCGGGAACCTACAAGAAGGAGCGCGTGCTCGCAGGCAAGCCCTACTTCTCCGTGGCTTCCGGCGGCGGCACCGGACGCACCCTGCATCCCGACAATATGGCTGCCGGCCCCGCATCCTACGGTATGACCGACACCCTCGGCCGCATGCACTCCGACGCCCAGTTCGCGGGCTCCAGCTCCGTTCCGGCACACGTGGAGATGATGGGCTTCCTCGGTATGGGCAACAACCCGATGGTCGGTGCCACCGTGGCAGTTGCCGTGGCCGTTGCCCAGGCAATGTAATCAGTATCAACGCTATAAAGGCCCCGCAATGTGTCGGGGCCTTTCAAAATTAAAAAAGATGACTGCAGCTCAAGGTTACATCTCACAGATAATTGGTCCTGTCGTCGACGTCCACTTCGACGTAGGCACGGAAGAAAACGCCGCCAACTCGATGCCCGGCATTCACGAGGCTCTGAGCGTGACCCGTCCCGACGGGCTTACCCTCATACTCGAAGTCCAGCAGCACATTGGCGAGGACACCGTCCGTTGCGTGGCTATGGACACAACCGACGGCCTGAGGCGCGGACTCCCCGTGCTGAGCGCCGGCAGTTCGATTTCGATGCCCACCGGCGCCGGAATCAGAGGCAGGGTGATGAATGTGACCGGAGACCAGATCGACGGTCTGGGGACCCTTGACAAGTCGCAGTCGCTCCCCATACACAGGGAACCTCCCAAGTTCGAGGACCTGGCCACCAGCCAGGAGGTCCTCTTCACCGGAATCAAGGTGATAGACCTGCTGGAGCCTTACCTCAAGGGAGGAAAGATAGGCCTCTTCGGCGGCGCCGGAGTCGGAAAGACGGTGCTCATCAAGGAACTTATCAACAACATCGCAAAGAAGCACAACGGATTCAGCGTGTTCGCCGGAGTGGGCGAGCGCACCCGCGAGGGCAACGACCTCCTCCGCGAGATGATAGAATCCGGTGTCATCAAGTACGGCGAGGAATTCGCCCGGCTTATGGAAGAGGGCAAGTGGGACCTTTCCAAGGTTGACCTTGCCGAACTGGAGAAGTCGCAGGTGTCGATGGTCTTCGGGCAGATGAACGAGCCGCCCGGGGCAAGAAGCAGCGTCGCCCTCAGCGGTCTGACCCTTGCCGAATCGTTCCGCGACAGCGGCAACCCATCCGACCCCCACGACATCCTCCTCTTCATCGACAATATTTTCCGCTTCACCCAGGCGGGATCGGAGGTGAGCGCCCTTCTGGGCCGCATTCCCTCCGCCGTGGGTTACCAGCCCACCCTCTCCACCGAGATGGGCCAGATGCAGGAGCGCATCACTTCAACGAAGAACGGGTCCATCACCTCGGTCCAGGCAGTGTACGTGCCGGCCGACGACCTGACCGACCCTGCCCCCGCAACCACCTTCTCCCATCTCGACGCCACCACGGTCCTGAGCCGAAAGATCGCCACCCTCGGCATCTATCCGGCAGTGGACCCCCTCGAATCGACTTCCCGTATCCTCGACCCCAACATCGTGGGGCAGGATCATTACGATACCGCGCAGAGAGTCAAGCAGATACTCCAGCGCAACCAGGAACTCCAGGACATAATCGCCATCCTCGGCATGGACGAACTCTCCGACGAAGACAAGTTGACCGTGAACCGCGCCCGCAGGGTGCAGCGTTTCCTGAGCCAGCCCTTCGCCGTGGCCGAGCAGTTCACCGGCGTCAAGGGTGTGATGGTCGATATCCAGGATACCATAAAGGGCTTCAATATGATACTCGACGGCGAGTGCGATCACCTGCCCGAGCAGGCGTTCCTCAACGTCGGCACCATAGAAGACGCCATCAGAAAGGGAGAAGAGATACTTGCCGCCGCAAAATGACGCTGAACATTCTCACACCCGAATGGAGCCGCAGCTCAGAAGCCGACTCCGTGTTCATTCCCGGGACCCTCGGCGAGTTCGAGATCCTGAGGAACCACGCCCCCATAATCTCCACGATGACGGAGGGCAAGGTAAAATGGACCGAGAACGGGAAGTTGGAGACCCTTGAGGTGAAGGGCGGCGTTATACGGCTGAAAGACAATGTAATAAACATCTGTGCGGAAGTTTAGGCTCATACTGATTGCGCTTGCGCTGCTGCTCCCGTCCGCTTCACTGCGGGCGCAGGAGGCCGGTGCCTCGCAGGAGGAGGAACTCGACGTGACCGAGCTGATATTCGAGCACGTGGGCGACTCTTACGAGTGGCATCTTCTCAACGTGAACGACAGGCCCGTGAGCATATATCTTCCCGTGATTCTGCACAGCAAGGTTTCCGGCTGGCACGCCTTCAGCTCCCGCCACATAGCGGAAGGGGAGACCTGGGAGGGCTTCCGCATCGCCGCGGAAGACGAGCCGCACTCCGGCAAACTGGTGGAGGTCCTGCCCGACGGCAGCCTTGCCAAACCGCTGGACATCTCCATAACCAAGAACGTTCTGGCCCTGATTTTCAACAGCCTGCTGCTTGTGGTCCTGGTCCTGCTCGCCGCCCGCTGGTACCGCCGGCACGACGCCGTGGAGGAAGCTCCGCGCGGCTTTGCGGGAGTGATGGAAATGATGGTGACGATGGTGGAAGACGACATAATCAAAGACTGCATCGGCAAGGACTACAAGCGCTACAGCCCCTATCTTCTTACCGCCTTCTTCTTCATTTTCATAAACAACCTGATGGGCATAGTCCCCTTCTTCCCGGGAGGGGCGAACGTCACGGGCAACATAGCTGTGACACTGGTCCTGGCACTCTGCACCTTCCTTGCCGTGAACATCTTCGGGAACAAGCACTACTGGAAAGACATACTCTGGCCCGACGTGCCCATCTTCCTTAAGGCCTTTCCCCTTATGCCCCTCATCGAGATAATCGGTATGTTCACCAAGCCTTTCTCGCTGATGGTCAGGCTTTTTGCCAATATACTTGCCGGCCACTGCATGCTGCTGGGAGTTGTGAGCGTTGTGTTCCTCACCGCCAAGATGGGCATAGGAATGAACGCAGGACTCTCGGTCGTGGCGGTGTTCATAGGCGTGTTTATGGATATACTGGAGCTCCTCGTCGCCTTCCTTCAGGCATATGTGTTCACGATGCTCTCGTCTGTGTTCATAGGCCTTAGCCGGCAGGAGCCCGAAACTGAATAAACTTTTAAAATTCAATAGATTATGTTACTTACAATGATTCTTCAGGCAGTAGCCGGTGCATCCCTCGGCAGGCTGGGCGCGGCATTCGGTGCGGCAATCGCGGCAATCGCCGCCGCAATCGGTATCGGCAAAATCGGAAAGGCGGCCCTCGACGCCGGCGCACGTCAGCCCGAGCAGGCCGGTCATTACCGTATGACCGCCATCATCATCGGCGCACTCGTGGAAGGTGCCTGTCTGTTCGCAATAGTAGTCTGCCTCATCGCAAAATAAGGGAAGATGTCTCTGATTGTACCTGATTCCGGTCTGCTGATCTGGATGACGCTCATCTTCGCGATAGTGTTCTTCATCCTTGCAAAATTCGGCTTCCCGCTCATCACCGGGATGGTCGACAAGCGCAGCGACCGCATCAATGCAAGCATAGCCAAGGCCCGCGAGGCGGAGGAGAAACTCTCCGCTCTCGCCGAGCAGCAGGCGGCGCTCATAGAGCAGGCCCGCCTGGAACAGGGCCGCATTCTCAGGGAGGCCGCCGCGTCAAGGGATAGCATCATCGCACAGGCAAAGGAGCAGGCCTCGCAGGAGGCGCAGAAAATCCTTGACCACGCGAAGGTCCAGATAGCCGCCGAACGCGAATCCGCCATCCGCGAGATTCAGGCCAGCGTCGCTTCCATCACCGTCGACGTGGCAGAGAAGCTGGTGCGCAAGGACGTCTCTTCCGATGCCGGACAGATGGCCCTGATAGAGAGATATCTGGAAGATATGTCACACGATACCCTGAACTAGGATGACTACAGGAACGGTTTCGGGAAGATATGCCAAGGCCCTTCTCCGCTATGTGCAGGAGACGGGCGGAGGGGAGCGCGTCTATGCCCAGGTGACGGCTCTTCTGAAGGAGCCGGAATCAGGCACCGGGCAGTTGGAGCCGGAACTTCAGCGCTTCGTCTCTCTCCTTGTGCAGAACGGCAGGATTTCCGAAGTCCGCCCCGTATTCCGCAGTTTCATAGAGATGTATCTCGACTCCGTGGGTGTCAAACTGGCAACGATAGAGACGGCCACGGAGATTCCGGGACTCGAGGACAGACTCCGGCCGATGCTGGAGGAACATTTCGGCTGCAGAGTGCAGACCGAGACCGTCGTGAACCCTGCCCTTATAGGTGGGTTTACGGTGGAAGTCGGTGACAGTCAGCTGGATGCGAGCCTGAAAAGGCGCATCGACGACCTTCGCCGGCAATTCGTAACAAAAATTAACAGAATAGTGTAATGGCGCAGAATACAATCAAGGCAAGTGAAATCTCCGACATCCTTCTGGAACAGCTCAGGGGCATAGACGTGTCGCCGCAGTGGGAGGAGGTCGGCAGCGTTCTTGCCGTAAGCGACGGCGTGGCCCGCATTTACGGGCTCAGGAATGCCGAGGCCGGTGAACTTCTGGAGTTTGCCAGCGGCGTGAAGGCCGTCGTGATGAACCTTGAGGAAGACAACGTGGGCGCGGTGCTTCTCGGCCCGACCGACCGTGTCAAGGAGGGAATGAAGGTCCACCGTATGGGCAGGATAGCCGGCATCCCTGTGGGCGAAGGCCTGCTGGGAAGGGTCGTGGACCCTATCGGCACCCCTCTTGACGGAATGGGTGAAATCGAGGGCGAGACGGTGCGTATGCCCCTGGAGCGCAAGGCTCCGGGCGTGATTTTCCGTGAGCCCGTGACCCAGCCGCTCCAGACCGGTCTCAAGGCCATCGACGCGATGATTCCCATCGGAAGGGGCCAGCGCGAGCTGATAATCGGCGACCGCCAGACCGGCAAGACCGCCATAGCCATAGACACCATCATCAACCAGCGCTCCAATTACCTCGCCGGCGACCCTGTGTACTGCATATATGTTGCTGTGGGTCAGAAGGGTTCCACCGTGGCCTCGCTAGTCCAGACCCTCCGTTCCAAGGGGGCGATGGACTACACCGTGGTAGTTGCCGCCACCGCTGCCGACCCCGCTGCCCTGCAGTATTACGCCCCCTTCGCGGGAGCCGCCATCGGCGAGTATTTCCGCGACACCGGTCGCCACGCCCTGGTGGTCTATGACGACCTCAGCAAGCAGGCCGTGGCCTACCGCGAGGTGTCGCTCATCCTACGCCGCCCCTCCGGCCGCGAGGCCTACCCCGGCGACGTCTTCTACCTGCACTCCCGTCTTCTTGAGCGCGCGGCCAAGATAATAAGCCAGCAGGAGGTCGTGGAGCAGATGAACGACCTCCCGGAAAGCCTGAAGGGGAAGGTGAAGGCCGGCGGCTCGCTGACCGCCCTCCCGATTATCGAAACCCAGGCCGGCGATGTCTCGGCCTACATCCCGACCAACGTGATTTCCATCACCGACGGCCAGATCTATCTTGAATCCAGCCTCTTCAATTCCGGTTTCCGCCCGGCAATCAACGTTGGTATCTCGGTGTCACGAGTGGGCGGCTCCGCCCAGGTCAAGAGTATGAAGAAGGTTGCTGGAACCCTCAAGATAGACCAGGCCCAGTACGAGGAACTCGAGGCCTTCAGCAAGTTCAGTTCCGATATGGACAAGGTTACCGCCATGACCATCGACAAGGGCCGCAAGAACAACCAGCTTCTCAAGCAGGCGCAGTATTCCCCTATGCCGGTGGGCGAGCAGATTGCCATTCTCTATTGCGGCACGCATTCCCTGATGGCCGACCTCAAGGTCTCGGACGTGCCTGACTTCCAGACTCTTTTCCTCGACAGGATGCGTTCTTCGCATTCCGACGTCCTGCAGGCTCTCGCCTCGGGAAAGATTTCCGAAGAGTCGGCACAGACAATTGAACGGGAGGCGGCCGACGTCTGCTTCCAGATAACCAGGGCCTGATGGCGTCGCTCAGGGAAATAAAGGACCACATCGCTTCGGTCAGGAGCACGCTGAAGATCACTTCGGCGATGAAGCTCGTGTCGTCGTCCAAGCTAAGGAAGGCGCAGCGCGCCATCGAGAACCTGCGCCCCTACGAAACCGAGCTGGAGCACATCCTTTCAGAACTGACCGGTGGCGTGATTTCCGGAATGAATGTTTCCGCTCCCGCCGGCGGGAAGATTGCCATCGTGGCCATCGCAGGCAATTCCTCCCTCTGCGGCGGATTCAACGCAAATGCCGTGAGGCGCGTGACGGAGTTCGTCAGCGGCGCAGAGGGCCGGGTTACCGTTTACTCCCTCGGCAGGAAGATGGCCGACGCTATGAAAAAGGCCGGGTACCCTTCTCCCGCCGACTATTCCGACATTGTGGCCCATCCCTCTTACGAGCGCACTGCAGCCCTCTCGACGGAGTTGACATCCTCCGGTTACGATGCCGTCTATCTCATCTACAACCATTTCGTCTCCACCTCCCGCCAGGAGGTTGTCGTTGAACTGTTCTCCGGTAGCAATGCGCCGTTTTCCGGTCAGAAGTCTCTGTCCGAAGACCATTGGCCCTTACGAACTGGTCTTCGGACAGAGACTTCTGACGAAGACTTTGACAACTGCCCGGAAGACGGTGAGTTATTTTCTGGCAGGGCATTGGCCCTTACGAACTGCCCTGACAGCAAAGAACTCACCGAATCCGCTGCCGGAAGTGCATTGGCCCTTACGAAATGCCCTTCCGGCAGAGGGGGCAGCGCGGCAAATGAAGATTACATCGTGGAACCGGGAAGAGGAGAGGTGGTGGAGGAACTGGAACCGCTGGTGAGGGCGCTGAAACTGTATGCCGCCGTGCTGGATTCGGCTGCGGCGGAGCAGGCGGCGAGGACCGTGGCGATGCAGACGGCAACCGATAACGCCGAGGACCTTCTGGCGGAACTGACACTCGAATACAACAAGGGCCGCCAGCAGAAAATCACCTCCGAACTGCAGGATATCCAGGGCGGATCGTTGTAAAATACCACTTTAAACAATAATCCGTGGACGAATTTTTGCTTAATGATTTGAAGTTTTTTATTAATTTTACTTAATAATTAAAAGTAAAATATTTTATTTTTCTCAAAAATAAAGACAAAAAAGTGCCTTGCAGGCGTGTGCAAGGTGCTTTTGTTTTCACACTTATATTTGTTTTTTATGCAAAAAATGCCGAAATTGCGCCCCTATTGTCAGTACTTGATGATGGACTTCAGACTGGAAATGAAGTAATAGTTATTAATATTTTTGTTTAATTAAAATTCAACCAATGAGAAAAGTTAAAGCATTTTTCGCGGTTGTGGCACTGATCCTCCTCGGAGCGTCGGCCTATGCACAGAACGTGCAGGTCACCGGCAGCATCAAGGAGGCAACGGGTGATGCAATCCCCGGAGCTGCAGTGCAGCTCAAGGGAAGCGCCACCGTTTATGCCATGACTGATGCGTTGGGCAATTACAAGATTTCCGTTCCTTCGGACGGAGTTCTTGTTGTCTCTTGCCTCGGTTACAAGCAGACCGAAGTTGCAGTCGGCGGCCGCAAGGTCGTTGACATCGTCCTCGCTCTTGATTCTGAAAAGCTTGAAGACGTCATCGTCGTGGCTTACGGAACCGTCCGCAAGGAGGCTGCAACCGGCGCTGTTTCAACAATGAAGGGCGACGGCCTTGCCGAGACCCCCGCAGTTTCTGTGGACAAGATGCTCACCGGTAAGATGGCCGGTGTGACCATCACCTCCGAGACCGGCCAGCCGGGCGGCAGCTCCCAGATCCGTATCCGCG
>R16__coassemble_1773_pt1 | contig 8505 bp, 6 predicted proteins | sample R16__metabat2_low_PE_012 | metagenome-assembled genome bin R16
TTGACCTCGTCATCGATCTTGGTCTGCATCCTGCTGAAGGCTTCTTCACGGGATTTTGCGTCGGCCCTTGCATAGATTTCCGTCGTTTGGATGCTGACGTGTCCGAGGAAGTCGCGGATGTGTATGAGGTCCAGCCCGGCCTGGAGCAGATGCATAGCTTTCGAGTGCCGGAACATATGGGGATGGACGTTGGCCGGTATGAGGTCGGCCCTCTGGGCACGTGCCATTGCAGCATATTTCTGGATTATCTTGGTGATGGCCGTGCTGCTCAGTTTTTGATGCCAGTAGTTGTAGAACAGGGGCTTGTGCTCGGCACCGGAAGCATCCAGATTTTGATGCTCAACATATCTCTCCAGTAGAGCGGCCAGATCTTCGCTGATATACATCCGTCTTTCCTTGTTCCCTTTCCCGATGATGGTCACCGAGCAGGGATTGTTGTAGTTGATTGCGGACGGCGTGAGGTCGATTATTTCCTGGATTCGGGCACCGGATTCGTACATCAGCGTCAGCATCACATAGTCCCTCAGACCCTTTTCTGTGGAGTAGTCCGGCTGCTTCAAGAGCAGATCCATACCTTCCTTCGTAAGATAGTCGATGACCCCTTTTTTGGGAAAAATCTAACGAAAATAAGTATCTTGCCGAAAAATTGTGTGAAATTATGAAAAAACCATTGTTTCTTCTGTCTGTTCTAGTATTGGCACTTGCTTCGTGCGCTAAACGAGAAGGTTCTTTCCCCGTTAATAATACTGGAGAGGTCTCATATACTATCCCTCTTTCCGATGCCTTGATGTCCCTTAATAGCGTTCTCGACGGACTGAACGCATCGCATGTGACCAAAAGTACGATTTCTGCAAGGAATTTTTCGGTGGAGACGTTCGGTCGTCAACGTGTACCTTCGACCAAGGCAGATAACCTTGACTATGAACTTCCCGATACGCTTATGTATCTGGTAAATTTTGATTCAGACGAAGGTGGTTTTGCGATTCTTTCCGGCGATACTCGCCTCGGAGTATCCGTGTACTGCGTCACAGAAAACGGTGAAATTGATGCAGAGGCTTTTGCCGAGGCATTTGAGTTCCTCCATTCCCCGGGCACTAAGGCCTCAGATACCGATGCTGATTCTTTCCGCGATATGGGAGAAGGTTTTGTTCCTGCATTGATGCTTTCCTCCATGCTGGCAGACCTGAAGTATGGCCCCGTGATTGCGGAAGAAACGACTAAAGCTACTGCCATCACGACAAATTCTGTTTTATTGGAAACAAAATGGACGCAATGGGCACCTTTCAATAGATATACGTTCGACAGTTCAGGGAATCAGTGTCCTGCGGGATGCGTTGCCATAGCTTGTGCTCAGATTATGCAATATTGTCAAAAGCCGGCAAATCCTACCTTTGATGGAGTCTCCTGTTCGTGGGCTGATATGGCGACTGTTTATAGTTATCAACATATAGACGCAAACCATTGCACGGAGTCGGCAAAAGAGCAAGTGGCCAGATTCCTTAAGCATATAGGGATAAAATCGTTATGTTACATCAGATATCATACTGACGGTTCTTATGGTTATGCCGACGGTGTAGTAAGGACCCTGAATAACTATAATTATTCAAGTGTAACAAAAAGGACTGGCTTCGGCTCTGCCAATCAGTCTAGAGCTTCATCAATGCTCGGTCAGAGCAGGCCCGTATATCTTGACGGCTCCGACTTCCATAACGGAGGTGGACACGCTTGGGTGATTGATGGTGAGTGGAACGGTTATTTTCACTGCAACTGGGGTTGGGGTGGCAAATGGGACGGATTCTATGCCAAGCATAATTATTTCCCTATAAATTCTCGCGCATATTATGAACAGAACATAGATCCAGGGACAACGGACTCCAGCTTATCTGGCAAAGATTATGATTGGAATTTCCGGATGATAACGTATTCTTATTAAACATATATCGTATGAAGCATTTAAGACTTTTGTTAATAGTTTTTCTGCTGGTGTCTCCCTTCACCTCCTGTAAGAAGGTAATGAATGAAAGGGTAGCATTTGACACAGATAAGGTATATTTCGAGCAGAAAGGAGGATGCAAGACGATACAAATCGTCGAAGGGAGCATTGAGCATATGGACATATACGATATGAGTGGGACGGATTATTCTGAGTTCTCGGGTTTTGAAGGAGATGGAGAGACTTACTTGAAGAAGGATTGGCTGGAATTGGAGAAAGTAGTCGAGGGTGAAACAGAGAGCCTTGTGATAACCGTATCGGAGAATACCTGCGGCGAACCCCGTCAGGCAAAAATTTATGTTGCATATTTATGTGGCGAAACATCGGTCACAGTGAAAGTCTATCAGGAATAACTATAAGCAGGTATCTGCTCAGCTCTTGTAGCCTTAGGCCAGCACGGGCGAGAGACTTTGCGTGTGGGGAAGAATGTTTTCTTAAGAAATAATTGCCGAAGAAACAGTTTGTCTGCCTTGTTAAAATGATGAATTAAGAGCGAACTAAAGACATCTTATCTCTGGTGAGATGTCTTTAGTTTTGCCGCCAGAGGATGACACTTTCAAGTGCCTGGCAGTTCGACACGTCCATCGAGCTGAGGCTCGTGCAGAAAGGTACGAAGATCTCCTTGAGGGCGACGTCGTTTACCAAATTAAGCGAGGTCAGCCCCGACGATTGAGCCGAGAGGCTTTGCAGTTTCGTGTTTTTGCTCAGGTCTATCGTTGTAAGACCGCTGCACTGTATGAGGCTGAGTACCGCCAGTTCGGTATTTTGGCTCAGGTCAAGGGTCGTGATGCCGGTGTTACCTATATCGAGATTGGTCAGTTTGGTCAGGGTCGTGAGACCTGCCGAGGTGATGCCTGTGTTGTTGCAGACATTCAGGTTGGTGATGTTCACGCAGTACTCCAGTCCGGTAAGGTCGGTAATGCTGCAGCCGGAGGTATTCTAAAAGAGGAACGGAGGCTATGGAACCATAGAAATGCATATCTTCTTTTGAAACGCGCAAAGATAGCGATTTTTCCCGAAATTTATTACGACAGGAACATTGCCATATATAGCGGAAGGTATTGTATGGCGTCCTTGCAGAAGAGATTGCTGCTACAAAGTACCGTGGCTTTTGAAATTCTTGAAGGTTCGCTTGCCAGGGCATAGTCCAGTGATGCGTGTGATGTGAAATCTTTTCCGGATTTGACTTCCACGATATGCACGCCGTCCTTGTCGGAGAGAAGGAAATCAAGCTCGTGCTTGCTCTTCTTGTCATAATAGAACAGGTCGATGCCTTTTTTGACAAGCTCAGCCGCAACGAAATCTTCTGCGAGAGCGCCTTCATTGATGTCCACAAGGCCATGCATCACATCAAACTGACGCCCCGGAATGCTCATATGCGATACGACACCGGGGTCGAGCGAATAGAGTTTGAAGAGATTTCTGTTGGCGTAATTTGCGAACGGCAGATCAAAGGAGTTTACGTTTATGGCATAGTATGCCATGCCGGCATCGATCAGCCATTGAGTCGGATCGGCATATTTTCTGCGCGAAGCTCCTTTCTCCAGGTCGGCAAGAACGAATCGCTTGTCCTTCTTTGCCAGTTGGAACGGGATGGAGTCGAAGATGCTGCGCACCAGCGCCTTGTCTTTCTTTGCATATTTGGTGATGTCTCTTCTGTAACCGGCTATCAGGTCGCGCTGCGCCGCCGCCGTAAGAGAAAAATCGCTGTTACCCACGAATGTTGCGACCACCTCCGGCAGACCGCCTACAACAAGATACTGGCGAAGTCTTTCCATCATTTGATTATGGATAAACTGCGGCACAGGCCTGGAAGTGATGAACGACTCCTTGAGAGTAGTAATAATGCTTTCAGGAATGTCGCAGGCCCACAGAAACTCCTCAAAGTCCATCGGAAACATCCGGAGAGTCTCCTCGGAGCCTACCGGGAGAGACGCTATGTCGCCCTGCTCTTCATCCTCTCCTTCTTCCTTATAGTTTATGCCGAGCAGGGAGCCGGACTCGATATAGTCGAACGCGCCGTCTTCCACCAGAAACTTGACAGCCGTCCTGGCATTCGGGCAATCCTGTATCTCGTCCAGGAAAATCACCGTGCTGCCCTTTACAAACGGGCCGTATCCCATAGCCGAAAGGTTCATCACAATGGTGTCCGTGTCCAGATTGCCGTCAAAGGCCTGCTTCGCGACAGGCTTCTTGATGAAGTTTATCTCGATGACGTGTTCGTAATGTGTGCTGCAGAACTGCCTGATTGTGGTTGTCTTGCCGACCTGCCGGGCACCTTCCACAAAAAGAGCCTTTTTCTTTGATTTGCTGAACCAGACTTCAAAAGCCGAATCTATCTTTCGTTTGAGCATAACAACTTATTTCCAAGTTTCCAGCGGCAAATTTACAACTTTTTTCCGGAATGTAGAGAAACGTTTTGCAAGAAATTGCAAGGTTCATCTTCAGCCGTGGGAAGTTGAATCGCAAATTTATGATAAATTGTACGCACTCAAGTTTCGAAGATATGCCGCACGCAGCAGAAGACAGAACTTACAATGGCGGCGAGGACAGCCATAGTGCACGACCCGTGGATGAGAAACCGAAATCCCTATCATACGAAAATCCCGGGCCTAGGTATAAACGGCTCGGGATTTTCGGTATAATAGAGTGTAATAAAGTAACATTCCGCACCGCCACGATATGCCTTCTACGCACGTAGGAGGCATATTTCGTTTTATTTTTTTTGTCGCGGTCCCGGTCCCGGTCGTTCCTCTCCCGGACTTAAGTGCTGGTGAGGAATCCGGGGTTTTTCTTTTGGCGCCCTAAAAAGACATGCCGCGCCCTATCTGAGCTATAAGCAGTTCATCGGCGGGGAGCCAGCGCACAGAGCGCAATTCTGAGGCTACAAGCCACCTGGCGGCTTCGTGTTCGAGCAATGTCACAGAAGATTCAAGCGTGCACCAGTAACAGTGCATCGTAAGGTGGAATGCAGGATAATCCCATTCTACCGTCCGTATCAAGTCACCGACAACAATTTGCGCATCCAGTTCTTCACGTATCTCGCGCACCAGAGCCTGAGGAGGCGTCTCGCCCGGCTCAATCTTTCCGCCGGGAAATTCCCACCAGTCCTTCCACTCGCCATAGCCGCGCTGCGTGGCAAACACACGGCCCTCGCGCACAATCACGGCAGCAACAACTTCTATCGTTTTCATATCACATTTTCCCGGCGACTTTCTGCGCAAAGATACACATTTAATGTTTACTTACAACCTACAACAGCGGCATCATATATATGGGAAGGAAGTGAAAACCGTCTTCCTCCTTGTAGTCATTGCAATGGACGATGTACGGGATAAGCAGTATAGGCCCTGCATACATCCGACCTTGTGCAAAATCGGCTTCCTAGGTGGGGTTATTGCACAAGGTCGGCCGAAATTGATGGGACCTTGTGCAGTTACCCGGGTCAGGAGGCCGATTTTGCCCCAGGTCGCGACAGCCGCCGCCTTCCAGTGTGGCACAAGACAGGCGTGTGTCTCGCCTGCACAGGTCAACTGAGAAAAATTAACACGGACATTTTCAGGTGAACCATATTCGCGATTAGAGATTGCTCAGGTCAAGAGTATATTTCTGTTCCTTCGGCATCGGATGGCAGTGAATGAACATCAGCATATAGATTGGCAGATTGTAAATCTGCACGTATTTGAGAATAATTGGACTCACTTTGTTGTATCTTTGTATGGTTTTTAGTCTGTGGTATTTATGCAAGCAAAAATGATAGACCTCTCCGAGTGGGAGGAATTCCGAGCCGGGATCCTCCCCTCCGTAAGCGCGAAGTAGGGCGTTATCGTGGATGGCGGAGGCGTAGAACAAGCAGTCCCAGTGGTGGAGATTACCCGACGGAGCGAATTTTTCCAGTATAGGGAAACGGTACTTTGCGCTGTTCAGGCCCGAAACCACAAGCGTCCAGGTTCCGGGGTCCACGCTAACGGTGGCACTGTCACCGTCATAAAAGAGCGGCGCCGGGGTGCTGTCGGTGGTCCAGTTCAGCGGATTGATGCAGGTTGCGGCCCCTTCGCTCACCAGCGGCCACACAGCATCGGGAGAAGCCACGGAGTTGAACGAAACCGTCACTCCCCTGCTCGCGGCATCCTGCGCAGCTACAATATGCGGGTGTTCAAGGTCCTCGGCCGAAAGCCTATATCCTATCAGGTAAGCCGCCACCAGGCGCGAATACACCTCGTCGTCCATCGTCTTGAGCAGCTCGAGCACTCCCATCGCCCCTTGGCTGAACCCGGCCAGAATGAACGGCCTGCCCCGGTTGAAATGCTTCAGATAGTAGTCGAAATCTTCCGTCAGCTCGGAGGTCACATCCTCCCAAACAGCGTCGAAATCTGCTTTCGCGAGCCCCGCTGCATCCAGCGTAAACTGATGATAATAAGGCGAATAGAAGTTAAATTCCGGCCCGAACAGGCTCTTCGCGTAATCCATCTCCTGCCTCAGTCCGAACTTATCCACCTCAGTGAGCCGCGCAGTATATACCCCGTCGCCGGCCGACAGCACGTCCGTGGAACAAATGTAGAACACGTCCGCCGGAGCATCCATCTCCGACTCATACCACTCAATCTGCCCTGCCCCGGAACATCCGGCCAGCACCGCAAGAAGGAGTGCAAAGAATATTGGCTTTTTCATCCGTAAATTTGCCTTTGCTTCATATAACGTTCATTTCCTGCAATCTTGAAGAAACTTTGCCACGTAATCATCTCCCGTGACCGGCCACTTGAAGCCGAGACGATACAGGACCTGCACGGTGTGGGAGACGTCGAGGTCGTCCGGTCCGAGCGGTTTCTTTGCCGGTCCTCCGGAAGCGTACGCCATAAACGGGCGCATCATCTCGAAGGCCACCGGATCCGCCGACGCATCGGCAACGGCCTTCGCGAACTCCGCATCTTCCACCATACGCACTTCGCCGAGCCTCATCACAACGTCGCCCAGATGCGGGTGGTAGTGGTTGCTCGGCATAAAGCAGACGCACTCTTTCGGGGTTTCGGCAAGCAGAAGCATTGCCCGCGCGGTGCAGTCGATGGGCGAGAATTCAACGAGCGAATCCATAGCCGAATAAGGTATCATACCAAGATAGCGGTAGGCCTTGAGCGATGCCATGAAGTTGTTGGACGCCGCATTGATCTGGAACTTGCCGTCGCTCTGGCGGGGGGCGAGATTGCCGGCGCGCAGCACCTTCGCATTGAGGCCGTGATGCAGGATGGCATCGTAGATTATCCGTTCTGCAGTGAACTTGGAGTGCACATACTGATTGTCATCGACAGTCTGGCCTACATAGAGCATATGCTCGTCGAACTTGAATCCGCCGGGGAGATTCGGGCTGAAATAAGTGCCCATCACGCTGCCGGTGGACACGTGGACAAGACGCACGGAATGCTTCAGGCACCAGGCGACCAGGTTGCGGACCGAGCCCACGTTGATGCGCTCGATTTCATCGCCCTTCGAGAAATGTTTGACGCAGGCGGCGCAGTTTATCACGGTGAACCCGGCGGATGAAGGTTCGAAATCCTCCAGCGCCCGGGGATCGGTGGCATCGCCCTCGACTATGAAGAGGCGCGAGCCGAAGACACCGCCGAAATCGTCGTCGAAATAGAACTTCAGCAGCTGCTTGAGGCGGTTCTCCGGTGCTTCGCCCTCCTTGGAGCGGATGAAGCAGAAAATCTTGCCGTCGAAGCCGGAGATGAGTTCTTTCAGCACGTGGATTCCGAGGAATCCGGTGGCGCCTGCAAGAAGAACGTCGCCGAGTCTCTGGCGTTCGCCGCCGAGGAAGGCCTCGAGCGTGTTTGCGCGAAGAAGCGCATTTATGTCGCGGTAGCTGAAGCCGTCCGGACCGGTTTCCACGATGCCGGAGTCTGCGGGCGCACAAAGATCGTCGCCACCGGCCTGTGCACTCTCCTGCCCCAGATGGCCCGCCATTGCCTGTGGCGTCGAATAGGAGAACACGTCGTTGTAAACTATGGCGTATCCACGCTTTTCGGCGGCTATCACGACCTTGAGGGCAATTATCGAGGAGCCTCCGATTTCGAAGAAGTCGGAATCGGCGCTCACCTTTTCAATGCCGAGCACCTCGCCGAAGATGGCGCAGAAATCTTCTTCGACCTTACCGGAGGGAGCGACGTACGCGGCGGCCGCAAGGCTGGGCTTCGGGAGCGCTTTCTTATCCACTTTCTGATTCACGGTAAGCGGAATACGCTCCAGAAGGGTAACCACGGATGGCACCATATACGGAGGCTTCTGACTCCTTACGTATTCAAGCAGGGCCTTGGTGTCGAAGCCGGGAGCGGCAGGCACAACGAAAGCGGCGAGATATTTTCCGCCGGATTCGTAGTCGTAGGCCTGCACGGTGACGTCCTTCACGCCTTCGAACGGACGGATGGCGGCCTCGACCTCTTTGAGTTCGATGCGGAATCCGCGTATCTTGACCATTCCGTCCTTGCGGCCCACGAACTCCACGTCGCCGTTCTCGCGGT
>R16__coassemble_2245_pt1 | contig 6219 bp, 5 predicted proteins | sample R16__metabat2_low_PE_012 | metagenome-assembled genome bin R16
TTCCTAGGTGGGGTTATTGCACAAGGTCGGCTGGAATTGAGGGGACCTTGTGCAGTTACCCGGGTCAGAAGGCCGTTTTTGCCCCAGGTCACGACAGCCGCCGCCTTCCGGTGTGGCACAAAGCGGGCGTGTGTCCTGCCTGCTCAGGTCAACCGTGAAAAATGACCTATTCGCTTAAATTTTCCTTACATTTTTACTCTCGAGTCTTGTATTCGAAACCATTTTTGATAATTTCAAAAAGGAAATTGGAGCTTTATTTGTGAAAAAACAACAACTATATTGTACAATTCAAATATTGTTATTATCTTTGTATAAAAGATAAGATATGACTTTCGATAGAATACTTGATGACGGGCGACTATGGGCAGTGAGATATGACGAGAGACCGGATAATTGCTTCGAGGAATTGTTCTCGCAGTGGTATGATATGCAATGGCTCAGGGAATTCTTCAAGGAAAATCTTTCGGATCTTGAATCATATTTCCATATAACTGATGTATATAAGGCCGTTATGGAGACAATAGACGAAGCGTCGAGATTGGAATGTCTGATGTTGGATATTTCTCCGGAGTCAAATCTCGATTCGTTATTCAGGCACCTTGAAAACAGTCGGTATTCAGAGATGGCCCTTGGCAAGGAAAAAGCGAAAGGCGCCGGAATATGCAAACGGCCATCTTGGCTCCGGATTTACGCAATCAAGGTTGAAGAAGGCACTTACGTTGTAACAGGAGGCGCGATAAAACTTACCGCCACGATGTCAGAGCGAAAGCACACGCTTGCGGAACTTGCAAAACTCGAACTTGTGAGAAATTACTTTATAGACAATGGCGTATTTGATAAGGAAGGACTTGAAGACTATATAGAAAATGAATAGAGCAATTGAATATCTGAAACAGCACGAAAGTGCAACTCCTTCAAAATGGAAGGAGAATGCGCAGTGGCGCAAGGACAATGAGCGCTGGCTGAAATACGCCAGATTCATTGCAATGAAAACAATGCAGGCCATGGACGAGCAAGGCATCACCCAGAAGATTCTGGCGGACCGGATGGGCTGCACACAGCAATATGTCTCCAATCTGCTTAAAGGGAGTTCAAATATGACTCTTGAAACAATAGCCAGAATCGAGGATGCCCTTCAGATTGACATTCTTGGTTCAGCCCTCTCGTATGTAAGCGGGTACTCAGCATCAACAAGTCGCAAAAATCATTACCTCAGCGAGCCGGAACCGGAAAAATACGGATCTCGCGACTGATTTCTCGACACTCGCAGCGTGATTGCTGTGATTGGCGGCCGCCGCAATCAGTTTCTGCCCCAGCCATCATCAGTTCCTGCCTCCGGCCATTGTCAGTTTCTGCCTCCGGCAATTGTTAGTTTCTGCCCCGGCCGCAATCAGTTCCTGTTGTCGGTCTGGCCTTTATAGACATAGAGGCGCTGGAAGAGAAATTCGGTGCCGAAGTTCAGCAGCATATTGATGACGGTGACAACATAGTCGTTCCAGTGCAGGGTTTCGGCCAGGAAGTCTCCGAGCCAGGTGGAGAGGGGAGTGAACACCGCATAGTAGCACAGGACCTTGAGAAGGGCTGTGGTAGGGTCGGCTGTGCTCCGGAAGGTGAATCTCCGGTTGAGGGTGAAGTTCCAGACGACCGACAGCACCAGCGCTATGAGGTAGCAGGGCCAGTATCGCCAGCCCGAGAATTCGGTCAGAAGGGCGAACGCCCCCATCTCAATGATCCCGGCCGACGCTGAAAACAGCCCGAACTTTACAAAGCGTATGACTTCCTTTTTATTCATAGGTCGCAAAGATAGCAATTATCTTCGTTATTTATCAGCATTTCCGCATGGTCGTCTTCTCCGCATTTTCAGCATTTACTTTTTGTTTTATTATAAGCATTGTCATAATTTAAGAATTTATAATTTTACCGCATAAAAAACATCATATTTTCTTTTTCTTCTCATAGTTTTTTATTTCTTTTTCTATTTATCATCTTATCCGCATGGTCGTCTTCTCCGCATTGTCAGCATCTCCGTGTTGTTTGCTTCTCCGCATTGTCAGTATTTCTGCATTGATGATGTGACGGCATCCGCGACCTTGTGCAAAAACGGCCTCCTGACCCGGATAACTGCACAAGGTCCCCTCAATTTCGGCCGACCTTGTGCAGTGACCCTAGCTGAAATGCCGATTTTGCACAAGGTGCATTCGAAGGCAAGGCCCCGAAGCGAAGATGCCGCCAGCAAGGTCCCGGTAGTCGGATACGCCGACCGCAATGCCCGCCGTAAGATGCGTTCCGCCGCAAAATCCGCCTACAGAAAAGGCTCTGCTGCCCATTGACCAAAATTAAAAGGGCAGCAGAGCCATTCTGTAGGCTGATCAGTGATTCTAGAACGCGTAACCCAGGCCGAAGTACAGGGTTGAGCGGGTGCACTTGGTGCCGTCGGCTGCGTTGATGTTCACGAAACCTTTCTGGATACCGATTGCAATGGAGTAGCGGTCGGCGTAGGTGAAGATGAGTTCGTCGTCGGTGCCGAAGTCGAATCTCTTCATGGTGCCGTGGCCGACTTCGCTGGAGTCGTTGAAGGGGCTCACGGAACCGGACACGGAACCGGCATTGGTGATGCTCTTTCCGGTAATCGCATAGCCTGCATACAGACCGAATGCGGGAGTGATGGTGAAGGAGCCGATGTTCCAGTCATAGCTCACGCGTACGGGAATCTGTATGTAGCCGAGCTTCGAGGTGCTGGAGACTCCTCCTCCGTAGTTGATGGAGGATGAATCGGACATATAGCCGATACCGGCTTCAAGGTTCACGTCGGAGAAACTGTACAGGTTGTAGAAACCTCTTACGCCGAAACCGAAGTTGCTGCTGCTGGTGGCTTTTTCATCGCTGGCAGTGAAGGTCAGGTCTGCGAGGTTGCCCAGAACTTCAACACGGATCTGAGCGTTTGCACTGAAGGCCGCTGCAGCCGCGAGTGCAAGGGAGATGATTAATTTTTTCATAAATAAAGGTTTAAAATCTTCGCAAATTTACGAAGTATAATCAATAATAGCAAACTTGTCACTTCCAGTAAGACGTGGTCTGGGTGTCCTCTTCCTCCCATCTGAGGGTGATGCGCTGGTGGCAATGCTTGCAGTACAGCCGGTTGGTGTGGGTGCGGCGGCGGATTGTGTCTGTATAGTGCTTGACACCCATATGGTGGGTTGTCGTGTGCACCTTCTCGGTGTAGGTTCCTCTGTTTTCGGTGTGCTCGCTGTAGGAAACGCTCTTCTCCTCCACTTGGTCGTATCCGCGGGAAGAGGAACTCCAACTGCCGGTGCTGGAATCGGTGTAGCCCAGGCCCACCCGGTGGCAGTAGGGACAGCGGTTCCAGTCGATTTCGTCGGAAACGTCGGCGCCGAAAGCGAGAAAATACATTGCCAGCCAGCCAAGCCATCCTACTACGCCGGTTACGCCCATAAATGCCAAAATGATAAGGAAATAGATGAAAGAAAGCATTGTCGCCAGTATTTTCGCCGCCGTGTTGGACAGTGGTCGTATGTACATCACGCTGCGCGACGAGAGCCAAGGCAGCGGCCCCATGAAAATCAGCAAAAGCAGGATGTAACTCAATATTGCCTGAAAGACCTGGGACCAGAAAGGAGACGTGACGATGAGCGGATGATAGGAATAAAACGCGCCGTCGCGGTACAGGAAGTAGCTCAGCGTGTACTTCGTGAAGAAATCTATCGGCCCTCCCAGAATGCGGAGAAGCCTCTGCCATAGATTGGGCTTCTCGACGTTGGCCACTCCCACGAACTTCGCGAAGGGCATATGGTACCTGTGCGGGAAGTAGAGTGGCACGTCCTGCGTCGGGGCGTACTTGATGCCCGGCCTCTCGGTCCAGTCGCCACCGGCGGTGGTCTTGTAGAGGAACTTGAGCGACCCCTTCTGGTCCTTCACGTCCGTCACCGCAAGGCTGTCGGCGCCGCTGCTGCCGCCATCTGCCGTTCCGTATATGCCGATGGCCATTTCCGGCACCTCCATAAAGGCCCGTCCCTTGCCCGGCAGATCCACCAGATACAGGCGGTATTCCCGCGGGGCATAGTTGTCTTGGAAAAACTGCGGGGCCCTCTTGGTCGACCCTATATCGTAGCGGAACCCGAGCACCTTCACCGTGGTACCCTTGGCTACCGTCACCACCTCGGCCGCCCTGTCCAGCGAATCCAGAAGCCAGGCCTCGCGCGCGAACTTCAGTTTCACGTCCTTCTGCCACTGCTCCAACTTCTCGCCATTGAGGGTGCTGAAGTCTATCAGGTCGGTTATGTTTGTGTTTTGGCACGAGCTCAGCACCAGGGCTGAGAGCAGGGCGACGATAGGATAAAGGACTCTGAGTTTCATTGGCTTCAATTTTTACAAAGATACGGAGTCCCCTGACTCCAGCATTTCCCTTACCGCGGCCTCGAGCTGGAGGTCCCTTCCGGCCAGAATGCTCTCGGGAGTGTTGTGCACCTCGATGTCGGGTTCGATCTGCATATTCTCCAGAGGCCTGTCTTCCTTCAGGGCCCAGCCGGTGACCTGGGGGATGCCGAAGACGAGGGTGCCGTCGATCTGGGTCTCCCACCACACCGCGGTCATCGTGCCGGGAACGGCGGTTCCTATGAGCTTGCCCAGGCCGAGGGCCCTGTAGGCGTAGGGGAAGCCGCTGGCGTCGGAGTAGTTGTCTTCTCCGGTAAGCACGCAGCTGGGCTTGGTCCAGCGGGTGAAGGGCTCGTCGCCGATGTACTGGCCGCGCGGCCTCCATTCGATGTATTTCTTGCCGGAGAGGAACATTGCCAGGTCGTCGTGCAGCCATCCGCCTCCGTTGTGCCGGGTGTCGACGATGAGGGCCTCGCAGTTCTTGTACTTGCCAAGGGCCTTGGAGAAGACCTCGCGGAAACTCTCGCTGTCCATACCCTGCACGTGCACGTAACCCACGCGCCCTCCGGAGAGCTCCCGGACCATCTTCTCGCGCTCGCGCACCCATCTGCGGTAAAGGAGGTCCTGGTCGGAGCCGGTGGCGGTAACGAGGACCTGCTCCGTCTTTGCGCCGTGCCTGAGGCTCAGCTGGAGGCGCTTTCCGGCCTTCATCGAGAGGGCCTCGAACCACTGCACGTTTCCGACCTCCTGCCCGTCGATGGCTGTGATTACGTCGCCTGGCGCGGCATCGGCGAAGGCGACGTTCAGAGGGCCGTCGGGCAGCACTTCGGCTATCCTGAGCCCCTCTCCCGTCCAGTTCTGGTCGAAGAGGACGCCGATATGCCCGGTGTCAAGGCCGCTGCGGTAATAGTATCTGCCTCCGGTGTGGGAGCCGTTCAGCTCGCCGAGCATCTCGGAAAGGAGTTCCTGGAAGTCGAAGTTGTTCGTAACGCAGGGCAGGAAGGCGGCGTAGTTGTCGTGCATCGCCTTCCAGTCCAGGCCGTGGATGGCGGGGTCGTAGAATTTCTCGCTGACCTGCTTCCAGCAATGCTCGAAGATGTACTCCCGCTCCGCTGCCGGCCGGTATTCGTATTCGCTCTTGAAGCTGACCGGGCTGCTCTTTCCGGAGGGGAGCTCGATCTTGCGGATGCCTCCGGCGCCGAGGGTGTAGAAGCATTTGCCGTCGGGGCTCACGATAAAGGACCTCACCCCCTCGCAGAGCACGCTCAGGTCGCGTTTTTTGACGTCAAGGCACATAAGGTCCGTGCCCTTCTGCCCACTGGCGGTGTAGTAGAATTTCGAGCCGTCGTCGGTAAGGTAATGGCTGCCCATATGGCCAGAGGCCGAGGTCAGGCGGACGATTCGCTCCTCGCGGTTCTCGAGGTCGAGCTTGAGCTTCTTTATCTTCTCCGGCTTTTTTGCCTTCACGGTGTCTTTGGGGTTCAGGAGCTTGTGCATCTCGTCCTCCTCGGCGGGGCGGGTGAATTCGTGGTAGGCCGCGGCGTCGAAGAACATTATGTACGAGTCGTCCTCGGTGCCCCAGCTGCCGTGGCTGCGGTAGCCCTGCTTGTCGGACTGCCAGATCATCGCCTTGCCCTTCAGGGCCCAGTGGAAGTTGCCGTCGGAGTATCCGCTCTGCGTGAGGTCGGTGATGGTCCCGTCGTCTATGTCGACCAGGGCCACGTCCACGTTGTTCCAGCGCCCTCCCTCCATATAGGTGCAGAGGAGGTAATGGCTGTCGGGGCTCCATTCGAAGCTCTGGTCGCCGTCGGAATAGGAGTAGTTGAC
>R16__coassemble_2275_pt1 | contig 6110 bp, 6 predicted proteins | sample R16__metabat2_low_PE_012 | metagenome-assembled genome bin R16
CCAGACATTCACCGCCGCGTATGCTCGAAACCCAAATAAAAAGGGCTGCAGGGCCTGTACTGCCGGCCAGCTGTCCATACCGGACACGGAAATATGCAGATGAGCCGAAAAATTATTAAATTAGCAGTCAGGATTAAGAAAACACGATTATGACAGAATTCCAGAAGCGAACTTTCGACATTTTCCGGCAGTTGAATGCCATACCGCGCCCCTCACATCACGAAGAGAGGGTTGCCGATTTCCTTTGCGACTATGCCCGTGGCCTCGAGCTTGAGTATGAGCGGGATGCGCAGAACTGCGTCGTGATCCGCAAGCCGGCGTCTCCCGGCTGCGAGGGTGCGGAAACGATAGTCCTCCTCAACCATATGGATATGGTCGCCGTGGGCGACGGGTCCCGGCCTTTCGACCCTCTGCACGACGGCGTGGAGGCGTACATCGAGGACGGCTGGATGAAGGCACGGGGCACTTCGCTCGGTGCCGACAACGGAATCGGCCTGAGTATGGCCCTGGCGGTCCTTGCCTGCGAGGATCTGGTCCACGGGCCGCTCGAAGTCCTCACCACCACCAACGAGGAAGACGGGATGAGCGGCGCCGCGTCGATGTCGCCGGACTTCATCAAGGGACGCAGGGTGATAAACCTTGACAGCGAGGACTACGACACCATCACCGTTGGAGCGGCCGGCGCCTATCTCCAGAAGGCCACCTTCGCCTTCTGCCCGGCCCCCTCCATTGCATCGGCTGCGTCACCGGCGGAACAGGTTGCGTCACCGGCGGAACAGGCTGCCTCACCGGCGGAACAGGCTGCGTCACCGGCGGAACAGGCTGCGTCACCGGCGGAACAGGTTGCGTCATCAACCCCGATTCAAGAAGCGCCCCCTGCAATGGCAGCAACCCCGGCCCCGGGGGGTGCCGTTTTCTTCGAAATCAGCATCAGCGGCGGCCTTGGCGGCCATTCGGGCGTGGATATCGGCAAGGGCCGCGCAAACGCCATCCGGCTTCTTGCAGAGCTGCTCTGCGCCTGCGCCGGGGAACTTTCCGTGGCGTCAATCGACGGCGGAAGCGCCAACGCATCGATTCCATCGTCCTGCAGGGCCGTCATCGGAGTCAGCCCGGAGGAGGCCGAGGGGTTCGAGGCCCGTCTTCGCGCTGAATTCTCCGTGATGCGTGAGCGCTTCTCCGACGGCGCAGGTCTGAAGTTGGAGGTCCGCGCGGCAGGGGGCGGCACGGAGGTCCGCACGGCAGGGGACGGCACGGAGGTCCGCACGGCCGGCGATGATGCGGGGCATTTCCCCGTCCTTGCCGGGCGAGGGCTGCTTCAGCTCATCACATCTCTTCCGTGCGGCGTCATCAGGATGCACGAAACTTTGCCGGGTACCGTGATGACCAGCAACAACATAGGTGTCATCAGCACCGTGGATGGGAGCATCGGCATCTCCTGCCATACAAGAAGCTTCAGCGACGAAGAGATGGTTGGCGCGGCCGAGGGAATCAGCAAACTTTTCCGGGATGCCGGGGCAGGAGTAGAAGTGCTGATGAACACCCCCGGATGGCAGGAAAATCCCGATTCCGGGTTCCTCGCCCTCACCGACGCCACCTTCCGCGACGTCCTTGGCTTCTCGCCACGAAAGGTCGCGATGCACTTCGTGCTTGAGGCGGGGTATTACGTGCAGAAGTTCCCCGGGATACAGATTGCCTGCATAGGGCCGCGCATAGTGGAGCCGCATTCCACCTCGGAGCGCGTTGAATTGCAGACTGTGCGCGACATCTGCGCCGTCCTCATCGAACTGCTTGCCCGCCTGGCCGCCGCCGGGCCCGGTGCGGGCAGGGAAGATCAATAATTGGTGCGGTCCAGAGTGAGGTATTCCTCGAAGAGTTCCAGGCAGGCCTCCCTGTCGATGCAGCTGAGGTAGTCTCCCAGTTTTTCACGGCCGCCGAAGACTTTGTCGAATTTGTCGTCGCGGAAGCCGATACGGTCGTTGTCGGCTATCGTGCAGCCGTAGTATATCTTGCTGATATTGGCCCACATACAGGCGCAGAGGCACATATGGCAGGGCTCGCCGGTGGTGTAGATCTCACATCCCGTCAGGTCGAAGGTGCCAAGATTTGCGCAGGCGTCCCTGATGGCGGCCACCTCGCCGTGGCAGGTTGGGTCGTTGTTGCCCACGACGCGGTTGTGGCCGCGTCCCACAACGGCTCCGTCTTTAACTATCACGCTCCCGAAAGGGCCGCCGTGGCCCTCGTGGATGCCATTTCTGGCCTCGTCTATGGCCATCTGCATGAATTTGTCGTCTGCTTTCATATATGTGGTTTTGTCATTTGAACATCCTCTGCATGAAGATATTGCAGAACTCCTCCCAGTTGTACCATTCGTGCCCGCCCTCCGCCACGTGGAATTCGTGTTTCAGGCCGCGGCGGGTGAGTTCCTTGTCGTATGATTTGATACTGGGATAGAAGAAATCCGTTTTGCCTATCATAAGGATATAAAGCTTCGGGGCATCCTCGAACTGGACTTCCTGCTTCTTCTTCAGGTCCCGGTAGAATTTGTTGTCGGGTCCTGCCTTCAGGAAAGAGTGGACCATAGGGGAGAACATTCCCACATAGCCGAAGACCTCGGGGGAGCCGGCCGAAATGTACATCGACTGCATGGCCCCTATCGACATTCCGGCAATTGCGCGGCTGTCCTTTTCGGGGATTGTGCGGAAGAGGCTGTCCACCGCCCCGACTACGTCGCCAACGAAATGGGCCTCCACCGTGCCGTCGACCTCGTAGAAGGATTCCAGAGCCCCCTTGAGCCTGGAGTGCCCGTAGTCGGCGATGTCGTTGTACTGGTTCGCGTTGGGAAGCACCACTATGGAGGGGACCATCGACCCGGCACGCGAGAGGCTGTCGATGTTGTGGAGGAGCCGGCCTTTGTCTATCCATACGGTCTCGTTTCCGCGGGCTCCGTGAAGCAGGTAGAAAACGGGGTATCTCTCTGTACCTGAGGCATATCCGGCCGGCAGATAGACATATGCGTGTCGGCTTTCAAGCCCCGGCTCGGAGGAGGGGATGAAGACTTCGCGCAGTTCTCCGTCACGGGGCTCACCGGCGGTTTTGGGGGTGGGGTAGGTCTGGTTCGCCGCGTATTTTGATACGCCGCAGCCGCTCAGCACAATTGCCGCGGCAAGAAGGCTCAGAATGCGCCGCTCCCTCATCCGGCTATGGCTTTTTCGTACATCGCTATCATCGACCTGAGGGATTCCTCGCGGTCGAAGCTGCGGGCATAGTCGGCATATTTCTGCCCCATCTCAAGGCGCTCCGCCGGGTGCTCTATCCACCAGTCTATCTTTTCGGCCAGGGCTGCGGAGTCCCTTTCCGGGAACAGTGACCTTTCGTCAAGGGCGAAGACTCTGGTGGCCGTCATTCTGCCGGTGGCGATGAGCGGGACTGTGCCTTCCCTCAAGGCTTCTATGCAGGAGAGACCCTCCACTTCCACCCAGGCGCAATGGATATTAAGGTAGGCGCGGGTGGCCAGGGCTCGGAGCTGACCTTCGTCATAGAAGCCGAAGCGGGGCTCGTATTTCAGGATTCCTTCCCTGTACAACTTTGCGGCGATTTTGCGATATTTCTTTTCCTTGGGCCCCTTTCCGGCAAATTCCAGTTGGATTTCGGAGGCGTGGCGTGAGTGGCGCATCGCCTCCAGGAGCGTCTTCTGCGACTTTTCGTTGGCGAAGCGCGCTATGCAGGATATTATGTAAGGGCTTGTCTGTGGAGGGGTGGCCTTCACCGGCTCTTCAGGAATCCATATTCCGTTGGAGAAGACCTGGAGTTCCGATTTGAAGCCGTGTTTCCCGAGGTGCTCCCGTATCATCTCAGTGGGGCAGTGGATTATGCTGCAGCGGTCGTAGGCGGTTTTGCGCCAGAACCAGGTGACGATTCCGTTCAGGACCCTGTCGCGGCGCAGGCCGAGGTTCGCCATTATGTTTTCAGACAGAAGGTGGAAGGAGCCCACGCAGGGCTTGCCCATCTTGCGGGCCATCTTTGCGGTCTGCGCCTCAATTGGAAAGCCTTCCTCGATGTGCACTACGTCGGCCCAGCTGATGGCTTCACGCATCATTTTGGCGTCGGCTTTTGCGTAGCGGAAGCCGCTGGCGTATATGAGGGATTCGAACAGCGGAAACTTGAAGTGACCCAGGCAGTAATCGGGCTGCCGGCCGCCCTCGACAGGGTTCGGGCAGGCCATTACGCGGGCCTCGATTCCGGCCCTCCCGAGTTGCTCCTTCAGAGTGCGTACAGCCGTACACAACCCGTTGCCGGGCATATATGCATTATTGCAAACTATCAGAACTTTCATACTCACGTTTTTTCGTCCCGATTGCTGAGTGGTCCCTTCGGGGCATCTGCAATCCGGGTTGCAAAGATAGCCATTTATTTTTAAATGGTCCCGGAGTCGGTCAGTGATGGCCTGAGTTGTTCAGTGTTGCTTTTTGTTGACCTGCGATGGCCGTCAGGCTATGCCCCCTGCAACCCATTAACCCAAATAAAAAGGGTTGCAGGGCCTTATAGCCTTGGACGTTTCCCTTTTTGGCTCACCTGCAAGTCTGAGGTTTGCAAGTGAGCCTGAAAATTACTTTATTTATAAAAAATTTGACGATATGAGAAGGATATTTGCAATTGCGGCGCTTGCGCTGCTCTCGGCCGCGTGCGGCACAACGGTCAATTTCACGAACTTCGGTGCGCCCGACAAATCCGTCGAGGGCACTTGGATTCTTAATGAGAAAACAACCGAGAAGGGAGGGGAGGGCGTGAGCGTGGATGCATACACATTCAACTCCGACGGGACTTTCACCGAAAAGGGATATATGAAGATGGAGATGCGCGACACCTCGGGAGTCACTTATTTCGACATCTCGTTCGAGGGTGGAGGCAAGTACGGCGTGGCCGACGGTTGCATCAACTTCGACTTCGCTCCCGCTCAGGCGAAGGTCAGCCTGGACCGTTTCGAGATGGATATGGGCAATAAATACTCTAGCGGCGACAACGCCAAGGCGGCTTCCCTCCTCAAGCTGATTCTCGTGAATCCTATGGTCAACGCAATGAAGAAGACGATGAAGACCGACCAGATTTACCGGCTCGACTCCGTTACCCCCGACGCTCTGACGATTACGAACACGAACGGCTCCGACGCCAAGCCGAAGACTTACGTAAAGGACAAGTAATCAGTTGATTCCCCGCTCCTTCTTGATGGCTTCGTAGGCCTGCTGGATCTGGCGGAATTTTTCTTCGGCGGCCTTCTGGACTTCCGGGCCCAGGGTCGCAACTTTGTCGGGGTGGTGTTTCATCGCCATCTTCCTGTATGCCGCCTTGACTTCGTCGTCGGTGGCGGAAGGCGAGATGCCGAGGACGGTGTAGGCCGAGGTGTTGTCTTTGTAGAACATCGCTATGATCGATGCCGCATCGCTTGTATTGAGGCGGATGGCGGAGGCTATCGACTCGAGGACCGATTTCTCCTTCTCGCAGAAGTCGTTGTCGGCGGCGGCGAGCTGCACAAGGTAGTGGAAGAGCTGCTGGCGCTGCGAGTAGTTCATGTTCGAGGCTATCTGCGTACCCACGGAGTAGATGTTGATTTCCTGGGAGTTAAGGCCGTCAAGAATCTTCATCCCTTCCTCCACGGAGGATTCCCCGAAATTGCTTCTGAGGAATTCCCTGACGAACGAGAGTTCCGCAGGGTGGGTTCTTCCGTCGGCGCGGATTACCGCCGAGCAGAGCACCAGGAGGCTCACCATAAAGCTGTTGCGCTGCTCTTCGGCGCTGTAGCCGGTGCGGCGGTAGGCCTGGCCGCCGGTGTAGCTGCCGGAGCGGCTACCTGTGCCGGTCCGGGTGTTGCTGCCTGAATAGCTGCCGGTGCCGCCTCCCAGCTGATTCATCGCGTCCAGTCCGCTCTCGGCCAGCGAGCCGACCAGGTAACCTATCAGTGCCCCTATGACGCCGCCCGACACCCAGCCGAGCAGTCCGCCTATCCATTTGAATGCTCCCATTGTTGGCGTTTGAAATTCGTGTGGCAAATGTACTCATTTCGCAGTTTCCTTGCAAATTCCCGTTTTCTGCAGGTCGTCCTCGTACGTTCCGCG
>R16__coassemble_2284_pt1 | contig 6078 bp, 8 predicted proteins | sample R16__metabat2_low_PE_012 | metagenome-assembled genome bin R16
AGGGCCTATACTGCCAGACATTCGGCGCCGCGTATGCTCGAAAACCCAAATAAAAGTGCTGCAGAACCTATACTGCCGGGCAGCTGTCCATACCCCCTTCCACCCGTTGGAAAGCCGATTTTGCACAAGGTAATCACGGAAAATTTCGACTGAGACTTCTCACATCAAGAAAAAATCATGTAAATTTGTGCTCAGCACATGAGGAATAATGCGATCTCAAGCCTGAATTGTTTGAATACGCAAAGAAACTGAACCGGTAGATGCGAATCACTTCCCTTGTCGACAATATCAGCCACGGCGCCTGCGGAGCGGAGCACGGCCTGAGCCTGCATATCGAACTTGATTGCGGGACCAGGATTCTCTTCGACATGGGGCAGGGAGACCTTTTCGCGAGGAATGCAGAACTCCTCGGGATTGACCTTGCAGAGGTGGACTTTGCTGTCATCTCCCACGGGCATTACGACCACGGCGGAGGCCTGGAGACTTTCCTTGAAAGGAACGGCAAGGCGAAGGTTTACATACAAAAGGATGCCTTCGGAGAACATTACTCTGTCAAGGAATACGGCCTGAAGGATATCGGGATCGGATGCGAGGATCGGGATAGGCTGATCCTCTGTGACGGGTGTACGGAGATCGGGGACTCGGTCACTCTGTTCAATGACCCTCCTCACGAATTCCCCGAGCCGCCGGGAAATGCCCTTCTGCTGGGCCCGGACGGGAAGCCCGACTCCTTCGTCCACGAACAGAGCATGCTGGTCCGGGAAGGCGGGAAATGCGTTCTTTTCGGAGGATGTGCACACAGGGGAATCGTCAATATCCTGCACAAGGCACAGTCCTTATGCGAGGGCGGAGTGACGCACGTCTTCTCCGGGACGCATATAGGGAAAGGGCAGGTGCCGCAGGAGTATATAACCGGCCTTGCGGGCGCTCTTCGCGCAGAAGAAAAGATACATTATTACACCATGCACTGCACGGGCGAGGAAGGTTTCCACAAGCTCAAGGAGTTGATGGGAGAGCAGATAGAGTATCTTGCCTGCGGCGAATGCCGTTAGGATCACGCCATATCGGAGCATAGCGCCGATTGCGCAGCCAGGACCTACTAGAAGGATGTTCTTTATCATTCCTTTATGCGGGAGTCTATGATAATCGTTACCGGGCCGTCATTGATGAGGGACACCTTCATATCAGCGCCGAACACTCCCCTGCCTACCGGCTTTCCAATGGCCGCGGACAGCGCTTCGCAGTACTTTTCATACATCGGCACGGCAAGCTCGTGCGAAGCGGCGCGGATGTACGAGGGACGGTTCCCTTTGCGGGTGGAAGCCGTGAGGGTGAATTGCGATACGGCAAGCACCTGCCCGCCGATGTCCGTGACGCTGCGGTTCATAACCCCGTTTTCATCATCAAAGACGCGGAGTCCGGCTGTCTTTCCGACCAGCCAATCACATTCCTGAACGGTATCTCCCTGCTCGACTCCAACCAAGACCAGCAAGCCTTTTCCTATCCGGGAGACTTCCTTGCCGTCAATGCTGACGCAAGCCTCAAGCACTCTTTGGATTACAAGTCTCATATCTTCAGCATCGCTTCACATCCCTCCAGAATATCCTGGAAGGTCCGTTCGAAATCTCCGGTGTACCAAGGGTCCGCCACATCGCGTCCGCTGCCGGCATAGGACATCATAAGGTGTATCTTTTTCTCGGGGTCATCCGGGATGATTCTGCGAAGCCACCGGAGGTTGCTGGCATCCATACATATAAGCCGGTCGAAGCGGTCATAGTCGGTACGCGTTACCGTGCGGGCGGTCTTCGTGGAGTCGAACGGCACTCCGTGCTGTTTCAGGCACCTCTTTGCGGGCGGATAAATGGGATTGCCGTATTCTTCGTCGGAGACGGCTGCAGACTCAATGTAATAACCTTCGAGGCCGCGCGTCTTCACGAGGGCCTTCAGGATGAATTCCGCCATCGGGCTGCGGCAGATGTTTCCGTGACAAATGAATAATATTCTTATCTTATTCACTTATAAGCAATTAATTGAAATAAATGTATTCGACATTTGTTTACATAATGGTTTACAAATTCAAATATCATTCTTCGACAAACTTACATAAAATCTGACAAAACGCAAAAAAGTTCATACTCTGCCATATCGAAGAGCTCGGCCTCGAGCACCCTTCCACCCGCTGACAGATTGCCCGCGGTCCGTGCCATCGTATCCTGACGCGACCTGGGGCGGCGAGCCGTGGCGCTTGACGCGACCTGGGGTGGCGAGCCGTGGCGCTTGCGCGACCTGGGGCAAAATCGGCCTCTGAGACGGGGTTAAAGCACAAGGTCCTATCAATTTCGGCCGACCTTGTGCATTAACCCTACCTGGAAAGCCGATTTCGCACAAGGTCCGTTTGATGTTTGCCGATGCTCGCCTGGTGTTCACCGATGCTCGCCTGGTGTTTACTGGTATTTACTGATGTTCACCAAGGCGCGCAGAATTTATTGCGCGAAGCACAGTCCTTCGCGCTTTTTTTTGTAAATTGCAGGGGATTTGAAAAACGATTGCCGATATGGCTAACGACGTGACACTTCTTAAGGACGAGACCCATAGCGGCGGCAAGCCCACAAGTTGCCCCGACCAGTTGGCGAAAGCCCTCAGATTTGCACTATAGATGAAGAGCACATTTCAGCCCGGCAGTGCCGAGGCTGGAAAAGGCGTTCAAGGCTCTTTTCCAGAAGAAACACTTATTGAGAAATGACAACAAAGGAACATAAAAGTATTCTCATGGGGCTCGCACTGATGGCAGCAGCGATGCCTGTCATGAACGCCGTCAATGAACTCGTCCGGCACAGCTTCACATGGGCCGACTGGGCCGTGGAATCGCTCGCCGGCATCATCGGAGTGGCCATTGCGGGAGCCATCATTTTCATCGGCTCATCCATTCCAGAGAAAAGAGCTTCAAAAGGTGGAAATGGAGGCAAAAACAACCTTAACAAAAAAGTTAGGCAAAAGTACAATTATGTTTCGCTCTTTAATAAACAGTAACTTATGAGAAAGGCGGCTTTCATACTGGCAATTCTGCTAATCTACGCTCCTTCTTTCGCTGTAACGAAGGAAAAACCGCGGATTTCCGGCCGTGACGGGCACTCTCTGAAGGTACTTGTGTACTCTCCGGACTCTTCTTCCTCCCGGAAGTCAACCGGAGTCCTCTGGATACACGAAGGCAGATACGTAACTGGGATGCCTTCGATGGAGGGAATAATGGGAAGACCGCCGGCTCTGATCGAGAAATACGGCGCAGTCGTCATAAGTCCAGGTTATCGGCTTGGAGAGGTGTGGCGATTGGCTATACTTTTTCTTTCAGCAGGGATTCCAGCTTCCTCATTGAAGGATGCATAATCACTGAAATCACAAGACATTGGATTCCTTAATCGAAATAATCGCATGAGCATACTGATAAAAGACACAACCCCTATGGAGCGGATACAGATAGTCAAGGATTCGCTCGGTGGAGAATACGACGAGTTCTATGACGACTATGTCTCCGGCAAGAAAGAACTCGCCGAGATCAACCGGGAATACAGCGAAGAATACGCCGGAACAGGGACGGACGAATAGTTTATGCTCACCGATAAAACCATAGGATATATCAACGGCCACTGTGGCTCTCTCTCCGGCAAGACCATAGTCGTTACCGGAGCCAACAGCGGCATCGGCTACAAAGCTACCGAAGAACTTGTTTTCCTGGGAGCAAGGGTGATTATGGCCTGCCGCAGCATACCAAAAGCACAAACGGCAAGGGAATCTCTTTTGAAGGACCATCCTGAAGCCCACATAGAAATCCGGCATCTGGACCTTGCCGGCAAGACTTCCATTGAAGCATTTGCAGACGGTTTGATCAAGGACAACATCGATATCGATGCTTTTGTCAGCAACGCCGGAATCTTCCGTATTCAAGGGAGGACCGAAGATGGTGAAGACATTGTGATGGGGACCAATTTCACTGGAACCATCTACATTGTTGAAAGGCTTCTCCCCTATCTTGAATCCCTTCCGCACAAGGTCAAGATAACCTTCACGACAAGTATCTCCTACGTGCTCGGAGAGCGTTCGCTGACAGAAGATTACTCAAAGATGAGCGCTCTCAGACTCTATGCGACATCCAAGTTGCGGCTCACAAGATATGCACTTAACCTTGACGAGTCACTGAAGGGAAGCAACGTCGAAGTCATCCTTACCCATCCGGGAATTTCAATTACACCGATTGCCGACAAGGCTTTCAGCAAGACATTTATGAAGATAGCACATCCTCTTGGCCGCCTGCTGATACAATCCCCGGAGAAAAGCGCTCTGGCAGTTCCCTACGTCCTCTCAAATGACGTGGAGTCGGGGAACATTTATGGGCCGAATGGATTCCTCTGCGGATGGGGATACCCTGAAAGGAATCGAAGAAAGGCAATTTTGACGCACCTCAAACCACAGTAATCCAACATATAGTGGCTCAGCATCAAATGTCCGTGTTGATTTTTCACAGTAGACCTGTCAGGCAGGGCATACGCCTGACTTGTGCCACACAGGAAGACGGCGGTTGTCGCGACCTTGTGCAAAAACGGCCTCCTGACCCGGGTAACTGCACAAGGTCGGCCGAAATTGAGGGGACCTTGGGCAATAACCCCACCTAGAAGGCCGATTTTGCACAAGGGCGGATGTAATTGCCCGTTCCATTTAACCGGAATGTCTGGCAGTATCTCTACACTCCCTTGATGACGGCTATCGGCTCAAGGGTGGTCAATATCTTCGTGAGGTCCGCCTGGCAGGCCATCACCTCGTCGATGTTCTTGTAGGCCGAGGACGCTTCCTCGAGGTCTTTCTGGCAGCGGATGGCGTGGACGATTCCCCGGGAGTCGAGCTTCTCCTGCTCGGCCTTGAGGTCAAGGGTCCTCACGGCCTCCGTCCGGGACATCACCCTGCCGGCTCCGTGGGAGCAGGACATGAAGGAGTCGGGATTGCCGAGGCCTTCGGTGATGTAGGACCTGGTACCCTGTGAGCCCGGGATGATGCCGATCTCTCCCTCGCGTGCACGGGTCGCGCCCTTGCGGTGGACGATGACATTCTCCCCGAAGTGGTTCTCCCACGCGGCGTAGTTGTGGGCGATGTTTATCATCGGCTCGAACTCGGCATCGGGGACGTTGTCCTTGATGACAGAGCAGATGCGGTCCATCATCAGCCTGCGGTTGGCGAGGGCGAACTGCACGCAGTACTCCATCTCCGTCCAGTAGTCCTTGAACTCCTGCGTCTTCACAGGGAGGAACGCAAGGTCGATATCGGGGTTCACATTGGAGAACCAGATTCTGTTCAGGTTCTTCGCCTTCTCGTTGTAGTACTGGCCCACCTGGAGTCCGAGGTTGCGGGAGCCGGAGTGGATCATCACCCACATCCAGCCGTCCTGGTCCCTCTGGAGCTCGATGAAGTGGTTGCCGCCGCCGAGGGTCCCCAGCTGTTTGAGCGCGGACTTGTACTGCTTCGACACGACGTTCATCGAGTCGATGTCGAAGCCCTGGGGCATCAGAGCCTCGTCCTGGGCAGTCTTGTGGTGGTCCATCCCGAGGGGGACCTGTTTGCGGATGCCGCGCATGAATCCCTTGCGCAGTGTCTCGCTCGTCAAGTCTTCCACCCTGATGTTGGTTTTCACGGCGCACATTCCGCAGCCGATGTCCACTCCTACCGCGTTGGGTATGACGGCACCCGTGGTTGCGAGTACGCCTCCGATAGTCATTCCCACGCCGGCGTGGACGTCCGGCATGAACGCGAGGTGATGATACACAAAGGGCAGCGTGGCGAGGTTCATTATCTGCTTGTACGCAGAAGGGTCCACGGTCCTTGCCCAGATCTTCACGGGCGTGTCATTGATCAAGAGTTCGTACATGATATAGTTGTTTTTAAATGTTGTGATGCAAGTTTCGGGAGCATCTACGCAAGGTTTTTGCGCAGTAAAAGAAATTTTCATTATTTTTGAAAAAATTTTCGCTATGCCCGCAAACAAGAACGCGCTGCTGCGCTACAAGACCATAGACAACTGCCTTCGGAACACCG
>R16__coassemble_2340_pt1 | contig 5896 bp, 5 predicted proteins | sample R16__metabat2_low_PE_012 | metagenome-assembled genome bin R16
GTGCTGCCGCACTTGGCGGGTACTGCTTCCACACTTGACTGGCGTGCTGCTATATCCGGTCGGTCGTGAGTGTCAATTTCTCCGCATTTTTTGACACTCACAGCACAATTTCAACGAAAAACACCTAGATTCCGTACGTGAGTGCTGATTTTTGCCGAATTTTTGACACTCACGTCATAAATACGGCGGGAACTCGTAAAATACGGCGGAAACTCGTAAAAGATGAAACGTGAGTGTCAGATTTTTGATGATTTTTGACACTCACGCCATAAACTGCTTGAAACCTTATGGCCAGGAATGGGACCTTGTGCAAAATCGGGCTTCCAGGTAGGGTTATTGCACAAGGTCGGCTGGAATTGAGGGGACCTTGTGCAGTCACCCGGGTCAGGAGGCCGTTTTTGCCCCAGGTCACGACAGCTGCCGCCTTCCGCTGTTGCCCCAGGTCACGACAGCCGCCACCTTTCGCTGTTGCCCCAGGTCACGACGGAATTTCAGTCGTTCGCCAGGCAGACAGTATATGAATCATTTTGTCGAACGTCCAAAGGGCATAGGCCCTGCAGCCCTTTTTCTTTGGTTTAATGGGCTGCAGGGCCTATGCCCTTTGGACGTTTCCCCTGTAAGCGCCTCCGCATCAACGTTACGTCGATATGAAGAGAGCAGGGTCACTGGTCCTGTATGTGCGGCGTCCTTTCTACACATGTCAACTGTGAAAAATATACACGGATATTTTCTGGTGAGCCGATTTTTTGTTCTAGCACCCCTCTGAATCAGGGGCGTTAGAACAAAAAACGAAGATTCGAGAGTCCCTGTGAGAATCGTAAGCGGGTAGCGTCCCAATTTGTGTGTCTTGGGCGGTAGTGTCCCAATTTGTGTATCTGGGGCTTGGTCTGCAATTCAATGTACGCTCAAGTTTGCGATTTTTTTGTTAATCGGCAAGACTATTCCCTTGCACCGGGCAATAGTAGGACGTGAGGGAGGGCCCTTTCGCACCGGGCAACAGTCGGACGTGAGGAAGGCACTTTCGCACCGGGCAACAATCGGGCGCGAGGAGGGCCCTTTCCTGGAGCCCCCGCAGCGCCCGATTTGTAGCCGCCGGAGATTATATATCCGGCGGCGGTGCCTACTCGTCCGCTTCAGAATGTCGGAGAGGTGGTCAGAGATGGGCTGATGACTTCAAGTATAGATGCGTCAACAATTTGCGAAAGTCAGCGATTTTTGTTATATTTACAAATCGTTATGTGCCGGCTTGGCACCGGATTATAAATGAATTGAAATGAACATCAAACACTTACTATTCGCAGCAGTATTTGCAACGTCCTGCTTGAGCGGTGCTGCGAAGCCGCAAACTCAACCACAGGCTCAGGCACAGTCGCAGGACAATGCTCAACAGCAGGTCCAGGCTCAACCGCAGGACAAGGGTGATGCAATTTTGGGGACATACTACATCAAGGACAGCAAGAGCGGTGACTCGAAGGTTCGCTTCAGCAAAAACAAGAGCGGCACGTATGACTGTACCGTCATCTGGCTTCAGGACGCGACCGACCCGAAGACGGGGAAGCCCTGGACCGACTTGAACAACCCCGACAAGGCACTCAAGACGCGGCCGATCGTCGGGCTGAAGATTGTAGAAGGCATTCCGTATGACGAGAAGTCCGGGCAATGGACGGGTGCGAAGATATATGACCCCGGTCGCGGAATCAAGGCGAATGCCACAATCAAGGTTCTGCCTGACGGGCGCCTTTCGGTGTCGGGCAAGGTGCTTGGAATCGGCGAAACTCAGTACTGGGACAGGCTATAATCTTGCATTTTTGGCACCATAACAAAAAAGTTATACAATTAAACAATTTTGTTTTGCGGACTGATTTAAAACATATTGCAGCACTAGCGCCGTTGTTTCTGATTTTTGGCTTCTCGGCTGCTGCCAAAACTACCACAGGTGCCTCCGGCATGGTCGTTGACTGCACCTCGGAAGCGGTTGCATCCGCCTTTGTCTGCTCGGAAATGACCGACGCTGCGGCTGTTGGCTCAGAAATGACCGGCACTGCGGCTGTTGGCTCAGAAATGACCGACGCTGCGGCTGTTGGTTCAGAAATGACCGGCACTGCGGCTGTTGGTTCAGAAATGACCGGCACTGCGGCGGCAGGCTTGGATGCAGCATCGGCAGTCCTAGTTGTTTCCGCGAACTCGGCATCGACACCAATATCAACTGCGAGTTCGGCCTCGTCAGTCTCAACCAGGTCCGGCACCCCGACCCCGACGCAGGTGGTCAAGCCTGTCAAGCGGACCGAGGGGACGGATGCCGAGACGGCCGCTGTGCCAGCTGCAACTGAGTGCGCTGATACGGCCGCTGTGCCGGCCGCGACTGAGGATGCCGAGACGGCCGCTGTGCCAGCCGCGACTGAGGGCGCGGAAACGGACTCCGCCCAGACCGCAACTGACATTACAGCGGATGCCGCGGCTGGCGCAGCTGTGGCTACAGAAGCGACAACTGCTCTGGACGCCAGCTCTGGCTCCACAACAACAGATGCTCCGGAGGAATCGACCACGGTCGCAGTAACGTCCGGCACCCCGACCCCGACGCAGGTGGTCAAGCCTGTCAAGCGGACCGAGGGGACGGATGCCGAGACGGCCGCTGTGCCGGCTGCAACTGAGGATGCTGCTCCGGGCGCTGAAGCCGCCGCCACACCCGCCGCCCCGACAGTTGCAGAAACCACGGCTTCTCCTACAGTTGCTGAAGCCGCCGCCGCTACCACCACCGTTTCGGCCGTCCCGGCTGCCCCGGGCGAAATCACGAACGCCAGCATTGCCGCGAGCATCGCCGTCAAGGCTGCGAGGGACGTGAAGGACGCGAGGGCCGCGAGGGCTGCCAGGGCCGCCGAGCGGGCCGCGAGGCGGGTGGATCCGACCTTCAAGAATGAAGTGCGCGTGGGGTGGGGAGATCCGCTGTTCGAGACGTTGATGTATCACAACAGCGTGCATTACGTTTATCAGAACCTGCCGGAGACGATGACGTTCACCGAGAAGTCGGGATTCCGCTACAGCGGGCACTTCTTTGCCGAGTATCAGAGGCGGCTTTCCAGGGTATGGAGCGTCGGGTGTAAGGTCGATTGGGAGAAGGTCAGCTGGAACACCAGTACCTACAAGGGCGGTTCCGAAACTGTCGTGGCTAGCAGCAAACAGTACTTCTGTAACTTCAGCATCACTCCAGGTGTTCGAGTCAACTGGCTCAACCGCAGCCACTTCGGTATGTATTCGCAGCTCGGTGTAGGACTCGCTGTGAACTCCGGGTCCGAGTCTGATTACCTGGGACGTACAAAGATTGTCGCCCCTGCCTTTGACCTCTGCGCGGTGGGTGCCCATTATGATTATGGTCACTGGACTGCCGCAGCGGAGATAGGCGGCCTTACTGCCTTCAACAGCGGATACGAGGTGCTGATGGTTCTGTCGCGTATGTTCAGCATTTCTGTAGGTTATAAATTCTGAGGCTATGAACATCAATAAGATAGCAAAATTTGCAACGGCGTTTCTTGCTGCAACTCTGCTCTGTTCCTGCGCTCACGAGAAGGTCGAGTACGTCGACTTCAGCCAGTACCTTGGCAGCAGCGACGACTCCGTCTTCCAGCCGACCAAAGTCAGCTTCGACGACCTGAACTCCGAGTCGCCATCGTTCCCCCTTCCCTTTGACGACGGCACCACCGACCCGGAGGAAATCCTTCTAGCCGGCACCTCCCCCGACGGGGAGACCAAGGCCACGTACACCAACTTCATCAGCATATTCCGCGAACTGCTGGGCAGTGGGTACGCCAACAAGCTGACCTCCGTCACCGGCACCTATATGAGCATCGACGAGAACGGCGAGCCCGTGCGGCTGTCCGGAAAGGTGGTGCTCCCTACCGGGCAGAAGGTTCGCAACGTGGTGGTAGTCAGCCACTTCACCGTAGGGTCCAACGCGGAGTGCCCCTCCGGCTGCTTCCAGTTGGAGGCCATCCTCGCCACCCTCGGCTACGCGATGATCTTCCCCGACTACCTCGGCTTCGGGGTCTCTTCCGACCACGTCCACCCCTACCTGGTGGCCGACCTCACGGCGCGGAACGTCGTGGATATGGTTCGGGCCGTGAAGCCGTGGATGGAGCAGACCGGCAATGCCCCGGAGAGCGACGAGATCTTCCTGATGGGCTACTCCCAGGGCGGCGCGGTCACGATGGCCGTGCAGCGGTATATGGAGATGAAGTGCGAAGGGGAGTTCAAGATCCGGCGCGTCTTTGCCGGGGCCGGGCCCTACGACATCGCCGCCACCTACGACGCCCTGATCGAGGCCGACAAGACCGCCATCCCTTACTGCGTGCCGATGATAATCCAGGGCATCGACGTGGGCTGCCACCTTGGCCTGGACTACGCCGATTTCTTCACCGGTTCGATGCTGCAGAACTACGACGAGTGGCTGAATTCCAAGAAGTACACCCTAAAGCAGATCAGCGTGATGGTGGGCAGCAACAAGCTCAGCGACATAATGACCGAGGACGGCTGCAAGAAGCGCAGTCCCGGTACGGAGAGGCTCTACGAGGCGATGTTGCAGAACTCGCTGAGCAGCAACTGGGCGCCGGAGGCCCCGGTCTATATGTTCCACTCGCAGGACGACGACACCGTTCCCTTCCTCAATTCGATGAAGGCGAAGAACCTCTTCACCTATTCCAACGTGGAGTACAACTTCGGCCATTACGGCAACCACCAGATGGGGGCCGTGCGTTTCATATTCACCGTCAAGACTCTGTTTGAGGAGGACCAAAAATCGGACAACTGATGAAGAAAAGCACCATACTTACAGCGGTGGCGGTCCTTGCCGCAGCCCTGATTTCCGCCTGCTCCGGCGAGGCGGAGTACATCACTAAGCAGACCAGAATCAACCTTTATGTCAAGGACGGCGAGCTCCGTGCCGGCGTGGTCAAGATTGACATCACCCCCGAAAACGACAAGATCTACTACTTCTGCGACATCCTCACCCCCGACAAGTACACCCCCGGCACCGGCGACGAGCGCTTTATGCAGCTCACCCTCGACAGCCTCTACCGAGACTACATCGACTGGAGGTACGACCTACTGAAGGAGAATTCCCCCTATGTGGCGACGTTCTCCAGCCACTGCCTCTGCTATGGCTGCGACGAGCGTATGTTCGCGGACCTCAAGCCCGACACGGACTATATAGTCTATGCCTACTGCGTGAATCCCGAGACCAACCAGCCGATGGGCGACCTGTACTGGAGGGCGATCCACACAGCTACCATCCAGTCGTCGGACCTCACCTTCGAATGGAAGTTCCAGAACAACCAGCTGGTCGTGATTCCCTCCAACGACACCGACTATTACCTGCTCTATGTCATCGAGAAGGATGTTGTGGATGACTATTATGAAGGGGACTGCGAGGCCTTCCTCCAGATGTTGATAGAGGCCTATTGCGAATACGGCCTGATGGAGAAACAGTTGCGCAATAGTATCAGCAAGTACGATTTTTCGGATGAACTCGAGGATGACCGGACATACTACATCATCCTCGCCGGCTACGACGGCGAACTCACGACCGACATCTTCGTCGACACCTTCACCCCCTGTCCGGCTCCTGCGGAGTAGGGGGTGAGTGCGGGCGTCTGCCGGGGGGGGAGGCACCGGGCCACAGCAGTGGCCTTTTTCAGAAACCGGCAGGGTTTAAGTCTGCGCTTGCTCGTGATGCTGTGAGTGTCAAAAAATGCGGTGAAATTGATACTCACGTCTGAGTTTTTGGGGCTTTTCGTTGAAATCGTGCTGCGAGTGTCAAAAATACGGCAAAAATAAGCACTCACGTCTAAGTTCTTGAGGCTTTTTCTATGAAAACGTGCTGCTAGTGTCAAAAAAACAGGTGAAA
>R16__coassemble_2366_pt1 | contig 5807 bp, 6 predicted proteins | sample R16__metabat2_low_PE_012 | metagenome-assembled genome bin R16
GGATTAATATAAGCATCGACGGCGGTTCCGTAGCGGTGCATGGTCATAGGGGACACGCCCGTTTCTGATGAGGCGAACCTCTGAAAATCCTTGTTATTCATATATGTTTCCGTATTTGTTCTTCATTCTCTTTTTGACTATGTTTTCAGTGATGGTGATTATGTCTCCTTCCTTGCACCTGGGCGATTCGTACATCGAATCCATCATCACAGTCTCCATCACGGCGCGAAGGCCACGGGCCCCGGTGCCAAGCAAGGACGAGCAGCGCGCCACTTCGCGCACGGCATCCTCCGTGAACCTGAGCTTCACCCCGTCAAGGGAGAGCATCTCGGTGTACTGCCTCACGAGCGAATCCTTTGGCTCCTTGAGTATGCGCACGAGGTCGTCCTCCGTCAGGGGGTCCACATTGGCGATGACGGGGAAGCGGCCCACGAACTCGGGTATGAGACCGAACGTGCGCAGGTCCTGCGGGGTCACGTACCTGAGCGGTGTGCCGTCTGTGCTGCTGCGCTCCCTGCCCTCGAAACCAATCCTTCCGGTGATTCCGAGGCGTTTTTCCACCATTGCATCCAGGCCGACAAACGCTCCGGATATCACAAAGAGGATATCTGTCGTATCGACGTAAAGAAGCGGCTGCTCGGGATGCTTGCGTCCGCCCTGCGGCTGCACTCCCATCCTGTGCCCTTCCACCATCTTGAGAAGCCCCTGCTGCACGCACTCTCCGGATACGTCACGGATGACGGATACACCGGCGTCCTTTTTCGCTATCTTGTCCACCTCGTCGATGAAGATGATTCCCTTCTGGGCCGCTTCGATATCGTAATTGCAGTTCATCAGGAGTCCCGTGAGCAGGGACTCGATGTCATCTCCGACGTAGCCGGAGGCGGTCAGAGATGTCGCGCTCCCGAGATAGTACGGCACCTTCAAGTACTCGGCGATGGTCTTCACGAGGTATGTCTTCCCGCAACCGGTCTCACCGAGAAGAATGACATTGGACTTCCCGAGAGAGGTGCTTACTCCGAGGGCCTTTGCCGCAATGCGTTTGTAATGGTTATAGACGGCTACGGACAGGACCTTCTTTGCTTCCTCCTGGCCGATGACGTACTTGTCCAGATGGCCCTTTATCTGGTCGGGACGGGGGATTGCCTGCTCACGCCTCTGAGGCTGTGGGATAGGTTTCGAAGGATTTTTTGTATTGCTGTTATTTGACATAGTTGATTTTGATTTTACAAAGATATTGCATCACACTGCCAAGAAATGGCATATGCTTTAATTCCCGAAGGAGACCTCTTCAACCTTGGCAGAGGAGAGGCCTGCGTTAGCGTGGTCCTTGTAGAACTCGTACCGTGCATTGTTGTTGGAGTCGAGAAAGGCCATCAAGAAAAAACTACATTTTTATTCTGTTCAGCATTTCCAGGTATGCGCAGAGCGACCCTGTTGCCATTCTGTTTAGTTTCGCGAATATAGCAATTAAAAGGTTCACCTGAAAATATCCGTGTTAATTTTTCACAGTTGACCTGTGTAGGCAAGGCATACGCCTGTCTTGTGCCACACTGGAAGGCGGCGGCTGTCGCGACCTGGGGCAAAAACGGCCTCCTGACCCGGGTAACTGCACAAGGTCGGCCGAAATTGATGGGACCTTGTGCACTAACCCTACCTGAAAAGCAGATTTTGCACAAGGTGAGTTCACAGGCCTCCAACATACAGCCGCAAGTAATCACGGAAAATTGCAGGTGAGCCCCAAAAGTGCTAAATTTGCAGAGCCGTTCCTTGTACAAAAGAAGATAATATTCAAATAAAATGATACAGACAGGCGGAAATATGGAAAGAACATTCGTAATCATAAAGCCCTGCTCAATTCAGAGGGGCCTTTCAGGAGAAATCATAACCCGCTTCGAGAAGAAGGGGCTCAAGATAGTGGCGCTGAAGATGTACCGCTTCTCAAAGGAAAAATGCGCCGAGCATTATGCGCATCTGGTAAAAAAGCCTTTCTACCCGATCATCGAGTCGTCTATGATGGCCGCGCCCGTAATCCTGATGTGCCTCGAGGGCATCGATGCCGTGGAGGTGGTCAGGGAGATGACCGGATCCACCAACGGACGAAAAGCCGCACCGGGGACCTTGCGCGGGGACTTCTGCATGAGCCATCAGGAGAATATCGTGCACGCGTCGGACAGCAAGGAGAATGCTGAGATTGAGCTGAAGCGCTTCTTCAGCGAGGAGGACTATTTTGAGTATGATGCTCCTTTGTTCCCATACCTGTACGCGTCTGACGAGCTTTAGATGATGAACCCGAAGGAACTGAACAACGAAATCGCCTGGATGGTCTGCGACTATCTGGGAGACCATCCGCGCGCGATAACAAAGGATCTGATGAGTCAGGTTGACCCAGACGGAACCGTCCCCCTTGAAAGGCTGTATGCGGCTCTGTTGTCAGGATTCTGCGGAGCGGAAACGGACGAGCAGATGTGGTACTTCAGCCAGATGGTACGCCGATGCGAAGTCAAGGAATATCAGGACAATCCATATTTCAGGCATGTATGCTTCCCGCAGCTGAAGGTCGGCCGCTGGGAACTCACCAGAGACAGTTATGCCCCTTATGAGGCATTCCCTTGCGGAGACATAAAGGTCTTTGCCGACGGACGTGAGGTCCCCCAGCTGGGATTCTTCGAACAGCCGTTCAGCTTCCCCGTCATCAAGGAAGACGGGAGGGAGTGGATGGCCTTGAAACCAAATGAGATTGAAACGATGAAGGATGCCATCGCCAAGGTGCGCGGCCGTGTGACGGTGTTCGGCCTGGGCCTGGGGTATTTCACCTATATGGCTGCACGGAAGGAAACGGTATCCCAAGTGACAGTTATAGAGAAATCTCCCGAAGCGATAGCTATTTTTACGGAATTCCTTCTCCCGCAATTCCCTTTCGAAGATAAAATCACCATCATGGAAGCAGATGCGTTCGACTGTCTTGAAGCCGGCAGGATGTCTTCTGACTATGCCTTCGTGGACCTCTGGCACGACAGCGGTGACGGTCCGGAGCTTTATCTGAAAGTCAAGGCTTATGAAAAAAGATACCCGGGCACAAGATTTCTCTACTGGATAGAAGACTCGCTGAAGTCTGCCCTGAGGTGGAAAGAATCAATGGGGAAATGATGTCGAACCTCTTGATCGCGAAGTAGCGACCGCAGGTCAGCCTGATCTCCGGAATGACGATGCCGCACTTCTGGATGGCACCCACGAATTCTTTTCGTTTTATTTGCAAAAAAGTTATTTACGACATGTACGAGTCGGACGACCAGAGCAATGTATTCCTCGACATTGACTGGAAGGACCTCAATCGAGCTCAAAAGCTCAAATAAAGCCTAGGAATACCGGACGGCTTAAACTCAAAGCGGGGACATCGGAAGGGGAGAGAAGCCCGGTCCTGCTGTCTCTGCAGTAAATCTCCACGGTATTGCTGTCTCGGCAGGCGCAGAGAAGGAAGCGGCCGTCGGGAGACAGGCAGAAATTCCTGGGATGAGAACCCGTACGCTGGTAGCCAGTTCCGGTCAGGGTGCCGTCATCGGGGTCTATGCCGAAGATGCTGATACCGTCGCCCTCGAGCCGGTGGCTGGCATAAAGATACTTTCCGTCCGGGCTGATGTGGATGTCGGCGCTTCCCCCGGCGTCATTCGGGTCCGCCTTGATTGTCTGGACATATGTAAGAAGTCCGTCGAGGTATTCGAAAACGGCAATCTCTCCGGACAGTTCTCCGATGCAGTAAACAAAGCGGCCGTCCGGGCTGAATGTCAGATGCCTGGGGCCAAAGCCCTTTCCCAGCGTCGCTCCTGCATTCTGGACCAGACGGCCACCGTCGATGCGGTACGACAGTATGCGGTCCCCGCTGAAATCGGTTGCCAGGACGTATTCACCGTCAGGGGTGAACACCGCGCAGTGAACGTGGGGCGTGAACTGCCTCCCGTCAGCATCTGTTCTGGATGTCCCGTCGAAAGACTGGACGAGTTCCCCGGGAACACCGTCTTCCAGATTGAAGACGCTCAATGTCCCGCCGCTGTAATTGGCCGCAAGAAGCAGTTTCCCGTTTGTCGATATGTAACAGGGGTCAGCGCCTTCGGTAGCTCTGCGGCCGAGAGATTCCAGCTTGATCCCGTTTCTGGCGAATGTCTCGACAGATGCGGTGGAGTCTGAAGTTTCGTTCACTGCATACACCTTTGTTCCGTCTTCCAAAATGGCAAGGAACGAGGGGTTCACAGCCTTGGCGCTGTCCAGGACGGCCAGTTCACCTGTTTCCGGATTGAAATTGCAGACGTATATCCCCTCGCTTCCGTCGTAGGTGTAGGTCCCGACCAGAAGCGTCAGGTTATCGGGATGGTGCGAACAGGATGCGGCGGCAACCGTTAGTAAAATGAAGGCAAGGATTCGTTTCATGACAAGATCTTTCACCTTACGTTGATTCTCTTCCCGAGGACGAGCTTGTCACCGCTGTCATAAACGCCGCGCGTCGCGCTGAGCGGCGGGGCCTCCGAAATTGTTCTGGCCGGGGTCTGCGAGAGGCGCCTGCTCGCCGGGCTGGACGACCACCTTGGCGGGAGATTCTTCAGCCTGGCTGCTGTCTGACGAATTCGCGCATCCGCATATTCCGAGGACGAAGAGGAAGGGAAGAAAGACAAGTGATTTTTTCATGTTCCTGAAGTATCTTGATTTTGGGAATTACAAGATAGGGTTTATTTCCGAGACTGACAATATTTTCTCCGTCGATCCGAGAGGTATTTCACGGAGACAAGCCCAGAGGTGTCCTCCCGTAGGATTAGGCCCTTCTGGCAGCCGGCCTCGACAAGGCTTTCCCGGCTTATCCGGATGATGTTGGAGAATGACAAAACCTACCGCAAAATCCATAATCGTATTTTATAAAATTATGATAAAATCAGTTCGCTTGCCTATGCAGGAAATGCTTATCATTGATTATCTGTTTGTTGGTTATTTTGCGATACAATATCGGTGCATATCGGGGATAGGTGTCTGGTGCGCTGGGGACCTCAAATGCCCCAATTTGAAAGATTTTTCCGTATTCCGGTGCGTTTAGCCGCCTCGGCTCACCAATTTCCAGGATTTTAAGCAGAAATGGTGCGTTTGACCCCTCCAACACACCCGACGCTTTCCATTCGCGATGTCAATTCCCTATGCAGAACAGTTCTCCCATAGCGACCTGAGTAGCCCAAACGGTCTCGTCTTTATAGACCACTTGTACACCATCCTCCTGCCCCTGGACCATAAAGGTGAGAAATTCTGGTGTTCACGTAAAAGTACTTGATGTACACGCACTGTCAGCGGCGTCGGAGAGGACGGTCAGTTGATCGGTTCCATCTGCGACATGAACCACGGCACCGGCGGTACCCCCATAGCCCTGCATATGAAATACAGCAAGATAGAGTAGCCCGACACAGTTTCACTTGAAAAATTAAATTTTAACTGTATGGCTACGCTCTCATATAAACAGATGTAGATATTTTTTCTATTTTTGTGCGGCATTCTTAAAAGTGTGCCTTGTGTTATGTGGAAGATTATGAAACAAATTATTCGAAAGATTCTATGGCTTGTGTATGCCTTCGTCTTGGGGCAGGGCATATTCAAGTTGTACGGATTGTTTTGTGGCGGCGCCAGAAATTTGCTGGATGCCGGCAATGTGGCCGCAGGGATTCTTGTAACCATTGGAGGCGTGGCGGCATTGCTGGCGGTGTATGTCTTGGCAGTTCGATTGGTCGAGCGCAGATGGGCTGCGGAGCTCTCCGTGCCGAAGATGCCGAAAAGCC
>R16__coassemble_2434_pt1 | contig 5593 bp, 2 predicted proteins | sample R16__metabat2_low_PE_012 | metagenome-assembled genome bin R16
CCTGACATCATCTTCATCAGGCGGAGCATACGTTGGATGCGGGGCTGGTCCATAGTTATTGCTGTAGTGGCAGGTTAATGCCGATTTTATATAGTTCTTCGTATGTTGTGCTCGCTTCGAGCATATCTGTATCAAATCGTCCTATGAAATGATCCTATGCAACCATTCCTGCGCGGTTATACCGACGTCGCAGGTCCAGAAGCCTTCGGGGGTTTGGTATTCGTGGAGTTGGGTCATATGCTTATATTACTGCTGATATGTTTATGCGTAAATCGCTGAATGTATCTGGTTGATATACTGAGGAATGTACGTCAGACGGGAGCCGAAGACACTCTGCCAGTCGAACTCGTCGAAGGGAGCGTCGTTGACGAGGGTCTCGCGTGTGATGTCGCCGTTCTGGCAGACATAGCTCACGATTGTCTTCAAGTACTCTTCCTGGTCGGCAGTGAGCTCATTGCTGCTGATGTACTGCGTGAACATATCGCGAGCCTTGGTGCGGTCCACTCCGATGGTGGCGCGGATGAGAGTGGCGACGCTGTCGGGGCAGTTGAGGTGCTTGGTCACGACATAGGCGCAGTAGTCCTCCTTGGTGCCAAGTTCCTTCCAGAAGATGTTCTCCAGCTCGGAAATGTCGGCAGCTGAAATCTTCTCCAGATTGTGAATCTTCTGCAGCACGTGATGGTCCCTGTTCTGCGTCAGGAACTCCAGCACCTTCTGCTTATATGTCATCGCCGGGATCACGAAGTCCCCGTCGCCGCCGGTCTCCACGATATCCTCGATATTGATATTGAAGGTCTTGCCGGTCTCGCTCTGGATGAACTGGATGACGTCGCGCAGTTCCTCGCGGACGCGCTCGAGAGCCGGCAGGTCGGCGGACTCGAAGAAAGCAGGAGAGGAAATCTCCTGAATCGTCGGCATCTTCGCCATAACTTGCGGAATTGAACCGAGCCCCTGAAGGATTTCCGCAATCTTGAGCACTTTCACCGTACTTTTCTTGCCGGAGACTTCCTTGCAGAGCTTTGACATCTCTATCTGGAGGATGAGAAGGTCGAACTTGCGCGCCGCCTCGTCTTCAGCGGTCTTCACAAGGATAGGCCCGATGCCTTCCTTCAGGTCCAGCACGTCCACCGGCGAAAGGTATGTCCAGGAATCCTTGTCGCGGAACTTCGCCACCACCTCAATTCTCTGGCGAACGGAAACGTGCGTGATGTCAAGAGCAGCAACCTGAGCGAAAAGTTCATCCTTCGTTTTGTCATACAAAGCCTTTGCGAACGGGTCCGATTGATATTCATACGCCTGCAGCGCCTCGACCAGGTCGCACTTGATGCAGAACAGACGCTCCGTCAGGCTCATTATCGGCTTGGGCTCTATGCCGTTGGGATTCGCCTCGAAGAACTCAAAGTTTTTGCACCAGTCGAAGATGTAGAAGAATTCCTTGTCGAGGCCCGCCCCGAAGATATTTTCGGAAAGCCTGGTGCCTCGGCCAATCATCTGCAGGAACTTAATCTTGCTCTTGATGACTTTGAAGAATACGAGGTTGAGGATATCCAGCACGTCGATTCCGGTGTCGAGCATATCCACGCTCACGGCAATCTGCGGCATCTTGTCACGACACTCGAAAGTGTCAATGAGGTTCTGAGCGTATGTGACGTAGTTGTCTACAAGAGAGCAGAAGCCCTGACCTCCGAGCTCCGGATAGAGGATATTGAACCTCTCCACAATGAGCTCCGCATGCTTGTGGTTGGCGGCAAAGATTATGGACTTTCCCAGCTTGTCGCCGCTGCACACCTTCTGCCCCTTCTCCATCAGCCCCTGAAGGACTTTGTCGACGGTGTCGGTATTGAAGAGATACTCGAAGATTTCGTGGCTGTCGATGTCGCGGAAGTATTCGTCTTCGGGGCTCAGGGCCTTACGGGCCTTCTCATATTTCCAGATGCTCTCGAACTCCTTCTTCTCCTGGGCCGACAACGAATCGTACTTGATGCCCTCGCGCATTATCTTGGAGGCGCATTTGATGCCCTTGTAAGGCACGAGATAGCCGTCATCCACGGCTTCGCCAAATTCATAGGTAAAGTTCGGCTCTCCGCCTTCCAGCTGGAAAAGGTCGTAGGTATTCTTGTCCACATCCTCGCGCGGGGTGGCCGTGAGGCCCACGAGCAGCGAATCGAAGTAGTCGAAGATTGCCGTGTATTTGTCATACACGGAGCGGTGAGCCTCGTCGATGATCACGAGATCGAACCTGCCCACGGAGAACTCCTTGCTGTCAGTGTCGATGTAGTTTATCATCGTCTGATAGGTGGAGAACATTATGCGGGCGTTCTTGTCGGCGTTCTGTTTGTCATCCGAGAGAACTGTTTTGCTTTCACCGGGCAGTAGCTTCTCGAAGTTTTTGTGCGCTTGACGCACGAGAGCGGAGCGGTCGGCAAGGAAGAGGATGTTTTTGACCCAATTCTTGCGAAGCAGAACTTCGCAGAGCGATATTGCGGTCCTGGTCTTGCCGGTGCCGGTGGCCATCACGATGAGGGCCTTGCGGTGCTTGGTGTTGAAATGCTCGCAGACGCGCCTCACGGCCATTTTCTGATAGTCGCGGTTCGTGATGCTATCCTTGATAGCCAACTCCTGAAGGGGCGCGATGCCGCGTCTCTGGATTATAAGTTCAAGATCGGCGGCGCTATGGAAGCCAAAGATTGTGCGGTACGGATAGCTGGCTCCGTCGAAGACTTCTGTCTTGAAGCCGTTGGAGCAGTAGATTACAGGGCGCACGCCGTATTTTGCCTCGAGGCAGTCGGCGTAGAGTTTCGCCTGGTTCTTGCCCACCGACGGGCTTTTGCTGGTGCGTTTCGCTTCGACCAGGGCGAGAGGCTTGCCGTTTGAACCGAAGAGAACGTAGTCAACATAACCCACGTTATGCTCGTTGGGCATTCCCTCGACCTCTATCTCGATGCAGGCCTTCAGCGGCTGGATTTCACCTTCTGTCTCGAGCACATCCCAGCCTGCTTCGCGCAGCATCATATCGATGTACATCCGCCTTGTCTCGGCCTCGGAGATATCGCCGGAAGGGTGGGATGCCGCCGCGTCCGGAAGGGCCGGTTCATGCACTTCGTCCTCTACGTGCAGACCCATCTTGTTCAGCACAGCTCCAAGAATCTTTTCGAGGTTGTCGAGGCTGAAGGCAGCTTCCTTCTTGGTGACCTTGCCGCCGTGCAGGGCTATGCCGCCGAGTTTGCGGACGTAGTTCGCGGCCGCTATTGCGCGGTCGTTGCCCACGAACTCCCTGAAGGGCCCGCCGTCCACGAGTTCGAGAAGTGAAGCCCGCTCCGGAATGCGGATGTCAAGAAGGTTATAGACGGTCTTTACTAACCACGCAAGCGCCTCACGCGATTTTATCGCTGAAGCGCCGGTGTCCGAGGTCTTCGTTTCCTCTGCCTTCTGGCAGATGGTCGCGAGCTCCCTGAAAGCGTCGCCCTGGTGGATGTATTTCAGAGGGGTCATTCAGTCGATAGTTGGTTTCCAAGTACAATTGCGATTGCCACCATTCCGGGTGACATATCCCTCTTTTTTAAGGTAAGTCAAGGCTCTCTGCACACTTGTGTATGAAAGGCCTGTTTTCTTTGTCAGATGACTGATGTTTATTTTGTCTATGCGTAGAGACAAAGCAACAAGTGCTTTGTAAACATCTGATTGAATCTCAGTGAGTTGTGACGGATTTATTTTGTCTTTTATTTTGTCTTTTATTTTGTCTGACTCAACTGGGATGTCCGTCTGGGCAACACTCGTTAATATGGTCATGAAGTTGCTGGTGGTAGACTTGAACCTCGGGCTGCACGACTCTGTATATCCATCGAGTTCGCGTGTGGCATTGCAGATACGCCTCAGACCGCTGCCGCGCTTCTCCATATAGTCCAGTTGGGCCATCACATCAGCAAGCACGGGATTTCTACGATCAGATGATACCTCAAAAATATCAAGATCCTGAATCTGCTGACCGGAGTACATTCCGCCTGGAGAGGTGATTGTAAGCCGGTCATCATAGATATCCAGATGCACTTCACTTCCCATAACGGTATAATCTCTGTGAATAAAGTGGTTTACGAGACCTTCGAGTACAGCTCTTTCTGCATATTCGTGCGAATTCTTCTTGCCACCAGGCAGCTTTTCCCATCCGTTTCGGGTGTTTGATTTTACGAAATTCAGCGCCTGTTGAAGAAGCATAAGGATGTTGCCGGTGAACTCTGCATCGTTGATTGCGTCGTCTTTCCCCACACCGGTCCAACGGGTGCAGTATAGCCGCGACTGCGGCAGCGGACAATCGTCAGCAAAGAGGGCTCCTGCATTTGTGAGATAACCGTCAGGGGTGACCAGACCGAACGACTTGATGTATTTCTTGTCCCACTGCTGCTGCGTACGCTTGCGGAAGGTATTGGCCAGAATTGTAAATGAGTGCTCCTCTGCAGGGATGTCCGTCACAATGGAGTCATATGTCTTGCCGGAGCCTTTGAGGACAAGGCGAAACATCTGCTCGGCCGTAGCCGCAACACTTTCATTGCCTATACGGATGAAAGCGACACGCTGACCGTCGCCGACATAATAGTACGGCGTGTAGTGTCCCTCGAGAACTTTGAGCTGGAGCACATCGCAGCCATCCTGACGCAGCGGGATAAGCCTCACGTCAGGTATAGGATCCATTTTCTCGCGAATCTGTTCACTGATTTTCTCGGCAGCATACTGCGCATCCTTCATACCCACAATTTCTCCATCATCGTTTACCCCGAAGAAAAGAGACCCGCCGATACCATTGGAAAAAGCGCTGACGCTTTTGAGCCAGCTTCTTGGTTTCTTTTCCTCAAGAATCTCTTTGTAATCGTAGGCCGAACACTCGGCAATCAATTCTTTCAGTTCCATACAGGTTTCTTTTCGTTTCTGCGGCAAGTTATTCAAAATTCCGCTTAACTGCAAGCTGATTCAAAGCGTCGCCATGGTGGATGTACTGGAGAGGGGTCATAGGCTTAACCGAAATATTTGTCCATAGAATTCTTCAATAAAATTTCCGAATCTTTGATACTCTTTTCAATAATAGACTTACGAATCTCAATAGCATTGACCTTTTCTGCATAAGACATCTGTAACTCTAATGGTGGAAATATTATCGGGATTTCGACCATAGCGGCTTGAGTTAACTTCGGAACGATTGCTCCTGTAATATACTGCTGTAGATTACTGATATTCAAGAAGTACATTACAAACACATCATAAGCATCCTTTATTTGCAAAATATGAGCATGATTATTGACCCATGACCTTCCTTCTATAATATACGCGGATTTGTCACCAGCCCCCCACTTGGCACCATCTTCTCCTAAAAGCATATATCTTCCATCAAATATATAGGACTCAACATGGTCTTGTATACCAGTAGCGCCATAGTAAGGATAAATTCCCGGTTTACGGTCACTCTTGGTAATAGGTTTTCTCTTACTATCAAGAATAGAAGCAATTTCTCCTATTTTTTTTAATGGCCACCTTTTTTCATTGATTTCGGGGTCGCCGAACATATCGTAGAAGATGGACTGGGCGAGGGTGTCGAGAGAGCGCA
>R16__coassemble_2618_pt1 | contig 5129 bp, 5 predicted proteins | sample R16__metabat2_low_PE_012 | metagenome-assembled genome bin R16
GGGTAAATTCCTTATTTTATGGTTTTGAGGAATTTTATCTGCCAGTCGATCACGGCATCGGAGAACACGCCCTTGTCGGTATATATGCCGCGGTCCTCCGCAAGGCAGTCGGCGGCTTCGGCGCAGGAAGCGGGAAGCTGCTCGAGGGCGGACTTCACGGCGGCGTTGGCGGCGGCATGGATATTCACTCCGAGGTCCACGTAGGTGCGCTCGGCAACGCTTAGGGCGTCGGGCATTTCAAGGCCGTGACGCTCTGCAACGCACAGGGCGGCCATCAGCATGTAGATGTCGGCCTCGGCGTCGGAGGCACGCCATTCGAAGGTCTGCTTGAAGGAGAAATCCTTGCCCGAAGGAGCTTCGTCGGGGTTGGCTATGGCGCTCATATCCACGGGGTTGGTCCAGCCGAGGGGGACCCTCACGAGGGCGCTGCGGTTGCTGAACGACCAGCAGAGAGAGGTCGGGGCTTCCTGGTTGGGGACGAGCCTGCGGAACGACACCGGCGAAGGGTTGCCCCAGGCGGGAAGGGATGTTCCGGCGTCCATCAGGCCGGCTATGGCCTTGCGGGCCGTGTCGGAGAGTTTTCCGTTCTCGGTCACCACGGGCTGCCCGTCGCGGGTGAACTTGCAGTGCACGTGCAGGCCGCTTCCGGCCTTACCGTCGGCAATCTTCGGGGCGAAGGTGAGGTCCACGTTGTACTGGTAGGCAAGCTGGTACATTATCCACTTGGCAATAACGAGCTGGTCGGCGGCGTCTTCGATGGCCGTGGGAGTGAACTCTATCTCGTTCTGCTCGTAGCACATTCCGTCAAGGGTGAAGTTGCCCACCTCGGAATGGCCATACTTGACCTTGCATCCGCAGGCGGTGATCATCCTCATTGCCTCGGTGCGGAGGTCGCCTCCCTTGCAGTAGGGCGCGCTCTCGTGGTAACCCTTCTGGTCGGGGATGGTGAAGAGGCGCTCCTCGGGGTACACTATGTAGTACTCCAGCTCGCCCATTGTCTGCATCTCCAGGCCGGTGCTTTCGCGGAAGGCGACGGCGGCCTTGTGGAGGATGTACTGGGGCGCACTCTCGAAGGGCTTGCCGTCACGGTCGAAGAACATACAGAGAACGTCCACGGTGGGGACTTCCTCCAGGGGATTGCGGAAGGCCGTCTTGATGCGGGGGATGACGTAAAGGTCGCTCTTGCCTGCCTCGATGAAGGGGAAAAGGCTCGAGCCGTCCACCCTCTCGCCGGCGGTGAGGAGTTCCTCCAGATGTTCGCGGTCACGGATTACGAAATTGAGTGTCTTGAGATTGCCGTCCCACCCACAGTAGTGGAAGTTGAGGACTTCTATTGCATTGTCGGCGCAATACTGCACGAGTTCTGCTCTGGTCTTTGCTATCATATTTCCTATGCTTTTATAAAACAAATCCCACAAAAATAGTTAAATTTGCCGACAATGACAACGAAACAGCCAATATTTCTGTACACAGACGGCGCATCGAGCGGAAATCCGGGCCCCGGAGGATGGGGCGCAGTGCTCGTGTGCGGCACTCTGCGCAAGGAAATGAGCGGCGGGTTCGCCCTCACAACAAACAACAGGATGGAACTTCTGGCCGTCATCAAGGGGCTGGAGGCCATCAGGTGGGAGAACGCCGAGGTCGAGGTGTGGAGCGATTCGCAGTATGTTGTCAAGGCCATAACCGAAGGCTGGCTCGAGGGCTGGATACGCAAGGGCTTCAAGAAGGTGCGCAACCCCGACCTCTGGCAGCGCTTCATCCCCCTCTACAGGGCCCACAGAGTGACCTTCCACTGGCTCAAGGGCCACGCCGGGCACCCGGAAAACGAGCGCTGCGACCGCCTGGCCGTGGAGGCTTACAGCCGGGGCGGCCTCCCCTCCGACGAAGGGTACCTTTCAATAATGCAGGAACAAACACTATTATAATATGAACAAAGACAAGATAATTGTTGGAATAACCCAGGGCGACTCCAACGGAATAGGATACGAAGTCATAATAAAGGCTCTCTCGGACCCCCGCATACTGGATATGTTCACTCCGGTGATCTACGGTTCGTCCAAGATTTTCAGCTTCTACCGCAAAGGTATTCCCGAAATAGAGCAGATGGACACCAACGCCGTGTCGTCGGCCTCCGAGGCCCACGCAAAGCGCATCAACATAGTGAACGTGCTGCCCGAGAACGCATATGCCGAGCCCGGCAGGGCAACGCCGGAGTCGGCAAAGGCTGCGATAGCCTCGCTGGAGGCGGCCCTACGGGACCTCAAGGCCGGCGCAATCGACGTGCTGGTCACCGGCCCCATCAACAAGAAGGCGATGGCTGGAGAAGGATTCGGCTTCCCCGGCCACACGGAATACATCCAGAATGCCTTCGGCGTGAAGGACGTCACTATGTTCATGGTCAGCTCAAGGCTCAAGCTTGGCGTGGTCACAGGGCACATCCCCCTGAAGGACGTGGCCTCCAGCATCAGTGAGGAGAAGATCCTGAGCAAGCTCCGCCTTATGAACGAAAGCCTGCAGAAGGATTTCTGCATCGGCCACCCGAGAATCGGCGTCCTCAGCCTCAACCCCCACTCCGGCGACGGCGGCCTGCTCGGCACCGAGGAGCAGGACATCATCATCCCCGCCATCAAGAAGGCCACCGACGAGGGCATCCTCGCTTTCGGCCCATTCTCCCCCGACGGCTACTTCGGCTTGGGGAACTACGAGAAGTTCGACGCGACCCTTGCGATGTACCACGACCAGGGTCTCTCGCCCTTCAAGGCCCTCTCCTTCGAAGACGGAGTCAACTTCACCGCCGGGCTGCCCGTCGTGAGAACCTCCCCCGACCACGGCACGGCTTTCGAGATGGCCGGCCGGGACGAGGCCGACTCCCGCTCGATGCGCGCCGCGATCTTCCAGGCCATAGACATCTACCGCAACCGCCTTGCCTGGGAGAACCTCCAGGCCGGCAAGATGGAGGAAAAGCCCCGCGAAGAGAGGCGTCCCTCCGGCGGAAGGCCCCAGATTGCATAGTGCAGGGGCTGCAGAACATATACGCAAGAAACTGCGAGGTGCGGCGGATCGGCAAAACCGATGCCGCTGCATTTCTTGATGCCCACCACAGGCTGGGCGCTACGGGAGGAAGATATTACTACGGACTATTCGTGAAGCGGACCAGCGGGAAGGACGAGCTCAGGCTTCCCCCGGGCACCCTTGCCGGCGTGGCGGTTTTCTCGAACGCAAGGCGCTGGCAAAAGGGTGAAAGAGTCGTAAGTTCCTACGAATGGATAAGATACGCCTCCCTTTCGGGCACCCGCATCGTGGGAGGGATGAGCAGGGTGCTGCTGCACTTCATAGAGGAAGTGCGGCCCGACGACATAATGACATACGCCGACACCTCGTGGGAGGATGCCGGCGCAGTGTACCGTATGCTTGGCTTCGAGCCGGAGGCCGAGGTCGAACGCGGCGGAGCCGTGAACCTCAAGCTCAGGCTGCGGGTCAGTCCTTGACGGAGTTCAGGGCCTCGCGGACGAGGGCCTCGATTTCGTCGCAGAATTCAGGATTGTCTTTCAGGAACTGCTTCACGCTGGCAAGGCCCTGTGCGAGCTTCTCGCCGTTGTAGCTGAACCAGCTGCCGCTCTTGTGGATGATGTCGAACTCGACCGCCAGGTCGGCTATCTCGGCCACGTGGCTGATTCCCTCGCCGTAAACTATGTCGAATTCCGCCTTCTTGAAAGGAGGGGCCATCTTGTTCTTGACCACCTTCACGCGGGTGCGGTTGCCGGTGGCTTCGTCGCCGTCCTTGATCTGGGTGGTGCGGCGCACGTCTATGCGCACGGAGGCGTAGAACTTCAGGGCGTTGCCGCCTGTGGTTGTTTCGGGGTTGCCGAACATCACGCCTATCTTCTCGCGCAGCTGGTTGATGAAGATGCAGCAGGTGTTGGTCTTGCTGATGTTCGCTGTGAGCTTGCGGAGTGCCTGGCTCATCAGGCGTGCCTGGAGGCCGACTTTGTTGTCGCCCATCTCGCCTTCAATCTCCGCCTTGGGGGTGAGGGCGGCCACGGAATCGATGACGACTATGTCCACGGCGCCGCTGCGGATGAGGTTGTCGGCTATCTCGAGGGCCTGTTCGCCGTTGTCGGGCTGGGAGATGAGGAGAGTCTCCAGATTCACGCCCAGGGCCTGCGCATAGGTGCGGTCGAAGGCGTGTTCGGCGTCTATCATCGCGGCTATGCCGCCCTGTTTCTGGGCTTCGGCTATGGCGTGTATGGCAAGGGTGGTCTTGCCGCTTGATTCGGGGCCGTAGATTTCTATTATCCTTCCGCGGGGATAACCGCCTATTCCGAGGGCGTGGTCCAGGGCGACGGAGCCGCTGGGTATTACCTGGACGTCCCACTGCGGCTGGTCTCCCAGCTTCATTATGGTACCCTTTCCGTAATCTTTCTCAATCTTGTCGATCGTGGCCTGCAGCGCCTTCATCTTGGCGGCATTTACGTCCACGGTCTGTGCTTCTGCTTCTTTTGCCATAATTGTTTCTGTTAATATAGTTAAATTGCGGATAGGCCCGCGCTCGCCTTTTCCGCACTCACAAATATAGACATTTTCCGTAACTTCAACAATAGTTTCACGTCTGATATCTGCTCGTCTTATATCAGCACCGTTGATATCAGCACCGTTGCCGAAGACTCTTCACCGCCACGGACGTGAGTGTCAATTTCACCGTTTTTTAGGCTCAGCATCAAATGTCCGTGTTGATTTTTCACAGTTGACCTATGCAGGGAGGACATACGCCTGCCTTGTGCCACACTGGAAGGCGGCGGTTGTCGCGACCTTGTGCAAAAACGGCCTCCTGACCCGGGTAACTGCACAAGGTCCCATCAATTTCGGCCGACCTTGTGCACTAACCCTACCTGGAAAGCCGATTTTGCACAAGGTCGGATGTAATTGCCCGCTCCAGTTAACCGGAATGTCTGGCAGTATAGGCCCCGCAGCCCATTAACCCAAATAAAAAGGGCTGCGGGGCCTATACTGCCAGACATTCGACGCAGCGTATGCTCGAAACCCAAATAAAAAGGGCTGCGGGGCCTATACTGCCGGCCAGCTGTCCATACAGGACACGGAAATATGTCGGTGAGCCCGTTTTTCACCTT
>R16__coassemble_2650_pt1 | contig 5048 bp, 4 predicted proteins | sample R16__metabat2_low_PE_012 | metagenome-assembled genome bin R16
GAACTGCGAGGCCATCTGGCAGAACAGCACGCGGCGCTGCTCGAGAGAGAGGCCGCCGGTTCCGCCCTGGAAATTGTACTTCATCACGAAGCTGTACAGATCTTCGCTGCCGGCGAGGAACGACGCGAACATCTCGTCGAGGTTGGGAGAATCCTCGATCTTGACCCCGGGCTGTATGTCTTGGAGCGTAAGAGGAGGTGCGCTTCGGTCCCTGGCGGCCTTGGTGGAATGTTTGCGGACCGCCTCCTTCAGCGCCTCGAGGCCTTCGTCGGTGCTGCGGAGCGTCTCCAGACTGAGCTTCAGATGCCAGGCCGGCCGGGGCTCCATCCAGAGCGGGTCCGTCATCTGCAGCCGCTGGAGAATGTCGCTCTGCGTTTCCAGGACGAGCTGGTCCTGCAGGTACTTGATCTTGCGGATCTTCTCCACGATACGGCTCTGATATTCAATGAGATTGAGGTACTCTATTATCTGGCGGTCGAGCTCCAGCAGATTATGATACGCCTCCCGCAGGAGGTAGCGCGTCTGCTGGACAGCCGAGCTCAGGCTCACGTCCATCGCCACGGTGAAAAACGTCTGCTGCCGCTCGTCAAGGATCTTTTCGCATTCCTTTATGAGCGTTGCGATGGCCTCGCGCTTGGCGTCCAGATTTTGCAACTTTTTGCGCTTGACGGCGTAGTTCGGCTCGTTCTTGTAGGTGTTGTCTATGCTTCGCTTGAGGTCGATGACATTGCGAAGGGTCATCGCGGCGATGCTCCGGAGCGTCAGGCGCACTTCCTTGAGGTAATTCTGCCTGCGCCGCTCCGATGTTTCCATCAGCCAGTAGCCGATCTGCTCCTCCAGGTGGCCGACAGTGTCGCTGACCGCTCCCACGTTGATGTCTTCGGCTGTCTGGAGCACCTCCTCGAAGAAGCGCAGGTACGGCTCGGTCAGCTCCAGCGTCCCGTCGCCGCTGTCCCTTATTATGCCGTATTCCAGCAGAAAATCGATGCGCGAGTCGTTGCCCTCCACCAGCGCCCTGGCATAATCCCGCCTGAAGCTCAGAGTCTTGCGCTTTGAGAACATCTCCCTCAGCAGCACCTTCTCCCGCCCCAATGCCCGTATAATTTCCTCTATCGTTCTGAATGTTTTCATATTTTGCACACTACGCGAGTCAGTCGCGTCTGTCCAACTTTTTCAATCTGTACCGGATTGATGAACGGGGAATGCCGAAAATCCTTTCCAATGTCCTCAGACTTACGGCCGGAAATTCTTCTTTGACAGCATATATTGCCGCCATCTTCTGCGTTAGGGTCATCGCCGGAACAGGGACTCTGGAATTCTCATTGATAAACTCGGTTATCTGCTCGTCCAGGGTTTGGACACTACGCGAGTCACTCGCGTCTGTCCAACTTTCCGGGGTGTCGCGGTCGGCGACTTCGCGGGAGGTCCGTCGCGACAGGGCTTCGAGATATTCCTCGCGGGAGCCGAAAAGCGCTTCCACGACGTCGGCCCGGAACACCTCCGGAGGAGGGACAATCATCCCTTCGCGGGTCATCAGCCAGCCTTTGGGAAGCTTTTCGCGGACAGGGAGGTAGGCGCGGGCAAGGTTCGGCGGCAGCGTCTCGCCGGTGTAGCATTCAGACGGATCAATCCCGGAAAGTCCGAAAACGAATCGCGCCGTGCAGAAGGGATAGTCCATAAAATTGCGCGATATCCCGTGGTGCAGGATATTTCGGATGTGGTAGCAGATGCAATCCTTCAGGTCATCCAAGCTATGGAGGAAGCCCCTTCCGAAATGCCTTGTCCCGAGCATCCCGGTGACACCATAGCGGCGGTTGTAATACTGCGTGATGCTCAACCGGAAATGGTGCATGTAATCCGAGTCCTGCTTCTCGTGCTGCAGCAACGCGTTTTTGTGCAGGTGGCTGTCCAGAATCACCAGCGACAGAATCCGGACCCCACATGTCGCCGCCGACAGCCACACCCGGTTCCAGACATTAATCTTGTCCACCTTGTCGTGGAACATGTCAAGTTTATGATTTCCACGCAGGTAAATGTGTTTGCACAGACGCGAGTCAGTCGCGTGTTGTGCAAATAAAATCAGGGAAGAGATGGATTTTTTGTTCATGGTTCGAAAATTGTTTCTATATTTGCGCTTAGAAAATGGTGGGTGCTACGGCACACATCCTCGCGAGGAGGCTCTACGGAGTCTCCTTGTTGCTTTTAAATACCAGCTTCAGCGTTCCTGATTCGTAAAGCCAGACCTCGGATATGACTGCGCCACCCATCAGACGGGCATAGACATTCTTGCGGTAGAGCCTGTCGATGCCGCCTTTATTGTTGTTGAGAATAAGCCTGGATGCTTGCTTGAGCCCGGCCTTCAGCATTTTGGAAATCTTGTTCCTCTTCCACGGCGGCTGGAAACTCTCATACTCGTAGAACTCTCCGTCCACCAGCAGGTCAGGGCACTTCCAGTCGTACTTGGCGCCCATCAAAGGACCGTAAATCTCGGCGTAGAGCGGGTCTTTGAAATGTACAGGAGCCAACACAAGCACCTCGCGGCCTTCCCGGGCCCAGATGCGCGCAATATCCAACAGGTCGTGGTAATCCGATGCAGCGGGATTGAGGCCCTTCATCAGCCACACACTGCCGCCGCTCTCATACTCGTTGTACAGAGCAAAATGCCTGAAAATGTTTTCAGGGGAGAAATCTGCTGCGCGAATACGCCAGGCCTGCAAATCCTCCCCGCTGGTACGCTGGATCATAGGATTTGTAAGCACTGAGACGTACTCCGCTCTTAAAATGGGAAGAGTCAGATGTGTCTCTTTCTTGCTGACCACAAAAGTAACAATTCCTTCCCAATCCGGCAACACCCAGCATGATGAAAGTTGGACACTACGCGACTGACTCGTATCTGTGCAACTTTTTGTATATTCGCGCTATGAAACAGATTAATCTTGCAGACTGGACCCAAATAGGGGAAGGGGGGATCGGGAAGGTGTACCGGAATAACACCGACCCGACTATGATGCTCAAACTCAGTAAGTACACCGGCAAGGAGGATATGCTCGAGGAGTATGAGCTGTCGCGATACGCGATGGAGGCGGGGCTCTCCACGCCAAAGGTGTACGACTTCGTGACCGACGGCGCAAATCATTACGGCTACACCGGCGAGCTGATCAAGGGCAAGAAGTCGCTCTGCCGCATCATTGCCGACGACCCGGCAAGGCTCGAGGAAATGGCACATCTCTTCACGCAAAACGTGAAAAAGCTGCATTCCATCAAGGCCGACCCCGCCAAAGTTGGGAGCCGGATGGAACTCAATATTGAGAACCTGCGTAAAATCAAATACCTGAAGCCCGAGACGCTGGAGGGAATTATCGCCGAGCTCCGGCAGATTCCCGAAACCGCCACTCTGCTGCACGGCGACCTACATCTGGGCAACCTGATCACCACGGGGGAGAAGCAGTACTGGATTGACCTGGGCCGCCTTCGCTACGGCAACCCCATCGTGGACATTTCGCAGTTCCACTTCACGTTCACCTATCTCCCGGTCGTCTGCAAGCACATCTTCCATATAAGCGCCGGGCAGGTGAAGGCCTTCTACGACGCGTTCGTCACCGAATACTACGGCCCCGACAGACAGCAGGAATACGAAGAATTGCTTCACCGCGCCGAGCTGATCCAGCTCACCGGCATCCTGCTCAAGGCCCCGCTCGCGGTCTGGTTCATCCCTAAACTCCAGCGCCACCTGGGCCTCAAATCCACCCCTCGGCTGAAAATCATCTGCAAATTCATCTGCGGACAAAAAGAAATATTCTGATATGACAGAAAAAAGAGAAATTTGGGTTGACTGGCTGCGCGTCATCGCGTGCTTTATGGTGATGGTCGTGCACAGCACGGAGCCGTTCTACCTCGGAGGGGAGGGGACTCTGGTGCGAAGCGCGGCTGACGGTTTTTGGGCGGCGCTGATTGATTCGCTTGTGCGCAGCTGCGTGCCGCTGTTTGTCATAGCATCGTCCTACCTGCAGTTCCCGGTGCATTATCCTACGGGTAAGTTCCTAAGGCGCAGGACGGTACGGGTCCTAATCCCCCTGCTGGTATGGTCGGTGGTCTATGCCCTGGTCTGGGGCGAGCCGGTGGAGAATTTTACCAACCTTCTGCAGAATTTTAACTATGCGGCGGGGCATCTCTGGTTCGTGTATATGATCTTCGGACTGTACCTCGTTATGCCGCTGCTTTCGCCTTGGGCGGAGAAGGTAGGCAGGCGCGAGCTGAGCATCTATCTGCTAATCTGGCTGTTCACCACCATCATCCCTTTCATTCGCGTCTCTCTCGGGGGCACTCCGCCGTACATCAGCGGCCCTTCCGGCATTCCCAATCCGGCCAAGTTTCCCCTCTGGGGCGAGGCCAGTTGGAACGCCAATGGCACATTCTACTACGTCAGCGGCCTTGCGGGATACCTGCTTGTAGGCCTGTATTTCAGGAAGTTCGCTCCGCAGTGGTCGCGGTGTAAATCCACAATCATCGGTCTTTCCTCCTACGCCTCCGGCTTTGCAATCACTTTCGGAGGCTTCCGCTCACTGATGCTCAAAGACGCCACTTCCTTCCCCTTCGAGGGCCCCGTCAGCCATGCCGCGCAATGGGAGACAACCTGGATGTTCGATTCGCTCGGCGTGGCGCTGATGGCCATAGGCATCATAGTCTTGATGCGCCGCATCACCGCAGAAGGCCGTTTCTACCGGAAAATCGTCCTTCCCGTCTCGCAGGCCAGCTACGGTATGTACCTGATGCATATGCTGTTCCTTTCGGCATTCTCGGCCCTGTATATGAGGACCCTCACCCCGGCGCTGCCCGCGGCTTTCTGTGCTCCCGTCATCATCCTCTGTACGGCCCTGAGCAGCTATGTCTGCTCCGCCGCTGCTTCGCTGCTTCTTCGCCGCATCCCGCGGGCCGGAAAATACATTGCATAAAAAGTTCGTACACTACGCGAGTCACTCGCGTAGTGTACGAACTTTACTATTTTTGCTCATTATGATTTACTTTGACAGCGATTATATGGAAGGGGC
>R16__coassemble_2659_pt1 | contig 5029 bp, 2 predicted proteins | sample R16__metabat2_low_PE_012 | metagenome-assembled genome bin R16
AACAAGAACGCGCTGCTGCGCTACAAGACCATAGACAACTGCCTTCGGAACACCGGCAGGCGGTGGACCCTGGATGACCTTGTGAAGGCCTGCTCGGATGCCCTGTATGAGTATTCCGGGAAGGACGAGTACCTGTCCGTCCGGACCATCCAGCTGGACATCCAGAAGATGCGCTCGGACGAACTCGGCTACAACGCGCCCATCGTTGTCAAGGACAAGAAATACTACACCTATTCGGACCCGGATTATTCGATCACCAATACTCCTCTGACCGACGACGACCTCAGGCAGATGAAGGATGCCGTGGAGGTTCTGAAACAGCTGTCCGGGTTCTCCAGCTTCTCCGGGATGGAGGATATCGTGGGAAGGCTCGAAGACCACCTCAGCGCCGTGAGGCACGAGCGCAAGCCGGTTATCTGGTTCGAGTCCAACGACCGCCTGAAGGGACTGCACTTCATCACTCCCCTGTACGAGGCTATTGTGGCAAAGACCCCTGTGATGCTCACCTATCAGTCTTTCCGCGCGCAGAAGCCGCACAGCTTCGCGTTCTCTCCATACATACTGAAGGAATACCGCAACCGCTGGTTCGTCTTCGGAAGGGAGAAGAAAGACCGGTATGTCGTCAATCTTGCCCTGGACCGGGTGCTGGACGTCTCCCCCGCCCCGGGCGAGGCCTTTATCGAGTCCCCCTCATTCAATCCGGAGACCTACTTCGACGACATCATCGGGGTCACGAAGATTCCCGGGACGATGGACCGCGCCTGCAAGATCCGCTTCCGGGCCAGTGCCGGCTGCACTCCATACATAGAGACAAAGCCGATACATCACTCCCAGTTCGTGGTGGAGCGCAGTGAGGACGGCTCTGCCGTCTTCGAGATATATGCCTGCGAGAACTACGAGCTGGAGAAGACCCTGCTCGAGTTCGGGGAAGACGTGAAGGTGCTCTCCCCGAAGGCTCTCGTGAAAAGAATCGGCAAGCGGCTCAAGGCTGCGGCGGAGATGTACGATTAGAGGAATCAGCCAGCCTCCATACGATTTTCCGCGCACCTGATGCCATCACCACCTGAACGGATCGTATGCCGGCACGGCGGGGTCATCACGGCGCCGTTGCGGTTCTTGGCAACGATGACTTCGGCGTATTCCTTCGAATCGGGACTCTCCCCGAGCCCCATCGGGTCGGGCCTGTGGAGGAACCAAAGTATATTTCCCAGTGTTGCTCATGATAAAATCGCGAGGAATCACCATACTCTTGAAATATTCCTGATGGCATAGTTCCGTGATTTTTCTGCAAGTTACGAATTTCAGCCCTCTTCCGGATGATATTTGCGGAATTTCTTTATGAAGATTTCCGGTTCACCGACATATTTCCGTGTCTGGTATGGACAGCTGGCCGGCAGTACAGGTTCTGCAGCACTTTTTATTCGGTTTTCGAGCATACGCGGCGGTGAATGTCTGGCAGTATAGGCCCTGCAGCCCTTTAACCCAAATAAAATGGGCTGCAGGGCCTATACTGCCAGACATTCCGGTTAACTGGAACTGGCAATTCCAGCCGACCTTGTGCAAAATCGGCTTTCCAGGTGGGGTTATTGCCCAAGGTCCCCTCAATTTCGGCCGACCTTGTGCAGTTACCCGGTTCAAGAGGCCGGTTTTGCCCCAGGTCGCGACAACCGCCGCCTTCCTGTGTGGCACAAGGCAGGCGTATGCCCTGCCTGCACAGGTCAACTGTGAAAAATTAACACGGACATTTGATGCTGAGCCGAATTTTCTGGATGTTACGAATTTCAGTCCTCTTCCGGATGATATTTGAGGAATATCTTTATGAAGATTGCCGTATAGTGGGCCTTGAGATACGCACACTGATAGCCTACTGCAGTGTAGCACACCGAATGGGCCTTCATGAATGCCTTGCCGCTGAAGTCCAGCAGCCTGTTCCATACGCGGCAAAGTTCCCTTTCCCTGATTCCCTTCCTCTCCCCAGCCGCAAAGAACTCAGCTTTTCCTTCATTTATTATCTGGTCCTGCCGTTTCATCATCGCCTTGTACAGAAGGACTGCCCTGCCTGGGGACATCCCGATGAATGTCTCGAAGAAGCGGATATACTGCTCCTGGTAGACAAGAACCCCATAGGTTTCTTCGAGTATCTTGTCTAATTCAGGAATGCCGGATGACGGAATCTCGCCTGCACGTCCTTTGTTCTTCAAGAAGGCTGGAATCTCAGTCATAGGCCCCGGACGGTAAAGCGCATTCAGTGCGACTAGATCACAGAACTTGGGGAACCCCGGCATGCTCAAAAGATACGACTTCATGCCCTCGGATTCAAACTGGAAGACACCTGACTTGTTCCCCAACTTCATGAGGACATTAGCCTCGAAGTCGTCAGAGAGGCTGTCAAGCTCCAAATCGGTCCCTTTTTCGGCGCGAACTTCTTCAATAGTATCTTTAATAACATTAAGAGTCCGAAGCTCAAGAATGTTAATTCGCATAAGACCGCTATCATCTGCCTGATACTTCTCATACTGCACGACAGGAATGTCCGCACCGATGTAAGGTGAGCTCCCCGTCATGACTGGAGCAGATTCAGTTATGCTACGGTCAGAAAGGAAGAATGCGCAGGCATGAACTCCCTTCCCGCATCTTCTCCCTTCAAGGATGGATGCTATATTGTATGCCTTTTCAAGCGCAGGCGAAGCAACAAGGATATCCGTCAGATGTTTATTCGTCTCAAGTTCACCTTTAAGGTAAACCCGTGTCTCTCCATAGTAACGTGGTGTGCTCAGGTCCTTAATCTCATCCAAGACGAGGTTATATTGATTCTCCGGGATTCCAAGGGCGATACATACCTTCTTAAAGATACCCCGCGCCGGGAACACGGCTAATGTAGTCTGACCAGCGATGCAATCTTCCCCGTAAGCCTCTTTGAGATATTCCCACGCTTTAGCCTGCCCGCCTTGCTCCAAATCAATATCTATGCTTGGCATCACAATCCTGTCCGGATTGATGAATCTCTCGAACAGCAGTCCGTATTCCAGCGGATTAACCTTAGTGATAGCAAGGCAATAAGCCACAAGGCATCCGGCAACGCTTCCCCGTCCGGGACCATAAGCTATCCCGTTGTCTTTTGCGAACTTGAGCAGATCTTCCATCATGAGGAAGTACTTCGAAAGGCCCTTCTCGATGATTACATCCAATTCCCAATCCAGGCGGCTCACAGCTTCCTCATCATTCTCCTTGAATCTCTCTGCGAATCCCATCTGGGCATGCTCACGAAGCAAAGCGTTACAATCTGTAACGCCCTGAATGGATTTCGGTAACGGGAAAGCAACAGGAGCATCCAAATCATACACTTCAACCTTATCGAGGATGAGCTGGGTGTTGTGGACTGCCTCGGGGTGATCAGAGAACACCTCAAGCATTTCCTGCTCGTTTTTGAGGTATTCTTCGCCGCAGTAATGCAGCCTGTCTGTGTCAGAGACAAGCTTCTCACAATTGACGGCAAGCATTACGTCGTGGGCCTCTGCCTGTTCCTTATAGGTAAAGTGTGAGTCATTCGTTGCCACAACGGGAACCCCGAATTTCTCTCCCAGAGTGAAGATTGCGTCGCAGGCTGTCTTCTGCAAAGCAACAACCTCCTGGGGCTTCCCTTCCCTGCTGTTGGGATGCATGCTGACTTCCAGATAGAAGTCCTCCCCAAAGATTTCCCGATAACGCGTAATGGCGGCCTCCGCTCCCTCCATATCCTCATCAAGAATTGATTGAGGTACTTCCCCTCCGATACATCCGGACAGGCAAATAAGGCCGTCATGATACTGCCGGAGGACATCGAGCGAGACCCTGGCCCTATGGCCATACTGCCCTTCTGTCGCCCCGATTGAAGCTATCTTGCAAAGATTCCGATAGCCGGTAAGGTTCTTTGCCAGAAGAACCAGATGAAAGGTCCTCTTGTGCGCGTCATCCTTGATGCGGTGGTCATATCCGTCCGTAAGGTAAATCTCATCACCGATTATCGGTTTGATCTCCGGCGCGAACCTGCATCCGAAGTCATAGAATGCTTTTGCGCCCATGAGTGTGCCATGGTCTGTAATGGCAAGTCCGGGCATGCCGAGCTCCTTGGCGCGTTCAAAGAGTTCCTTTACTGATGACATCCCGTCCAGTAGGGAGTATTCAGTGTGTACATGTAATGGTGTGTATGACATATAAATTTTGGTTTTCAAACTGAGTGCAAATATATCAGCACATACTGCAAAATAATGGCACATGGGCATCCTTTTCCTGCCATTATATAGTATCGTCTGGGAAATGAAAGGCTATACTCGTACTACCGGCGAAAATTTCCGCAAACTCCCCACAGGAAAAGCAGGCGCAGCACCGTACGTATGCTATGCCTGCCGGAATAAATAATGATAATCGCGTTCCTAGTAGCCGCCGTAGCCGCCAAGCAGCTGCATAAGGGCATTTTCAGGAGACGTCGCCGTCGGTTTCGATGATAAGTTCATACGGGCAATCTCTACTCCGCTTTCCTTCCTGGTGATTTCCTGCAGGAAGGGGTGCCCGTATTCTCTCCACACCAATTCGTACTTGTCAACCTCTTCAAGGAAGTCAATATACAGCACGACATTCCACCCATCATCCGTTAAGTACTTCTTGATGGAAGTAACCTTGATTTTGTGGTCTTTTTCGTTCAGGTTGATGATATTGTTCTCAAAGTCAAAGATGACCTTGGTAACCTCTATCACAGGAATAGACATTTCTTGGCTGATGATAGCGTGATCCTCGTAAGAGATATACCTTGGAGTGCTTAATGCATCAATAGAGGAAATGTACATTTTTCCGCTGTAGTTGAGCGGATTCATGCTTTGTGCAAGCGCCGAGACTGCCACGACCAGGCTTGCGAGGAGGGTGATGATCTTCTTCATATTCCAAATACTGTTTACAATCGAGAGTCTATAGTCCTTCAATTAGTGATGATTCGATTTCTCTTGCGGCTTCTACCTTAAGCTTTCTGCGTAGAACCCTTACACAGATTTTATGC
>R16__coassemble_2892_pt1 | contig 4590 bp, 8 predicted proteins | sample R16__metabat2_low_PE_012 | metagenome-assembled genome bin R16
CCTCCTGACCCGGGTGACTGCACAAGGTCCCCTCAATTCCAGCCGACCTTGTGCATTAACCCCACCTGAAAGCCCGATTTTGCACAAGGTCCATTTGAATCTTGCCCGATAAAGAAAAGGAAGGCCACTTGTTTTCGATGATGATGTTTTGTACTTTTGCACAACACCACATCGCTATGTCACTAAAATCCTTTTTATCACTGGCGCTTCTCAGCGCGACCGTATCCCTTCACGCTCAGGAATGGAGGCCAGCCGACCCCGATGCCACTCCGGAGGCCGTGCAACTCTTCCAAAGGCTCATAAAGATTCAGAAGACCGGAACAATGTTCGGCCATCAGGATGACCTCGTCACCGGAGACACCTGGAACTTGGTGCCTGGCAGCCCTTTCCTGGGGGAGCCGGGCAATTCCGACACGCGTACGGCGACGGGCGACTACCCGGCGGTTGCCGGCTTCGAACTCGGTGAAATCGAACTTGGAGGTGAGCACAGTCTTGACAATGTTTACTTCGACGTGATTCGCGAAAGAGCGAAATGGTTCCATTCGCAGGGCGGTATCGTCACCGTCAGCTGGCATCTGGTCAACCCCATATCATCCCAGTGGCCCGGCATCAAGGAACCCAACGGTGCCGGTTCCGCGTGGGAGGTTGGATTCCTCTCCGCCGAGGGCGAGAACGCCGTGAGGAGCGTCCTTCCAGGAGGATGCAACAACGCGATGTTCAACTCTTGGCTCGACCGGCTCTCGAACTTTTTCCTGAGCTGGACCGATTCCGAGGGCAAGCTCATTCCCTTCCTCTTCCGACCTTACCACGAACACTCCGGGACCTTCTTCTGGTGGGGAAAGGAACGCTGCTTTGACGAAGAATACGCGGCGTTGTGGCGCTATACGGTTGATTACCTCAGGGCAAAAGGCCTGCACAATATACTTTATATGTACAATACGGACAAGGTCTGGTCGGCCGAGGAATACTTGGCCGGATATCCGGGGGATGAGTACATAGACGTGTTGTCGATTGACTGGTACGGCGCCGGCGAGAAGTTCAACATCGACATCACGCGTGCCCTGAAGTTCACCACGGACCTTGCTCGTGAGCGCGGGAAACTCCACGCCTTGAGCGAGTGCGGGCCCCTGAGCGGAGACCTTCAGGAAATCCTCACCGGTTATGAATCCGCTTATGTGCTTATCTGGCGGAACGCTCCCAGCGACAGACCCCGCCCCGCGCATCCCGGACCCACTCAGGCCGACCTGCTTCGTATGCTGAAGGCGAACAGTCGCTACCTCTTCCTTGAAGACATCAAGGGGATCGAGTAATATTTTCGCTTATCTGATCGGAGAGCAGGTGCTTTTCTTGCGCTCGTTTGCGCTCGTTTGCGTCCTTTGCTTTTGCGCCTTCAGCACGTCCCTCTGCATGCCCCTCGCCTGCCGCTGGACATAACAACAGGTGTGAGTGTCAAAAAATGCGGTGAAATTGACACTTACGTCTGTGGCGGTGAATGAGCCTTCAGTAACGGTGAACGAGTCTTCAGCAACGGTGAACGGAGTCTTCGGTGGATGTGCTGGCATCATCATGGCGCTTTGTTGCGACCTTGTGCTTTACCCCTACCTGAATAGCCGATGTCTGCGCCTAGATTTCATAATCAAGACAGTACCTTCCTGCTGTATAGGGGCGGACCTTGCCGTTTGCTACGGCCACGTGCTCCGGGTGTGCGGAATAGCCCTTGAGGGCTCCGTAAGATTCAAATTTACGGAATTTTCCGACATCAAGAGAAAAATGATTAACTTCGCACAGGCAAACTGATAACCATTGTGCAAAAGGACCGATTCATAAATATTGAAGAAGAAATCGCCGCGTTGGCGTATTTCGTGCCGGATTTCAAGGACAATCCGGAGAGTGCTGCCATCATAGCGGAGATATGCAAAGCCGCCGGGGAAAAGGCTGCTCTTTCAGAGACAGGTAAGCCGATGTTGTCCTCGCCCTTGCTATGAAGATTCAATCTATACTAATCCCGGCCATTCTCGCCGCTCTTCTTTTCACGCCGTACCCGCTTCAGGCTCTGGGCGGCAGACCGCATTCCGACCCGGCGGCGCATCATATAGTCCCCGGTCCGGATGCCCTGCGGGATAGCCCCTATAGAGCATCGAAGAACTACGGCAAGCGCATCGCTGTGTTCGGCGGATCCCTTTCAGTCAACCGGGAGTCCGACGTGGCGAAGCAGATGTGGGCCGATCTTCTCGGGGTAACGGTCGATACCTACGGCGTTGGGGGAGCGGGCTTCTCCATCCTTCAGGGCTACTCCATCCAGAGGCAGGTCGACACGGCCGGCGTCTATGACGTCTATATCCTCTGGGCCTCGACCAACGATTTCAACAACGACCGCGAATGTGGCTCCTGGAAGGATTATACGGCCGACGACGGCTTTGACGAGTCCCGACTTGTGACCCAATGCGGAGGTATCAACTACTGCATCCGTAAACTGACTCAGAAGAACCCGAAGGCGGAGATTTACTTCTTCACGGGCTTCCGTTTCTTCGGCAGGGAGGCTGGCTACAACCCGTTCTCGGAAGAGACCAATGCCACCGGACGCAACTTCGCTGATTACGTCCGGGCCCAGAAGGAGTGCTGCGAGCGCTACGGCGTTCCCGTCCTGGACCAGTTCAGCATCCAGGGGATAAACGAGTTCAACTGCGGTTTGTATTACAAGGCCGACAGGCTTCATCTCACGAAGGAGGGCTACAGGCGCCTTGCTCCTGCCCAGGTTGATTTCATCGCAAACGGCAGATAGACAGCCAATAACCCTCGAATGAATCCGTGCTAATTTATTATGAAACCACCCAAAGACATAGAGAAATACGCCCACTACTTCTCGGAACAGAAATTCGCGGAGAAGATCGCCCGTTTTGCAAAGCGTCTCGGCATCAAGGCCGTCTACTGGGCGTTCGTGCTGCAGTATGCCCTTTTCGGCAGCAATGTCAGCGGGAAGGACCGGGCCATCATACTTGGGGCGCTCGGATACCTTATCCTGCCCGTAGACCTGATTCCCGACTTCATCCCCGGTGTGGGACTCACGGACGACGTGGCCGCCCTCACGTTCGCTGTATGGAAGGTGATGCGGAACATAACCCCCGAGGTTCGATCCAAAGCAGATGCGAAGGTGCGGGAACTCTTCGGGGACTACGACAAGGACGACATCGATATCTCCTTCCCGGATTATGACAATAGCGACGTTGATGAACAGTAATAGACTATGAGCACACTTGGAAACATACTCTGGTTCCTCCTAGGTGGATTCATCGTGGCGGGGATGTATTTCCTCGCCGGACTCGTATGCTGCATCACCATCATCGGGATTCCCTTCGCCAAGGCCCACTGGAGGCTGATGAAGATGAGTTTCCTGCCTTTCGGCTCTAGCAGAATATAGTCTATGGGTAAATCTCTGAATGATTTCAGCGCCCTTAAGGGCCTGAAGAAGGAACTCGAGAAGCAGGAACAGGCGGTGGAACCGAAGCAGGCTCCGCAGCAGCCCGCACGTTCACGGACAGTCCAGCACAGAACCATCCATGAGGAGCATGCGCGCAACGAAGGCATCGAGAAAGGAATGCACGTGCGTCTTATGGACACCAACGATGAAGGCGTCATCACAGGGATAGGGAAGGACTTCTTCACTGTACAGCAGAATGACCTATAGGTCAAATTATTTTCCATCTGAGCCGCCAGACTCCTTCATTGAAGTCGTGGCTGAGGATCCTGAATTCTCCTATTTCTGACGTGTTCTGCACGTGGGCTCCTATGCAGGCGCAGGCATCGTAATCTCCGATGCGGACGATTCTCAAGGTGTCTGAAGCCTCCTCGGGGAGTTTGCTGAGGTCTACGATGGCAGCGGCATCCGCCTTCGGCATGAATTCAATCGTGACCGGGATGGCCTGCTTGATGAGTTCGTTGATTCTTGCCTCTATTTCTGCCACCTGTGCGTCCGTCGGACACCCGGGAAGCAGGTAGTCGCACTTACTTTTCTTGCGCTCTATATGGGCGTTTCTGGACCTCGGGCAGCCGAACATCTTCACCGGGATACCTTCTTGAAGCCCTTTTCACGGGCTATGCGTATGCCATCCTGCATGAGGATATGTCCGATGCCGTATCCGCGAAAGGCGGGTAGGATAGCCATCGAGTCGAGGTAGTATTCGTCCGGGAAGCATTCAGTGTCTGTGGGTGGCACCTTGTGACCGTCTTTCTCAAAGAAGCTGAAGGTGAACTTCCTGGACTCCTCATAGATAGTACCGGGGTATGAGACCAGACATCCAATCGGAGTCCCATCTATAGTCGCTATCCGTGCGTTCCTGTAGGAATACAGGGTTCCTTCAGTTCCGCAGACCAGCTCTGCGGTTGATGTCTCCACGGAGGCGGTCCTGAAATCATATAGCCCTACAGCCGCCAGTACGCATCCCGCCACGAAGGGGATGTCTTCCTCGCTTGCGTTTCTTATGAGAATATCCGGTTGCATATATGCTGCAAATTTACTCAATCTGCAGCAAAAAATGCTAAATTTGTCATCATGAAACAACTGATACTTCCAATAATGCTCTCGTTTTTTGG
>R16__coassemble_2974_pt1 | contig 4464 bp, 3 predicted proteins | sample R16__metabat2_low_PE_012 | metagenome-assembled genome bin R16
GTCGATTCTCTCGCGCTTCTTGGGTTTGCGCTCGAACTGACGGAGGTCAACCTTCCCGACCACCTGGACGGGCGAGCGCTCGTCCTTCTCCACGGGCCCCTCCGCAGGGGCGGGGGCGGGTTCCGGTTCGGGCTCCGTTTCCTTTACGGGTTCCGGCTCAGGAGCAGGTTCCGGTTCGGGCTCGGGGGCGGGTTCCGGTTCCGGAGCGGGTTCCGGCTCGGGAACCGGCTCAGGCTCGGGTTCAGCGACAGGTTCCGGTTCCGGAGCGGGTGCCGGTTCGGGCTCGGGCTCACTTACGGGCTCCGGAGCGGGCGCGGGCGCCGGTTCCTCCTTCTTGTGCTGGAAGGTGTTGGACTTGATCGTTATCTCCTGCTCGGCTTCCTCCTCCTCTTCCTGACGGGCGGGCTTGCGCCCTGCCTTGTCGAGAATCTCATTGAGATGGATGTCGACCTTGTCTGCGGCCTGTTTGGCCTGCATATCCTTGTGGAACTGCTTCTCCAGCGCGGGGATGCAGTCTTCCGATACTTTTGCGTTGGGATTCTCGTCGACCTCCATCCCCTGCTTGCGGAGAAAGTCCACAAGGTCGGAGAGGCCGATATTGTACGTTCTGAGTAATTTGCTTATTCTTATATCTGCCATTATCTAGCCCTAAAGTTTTTAGTCTTCAAATTCTGCACGAAGGATACCGAGAATCTCTTCAACGGTCTCGTCTTCAAGGTCGGCGCGTTTGGCAAGGTCTTCCGCGCTTATTGCAAGCACGTCCTTTGCGGTGTCGCAGCCTATGCTCTTGAGCTTGTCGATTATCCACTGGTCGATTTCGTTCGCGAAGTCCTCGAGCGCCACATCCTCCTCGTCGTCAATCTCGTCCTTGGGAATCTCGCGCCATACTTCTATCTCGCGATTTACCAGACGACCGGCCAGTTGGATGTTCACGCCGCCGCGGCCGATGCCCTTGCGGACTTCATCGGGCTGCATGAACACCTTGACCTTGTCTTCGGGGCTCTGGCCCAGGTCGATGGTGGAGATGTGGGCGGGAGAAAGGGCGCGCTGAATCATAAGGGTGGGATTCTGGGACCACTGGATGACGTCGATGTTCTCGTTGCGGAGCTCGCGGACGATGCCCATTATGCGGCCGCCCTTCACGCCGATGCAGGCGCCGATGGGGTCGATGCGGTCGTCGTAGGACTCCACGGCCACCTTGGCACGCTCACCGGGAACGCGGACAACCTTCTTGACGGTGATGAGGCCGTCGGCTATTTCGGGGACCTCCTGTTCGAAAAGCCTCTCGAGGAAATCGTCGCTGGTGCGGCTCAGGGTTATGTAAGGGGTGGTGTTGTTCTTCATCTCCACGCTCTTGATGATGGCGCGGACGGAGTCGCTCTTCTTGAAGCGCTCGCCGGGAATCTGCTCGTTCTTGGGGATGTGGAGCTCGTTGCCGTCCTCGTCGAGGATGAGGACCTCCTTGGACCAGGTCTGATAAACCTCGCCGGCGAAGAGCTCGCCGACCTTCTCGGAGTACTTCTTGAAGACGTTGGCCTTCTCGATGTCCATAATCCTGCCCTGGAGATTCTGGCGGATATTGAGGATTCCGCGGCGGCCGAAAGCGCTGAGGGGAAGGAACTTGGAGTACTGGTCGCCGACCTCGTAGTCGTCGTCGCCGCTCTCGGCGCGGACCTGCTCGAGGGTCATCTGGGAGTTGGGATCCTCAAGATCATCCTCCTCCACTATGTCGAAGTTCTGGTAAATTTCGCAGGTACCCTTGTCCACGTTCACGATAACGTCGAAGTTGTCGGAAGACCCGTAGGTCTTTGCAATCTGGGTCAGGAACACGTCCTTGAGAACGCCCATCATCACGGGGCGGTCGATGTTCTTCTCCTCCTTGAAGTCCTTGAAGGCGTCAATCAGAGTTACGGCTTTTTCTTTTTCCATTTTGGTTATTGTTCTTTTTCAATTGTTTTCAGAATCTCGTCGGCCTCGGCGGCGTCTATGCCGCGCGAGCCCACGGTCAGGGCGTAGTCCTCGACGTCGCGGTCGAAGGCCTTGAGCACAGCCCTGTGAACATATTCACAGTCGGCCAGGTCAACCGGGGCACCGGCCTCAAGCTTGTCGATCGTCACCTCAAACACGTTGTCGTCGTCGTTGAACTGCACGTCCACGACCTCGCAGGCCCGCTCTCCGGCGGCCCTGGCAAGCACATTTTCAAATTCCTGTCTGTTCATTTCGCTTATAAAAAAGATAGAAGCCTCGCGGCCTCTATCTCGTTCACGGGTGCAAAGATACGATTTATTCCCGAATTTGCAAAACTATTCGTCGAGCCAGACTGTCATCGGGCAGTCTCCGCGGTTGTCCCAAACACAGTAAGGGACGGCGGTGAGCCCCCCGGCCCTGAGGACCGTCACTCCGCCGAGCAGGTCGGGGCATTCCACGGTCTCGAAGTCCGATGCGGCGGGTGCGCGCAAAGCGTCAATATTACCGTTATCGACCTCCTCGAAGCAGTAAACGAGGGGGCCGCGTTCGAAGGCTGTCTTGCCGCGGTCCTCCTCTATGGCGGGATTGGGCAGGACTTTGCGCACAGGCATCGCGAAGCTCACGCTCACGACGTCGCCGCCGCGCCATCTGCGGTCTATGCTCACATAGCCTTTCTGCACGGTGCAGCCGACCGGCTTGCCGTTGACGCAGACCACGGGCTCGTCATATGAGGCATCCTCGTAAGTGTAGAGGTCTCCGGGCAGGGGCGAGCCGGTCGCCCAGTGCGGGATTCTCACCTTCAGGCAGAATCGGAGCGGAGAAGCCGCCTCGACGACGGTGGTCACCTCCCCGCTCCAGGGGTAGCCGGTGGTTTGGGTGAAGGTCACTTCGGCGCCCCCCACATTGACGGCGGCCACGGACGAAGCGTAGAGATTCTGATAAACCGTGTTCCCGCTCACCGCATAGAAGTATCCCGGCAGGGATGAAAGGAAGCGGACGTCGTTGGTGGGGCAGCAGGAGCAGTCGAACCACTCGGAACGGCCGAAATTTCCGCGGTTGAAGTCGAAGTCGCGGTTTGCGTACAGCGGGTTGGGGTAGAAGAATTCGGTGCCGTCGAGGGAGATGCCGGAAAGAAGGCCGTTGTAGAGTATTCTTTCCAGGACATCGACGTAGGCGGCATCGGCGTGCAGCTGGAACATACGCTGGTTCCAGAACACCCCGGCGATGGAAGCGCAGGTCTCGGCATAGGAGCGGTTGGGCAGATAATAAGGCTCGCCGTAGGCCTCGCCGTCGTAAAGGGCGCCCATTCCGCCGGTGAGGTAGAGTTTGCGGCCCACTACGTCGTCCCACAGGCTGTCGACCGCAGCGGCGTAGAGGGGATCGCCCGTCTGGATGGCCACGTCGGTCATCGCGCTGTACATATAGTTCGCACGCACGGCGTGACCGGCGGCGCCGCGCAGGTCCACTGCGGGAACGTCGTTCTGGTTGTAAGCGCTGCCGCCGTCCAGACCGTGGCCGCGGCGGTCGAGGAAGAGCTTGGCGAGCTGGGCATAGCGGGGCTCACCGGTGGCCTTTGCAAGGCGCAGGAGGCCGATTTCTATCTCCTGATGGCCGGGGATGGCAACACGCCCGTCAGGGCCGAATTCCTTCCAGATATGCTCGGCGCTCCTGACAGCAACGTCAAGGAAATTCGTCTGGCCCGTTGCGGTGTAATGCGCAACGGCGGCCTCGTACATATGGCCCATATTGTAGAACTCGTGGCTCATATAGAGGTTGTCGTAGCGCTCCTTCCCATAGCAGCACCACACGCTCATATAGTCGTTCGCCTTGAGCTGCCAGGGCGTGTAGAGGTATCCGTCGGGCATCTGGGCAGCGGCGACCCAGGAGATTATGGTGTCCATCTGTACGCGCAGAGCCTCGTCGCGGCTCACGTTGTATGTGTATGCCATTCCCTCGAGGACCTTGTAGACGTCGGAATCGTCAAAGCCCCAGTGGCCCTGCCATCGGCCTTCCTCAAGACCGGCGGCCCGCTTGAAATTGCTGAAGCGGCCTTCGCTTTCACATTTTGCCAGCGCGTGGGGGATGGTCACCTGCTCGTTGGTCTTCATCCTGGGGAGAAGGAAGTTGTCGGTCAGCTGGACGTGAGTGAAGTCCACGGGCTCGATGGCGCCGTTCTCCGGAGTGGAACAGGCTGCCAGGGCAAGGGCGGCGATGGCCGATGCCAGGATTACGTTCAGTGTTTTTTTCATATGTTCGTATTGTTTGTGATAAAGCAGATTGACTCAGGACCCTCGTTGAACAGCAGGTCCATCACGCTCAGTCCGGGCACGAAGCCGAACTTCTCCTTGAACACCTGCCAGTACGGCCTCGGCACATAATCCGACTGCACCTTCGGGTGAATCCTGCCCCTGTAATCTTCTTCCGGGCGGCAGTCACCCCCTGAAAACTGTGCCACCCTCGGCACCATAAGAGGGAGGGGCCCTTGGGGAGGGGTCT
>R16__coassemble_4022_pt1 | contig 3357 bp, 3 predicted proteins | sample R16__metabat2_low_PE_012 | metagenome-assembled genome bin R16
AAACGGGCTTCATTGCCAATACTGCCAGAAATTCGCCGCCGCGTATGCTCGAAACCCTAATAAAAATGGCTGCAGGGCCTATACTGCCAGACATTCGCCGCCGCGTATGCTCGAAACCCGAATAAAAAGGGCTGCAGGGCCCATACTGCCGGCCAGCTGTCCATACTGGATACGGAAATATGTCGGTAAGCCATAAAATTTCGTATATTTGGCTCAATTCACGAACCAGCACAATAAATGAAAGCTCAGATACTCAGAATCCGTTCCTCGGCCACCATCCGTTCCTCGGCCACCCTCCGTTCCTCGGCCACCATCCGTTCCTCGGCCACCATCCTTTCTTCGGTCACCCTCCTTTCGGCGGCCATCCTTCTTGCCGCAGCGTCCTGCCGCCGTGCCGGGACTGCCCCCGCCGGCAGGAGCATCTTCGGGGAATGCACCGAACTGGGTGTGGTGGAATACACCTGCGAGATGCGCTTTATGAACAAGCCGGCCAGGTTCGAGAACGTCAAGCCAGGCCCCAGGGTGGTCCTTTATTGCGCCGAGGTGCACCTGAGGGCGGGTGTGGACCTGAGCGACCTCTCCAAGGTGAGCATCGACGCCTCCGGTGCCGACAGAAGCGCCACGGTCACCCTCCCGAAGCCCGTGATCCTGGACTACAGGATGGAGCCGGCCGACGTGAACCGGGAGTTCGAGAAGGTGGGGTTCTTCCGCTGGCACTTCACCAACCAGGAAAAACTCGCCATCCGCCAGGAGGCCGAGAACGAGCTGATGGAGCAGGTGAGGGGAGTGAGGCCCAGAATCCCCATCCTCCGAGAAGCCGAGGGCATAGCCCGCACGGAAGTGGAACTCCTTCTCAAGGCCACGGGGCAGTACGACACTGTAACGGTAATTTTCAAGGACGATGAAAAAGCCTCTTAAGTACATCATCGCGGCCGCGGCGGTTGCTGCCGTTGCAGTCCTGGCCGTCGGGTTGGCGCGGAAAGCCGGCGGCAGGGCCGAATCCCGCGAGATGGTAAGCCTCGTGGTGAAGAACCGGGAGAAACTCGCCGAGCTGGTAACCTACCGCTACAGCCGCGACACCGTCATCTACGAGACGAGGGAGAGGTCGGGGCTGGTGGCCTTCCTTGAGGGCAGTACCGACACCGTGGCGGTCCTCCTTGTCCGTCCCACCGTCTGCGCCGGGGTTGACCTCCGCCACCTCAAGTCGGAGGACTTCAGAATCGGCCGCGACACGATCTACGTGACCCTCCCGCCGCCGCAGATTCTGGAGGTGTACGTGAATCACGCCGACATCCGGCGAATCTACACCGCCAGGGACTGGAGAATCGACAACCGGCTCGGGCAGATTACCGAGAAGGCCAAGGCCTCGTTCCGGGACGACGCCGTGAACAGGGGAGTCCTCCTGAAGGCCGGAGCCCGCGCCGAGCGCAGCATGTCGGAGTTCCTCACCCTGATGTGCGGTAAGCCCGTCGTTGCCACCTGCTCGGCGCCCTTGCCGTCAGGCTATGCCCCTGCAACCCATTAACCCAAAGAAAAGGTCGCGGCGCCCTTGCCGTCAGGCTATGCCCCTGCAACCCATTAACCCAAATAAAAAGGGTTGCAGGGGCATAGCCTGACGGCCATCGAACGGACCTTGTGCAAAAACGGCTTTCCAGGTAGGGTTAATGCACAAGGTCGGCCGAAATTGAGGGGACCTTGTGCAGTTACCCCGGTTCAGAGGCCGATTTTGCCCCAGGTCGCGTAAGATACGGAACACGGATATTTGCCGCTGAGCCGAATTTGACTATCTTTGCAAATATGTGTACAAAAGCCAAAACCTTCGCCGCCGCGCTGCTCCCTTGCATCTTCACCGTGGCGACCCCGGTCCGGGCCGAGGAAATCGTCAAGGACGGATGGAACTTCGGGCCCCTGCCCTGCGTGTCGTACAACTCCGACCTCGGGCTGCAGTACGGCGTCTGCGCCGACATCTTCAACTACACGGGCGTGTTCCCCGACTACCGTCAGCGGATATACGTGGAGGCGTCGCGCTACACCAAAGGACAGACCCTGCTGCACGCGCAGTTCGACTCGCGCTACCTGATCCCGGGCATCCGCACCACCTTCTCGGCCAGCTATCAGTACGACCCGATGTTCCTCTTCTACGGCCTCGGCGGCCTGGAGGACTACGATGCCGCGCTGGACTGCAACAAAGACACCCGCACCGCCCGCTACAACTACAAGCGCTCTATGGTGAGGGTCCTTACTAACTTCCAGGGCACCATCAGCGGCAATCTGAACTGGATTGCCGGGCTTAATTTCTGGAACTACACCCTGGGCGATATCCAGATGGACAGCTACGACGCGGAATCGACGCTCTTCGCGCAGATGCGCGCGGCCGGGGTCATCTCCGGGGCCGAAGCCGAGGGCAGTTCGCTGCTTGAGGTGAACGCCGGCTTCTCCTTCGACTCGCGCGACAACACCGCCGCGCCGGACAGCGGCATCTGGGCCGAAGTGTATCTGACAGCATCTCCCAACCTTACGGACAGGCAGTACAATTTCCTTCGGCTGTCGGCCCACTGGCGCCACTATGTGACGATTTTCCCTGAACGGCTAGTGTTTGCCTATCACCTTGCCTACCAGGGAGTTATCGCTGGGCAGGCTCCATTCTGCCACCTGCAGGACATCAGCACCCTGTACCTGAACCAGACCTGTACCGACGGTCTCGGAGGCATCAACACGGTGCGCGGCCTGGTGGCCCAGAAACTCGTGGGGAGCAACTACGCCTGGCTCAACGCCGAGCTCCGCCTGAAGCTTTTCAGCTTCAACCTTCTGAACCAGAGCTGGTACGTGGCAACGAACCCCTTCTTCGACGCCGGAATGGTCACGAGCCTCTGCAAGGCCGATGAACTCGCCTCCTTCTACGGCCGCAGCGCCGAGGACCTTCGCCGTGACGCCGTCAAGCCCCGATGTTCAGCCGGCCTCGGTCTTAAACTGGCGATGAACCAGAACTTCATCGTCTCGGCAGAATACGCCAAGCCCTTCAGCGCCGCCGACGGCCCCGGCACCGTTTACATCGCCTTGAACTACGTCTTCTGACCCGTTGAAACGTCAGCACGATTGCCTGGTCTGGTCTTGCCTGGTCTGGTCTTGCCTGGTCTGGTCTTGCCTGGTCTGCCGGATGGTCTATCTTTCTATCTGTTGAAGGTCGGCTGGATGTCTTGTAAAATGTTTGGCAGAGTGGCCTGTAGAATGTTTGGCAGAGTGGCTTGTAGAATGGTTGACAGGATGTCTTGTAAAATGGGTCGGTTGGATGTCTTGTAGAATGGTTGACGGGATGTCTTGTAGAATGGTCGGCAGAGTGGCTTTAAGAATGGTAGG
>R16__coassemble_4786_pt1 | contig 2912 bp, 3 predicted proteins | sample R16__metabat2_low_PE_012 | metagenome-assembled genome bin R16
AACCGCAAATACATAAGAATAAGGAAGGCGAACTTCCCACAGATGAAGTACCTTCAAGAACTTGTGAGAGAAGATCTTCCGGCCGACGGCCGGAATCTTCTCCCCGAGTTCGAGACCCTGAACTTCATCCGCGAAGGCCGCAATATCGTTATGTATGGAAATCCCGGAACCGGCAAAACGCATATCGCCATCGGTCTGGGCATAAAAGCCTGCATGGAGGGCTACAATGTCTACTTTACCACTGTCCCTCACTTACTTACGCAGATACGGGAAGCCAAGACAAACAAGACCCAGCAGCTGCTGGAAGCCCGTTTCAAGCGCTTCGACCTGGTGATATGCGACGAGATGGGTTATGTTAGCTTCGACAAGGAAGGCGCCGAACTCCTCTTCAATATGATATCCACGCGCACGGGCGAGCGCGCCACCATAATAACAACAAACCTTCCGTTCACCAGATGGGAGGAAATAATCAAGGACAAGGTCCTCTGTTCCGCTCTTGTCGACCGCCTCTGCCACAAGGCCCGCCTCGTCAACATGACCGGCCAGTCATACCGCGTCCGCGAAACTCAAAAAATGCTGAAAAACTTGGAATGATAACAAGACTTGCTTACCTTTGAGCACAGCTTCTCGTGGCCCCTTTTTCAAATCCATTTTGGGGGAAAATAACTTTACTATCTACATCGGTACTCACGAGGAATATGACAAGATAGATGTCAAAAACATATAGAGATATGGCACAGATAAAGACAGAAAAGGAATACAAAGCTCTCATGTCCCGCATAGACGAGCTCTTCTTCGCAACGGATGAAAACACTCCCAAGGACGACCCGCGCCTGGCGGAACTTGACATCCTCTCTGCTATTGTAGAGGAATACGAGAAGGAGCACTACCCTATAGAGACTCCTTCTCTTTCCGATACCATCGTAAGCAGGATGAAAGAAATGAACTGCACTCAGAAGGAATTGTCCGTGATCCTGGGAATCTCCGCTCCGAGACTCAGTGACATAATCGGCGGCAAGAAAGAGCCTACATATCAGCAGGCCAGGGCAATTTCAAGCAGGCTCTCAATAGACCCGGCAATAGTTTTATCGGTCTGATAGTCTAGAAACATATTAACAATAATCAAAGGCTCGGAGAAATCCGGGGCTTTTCTTTTTTTACCTTAATCAATGGAAATATGGCAGAATCAAAACAAGTGAGAGACGCGTTCCTGACCGGGCTCGTCCTCGATGCACGTGAGCAACTCATCCGTGCAATTGAAATTCAGGCCCCGTGGAAGGGAGACATCTTCGGAAGGACTCCTACGACGAGATCTGGTACACCGTAAAGGAAATCGAGCTGTCCGGCAAGTTGATAATCAACTTCCCGGACAGCGATATCCCGGTACACGAGATAGCGGACATGCTTTCTTTCGACCAGCTCTACCAGATCGCGATTGCATTATGACGGGGAGCGATGAGAGAATGATGGCTGCCGTGACCTAACGACGGCAGTCAGCTCGTCATCATTCAACAAGGAAAGCCATACATGATGATATTCACCTTCAGGCTCGAACAGCTTCTTCTGAAGGTGTGAACACATGCCGGTTATGTCCAGACTTTCTTCTTTCATCGTTAAGAGTATGACTAACGGCAAAGTTGACATACTCCCACGAATTCATTCGTGGGTAGTTGACGAAGTAATTCTAAAATTGCTGAATTATATGAATATTCTTTTAAAATGATTAAATTTGCATTATGAAGAAAATTGACTTTCAAAACGATAGTCTTGTTTCATGGGCAAGGGGTATTTCCAAGTTAAGAGAGTATTGCGTAAAAAATTGTCAACCATGCTCAATTACCTCGGATGGCGCTCCACTTGCCATCGGCCAGATTTCATCCATATGCTGCCTTAAAGAATTCTTCAGGCGATATGGAGCTGAACTCACAATTGATTCTTCCACCCCTATCAATTGCACCAAAATTTATGAGCCCGAAATTGAGTTACAGGGAGAACAAATCAAAAAAACTCTGGTGGGCAAATATAAACCCGGCAAAGATTATTCAGCCGTCGCTTTGGCATTAACAGAAGCGCTATATAATGTTAAAGACCATTCAAGGTATAATGGGAACGCCTTCTATAATATAAGGGTCAATGCCGAATGCAATAACATAGAAATTTCGGTTTGCGATTTTGGTGAAGGTATTCCTGCGACTATTAGGAAACAACATCCTAGTTTTAATGACAACCTGGCATTAAGCAAGGCCTTTGAGGACCGCTTTTCGACCCATACGTCAGAGCATAATGCGGGCATGGGGCTATCCAACATTAAATCTGTCTGCATGACGGAGAACGGCTATTTGGAGATAATCAGCAATTCGTCAAGACTTATTATCCAAAATTCAGCAACTGAAGTTGAACGGCTTGATTTCGATTTTAAGGGAACGCTTTTGTATTTAAAAATTGATCTTGGGGCATTGCCCGATGAAGATGATATAATTAATGATTTCAATTGGTAAGAATATGTACACAATAAAGGTCTGCGATATAATGCAAGGAGCTGATTTCCCCACGTCAGGGAAAATCCTATATTCAATCATATCCAGCAAGATTGACGATGTTGATACCATCGTTTTGGACATGTCCGATGTTCCTCTTATACCATCTATGTTCTTGAATACATCCATCGGTCGCATCATTACTGAAAGAGGACCGGAGTTTTTGAAAAGTAAGATTACGTTTCAAAATATTAAGGCATCTGATGCAGCAAGGGTTAAGGACTATGTGAAACGTATGAGTAGTACGGCTTAAAATTAATTACATACAATTTTTACAGACCAGGAGGAATCCCTGGTCTGTTCTTTTTTCTAATTCACTAGAAATATGGCAGAATCAAAACAAGTGAGAGACGCGTTCCTGACCGGGCTCGTCCT
>R16__coassemble_5208_pt1 | contig 2726 bp, 2 predicted proteins | sample R16__metabat2_low_PE_012 | metagenome-assembled genome bin R16
CTATAACTATTGCATTGCTGATTCTTGCTTCATGCACTGAACTCATTTAAGATATTTCTATGGATTCACCGACTTTTTCCGGAGAAACGCGGTCGTCCAGTTCTTTTTACTGCCAGAATTGTCAAGCATGGTTGATTCCCCAGGCGAATCCATACACTTTGGCTAACATGCAAAGAGCCTTCCACATCTTGTCCGAGCAGGGATTGCCCGATTTCCCTTCAGGAAAGAAACTTTCCGCTACTCATTGGGCTTTGCAGGTTAATCCGGCCGACTTGTCCCAACAGCGTTCTCAGCAACTGGCCAAAGCCACTCGGACATTTCAAATTATATGTCCTATTATTTCAATTGGATCAATCAATAGCCATATCATATGAAAAGGTTCAGTTTTACTTCTGCATTCATTTACATCATTGGAGCTTCGGTCGTGATTTCCTCCTGCGCGACCAAGCCGTCAGCCACCCCTGAACAGCCCGACAGCATAATTGGTGAAACTCTCTGCATAATTGACAGCCAGCTTTCCATCAACAACGGGCAAGTAAGCGCACTCACCCCTGTCAGCGCCTCTCTCAAGCTGACCAATATCGGTCAGAAGACAGGGACATTGAGCATACTTTATGATTGGAAAGATTATTCCACAGCGTTCACGGTTGATGACATTGCAGTGGAAGAGAACAATGGGATCCTGTCGATCTCCGGCTCAACAGAGAAGGCGACGATAATAGTCGGGGACGAAACATTCAAAAACTGCAAATTGTCTGTTCAGGGTAAGATATCCACAAGCAACGGACAACTTTCGACAGAAGGGGTCGGGTTGAGCAGTGAAATCTCCGGACAGGCGATAAACCTGGTAATCAGCAAAATGAGTCAGACCCCGGAAGACTATCCCATATGCCCCGAACCTGTTCTGGTTGAATGGGTGAAGTTGGGTACAGATTATTTTACGAACAATTCTGACGAATGCATAACTCTTAAAATAGCGGGACTGGATGATTCTGCAGAATATTCCATAGCTCCGGGAGAAACGCAAGCATTGCCGTATTTGCTTGAAGGCGAATCGTTATGCGTAAGGGATGGAATGGCATCGGTAATTCTTAAAGACGGCTCTGAAACAGAGATAATTCCGCGTGTTTTAATAGACGTCATCGATGATAATCCCATATACAATGACTATTATCCGTTCGAGAAAGAATCTGTTCGCGAAGATGCCGTGATTGACGGGTGGTGGATGTATCACTACCTTGACGACTATCACTACTCCTTCCCGGCCGGCAAATAATATCCCTGTCCGAATTTTTCGTGAGGTATCTCAAGAAAAAAGACGCGTTGTTTTAAAAATCTAAAGAAAACATCGCCAGCGACCAAGCCGACAGGCAAGTCAGCCGCCTTATCTATAGCAGCCAAGGAACAGTATGCTCCCCGTGGTCTCAACGCCAAAGTCCGTGTCCGGTATGGATTTCAACTGTTGGGCGAGTGACCCGTACTGCGTATGTAGTGATTCGTGTCGATGATTTTAAGTTTTTTGTTCTAACACTCCCGGTGCGCGGGGGTGTTAGAACAAAAAATGAGTGATTGTGTGACATGGCCTCGTCTACAACGCCGCCACTTCCTCCTCGGAAAGTCCCGTGGCTTCGCAGATCTGTTTCACGGGAATGCCGATGCACTTCATTTGCGTGGCAACTTGCAAGATGCCCTCAGCCCGCCCTTCTGTGAGACCCTGAGCGAGTCCTTCAGCCCTTCCTTCAGCCCGTCCTTCGGCCCGTCCTTCGGCCGCCGCCTCTTTCTTGGCGTATGCGATGGCGTTTCTGATGTCGGCTTTCGTGGTCATGCTTGCTGCGTATTGTCTGTATTCGTTTTCTGTCATTCCGGCGACCTCCGCGACCTCGAACAGCTTCTCGAAGATGCTCCCGGCGAAGTTCCCCGGCTTGCCTTTCAAGGTGTGGATGTGCTTGATGCAAAAGTAAAACTTTTCTTCCATATTTTCAAGTTCCTCCTCCCTTGTCTTCGTGAACCGCGGGAGCTCCACGTAGGTGAAATGCAGGGCGTCCGTCATCAGTTCGCGGGAGGCGTCCTCGCGCAGCGAGTACTTCCAGACAATCTGCCCTGGGGCAACCGAGTCGTGCGGCATTGTGAAGTCGGTGAACGACAGGACATAGACTGGGTACAGGCGGTAGTCTTCATCGCCCTCCTTGTGCTGGGAGAGGATCTCCTGCGAGGCATAGTACAGCGTCCTGTCCCTGAAATAATCCTGCTTCAGGACCTGCATCTCCACGATCACCTTCTCGCTGCTGCGCGTCTCGCACAGGACGTCGAAGGACGACTTCTTTGACTTGTGCCAGAAGCCCGGCTTCTCTTTGTCCAGGTACCTCAGTCCGGTCACGTTCAGGTCCGGCAGCACCGAGTTCAGCAGCGCCACCAGAAGGTCGGCGTTCGCGTCCTGCCCGAACACTCTCTTGAAGGCAACGTCCACCATCAGGTTGACATAGCGGCCTTCGCGCTCTCGTTTTTTCTTGCTCATCTTTTGCGGTTTCTTCTGCTGCGGAGTCCGTTCCCCGCAGTGCAATATTACGGACGATTATCCGTTTTTCCTCAACGGAAACGGATAAAGGGCGAGATTCGCCGTAAGTGATTGAGTGGCAGGCGGATAAATTTTCGGGAAGGCCCCCGTATCGGTAGGGAAATGCCCGGATTCGCTACGTTTCCGTAACTGGCGGACATCCCGCAAGGAG
>R16__coassemble_5672_pt1 | contig 2565 bp, 1 predicted proteins | sample R16__metabat2_low_PE_012 | metagenome-assembled genome bin R16
CTCTTGCCCACATTCTGGGTCGGCTCCCCGGCAAAGGTGGAAAGCGGAATCGGCGCAATGGCCGTGTACATATAGAGCTTGAAGAATCTGCCGTAAACCGACAGAATCATCACAAAGCTCAGTACCCAGACAAACAGTCCTCCGATCAGCGTCACCGCCCACAAGGGAATGCTCTCAAAGAAGCCGCATTCCTCAATGGCCGTCACAATCTCCGTCGGCAGCACCGTAGTCGTGCTTGCCCCGAAGCCTGCCGAATTCATAATGGTGCTGATAACGCCCTGTATGATTTCCAGGAACGCCAGCATTAGCTCAAGGCCGTAGGATATCACGCCCTTTGCGATAGCAAAGCGAATGAAAAGCTTTATGGCATGCTCCGGTTTCTTCACCTCAGCGAAGCTGCCGCAGGTGCGCATGACCCCGATAACAAAAAAGAGCACCAGCAGGGCGTAACCGATGGCCTGCAGTGCTCCGTGAATACTCGTGATTACGGACCAGATGGATCCGCCCTTGAACGCCTGCGGTGACTGGGTGATGATCGTCCATATCTCAGCCAGCTTTTCGTTCCAGACATTCAAAGCGTTTTCAAGGTTTTGTACAACCCAATTATCCGACATTCAAGCACCTCCTTCCGGGGCAGCCTCTTAAGCTGAGGCCGCCCCTTTGATTCCGGATAACGGATCAGCCTACGATCAGGTCCAGGATTTCCTTCGCGAAGGTGATGACAATGCCGCCCGCGAGGGTAAGGAAGCCGTTGCTCCTCTGGGAGGGGTCATGACTCTGGAAAGAGAGACCGATCTGCACAATACCCCAGCCGAGGATGATAAGACCGACGGCGCGGATGAGGCCGAAGATGAAATCGCTGAGGTTGTTTACCACAGTGATGGGGTCGCCCGCCGCGAAGGCAGGCACGGCAGCAAAGGCCATAATGGCAGCGCACATCACGAGGGACGCGTAGAAGCGGAAGCCTTTCTTTACCTTATTGGGAGTATCAAGCCGGGTCATTTTCTTGTTCTTTTTCATGTTTTGTTTCCTCCAGTTTTTTGTGTTTTTTGATGATTAATTCTTCGAGCTCCTCCTCGCAGAAGAAGAGGTACTCATCGTCTCCGACAGGATTCTCGTTTGCCTTCTTGAGAAGACCTTCGTCAATCTCAATGGCCGCTATGCTGAACTGGTCCCCGCCGTGTCGGTAGGCTTCGGAACCGCCGTCCGTGGTGTACCGGATATTGGGATGCTTCATAATGTCATACTTGAAGTCCTCCACCGGGCATTCACCGCGGATGAACAGCAAAGCGTATTGGTTATCCAGCTTGCGAACCTCATCCGGCGTCATAAGCTCGCGGCCTGTGATCTGCCAGTTTGTAGAGTAGCTGCCGTTCCTTCCTTTGGACTGGCCGTAGGTGTTGGTATCGATGGTCTCCTTGCCGAGAAGCTTCGATACGTATTCATGAGTGGATTGCTCATTGCCGCCAAGGTACAGGAACTCGTCACAGTTACCTACAATGGATTCCCATTGCTTTTCGAACAGAGCCTTAAGCTGCGCAAGGTTCTGGATAATGATACTGACGCTTATCTCACGCGAACGCATCGTGGACAGCAGCTTGTCAAATTCATCCGGCAGGGCCACATTTGCGAACTCGTCCATAACAAAATGAACGTGCACCGGCAGTCTGCCGCCGTGGACGATATCCGCCTGGTAATAGAGCTGCTGGAACATCTGGGTGTAGAGCATGCCCACGAGAAAATTAAAGGAGCTGTCATTGTCCGGGATAACGGCAAAGATGGCCGTTTTCTTTTCTCCCAGGCTCCACAGCTCCATTTCATCGTTCTGGGTTATGCTCGCCAGCGACTCAAGATTGAATTTTTCAAGGCGGGATATCAGGGTGATCTGGATTGACTTCAAGGTCTTTCCGGAACCGGAGTGATAGCTTCGGTAGTACTTCAGGGCTATATGCTCCGGATTTCGCATTTCAAGGCGCTCAAAGAGGATGTCCAGCGTGGAACGGAAGGACTCGTCGTCTTCCTTCACTTCACCGGCACGGATCATCTCCATGACCATGGGGAAGTTCTGTTCCTCCGGCGGCGCCTCATAATGCAGATAAAAGATAAGAGCCAGAAGCAGCATGGTGGCTGCCTGATCCCAGAAGGGGTCCTGGCTCTGGGAGCCCTTCGGCGTGGTGTTCTTGAACAGATTGGTCACAAGACGCTGAATGTCATTGTCATTGCGCAGATACACAAAGGGATTGTAGCAATGGGACTTTTCCATGTTGATCAGGTCCAGCACCTTGATATCGTACCCTTCCTTCTCCGCCAGCAGCTTTCCGGTATCGCGTAAAAGCTCGCCCTTCGGGTCAAGCACCACAAAGGAAGTATTGCAGTTCATGATGTTGGGTTTAGCGAAAAATCTGGTTTTACCGGCGCCGGAGCCGCCGCAGACAAGGGTGTTCAAGTTCCTGCGGTGCTTTCTTCCGTCAAGGCCGATGGAAACATTCTGCGTAAGAATCTTGTTCTCCGTTTTCTTTTGGTCGGCATATTTCTTATTAACCTGGCCCGGCATGCCCCATTTGG
>R16__coassemble_5820_pt1 | contig 2523 bp, 1 predicted proteins | sample R16__metabat2_low_PE_012 | metagenome-assembled genome bin R16
CGCACACGGGTGCTAAGGAGCGCTTCCATAGTCCCCCGCTCCCACTCCCGAGCCGGAACCTGAACCCGACCCGGAGTACGAGACTATGCTCAAGGCCGTGGAGGCGATGAATCCCGGCTGGAACCTCGGCAATACGCTGGAATCCAACTCCGGCGACCTTTCCAATATGTGGATCGAGGCCTGGACCGACAAGACTCCCACGGACTACGAGACGGCCTGGGGCCAACCCGTCACCACGCGCGCGCTCATACATATGTTCAAGGAGGCCGGCTTCAAGGCAATCCGCGTCCCCGTGACCTGGTACCCGCATATGGGCGTGGTCACCGTCAACGTGGGCCCCAATGCCGACGGCGACTGGAAAGGGACCTGGAACCCTGAGACCTGGATCGGGACCGACATCGACCCCGTCTGGATGGCCAGGGTTAAGGAAGTGGTTGATTATGTGATAGATGAGGGGATGTACTGCATCCTCAACGTGCATCACGACACCGGTGGGGCCGACACTGCCTGGCTGACGGCGTCGGGCCAGGTCTTCGAGGCGCGGAAATCCCGCTACGAGTCGCTCTGGAAGCAGATTGCGACGGAATTCAAGGACTACCCGCAGACCCTCCTCTTCGAGTCTTACAACGAGATGCTGGACCAGTGGGGGTCCTGGTGCTTCGCCTCCTTCGCCTCGCCCGGCAATTACAACGCGGCCGGCGCTGAGGATGCTTACGGGGCCATCAACAATTACGCACAGCTTTTTGTCGATACCGTCCGCGGCACCGGCGGCCCTAACGAGCACCGAAACCTTGTGGTGAACACCTATGCGGCCTGCAGCGGCGACGGCAGCTGGAGCAGCCACCTCAAGGACCCTCTTAAATCGATGGTCCTGCCAACCGACAGCGCGGAGGGCCACCTTGCCATCGAAGTGCATTCCTATTGGGACGCAGGAACTTACAAGTCTTCAGACCTTGACGACAGCTTCAAGGCGTGGGCGACGTACCTCCAGCCGCAGGCGCCGGTCATAATAGGGGAGTGGGGCGTGACCTCCGACACTTCCACCTCCGGCGGAATGAAGAAGGCGGCCGATTTTGCCACGGCTTTCTCGAAGAAGGCCAAGGCCGCGGGCGTCGCAACTTTCTGGTGGATGGGCCTTTCCGACGGAGCCGACCGTTCCGTTCCCACGTGGTCGATGCCGGAGGTGAAGGATGCAATCCTGGGCGTTTATGCAGATTGATGTGATTCCGAAAGTCTGCGCCGGGCGCTGACAAAACGAAAAAGAGCGGCTTTTCAGCTGCTCTTTTCGTTTTGCTCCCCTTCTAGGACTTGAACCTAGGACCCCCTGATTAACAGTCAGGTGCTCTAACCAACTGAGCTAAAGAGGAATTTCAATGCCCTCGCTTGCGTTTGGGACCACAAAGATAGAGCAAATTATTAATTCTGCAAAATTATTTTAAAATATTTTACGGTCCGATTGAAACTGTGCGTATTTACTTCGCGTAGTAATGAGCATATAGTCAACTGCTGCCTGGCGGTGCCTGGTCAGATTGCCTCCAGCGGGTATGTGTTTATTCCGAGCAGTTCGGCGGGCCCGGTGAGGTATATGTCGGTTGCTACAGCTTCGCTCGTGTGCGCTTCGCCCGTGTGTGCCTCGCTCGTGTGCGATTCTACCTCCGGCATTGCAGACAGGCTCTTTTGCGGCGTGAAGTCGACCTCCAGCCGGGCCTCTCTCGCCTGTATGACATAGCGCACGGTCTGCCTTGCCGCCCCGCTTGCCGGCTCGCCAGTTGCCTTGCAGTCTGCCGCCCCGCTTGCCGGCTCGCCAGTTGCCTTGCAGTCTGCCGCCTCGCTTGCCGGCTCGCCAGTTGCCTTGCAGTCTGCCGCCTCGCTCGCGTCAGTCGCAATTGCTTCGTCTTCTGCGGCCGCTGCCGGAATGCCGCTGAGGTATGCCGCGATGGCCGAGGCGGTGATTCCGGTACCGCAGGCCAACGTTTCGGCCTCGACCCCCTTCTCGAATGTCCGGACATTCAGAAGGCCGGCGCCTGCCCGCTTTGCGCCTTTTGTGCCGCAGCCGCCGCTCGCTTCTTCTGCTCCTTTCGTGGAGCCGCCGCTCGTTCTTCCGCCGCCGCCAATGCTGACGAAGTTGACGTTCGCGCCTTCAGGGGCGAACTCTGCGCTCCAGCGCAGCTTCCGGCCTTCCTCCGCCACGTCAACGGCCTCCACATCGGGTACGAACGTCACGAAATGACATGTGCCGGTGTTGAGGAACAGCCCGTCGGGAAGGCGACGCACGTCCCTGACGTCGGTCATCCTCAGGCGCACGGTGCAGTGCGTACCGTCGCCCTCGAGAATCTGCGCCGTATGTATGCCGTCCGGCGCCTCGAACCGCCAGACCGGCGCCTCTGCTTTGCCGTCCGGCGCCTCACCGGTCATTTGATCTGCCGCGTTCCTGAGGCTGTTGTATGCGTCAGTTGCATACGCATCACCCGTCATATGATCTGCCGCGTTCCTGAGGCTGTTGTATGAGACAGATCCGTTGCC
>R16__coassemble_7976_pt1 | contig 2045 bp, 1 predicted proteins | sample R16__metabat2_low_PE_012 | metagenome-assembled genome bin R16
CCAAATGTTGGCCGCATATAACAAAATCGCCATCCTAGATGTCTAGAATGGCGATTTTCGTGACTTCTACAGAACATTGCATTGGACTGCAGATTCATTGCAGAGTATTGCTGCGGAGTTTTTAGTATAGAAGCCCGAACATCCAAAGCGGAATTTTGTTCCCGCGTCCGATTTCGACGTCATCAATGGCAAGAAAACTGTCCGGCTCGTCTTTGATCTGGTCGAAACTCTTTCTGGCTCCGCCGACTTCGAAAAGCCACCGTCCGTCCACCATAAAGTCGCCTTTTGAAGGATACGTGAGGCTGTGGCTCTCTCCGACCTGATTAAGGAAGAATGATTCGCGTATCGTTCCATTGTTCGGGTTCGTCGTGAGCGCATTCATCAGGTTCGGATTGTTAAGATAAATCTTGTCAGGGCGCGACATATTGTTAAGTGTCCTCGGCTTGTCTGAAAGAAGCGACAGCAGGCCGGCTCTTTCCAAAGAGTCCAGCATCTTCAGCCCTTGATTCCGGTCTGTCTCCAACTCTGCATATAATTTGGACATATTGGGTGTCTGAGGCACCTGCTCCGCAAGAATCATAAACATTTTCTTGGCTTTCCTTATAGTTGCGGGTTCCACCTTCTCGATTATGGCATAATCGTTTTCGAGTATATGGTTGACGGTGCTTTGAAGCCTCAAGGCAAAACCTGAATATATATCCTTGTAGAAGGGGTAGTATCCGTGCTCGAGGTACTCGTCGAAATAGGCCAGCACTTTGAATCCGTCCGACAGTATTTCTCTTGCGATGTCTGTGTGATGATTGAGCAAATCATCCCACTTGACAGGTTCAATGTCCTTGATCCCTTCATACTTGAGGTATTCCCTGAAGGACATTCCGTGCAGGGTGTAATCCAGAAGCCTTCTGGACAAGTCCGCTTTTGCCCCATCCAGTTTCAGCATTGATGAACCGGAATAGACGATGTGCAGGTCAGGATAATTGTCGTCAAGATTCTTCAGGAGCATCTGCCAGTTGTTCTGATAGTGGATCTCGTCAAGAAAGATATGCGTCCCTCCGTGAGTGTAATGGTACTCGATGAGATCTTCTATGGAATGTGAAGTGAACCACAGGTCGTCCAGCGACACATAAAGGGCCTTGGATGAATCCATACTTTCCTTGATGTGCTGGAGCAGAAGGGTGGATTTCCCGGTGCCTTTGGGCCCTTTTATGCCTATAAGTTTATCGCGCCAGTCTATTTCTTCATACAGATACCTGTGAAAGGATACCGGAGTGTTCCTCAGCCTGCGCTCAAAATTTCTCAATAAAACATCAATGCCGTCCATAATCTTTTTATTTTAGACAAAGATATAAAAGTGTTTCTAAACATCAAAAATATCTGTTATTTAGTGTTTGCAAATAGTGTTGTGCCAACATTGCAATAGATTGCACAACATTTCCGCGTTTGTTTTACAAGATTTCATTTCCCTTCCAAATCATTCGCCAGCGCAAATTGATACGAAAAGGGGCTGACTCTCATAGGGACACCTGCAAAAGTATGGGTTGAAGACGTCTGAAAGTTAATTTTTCTTGGGTGACGGCCGATACCGTCCATCATCGTTCGAATCATAATTGTTGTGGAGTCATTGCCGGTGGGCTTCAGCGGAACTCAAGAAATTTTTCGTACACACGCTGGGTGACTCGCGTAGTGTGCTTCGGTGAAACCCACGCCGACGCAATCCTCAAAGAACGGCTCATATATAAAACCGTTTCTAACCTTCCCAAGCGCTAATTCCTTATTTCCTTACGCTTATTTTCTTGTCCCGGCATAAATCTTTTTACCCGACATCCGCGACAAGGCGGATGGAGAATCCGTAACTTCTCGACTGAGGAGATGTGGTAATAACTTGCTCACTAAAGAAATACATACAGCACGCTTGGGATTTTGTATAATTGCTAAGAGGTGACCAGTAATAACCGCCGGGAGAAGACGCGTCTGTCAAGTCAACGATGCGGGTGCCTTCCCGGTCTCCGACAGGGAGAAACACCGCTCCGGCTTCTTCCATCTTT
>R16__coassemble_13261_pt1 | contig 1502 bp, 1 predicted proteins | sample R16__metabat2_low_PE_012 | metagenome-assembled genome bin R16
AGCTGGAGAACATGGACCGCATTCCTGCTGAGGACGGAGGGGACCTTTTATTGGTCAACGGGAACATGGTTCCCCTTATTTCGGCTGGCGCGGCGTACAACGCTGCTTCAGATAAATCAAATACTACAGAACAGGAGGAAAGCTTATCCGATGAAAAACAAGAAGTTCTGGAACTGGATAAACCAGACAGAAGAAGGATCTGAGCGAGTGCTTGAGCTTTACGGAACCATCGCGGAAGAGTCGTGGTTTGACGATGATGTGACTCCGCAGATGTTCCATGACGAGCTTTTTGCAGGCTCCGGTCCGGTCACTATCTGGCTCAACAGTCCCGGCGGCGACTGCATTGCAGCCAGCCAGATTTATTCCATGCTGATGGATTACAAGAGTGATGTCACCATCAAGATTGACGGTATCGCAGCCAGTGCAGCCTCCGTGATTGCAATGGCCGGTACAAAGGTTTTGATGGCTCCCACATCCTTAATGATGATCCACAACCCCATGACGATGGCCTTCGGTAACCACGAGGATATGGAAAAAGCCATCGAGATGCTGGACGAGGTCAAGGAAAGCATTATCAATGCCTACGAGATTAAGACCAATCTTTCGAGGGCAAAGCTCAGCCATCTCATGGATTCGGAAACCTGGATGAATGCCCACAAGGCCATTGAACTTGGCTTTGCGGACGACATTCTGGCGGATGAAAAGAAGCAGGCAAATGACACTGCTTACAGTTTCTCAGGCAGAAAGGCCGAAATGGCCCTTCTCAATAAGCTGACGGCAAAGTGCAAAGCTGCTCTAAAAGCAGAAAAGCCTGAACCAGCAGCACCCGAAACCCCAGTAACCCCGACAGAGCCGGAGGAAACCGGCACACCCATCACCGAGCTCGATAAGAGACTCGAACTTTTAAAATAATTTGGAGGAAAAACAAATGAGTAAGATTAATGAGCTGCGTGCGCAGCGTGCCAAGACCTGGGAACAGGCGAAGAACTTCCTTGATTCCCACCGCAACGAAAAGGGCATCCTCTCTGCTGAGGACACCCAGACCTATGAAAACATGGAGCAGGAAATCGTGAACCTGGGCCATGAGATTGACCGTCAGGAAAGAATGGACGCTATGGAGCGTGAGCTTGCGGCTCCCGTAAATACGCCCATCACTTCCAAACCCGATGCCATGAAGCGTGATGAAAAGACCGGTCGTGCATCCGATGCCTACAAGAAAGCCTTCTGGGCAAATCTCCGTGACCGTAACGGTATCACCCCGGAGCTCAGAAATGCACTTCAGGAAGGCACTGATACAGAAGGCGGCTATCTGGTTCCCGATGAGTTTGAGCATACCCTTGTTCAGGCCCTCAACAGCCAGAATATCGTCCGTGCCAATGCCCGTGTGATTACCACTTCCAACGGTCTTCACAAGATTCCTATCGTATCCGCTCACGGATCTGCCGCATGGATTGAAGAGGAAAATGCCTACACCGAAAGTGATGAGACCTTCGGTCAGGTAT